>WBZU01000016.1_pt1 | contig 249464 bp, 232 predicted proteins | sample 5204311 | NCBI WGS metagenome assembly WBZU01 (sample SAMN12344359, study PRJNA552823) | activated sludge metagenome | biome: Activated sludge suspended growth; feature: Nitrification reactor; material: Wastewater; isolation source: activated sludge from nitrification reactor of wastewater...
TCGACCAGACTCATCTGGTTGTCCATCCCCGCCTGCGCCGTCCCCGGCAAGGCCACGAACAGCCCCATCAAAGCGGCGACCAGCGCCACCAGAACACGACCGATAACCTTCATGGTCTCCCTAGCTTGTGTCTGCGGCGTGCCCGTGGGCCTGCCGGCGGGTAGCCACCGCCATCCGGATGGATCACGACGACTGGATCTTCGATGTCAGGGAGGAAGATATCGGTAGGGCAACGGTGCGGGCAACGCGAACGGGGGCACCGCGTCGGCGCGTTTCGGCCCGCCGGCCTTAGCTGCGGACGGACCTGCCCTACATCGGTTTCGTGCTGCGGCTCACCGGAAGCCACCCGGCCGATGGCCCTGGACCCATCCGGCCTTCGGTCCCGGAAACGTGCCCGCGCGTCAAATGTGATGCGGCGGAACGTTATCCCGCAACCACCTGTCGCGTTCATCGGCCTCGGCCGAAGCCCCGTGGTCCCGTTCGTCGGACGACTCCTGAGGCAGATCTGCGCCGAACACCGAGTTAACTGTCGCCCGGTCCGGGATCCCGCTGGTCATCCGGCCACCGGCTTTTTGTGACAAAGGTCACAGTGGCCGTATTCGCCCATGTCACAGCCGGAAACACGGCGTTTACGCACCGGGCGGGCCGATCAGATCTCGAGACTGGACAGCTCGGCGATCACATGGGCGGCCATCGGTCCCAGTGTTGCCATACCGTCGCGTACCGCCGATCGCGAGCCCGCGATATTGACCACCAGAGTGCTGCCGGAGATGCCGGCGAGGCCGCGAGAGAGGCCGGCGTCAGTGCTGCCCGCGGCCAGGCCTGACGTGCGAAGCGCCTCGGCGATGCCGGGCACCTCGCGGTCCAGGACGGCGCTGGTGGCCTCGGGAGTGACATCCCGCGGCGTCACACCGGTACCGCCGACGGATACCACCAGGTCCACACCGCCGATCACCGCGGTGTTGAGCGCGTTCCGGATCTCCACCTCGTCGGCGGCTACCGCGACGACACCGTCGACCACGAACCCGGCCTCGGCCAACAGTTCGGTGACCAGGGCGCCGCTGTGGTCATCGGCGACGCCGCGCGCCTGCCGGTCGTCCACGACGACCACCAGTGCACGCCCGGCCGACCCCTCTGGCTGTTCCATAGCTGTCACCGTATATCCGGCCGACGAGGGCCGTGGGGACTCCCGCAGCATGGTCACCGGGCGGTCACGGACCACGCGGGTCACTGATCCGCCTTGCCGAGGGTGACCTGGACGGTCTGGCTCTTGCCCGCCGGGTCGAGATAGGTCAGCGTGAGCTTGTCGCCGGGGGCCCGGGAACGGACCGCGGCGACCAGTGCGTTGGCACTGGCGATTACCCGGTCGTCGACCTTGGTGACCACCACGCCGCTCGGCAGGCCCGCCGTTGCGGCGGCTCCGCCCTTGACCACCTCGACGATCTTGGCGCCGTGTGTCGTCACGTCATTGCTGACCTGCACACCCAGCGAGGCGTGCGCAGCCGAACCGTTGGCGATCAGCTCGTCGGCGATCCGCTTGGCCTGATCGACCGGAATGGCGAAACCCAGTCCGATGGAACCGCTTTGGGCATCCGGCGAGTCACCGCCGAGGGTGGCGATGGCGGAGTTGACACCCACCAGCTCCCCGTTCATGTTCACCAGCGCTCCGCCGGAGTTGCCCGGGTTGATCGCGGCGTCGGTCTGGATGGCGTCGAGGACCGTGTTCTGGTTGGTGGCGTCACCGCCGGCGGCGACCGGCCGGTTGAGCGCGCTGACGATGCCGGTGGTGACGGTGCCCTCCAGTCCCAGCGGAGAACCGATGGCCACGACGTCCTGTCCCACATGAAGATTCGCCGACGATCCGATGGTGATCGGCGTCAGACCGGAAACACCCTCGGCGCGCACGACGGCGATATCGCTGGCGGGGTCGGTGCCCACCACGGTGAATGATGCGGTGCGCCCGTCGGCGAAGGTCACCAGGGTCTTGGGGCCGCCGGGGGTGGGGTCCGGCGAAGGAGCATCGGGCTTGGTCGGCAGCGGGCCGGGAAGACCCGGCGGCTTGGGTCCGGGGGGGCCGCCTTGGACCGCCGCGACGACGTGGTTGTTGGTCAGGATCAGGCCGTCGGCGGTCAGGATGATGCCCGACCCCTCTTCGGACGCCCGACCCATCTTGGTCTCGAGCTTGACCACGCTGGGGACCACTTTGGCCGCCACCTGCTCGACCGAGCCGACGGGCACGTTGGCCGTCGGGACGGCCGCGGGACGGTCCGGGGTTGATGCGGTGGCGGGACTGGCCCCGGCGACCACCGAATGCTCGGCGGGGCGCACCATGGTCGCAACGGCTCCACCGACACCGGCCGACACTGCAGCGATGGCCAGGGCACCGGCTGTCAAACCGATTGTGCGAGAACGCTTCCGGCGCGGCTTATCGGTGACGGGCGGCAGGACGGCGGTGTTGCCGGATCGCGCGTCGCGGTAGGGATCGTAGGGCTGCTGGGCATGCGCATAGCGCCAGTCGTACTGGCCCTGACCATAGCCGGGCTGGGAATATCCCGGCGCCCCTTGCTGATTCGGCACACCATGGCCCGACTGCTGATGCAACGGCGAGTACCGCGGGTCGTCTGTCATGTCTGCTGCTTTGCTCTTTCTGTGGCGACGCGGGAAATTACGTCGTTGTCGTTGCTGTCAGCTTGCCGGGTGCTACTGAGAATCGACTGAGATAACACTCGATACCGCTGTTGCGTTCCTGTCGAAGGCGCCGACATCGCCTTTTGCTGCTGTGATTTCGCTGTGGGCAGACGGCACACGGTATTTCAGACCGGTGGGGGTGCCTGGGAGAAGCACGTAGAAGCTCGTCCCCGGCGGCTGCGCGCCCGGCACCGTCTCACCGATGCGGATCATGCCGCCGTGTTTGACGACAACCTGCTTCACGATCGCCAGACCAAGCCCGGAACCCGGCATGGCCCGGGCCGAGGTCGACCGGTAGAACCGCTCGAAAACCAAACCGCGTTCCTCCGGCGCGATTCCGGGGCCCTCGTCGGAGACCACCAATTCGGCGTGCGCGGAATCCACCTGACGCAGTCGCAGCCCCACGGTGCCGCCGGGCGGGCTCCACTTGGCGGCGTTGTCGAGCAGGTTGAGCACCGCTCGGGACAGCCCGGCTGGGTCGCCGTGAATCTGCCAGCCGATGGCGTCGACATCGAATTCAATGTCGTTGCGGCGCCGACGGACTCGCTCGAGACTCCGGTCGATCACCTCCGTCATCTCCACGTCCTCGAGAACCGTGCCGTGCGCGTTGTCCTCGCGGGTGAGGTCCACCAGGTCACCGACAAGTGTCGACAATTCCTCGATCTGCCCGATCACGTCGGTGCGAAGTTCGGCCAACTCGCTCTCCGGAATCGGGGGGGCGCCCGGGGCACTGGAGGCCATCAGCAACTCGACGTTGGTTCGCAGCGAGGTCAGCGGGGTCTTCAGTTCGTGGCCGGCGTCGGCGACCAGACGGGCCTGCCGGTCCCGCGACTCGGCCAGCGCCCGCAGCATGGCGTTGAAAGCCTCGGTGAGGCGGGCGAGTTCGTCGCTGCCGAAGACCGGAATGGGCCGTAGGTCGTCGGTGCGGGCGACGCGTTCGGCGGCCTCGGTCAGCTGGCCGACCGGGCGCAGACCGGTGCGCGCGACCATGCCGCCGGCGACGGCCGCGATCGCCACCCCGACCCCACCGACCGCCAACAGCACCCACTTGAGTTTGTTCATGACGGCGTTGGTGGGCTGCAGGCTCTTGGAGATCAGCAGCGAACTGCCGTTGGGCAGGTGCACCGCGAGCACCCGCTGGTTGCCGACCGTGCGACGCGACATGAACAACTCACCGCGGATGACGGCCTTCTCGGGCTGGCCGACCGGCAGCGTCTGACCCTGCTGATTGGCGGTGTAGATGGAGCGCCCGGGATTGACCAGCATGGCGTTGACGTCGGAGTAGGCGGTGCCCTCGATGGCCTTGGCCGGGTCGGCGGCCAGTGAGCCGCTGGCGATCAGCAGCTGGGCGCGGCTCTGCAACTGGTTGTCGATATCGGTGTAGAGCGCCGCCGAGACCACCGCGTACACCGCGACCGCCATCAGCACCACGACCATGGCCACCATCGACATGGCGAGCAGCATCACCCTCCATCGCAGCGATAACGATGTGGTGGCTTTCTCCGGGGCCCTGGCCGCGCCCGCTCGGCGCTTGAAGGCCGCCATCAGGGCTTACGTTCCGACATCAGGGTGGAGTCTCACGCAGCACGTAACCCACCCCACGAACGGTGTGGATCAGCCGCGGTTCTCCTTCTGCTTCGGTCTTGCGACGCAGATATCCGACGTACACCTCAAGCGCATTGCCGGAGGTGGGAAAGTCGAAACCCCACACCTCCTCGAGGATGCGGCTCCGGGTGAGTACCCGGCGCGGATTGGCGATGAGCATCTCGAGCAGAGCGAACTCGGTGCGCGTGAGGCTGATGGCGCGCTTGCCGCGATGCACCTCGCGCGTCGCCGGATCCAGGGTCAGGTCGGCGAAGGTCATGATCGCCGTCTCGGTCTGCTCCTCCGGTCCGGTGCGACGCAGCAGCGCCCGCAGTCGGGCCAGCAGTTCCTCCAAGGCGAACGGCTTGGGCAAGTAGTCGTCGGCGCCGGCGTCCAGCCCGGCCACCCGCTCGGACACCGAGTCGCGTGCGGTGAGGACCAGGATCGGAAGGTCGTCCCCCGTGCTCCGCAGCTGGCGGCAGACTTCGAGTCCGTCCATCCGCGGCATCATCACGTCGAGGACCACCGCATCGGGCCGTTCGTGGCTGATCGCCTCCAGCGCCTCCAGGCCGTCCTCGGCGAGGTCAACGGTGTAGCCGTTGAAGGACAAAGAACGCCTTAGGGACTCACGCACCGCACGGTCGTCGTCGACCACAAGAATTCGCACGGGGCTAGTGTCAACCAATCGACTTAATTTCGTCTGAGAGGCGCGCCGCGCCCGTGGGCGTTGACGCTGCGCTCACAGAAGAAAGTCAGCGCTTATCGAGATCGATCAGGCCGAGCCGGGCGGCTTTGAGCAGCCGGCGGGGAACCTTGTGCTGGCGGCCGCCGACCGAAACGGTGACCAGGCCGGGCTCGGTCGCCTTCCACTGCGAGCGCCGACTGCGGGTGTTCGAGCGCGACATCCGGCGCTTGGGCACAGCCATGACGAATATCTCCTTGATCGGGGGTGCCGCCGCGCAGAAACGTGGAATCGCCGGCGGCCGGCAAGTGCCCCTCAGGATAGCCGCTCACGCGGATCGGGTCCAAAACGTATCGCCGGCACTTGGGCCAAACAACTCCCGCGACCCGAGTTACCGACCATAGGATCATTTCAGGTGTGGGGTTTACCTGCAATTATCCCGAAACTACGGAAGGCAGCGACATGAAACACATTGCAGCGGGGATCCTGTTGGCGCTGGTCCTCGTCGGCTGCGGCGGCGGCAAGACCGAGAGCCCGACCTCGTCGGCCTCCGCGTCGACCTCCGCGGCGGCCTCCTCCTCGGCTGCAGCCACCGCGTCCGGCTGCACCGCCAGCGGCCTGGACGCCATGACGGCCCTCTCGAACTTCGAGCTCGAGATGGGCGACGCCCAGAAGGCCGGCAAGCTCACCGTCGACCAACTCGTTGCAGCCCGCGACAAGCTGTACAACCAAACCCAGGCAGCCGCTGCCAAGGACGACTGGGCGACCTACTGCAAGGCAATCGACAACATGCGGGCCGAACTGGGCATGTAGCCGTCCGGCCAGGTCTGGCCCCTTGACCGGCGGCCGTCGCCACCAAGTAACCTACCGGTTGGTTGGCCCGTCGATGGGAGACAGCGCGTGGCGAATGCGGTGCGGATCGGCAACTGCTCGGGCTTCTACGGCGACCGGATGTCGGCGATGCACGAGATGCTCACCGGCGGCGACCTGGACTATCTCACCGGCGACTACCTGGCCGAACTGACCATGCTGATCCTGGGCCGGGACCGGATGAAGTATCCCGAGCGCGGCTACGCCCGAACCTTCCTGACCCAGCTGGAACAGTGTCTGGGCATCGCCCATGACCGCGGGGTGCGGATCGTCGCCAACGCCGGTGGACTCAATCCCGCCGGACTCGCCACCGCTGTCCGCACCCTTGCCGAGAAACTGGGCGTTCCGGTGACGGTCGCCCACGTCGAGGGCGACGACCTGCTCGACCGCGCCGAGGAGTTGGGATTTCCCGGCGTCCTGACCGCCAATGCATACCTGGGGGCGTGGGGCATCGTGGAGTGCCTGAACTCCGGTGCCGACATCGTGGTGACCGGCCGCGTCACCGATGCCTCGGTGGTGGTCGGGCCGGCGGCCGCGCACTTCGGCTGGGGTCGGGAGGATTACGACCGGATCGCCGGCGCCGTGGTGGCCGGTCACGTCATCGAGTGCGGCGCCCAGGCCACCGGCGGGAACTACTCGTTCTTCACCGAGGTTCCCGGTCTGGACTACGCCGGTTTCCCGCTGGCGGAGGTGTTCTCCGACGGATCCTCGGTGATCACCAAGCATCAAGGCACCGGCGGACAGGTGAGCATCGGCACGGTCACCGCGCAGCTGCTATATGAGATCACCGGTCCCCGCTACGCCAATCCCGATGCCACCGCACGATTCGACTCCATCCGGCTCAGTGACGACGGCCCTGACCGCGTTCGGATCAGCGGGGTGCGCGGGGAGCCGCCCCCACCGTCGCTCAAGGTGTCGCTCAACAGCATCGGTGGCTTCCGGAACGCGGCGACATTTGTACTCACCGGACTGGACGTCGACGCGAAGGCCGCGCTGGTGCGCCGCCAGCTCGACGCCGCGCTGACCGACCCCCCGGCCGAGGTGCAGTGGCAGTTGGCCCGCACCGACCGCGACAACGCCGACACCGAACAGACCGCGAGCGCTCTGCTCACCTGCACGGTGCGTGATCCCAGTGCCGACAAGGTCGGCCGCCGGTTCTCCTCTGCCGCAGTCGAACTCGCACTGGCCAGCTACCCCGGCTTCCACACCACCGCACCGCCGTCGGACGCGGCGGTGTACGGCGTCTTCACCGCCGGCTTCGTCCCGGCGGACGAGGCGCACCACGTCGCGGTGCGCGCCGACGGCGGCGTCGTCCCGATTCCCCCGGCCGCCGAGTCCCTCGAGTTGTCCGACGCCGAGCCGCCGGCGCTGCCCGACCCGCTGCCGCCGGGGCCGACCAAGCGGCTTCCTCTCGGCACGGTGGCCGGAGCCCGCAGCGGTGACAAGGGCGGTGGCGCCAATATCGGCGTGTGGGTGCGCACCGACGCGCAGTGGCGCTGGCTCGCCCACACCCTGACCGCGGAGAAGGTGCGCGAGCTCCTTCCCGAAGCCGCCGATCTGCCCATCACGCGGCATCTGCTGCCCGGCATCCGGGCGGTGAACTTCGTCATCGACGGCATCCTCGGACAGGGGGTCGCCTACCAGGCACGGTTCGATCCCCAGGCCAAGGGCCTGGGCGAGTGGCTGCGCAGCCGATACATCGACATACCGGAGGAGATCCTGCAGTGAGCATCTGGACCACGGCCGAACGTCAGCAGCTCCGGAAATCGGTGCGCGCGTTCGCCGAACGCGAGATCCTGCCGCACGTCGACGAGTGGGAGCGGGCCGGGGAGCTGCCGCGGGACCTCAGCCGGCGCACGGCCGCCGCGGGTCTGCTCGGCGTCGGATTTCCCCAAGAGGTCGGCGGCGACGGCGGCGACGCAGCCGACGTGGCGATCATCTGTGAGGAACTGCACGAGTCCGGTGTCCCCGGCGGGGTGTTCGCCTCACTGTTCACCGTGGGGATCGCGGTGCCGCACATGATCGCCTCCGGCGATGCCCGGCTGATCGAGACGTTCGTCAAGCCCACCCTGCGGGGCGAGCTGATCGGATCGCTGGCGATCACCGAGCCCGGCGGCGGCTCCGACGTCGGGCACCTGCGGACCACCGCGGTTCGCGACGGCGACTCCTACGTCGTCAACGGCTCCAAGACCTACATCACCTCCGCGGTGCGCGGCGACTATGTGGTGGCAGCGGTGCGCACCGGCGGACCCGGCGCCGCCGGAGTGTCCCTGCTCGTCATCGAGAAGGGCACACCGGGATTCGAGGTGAGCCGAAAGCTGCAGAAGATGGGCTGGCGCTCCTCGGACACCGCCGAGTTGTCGTTCACCGATGTGCGTGTTCCTGCCGAGAACCTCGTCGGCCCGGAGAACAGCGGCTTCCTACAGATCGCCCGGGCCTTCGTCTCCGAACGCATCGGCCTCGCCGTGCAGGCGTACTCGAGTGCGCAGCGCTGCCTGGACCTCACCGTGCAGTGGTGCCGGGACCGAGAGACCTTCGGCAAGCCGCTGATCTCCCGGCAGACCGTGCAGAACACCCTCGCCGAGATGGCGCGGCGCGTCGATGTGGCAAGGGTGTACTCGCGAGATGTCGTGGAACGGCAATTGGAGGGCGACCAGAACCTCATTGCGGCAGTGTGTTTCGCCAAGAACACCGCGGTGGAGGCCGGCGAGTGGGTCGCGAGCCAGGCCGTCCAATTGTTCGGCGGCATGGGCTACATGGCCGAGTGCGAGGTCGAGCGCCAGTACCGCGACATGCGGATTCTCGGTATCGGCGGCGGGACCACCGAGATCATGACCAGCCTGGCCGCCAAGACATTGGGTTATCAGGCATGACCGCCCTCAAGACGGCGATCGACCGCCACTCGCCGGCCTACGCCGAGGCTGCCGAGGCCATGACCGTGAAACTGGCCGAACTGGACGACGAACTGGCCAAGGCGCTCGGCGGGGGCGGCGCCAAATACGTTGAGCGGCATCATGCCCGCGGCAAGATGACCGCGCGTGAGCGGATCGAATTGCTGGTGGACCCGGATTCTCCGTTCCTGGAGTTGTGCCCGCTGGCGGCCTACGGAAGCCAATTCCAGGTGGGGGCCAGCCTGGTCATCGGCATCGGTGTGGTCGAGGGCGTCGAGTGCATGCTGGTCGCGCACGACCCGACCGTCAAGGGCGGGACGTCGAACCCGTGGACGCTGAAAAAGGTGTTGCGCGCCAACCAGATCGCCCTGGAGAACAGGCTGCCACTCATCTCTCTCGTGGAGTCCGGCGGCGCCGACCTGCCGACCCAGAAGGAGATCTTCATCCCGGGCGGTCAGATGTTCCGCGACCTGACCCGGCTGTCGGCAGCCGGAATCCCCACCATCGCATTGGTTTTCGGCAACTCCACCGCCGGTGGCGCCTACGTTCCCGGCATGAGCGACCACGTCGTGATGATCAGGGAACGTTCCAAGGTGTTCCTGGCCGGGCCGCCGCTGGTCAAGATGGCCACCGGCGAGGATTCCGACGACGAGTCGCTCGGCGGCGCCGAGATGCATGCGCGCACATCGGGTCTGGCCGACTACTTCGCCGACGACGAACGCGACGCGATCCGCATCGGACGGCGGATCGTCGCCCGGCTGAACTGGGTGAAGCAGGGACCGCAGCCCGGCCCGGCCGCTCCGCCGCTGGCCGACGAGGAGGAACTGCTCGGGATCGTCCCGGCGGACCTGCGCATCCCGTTCGACCCGCGCGAGGTGATCGCCCGGGTGGTCGACGGTTCGGACTTCGACGAGTTCAAGCCCCTCTACGGGGCCTCACTGGTCACCGGCTGGGCCCGGGTGCACGGCTATCCGGTGGGCATCCTGGCCAACGCCCGCGGGGTGCTGTTCAGCGAGGAGTCGCAGAAGGCCACCCAGTTCATCCAACTGGCCAACCAGTCCAACACCCCCCTGCTGTTCCTGCACAACACCACCGGCTACATGGTCGGCAAGGCCTACGAGGAAGGCGGCATGATCAAGCACGGAGCGATGATGATCAACGCCGTGTCGAACTCGGCCGTCCCGCACATCTCGCTGCTGATCGGCGCGTCCTACGGAGCCGGGCACTACGGCATGTGCGGCCGGGCATACGACCCACGGTTCCTGTTCGCTTGGCCCAGCGCCAAATCCGCGGTGATGGGTGGCGCGCAGCTGGCGGGCGTGCTCTCGATCGTCAACCGGGCCGCCGCCGAGGCCCGCGGGCAGGCGGTCGACGAAGATGCCGACGCCGCCCTGCGCGCCGCGGTCGAAGCCCAGATCGAAGCGGAGTCGCTGCCGATGTTCCTGTCCGGCCGGCTCTACGACGACGGGGTGATCGACCCCCGTGACACTCGCACGGTGCTGGGAATGTGCCTGTCCGCCATCGCCAATGGTCCGATCGAGGGGGCGTCGAAGTACGGCGTCTTCCGGATGTAGGGATCAGAGAAGAATGATCACCAGAGTCCTGGTTGCCAACCGCGGTGAGATCGCGCGGCGGGTGTTCGCGACCTGCCGCCGCCTCGGCATCTCGACCGTTGCCGTCTACACCGATCCCGATGCCGCCTCACCGCATGTCGCCGAGGCCGACGCCCGCGTGCGCATCGACAGCTATCTGGACACCCATGAACTCGTCGCGGCGGCTCGGGCCGCCGGCGCCGACGCGGTCCACCCCGGCTATGGATTTCTCTCGGAGAACGCGACTTTCGCGACGGCGGTGGCCGACGCCGGCCTGGTCTGGATCGGCCCACCCGCCGCGGCGGTCACCGCGATGGGCTCGAAGATCGAGGCCAAGAAGATGATGGCCGCCGCCGGGGTGCCGGTGCTGGCCGAACTCGACCCGCAGGCCGTGCGGCCCGACCAGTTGCCGGTGCTGGTGAAGGCATCCGCCGGCGGCGGTGGCCGCGGCATGCGGGTTGTCGAGGACCTCGGCGACCTGGCGGCGCAGGTGCACGCGGCGCGGCGCGAGGCCGAGTCGGCCTTCGGCGACGGGGCGGTGTTCTGCGAGCGCTACCTCCCCGGCGGACACCACGTCGAAGTGCAGATCATGGCCGACGTGTACGGCACCGTCTGGGCCGTCGGCGAACGGGAGTGCTCAATCCAGCGGCGGCACCAGAAGATCATCGAGGAGGCGCCCTCCCCGCTCGTCGAACGCGTTCCCGGGATGCGTGAGCGACTCTTCATCGCCGCCCGTCTCGCCGCCAAGGCGATCGGCTACACCGGGGCCGGCACGGTGGAGTTCCTCGCGGCCGAGGACGGCGAGTTCTACTTCCTGGAGATGAACACCCGGCTGCAGGTCGAGCACCCGGTGACCGAACTGACCACCCGGCTGGACCTGGTCGAACTGCAGCTGTCCGTCGCCGACGGTGAACGACTACCCACCGAACCGCCCACGGCCACAGGACATTCCATCGAGGCTCGCATCTACGCCGAGGATCCGGCGAAAGGCTGGCAGCCCCAGGCCGGAACCGTCCACCACTTCCACGTGCCCGGGACGGTGACCGAATTCGGCCTGACTCATCGGGCCGGAATCCGGGTGGACGCGGGCATCGTCGACGGCTCGGTGGTCTCCATCCACTACGACCCGATGCTGGCCAAGGTGATCTCGTACGCACCGACCCGGGCACGCGCCGCCCAGGTGCTCGCCGGCGCACTGGCCCGCACTCGGCTGCACGGCCTCCGCACCAACCGGGACCTCCTGGTACGGGTGCTGCGTCATCCCGCGTTCCTCGACGGCGCCACCGACACCGCGTTCTTCGACACCCACGGCCTGGATGTGTTGGCCGCCGGATTGGCCGACGAGCGGGCGGTGCGACTCTCGGCCGTCGCCGCCGCCCTGGCCGATGCCGCCCACAACCGGGCGAATGCACGCGTGCTGGGCGGGCTGGCCAGCGGCTGGCGCAATGTCGTCTCCGGCAACCAGCACAAGGTCTTCGGTGATGTGGCCGGCTTCGAGCACGAGGTGGTCTACCGGTTCACCCGCACCGGACTACTACTGCCCGACGATCCGGGTGTGGCGCTGATGTCTGCCACTGCCGACGAGGTCGTCCTCTCCGCCGGTGGGGTCGCGACATCCTTCGCGGTGGCCCGCTACGGCGAGGCGGTGTACATCGACTCCCCGCTCGGGGGTGTCGCGTTGACCGCGGTGCCACGCTTCCCCGAGCCGGGCTCGGTGGTGGAGAAGGGCTCCCTGCTGGCGCCGATGCCCGGCTCGGTCATCCGGCTGGGCGCCGCACTCGGTGACCGGGTGACCGCCGGCCAGCCACTGATCTGGCTGGAAGCCATGAAAATGGAACACACCATCACCGCGCCGGCAGACGGCGTCCTGGGCCAGCTCGACGTCGCCGTCGGACAGCAAGTCGAAGTCGGCGCCGTCCTGGCCCGCGTCGAGACCGAGAACAACGAGGGAGAAGAGCTATGACCACCGACACCAGCTTCATCGAGAACGACGAACGTCAGGCGCTGCGCAAGTCTGTCGCCGCGCTGGCCGCCAACTACGGCCCGGAGTACTACCTGGAGCGGGCCCGGGCCGGCGGCCACACCGACGAATTGTGGCGCGAGGCAGGACAACTCGGCTTCATCGGGGTGAACCTGCCCGAGGAGTTCGGTGGCGGCGGCGCCGGAATGTACGAGTTGTCGCTGGTGATGGAGGAACTGTCAGCCGGCGGGTGTCCGCTGCTCATGATGGTGGTCTCCCCCGCCATCAACGGCACCATCATCGCCAAGTTCGGCACCGACGAACAGAAGAAGCGCTGGGTGCCCGGGATCGCCGACGGCTCGATCACGATGGCCTTCGCGATCACCGAGCCCGACGCCGGGTCCAACTCCCACCGGATCACCACCACCGCGCGGCGCGACGGAAGCGACTGGATCCTGTCCGGCCAGAAGGTCTGGATCTCCGGCCTCGATCAGGCCCAGGCCGTGCTGGTCGTCGGACGTACCGAGGAGGCCAAAACCGGCAACCTTCGTCCGGCGCTGTTCATCGTGCCGACCGACGCCCCGGGCTTCACCTTCACCAAGATCCCGATGGAACTGACCATGCCGGAGAGCCAGTTCCAGGTGTTCATCGACGAGGTGCGCCTGCCGGCCGGCGCTCTGGTCGGCGCGGAGGACGCGGCGATCGCCCAGCTGTTCGCCGGGCTGAACCCGGAACGGATCATGGGCGCGGCCAGTGCGGTCGGCATGGGACGGCTCGCGCTGACCAAGGCCACCGACTACGTCAAGACCCGACAGGTGTGGAAGACACCGATCGGCGCGCATCAGGGCATCGCACATCCGTTGGCGCAGAACCACATCGAGCTGGAGCTGGCGAAGCTGATGATGCAGAAGGCCGCCACCCTCTACGACGCCGGTGACGATATGGGCGCGGCCGAGGCGGCCAACATGGCGAAGTACGCAGCGGGCGAGGCCTCCACCCGTGCCGTCGATCAGGCGGTGCAGTCCATGGGCGGCAACGGCCTCTCGCAGGAGTACGGGGTGGCCGCCATGTTGGTGGGCTCCCGGCTGTCACGCATCGCACCGGTGAGCCGTGAGATGGTCCTCAACTTCATCGCCCAGACCTCGCTGGGTCTGCCGCGGTCGTACTGACGATGACGCAGACCCTCGTTCAGTATGCCGCCGACGGTGCCGTCGCCAGGCTCACCCTGGACTCGCCGCACAACCGCAACGCGCTGTCGTCGACCCTCGTGCGCCAACTGCGCGACGGGCTGACCCGGGCTGCTGCGGATTCCGCCGTACGGGCGGTGGTGCTGGGTCACACCGGCGGAACATTCTGCGCCGGGGCGGACCTTTCCGAGGCCACCGGCGGTGACCCGCAAGAGGCCGCGGCTGGGCGCGCCCACGAACTGGCCACCCTGCTGCGGGCGATCGTCGAGTGCCCGAAAGCCGTGATCGGCGCCGTCGACGGCCACGTCCGGGCCGGGGGCATGGGACTGGTCGGCGCGTGCGACATCGTGGTGGCCGGCGCGCGGAGCACCTTCGCGCTCACCGAGGCCCGGATCGGGGTGGCGCCCGCGATCATCTCGCTGACACTGCTGCCGAAGCTGTCTCCGCGGGCGGCCGCCCGGTACTACCTGACCGGCGAGACGTTCACCGCACAACAGGCCGCGGAGATCGGGCTGGTGACGATCACCGCCGAGGACGTCGGCGCGGCCGTCGACGCCGTCACCGCGGACCTCACCAAGGCGTCACCGCAGGGCTTGGCGGCCTCCAAGGCCCTGACCACCGAATCGGTGCTGGCCGGATTCGACCGCGACGCCGCCCGACTGGCCGAGGAGTCGGCGCGGCTGTTCGTCTCCCAGGAGGCCCGCGAGGGCATGCTGGCCTTCCTGGAGAAGCGCCCGCCGCGGTGGGCCACCTGATCGCCTGGCCGATGACGGTTCGGAGAACCGCCTTTCGTCAGCGCGCCGGCGGGTCGTAGGCTCAGACCGCAATGAGCATGAGCAACCTGCCTTCTCGCGATTCGTCGGCGAAGGCCTCCGACGACGACCGGATCCAGGTCGCCCAGTTGCTCGCCGAGGCCGCCTCCAACGGCCGGCTGACGCTGGAACAGTACGAGGGCCGGTTGGCCAAGGCCTATTCGGCGACCACCTACGACCAAATTGAGCGGCTGACTTCCGACCTGCCCGAAGCCCTCGAGTTCCGGCGCGGCAAGAGCCGTCCCGCGCCGTCGACCATGCTGCTGGCCATCCTCAGCGGGTTCGACCGCAGCGGCCGGTGGAACGTGCCCGGCCGCATGACCACGCTCACCTTGTTCGGCGGCGGCACGGTGGATCTGCGCTACGCGGACTTCACCTCGGCCGACGTGGAGATCCACGCCTATTCCATCTTCGGCGGGCAGACCATCCTGCTGCCACCGGAGGTCAACGTCGAGATCAAGGGCCGCGGTGTCATGGGCGCCTTCGACAAGGCGGTGGAGGGCACCGGGACGCCCGGGGCGCCCAAGATCTCCATCAAGGGTTTCTCGTTGCTCGGCGGCGTGGGAATCAAGCGGCGCAAACGCTCGACGAATTCCGACTGACCCCCGTCACACACACGTCGGTCACGCAAACACGTCGGCCCCCTCCTTGCGGAGGGGGCCGACGTGTTGTCGCACTGATTAGCCGTTGTTGGCGGCCTTGCGGGAGGCGCGTTCGGCCGCCTTCTCGGCCTGCTTGGCCTTCGCGTCGTTGATGGCGGAGTTGATCTGGTTGGTGACCTTCTCCACCGCGTCGCGGACGGGGTGCGGCCGGGACGGCTTCGCCGGCGCCGGGGTGTCGGCGGGCGGCGTGCTGTCGGTGACCGCGGAGGTGGTGACGGGCTTGGTTTCCGGGCCCTCGGAAGCCTCAACCTCGGGGGTGCTCTCCGGGGTCTTGATCTCCGGAGCCTCGGTGCTCTCCGACGCATCCTTGGACGGGGTGCTGTCCTCGGCCTTGGTGTCCGAAGCCTTGTTGTCGGCGGTCTCGCTATCGGCGCCCTTGACGTCCGAACCCTTGACCTCCGGAGCCTTGGTGTCCTCGGTGGCGTCGGAGGACGAGGTGCTCTCGGCGGCCTTGACGGCCGGGGCCGTGACCGAGGCGGCAGCAGCCGGAGCCGCCGTCGCCGCAACCGCGGCCGCCGCACTCCGCGTCGTCAGCGTGGTGGCCGTCGGGAACGGTACGGCACCGGTGGCGATGTCGATCAGGTAGTTCAGCGCGCCGGACAGGCCGTACTGGTAGTAAACCACCGGGCTGGTGCCCGCGATCGGCAGGTCACCCAAGTAGGCCAGGATGGTGTTGCCGCTGATGGGGCCGACCACGGGGACGAGCTTCAGAAGCTGGGCCACGCCGGTGAGGATCGCGTTGTAGCCGACCGACGCGTTGGTCGGTCCCCAGAACAGGGCCGCCAGCGGGACGGTCAGCTGCGGGACGGCCTTGCCGATGGTGGTCTGCAGCAGATACCACGTCGCGGCGCTGTTGCCCTCACTGACGAACTGCAGGAACGGCGAGGAACCGCCGCCGATGGGGAAGGCGGTGTTGGGCTCGAACCAGTAATTGACGACGCCGGTCGACCACTTGTTGCTGTTGTCGAAGCCCTGTCCGTTGCCGTTCACCAACGCGTCGAAGAAGAGGTAGGCGGCACCGGTGACACCCGACCGCGTGCAGCCGCCGTCGCAGCCGGCGGCCCACGGGTTGACGTAGTTGGGCTGCAGGAATGCGTCCTGCGGTTGGGCGGATGCGTCGCCGAAGTTAGTCGAGCTCAGCACGCCGCCCCAGGTGGTGTTGTTGAAGAGCAGGTCGGTCCACTCGACCGTGGGCACGGACAGCACATCCGCGAAGGTGGCCAGCTGTACCTTTGCCGCCGACAGGGCGTGCGGGGTGGGCAGATTGAGCGAAGGCACGATCGCCGTGCCGGCGACCGCGACCGCGGCTGCGCTGGCCAGCGTTGCCGCCGAGACGAGGGATTTGGTACGAGTCGCCATGATCGTTCCTTAGGTTCGGCCCGCCGCGCCGGCGGGTTCACGCTTTGCTGAGCTCCATCTAAGATGGCCGACTTCATAGTAGGGGCATGTTTGCCATGGGGCAAATCGTTCGGCCGCAATTGACGCCCGTCCATTTCCGACAGATTCCGCTGCTGATCAGCGAACGGGCAGTTCTCTAAGAGTTCCAGCTGTTTGCCAGGGTCCATCAGCACTGGTTAGGGCAATTCTCATGTAATTTTCAGGCGCCGCGGTGGGGCCGGTTGTTTGCCAGAGCCGGCGATCAGCCGTCAGCGAACGCGGGAAGACACCCTCTGGACCATTAGCCGTCAGCAAACCCGCGGTAGGCCTCCGACGGGGGGTGACCACGTCATAACCGATTCATAACGGCTGGCGAGCAATGTAGCCGCAGGGATTTCCACCACCCGCGGCGGCGCCGGTTGGCCATCCGCACTCCTCGCTCTCGTCGGTGCTGTGTGACCCCGACCACATGCCGCGGCGGCAGTGAAACAGCAGGTCGCGGACGGTCGGCCGGGCCCGCCGCAGCGTTTGCTCGCCCGAAAGCCGGGCGTGGTGGGCTTAGTGCTCAGCGGCGCCGGCGGGACCGAAGATAGTCCCCCACCACGGCCGCGCCGAGGCCGTCGAGATCGGGCACGACCACGCGCCCTTCGACGCGACGGGCCACCTGGTCGATGAACCGGGCCAGGCCCGGGTCGTCGCCGAGACGGAAAATGGTGACCTGCGCGCCGAGGCGGGCGACGTCATCAAGGCCCCGCACCGTGTGCGCGATGGTTCGGGGGTGCGGCGGGTAATCGAAAAACACGGAAGAAGACCCCGAACCGTCGAAGTCCTCGAGGTGAGCCGTGGGCTCACCGTCGGTGACGATCAGGACGACGGGCTGCGCGTTGGGGTGGCGGCGCAGATGCCGACCGGCCAGGGCCAGCGCGTGGTGCAGATTGGTCCCCTGCTCGTACACACCCTCGAGCCCGGTGAGCTCGCCGGCGCTCACCGTACGCGCGTAGCGGCCGAAGGCGATGATCTGCAAGGCGTCTGAGCGGAACCGGGTGCTGACGAGATGGTTGAGGGCCAGCGCGGTGCGTTTCATCGGCAGCCACCGGTTCTCCATCACCATCGAGAACGAGGTGTCGACGAGCAGCGCGACGGCCGCCTGGGTGCGGGTCTCGGTCTCGGAGACCTCCACGTCGTCGACGGCGATCCGGATCGGGCCATCTTCAGCTGCGCCGGCGCGGCGGAGCACCGCGTTGGTGATGGTCCGGGTGACGTTCCACGGTTCGGTGTCGCCGAACTCCCACGCGCGGGTGGCTCCGGTCAGTTCCCCGGCCGCCCCGGCACGCCGGGTCTCCCGTTCGCCGTGCCGACCGGAAAGTTGTTGTGCCACATCGCGCAATGCGGCCTGCCCGAGCTGACGCATGGCCTTCGGGGACAGCCGCCACTTGCCGTCGGATCCGCGGTCGAGGAAGCCCTGGTTCATCAGCGCGCGTTCCAGGTCGGCCAGTGTGCGGGCGTCCACGGCGGCCTGGTCACCCAGCTGGCGGGCGAGGGCATCGAGGTCGACGTCGTCCATGCCGGCGCCCGGATAGCTCTGCGACAGTTGCTCGGCCAGTTGCTCCAACTCGGCGATGTCGGCCAGCGCCTGCGCGCCCTGACCCATGCCCAGCGGGTTGTCGCCGGAGAACTCCGACGAGCCGTCCCAGTCCTCACCCGGCCGCGCCGCTCGCAGGTGCGAGTCGAGCCGGTTGAGGGCCTGCATCAGCTGCGGGGAGCCGAATGCCTGCTGCGCCAACGCATCCAACTCGGCGCGCTGCTCGGGGCTCAAGCTGTTGCGGAAGCGCTGGGCGGCCGCCGCGCGCTTGGCCAGCGAGTCCAGCAACTCGTCGACGTTGCGGGGATTCTCCGGGAAGTGCTGGCCGTGCTTGGCCATGAAGTCCTGGAAATCTTGTAGGGAATCCTGTCCTCTTGAGTGTTTGTCCAGCAGATCGTTGAGATCGTCGAGCATCTCGTTGACCGCCTGACGGTCTTCGTCGGTGGCGTTCTCCAGGGCCTGCTTCATCCCCGCGAACCGCTGGTCGAGCATCTCCCGGCCGAGCAGGTCCTTGATCTGGTCGTACTTCTGGCGGGCTTCCGGGCTGCGCCAGTTGTAGTCGGAGAGCTCCTGCACGGCCTTGGCCGGCGACGGGGACAGCGACTCGATCTGCATCTCGGCGAAACGGGCGTCGTCATCGAGAGCCCGGGCCAGTTCTTTGCGTTCGGTCAGCACCGCCTCGTCGAGCAGCTTCTTGATCTCCTGCAGCGTCCCGTCGAGATTGTTGCGCTGCAACAACTCCCGCCGTCTGCGGTTGACCTCGGCGGCCAGCCGGTCGGCGCCTTTCATGTTCTTCGACCCCCGGCGGAGCAGCTCCTGCATCGCCCGGCGCGGCGAGGCGCCCTCCATGACGTCCCGGCCGATCTGCTCGAGCGCCTCGCGCAGGTCCACCGGCGGCGCCAGCGGATCCGGGCCGCCGCTGTAGGCGGAGTAACGGGAGTCGTGCCGCCGATTCGGCTTAGCCATGACTAGCCATAAACCGTCTCACCGTCTTCGACGTTCTTGTCGATCTTCTTGGCCAGGTACAGCGCCTCGAGCGCCAGCTCCAGAGCGGCGGCACGCTGTCCCTCGGTCTTCGCGTCGAGGCGATCGGCGATCTTCTCGATCACCGGAAGACTGGGCAGCGCCGCCAGCACGTCCTTGGCCGGCACCTGCTCACCGGTGGTCACCGTCGAGTTCTCCACCGCGGCGACCAACGGTCCGACGTCGATCCCGCCCAACGCTTTCTGCGCGGTGTCGGCGGTGGCACGGCGCAGTAGGTGCTCGAGCACCGCGAGTTCGCGGCCCTCCTCGCCCGACTCGAACTCAAGCTTGCCGCGCAGCACGTCGATGACCGTGCCGAGATCCACCACGCGGGCCACCGGCTCGTCCTCGCCGAGCACCGCGCCACGGTGCCGGGCGGAGGCGGCCACCGTCTCGGCCGCCGCGATCGCGAAGCGCGCCGACACCCCGGAACGCTGGTCCACCGAATGGGATTCGCGCAGCAGCCGGGCGAAGCGGGCGACGATCTGCAACAGATAGAACGGAACCTCCGCCGTCAGGTGCGCCTCCTGGCTGATCACGCCCACCTCGGCATCCAGTTCGCGCGGGTAGTGGGTGCGGATCTCCGCACCGAAGCGGTCCTTGAGCGGGGTGATGATCCGCCCGCGGTTGGTGTAGTCCTCCGGGTTGGCGCTCGCGACCACCAGAACGTCCAACGGCAGTCGGAGTGTGTAGCCGCGCACCTGGATGTCGCGTTCCTCCATCACGTTGAGCATCGCCACCTGAATGCGCTCGGCGAGATCGGGAAGTTCGTTGACCGCGACGATGCCGCGATGCGCCCGCGGGATCAGCCCGTAGGCGATGGTCTCCGGATCGCCGAGCGTGCGCCCCTCGGCGACCTTGATGGGGTCGATATCGCCCACCAGGTCGGCGACGCTGGTGTCCGGGGTGGCCAGCTTCTCGGTGTAGCGCTCGCTGCGATGCCGCCAGGCAATCGGCAGGTCGTCGCCGGACTCGGCCACCCGCCGGATCGACTCCGGGGTGATCGGAGAGTAGGGATGCTCACCGAGTTCAGCGCCGTCGATCACCGGAGTCCACTCGTCGAGCAGGTTCGCCAGCGAGCGCAGCAGCCGGGTCTTGCCCTGGCCGCGCTCGCCCAGCAGCACGAAGTCATGGCCGGCGATCAAGGCTCGCTCGAGTTGCGGCAACACGGTGTCCTCGAAACCGAAGATGCCCGGCCACACGTCGTCACCCTCAGCCAGCGCTATCAGCAGATTCTCCCGGATCTCCTGTTTGACGCTGCGTTCACGGTGCCCGGAGGCACGCAACTCGCCGAGGGTGCGGGCCAGGTCGGCAGGGCGGCTTTCATTCCGGGCAGCAGTCACGCCCCCCACGCTACGACTGCTGTCGAGTGGCCGCCCGCGGCGGCGGGGTTCCGGTGGCCTTCTGACAGGATCTCGTCATGCATTCCGCAGCGGCGTCGGGCATCCGCCGCACTCTCAGCGCGTTGATGCGGATCACCGACAACGCCGAGGCAACGTCCCGGCAGCCGTTCGACCAGCCGTCGATCATGGTTCCGAACCTGGGGTCGCGGCGGTACGGCTGGACGCACTACGGGGTGATGATCCCGGATCTGCCCGAGCCGCACCGGTTCTTCTCGGCCATGTCGCTGATCGGCGCCACCGGCTCGCTGGCCTTCGACACCGACCATGCGCTGGCCGATCGGCCGCGCCGCAACGCCTCGGTGGTCGTCGGCACCGCGGCGTCCCATCCCGGGCATTTCGGCAACTACTCCCCCGGCCGGGACTTCCGGTCCGAGCCGGACGGGTCTCTGGTGCAGTTCGGCGACGAGCTGACGATCGCCGGCCGCTACCCGCGCTACCGGCTCACCGGACGGTTCGGCGGGGTCGACGCCGATCTCGAGCTGACCAACACCGACAAGGTCACCTGGTTCGTCCGCAATCCGGTTTACAAGCACCTCAGCCTGCTGACCGAGTACCGCGGCAGTTTCTCGACGGCCTCGGAGACCACCGACGTCGCCGGACTGTGCGCCTTCGAATACGGCGCCTGCCCGAGCCCGTACCAGTTGCGCTCCACACCCCTGCCGCCCGCACTCAAAGCGCCCCTGGACCTGTTCGTGTACCAGATCATCAATCTCGGGCCCGATGAGCAGGTGCTGCTGAGCCACCACTGCATCGGCGGGGCGCCGTTCATCACCACGGCACTGCACCGCAGCCGAAACAGCCACGGCCGCAGCCTCGGTCGCGCGGAGTTCCACGTCGAGCGGTACCGTGCGGCGCCGGAGGAGACTCCATACGGACGACCGATGCGGTTACCCGCCGCCACCCGATTCACCGTGCGGGACGCCGGCGGCATCGTCCTCGAGGTGAACGCCGAGATGGACACCGCCTACACCTACGGCTTGGGCAGCGGCTTCGTCACCGGGTTCCGCCACCAGAGCGTGTGGCGTGGCGAGACGATCACCGGCCGCGGTTACCAGGAGTACATCGACCGGCGCGACGGCTAGGTACCGCCTAATGGGCGAAGTGCCGAGCCCCGGTGAGGTACAACGAGACTCCGGCGGCGGCGGCCGCGGCGGTCACCTCGTCGTCGCGCACCGAACCACCAGGGTGCACAACGGCTTTCACCCCGGCCGAGGTCAGCACCTCCAGACCGTCCGGGAACGGGAAGAACGCGTCCGAGGCCGCGACCGCGCCGCGCACCCGGTCCCCGCCGCGTTCGACGGCCAGCCGCGCGGCATCGACCCGGTTGACCTGGCCCATGCCGACGCCGACGGTGGCGCCATCGGCCGCGATGACGATCGCGTTCGACTTCACCGCGCGGCAGCTCCGCCAGGCGAAGGCGAGATCGGCCAGCGTCGCCTCGTCCGCGGCCTCGCCGGCGGTGAGGGTCCAATTGGCCGGATCGTCGCCCGGGGCGTTGATTTCGTCGCGCTCCTGCATCAACAGGCCGCCGCTGATCTGCCGGATCTCGACGCCGCCGATGGTCGGTTCGGCCGCCACCAGCACCCGGATGTTTTTCTTGCGGGCCAGGATCTCCACGGCGCCCTCGGCATAAGCCGGCGCGATGATCACCTCGGTGAAGATGTCGGCGACCTGCTCGGCCATCTCGCAGGTGATCTCGGTGTTGGCGGCGATCACGCCGCCGAAGGCGCTGAGCGGGTCGCAGGCGTGCGCCTTGCGGTGCGCATCGGCCACCGACTCCCGCGAGATCGCGATCCCGCAGGGGTTCGCGTGTTTGATGATCGCCACGCAGATCTCCTGGTGGTCGAATGCGGCGCGCCAGGCAGCGTCGGCGTCGGTGAAGTTGTTGTAACTCATCTCTTTTCCGTGCAGCTGCTCGGCCTGCGCCAGGCCGGGCCACCCCACGTCGTCGCTGTAGAGCGCGGCCTGCTGATGCGGGTTCTCCCCGTAGCGCAGGATGGACGTGCGACGCCAGTTGCGGCCGAACCACCGGGGCAGATCGGCGGACGCATGACCACCCTCCGGCGCCAGCGTCGACTCGGTCCAGCTCGCCACCGCGATGTCGTATTCGGCGGTGTGCCGAAAGGCCAGTGATGCCAGCTTCTTTCGCTCCTCCAGCGTGAATCCGCCACCACGCACGGCGGCCAGCACACCGTCGTAGCCCAGCGGTTCGACCACCACGGCGACGCTGGCGTGGTTCTTCGCCGCGGCGCGCACCATCGACGGCCCGCCGATGTCGATCTGCTCGACGCACTCGTCGACGTCCGCCCCGGAGTCCACCGTCTCGCTGAACGGATACAGGTTCACCACGACGAGGTCGAAGGGCTCGATCTTGAGCTTCTCCAGCGCGGCGACGTGCTCGGGGTTACGGGTGTCGGCGAGCAGTCCGGCGTGGACATGCGGGTGCAGGGTTTTCACCCGGCCGTCGAGGATCTCCGGGAATCCGGTGACGAACTCGACCGGGGTGACAGGAATGCCTTTGCCGGCAATGGTTTTCGCGGTGGACCCGGTGGAGACGATGGTGACCCCCGCCTCGTGGAGCCCCTGCGCGAGCGGAATGAGGCCGCTCTTGTCGTACACGCTGATCAGTGCACGCCGGACCGGCTTCTTACCGATCAAGGTCTGCGCCGCCATCTAGAGGACCGCCTTTCTGCCGTTCCAGTTCACGCCGCGCGTCGCCAGCGCGGCCAGCACGTCCACCAGGAGTCGTCGCTCGACGGTCTTGATGCGCTCGTGCAGGGTCTCGTCGTCGTCGCCGTCGCGCACCGCGACGGCCTCCTGGGCCAGGATCGGCCCGGTGTCCATCCCGGCGTCCACCACGTGCACCGTGCAGCCGGTGACCTTCACCCCGTAGGCCAGTGCATCGGGAACGGCATGGGCACCGGGAAACGACGGCAGCAGCGCCGGATGGGTGTTCACCACCCGGCCCGGGAAGCGCGAAAGAAACTCGGCGCCAAGGATTTTCATGAATCCCGCCGACACGATCAGATCGGGCGCGTGGACGGCGGTGGCTTCGGTGATCGCCGCGTCCCAGGCCTGGCGATCAGGGTGATCGCCCAACCGCACGATGAACGACGGAATCCCCGCCTCGGCGGCGATCGTCGCGGCGCGGCAGTCCCGATCGACGCCGACGGCGACCACGCGGGCGGGATAGTCGCCGACAGCTGCCTCCAGCAGTGACTGCAGCAGCGATCCGGTGCCGGAGGCCAGCACCACAACCCGGGCCGGGGCGCTCGGTGGCACGCTGATCGGTTCGGGCGCTGACACGCCGGTCAGCCTAACGGCAGGGGTTTGTCACCGGCGGGACCGGGCACTGGGGCTTCATGGCGATCGGTGACACCTGCGGCAACGATTAGGACAATGCCTTCACACGGAAGGACAGCAACGCCGACGTCAACGACCGCTAGCCGGTGCCGGCCGGCGGCTGAGGCCCGGCGGTGGGCGCCGCCTGTTCGATGTCGGCGTCGACGAACATCAGGTCTTCCACGTCATCGACATCGGGGGCCGGTTTCACCGGGGGCGGCGGCGCCGGATCCTCAGCGGCGGGCTCCGCGGCGCTCTCCGGCTCGGCGTGCGGCGGCGACTCGGCGGCGGCGGGCTCCGCGAAATCGTCGGGCACGTCTTCCGGTTCGGGGAATTCTTCGGGCTCGTCGAGCGGGTCGTCGGACTCGTCGATCGGGTTGTCGGAGAACGGGTCGTACATCGCTTCGGCGGCGGGGGCCCGCCGGGGTATCCGGGGAAGAGCGGGTCCGCGACTGATACCCCGGGCCATCACGACCGTCATACCGCCGATGACGAAGAACCAGAAGAACACCCACGGGCCGAAGGTGGCCTGGTCGACCCCGACATGCCCGAAGTTGCCCAGCTGACCGCTGCCGGCCAGCGCCAGCAGAGCCAGGATGACCGCACCGATCAGGGACGCCACCGCCAGCTTGGCGAAGGCCAGCCCGAACGGCAGCGGGTGGCGGGCACACTGCTGGCCGATCGCCACGCCGGACACCGCGCCGAGGATGAGCAGCGACACCCAGATCGGGCCCAGCGGAGGCGTCGGCGCGGCTGCCAGGATCGGCAGCGCGGGGATGTCGCCGCCGAACACGGTGAACGCACTGAAGGTCGCGAATCCGATGTGAGCGCTGGAACCCACCGCCACCGCAGCCGCGCCCAGCACGACGTTCGGTAGGTACAGCACCGACAGAAGGGTGAGGCTGAGCTGTCCGAAGAACGAGTCGGTGATTCCGAACAGCTCCTGCATGGTGCCCCAGTGCACCACCAGGGACAGCGCGACGACGGCGGAGGACAGCACCAGCAAGGTGGCGACGCCGACCAGCGCCGGCCGCACGGCGTCCCTGACCCACCACGGCAGGCCCAGGGTGTCCAGGACTCGCGGGCCGATCCGCGAGCCGACGCCGATCAGCGCGCCGAGGCCCTGAACCATCAGCACGCCGGCGAACGCGCCCAGCGCATTGGGTGTCTGCAGCTGGCCGATCACCGACGCGGCGTCGTGGACGACGGCCAACGCGACGGCGGCGATGAGCAGCGGGCCGCCGACCGCCGACGCCACGATCCAGCGGATGACGAACCACGAACCCCGCGGTGGAGTGACCTGTGCGGTGGTGCGGGCGGTGGCCCACACCATCAGCCCGGTCGGCACCAGCGGCAACGCGGCGAGCTGCTGGCCCGCAATGGATACCGGCACCAGGTGGACGGCCAGCCACAGGCTGGCCACCGCGCCCAGGGTGCCGGTCAGGTCGCTGTTGGCGACGACCAGCTGGACGAGGGTGATCGCCGCGATGACGACCAGCGCCACCAGCGACGGGCCGAACGCAACCCGCACCAGATCACGGGGCTGAGGCGCCCCGGCTGTCGTCGGGACCCGGCGCGAAGTTCCTGTCACAGCTCAGGTAGAGACCGCTCGGTTCAGGACGGGCTGGAGCCCGAAGGCTCCGCCGGCGGCTGGGTGGGTGTGGCGGGCGGCTGCTGCTGCACCGGCTGCTGTTGCCCCAGGCTGGGGAAGCCGGTCGGAGGGGTCTCCGGGCTGTTGTCGGGCTGCCCGTACGCCCCCGGCGGGTAACCGCCTGCGGGATACGGCGTGGGGTAGCCGGTGGCCTGGGGAGATCCCGGGGGGCCGGCCGCCCCGGGCGGACCGTAATAGCCGCCGGGGGGCGGACCGTAGGGGCCGTAGGCGTCGTAACGGGGCCGGGGGGCAGGCGCTGTGATCACGCCGTTCTCCACGAGCAGTGCGACCACCGCCGCGCCGGCCTGCAGCAGGGTCAACAGCAGCACCAGCCACAGCGCCCAGCCCACCGAGACGCCACTCGGCCGTCCGATGAGCTGGCCGATCACCAGCAGCAAGCCCAGAACCGCGGTGACGGCGACCACCGGGGTGTAGGTCTTGCCCCGGGTCACCAGTCCGACCGCGGCGAGGAGGGCGGCGATCAGTGCGGCGATGGTCCAGTACCCCATACCGCTCGCGGTGAGTTCCGCTCCGCCGAAGGGGCCCATGCTGGCGTTGATGTTGAAGAGCGGTCCGAAGCTGGCCAGGTAGGCGAAAAGACCGAGTACGACGACGGCGCCGCGCAGGTAGACCGGCAGCTTGCTGGAGCCCTCACCACGCGCATCGGGTGGACGGACGGCCGGCGGGCCGTAGCCTGCGGGGGGCTGCGGTCCGGTGGAATAGCCCGGATTGCGCGGCTGGTACGTCATGGTCTCTCCCTCACTTTGGACCTGTTGCCCACGCTATCGCACGACGGCGATGGGGCAGCTGACCACGCGCCGACGGCAGGGCCGGCCGGGGCTTGCCCGGTGAGCTAGAACACGTTCTAATTCAGCCCATGGATTACGGGCTCGTGCTGTTCACCAGCGATCGCGGCATCACGCCGGCTGCGGCGGCAAAGCTTGCTGACGATCACGGCTTCAGCACGTTCTATGTCCCGGAACACACCCACATTCCGGTCAAGCGGGAGGCCGCCCATCCGACGACGGGCGACGAGACCCTGCCCGACGACCGCTACATGCGCACACTCGACCCGTGGGTGAGCCTGGCGACGGCCGCCGCGGTCACCGAGCGGGTGCGGTTGTCCACCGCGGTCGCCCTGCCCGTCGAGCACGACCCCATCAGCCTCGCGAAAACCATTGCCACCCTTGACCATCTGTCCGGCGGCCGGGTCAGCGTCGGGGTCGGATTCGGCTGGAACACCGACGAACTGACCGACCATCATGTTCCCCCTGGTCGCCGGCGCACCATGCTCCGCGAGTACATCGAGGCGATGCGGGCGCTGTGGACACAGGAGGAAGCGGCCTACGACGGGGAGTTCGTGCAGTTCGGGCCGAGCTGGGCATGGCCCAAACCCGTTCAGCCCCACGTGCCGGTGCTCGTCGGCGCGGCAGGCACGAAGAAGAACTTCACGTGGATCGCCCGCAGCGCCGACGGCTGGATCACCACCCCGCGCGATTTCGACATCGACGCGCCGGTGCGTCAACTGCAGGAGATCTGGGCCGACGCTGGCCGCGAGGGCGCCCCGCAGATCGTGGCACTGGATTTCAAGCCGGTGCCCGAGAAGTTGGAGCACTGGGCGCAGATCGGGGTCACCGAGGTGTTGTTCGGGTTACCTGACAAGTCCGTCGCCGAGGTCGGCAGCTACGTCGAGCGGCTGGCGGGCAAGCTCGCCGCGTTCATCTGATGGCCGGCCCGCGGCCGTCGCGCCCCGGCGGCACGGTCGATGTCGTACAGCGCCTCAAACCCAACGCGGTCGGACTCCCCGGCGTGCTGTTCATGGCCGTCGCGACCGCGGCGCCGATCACCGCCATGGTCGGCAACGTCCCGATCGCCGTCGGGTTCGGAAACGGCGCTTACGCTCCGGCCGGGTATGTGGTCGCCACGATAGTGCTGACGCTCTTCTCGATCGGCTACGCGGCGATGAGCCGGCACATCACGGCCACCGGCGCGTTCTACGGCTACATCTCCCACGGGCTGGGCCGGGTCCTCGGCCTGGGCGCCGGCTTCCTGACGACATTGGCCTACGTGGTGTTCGAGGCGGCCATCATCGGCATCTTCGCCTTCTTCGCCCGCGACACGTTCCACTCCCTCTTCGGAGTCGAGGTCAACTGGCTGGTCTTCGCGCTCGGCATGCTGGCCGTCAACGCGATCCTCACCTACTTCGACGTCAACCTCGCGGCCACGGTGCTCGGGGCATTCCTCGTCACCGAGATCCTGATGCTGTCCCTGCTCGCCCTGTCGGTGGTGTTCACCGGCGGCGGTCCGGAGGGCTGGTCGCTGGGTTCCCTCAATCCGCTCAACGCTTTTCACAACCTGTTCGCAACGGTGACCGGGCCGCAGGGCACCACCATCGCGGTGGCAGGATCCGCCGGAGTCGGACTGTTCTTCGCGTTCTGGTCATGGGTCGGGTTCGAGTCCAGCGCGATGTACGGCGAGGAGTCGAAGAACCCGAAGAAGATCATCCCCATCGCCGTCATCGGCTCGGTGGTGGGTATCGGAATCTTCTACGTACTGGTCTCCTGGCTCGCCATCGTGGGCACCGGGCCCGACAGGGCGATCGCGCTCGCCCAGGACACCACGACGGCCGGTGACATCTTCTTCGGACCGGCCGGTGAGCACCTCGGCAGCTGGGCGGTCAGCCTGTTCAAGATCCTGCTGATGAGCGGATCGTTCGCCTGCGGCATGGCCTTTCACAACTGCGCCGCCCGGTACATCTACGCGATCGGGCGGGAGAACGTGATCCCCGGGATGCGCCGAACGCTGGGCGCCACCCACGACCTCCACGGCTCCCCGCACGTCGCGGGATTCGCGCAGACGTCGATCGCCACCGTCATCGTGGTGTTCTTCTACGTCACCGGCCGCGACCCGTACACCGGTCTCTACGGCCTGATGGCGCTGCTGGGGACCACCGCGATCATGATCGTCCAGGCTCTCGCGGCGTTCGCGGTGATCGCCTACTTCCACATCGGCAAGCACCACCCGGAGACCGCACACTGGTTCCGGACCTTCCTCGCCCCACTGCTGGGCGGCCTGGGGATGTTGTACGTGATCCACCTGCTCGGCAAGAACGCGTCGTTCGCCGCCGGAACATCAGCCAGTGACTGGATCTTCTCGGCGATCCCCTATGTGGTGGGGGCGGTCGGACTCAGCGGCATCGCGCTCGCGCTGTTCCTGAAGTACGTTTCCCCGCAACGGTATTCGGAGCTGGGCCGGATCGTGCTGGAGGAGTCGCACGAACGCTGAATCGTCAGCGCAGTGACGCCCGGTTTCCCTGCTCCGTGTTCGCCACGGAGATCTCGGCGCCGAGCGGATCGCCGTCGCTGAGCAGACCCACCAGGTCGGGATCCTCGGTCATCGCCAGGAATCGGTTGCCATCGGCCGCGAGCCGGCCGACGACGATGCCCGTGCGCACCGGCCAGTCATACCGCACCGTGTAGGTCTCGACGATCGCCGGGCCGTCGGCCTGTTCGGTCACCGGGGCGGGCCGCCGGGCGGCGACCTCGGCGCGCAGCTCGGCACTGCCGTCGGGGGCCCACTCGGCGGGCTCGGTGGAGTAGATCCCGACCGAGTACTTGTTCATGATCCCGCCGTTGGCGGTGACGAGCCCGAAAGCGCCTGGGGAAGAACGCATCCGAGACACCGTCTCGGCGATGCCGTGCAGCGAGTAGCTGTTGCCGGGGCCGCCGAAGTAGGGCAATCCGCCGGTCAGCGTCACGCCCCGCGGGTCGTCGGTCGCCAGGCCCGTGCCGTCGCAGAAGTTGAACACCGGCACCGGGAAGCAGCTGTACAGATCGAAGGTGGAGATGCCGTCGATACCCACGCCGGCGACCCGGATGGCCTCCTGCACCGCCAGCGTGGACGCGGAGTTGTAGCTGAGGTCCTCACGGTCCAGGAATGGCTGGTCTACCATGTCGGCGTGGCCGCGCAGGTACACCCACTTCCCTTCCGGCACACCGAGTTTGCGGGCCCTGTCCACCGACATGAGCAGGACGGCGCAGCCCTGGTTCACCTGGTCGCGGGCGACCAGGAGCCGTGGGTAGGGATCGCAGATCATCCGGTTGTCGGCGTCGACGGTCAGGATCTCGTCCACGATGCGCTCCACCCGCGAGGTCGCGAAGGGATTGCGGGCGGCCACCGCGGACATCGGCGCGAACAGCTCCGCCATGGCGCGCCGGTACTCGGCGACGCCCTGGCCCACCCGGCCGCGCCTGGCGTTCTCCAACAGACCGTACTGCGCCGGGGCGCCGTGCATCCCATGCGAGACGGTGTATTTGGTGAACAGTCCCTCGTAGCCGAAGCCCCGGTCCTCCAACTGGCCCGGCACGGTCTCCGAGTGGTCCGGCTTGTCCGCACGCTTGGCGAAGTAGCGCAGCGTGGACCCGTTCTCGGACCCGATCACCAGGACCACGTCCGCATCGCCGGCGGCGATCGCCGCGGCGAACTCGGTCACCGCGTGCTGCGGGCCTTGTCCGCCAATGGGTTCCAGCACCGCCCGGGCCGGTGATGCCCCGATCCGGTGGCATACCGAGCGCGGGTAGTTCGTCGAGCTGCCCAGCGGGGCCGGGCCGCGGCTGGAGATCTCGAACTGTCGGATCCCCACCACCGTGTCGATGACGGCGGCGACGGCGCTCTCGTCGGTCCCCGTGTCGGCCAGCGCGGCCGAGGCCGCTGCCGAGGCGAGTTCGACCGACGACATACCGCGGTAGCCCGGGTCGTCAATGCGTTCGGTGAACTGCCCGACACCAACGACCACCGGCGTCCGCGGATCGACCGCCGTCACAGGCACCGCACCCTGTGCGTCACAGGCCCTGCAGGATCTCCCGGGCCAATTCGGCTGTGGCCGAGGGCGTCTTGCCGACCTTCACCCCGGCGGCCTCGAGGGCCTCCTTCTTCGCGGCGGCGGTGCCCGACGACCCGGAGACGATGGCGCCGGCGTGGCCCATGGTCTTGCCCTCCGGTGCGGTGAAGCCCGCCACGTAGCCGACGACCGGCTTGGTCACGTTGGCCTTGATGTAGTCGGCCGCACGCTCCTCGGCGTCGCCACCGATCTCGCCGATCATCACGATGAGCTTGGTCTCCGGGTCCTTCTCGAACGCCTCGATCGCGTCGATGTGGGTGGTGCCGATGACCGGGTCACCGCCGATGCCGATGGCGGTCGAGAAGCCGAAATCCCTGAGCTCGTACATCATCTGGTAGGTCAGCGTGCCGGACTTCGACACCAGGCCGATCGGTCCTTTGCCGGTGATGGTGGCCGGGGTGATGCCGACCAGCGCTTCGTCCGGGGTGATGATTCCGGGGCAGTTCGGGCCGATGATGCGCGTCTTGTTCCCGTGGTCGACGTTGTAGGCCCACGCGTAGGCGGTGTCCTGCACCGGGATTCCCTCGGTGATGACCACGAGAAGCGGGATCTCGGCATCGATCGCCTCGACGATGGCGTCCTTGGCGAACTTCGGCGGGACGAACGCGATCGACACGTCGGCTCCGGTCTTCTCCATCGCCTCGGCCACCGACCCGAAGACCGGCAAGTCGATGCTCTTGCCTTCTTTATCTGTATGAGTCACCGTCGTGCCGGCCTTGCGAGCGTTGACGCCGCCGACCACCTGGGTGCCCGCCTTGAGCATCAGCGCGGTGTGCTTGGTCGCCTCACCGCCGGTGATGCCCTGGACGATGACCTTGGAGTCCTTGTTCAGAAAGATCGACATGGCTTAAACGTCCTTCCCGGCAGCGAAAGCGAGTTCAGCGGCTTTGTCGGCGCCCGAATCCATGGTGTCGGCCACAACGACCAGTGGGTGGTTGGCCTCGGCGAGGATGCGTCGTCCCTCCTCGACGTTGTTGCCGTCGAGCCGAACCACCAGCGGCTTGTTGGCCTCGGCGCCGAGCATCTGCAGCGCCTTGACGATTCCGGAGGCCACCGCGTCACACGAGGTGATACCGCCGAACACGTTGACGAAGACGCTCTTGACCTGGCTGTCGTTCAGGATCACGTCCAGTCCGGCCGCCATCACCTCCGCCGAGGCGCCGCCACCGATGTCGAGGAAGTTGGCCGGCTTGACCCCGCCATGGTTCTCACCGGCGTAGGCGACCACGTCCAGCGTCGACATCACCAGGCCGGCGCCGTTGCCGATCACGCCCACCTCGCCGTCGAGCTTGACGTAGTTCAGGTCGTGCTGCTTGGCCTTCAGTTCCAGCGGATCGGTGGCGTCCTGGTCCTCGAACTGCGCGTGGTCGGGATGGCGGAAGTCGGCATTGCCGTCCAGGGTGACCTTGCCGTCCAGCGCCAGGATCTGGTCGTCGGGCGTGCGCACCAGGGGGTTGACCTCCACCAGGGTGGCGTCCTCGCCGACGAAGACCTCCCACAGCTTGGCGATCGTGACAGCCGCAGCGTCGAGCACCTCGGCGGGCAGATGGCCCTTCTCGGCGATCTGCCGGGCGAACGCGACGTCGACCCCCTTGGTGGCGTCGACGGGGACCTTGGCGAGCCGATCAGGCTTGGTTGCCGCGACCTCCTCGATCTCCATGCCACCCTCCACCGAGCACATTGCCAGATAGGTGCGGTTGGCCCGGTCGAGCAGGAAGGAGATGTAGTACTCCTCGGCGATGTCGCTGGCCTCGGCGACCAACAGCTTCTTGACGATGTGGCCCTTGATGTCGAGGCCCAGGATGTCGCCCGCGTGCCGGAAGGCGTCCTCGGGAGTCGCCGCGAACTTCACGCCGCCGGCCTTACCGCGTCCACCGGTCTTGACCTGGGCTTTGACCATGACCGGTCGGCCGATTTCCTCGGCGATCGCTTTCGCATCCGCTGCCGAGGTGGTGACCCGGCCGGGCGTGCTGGGGACGTGATGTTTGGCGAACAACTCCTTCGCCTGGTACTCGAAAAGGTCCATCAGGCTCTCTTACATTGGCTGTAGTTTCAGGAAGGCGCTCCGGGGGAACTGTATCTGCAGGCGACGGGCACGTTTTACCCGCCTGCCCAATGAATTTGGCGCCGCGCGGTGTGACGTGATTCAAATCACAATCCTCGACGTGGTTTCGGCTCGGGTTGCCACCCCGGGGTGAAGTTGGTTACCGTTCTGCGGTCTAGATAACGCTTTGGTCACGGACTTGAGGACTTTGGTTTTGACGCAGCTTCGGTCGGCCCCATCCAACCCGCGCGTACGCTCCACGACGACGTCCTCGTCTCTGGACCTCGAGAGCATGCGCGATGTCGAGGACCTCACCCCCCTGCTCGAAGTCCCCGATCGCTACGCGGGCAAGCCCGCGGCCCGGGTTGAACGCCCTATGTTCAGCAGCACCGAGGACACCGACGTTCTCCCCCGTACCCCCGCGCACCGGCGCCAGCCGACCAGCGCCGCAAAGGGGCGGGCCCTGATCGCCGCGATGGCCGCCGGAGCGGCCGCCGCAGCCGCCTACACCGCCATCAAGCCCGCCGCTCAGCCGACCACTCGCACCGTCCTGGCGTCGGCGACCACTCCCCCGGCGGGAACCCCGCTGACCCGAGGCCCCGAGGTGGTTGCGGTCAAGCCCGCCGCCCTGGCCGCCGTGCATGCCGAGGAGCAGGCCCGCGGTGTGGCCTACGCGGCCGATCGCGCCGCGCGCGAGGCACGCCTGCAGCGCCCGTTGTTCGCCCTGCCGACGAACGGCATCTTCACCTCCGGCTTCGGCTACCGCTGGGGCGCGCTGCACGACGGCGTGGACCTGGCCGGTCCGATCGGCACCCCGATCTACGCGGCGATGGACGGCGTAGTCAAGGAAGCCGGCTACACCAACTCCGGCTACGGCGCCTGGGTGCTGCTGCAGCACGCCGACGGCACCGTGACCCGCTACGGCCACATCAACTCTTGGACCGTTCAGGTCGGGCAGCGGGTGTTCGCCGGCGACCAGATCGCCACCATCGGCAACCGCGGCAACTCCACCGGTCCGCACCTGCACTTCTCGGTGCTGCTCGGCGGACACAACGCGACCGATCCGGTGCCGTGGCTGGCGGCCCGCGGCATCAACGTCGGCCCCTACGTCGGCTGATCCTCTTCCGACGGGTGAATCCCGGCTCAGTCTGAGCCGGTGAGGTGATCCAGAGTCCGCAGACCGGGCCCGAGGTAGTAGCCGATCACGCCTGCGTAGAACACCAGCATGGCCGGCGGGTAGAACCAGCCGATGAGCGTGATCACCGGATAGACGACCGTGCCGATCCCATAGCGCACCAACAGTTTTCGGCCCTGATCCGCGGGGAGCTTGCCGGATGTGAGTCCTACCTTGAGTAGTCGCGCCAGGATGAGGGTGAAGCTGATCGCCATACCCTCCGTCACCACGCCGTAAGCGAGCACCGCGAGCTTGGCGTCCATACCGTCGTCTTGCACGTACTCCGCGTACGTCGAGGTCGTGAAGGGGATCGCCGTCACGAACAACAGAAGGATCAGGTTGTAGACGAGAACCCCCCGGTCCACACCCGTCGCCATCCGGAACAGCGAATGGTGGTTGAGCCAGATCACCCCGATGTAGAAGAAGCTCACGACGTAGGCGGCGAAGGTCGGCCACTCGTCGCGGAACTGCTCGGCAAGGGACAGCGGCGAGCTGTGGTCGACGTGCAGATCGAGGACCAGCAGGGTGATCGCGACGGCCAGAACCCCATCGCTGAACGCTTCGAGGCGATTCTTGTTCACGAACTAGAGCTTCTGCACCGGAGCGTGGTTGTGCATGAGTTTGACCCGTCCGGCGCTGCCGAAGTCGATGAGCGACATCGCCGACTCGCCCATACCGGAGACCTCCTCAACCCGGCCCAGCCCGTACTTGTCGTGACTCACGCGGTCACCGGGCTCCAGCACGATCAGCGACCGCTTGCCGGCGCCTGAGCGCATCGGGGCCGGCCTTCCCCGATCAATGGGCGGACCGAAGCGCCCCGCGACGGGGGCACTGAGCGACGTGGCCGAGGAACCGGCATCGGTGCGGCGCCAGTCGATGAGGTCTTCGGGGATCTCCCGCAGGAACCGCGACTCAGGGTTGAGCATCGGCTGTCCCCACGACGAGCGGACCTTGGCCCGGCTGACATACAGCCGTTGACGGGCGCGGGTGATCCCGACGTAGGCCAACCGCCGCTCCTCGCACAGTTCGGTCGGGTCGCCCAGGGCCCGCATGTGCGGAAACATGCCGTCCTCCCAGCCGGTGACGAAGACCACCGGGAACTCCAGACCCTTGGCGGTGTGCAGCGTCATGAGGGTGACCACGCCCGCGTCGTTGTCCGGGATGTCGTCGGAGTCGGCGACCAGCGATACCCGCTCCAGGAACTCGGCGAGCACGCCGGTCTGCGGCACGTCCTCATCGGCCGTCGGGTCCTCGTCGTCCTCGTCACCGAGAGCTGCGGCGTTGGCGCGGTCGATGCTGAATTCGTGTGCGACGCTCACCAATTCGTTGAGGTTGTCCAGCCGGGCGAGATCTTGCGGGTCGTTGGAGGACTCGAGCTCCCGGCGGTAGCCGGTGCGGTCGAGCACCGCCTCGACGAGGTCGCCGAGTTCGTCGTCCAAACGCCCGCGCAATTCGTCGAGCAGTTCGACGAACGCGGCGATCGCCTTCTCCGAACGGGTGTTGAGCATCGGCACCCGGCCCTCGGCCGCGGCGGTCAGCGCGTCGGCGAACGTCGCGCCGGTGTTCTCGGCGTAGATCGCCACGCACGCCTCGGCGCGGTCGCCGATGCCGCGGCGGGGGGTGTTGAGGATACGGCGCAGGCTGACCGCGTCACCGGGGTTGTCGAGCACCCGCAGATAGGCGACGATGTCGCGGATCTCTTTGCGCTCGTAAAACCGGACGCCGCCGACCACCTTGTAGGGAATGCCGGCACGGACGAATACCTCCTCCAGAGCGCGCGAGGAGTTGTTGGTCCGGTAGAACACCGCTACGTCGTTGTAGGTGGTCCGGCTCCCCTTGCCGCTCACCGGGTCGACGAGGCTGTCGATCTCAGCGGCTACGAAGCGAGCCTCGTCGTGCTCGTTGTCGGCGACGTAGCCGACGATCAGTTCTCCGTCTCCGGCGTCGGTCCAGAGTCTCTTCTCGCGCCGGCCGGTGTTGCGGGCGATCACCGAGTTCGCCGCCGACAGGATGGTCTGGGTGGACCGGTAGTTCTGTTCGAGCAGAATCGTTGTGGCGTTGGGGAAGTCGCGTTCGAAGTCCTCGATGTTGCGGATCGTCGCCCCGCGGAAGGCGTAGATGGACTGGTCGGCGTCACCCACCACGCACAACTCCGAGGGCGCCACGGTGTCGGTGTCCGGGGCGGACACTCCCACGAGTTCACGCACCAGTACGTACTGCGCGTGGTTGGTGTCCTGGTACTCATCGACCATGATGTGCCGGAACCGCCGCCGGTAGTACTGGGCGATCTGCGGATGGCGCTGCAGCACCGCCACCGTCTCCCCGATCAGGTCGTCGAAGTCCAGGGCGTTGGCGGCGCGCAGGCGACGCTGGTATTCGGCGTAGACCTCGGCCACGATCCGGGTCAGGTCATCCGAGCCGGGCTCCAGTGCGGCGAGGGCGTCTTCGGGCGCGGTGAGCTCGTTCTTGAGGTTGGAGATCGACGTGGCCAGCAGCCGGGGCGAGTATCGCTTGACGTCGATGCCCATGTCGCGGCCGACCATCAACAGCAGGCGGCGGGAGTCGTCGGCGTCGTAGATGGAGAAGTTGGAGTTCAGCCCGGGTAGCAGCGAGGCCTGGTTGCGCAAGATGCGCACGCAGGTCGAGTGGAAGGTCGACACCCACATGTTCCGGGCCCGCGGGCCGACCAGCCGGGCCACCCGCTCCCGCATCTCAGCCGCCGCCTTGTTGGTGAACGTGATGGCCAGGATCTGTCCGGGGCCGACGTCGCGGGCGCCCAGCAGATAGGCGATGCGGCGGGTGAGAACCGCGGTCTTGCCCGAACCCGCCCCGGCGACGATCAGCAGCGGGGCGCCCTCATGCAGCACGGCCTGGCGCTGCTGGGGATTCAGACCCGCTAGCAGATCGGCCGGATCTCCAGGCGCCCCGGAAAGCCCGTAATCCATCACCTGAACACTCATGTCGGTCCCAACTTACCGCCGTCGGCCGACAGCCCTTTGCGTAGGCGCGCCACGGGATGGCAGACTCTGTGACGTGCATGTGCAGCAGCGATTTTTCTACGGGTACCGGTCCGCGGTGCCCGTGGAGGCCTAGCTGCTCGAAACCGAGAGAGCCCCGCGGTCCGCATCCGGATCCGGGGCTCGTTCTTTGTGTGAGGCCCGGAGCGAATGAGACCACAACCCCCACACGATGAGGACGACATGACTACCGACGAACTCACTGAGGCCGACATCGACTCGCTGCGCGGCGAGATCGACCGCCTCGACGCCGAAATCCTGGCCGCGGTCAAGCGGCGCACCGAGGTGTCACAGGCGATCGGCAAGGTCAGGATGGCCTCCGGCGGCACCCGTCTGGTGCACAGCCGGGAGATGAAGGTCATCGAGCGCTACAGCGAGCCGCTCGGCCAGGACGGCAAGGACCTGGCCATGCTGCTGCTGCGCATGGGCCGCGGCCGGCTCGGCCACTGACGCCGGCCGATCAGGGGGAGCCGGCTCGGCCACTGACGCCGGCCGATCAGGGGGAGCCGGCTCGGCCACTGACGCCGGCCGATCAGGGGGAGCCCTGGGCCGGGTACCGCTTCGTCCGGGACGTCGTCCCCTCCGGTGAGCATCGGCATGTGCATCTGCACAACCTGGCGATCGCCGAACTGCTCTTCGACGCCCGCAACACCTACATCACCGAGTGCGCGGGCCTCACGTGGGAGAGCCTGGCCGCCTCCGGTCGCACCCTGATCCTGCGACGGCTCGAGATCGACTTCGAGCGGGAGGTCCGCGCGGGGATCCCGCTGAGGATCGGGGTGCGGGCCGCGTCGCGATCGCGGCGCACCGTGACCTTCGAGGAAGCGGTGTGGAGCGTCGACCGGGCGGCCCTCATTGCCGTGGCGAAGTCGGTCCATCTCGTCGTGCGGGTCGATACACCCGGAGCCATCGAACTGCCCACCGATGTGGTTCAACGGTTTGAGTCGTACGAGGGCCGTCCACTGAGTTAGCGGGCCACTTGTCGGGTTTTCCTGCACGTGGCGCCCCCGGTGGCCATACTGCTGCCGGGAGATCCCGCCGGTCGCCTGGCAGATTCCCGACTCATCACCGCCGACGAACCGGGGTAGCGATGACCAACGACAAGGCTGCCCGGGTCGGTGTGGTGGCGGTTGCAGTGGGGCTCTGCCTGGCCGGCGCGCAGACCGCCGTGGCCACCGCGGACCGATCACCTGCGTCCGGCCTCTCCGACGACGCTGCGCCCTCCCCGCAGACGACCACACGGCCACCGGCCACTCCTCGCGGTTCGGCTGTCCCGCAACGGAACTCCGCCGGACCGTCTTCCCGGACCCGCTCTGCACCGCCCGTTCCGGCGCCGGCCGCCCGAGCGAAACGCCGGCCGTCGACGCCGATTGTCCCGCCACCGGACGCGCAGATGGTCACCCCCGTTTCGGCGCGAGACTCGGCGACCGAGATCGCCACGCGTGGCGTTGTGCCGCCTGCGGCGCCGGGATACGTCAACGACTATCTTGCCGGCGCGGCACTTCTTCTGCGCCGCAACAGCATTGGTCAGAGCACAGCCCAGCCGACCGCCTCCGTCACCGCGACCGAACCGAACGCCGATTCGTCGATCCGGCTGGCGGTCTTCGGCGATGCCGGCAACTCCTATACCAACGGGACCAACTTCTATTACGCACCCGGCGCCTACCGCCGCCTCGACACCGGAGCCAGCGGCCCGCTGCAGCAGGCGGTGGCGGAGATGATGCGCAGCTGGAACCCCAACGACGTCATCCAACTCGGTGACGAGTCCTACAACTCGGCCTCCAGCACCATGCTCGACTACAACATCGGCCAGTACTACAACAACTGGATCGCGCCCTACGCGCCGCCGGGCTTTACCCAACCCGGATCCATCTACACCGACGGAACCCTTGGCGGCGTCCAAGCGGTATCGGGTAAGACCCAGTGGCCCTACAACCTTTACAACTACCCCAACGGTTTCCCCAACCCGACCGATCCCAGCCTGCCCGGCGGCAGCCCCGATGGGGTGAATCACTACTTCGCGGTTCCGGGCAATCACGATGAAGCCACGATTCTGGGGACCTACAACAACGCCAGCGTCAATCAAGAAACGTTCTCGACGAAGTACAACGGCCAGCCCATCGGTCCGGACGCCTACGACTACCAGAACAACATCATCAAAGAGCCGCCCTACCCGGAAAACGGCACGATCATCCCCAGCAAGGTCGGGAGCAATCAACCGCTGATCGACTACCACGCCTATCTCGGCGACGGGAACCCCGGCAACCTGAAGCCCGGCACCCTGAACATCGGAAAGGTGGATCCCAACGGCTACGGCATCTATTACGGCGTCAACCTCGGCGATGCCGGCGACGGACGGCCTCTCATCCATCTGACGATCATCGACACCAGCCGTCTTCTCACCGACGCCGGCTACTACAAGTTCAACTTCGCCCCCAATGCCCAGAACACGACGAGAGACCCCAATACCGGCAAACAGACCGCGGCGCTGACCAAGAATCTCGACTACGACGTCCGTGATCCCTCCCTGACCGCCGGACAGGCGTGGTTCCAAGATCCCAGCACACCACTCGACGCGCCGTCCATCGGCCGGGAGATGTTCCTGTGGGCCAAGGACGATCTGGAGAACTCCGACGCGGCCTGGAACATCGTGATGGGCCACCATCCCGCGTACCACGTCGGCAATACCGATGCCAACGCCCAGGACAGCTACACCAGCAACGCGGCCGTCCTGGATTTTCTCCAGGGATTGCGCGATGACAACGGCGCACCCCTATTCGACGCCTATATGAACGGCCACAGCCATGCCTATGGGCGCGCTCTGGAGATGACGCCGTCGGCCGACGGGATCGGCACCGGCATACCGTTTTTCACGGTTGGCGATGGCGGCAAGTCACTCGACGCACTCAACCTGGCCCCCTACGGCACGAGCGTGTTGTCACCGATCAACTACGACAACCTCGTCGGGGCCCTCGACGGCGCGCCCCTCTACAACTACGACATCAACAAGTACGGCACGACCGCCGATCCGAACTCCGAAGCCTCCGTGTTGGCCCCATACCAAGCCGGCAGCCCCACCAGCGTCGGGGTGAGCGGCTACTACTCCTACAGCAAGGTCAACTGGCCGGTGGGAACCGGCTACAACAAGATCACCGACCCTGCCGAGGTGGAGATCACCAGCGTCACAACCGATCCCATCACGGGGGTTCCGAAGAAATTCGACCTCACGCAGCCCACCTATCTCAGCCTTCTCAACCCAACCCAGAGCGATCTCTCCGGTCTGTACGGATACGGCTCGGGCGCCACACAGATCGACGCGGGCGACAGCTACCTGATGATCCACTACCAGACCGCTCAGCCCATCGATCCGGCCATCGCCCTGATCGGTCGCGCCCAGGGTGTGACGAGCTTCGATCCCGGCTCGCTGTTCTACAACCAGTGGTCGCCCAGCAGCGCCAAGGTGAACGATCTGGGACTGTTCAGCTTCGACGTCGATGCCACCGGCTCGCTCACCAATGTGCAGCTGGTGAACAAGGGGAACGGCTACTTCGAGTCGGATCCCGCAGGCGGCGGCTATCTCGATACGACCCAGGATTTCGAGATCCTCGGCAACAACCCCACCAACCCGCTCGGATTCAGCAGCTCCGATCCGACCAGGGCGGTGGTGCGGCTGACCTTCAGCGGCGGACAGCTCATCGGGGTGGACCTGGTGAACAAGGGCTCGGGTTACGGGCAGGTGGCCAACGCGATCCTGCAGTGCAACAACTGCGGTACGAGCACCGTTTCCACCAACCCCGCAGTGAACAACTCCCTGCTGGTCGGCATCAACATCGACATCCAAGCCCAGTACACGCTGTCCGCCAGCCGGCCCACCGGCAGCGAGCCGTACCACGACTGGTATCTGATGACCAACACCGGCGTCGCCGGCGGTAGCACCGCGGCGGGCGGCGCCTTCGGTGCGGTGAACCTCTCGCTGCTGCCGACCTCGCAGCAGGCCCGCCAGATTCTCGCGGACACCCCGCTGACGACCGGCTACACCGGGAAGGGTCCGCAGCAGAAGTTCGCAGCACCGCAGACCGGTGATCTGCACGTGTTCGACTCCCTCGGCCAGGAGGTGGGAACGGCCACCGTGCAGAACGGATCGGCGAAGGTGACCCTGACGCAACTGCCCGCACCCGGCGCGCTGCATATCGCGTTCGACGGCGACGCCACCTCCAGCTACCAGGTGAACTTCCGCGGCATCACCGCCGCCGACAACGCCACGGTGGGCCTGAAGTACGGCAGCTGGACCGGACCCGTTCAGCAACAGGGATCCCAGCTGGTGCTCGCCGAGGCGCAGACTGTTCAGGTCACCCGCACGGACAGCGGCGCTGGACTGGTGAACTTCGGTCTCAGCGATGGCACCAAGTCAAAGATGCTGGCGCGCTGGGCTGTTGGCGCCAAGTCCGGCTCGCTTCAGGCCGATGATCTGTTCGTCACCGACCCCAGCGTCAACTGGCAGAGCACTGAGGGACGCTCGCAGGGAGGCGCCGGATCGGCAAAGGTGGCAGCTGGCAACTGGCGTCCCACCGCCTTCCAGAACGGCCGTGAGCTGACGTTGGTGAGCCTGCAGGTGGAGGCCAACGGAACCCTCGCCCGTTTCGCCGCCGGGAACCCCGACGACCCCAGCGACGACGTGCTGGCCACCTTCACCCTGCCCGGCAGCGGACGGACGGCGACCGACCAGAGCGGCGTGCTGACCGTCCGACGGCTATCCGGCAACGCAGATGGCCTGGCGCTCTACGAGGCCGATCCGGTCACCGGAGCCGTCGTCGACGGAAAGGGACGCACCTGGCTGCCCGGCCAGCTCGGGTATCTGAAAGCCGCCCTGGACAACTCACGTCAGCTGGGTCTCGTGCTGGGCTCCGACCAGATGCCCGGCTTCGGCGAGACAGCCGTGCGCACCGACCTGCCGCTGTCGACTGACCGCAACTACGGGGCGCTCCTGTTGGTGAACGGCAGCGAACACAATCTCATCAGCTCCTTCGCCAAGGCCAACCCGCTGCGGTCTCAGCAGTCCCTGAGCCTGGTTGCTCCCGGCCGCGGCGTGAGCTTCGGCTTCGAGGACAAGCGTCCGTGGCAGTGGGGCAGCGACCGCGACTTCAACGACGTCATCGTCACCGTCACCCCGGCGGTGCCGACGGTGACCGTCTGACACCCCAGATCGGCAACCCCGCCGCGATGACCGCGATCGCGCCGACTGCCAGCAGCGTGCCCGGAATCCACCTCGGCACGCCGCGCGGCGCGGCATCGAGTACCCGCTTCGGATAATCAGAAATGACGCCGTCGACGCCGAGGCCTCTCATCGCGTCGATGTCCTTCGGCTCGTTGACCGTCCACGGCACCACCGACAGGCCGCGGTCGTGGGCGTCACGGACGGACTCCGCGCTGAGCTTTTCCGAATCCGGCGACCAGATATCGGCGTCGGACGCGGCGACCAGAGCCGGAGCGGAGCCGCCGTAGTCTCCGAGCCGAAGCCCGGCTGTCCAGCGCCCATCCTCGAGTAGCGAGGTATCGGCCTCGGTCAGAGCGACGGTGGGTATTTCCGGTGCGATGCGCTGAACCTCTTTCAAGGTGCGCCAATCGAAACTCTGGATCGTGGTTCGCTGATCGACTCCCGCGGAACGCAATTCGTCGACCAGTTTGCGACTGAAGGTGGCCGGGTCGGGCGAGTCACCGGGATGGTCGGGCTCGATCTTGGTCTCGACGTTGAACCGCACCGCCGACCGGTCCCGGAACGTGTCGAGAACCTCGCGCAGGGTCGGCATGCGCGTTCCGTCGATCGGCCGCTGGTCCGGGAAACGCTTCGCATAGGCGCTGCCCGGGCGCAACCGGCCGACGTCGAGCTGCTCGACCTGATCGAGGGTCAGGGAGTTCAACGGAATGCCGTCACGGACCCATACGCCGGACGCGTCGCGCACCAGATCCGGATTGAGGACGCTGTCGTGGGTCACCACCAGAACCCCGTCCTTGGTCACCTTGGTGTCCATCTCCAGGGTGGTGACCCCGAGATCGTCGGCGTAGGTGAACGCCGGGATGGTGTTCTCGGGCAGCATCCCGCGGGCGCCGCGATGGCCCTGAACGTCGAAGCCGGAGGCGGGGCGGAGTAGCAGAACGATGCCCGCCGCCAGCAGCGCGAGACCCACTAATGCTGTGAGCGCGCGGGGGATTCGCCCGGCCCGTGACGCTGCCACCCGGGGCCGGCCTACTTCGTCAGCGCGATGTACTTGATGTCGAGGTACTCCTCGATGCCCTCGAAACCGCCCTCGCGGCCGAAACCGGATTCCTTGACCCCGCCGAACGGCGCCGCCGGGTCGGAGATGACACCGCGGTTGACGCCCACCATGCCGGCGTTGATGGACTCGGCCACCCGCAACGCGCGGTCCAGCGACCGGGTGAAGATGTAGGCCGCCAGGCCGTACTCGGTGTCGTTGGCCGCGGCGACGCCCTGCTCCTCGGTGTCGAAGCCGACGATCGGGGCGACCGGACCGAACACCTCCTCCTTGAGGATGCGGGCATTCGGCGGCACCTCGGTAAGCACGGTCGCCGGGTAGAAGTTGCCCGGGCCGCCCGGCGCCTGACCGCCGACGGCGACCTTGGCGCCCTTCTCCACGGCGTCGTTGACGAGTTCCTGCACCGACGCGACCTGCTTGGGATTGACCAGCGGGCCGAGTTTGGTGGAGGGGTCCAGCCCGTTGCCGAGACTCATCTCGCCCATCTTCTTGACGAACTTGTCGGTGAAGTCGTCCAGCAGATCATTGGCGACGTACAGGCGGTTGGCCGCCGTGCAGGCCTCGCCGCCGTTGCGCATCTTGGCGAGCATCGCGCCCTCCACCGCGGCGTCGACGTCGGCGTCGTCGAACACCACCAGCGGGGCGTTGCCGCCCAGTTCCATCGAGGTGCGCAGCAGCGCGTCGGCAGACTGCTTGATCAATGCCTTACCCACCCCGGTGGAGCCGGTGAAGCTCATCTTGCGCAACCGGCCGTCCTCGATGAGCGCAGTGGTGACCTCCCGTGGCTGGTTGCTCGGCAGCACCGAGAGCACACCCTTGGGCAGGCCCGCATCGTCGATCAGCTTGGCCAGCAGCATCATGGTCAGCGGAGTCTCCTGCGCGGGCTTGACGATCATCGTGCACCCCGCCGCGAGCGCCGGCCCGATCTTGCGGGTTCCCATGGCCAGCGGGAAGTTCCACGGCGTGATCGCGTAACACGGCCCCACCGGTTGTTTGGTGACCGCGATGCGGCCCGTTCCGGCCGGGCTCGGGGTGAACCGGCCGTGAATGCGCACGGCCTCCTCGGCGAACCAGCGGAAGAACTCGGCGCCGTACTTCACCTCGCCCATGCTCTCCGGGAGCACCTTGCCCATTTCCAGGGTCATCAGGGTGGCGAAGTCGTCGGCGCGCTCGATGATCGCCTCGAACACCGAACGCAGGATCTCACCGCGCTCGCGGGCGGGGGTGGCGGCCCAGTCGGCCTGCACCGCGCACGCCGCGTCCAGTGCGGTGATCGCGTCGGCTGCCGTGGCGTTGGCCACCGAGATGAGGACCTCGTCGGTCGCCGGGTTGAGGACGTCGAAGGTCGACGCCGCCGAGCGCTCCTCACCGCCGATCCACAAGCCGGTGGGAACCGATGACAACACTCGCGCGATATCTGGGGTAGCCATACGTCAATCATCTACACCGTCGCGCCGGTGTGCGCATAGGGTCGGCGGAATGAGTGTTGACATCTCCACAACCCCAGCGTGGGCAGCGCTGAGCCGCCACTTCGACGAGATCGCAACGACGACCCTGCGGCAGTTCTTCGCACAGGACCCCGACCGCGGCCGCGAACTGGCGATGACCGTCGGTGACCTCTACATCGACTACAGCAAGCACCGGGTCGACCGGGAAACCTTGACGCTGCTGGTGAACCTCGCCCGGGCGGCGGGCCTGGAACAGCGCCGCGACGCGATGTTCGCCGGCGAGCACATCAACACCTCGGAGAACCGGGCGGTGCTGCACACCGCTCTGCGTCTGCCGTGCGACGCCGCCCTCGAGGTCGACGGCCAGAACGTCGTCGGCGACGTCCATGCCGTGCTCGACGCGATGGGCGACTTCACCGACCGGTTGCGGTCCGGGGAGTGGACGGGAGCGACCGGCAAGCGGATCGACACGGTGGTGAACATCGGTATCGGCGGATCGGACCTCGGCCCGGCCATGGCCTACCAGGCGCTGCGGCACTACGCCGACGGCGGTATCGCGGCACGCTTCGTGTCCAACGTCGACCCCGCGGACCTCGTCGCCAAACTCGACGGACTCGACCCCGCCACAACGCTTTTCATCATCGCGTCCAAGACCTTCACCACACTGGAGACGCTGACCAACGCCACCGCGGCACGACGCTGGCTGACCGACGTGCTCGGCGACGACGCGGTAGCCAAACACTTCGTCGCGGTGTCGACCAACAAAAAGCTGGTCGAGGAGTTCGGGATCGACAGCGCCAACATGTTCGGGTTCTGGGACTGGGTGGGCGGCCGCTACTCGGTGGACTCCGCGATCGGGCTGTCGCTGATGGCCGTGATCGGGCGGGAGGCGTTCGCCGACTTCCTGTCCGGCTTCCACATCGTCGACCGGCACTTCGCCACCGCGCCGTTGGAATCAAACGCGCCGGTGCTGCTGGGCCTGATCGGGCTGTGGTACTCCAACTTCTTCGACGCGGAAACCCGAGCGGTGCTTCCGTATTCGAACGACATGGCGCGGTTCGCCGCCTATCTGCAGCAGCTGACGATGGAGTCCAACGGCAAATCGGTACGGGCCGAGGGCACACCGGTCAGCACCGACACCGGTGAGATCTTCTGGGGCGAACCGGGCACCAACGGCCAGCACGCCTTCTATCAACTGCTGCACCAGGGCACCCGGCTGGTGCCCGCCGACTTCATCGGGTTCTCCCAACCCACCGACGATCTGCCCACCGCGGACGGCACGGGGAGCATGCACGACCTGCTGATGAGCAACTTCTTCGCGCAAACCCAGGTGCTGGCGTTCGGCAAGACCGCCGAGGAGATCGCCGGCGAGGGAACCCCCGCGGCGGTGGTGCCGCACAAGGTGATGCCGGGCAACCGGCCGACGACGTCGATCCTGGCGACCCGGCTGACTCCGTCGGTACTGGGCCAGTTGATCGCGTTGTACGAGCATCAGGTGTTCACCGAGGGGGTGATCTGGGGCGTGGACTCCTTCGACCAGTGGGGTGTGGAGCTGGGCAAGGCCCAGGCGAACGCACTGGTGCCGGTGATCACCGAGGACGCCGCACCGCCCGAGCAGTCCGACAGTTCGACCGACGCGCTGGTGCGCAGGTACCGGGAGGAACGCGGCCGGACGGCATAGCGCCTCTCGTGTGCGTCAGCGCGGAATGTTGAGGCAGCCGATACCCGGGATGCAGCCGCTGACATCACCCGGAGTGACCTGGCCGGACGGGCCGCCGGGGATCGAGCCCTCGACCAGGCCCGGGCCTGCCGTGCCTTCCGGCCCACCCGGGATCGCGCCGGTCGCCCCGCCGGGAGTCACCACGTTGCAGGGACTGCCGTCGGGGTTCACGCAGTCCGGCGGGTCCGCGACGGCCGGGGCCGCCCAGGCGAGCGCCACGACGGCGGCGCCCGCGAACACTGTCGATATGGCCTTGATCCTCATCGTTCCATTGTCGCCGCCACGGGTGGATCAGGCGAAGGGTTTGGTGAACCGCGGCGGCAGCGCCTTCAGCATGGCCACCAACGGAACCCACGGCCAGGCCGGAACGATGGCGCGGCCCTTCTCTCTCTCGATGGCGTCCACCATCTTGGCGACGCCGTTCTGGTTGTCAACCATGAGCATCGTCTTCGCGGTCCTGGCGGTCATCTCGGACTCGATGTAGCCGGGCTCGATGACGGTGATGCGGATCGGTCCAGAGGGGTATTCGGCGCGCAGCGACTCCCCCAGTGACGACACTCCCGCCTTGCTGGCCGCATAGGCGGCTTTGACCCCGCCCACCCCCTTGTTGCCCAGCACGCTGGAGATCAGCACGAGGTGGCCGGACCCCTGCTTCTTGAAGATCTCCAGCGCCGTCTCGATCTGCACCAGCGCCGACACCAGGTTCGTCTGGAGAGTCGCCTTGTTGGCCCACAGCTTCCCGCTGCCCAGCGGGGCGCCCTTGCCGATGCCGGCGTTGACGATCACCCGGTCGAGGCCGCCGAGTTCGGCGGCCAGCGCGGCGAACACCTCCGGCACCGTCTCGTGGTCGTCGACGTCGAGTTCGGCCACCGCGACGGTGATGCCCGGATATTGCTGCGACAGATCGCTTTTGAGCTCTTGCAACCGATCGAGGCGACGGGCGCACAGAGCCAGATCACGGCCTTTGGCGGCGAAGGCCCGGGCCATGCCGGCGCCCAGCCCCGAACTGGCGCCGGTGATGAGGATGCGTTGTCGGATTCTCCGGGCCCGGGTCATTTCAGCAGCCTGGACATCCGGCGGTCGGCGAGCACCTTGCCGCCGGTCTGGCAACCCGGGCAGTACTGAAACGATTTGTCCGCGAACGACACTTCCCGCACCGTGTCACCGCATACCGGGCACGGCAGGCCGGAGCGGGCATGCACCCGCAGACCGGAACGCTTCTCCCCCTTCAGCGTCGCCGCCTGCTGACCGACCGAACGGTCGACGGCATCGGTGAGCACGGCGACCATGGCGTCGTGCAAGGCCGCGATTTGCGGATCGGTGAGTTTCGACGCCGTCGCGAACGGAGAGAGCTTTGCGGTGTGCAGGATCTCGTCGCTGTACGCGTTGCCGATGCCGGCGATCACCGACTGGTCGGTGATCACGGTCTTGATGCGACCGGAGTTGCCCCGCAGCACATCCGCGAGCTGCTGTACAGCGAGCGCCAGCGCGTCGGGCCCGAGCTTGGCGATGCCGGGCACGTCGTTCGGGTCACCCACCAGCCACACCGCCAGCCGCTTCTGCGTACCTGCTTCGGTGAGATCGAAGCCTTCGCCTTCTCCGAGATGAACCCGCAGCGCGATCGGTCCCTTGCCCGGCTTGAGCGGAGCGGCGCCCAGTTTGTCCGACCAGCGCAGCCATCCGGCGCGCGAGAGGTGGGTGATCAGGTACAGGTCGCCGGACTGCATTCCGAGGTACTTGCCCCACCGGTGGGCGCCGGTCACCTGGCGTCCATGCAGGGCGGTGACCGGCGGGTCGAAGGTCTTCAGGACCGAGAGCGAGGCGACGTCGACGCGGTGCACGGTCCTGCCGACGGCGCGGCGGCGCAGATGATCGGCGAGTGCCTCGACCTCGGGGAGTTCGGGCATGCCGGCTGCGTTCCGTCAGCCCAGTGTGCGCTCGGCGTTACGCGCCGTCAGGCCGAACACCCAGCCGACGATCGAGAGCACGATGGCCGCCCAGATCGCGGTCCACCAGAACTTGTCGATGTGGAGGCCCCAGTGCGTGGTGTGGTCGGTGATCCACGCGGTGATCCACAGCATCAAGGCGTTGACCACGACGTGGAACAGCCCCAGCGTCAGGATGTAGAGCGGAATCGACAGCAACGTCACAACCGGTTTGATCAGTGCGTTGACCACACCGAAGATGACGGCGACGACGAAGATGATGCCCACCTTCTGCACGGTGGTGTCGCCGCCCACGAACGAGATACCCGGGATGATGAGGGTGACCACCCACAACGCCAGGCCGGTCACCGCGGCACGGACCAGAAAAGACCCCATGGGTCGATCATGTCACGCGCGCAGCAGGTAGGTGTCCATGATCCAGCCATGACGTGCGCGCGCGTCGGCCCGCAGGGCCGCGATCCGCTCACCCACCTCGCCCACGGTGCCGGCCACCAGGAGTTCGTCCGGGGTGCCCAGGTAGGCGCCCCACCAGATCCGGGTCTGCGGTGGGCAGCCCAGGAATGCGCAGTCCCCGTCGAGCAACACCACCGCTGAACCCGACATATCCTTCTCCTGTAGTTTCCGTCCGGTCGTGATCAGCACCGGTTCGCCGACATCGTTGAGCGGAATGCGATGGCGTGCGGTCAGCGCCTGGATCGCGGTGACGCCGGGGATGACGTCGTAGTCCAGTTCGACGTGCCGGGCCACCTCCTCCAGGATCCGCAGCGTGCTGTCGTACAGCGACGGATCGCCCCATGCCAGGAATGCGCCGACGCCACCGGGTTCGAGTTCCTCCTCTATTGCCTTGGCCCACAACGCCGCTCGCGCCGCATGCCAGTCGGCGACGGCACGGGTGTACTCGCCGTCGGCGGCGCGGGTCGGATCGGGCAGCTCGACGAATCGGTAGGCGCCACCGATGATGAACCGGCGGCAGATCTCCCGGCGCAACGCCACCAGATCGCTTTTGGTCTCGCCCTTGTCCATGGCGAAGAACACCTGGGTGTCGTTCAGCGCGCGGATCGCCTGGGCCGTCACGTGATCCGGGTCGCCGGCGCCGATGCCGATGACGTGAATCGAGCGCACGCGGTCAGCCTAACGAGCGGAAGCCCGCGGGGCGCGGAGACGCAGCACGGTCCAGCGGCCGAGCAGCGCCGCGGCGAAGCACGCCCCCACCACGCCGGACACCAGCAGCGGCAGATGCCCGTCGGCGCCCCACAGCAGACCCGCCCACAGCCCGGCGATGAGGATGGCGATCCCGCTACCGCCCTGGAAAACCCCCTGGGCGGTGGCCTGCCGGCCGTCCCCGGCCAGCGAAGACACCCACGCCTTGCCGACACCGTCGGTGCACGCGGTGAACAGCCCGTAGACACCGATCAGCGCCCAGGCGACGGTGTGGTCGTGGGTGAGCCCGAGCCCGATGTAGCCGATGGCGAAGAACACCAGGCCGAAGCCGAAGACCGCCGAGCGGGGCAGGCGGTCACTGAGGAGTCCCGCCGGGAAGCTGGCAAGCGCGTACACCAGGTTGTAGGTCACGTAGGCCAGGATCACCGCGACGACACCGAAGCCGATCTCGTTGAGCCGCAACAGAAGCAGCGCGTCGGGGAAGTTCACCAGACCGAAGCCGACCACCACCGCGGTGACCCGCCAGAACCGCCGCGGGAGTTCGCGGGCGCCGGCCAGCAGGGGCTGGCGTTGCGGTCGCGGTCCGGTCCGCGGTTTCTCCCACACCAAAGCGATCAGGAGAACCGACAGCACGGCCGGCACGATGGCGATGAAGAGCAACGGGCGGATCCGGTGGTCGAGCAGTTCGTAGCCGGCGAGCCCGATCAGCGGACCGAGGACCGCACCGAGGGTGTCCATGGTTCGGTGGAAGCCGAAAACCTTTCCGCGGTCAGCAGTTTCCAGGCCTTCGACGAGCAGTGCATCCCGGGGCACGCCGCGGATGCCCTTACCGAGGCGGTCGACCACACGTCCCGCCAACACCCCGGGCCAGGCGACCGCGATCGCCACCAGCACCTTGCCCAGGGCAGCCATGCCGTAGCCGGTGGCGATGAGCGGGCGTTTGGCGAAGCGGTCCCCGAGGGGGCCGACGGCGATCTTGGTCAGCGACGCCGCACCCTCCGCCGCGCCCTCGACCGCACCGACCACCGCCGGCGGCGCACCGAGCACCGCGGTGAGATAGATGGGAAGCAGCGGGTACAGCAGTTCGCTGGCGGCGTCCTGCAGGAAAGACACCGCGGAGAGCACCCGCACGTTGCGGGTGAGCCAGGCGCGGCTCACCGGTCGGCCGCCGCCGCGGGAGCGAGCACAAAGAAGTTCTCCTCCTCCTGCACGAAGTGCAGGCACAGCAGCGCGTGCAACCCGTACAGACAGGCGAGCAGGTCGTCGGACTGCTCCGGGGTCACGGCCCCGGCCTCCTCGGCGATCTCACGGTGGCTGTGCAGGCGCTCGGACAACCGGTGGATCTCGGCGTGCATACGGCTCATCGTCACGGTGGCTTCAGCACTGCCCAGCGGCCGGGCCAGCGCCGGATACAACGCGCTGTCCTCGGCGTCCTCGTGCGGCAGCAGGGTGTGCTGCAGGAAGCCGTCGGCGGCCCGCAACGTCGCCAGCGCACCGTCGCGGTCGCCGGCGCTGACCAACTGCGCGGTGTCCCGCAGGATCGTCAGGTCGTCGCGCATGCGGTCGTGCTCGGCGGAGAACCGGCGTAACAACTCCTCGGTGCTGTGGCTCAGCGGCGTCGTCGCGCTACGGTCCGTGCGCAGCGCGCGCAGCGAGTTGAGGATCACCGCGAGATCGATGCCCTCCTGCAGCAACGCACCGACGGCCGGGGGCAACATGCCGACGGCAGCGAACCCCATGGCCACCAAGGACAAGCCCATGCCGACGCCCGCGCTCTGCAGGGCGATGCGGCGCGAGCGGCGCGCGATCAGCTTGGCGTCGGCCAGCCGGTCCAACCGGTCGGCGGTCAGCACGATGTCGGCGGCTTCCGAACTGGCCGTCGACCCCCGGGCGCCCATCGCGATGCCGACGTCAGCGGCGGCCAGGGCCGGGGCGTCGTTGACCCCGTCGCCCACCATGGCCGTCACAGCGCGTTCGCTTTCGGCCCGGACGCGGGCCACCTTGTCTTCGGGGGTCTGCTGGGCGGCGACTTCGTCGAGTCCCAGCACCGTGCCGATCTGTCGCGCCGGCGCGGGCCGGTCACCGGTGAGCATGACCAGGCGGCTGATACCCGCGGCCCGCAACCGGCGCAGGGTGCGTGGGGCGTCGGGGCGCAGCGGATCGGCCAGCAGGATCGCGCCGACCAGGTCGCCGTCGACGCGAACCCAGGCGACCACCGCGCCGTCGAGGGCGGCCCGGGAGAGCACCGAGGCCGTCCAGTCGACGATCTCGCCGTCCACCCCGAGGTTTCCGACGTGGACGCGGTGTCCGTCGACCATCGCCGAGACCCCGGTGCCGGCTTCCTCCTGCGCGTCGGACGGCATGCTCAAGGTCAGGCCGCGCAGCCGGGCCTCCTCGACGATCGCGGTGGCCAGCACATGCGGGGAGAGCTGATCGGCTGAGGCGGCCAGCCCGAGCACCTCGTCGATGGTCCAGCCCGGCGCGGTCACGATGTCGGTGCCGCGGGGGCGCCCGGACGTTAGGGTCCCGGTCTTGTCGAGCACCAAAGTGCTTGCCCTACCCAGTGTTTCCAGCGGACCACCCCCGCGGACAAGAACGCCGATGCGGGACGCCCGGGACAGGCCGGACACGATCGCGACCGGTGCGGCCAGCAGCAGGGGGCACGGGGTGGCAACCACCAACACCGCCACGGCGCGGGTCGCCGACCCACTGAGCAGCCAGGCCAGCCCGGCGATGGCCAATGCCAGGGGAACGAACCAGGCGGCCACCCGGTCGGCCAGTCGCACCACGGGCGCGGACTCGGCGGCCGCCTGCTTGGCCAAACGCACGATCCCGGCGTAGGTGCTGTCGGCGGCCGTGGCGCCGGCCCGGATCTCCACGCCGGCGCCGGCATTGACACTGCCGCTGCGAACCGCCTCCCCCTGGTCGTAGCGGACCTGCAGCGGTTCACCGGTGAGCGCGGAGTCGTCGATCTCGGCGAACTCCGACACCACCGTCCCGTCGACGGGAAGGACCTCACCGGGGCCGACGACCACCACGTCGCCGACGACGATGGCGTCGAGGTCGATCATCTCGACCCCATCGGCCGTGCGGCGCCGCGCAGTGCGCGGCACCCGGTCCAGCAGCGCGCGCAGATCCTTGGTGGCGCGCCGTTCGGCGGCGGCGTCCAGCGCCTGGCCCGTAGCCAGCATCACCGCGATCAGGGCGCCGGCCAGGTATTCGCGGACCGCCAGCGAGCCGATCAGTGACAACACGGCGAGAACGTCGACCCCGAAGCGCCCGGCGCGCAGCCCCGCGATCACCCACCAGGTCGCCGGGATGATCGCGGCCACCGTGCCGGCGATCCAGCAGTAGTCGGAGACCGTCGGGGACCCGGCCAGCCACGCGACGCCGCCGGCCGCCAACGCGGTCAGCGTGACGCCCAGCAGCAGCCACCGGAGATTAGCCATGATCGCCTTCAGTCTGGCAGTTCAGCGTCGGCTGCGCGGCGCACCCCGGCCAGGATCGGCTTGTAGTATTCGCCGAATGTCGACCTTCCAGGGCCTTCCGGTGCACGCACTGCTGGTGCATTTCATCGTTGTTCTCGCGCCGCTGACGGCGATTCTGGCCATCCTGTGCGCGGTGTGGCCGGCGGCCCGTCAGCGTCTGGTCTGGCTGGTGCTCGTCCTCGCGGTGGTGATCACCGGGTTGACGCCGCTCACCACCGAATCCGGCGAATGGCTGGAGCACAACATCAAGAAGTCCGAGCTCGTCGAGAAACACGCCGAATTGGGCGACACCATGGTCTATTTCGCGCTGGCATTGCTTGTGGCGGCGATCCTGCTGGTCATCGCCCACGTGCGAACGAACCGGGGCCGTGCCTTCTCCACCGCGCTGTCCGCGGCGGTCAGCGTGTTCGTCGTCGTGGCGTCGGTCGCGACGGCGGCGCAGGTGTTCCGCATCGGCCACTCCGGCGCGCAGTCGGTGTGGAGCGACGCCATCACGACCGCCCCGGCCGGCACCGTCGACAAGGCCGAGAAGGACGAGAAGTAGCGCCTAGCCCTCGGCGGCGTCCCTGGCCGTCCCGGAATCATTGGGGCTCAACAGATTCCGCACCGAAACCTCCTGGTCTTCGGGGCTCTCCCGGCAAAAATTGCCTACGTGTGACGGCGGGGGTCAAGCCGTCGACGCGAACTGGAACGCGTTCTACGATCGCACGGTGCGCTTCACCTATGCCGAGGCAATGACCGACCCGAGCTACTACATCCCGCTGGCGCAGGCCGCCGAGGCGGCCGGCTACCACGCGATGACGATTCCGGACAGCATCGCCTACCCGTTCGAGTCCGACGCGAAGTATCCCTACACGCCTGACGGAAACCGCGAATTCCTCGACGGCAAGTCCTTCATCGAGACGTTCATCATCACCGCGGCGCTGGGCGCGGTGACCAGCAAGCTGCACTTCAACTTCTTCGTGCTCAAACTCCCGATCCGACCGCCCGCCCTGGTAGCCAAGCAGGCCGGGTCACTGGCCGCGTTGATCGGCAACCGGGTCGGCCTCGGCGTCGGCACCAGCCCGTGGCCCGAGGATTACGAAATCATGGGCGTTCCGTTCGCCAAGCGCGGCAAGCGGATGGACGAGTGCATCGACATCATCCGCGGGCTTACGTCCGGGGACTACTTCGAGTACCACGGCGAGTTCTTCGACATCCCCAAGATCAAGATGACACCCGCACCGACGGAGCCGATCCCGATCCTCATCGGCGGGCACGCGGACGCCGCCCTGCGGCGGGCGGCTCGCAACGACGGCTGGATGCACGGCGGGGGTAACGAGGACCTCGACGAACTGCTGGCCACGCTGAATCGCTACCGCGACGAAGAGGGCACCGCGGACAAGCCCTTCCAGATCCATGTCATCTCCGTCGACGGCTTCACCGTCGACGGGGTGAAGCGACTGGAGGACAAGGGCGTCACCGACGTCATCGTCGGCTTCCGCATCCCCTACATCGTCGGCCCGGACACCGAACCGCTGGACTCCAAGATCCGCAATCTGGAGTGGTTCGCCGAGAACGTCATCGCCAAGTCGAATCAGTGAGTCACAGCGGGTCCCAGCATGCCGCCCGCTTCTCCCGGTGCGCCCGCGCCGCTTCGAGCGGGTTGTTGGTGAAGCCACTCAGTACCTGGGTGCGGTTCTCGATCTCCTTGGCGTGGCGCAGGCTCGGCGCGTCCAGTGCGGCGTTCAGCCCGATCTTGGTCTGCCACACCCCGTAGGCGTTGTTGGCCGCGATCGAGCGGGCCATCGCCAGCGCGGCATCCTGCAGTCCATCGGCCGGCGCCACCTCGTGCACGAGGTGGATCCGCAGGGCCTCCTGCGCCTCGATGATGCGGCCGGTCAGCATGAGTTCGCGGGCCACCCCGGCGCCGACGATCCGCGGCAGCAAATAGCTGGTGCCCATGTCCATCGACGAGAGCCCCGCCTTGATGAACACCGATCCGAACCGCGCCGTCTGCGAAGCGATCCGGATGTCGCAGTGCAGGGCGTAGGCCAGCCCGCCGCCGACGGCAACCCCGTTGACCGCGGCGACCACCGGGATGGGCAGCTCGTACAGCCGGGTCATCTGGTCGGCCAGCCGTACCTGCGCGTCGTAGGTGGTCTTGAAGGGCGCGGCGGCCGGCTTTGTCCAGGGCTGACCCGTCCCGCTGAGGTCGGCGCCGGCGCAGAAGCCGCGGCCGGCGCCGGTCAGGATGCCCACCCGGTACTCCCCCGACGCCAGCCGATCCAAGGCGTCGTCGAGACCGTCGATCAGGGTTCCGTCGATCGCGTTGAGGACCTCGGGCCGGTTGAACGTGACGCGGGCGATACCGTCGTCGGGGACATCGAATTCGACTGCAGCCATGGACCGACGATAGCCACGCAATCCCGCTACGGTGCTAGCCGTGGGCGATTATCGGGAGATCTTTGCGGCCAGCGTCAGTGAGCCGGAGGCGTTCTGGGCCGAAGCGGCCAGCGCCGTGTCATGGACCAAAGCGCCGCAGCGGATCCTCGCCGACGACCACCCACCGTTCTACCGGTGGTTCCCCGATGCGGAGCTGAACACCTGCTTCAACGCCCTGGACCGCCACATCGAGGCCCGCGGCGATCAGCCCGCGCTGATCTACGACTCACCGGTCACCGGGTGCAAGCGGGTGTACACCTATCGCGAATTGCTCGACGAGACAGCGCGTTTCGCCGGAGTACTGCGCGGGCTCGGGGTGCAGAAGGGCGACCGGGTGGTGCTTTACATGCCGATGATCCCCGAAGCGGTGGTGGCGATGCTGGCCTGCGCGCGGCTGGGCGCGGTGCACTCGGTGGTGTTCGGCGGGTTCGCCAGCCACGAACTGGCCACCCGCATCGACGACGCACAGCCGACGGTGATCGTCTCGGCGTCGTGCGGCATCGAACCGACCCGGCTCATCGAGTACAAGCCGATGCTCGACCATGCGCTGACCCGGGCCGGTCATCAACCGCGGGCGTGTGTGATCGTCCAGCGCGAACAGCACCGCTGCGATCTCGTCGAGGGCCGCGACCACGACTGGACGGGGTTGATCGCCACGGCCGAACCCGCCGACCCGGTGCCGGTGGCCGCCACCGACCCGCTGTACGTGCTCTACACCTCCGGCACCACCGGCAAACCGAAGGGCATCGTCCGCGACAACGGCGGCCACGCCGTGGCGCTGCTGTGGAGCATGGCCAACATCTACGGCGTCGGGCCGGGCGAGGTCTTCTGGGCCGCCTCCGACGTCGGCTGGGTGGTGGGCCACTCCTACATCGTGTACGCGCCACTGCTGGCCGGGGCGACGACGGTGCTCTACGAGGGCAAGCCGATCGGCACTCCGGACCCCGGCGCGTTCTGGCGGGTGGTGTCCGAATACGGCGTGGCGGTGCTGTTCTCCGCACCGACGGCGTTGCGGGCCATCCGCAAGGAGGACCCGGAGGCCTCACATCTCGCCCGCTACGACCTCTCGTCGCTGCGGTATCTGTTCCAGGCCGGGGAGCGCCTGGACCCCGACACCTACCAGTGGGCGTCGCAGGTGCTCGGCATCCCGGTGATCGACCACTGGTGGCAGACCGAGACCGGCTGGGCCATTGCCGCCAATCCGGTTGGTGTGCAACAGCTTCCGCTCAAGGCCGGCTCACCGACGGTCCCGATGCCCGGCTATGACGTGCAGATCCTGCACATCGACGGCTCCGGGTGCGAGCACGGCGAGGAGGGTGCCATCTGCATCCGGCTGCCGCTGCCACCCGGGACGCTGCCGACGCTCTGGGGTGACGACGCCCGGTTCGAGGCCTCGTATCTGTGTGAGCATCCCGGCTACTACCTGACCGGCGACGGCGGGTATCTGGACTCCGACGGCTACCTGTTCGTCATGGGACGCATCGACGACGTCATCAACGTCGCCGGGCACCGGTTGTCGACGGGGGCCATCGAGGCGGTGGTCGCCTCCCACCCCGCGGTGGCCGAATGCGCGGTGATCGGGGTGGCCGACGAGATCAAGGGGCAGGTGCCGCGGGGCTTCGTCGTCCTCAAGGCCGGGGCATCCCCTGATGACCTGGCAGTGGAACTCGTTGCCGCGGTGCGTCATTCGATCGGAGCGGTCGCCTGCTTCAACGCCGTCGACGTGGTGGCCGCCCTGCCGAAGACCCGGTCGGGCAAGATCCTGCGCAAGACGATGCGGGGGATCGCCGACGGACACGACGAACCGGTTCCGTCCACGATCGAGGACGCCGGCGTACTCGATGCACTGCGGACCGTCCTTCGCGGCGCGACATGATGACAGCGCCGCGTCCCCGCGACGGAAATTGACATCACCGACACCTCCGCGCGGATAAGCTCCGCCGATGGAGGATGTGAGCCGCCCCCTGCGTGATCGCGTCATCGCCGTCGAGAACGCCGACGAGGACATCGCCCGTGGACGGGAGCAGCGCAAGGTCGTGCCGCGCCGCACCCTGGCACAACTCGTGCCGTCGACCCGGGACCCGGTGGAGATCCTGGTCGAGCAGAACCGCAACCGGCTGCCGGATCTGGTGCCGTTGCGATTCGCCCGGATGCTGACCGACCCGTTCTCGTTCTACCGCGGATCTGCCGCACTGATGGCCGCCGATCTGGCGAAGAGCCCGTCAAGCGGTATCGAGGTGATGTGCAGCGGTGACGCCCACCTGTCGAACTTCGGCGTGTACGGCTCACCGCAACGGACGCTGGTCTTCGACCTGAACGACTTCGACGAAGCGGCGGTCGCGCCCGCCGAGTGGGACGTCAAACGTCTGGTCACCAGCGCGATCGTCGGCGGGCGGCAGGCCGGCTACTCGGAGAAGGTGATCCGGCGGATTGCCGCCACCGCGGTGAGCAATTACCGCGACGGACTGCGCGCCATGCTGGACATGGACATCCTCGATCGCTACTACCTGCGTCTGGAACCGCAGCGCTACGTCAACAAGGTGCCGGGAAGCCTCGGGAAGGTCATTGCCTCCACCGCCCGCAAGGCACGGAAGCGAACCTCGGCGAGGGTCTTCGAACGGATCATGGAGACCGGGCCGGACGGACGCCTGCACCTCCGGGAGAACCCGCCACTGCTGCAGCACGTCGACGTCACCCACGAGGACGAACTCATCCACGCGTTCCGCCAGTACCTCACCAGCGTCCCGGCCGATATCGCCGTGGTGCTGTCGCACTTCGAGGTGACCGATATCGCGTTGCGGGTGGTCGGGGTCGGAAGCGTCGGAACCCGAAGCTATCTCGTCATCCTGACCGGCCCGCAAGGGACACCGCTCATCCTCCAGGTCAAGGAAGCCAACCGGTCGGTCCTCGAGGAATACGGCAGCCGGCAGCAACCGGAGTCGGTGGCTGTCGCCGAGGCGGCTCTGGGCCAGGGCATCCGGGTGGTCGCCGGCCAGCGGATCCTGCAGGCCATGTCCGACGTCTTCCTCGGGACGCTGCGGATCGGCGGCCGGGACTTCTATGTGCGTCAGTACCAGGACATGAAGGGTTCGGTGGAAACCGAAGGGCTCGACGCCGAGACTTTCGGCGACTATGTCGGCGCGTGCGCGTACTCCTTGGCCCGCGGACATGCCCAGAGCGCCAACGGCTCGCTGTTGCGCGGCTACGTCGGCGCCGGCGATCCGGTGGTCGAAGCGATCATCGAGTGGGCCTACGCCTATGCCGACAAGACGGTCGCTGATTTCGAGAAGCTCAAGGCGGCGGCGAAGGCCGGTCATATCGAGGTGGCGCCCGACCCGTTGCGGTGAGGTCCTCCGCGCTCCCGGACCGTGTTACTCAGCGCAATCGGGCCTGTACAGCTTCGACGGTATGCACCACCACCGCCGGGTCGTACAGCATCACGTTGTGACCGCTGTCGGCAATGACAGTGTTGCTCGCATGCAGGGCGGCGGCCAGCATGTCGTTGGCACGGTGGATCTGCGCCTGGGTGTAATTCTCCGGTGTCAGCATCTGCGGTGGCACGAACTTGCCCGAACTCAGCACCACGGCAGGGACACTCGGCAGGGGCGGGGCGTTCCCGATACGGCGGAAGGCGTCGTCGTAGAGCACACCTTCCCCGTCGGGGATGGGCGGCACGCGGCCGTCTCGGTCGAACGCGGCGTTCTGCGCCGAACTCCCGACCTGGGGCAGAAACTCCGAAACCGGGTCCACCATCACCAGAGCGCTGACGAGTTCGGGGTGCGTCCGGGCCAACAGGTCGGCGATCAGTCCGCCATAGGAATGCGCGACCACCACGAACGGACCTGGCAGCCGCGCTGCACCGATGAGCGCCACGATGTCGTCGACGTCGGCTGCGACGTCGTGTGGTTGCCCTACCGGCGTCGACCGGTCTGGCCCGTCCGGCCGAGTGTTCGGGCGGTCGTACGCGCACACCCGGCTGTGTTTGGCGAGCGTCGGCTGCACCGCATCGGGGCTCGGCCCGAGACGCGCCTGCTCGATGATGTCATAGGGGGACGACCGAATCGGATCATCCAGCGGGACAGCAACATTCCAGACCTCGGCGTAGCTGCCCTTACCCGGGATGATGAACACCGGCGCCGAACCGCCGCCCTGGCAATCCAAAAACAGCGAACGACCGCCGCCGACCCCGAACAAGCCGTGCGGCGGTGGGGGCTCGGTGTGGTGCGCACAGCCGGCGAGAACCATCGCGGACAGGAGAAGCGCGATGTGGCGATGTGGCGTCATCACCGCGAGGCTACGCCCGGTCCGCGCCGGGCTGTGCAACCATTCAGAGTGGACGCAGGGCACCAAGCCTGCAGTCATCAAGGAGCGGCCAATGCTGTGGTGCGGCAGCTATCTGATCATCGCCACCGTCGTGGCGATGGCAACCTTCCTTGCAGCGCAGTGGTTCCGCGAGGAACACGTTGCGGCACCGGACTGTTCGGGAGTGATGTCGGCTGTGGCGGGAATGCTGTGGCCGGTGCTGCTGGTGGGGATGACCGAACTCGCGGTGTTCTGGTGGGCGATTCGTGGCGCGCGGTACGCCCCTTAGGACGCGCCTTCCCTCGGGTCGATCGCGGTCATCGGATCGTGGCGGGGGTCCTTGTACGTCGACTTCGCGATGAAGATCAGTCTGGGAGAGGTGACGAATTGCGCTCTAATTCGATAGTTCCCAGGTGACCTCGCCCGGCGCCTTGTCCGGACGCAGACCGCGCCAACTCGGATGGCGCAGCCGGCCGTCGGAGGTCATCTCGCCGTAACGGACCTCGCCGACGAGTTCGGGCCGCACGTAGGTGACGTCCTTGGTCTCCTGGCGCGGCAGCGGCGGGGTGAACGGCGACTGATCGGTATGCAGCGGCGCCAGAACGGCCTTCAGGGAGGCGAGGTCCTTGTCGGTGAATCCTGTGCCGACACGGCCGATGAAGCGCAAACCACCGTCGTCCGGGATGCCGAGCAGCAGGGCGCCGATGCCGCTGGATCGTCCGCCCTCGCCCTTGCGCCAACCGCCGATCACCGCCTCCTGGGTGTTCCAGTTCTTGTCCTTGATCCACGCCGAGGACCGCCTACCCGGTAGGTACGTCGAATCCCACTTCTTGGCGACGACGCCCTCCCACTTCCGTTTTCGTGAGTAGGCCAGTGCTTCCGGCCCGTCCCCGTCCAGCAGGGACGGCACGATCAGAGCGGTGCCGGCCGCGAAGGTCTCCAACAGGCGCCGGCGGTCGCGGTACTTCACCCGCAGCAGGGAACGGCCGTCGAGGCTGAGAATGTCGAAGGCCCAGAACTCGATTCGGCTTGCCCGTGCGCGGTTCTGCATCTCACTGAAGTTGGGCACACCATGTGAGTCCAGTGCCACCACTTCCCCGTCGAGGATCACGTCGTGGTCGGCGAGGGTCTCGGCCAGCGACTGCAACTGGGGGTACTCCTTGGTGACGTCGCGTCCGTTGCGTGTCTGCAGGCGCAGCGTTCCGTGGTTGGCCTCCACGAGCATCCGGTAGCCGTCGAACTTGCCCTCGAAGGCCCACTGCTCCGACGTCATCCGGTCCACCGAGCCCAGTGTCGCCAGCATCGGCGCGAACCCTCCCCGCCGCGACGGGGCCGGCGCCGGATCGGCGGGAGCGGACTGGTCCTTCATGCGGTGCGCCAGCCACTGGTCGCCGTCGGTCTGGATCAGCGCATAACGGCCGGAAACACGGCCGCCGTGCAGATCGACGATCACCTCGCCACCCCTGGCCGCGTCGGGGACCCGGAACTTCTCGCTGTCATAGGTGCCGGAATCCCAGAGGACCACCGTGCCCGCGCCGTACTCGCCCTTGGGGATGGTGCCCTCGAAGGTGGCGTACTCCAGCGGGTGGTCCTCGGTGTGCACGGCCAGATGGTTGACCGACGGTGTGTCGGGCAGGTTCTTGGGCACCGCCCAGGACACCAGCACCCCGCCGCGTTCCAACCGGAAGTCGTAGTGCAGCCGACGGGCGCGGTGCTCCTGGATGACGAACCGGTTACCCCGGTGACCGGCGTCAGAGGCGCGGACCCGGGACGGAACCGGTTCGGGAGTCTTCGTCGGATCCCTTTTGCTCCGATAGGTCTTCAGCGCGTCGACGACCGGTCCGTCGAGACCCGCCAGCAGGTCTCCGTGTCGGGCGAAGCGGGCCAGCACGTCCTCGAACTGAAGCTGACCCAGGCCGGTGCCGGCGATCTCCTCCCAGCTCCGCGGCGCGGCGACGGTCGGAGTATCACGCCCGCGCAGCGAATAGGGCGCGATGGTGGTCTTCGCCGCGTTGTTCTGACTCCAGTCCAGGAACACCTTCCCGGCCCGCAGGCTCTTGGTCATGGTGGCGGTCACCAGGGTGGGCATGCTCTGTTCGAGTTGCTGGGCCACCCGCCGGGCCAGCACCACCACGCCGTCACCGCGAATCGGTTCGGCCAGCGGCACATAGAGGTGCAACCCCTTGCTGCCGCTGGTGAGCGGATAGACGGTCAGGTCGACGTCGTGCATCAATTCCCGGACCGCGTGGGCCACCTCGCAGAGCTGGGTCATGGTGACGCCCTCACCCGGATCGAGGTCGAACACCAGGCGGTTGGCCGGCCCGGGCCGGCCCTTGGCATCGAAACGCCATTGCGGCACATGGACTTCCAAGGCGGCCTGCTGCGCGATCCAGGCCAGTCCGATGGAGTCGTCGATGATCGGGTAGGTGGTTTCACCCGATTTGTGCACCAGGACTCCGCGGTGCAACCAGGCAGGCGCGGACTTTGCCAATTCCTTCTCGAAGAAGGCCGTCGCCTCGACGCCGTTCGGCCAGCGCTTACGGGTTGCCGGCCGGCCGGCGATGTGCGGCACCATGGCGTCGGCGATGGTCGTGTAGTAGCGGAACACATCGGCCTTGGTGGTGCCGGTGGACGGGTAGAGCACCTTGTCCGGGTTGGTCAGCCTGACCAACGGTCCCGTCGTCGCTCCCGGCGGCCACACGTCGATCACCACGTCACGGTATTACCCGCTGATACCGTGGACCAATGATCCGGTTCGTCGCCGCGGGACTCTTCGCGGTCGCCGTGCTGACCGCGCCCGCGGCCGGCGCGGACCCCCAGATCCTCGTGCCGGTGTGCGACGGTCAGGTGGCGCAGTCCGGCGCATGCACCGCCAATCCGCTCGAGGGCTTTTTCGGCGACGCGCTGGGAGCCAACCCGAACATCCCACTGGGGCTCACCCCGCTGAACCAACCGGTGGTGGCTCCGTTGGGCCCGGCACCGCAGAACCTCCCCGGCAACCTGCCACTGGGCCCCACGCCCCCCAACGTGTCCGGGCGCTGAGACACCGAGAGATTCGGCGATTGCTGGGCATACTGGTCCCATGCGTTCCATCTGGAAGGGTTCGGTCGCCTTCGGTCTGGTGAACGTCCCGGTGAAGGTCTACAGCGCCACCGAGGACCACGACCTGAAGTTCCATCAGGTCCATGCCAAGGACAACGGCCGCATCCAGTACCGGCGGGTGTGCAGCGAATGCGGTGAGGTTGTCGAGTACCGCGACATCGCCAAGGCCTACGAGGCCGACAACGGCCAGACGGTGGTGATCACCGACGAGGACATCGCCACGCTGCCCGAGGAGCGCAGCCACGAGATCGAGGTGCTCGAATTCGTCCCGGCCGGCGACCTCGACCCCATCATGTTCGACCGCAGCTACTACCTCGAGCCGGACGGCAAGTCGCCGAAATCCTATGTGCTGCTTGCTAAGGCGCTGGCCGAGACCGACCGCGTGGCCATCGTGCACTTCGCGTTGCGCAACAAGACGCGGCTGGCCGCACTACGGGTCAAGGATTTCTCCAAGCGCAAGGTCATGGTGGTGCACACCCTGCTGTGGCCCGACGAGATCCGCGACCCGGACTTCCCGTCGCTGGACACTGATGTCGAAGTGCGGCCGGCCGAGCTGAAGATGGCCGGACAGGTGGTGGAGTCGATGTCCGACGACTTCCATCCCGAGCAGTACACCGACACCTATCAGGAGCAGTTGCAGGAACTGGTCGACGCCAAACTGTCCGGCGGCGAGGCGTTCGCGACCGAGGACAAGCCCGCCCGTCTCGACGAGACCGAGGACGTCTCGGACCTGCTGGCCAAATTGGAGGCGAGTGTCCGGCGGCGGCGTGAGGAGTCCGCCGCTCGGCGGCAAGCCGCCACTGAGGAGCCTGAGCCCGCCGAGAAGGCTTCGGCCAGGAAGACGACGGCCAAGGCCCCGGCCCGCAAGGCCGCTCCCCGCAAGGCGCCGGCCAAGAAATAGAACGTGTTCCAATAGACGGGATGACGTGTTAAACACGTGAGGTGATCCTCGACAGATTCCGCCTGGACGGACAGGTCGCCGTCGTTACCGGCGCAGGCCGCGGCCTGGGAGCCGCCATCGCGGTCGCCTTCGCCGAAGTGGGCGCCGACGTCCTGATCTCCTCCCGCACCGGATCGGAACTAGAGGACGTCGCCGCGCAGGTGGAGTCCGCGGGGCGGCGCGCCCACATCGTCGTCGCCGACCTGGCCCAGCCGGAGGCCACCGCGGCGTTGGCCGGCCAGGCTGTGGAGGCGTTGGGCCGGCTCGACATCGTGGTGAACAACGTCGGCGGCACCATGCCGAACACGCTGCTGACCACCACGGTCAAGGACATGCGAGACGCCTTCACCTTCAACGTGCTGACCGCGCACGCGCTGACCGTCGCCGCGGTCCCACTGATGCTGGAGCACTCCGGCGGCGGCAACATCATCAACATCAGCTCGACGATGGGCCGGCTCGCCGGCCGCGGCTTCGCCGCCTACAGCACCGCGAAAGCCGCTCTGGCGCACTACACCCGGCTGACCGCCCTGGACCTGTGCCCCCGCATCAGGGTCAACGCCATCGCCCCCGGGTCGATCATGACCTCCGCGCTGGAGATCGTCGCCTCCAACGACGCGCTGCGCGAACCGATGGAGAAGGCCACCCCGATGCGCCGCCTGGGCGACCCGGCCGACATCGCCGCGGCGGCGGTCTATCTGGCCTCGCCGGCCGGGAGCTTTCTCACCGGCAAGATGCTCGAAGTCGACGGCGGCCTGATCGTCCCCAATCTCGACCTGCCCATCCCCGACCTGTAACCCAACTCCACGGAGGACCCATGCCCACCCGCGTCGCCCAGATCGGCACCGGAAACGTCGGAACACACGCGCTGCGCTCGCTGATCACCAACCCCGACTTCGAACTCACCGGGGTCTGGGTGTCCTCGGAGGCCAAGGCCGGCAAGGACGCCGCCGAACTCGTCGGGCTCGACACCGCGACGGGTGTGATCGCCACCAACGACCTCGACGCTGTGCTGGCCACCAAGCCGGACTGCGCCGTCTACACCGCGATGGCCGACAACCGGCTGATGGAGGCACTCGAGGACTACCGGCGCATCCTGGCTGCGGGTGTCAACGTGGTGGGCAGCGGTCCGGTGTTCCTGCAGTGGCCGTGGCAGGTGATTCCCGACGAGATGGTCAAGCCCATCGAAGAGGCTGCGCGAGAAGGGAATTCGAGCGTCTATGTCAACGGGATCGACCCCGGATTCGCCAACGACCTGCTGCCGCTGGCGCTGACCGGAACCTGCCAGAGTATCGAGCAGGTGCGCTGTATGGAGATCGTGAACTACGCGACCTACGACAGCGCGACGGTGATGTTCGATGTCATGGGCTTCGGAAAGCCGATGGACGAGATCCCGATGCTGCTGCAGCCCGGCGTGCTGAGCATCGGCTGGGGATCGGTGGTGCGCCAACTGGCCGCCGGCCTCGGTCTGGAACTCGACGGTCTGGAGGAGATGTACGTCCGCGAGCCGGCGCCGGAGTCCTTCGACATCTCGTCGGGCCACATCGCCGAGGGCACCGCCGCCGCGCTGCGGTTCGAGGTCATCGGACTGGTGAACGGGGCGCCGGCCGTGGTCCTGGAGCACATCACCCGGCTGCGCGACGACCTGTGCCCCGAGTGGCCCCAGCCCGCCCAGCCCGGAGGCAACTACCGCATCGAGGTCACCGGCGAGCCCTGCTACGCGCTGGACCTGTGCCTGAGCAGCCCGAACGGCGACCACAACCACGCCGGCGTGCTGGCCACCGCGATGCGCATCGTCAACGCGATCCCCGCGGTGGTGGCGGCCAAGCCCGGCATCTGCACCACCCTGGACCTGCCACTGGTGACAGGCAAGGGCTTGTACGCTGCGACATAAGGGATTTCACCGGGTCCTTGAACCACGCGGGAGGGACACCATGGCGCGCACGCTCCTCATGGTCCCGCTCATCGCCACCGCGGCCTTCCTGCTGGCCCCCCCGGCGGCAGCCGTACCGGAATGCACCGACACCGCACCGAACACCCGGACCTGCGTGACCCCCGGTCACACCGCGATCATCACCACACCCGATCCGGCGTTCACCAACCCGTGGCCCGGATGGGGATTCGGTTTCGGCACACCGGCATTCGGTCTGGGCCGCGGCGGCGTCTGGATCGGCATCTGAGGGTGGTGAGCCTCGCATCGAAGCGACAGGGGTGGTCACTGCTCGGACCGGCGTTCGTCGCGGCGATCGCCTACGTCGACCCGGGCAACATCGCGGCGAACGTGAGCGCCGGTGCGCGGTTCGGGTTCCTGCTGGTGTGGGTCATCGTCGCGGCCAACGTGATGGCCGGACTGGTGCAGTACCTGAGCGCCAAACTGGCACTCGTCACCGGCAGCACGCTGCCCGAGGCGGTGCGTGACCGGACCGGTACGGCGGGGCGGATCAGCTACTGGGCGCAGGCCGAGTTGGTGGCCATCGCCACCGACGTCGCCGAGATCATCGGTGGAGCCATCGCCCTGCGACTGCTGTTCGGACTGCCGCTGGTGGTGGGCGGGATCATCACCGGACTGGTGTCGCTGGCGCTGCTCACCCTGGGCGACCGACGCGGCCAACGGGTGTTCGAGCGGGTCATCACCGGGCTGCTGCTGATCATCACGATCGGCTTCCTGGCCAGCCTCGTGGTCAACCCCCCGCCGCCCGCCGCGGTGGCGGAGGGACTGCTCCCCCGGTTCGACGGCGTGGACAGCGTGCTGCTGGCCACCGCCATGCTCGGGGCCACGGTGATGCCGCACGCCGTGTACCTGCACTCCGGGCTGGCCCGCGACCGCCACGGACATCCCGCCGCCGGCCCCCGCCGCGCGCTGCTGCTGCGAGCCACCCGATGGGACGTCGGCATCGCCATGCTGGTGGCCGGCGGCGTGAATCTGGCCCTGCTGCTGGTGGCCGCGACCAACCTGCGCGGCCGCGCGGACACCGACACCATCGAGGGCGCCCACGCCGCGGTCGCCGACACCCTCGGCCCGACGGTGGCGCTGTTCTTCGCGATCGGCCTGCTGGCCTCCGGTCTGGCGTCGACGTCGGTGGGTGCGTATGCCGGGGCGATGATCATGCAGGGCCTGCTGCGGACGACCTATCCGCTGCTGGCCCGGCGACTCGTCACCCTGGTGCCGGCACTGCTGGTGCTGGCCAGCGGCGTCGACCCCACCCGGGCGCTGGTGCTCTCCCAGGTGGTGTTGTCGTTCGGGATTCCGTTCGCACTCGTCCCCCTGGTGCGCCTGACCGGCGATCGCCGGGTGATGGGCGAAGACGCCAACAGCGGCCTCACGACCGCCCTGGCCTGGGCGGTGGCCGCGCTGATAGTCCTGCTCAACGCCGCACTGATCTGGCTGCTCATCACCTAGGCGAGAGATCTGCGTCACACACCCATCCAAGGCGATGACGGCTCCGAATCGCAGTCGTGGACACCGCAAAGACTCTCGTGGCAGCACCGATGACACCCGCGCTGTACCGCACCCGGGTCACCCATCTGCACCGGTCACCGGTCCGGCACTACGCCGAGCACCGGAGCTACGGCTGGTACGTCGACGTCGACGACCTGCCGCGGCTGCCGTGGTGGCTGCGGCCGTTCTCGCGGTTCGACGCCGCCGACCACTTCCACGGTGCGCCGGAGCAGACCCTGCGCCAGCGCGTCGACGCGGTCCTGGCCCTGCACGGCGTCCGGCTTCCGGGCGGGCGGGTGACCGCGCTGATCACTCCGCGTGTGCTGGGCAGGGCGTTCAGCCCGTTGAGCCTGTTCTGGTGCCACGACGCGGCCGGGGAGGTGCGCTGCGTGGTGGCCGAGGTCCAGAACCTCCACGGTGACCGCACCGCCTACCTCCTGCCCGCCGCCGAGGACGGTCCCGCCGCGGTGTCCGAGGAGCTGCGCCATGCACCCTTCGCCGGCGACGACGGTTACTTCCTGGTCCGGTTGCCGCGGCCCGACGAGAAACTCGATCTGACCGTTTCCCTGCACCGGGACAACCATGCGGCCCTGGTGGCGACCTGGCGCGGGGCCAGACGGCGGGCCTCCCTCGCACAGGTGTTGTTGCTGCAGTTCACACACCCCTTCGCCCCGCAGATGGCCCGGCTGAGCTTGCGCGTCCAGCATCTCGTGCTGCGCTGGCACGGGCACCCGGCGGTCAAGCGCCCGGTTGCGGCGCAACCCGAACGCACCGTGCGACGTTCGATCCGCAGCGCGGCATCCGGATGGGGGGCAAAGACCCATACCTGGGCGCCGTCGTGACCGACCTCCTTGACTGTCCGGCTACGCTTCGGGACGATGGCACCGTTTTTCCGAGGCGTGCGCCGGTGACCACCGCCGACCTCGACGCCCTGCTGCGCAGAGTGGCCCACCACGATTCGGCCGCGTTCGCGGAGTTGTACGACGCGACGCGCTCCCGCGTGTACGGGATGGTCTGCCGGGTGCTGCGCGACCGCGGCTACAGCGAGGAAACCACCCAGGACGTGTATCTGCAGGTGTGGCGCACGGCCGAGAGCTATGACCCGGCTTCCGGCAGTGCACTGGCCTGGCTTCTCACCCTGGCGCATCGCCGGGCGGTGGACCGGGTCCGGTCCGAACAAGCTGCGACCCAACGCGATTCGCGCTACGGGGCGGCGACGGTGGAGCGTGATTCCGACGAGGTCACCGAAGCGGTGCTGTCCGGCGAGGATCGTCGCCGGGTGACGACCTGCCTGGACGGCCTGACCGACATTCAGCGCGAGTGCATCGAACTCGCCTACTACGAAGGCCTGACCTACGTCCAAGTGTCCGAGCGGTTATCGGCGAACCTGGCGACCGTGAAATCCCGCATGCGTGACGGGCTGCGGGGTCTGCGCAATTGCCTGGGTGTGCGGTGAGGTTGCTGCGATGACTCAAACATTCGACGACGATCTGCTCGAGCTCGCCGTTCCGTACGCTTTGGACGCAGTGTCCGACAGCGAGCGAGACGAGCTCGAGAGCCGGCTTGCGTCCGCTCCGCTGCCCCTCACCGACGCGTTCTATGACGAGGTCCGGGCAGTCCGCGAGACGATGGCCGTGGTGTCGGCCGCCGACGCCGAGGAACCGCCGGCCGCACTGCGCCGGCGACTGCTCGCCGCGGTGGCGGCCGATGTGCCCGGCAACGTGCGGACTCTGCCGACGGCGCCCAGCTCAGGCCGGCGGTGGCGCACCACGCTGCTGTCCGCAGCGGCGGCGGTCGCAATCGGCCTGGCGGCCGTGGGCGTCGGCCTGGCGCTTCGGCCGACCCCGCCGGCACCTCAGTCCACCGCCCAGCAGGTGTTCGCCGCGCCCGACGTGCACACCGTCTCCGGCGCCATCCCGGCCGGCGGAACGGCGACGGTGGTGTTCTCCCGGGACCGCAACGCCGGGGTGCTGGTGATGAACGACGTACCGCCCCCGTCACCCGGCACCGTGTACCAGATGTGGCTGGTGAGCCCGAAGGGTGCGTCGTCGGCCGGAACGATGGACGCCAAGGCGGTGTCGCCGTCGACCACCGCGGTACTCGACAACCTCGGCGAGTCAACGAAATTGGCGTTCACCGTCGAACCGGGCAGCGGCTCGACGCAGCCCACCGGCACGGTGATCGCGGAACTGCCGCTCAGCTGACCGCGGTGGCCGGCGCTCGGGATAAGGGCTTCCGATTCGGGATCGGCTTGCGGTCCATCAGGTCCGCCGAGCGGCTGCGCGAGAAGGTGCGGCGGTTCTCCGATCTCGGCTACGACGTCGTCCACTTCCCCGACCACCTGGGCGCGCCCGCGCCCTTCCCGGCAATGGTGGCGGCCGCCGACGCCGACCGCACGATCCGCGTCGGCACCTACGTGCTCAACGCCGCGTTCTACTCACCGGCACTGCTGACCCGCGACGCGGCCGACGTCGACCTGCTCTCCGACGGCCGGCTGGAACTCGGCCTGGGCACCGGATACGTGCGTGAGGAGTTCGAAGCCGCCGGAATCCCCTATCCCAGCGCCGCCGACCGCGTCAACCACCTAGGCCGCACCATCGAGTACGTCACGAACGTGATCCCCGATGTGCCCCTGCTGATTGCGGGCAACGGCGACCGGGTGCTCACGCTGGCCGCACGGCACGCCGACATCATCGGCCTCAGCGGGGGCAGCGCAGGGTCACGTGCCCCGGACCCACTCGCCGATCGGATCGCGCTCGTAAAGGCCTCTGCCGCAGAACGATTCGAACATCTGGAACTCAACCTCGCCATCACCGCGGTTCCGACCGACGACTCGGGAATTCCGGATCTGAGGCTCACCCGCGCCTACGAACCCGGCAAGACCGATGACGAATTGCTCACCATGCCAAGCGTGCTCAGCGGATCGCCCCGGCATGTCGCCGACACCTTGCTGGAACAACGCGACCGATACGGAATCAGCTATTTCACCGTGCAGGACTATCATGGTGAGTACTTCGCAGAAGTGATCAACGCACTGAGTTGACATTTCCGGTATGCCGCGGCAAGGGGAACAGTCCGGGTTCGGACTGAACGACATCCGGGACGACGACTCCGACGGCGAAAGGCGGTGACGAAAGTGCACCGAAGTGTCTCTGCAGCAGTGACCTCCCCGGGACGCGTGGCGTCCTGGATCCGCAGGGATTATCCGAAGGGTGCCCCGGAGCGTGGCCACAACTATCTGGTGGCGCTCTGCGGTATGGATTACGCGGCTCGCTGAACTGCTTCCTTCCCACCCACTGCGCGCCGAGCGGCCGGTGGCACCGGTAAAGTTCCACACCTGCCGCCCTCGTAGCTCAGGGGATAGAGCACGGCTCTCCTAAAGCCGGTGTCGCATGTTCGAATCATGCCGGGGGCACGTCGGTTGTCCTGCCACCCCGGGGTGATGGTCGGACTGTTCTGACCGTCCCGGCGGCCACCTCTGATTGGGGAATGAAGGGTTGTCACACCGATCCGGCCACGAATCCCGGACACCGACCCGCGCACGTGGCGTGCCCCGCGGGCTCAGAGCCGTCCTGACCGTCGTCGCGGTGCTCTGCCTGATCATCAGCGCGCTGGGGGTCGTGTTCCGCATCCAGCCGGTGTCGAGCATGCCGCGCCTGATCGTGGCGGTCGGCGCGACCTTCATTCCGATCCTGGCCCTGCTGGGGCTGCTGCTGGCGATCGCCTGCCGGCGCCGGATCCTGGCGATCATCGGCGTGCTGCTGTTGATCGCGACGACGGTGGTCCAGATGTCCTGGTATTTCGCCGCCTCGCCGAAGCATGTCGACCGGGCCGCCGACATCCGGATGCTGGCGTCGAACATCCGCTACGGAAGGGCCGAGCCGGGCGGGTTCGTCGAGTTGGCGTCCCGGAACGCCGATGTGGTCTCGGTGGTGGAACTGACCCCGGAGGCCGTTGAACGGTTCAAACAGGCCGGGATTGAGACCACGTTCCCGTACTCCTACCTCCGGCCAGGACCCGGGGCTGGCGGCATCGGCATCTGGAGCCGCTATCCCCTCACCCCGGTGACAGTGCCGGGGCACCGGGGCGCCGGCATGCCGGCTGCTCGGATTCAGCTGCCTGGTGTTCAGCTGGAGCCCATCGTGGCCGCCGTCCACGTCTATTCACCGCTCGCCGGCGACCAAAACACCATTGAGGACTGGAATAGCAGCATGTCCAGCGCCAAGGCGCAGCTGGACAATTTCGCAGAGGAGGCCGGACCCGGTGCGGTGCTCGTCGGTGGGGACTACAACGCCACACCCAACATGCGTCAGTTCCGCGACCTGCTCACCAATGGCTACCGCGATGCCGTGGAACAGACGGGATCGGGCTTCGGCCCGACCTTCAAGGCCGATATCGCCCTTCCTCCGGTGATCACCATCGACCATGTCCTGACCCGCAACGCCTTCGCCTCGACGGTCAAGACCATCACGGTCCAAGGCTCCGACCACCGCTCGCTGCTCGTCACGGTTCAGGTGCCGATGGACGCGGGCGGCTGACGTGCCCTGGGAGCCGACGGGGCCGCCTCCCCTCAGCGGCCGTCCAGACTCTGGGCCACCGCGCGCAGCGGCGCAGTGGTCATCCCGGACCGCAGCGCGAACGGAAACGCCAGTGCGAGAACGACTGTCAGCGACAGCGCTGGGATCAGGCACCAGATGTAGATGAAGATCGTGCTCGAGCGGCCGGACGTCACCGTGGTGATCCCGAGGATCACCGTGACCACCACCCCGACGACGAACAGCAGCGCCGCGAGCGGCCGCGGCAGTGAACGGTTGGCCACCGCCGAGACCGCCGCCGCCGAGGAGACCAGATTGGACGCCGTCGTCAACAGATTCGGCGCCCCCTTGACGCCCGACCCCGGGCCGTAGACATAGGCCGTCAGGGAATCCTCGAAACTCTCCAGCACGGCAGCAGACGGCAGGTTCGTCGTCTCGCCGCGGGCCAGGAGATCGTCATCCTGGCCGGCCGCTGTCGACGCATACGCCTTCAGCTTTTCCATGAGTGCCGCCGACGCCGTCGAGTCGGGGATGTTCCGGATCTCCCATGCCATTTGGTGGATCGCCGCCGCCTGTTGCTCGACGGCGTTCTGTCCGGCCGTCACCGCGCCCCAGCTGATCGAGATGGCGAAGCCGATGAAAAAGGCGAAGGTGGCCGATATTCCCGTCAGCAGGTTGGCGGCCTGCTCACTGAGCTCCTCGCGCACGTCCTCGCTGAATCGTCGCCGCACCAGACGGCGGGCGCCGAAGCTCACCGCCAGGAAGACGGCGAACAGCACCGCGGCGATCGCCACCGGCGGCAGGGAGATGATCAGATCGCGCATCCGCGCAAGTTAGCAAGGCGACACCGCCGCTGCCGCCATTCCGCCACTCTCTTAGTTGTAGTAACTTCGAGGCGATGACGAACGTCTGGATTCTCGGCGGCTATCAGAGCGACTTCTCCCGCAACCTCACCCGCGAAGGCCACGACTTCGCCGATCTCACCCGTGAGGTCGTCGATCAGACTCTGGCCGAGGCGATGATCGACGCCGTCGACATCGACGTGGTGCATGTCGCGAACGCGTTCGGGGAGATGTTCGCCCGCCAGGGCCACCTCGGCGCCATGCCGGCCACCGTCCACGACGGGCTCTGGGACACCCCGGCCACCCGGCACGAGGCGGCGTGCGCCTCCGGCAGTGTCGCCGCATTGGCCGCCATGGCCGACCTGCGGGCCGGCCACTACCGCACCGCCCTGGTCGTCGGCCTGGAACTGGAGAAGACCGTGCCGGGCGACCTGGCGGCACAGCATCTCGGGGCCGCCGCCTGGACCGGCCACGAGGGCCAGGACGCCACCTACATGTGGCCCTACATGTTCAACCAGGTGGCCGAGGAGTACGACCGCCGTTTCGGCATCGACGACGCGCACCTGCGCGCCATCGCCGCGGTGAACCTCGCCAACGCCCGGCGCAACCCCAACGCCCAGACGCGCGAGTGGCGGGTTCCCGACCTGGCCGCCGTGGGCGACGACGACGAGATCAACCCGCCCATCGAGGGCCGTATCCGTCGCTTCGACTGCAGCCAGATGACGGACGGCGGGGCGGGCGTGGTGCTGGTCAGCGACGCCTTCCTGGCCGAGCATCCCGGCGTCCGCCCGATCGGTCGGATCGAGGGCTGGGGACACCGCACCGTCGGACTCGGTCTGCGGCAGAAGCTCGACCGCGACGCCGGAAACCCCTACGTCGTCCCGCATGTGCGGTCCGCGGTGCAGGACGCCTTCGGCCGCGCCGGACTCGACATCGACGGCATCGACGGCTTCGAGGTGCACGACTGCTTCACCCCCAGTGAGTATCTGGCGATCGACCACATCGGACTGACCGGGCCGGGTGAGTCCTGGAAGGCCGTGGAATCCGGCGACATCGAGATCGGCGGCCGCCTGCCGATCAATCCCAGCGGTGGGCTGATCGGCGGCGGACACCCGGTCGGCGCCACCGGTATCCGGATGGTGCTGGACGCCGCCAAACAGGTCAGCGGGTTGGCCGGTGACTATCAGGTCGACGGCGCCCGCCGGTTCGGCACCCTCAACATCGGCGGAAGTACCGCCACCACAGTCAGTTTCGTGATCGCAACCGCCGAGGAGAGCGCAGCCTGATGGACGTCGAAGTAGTCGGAAAGTTCCTGTCCACCCTGCCCGAGGACGACGACCACCCGTACCGGACCGGTCCGTGGCGGCCGCAGACCACCGAATGGCGTGCCGATGGCCTCACGGTGGTCGAGGGCGAGATCCCCGCCGACCTTGACGGGATCTACCTGCGCAACACCGAGAACCCCCTGCATCCCGCGCTGAAGTTCTACCACCCCTTCGAGGGCGACGGCATGTTGCAGATCGTCGGCTTCCGGGATGGGAAAGCGTTCTACCGCAACCGTTTTGTACGTACCGAGGCCTTCGAGGCCGAGCAGGAGGCGGGCGGTTCCCTGTGGCCGGGAATCGCCGAGCCGCTGTCGCTGGCCAAAGCCGACCACGGCTGGGGAGCCCGCACCATGCTCAAGGATGCCTCGAGCACCGACGTCGTCGTGCACCGCGGAACCGCGCTGACCAGTTTCTACCAGTGCGGTGACCTCTACCGGGTCGACCCGTACAGCGGAGAGACGAAGGGCAAGGAGGACTTCAACGGCGGCTTCCCGTTCGACTGGGGCGTCTCGGCTCATCCGAAGGTCGACGAGCGAACCGGCGAGATGTTGTTCTTCAACTACAGCAAGCAGGCGCCATACATGCGGTACGGCGTCGTGGACGAGAACAACACCCTGGTGCACTACACCGATGTGCCGCTGCCCGGGCCACGCTTGCCGCACGATATGGCGTTCACCCGGAACTACGCCATTCTCAACGATTTTCCGCTGTTCTGGGAACCGGAACTGCTGGAACGCGACCTGCACGTCGCCCGTCTGCACCGGGAGATGCCGTCGCGTTTCGCGGTGCTTCCACGCCGCGGTGGAGCCGACGAGATCATGTGGTTCGATGCGGATCCCACGTTCGTCCTGCACTTCACCAACGCCTACGAGGACGGCGACGAGATCGTGCTCGACGGCTTCTATCAGGGCGATCCCGAGCCGACCGACAACGGCACCGGAACCAAGTGGCAGCGGGCGTTCCGGTTCCTCGCGCTGGACCGGATGCAGACCCGGCTGCACCGCTGGCGGTTCAACCTCCGGACCGGGGAGACCCGCGAAGAACCTCTGAGCGAGAACATCTCCGAGTTCGGCATGATCAACGCCACCTATGGCGGCGAGCCCTACCGCTACGCCTACGCAGCCACCGGCAAGCCGGGTTGGTTCCTGTTCGACGGCCTGATCCGCCACGACGTCGTCAGTGGAAACGAGGAGCGCATCAGCTTCGGTGACGGCGTCTACGGCAGCGAGACCGCGATGGCGCCCCGGGTCGGCAGCCGCGGTGAGGACGACGGCTACCTGGTGACACTGACCACCGACATGAACGACGACGCGTCCTACTGTCTGGTGTTCGATGCCGCCCGGATTACCGACGGCCCGGTGTGCAAACTGCAACTGCCCGAACGGATTTCCAGCGGAACGCATTCGACCTGGGTGGCCGGCTCGGAAGTCCGGCGCTGGCGCGAGACCGACTCGGCGGCGCAGGCCGTCGGCCTGTAGTGCCGCTGGAGGACCGTCCCACCAAGCTGGAGCCCGGCGACACCAATGCCATCGGGCGCATGCTCGGGGTGCTCGGCGACGAGTGGAATCTGCTGATCATCCAGCAGGCGGTGATGGGGGCCGCTCGGTACACCGAGTTCATGTCCCGGCTACCGATCTCCAATTCCGTTCTGTCCAAACGCTTGCGGATGCTCGTCGGGGAGGGGCTACTCACCCCCGACTACGCGACCACCGCCCGCAGCCGGTCGCTGTGGCCCGTCCTGGTGTCGATATGGCAGTGGGAGCGGATGTGGGTGACCGAGCATCAGGAACTTCTGCCCGCCATGCGGCACGCCCGATGCGGACGCCTGTTCTCCCCACTGATGCGCTGCACTTCGTGCGGCGCGACCGTCGGCGACAACGGAATCGAACTCGCGCTCGGCCCGAGCGGGCAGTGGTCGCGGTTCGCGCCGACGGCCACGACGCGACGGCGATCGGAGTCCGACGCGACGGCGCGGCAGGCCGGGCTGTTCCCCCAGACCATGTCCGTCCTGGGCAACAGGTGGGCGGCGGCGCTGCTGGTCTCGGCCTTCCTGGGCACCACCCGCTTCACCGACTTCCAAGCGCAGCTGGGCATCCCACCGAGCCTGCTCACCGAGCGGCTGCAGACCTTCGGCGATATCGGTGTGCTGAGCGCGGTTCCGGCCGACGGATCCGAGCGCGCCGCCTACCGGCTGTCGGGCAAGGGCCGCGCGCTGGCCGGCGTGCTGGTGACCGCACTGCAGTGGGCGCAGAGGTGGTTCGCCGCACCGGACGGCGCGGCCGTGCTGGTTCGCCACCGCGACTGCGGCAGCCTGCTGGGCGCCGAACTGGCCTGCGACCGGTGCGGGGAACGGCTCTGCGGCGCCCAGGTCGACGTCACGTCGGCGGAAGCAGCTGGAATCCCTTGAGGATCTCGCCGGTGTCCTTCTGGTACGTCGGATCGTCGGGCTTGATCGTCTGCACCGTCAGCGTCGCGACATAGTTCGCATCACCGGCCCGGTAGACCGTACCCAGCGAGGTCGCCTTGCGGGGCGGGATGGGGGGGATCTTGGGAGACAGCTTGATCTCCGGGGTGGTGTAGGTGGAAGACAACGCCGGAGCGCCACAGACTTTCGTCGTAGTGCTCGTCACATCGGTGAGGTTGAGCTTCCTGGTCAGCTGCTCCTGCTGCGCCTGCAGGATCTGGTCGGGCTTGCCGAGGTCGCCGGCCACCTTCTGCAGGGTCACCACCGCGTTGGGGGTGAAGCCGTCGGCGGTGAGTGCCTCATTGCGGATGGAGAACCGGATCTGCTCGGAGTCCATCTTGGTGCTGCGCTCCCAGCCGGGGGGCACCGGAATGCGCAACTTCGGCTCCTGGTCGGTGCGCGTGGGGATGTCGGTCAGCGCAGCCGACACCGTCTCACACTTGTCGGCGGTGGGTTTGCTGCTCGAGCACCCGGCGATGGTGATCGCCAGCGCGGTCACGAGCACGGCGGCGAGCACCGGTTGGACACGTCCTTGTGTGCGCATCTGCTTCCCTTCGAAACCCGCCACAGCCTACCGGCGGACGCACCGTCCGCCCGGTCACCTGCTGACCAGCGTCGACACCACGGCCCACACCGAACAGCCCACCACCCCGGCGATACAGACCGCGCCGATGTAGAACCCGTAGCCGACGCCCACCGGGCCGGCGACACCTGTGCGCAGGTACCACCAGGCAAGTACCCCGACGAGCACCGAAACCACCAGCGCCGCCACTGCGGCCGGCCGCTGGGTGAGACCCCGGGCCACCATGGCGCCGAGGACGATCAGCACCGAGGAGAGCAGAACGATCAGCTGCCCGGCACCGAACCGCGCAGGCAGTGTGATGCTGCCCAGCGTGCCGCCGATCGCGCTGGCCCTGCCGCCACCGTCGGCCGAGGTGGTGAGCCACGGCAACCAGGAACTCACCGTCAGGCCTGCGGCGAACAACGCCACCAACCAGCCGGGTTGCAGGCGTGCCATGACCGAAAACCCTAGCGGTTGCGGTCCGCAGGCCGCTTTTCGAAGTAGCGTTTGCCCATGCGCGGTCACATCATCGTTCTTGGTGACGACGCGCTCGCGATGCGGATCATCGACGAGCTGAGCGACGCCGAGTTGTCGGTGGTCCCGTTGACCAAGCCCAACGGTCTGGAAGCGGCCGGGGTGGCGAGCGCCCACGCGGTGATCGCCGCCTCCGGGGACGACGCGGTGAACCTCGAGGTGGCCCTGCTGTCGCGGCAGGCAAACCCCGAAGTGCGGGTGGTCGCCCGGCTGTCGAACAGCGTTCTGTACCAAGCGATGACCGACGGCATCGGACCCGGCGCCGTGCTCGACGTCGCCGATCTGGCCGCGCCCTCGGTGGTGGAGGCGCTGCTGGGACGGACAGCCCACACGATCACGGCCGGCGGTGTGGATTTCGTCGTCGCGACCGACACCGCGCCGCATGACGGCACCCTGCGACAGCTCTACGGCCGGCTTGCACCCGTGGCGGTGATCCGCGGCGGCAACGCCCCCGCGCCCGGCGAGGTCATCGCCTGCCCCCGCCTGGACGAAGAGATCTACCAGGGCGACAACACCACCCTGATGGGGCGGGCCGACGAACTGACCGCCCAGGGGCTGCGGGTCGGCGGCCCGGGCGAGGGGCCGGTCCACCGATCCGCCCCGGTGCGGGCCTTCGACAGTGCCCGCGCGTTCCGCGACGACCTCAACCCGATGTTCTTTCGCGCCGTCGCCGTGGCCGCTGCGCTGTTGTTCGGTTCGACGCTGCTGCTGCGTTTCGGATACCAGCCGCAGATGGGCTGGGTCGACGCACTGTCGTTCGCGACCGAGACCATGACCACCGTCGGCTACGGCGACTTCCACCTCCTGGACCAGCCGCTGTGGCTGCGGCTATGGGGAGTCGTGCTGATGCTCAGCGGGATCGGGATGATCTCGGTGACCGTCGCCTTCATCGCCGACGTGCTGTTGTCGCGCCGTCTGTCCCAGGCTGCCAACCGGCAACTGGTCAGCCATCTGCGCCGCCACTTCGTCGTCGTGGGCCTCGGGTCCTTCGGCGTCCGGGTGGCCAGCATGCTCAAGGACAACGGGCACGCCGTCACCGTCATCGAACGCAATGAGAACAACCGCTACATCTCCGAGATGGAGCAGTTGAAGATCCCGGTGATCGTCGGGGATGCAACCCTGCCCACGACGCTGGCCGCAGCCCGCGCCGACCGCGCCCGCGCCGTCGCCGTCCTCACCGAGGACGACATGGTGAACATCGAGACCGGCCTGGTGCTGCGTCAGATGACCGGCTCCGCACCGGGCACCCGGACGCCGATCGTGTTGCGCATCTACGACAAGGCGCTCGGCACCGCCGTCGGTCACCGGCTGGACTTCAACCACGTGCGGTCGACCGTCGACCTGGCCACACCGTGGTTCATCGGGGCCGCCATGGGCCTGGACGTACTGGGCACCTTCTCGGTGGGCCAGCAGTCCTTCATGGTGGGCGGCGTGGTGGTGCAGCCCGGCAGCGAACTCGATGGGATGCGGATCCGCGAGCTGTCCACCCAGACCCGCGTGATCGCGATCGCGCGCGGAGACAGCCCGCCGGAGTTGTACCCGCACCTAGACACGAGGTTCGAAGCCTCCGAGACCGCCTATCTCGTCGGCCCGTACCACGAACTTCTCAGCACGCTGCGCAAGGGCCAGTCGGGCCATCCCCGCCGGGCGCACCCGCCACTGAGCATCGCCGAGGGGCTGGGCCTCAGCGATCCGTTCTAGAGACACCCAGCACGGCTAAAGCGTTGTCCTTCAGGATCATCGGCAGCACGGCCGGATCGATGTCGAGGGCGTCGAAGTCCCGGCGCCACCGCTCGAGGGTGATGTAGGGATGGTCGGTGCCGAACAGCGCTTTGCTTCTCAGTTGACGGCCCAGCGCCCGAATGAGTTGCGGCGGAAAGTATTTCGGCGACCACCCGGACAGGTCGATGAAGCAGTTCGCCTTGTGCGCGGCGATCGCGATCTGCGCGTCCACCCACGGCACCGCCGGGTGTGCCATCACGATGGTCAGCTCGGGGAAGTCCGCGGCGACGTCGTCGAGCAGCATCGGGTCGGAGTAACGCAGCTTGATGCCGTACCCACCGGGCAGCGCGGATCCCAGGCCCGTCTGCCCGGTGTGGAACAGCGCGGGCACGCCGGCGGCGGCTATCGCCTCGTACACCGGGTAGAACCTGCGGTCGTTGGGTTCGAAACTCTGCAGGCTCGGATGGAACTTGAATCCCCTCACACCGTAGTCATCGGTGAGCTCGCGTACCCGGCGCACCGCGTCGCCGCGCCACGGGTCGACGCTGCCGAACGGGATCAGCACGTCGTTGTTGCGGGCCGCGCCCGCGATGAGCTCCTCGATCGAGTTGGGAACGTGCCCGGAGGCGGTGCGGGCGTCGACGGTGAACACCACCGCCGCGGTGTTGTGCCGGCGGTACTGCTCGGCCAACTCATCCACCGTCGCAGCATGACCCGGATCGAGTTTGAAATACCGCCCGGTGGCCTCGGCGAGATCGGAGGCGTAGGCGCCGTGGCCGTGGGAGTCGACCTCCACGTGAGTGTGGATGTCGATGGCGTCGACGGCGTCGAAGTCGATGCCGTATTCGTACCTGTCAGCCACCAGAATCAGGCCGAGGCAAAAGTCGTGACGAAACGGTTCAGAGATTCCTGGATGTCGCCGCGCAGCGCCGCCGCGACGATCATGCCGATCGGCCCGAACAAGGCGGGACCGCCGAGATGGACGTCCATGGTGACGACCGAGGCGGCCCCGCCCGTGTCACCCGGGCGGACCTTGCCGATCAGTTTGACCTTCACACCGCCGACACCGATGCCGTTGAGCGTCATGGTCTCCGGCGGCTTGAAATTGACGATGGTCCACTTGATCCGGTTGGGCATGCCCTTGACCTCGACGATGGACTCCACGACGGAGCCCTTGTCGAGGTTCTCGGGCAGCTTGGAACGCCAGACCCGGTGAATGGTGAGCCATTCCTTGTACCGGGACAGGTCGGAGGCGTGCTGCCACGCCTCCTCGGGCGATAGCGGAACGTCTACGGAAACCGAGACCTTCGCCATCGTCGGGACTTACTTGCCGTCGACCTTGTCGGCGACGTTCTCGGCGGCGCCCTTCACGGTCTCGGCTGCGTTGGTCGCGGCATCCTTGACGGTGTCGGCGGCGCCTTCGGCGGCGTCCTTGGCGGTCGCGGCGGCGTCGGAGACCTTGTCGACAGCGCTGTGGGCGGCGGCCTGGGCCTTGTCGATGGTCTCGGAGAACTTGCCCGAGGTCTTCTCGTCGATGAAGTCGCCGGCCTTGTCGATCGCGCCCTCGACCTTGTCGACGTTCTCGCTGATCAGGTCCTTGGCCTTCTCGATGTTCTCGCCGAGAGCCTCTTTGGCCTTGTCGATGAAGGACATGTGTTCACCCTTTCCTGGTGCACTGGTGGAGCGGTCGGCGTCCCTTTGCCGGACGACGTCCCGGCCGCCAATTTACGCACCCTAGTCCGCCGCCCGCCACAGCAGCCTGGGTTCCTGGAGGACCCTGCCCTGGATCCACCAGGACGCCTCGATGAGAGCGGCGGCCACCAGGCCGATCAGCACCGACCCTGCCGTGAGCTTCACGTTGGAGGGGTCCAGCATGAAATTCTCCCGCGCCAGTGGCAGTGCGAAGATCGCGACGTAGCCCAGTGCCGAAGCGGCGACGAGGGCGATCCGCCACCACTGGTAGGGACGGGCCACCACGGCCAGCACCCACACACCCCCGATCAGCAGGGTGATCAGTGCGCCTGTCGACGCCTGCATCTGCTGCGCGTCGCTGCCGTGACTACCCGGGTAGCCCAGTAGGTAGGACAGGAACGTGGTCAACCCGATGATGGCGCCCGATGGCAGGGCCGAGGTCATCACCCGGCGCACGAAGCCGGTGCGGGCCCGTTCGTTGTTTGGCGCCAGCGACAGGATGAAGGCCGGGATTCCGATGGTGAACCAGGCGGCGATGGTGACGTGGATGGGCTGGAAGGGATACAGCAGCGGATCGGTGTGGCCGAAGTGCGAGATCAGGCCGGCCAGGCCCACCAGCAGCGCCAGCAGCACCGAGTAGACGGTCTTGGTGAGGAACAGGTTCGAGACGCGTTCGATGTTGCCGATCACCCGCCGGCCCTCGCCAACCACGTAGGGCAACGTGGCGAACTTGTTGTCCAGCAACACGATCTGGGCCACCGCGCGCGATGCCGGGCTGCCCGACCCCATCGCCACGCCGATGTCGGCGTCCTTGAGCGCGAGGACGTCGTTGACGCCGTCGCCGGTCATCGCGACGGTGTGGCCGCGGGATTGCAGTGCGTGCACCATCGTCCGCTTCTGGTCCGGACGGACCCTGCCGAAGGTGGTGTACTGCTCCATCGTGTCGGCCAGCGCGTCGGGGGCGGTGGGCAGTTCCCGAGCGTCCAGGGTCTGGCCCTGCAGGCCGAGTGACCCCGCCACCGCACCCACCGAGACCGCGTTGTCCCCGGAGATGACCTTGACCGTGACATGTTGGGAAGCAAAGTATTCCAAGGTGTCGCGGGCGTCCGGGCGCACCCGCTGCTCGAGCACCAGAAGGGCGACCGGGGTGACCCGCCCGGGTGCGCCGGGAGCATCGACGCGGATGTCCGACGAACCCAGCAGCAGCACCCGCAGTCCCGCGGCGCCGATCTTCTCCGCCTCGGTGGCCGCCGGGGAGCCGGGTTCGGCCAGGACGTCGGGTGCGCCGATCACCCAGTTGCCGTGCTCGCCGTACGAGGCGCCGCTCCACTTGGTGGCGGACTTGAACGGGGCCGTTGCCGTCGCGGTCCAGCCAGGGCCCTTCGGGTAGGCCTCGCCGATGGCCTGCATGCTGGCGTTGGGCCGGGCGTCGTCGGCGGCCAGCGCCCCCAGCGCCGCGCCCACCTGGCTCTCGGTGACCTGAGCCAGCGGCTTGGCTTCCGACAGTCGCATGCCGTTCTCGGTCAGGGTGCCGGTCTTGTCCGCACAGACGACGTCGACGCGGGCCAGTCCCTCGATGGCGGGCAGCTCCTGCACCAGGCACTGTCGCCGGCCCAGGCGCACCACACCGACGGCGAAGGCGATGGACGTCATCAGCACCAGGCCCTCGGGGACCATCGGGACCAGTGCACCGACCATCCGCAACACCGACTCCCGCCAGCCCACATTGGTGAGGAACAACTGGGTGTAGATGATCAGCAGGCCGGTGGGCCAGAGCAGATAGGTGATGAACTGCAGGATCTTGTTGATGCCGCTGCGCAGTTCGGACTTCACGAGCGTGAACTTGCTGGCCTCCTCGGCCAGCCGCGCGGCGTAGGCCTCGCGGCCGACCTTGGTCGCGCGGTAGGCGCCGGCGCCGGCGACCACGAAGCTGCCCGACATGACGGTGTCGCCGGCCGCCTTCGAGATCGGGTCTGCCTCACCGGTCAGCAGGGACTCGTCGACCTCCAGCGTGGTGGCCTCCAGCAGTTCTCCGTCGACGACGATCTGGTCTCCCGGGCCGAGCTCGATCACGTCGTCGAGCACCACCTGGTTCGGCGGCCGTTCGGCGGTGCCCGACTGCCGTCGCACCCGGGGCCTGGCCTGACCGACGATGGCGAGGCTGTCCAATGTCTTCTTGGCGCGCAGCTCCTGGATGATCCCGATGGCGCTGTTGGCGATGATCAGCAGCCCGAACAACCCGTTGATCAGGGATCCGGTGGCCAGCACGATCATGAACAGCACACCGAGGATGGCGTTGATCCGGGTGAAGACGTTGGAGCGGACGATGTCGCCGACGCTGCGCGACGCGCGGCTGGGGACGTCGTTGGTCTTTCCCTGGGCGACCCGCTCGGCGACCTCGGCGTCGGAGAGTCCGGTGGCGATGCTGACAGTCATCGGGTGAAGGTCCCCATTCGGTCTTGGTTGAAGTACTCCAGCACGAGCCGGTCGCCGGCGAAGGTCGCCGCCGAAACGCTTCCGGCAGGCGCGTTTTCACTTGTCACGTCGAAGGTGAACATTTCGCCGTCCCAGTGCTTGAGCGGAAAGGCCTGCCGTTTGGGGCCGAGCGTCAGTGTCAGCGTCCCACCGGTGTCGGTGACAACGGCCGGACCCCAGTAGTCGTTGGCGTAGGTGCCGACGTAGGACTGCGGCGGGCGCGGCGGCGGCGAGGTGGCCGGCGCCGGCTTGCCGGCCAGTTCGCCGAAGGGACGGTCCATTTCCTCGAACGCGTGCGCGTAGAGCGTGCGCCAGTCCTGCCTGACCTGACCGAACTGGACGAGGTCGCCGAACTCGGCAGTCAGTGTCTCGGGTACGCCGATCGGAGCGGCGTTGGTCAGGGCGACGATGGCCACGTCCGCGGCGGGAATCATGACGAAATTCGTTGCGGCGCCGAGGTCGAAGGCCCCGGAGTGGCTGAACTGCATCCGGGCTGCTGCCGAGGTGCCGATGTTGAAGCCGTACCCGTAGAAGCCGGAACGCATGTCGGGCTGGCTGGGTGGGTTGGAGACCATCTGCGGGGTAAGGGCGGGCAGCAGGGCGGTGGGTTCGACGACCGTGGCGCCCTCGTAGGTGCCACCGGCCAGCATCATCGCCAGCCAGTGCGTCATGTCGTTGACCGAGGCGCTGACCCCGCCGGCCGGGGATTGGGCGTCGGCGTCCCGGGTGTACCGCGCTTGGTAGCGGCCGTCGACCCGGACGTGCCCGACGGCTTTGTTGGGCCGGCCCTGATAGTCGCTGAACCGGGAACTGGTCGAGGCCATACCCAGCGGTCGGTAGATCACCTCGTCGCTGAGGTCCTCCCACGGTCTGCCGGCGGCGGCCGCCACCGCCTCGGCGGCGGCGGTGACGCCGAAGTTGGTGTAGGCGTAGGAGGTTCGAAACGATGCCAGCGGAAGGTAGCGCAGCCTGGCCAGCACCTCCCGCCGGCTGTAGCCGAGGTCCTCCAGCAGATCGCCGGCGTGGTCGGGCAGCCCCGACCGATGCGCGAACAGATCGGCGACGGTGAGCATCCTGCTCACGTCGGGGTCGGACAGCGCGAACCACGGCAGGTGCGCCTGGATCGGGGTGTCCCAGCCGCTGACGGCGCGGGCGCCGACCTGGTGGGCCACCACGGTGGCGGCTATCGGCTTGGACAGCGAGGCCAACTGGAAGACGGTGTCGGCGTCGACCCTTTCCGGCTTTCCAGCCTCACGCACCCCGAAACCCTTGGCGTACAGAGTTTTTCCACCGTGGACGACGGCGACGGCCATGCCGGGGATGCCGGAGGACATCATGAGGTCGCTGATCAGGCCGTCGAGCTTGGCGACGGCGTTGTCAACGGCGTTGTCGGGCAACGGCATGGCAGCTACCAGGGGCGGCGGCTCATCGGACAGTGTCCGCGCCGGCGGAGTCGCCGGCGCGCTGCAGGCGGCGGTCACGAGGGCGACGAGGAGCAGCGCCGACGCGCGGCGGGCTCCGGTCAAAGCCGCCACCAGGTCTGCACCGACGCCGCCCGACCCTGGCCCGGCGCCACCCGGCCGCCGGGGCGGGGCACGGCGATGTCCACGGCCGCCTCGACCGCGGCCTCGATCAGCCGGTCGGCCGGCTCCGACCAGGGGTGCGGCGCCAACCGGAACGTGCACCAGTGGATCGGCACCAGGACCCCGCCCGGTGCGTCGCCGTTGAGATCGCGGTGGGCCCGGACCGCTTCCTCCGGGTTCATGTGGATGTCGGGCCAACTCTTGTTGTAGGCACCGATCGGCAGCAGGGTCAGATCGAACGGGCCGTGCCGGGCCCCGATGTCGGCGAATGTGGCGGTGTAGCCGGTATCCCCGCCGAAGTACACCCGGTGCTGCGGGCCGGTGAACACCCAGGACGACCACAGGGTGTTGTTCCGGGACAGGAAGCGTCCCGAGAAGTGCCGGGCCGGTGTGCACGTCAGGGTGAGGTCGTCGATGGTGTAGCTCGAACCCCAGTCGAGTTCGACGATCCGCTTCGCCGGGATGCCCCACTCGCGCAGGTGCGCGCCGACACCCAGGGCGGTGACGAAGACCGCGCGCTGGGTGCGGGACAGCTTGCGGACGGTGTCCATGTCCAGATGGTCGTAGTGGTCGTGGCTGATGACGACGGCGTCCAGCGCCGGCAGCGCCTCCAGGTCCAGCGGCGGCGGGTGCAGCCGCTGGGGGCCGACGGTTTTCGACGGCGAGCAGCGTTCGCTCCAGACCGGGTCGGTGAGCAGCCGGTAGCCGTCGATCGCCACCAGCGCGGTGGCGTGACCGAGCCAGGTGACGGCCAGCGGTGCGGCCGCGGACCGCGGTGCGGGATCGGCCAGGGGGATCGGCTTTCTGGGCCGGCTCTCCGAGTTGCCGGAGAACATCTCGAAGAGGACCAGCCGATTCTCCTCGGCGTCGAGCTTGATGGCCGCGGAGGGTTCGAGGTTGTGGAACACCCCGTCGCGGTAGTTCGGCGACCCGCTCGCGACGGCCCGGATGGCGGCCGGTCCGGCTCCGAGCGCGGCGGGCGTTTCACGCAGGGCGCGCAGGGCCCAGCCTCCGGCGGCCAGTGACGCGGTGCCGGCGGCCACCCGCAACGCGGACTTGCCGCTGGGCAGCAGCCCGGTGACGTCGGGGAGGCGGGCCACCGCTCAGGCTCCCTGGAACCTCGCGGCCCGCTTCTCGAAGCGGGCCACCTGGGCTTCGATCACGTCCTTACTGCCCCACGCCTTCTCGAACAGTTCCTTGTGCAGATCGCTCTGATCCTCGTAGGCGCCGTCGTCGTTGAGGACCCGTTTGGAGTGTCGCAGCGACAGCGGCGCGAACCCGGCGATCTCGGCGGCCCAGGCCTGGGCGTCGGCGAGCGTCCCGATCCGGTTGGCCATGCCGGTCATCAGCGCGGTGTCGGCGTCGAGTTTCTCGGCGGCGAGCAGCATGGCCCGGGCTCGGCCGTATCCGGCCAGCGATGCGAGCCGCCGGACGCTCCAATTGTCCAGGGCCAGGCCGTATCTGGCGATCGGGAACTGGAAGTAGGCGCCGGGAGCGACGACCCGAAGGTCGCAGACCATCGCCAGCTGCACGCCGGCGCCGATGGCCGGGCCGTTGATGGCGGCGATCACCGGGACGGGCGCGGCGTCGATCGCCTTGTTGAGCGCGATCGCCTTGTCGGGGAAATCGGCGGCGAACACGTCACCGGAGAGATCGGCGCCCGCGCAGAACACCGTGCCGGCGCCGGTCAGCACGATGGCGCGGACGTCGTCGTCGGCCGCCTTCTCGACGGCGCCGCGCAGCGTGTCCACCAGCTCCGAGTTGAGTGCGTTGCGCCGTTCCGGACGCTGTAACTCGATGGTCGTGACATCCCCGACGCGCTCGATACCGATCATGGCTTGAGCCTACTGGCCGGTTTCCGGCCAGGGCCGCTGGCCGTGGGCGGCCGCCAGCAGCGCACACACCTCCTCATCCGAGGTCTGGCCGAAATCGTCGTAGCCCTGGCCGACGGCCATGAAATCCCGCGGCGCGACGAGGCAGACCACCTCGTCGGCGACCGTGGCCAGCGAGGCGAGGGTGTCGGGTGCGCCGATCGGTGCGGCGAGGACCACGGTTTCGGCACCCTGGGCGCGGGCGACCAGGGCCGCGGCCCGGGCGGTGGCGCCGGTGGCGAAGCCGTCGTCGACGATGAGCACGGTGCGCCCGGTGGGGTCCAGACCGGGCCGTCCGCCACGGTATCGATCGACCCGGCGTTGCAGTTCGGCACGCTGCTGCGCCTCGACGGCCGCCATGTCGCCGGGGTCCAGTCCGAGGCGACGGAGCACGACTTCGTTGAGTACCTTGACACCGCCTTCGCCGATGGCGCCGAAAGCCAACTCGGGTTGGAAGGGCACGCCGAGCTTGCGGACCACCAGGACGTCGAGGGGGGCGTCAAGTGCGGCGGCCACCTGGTAGGCGACCGGGACTCCGCCGCGGGGCAGACCGAGCACCAGGACATCGCGGTCGCGGTAGCGGCCGAGGGCCTCGGCCAGCCGGCGGCCGGCGGCGGTCCGGTCGGCGAATCGCGTCATCGTTTGATTGTCCGCGCACCGGTGGCGTCAGGCCAGCGAGTCGATCCAAGCCCGGTGCAGTGCCGCGTACCGCCCACCGGCACTGATCAGCGCGTCCGGTGCGCCGTCCTCGATCACCCGGCCGTGCTCGAGCACCAGCACCCGGTCGGCGACGGCTACCGTCGAGAGCCGGTGGGCGATGATCAGCGCGGTGCGGCTGGCCAGCACGGTGCGCAGCGCCCGCTGCACCAGCCGTTCGCTGGGGATGTCGAGGGACGAGGTCGCCTCGTCGAGGATGAGCACCGCAGGGTCGGCGAGGAACGCCCGGGCGAACGCGACGAGCTGCCGCTGGCCGGCCGAGAGCCGGCCGCCGCGCTTCGCGACGTCGGTGTCGTAGCCGTCGGGCAGTGCGGCGATGAACTCGTCGGCGCCGACGGCGGCCGCGGCGGCGCGCACCTCGGCGTCGGTGGCGTCGGGGCGGCCGAAGCGGATGTTGTCGGCGACGGTGCCGGAGAAGAGGAAGTTCTCCTGGGTCACCATGACGACGTGCCGGCGCAGGTCGCCCTGCGCGACGTTGCGCAGATCGACCCCGTCGAGGGTGATCGACCCGGCGGTGGGGTCGTAGAAGCGGGCGATCAGTTTGGCGATGGTGGTCTTGCCGGCACCGGTGGTGCCGACCAGCGCGACGGTCTGCCCGGCCGGCACATCGAGCGTCATCCCCGACAGCACCGGGCGGTCCGGAGCGTACTCGAAATGCACTTCGTGCAAACCGATTTCGCCGCGCACGGCTGTCAGGGGCACCGGCCTGGGCGGGTCGGCGATGGCTGGCTGGTGGGCGAGCACCCCGGCGATCTTCTCCAGCGCCGAGGACGCCGACTGGAAGGTGTTGAAGAACTGGGAGATGTCCTGCATGGGTTCGAAGAACATCCGCAGATACAGCAGGAAAGCGGTGAGCGTGCCGATGGTCATCTGGTCGTGCATCACCCGGTAGCCGCCGTAGAGCAGCACCACGCCGGTGGTCAGGTTGCCGACCAGCTTGACGGCGGGCATGAAGATGGCCAGCAAGCGGAAGCTGTGCTCGTTGTCGGCCCGGTAGGTGTCGGCCACGGCGTCGAAGATCTGCTGATTGCGCGGCTGACGGCGGTAGGCCTGCACCGCCTTGATGCCGGTCATGGTTTCGACGAACTGAACGATCACCAGCGCGGCGCTCTCCCGCACGCGGCGGTAGGTCTTGGCCGACTCGCGTGCGAACCACCGCACCAGGAACACCAGGACGGGGAAGGCCACCAGGCACATCAGGCCGAGTCGGACGTCGAGGACCACCAACAGGACTGCGGTTCCGACGAGGGTCAGCACCGCGGTGACCAGACTGTCGAAGCCGCTTTCCAGCATTTCCTGGATGGCTTCGACATCGTTGGTCGACCGGCTGACCACCCGACCGGAGGTGTAGCGGTCATGGAACGCGATGTCCAGACGGCCGAAATGACGGAACAGCCGGCGGCGCAGTTCCAGCAGCATGCGCTGTCCGATCCGGCCCGAGGCGTGTAGGAAGGTCATCCGGCTGACGGCCTGCAGAGCAACCAGCCCGCACAGGGCGGCCACCACCATGACGAGTTCGCCGGCGGAGCCCCCGGACAGCAGCGGCGGGATGGCGTGGTCGATCCCTCGTTTGACGAGCAGCGGAATAGCAAGGCGGGCAGCGTTTTCCGCGACCACGACCACCGCGAGTCCGGCGACCGCGTACCGGTACGGCCTCAGCAAGGCGCCCAGAAGCTGCAGTGCTTCCTGCCGGCGCGGGCGCGCCTCGTCGATCGGCAGATCGCCGGCCTGCTCGTCGAATCGGCCGCGCCAGCCTACGGTCTGGTCGGCCGGCCGGCCGGTTCCGGCGGTCACCGGGCGCCTCCCTCGGAGGACACGTACCCGGCGGGCCGGCGCCCGACCGTCCGCCCCTCGTGGGCCTCCTCACAGGCGTGGTCCAGGCGGGCACGCACGTCGTCGGCTTCCCAGTCGGGCTGGGGCTCGCAGCCGTCGTCGAGCTCGTCGTCGGCGGCCAGCAGGTAGCGGTAGCGCGGCACCGTGGCCAGCAGCTCGTGATGGGTTCCGATGTGGGTGATGGTGTGCGCTGCACCATCGGCACCCGCCACCGTGTCGAGCAGCGCCACCCGGTCGGCCAGCAGAACGGTCGAAGCCCGATGCGCCACAACGAGTGTGGTGACGCCCGCCAGTGCCGCGCGCAGCGCCTCGGTGACCTTCGCCTCGGTATGGACGTCGAGAGCGGACAGGGTGTCGTCGAGGACCAGCACCGTGGGCTTGGCCAGGATCGCGCGGGCCAACGCCAGGCGTTGGCGCTGGCCGCCGGACAGGCTCATACCCTGCTCGCCGATCCGGGTGTCGAGACCGAACGGCAGATCGAAAACGAATTCGGCACAGGCGATCTCGATCGCTTCGGCGATTTCGGTGTCGCCCGCCGGCTCATCGGGCGGCCGGCCCAGGGTGAGGTTCTCCGCGACCGACATCGAGAACAGCGTGGGGTCTTCGAAGGCTACGGCCACCGCACGGCGCAGCGTCTGCAGGGACAGGTCGCGGATGTCCACACCGTCGAGCCGGATCGAGCCTTCGGTGACGTCGTGAAGCCGGGGCAGCAGCCCGGCCAGGACCGACTTGCCGGAGCCGGTCGCCCCGACCAGGGCCAGCGTTTCCCCCGGTTCGACGGTCACCGAGACGTCGCGCAGTACCCAGTCGGGTCCGGCGTCGGAGTCCTGATTGTCCGACTCCTCAGCCGGGCTCGTACCTCGCCCCGCATCGTCGTCGGACGGAAAGCGAAAGCCGACGTCGTCGAACTCCAGGCGGCCGGCCCGCGGGACTTCGGTGCGCGGGCCGTCGGTGATCTCCACCGGCGCGTCGAAGATCTCGGCGATCCGGTTGGCGGCCGTCATCGACTCCTGGGTCATCGACAGCAGGAAACCCAGCGAGGCGATCGGCCACACCAGCGACAGCATCATCGTGATGAAGGCCACCAGGGTGCCCAAGGTGACCAGGCCGTGGCCGGCCGCGTAGGCGCCGAACGCCAGCACGATGATCAGGGTGACGTTGGGGATGACCTCCAGCAGGGTCCAGAACCTCGAGGACACCGACACCTTGCCCATCTGGGTGTCGTAGAGCAGCGTGGCCTGGCGGTCGAACCGGTCGTAGACGTAGTCTTCGCGGCCGAAGGACTTGACCGCACGCACCCCCAGGGCTGCTTCCTCGACGTGGGTGGCGACGTGGCCGGCCTGATCCTGCGCGCGGCGGGACAGGTCGGTGAACCTGCGCTCGAAGCGGAGCATCGTCCAGGTCACCGGTGCCACCGAAAGTGCCACCACCACGCCCAGCGGCCAGTACATCGTCAGCAGGATGGCGGTGACCACCACGATCTGCAGGATGTTGAGGATCAGGAACACCAGACCGAAGGACATCATCCGGCGAATCGTGCTGAGGTCGTTCATGATTCGCGACAGCAGCTGCCCGGACTGCCAGCGGCCGTGGAACGACATCGGCAGGATCTGCAGCCGGGCGTAGAGATCCTTGCGGATGTCGGCCTCCACGCCCATCGTGGCGCGCGACACCAGCCAGCGGCGGATGAACCACAGCACCGCCTCGGTGATGCCCACCGCCATGGCGGCCGAGCCCAGCACCCACAGGCCGTGCGGGTCGCGGTGGCGCACCGGGCCGTCGATCACCGCCTTGGTCACCAGCGGGATGGCGACCGTCGCCGCCAGGCTCACCACCGCGATGACGAGCATCGAGATCCAGCGCGCGCGGTAGGGCTTCAGATAGGGCAGCAGCCGCAGCAGGTCCGAGACGGCATGGGGCCGGGCCGGGCGGGCGGCGATGGACACGCATGCGCGAATGTCCACCAACGAAACTCTCCTCACGTCCCCAAGGCCAACGTAGCGGCTTCCGCGGTGTCCGGAGCGGCCACGCCTCCCACCCGTATACCCGCGGATCCGGCACTATGGGTGCATGGATTCCGTCCCGGCCTCCCCGCGCGTGCTCGTGGTCGACGACGACCCCGACGTGCTGGCCTCGCTGGAACGCGGCCTGCGCCTATCCGGTTTCGAGGTATCCACCGCGGTCGACGGCGCCGAGGCGCTGCGCAGCGCCACCGAGACCCGCCCGGACGCGATCGTGCTCGACATCAACATGCCGGTGCTCGACGGGGTGAGCGTGGTCACCGCCCTGCGGGCGATGGACAACGACGTGCCGGTGTGCGTGCTGTCGGCCCGCAGTTCGGTCGACGACCGGGTGGCGGGCCTGGAGGCGGGCGCGGACGACTACCTGGTGAAGCCGTTCGTGCTCGCCGAGCTGGTGGCCCGGGTGAAGGCGCTGCTGCGCCGCCGCGGGGCCACCGCGACGTTCTCCTCGGAGACCATCCAGGTGGGCCCCCTGGAGGTGGACATCCCCGGCCGTCGGGCCCGGGTCAACGGGGTGGACGTCGACCTCACCAAACGCGAGTTCGACCTGCTGGCCGTGCTGGCCGAGCACAAGACCGCCGTGCTGAGCCGGGCTCAGCTGCTGGAGTTGGTATGGGGCTACGACTTCGCCGCCGACACCAACGTCGTCGACGTGTTCATCGGCTACCTGCGCCGCAAGCTCGAAGCCGGCGGGGCGCCGCGGCTGCTGCACACCGTGCGCGGAGTCGGGTTCGTCCTGCGCACCCAGTGACACCCGCCGTGGCCTGCTGATGCTGTCCCGCATCGTCCGTCGCACCCCGTCGCTGCGCACCCGGGTGGCGTTCGCGACGGCGATCGGCGCGGCCATCGTCGTCACGATCGTGGGCACCATCGTGTGGATCGGCATCACCAACGACCGCCTCGAGCGACTCGACCGCCGCCTCGACGAGGCCGCCGGGTTCGCGGTGCCGTTCGTGCCGCGCGGCCTCGAGCAGATCCCACCGTCGCCCAACGTCCGCGACGTGGTGATCACCGTCCACCGCGGCACCGAGGTGCGATCCAACTCCAGCATCGTCCTGCCACTACTGGACAGCGACTACGCGACCACCGTCGTCGACGGGGTGCGGTACCGCGTGCGCACCGTCGTCATCCCCTATCCGGAACCGCCGACCACCCTGCAGGTGGGCGCGACCTACAACGACACCATCGCCGACACCAACAACCTGCACCGCCGGGTGTTGATCATCTGCGGTTTCGCGATCGCGGCCGCCGGGCTGCTGGGCTGGCTGCTGGCCACGTTCGCGGTGCGCCCGTTCCGGCGCCTGGCCCAGCAGACCCGGGCCATCGACGCCGGCGACGTCACCCCGGACATCGACGTCAGCGGCGCCACCGAGGCCGTCGAGATCGGCGAGGCGCTGACCGGCCTGCTGGAGCGGGTGTCCACCGAGCAGGGCCGCACCAAGGCCGCGCTGGCCTCGGCGCGCGACTTCGCCGCGGTCTCGGCGCACGAGTTGCGCACACCGTTGACCGCGATGCGCACCAACCTGGAGGTGCTGTCCACCCTCGACCTGCCCGACGAGCAGCGCAAGGAGGTGCTCGGCGACGTCATCCGCACCCAAAGCCGGATCGAGGCGACGCTGGGCGCCCTTGAGCGGCTGGCGCAGGGCGAGTTGTCCACCGAGGCCGATCAGGTTCCCGTCGACATCACCGAACTGCTCGACCGCGCCGCCCACGACGCCATGCGGGTATACCCGAATCTGCAGGTGTCGCTGACCCCGTCCCCGACGTGCATCATCATCGGCCTGCCCGCCGGACTTCGGCTCGCGGTGGACAACGCGATCGCCAACGCCGTCAAGCACGGCGCGGCCACTCGCGTCCAGCTGTCAGCGGTGAGCTCGCGGGACGGCGTGCTGATCGCCGTGGACGACAACGGCACCGGGGTGCCCGAATCGGAGCGGACGGCGGTGTTCGAGCGGTTCGCCCGCGGGTCGACGGCATCGCGCTCCGGGTCCGGGCTGGGCTTGGCGCTCGTGGCACAGCAGGCCGAAATCCACGGTGGCACAGCCGCTCTCGAGGACAGCCCCCTGGGCGGCGCCCGGCTGGTGCTACGGCTTCCGGCGCCGAATTAGCGGATGTTCTTGTCCCACTTGTCGAAGCCCGCCGCCTTGGCGGTGGCCTCGTCGACAAACCAGAACTCGGCGATGGTCTGCTCGTAGTACGGGCTGTCCGGGCCGTGGAAGAGCATCGAGTCCGCGTTGCCCTTGACCAGCCAGCCGGCCGGTCCGCTGCCGTCGGCCGCAGCCGGCGCGGATCCCTTGCCGTAAGGGCTGGCCGCTTCCGCCACCTCCGGCCCGGCGGCCGCAGCCCGGCGGACGGTCTTGCCTTCGACGACGACGAGATCGGCGTCGGCGTCGGCGTAGCCGTCATCGTTCACGACAAGATCGGCGTCCGCGTCGGCGTAGCCGTCATCGTTGATGACGGTCTTGGCCTCGGCGATACCGTCGTCGACGATTACCAGCGACGAGTCGGCGGTGGCATGCTCCTCGGTCACCAGGGCCTCGGCGCCGGCAACGAAGCCGGCCTTGCGATCGTCCGTCGCATCCCAGCGCAGGAAGCCGGCCTTCGCAGCACTTTCCTCGTTGATGAACCACAACTCGGTCTTGATCGCATCGAAGTCAGGGCTCTCTGAGGTGTAGTACCGCTCGGTCTTCTGCACGCCTTTGACCCGGTAGCCGGCCGGTGCGCTGCTGCGGCGGGTCACACGAATGGATCCCGACCCGTACGGAGCCGCCTCGATGATGCCGCGACTCTCCACGGTATCGACCTTCTGGGCGAGAGTGTGCACGTCGTCGTGGACCTTCTCGGCGGCACCGCGCACATCGCCGTGCACCTTCTCGGCCACATCGCGCACATCGCCGTGGACCTTCTCGGCGGCACCGCGCACGTCGCCGTGCACCTTCTCGGCCACACCGCGCACATCGCCGTGCACCTTCTCGGCCACACCGCGCACATCGCCGTGCACCTTCTCGGCCACACCGCGCACCTTCGCCGCCGCACCGCCGGCGGCGGCCGCGCCGGCGATGGTCGCCGCCGCCGATACCGTGCGGGTGACCGGCACCTCGCGGGTGACCTTGCGGATCGTCAGGGCCAGTGTCAGGAGCAGGCCCAGCAGGAAGGCCAGGGCCATCAGCCACCAGTTCACGTCATGCATCAGCGGACTCCGATCTCACGCGAGCCGGGAAGGTCGGCGATGGCCTCTGCCTCGCTGGTCCGGTGAACGGTCAGCACGGCGATCACCCAGGCGACGGCCGAGCCGGCGACGAAGGCTGCCAGGTACCACAGCCACTGCCAAAAGAAACCCATGTCGATACTCCCCTAGTTGACCTTGATCTCGGTGCGACGGTTCTGGGCGCGCCCAGCCTCGGTGTCGTTGCTGGCCACCGGGTCCGACGAACCGGCGCCCTTGGCGGTGACCGATCCCGCCGGGATACCTTGCGCCACAAGGTAAGCCGCGACGGACTTCGCGCGGTTCTCGCTGAGCGGATTGTTGATGGCGTCGTTGCCGGTGTTATCGGTGTGGCCGATCACCGTCAGCTTCGCGTCGGGGCAGGCCTTGACCGCCGAGACGACGGTCGAGAGCTGCTGGGTCCCGTCGGCGGACAGCGTGTCGCTGCCGGTCTGGAACTTGATGGGCGCCGCGAGGTCGGCGTCGACGGTGGCCTGCAGGTTGTCGCAGGACGCGGCGGCGCCCTTGATGGTGATGTTGTTGATGACGTTGAGGTTGGGCCAGCCCGCCTTGGCGGCAGCCTCGACGGCGGCCTTGACCTCTTCGGTGGGCGCGGTGCCGGTGAGGGTCAGCGTGCCGCCCTCGACGGTGAAGTGGAAGTCCGGGACGTCACCGGCGGCCTTGAGCAACGCGGCGAGGCCGTCGAACCCGGGGGCGGTGGCACCGGCGGCGATGTCGATCTTGTCGATGAGGTTCACCGACGGTCCCAGGGCGGCCTTCAAGGCGCTCAACAGGCTGTTCTTGGACGCCAGGTCGGGCAGGATGCCGGCGAGGGTGAAGTCCTTGCCGTTGCGCAGGATGGACAACGGGGACAGGTTCAGTGAGGGCATCGTGACGCTCGGCGCGGTCACGCTCACGCTCGGCGTGCTGACGCTGATCTTGGGCTTCAGCGCCCCCCAGCCCAGCCACCCGAACAGCAGCGGGATGAGCAGCAGGCCCAGCAGCCACCCCCACCCGGGTGAACGCCGGTAATAGCGCGACTCGGTCCGCCACTCGGTTGCGGTGGCACTCACCCGCGCGTCTCCGGAACCCGTCATCGGTCCCCTCCTCCGCCAGTTACTGGCGCGTCACTTTCATCGAACCGGTGCAACATACGACAACCGGACACAAAAGCCAACGGTTTGCCTAGGAGTGCGGGCGACGGAGGGGCCCAGACTCTGGATCGGGTCAGGCGATGTCGAGCAGATCGATGACGAAGATCAGGGTCTTGCCGGACAACCGGTGACCGGCTCCGGCGGGCCCGTAAGCCAGCTCCGGCGGGATGACCAGTTGCCGGCGACCGCCCACCTTCATGCCCGGGATGCCGTCCTGCCAACCCTGGATGAGCCCACGCAGCGGAAAGGAGATGGACTCACCGCGATTCCAGGAGCTGTCGAACTCCTCGCCGGTGTCGTACTCGACGCCGACGTAGTGCACGTCGACGACGTCGCCGGGCTTGGCCTCGGGTCCGTCGCCGATGACGAGGTCTTTGACGACCAGTTCGGTGGGCGCGGGGCCGGCGGGGAACTCGATCTCGGGTTTTGTGCTCACAGGTCATCACCGTAGCGTTTCCATCCGGGGTGGTCGGGCACTCCTGTGGTGTGGAATCACCGGGCCGGCGGCGATCCGGCGGCGGTGACGGTTCGCCCCGTGGAGGAGGTCGAGGGCTACTTAAGCTGAGGCATGCCCTCGCGCGAGTCTCTCGACGTCGTCATCGTCGGCGGCGGTCACAACGGTCTGGTCGCGGCCGGGTATCTGGCCCGCGCCGGTCTTCGGGTCCGGCTGCTGGAGCGGCTCGACGCCGTCGGCGGCGCCGCGGTGTCGGAGCGGGCCTTCGACGGAGTGGACGCCCGGCTGTCCCGGTACGCCTACCTGGTCAGCCTGTTGCCCGCGCGAGTCCTCAGCGACCTGGGCGCCGAGGTGCACCTGGCCCGCCGCCGTTTTTCGTCCTACACCCCGAATCCCGCCGACGGCGGACGCACCGGGTTGCTGGTGGGGCCGCCGTCGACGTTCAGCGCGGTCGGCGCCGCGGACGACGAGTTCGGCTTTGCCGAGTTCTACCGACGCTGCCGCACGGTCACCGAGCCGCTGTGGCCCACGCTGATCGAGCCGCTGCGCCGTCGCTGTGACGCCCGCCGCCATGTGGTGGCCGGCGGAGGCGCCGACGCCGCGACGGCATGGGATGCCCTGATCGAGGAGCCGGTGGGGATGGCGATCACCGACGCCGTGTCCTCCGATCTGGTGCGCGGAGTGATGGCGACCGACGCCCTGATCGGGACGTTCAGCCGCCTCGACGACCCCTCGCTGCGCCAGAACATCTGCTTCCTGTACCACCTGATCGGTAACGGGACCGGGGAGTGGGACGTGCCCATCGGCGGCATGGGTGCGGTGACCGGCGCCCTGGCGCAGGCCGCACGCGCCCTCGGCGCCGAGATCCTCACCGGCGCAGAGGTGTTCGCTGTGAGCCCCAACGGCGAGGTGAGCTACCGGCACGGACAGGACGAGCACCGCGTACACGCCGAGCGGGTGCTGGCGAATGTCACACCGGCCGTGCTGGCGGGCCTGCTCGGGGAACCGGCACCCGAGCTCGCCGAGGGATGTCAGGTCAAGGTCAACCTGATGCTGCGCCGGCTGCCGCGGCTGCGTGATGCCACCGTCAGCCCGGAGCAGGCCTTCGGTGGCACCTTCCACATCAACGAGACCTGGACCCAGCTCGGCGATGCCTACACCGCCGCCGAATCGGGGCGACTGCCCGCCCCGCTGCCGTGCGAGATCTACTGCCATTCTCTCACCGACCCCAGCATCCTCTCGCCGGAGCTGCGCGCGTCCGGCGCGGCGACGCTGACGGTATTCGGCCTTCATGTGCCGCACCGGCTGCAGGCGGCCGACCCCGACGCCCGGCAGAGACTGACGGATGCTGTGCTGGAATCGCTCAACTCCGTTCTCGCCGAACCGATTCAGGACGTCATCCTGACCGATGCCCACGGCCGTCCGTGCATCGAGGCGAAGACGACGGTCGATCTTGAAGCCGGGCTTGGGTTGACCGGCGGCAACATCTTCCACGGCGCGCTGGGGTGGCCGTTCGCCGAGGACGACGATCCGTTGGACACCCCGGCCCGGCAGTGGGGAGTGGCCACCGCACACGACCGGATCCTTTTGTGCGGCTCCGGTTCCCGTCGCGGCGGCGCAGTCTCCGGGATCGGCGGGCACAATGCCGCAATGGCCGTACTGGCGGGACGGTCATGAATCACCTGCCGTGGGCATCCTTCGGCATCAACCTGCTGCTGTGTGCCGTCGGGGTGGTCGTCTACTTCGCGGTGGTGATGGCCGCCGCGCTGCGACTGCACAAACACGCGATCGTCGACATCTTCTGGGGTCCCGGCTTCGTGATGGTGGCGGCGATCAGCTACCTGGCGTCCGCGCACGCCGGTGGCGACCCGCTGCGCCGCGCGACAGTTCTTGCGCTGACGGCGATCTGGGGCCTGCGGCTGGCCACCCACATTGCGGTCCGCAACGCCGGCCAAGGTGAGGACAAGCGTTACACGGCGATCCTGGGCAAGCAGACCGGCACCCTCGTCGGCTACGTGGCCCGCACCATCTACGCACCGCAGGCGGTGATCCTGTTCGTCGTGTCGCTGCCGGTGCAGCTGGCCATGTACGAGGCCGCCCCGCTCGGCCTGCTGGGCGTCCTCGGCATCGTCGTGTGGTGCATCGGGTTCTTCTTCGAAGCGGTGGGCGACGCACAGCTGGCCCGCTTCACCAAGGATCCGGCCAACGCCGGGAAGGTCATGGACCGTGGGCTGTGGGCGTGGACCCGGCATCCGAACTACTTCGGCGACGCCTGCGTGTGGTTCGGCCTGTGGCTGCTGGCGCTGGGCCACCCGGCCGGTCTGCTCACCGTCGTCTCACCGGTCGCGATGACCTTCTTCCTGGTCAATGTCACCGGAAAAGCATTGCTGGAGAAGGGAATGCGCCGCAGCCGCGGCGCGGCCTACGCGGACTACGTCGCACGAACCAGCGGCTTCTTTCCCCGTCCACCGAGACGGTGACGGCTTATCTCGGTAGGCGCGACAGGATCGCGTGCAACGACCGGAGGTCTTCGCCGTCCAGTCCGGTCAACGACGCCGGGGGCGGGTCGGCCAACTCGTTGACCGCACGGAGCACCTCACGGCCTGCCGCTGTCAAAGACACCCTCTTGCTACGCCGGTTCTCCGGATCGATCTCGCGGACGACGAGCCCACGCGACTCAAGGTCGTTGATCGCCACGGTCGCGGCCGGGGCGTCGATGGTCGCCGCCTCCGCGACCTGTTTCAGCGTCAACGGACGCAGGTCGAGCCGCTTGAGAATGCGAATCCTGCTGAAGGGCAGGCCGGTCAGTTCGACGACGGATCGTCGCCAGGCGTCCTTGTTGTCCAACACCAACGACGACATCGCCCGCCAAACGTGGTCGGCGACAGGATCATGCGACACGGGCCACTCCACGTCCACCATCGGCGATCAGCGGCGCCAGTCGCTGCGCGGACACCTTCGCCCGCGCCGATGTCGAGGTCACAGCCAACACCGTAATGACCAGACCCAGGACCACGTTGATGATCCACAACGGCCTGGCCGCCTCGGTGAATCCCACATGGGTGGCGGCCAGCGCGGCACCGGCCACCGACCCGCACAGCGCCACACCAATGCTCACACCGACTTGACGACTGGTCGAGGTGATCGCCGAGGCGGCGCCGGCCCGGTCGCGCGGCATGCCGCTGACGGCCGCATTCGTGACCGGCGCGTTGATCATGGCGAAGCCGATGCCATAGGCGGCGAAGATCGACAACATCACCCAGACCGGGGTGCTCGGTGTCAGGAACAGGAGCATGACGGCGGCCGAGGTGATCATCGCACCGGAAATCACCAGCGACGGGCGGCTGCCGAACCGGCCGACCAGTCGGCCCGACAGCGGCGAGAACACCAGGGCCCCGATGGCAATCGGCAGGTAGATGAATCCGGTCGCCATCGGCGAATAGCCCCGCTCACCCTGCAGATACAACGACATCATGAACAGGAACGCGGCCCAGCCGGCGAATGCGCACACCGCGGTTGCGGTTGCCGAAGCGAACGGCACGCTGCGGAAGTAGCGCAGATCGATGAAGGGGTCTTTCCGCCTCGTCTCGTACCGCAGGAAGGCCAGTAACGCCAGGAGCGCCGTCGTGGCGATGGTCAGCAGCACGGGATCAGTCCAGCCCAGCACCGGCCCCTCGATCAGTGCGAACACCGTCCCGAACAGGGCCACGACGGCGAGCATCTGGCCGATCGGGTCGATGTCGCGCATGGTCGACGACCTGCTCTCCGGGACGAACTTGGCGGTGAGCAGGATCGCCGCCACACAGATCGGCAGGTTTATCCAGAAGACCGCACGCCAGCCGACCACATGGATCAACAGGCCGCCGACGACGGGTCCCAGCGCCATCGAGATGCCCACGACCGAGCCCCAGATACCCAAGGCCCGCGCACGCTCCACAGGCCTGTAGAAGACCTGCGAAATGATCGACAGGGCAACGGGATTCATCATGGATCCGCCGAGACCCTGGACCAGGCGCGCACCGATCAGCGTGTGGATGTCGGGTGCGATGCTGCACAGCAGCGAACCGAAGGCGAAGATCCCCAGCCCGATCTGGAAGACCTTACGGCGCCCGAAGCGGTCGCCGGCGGCGCCGGCCAGGATCAACAGCGAGGCCAGCACCAGGGTGTAGATGTCGACGACCCATTGCATCTGGGAGGGCGTCGCGACGAGATCCGAACGGATTGCAGGAATGGCGACGTTGACGATGGTTGCGTCCATCGAAACGATCAGCAGGCTCAGACAGCAGGAGGTCAGGATGACCCTCTTCCGCCGCGGGCTCAGCTCGTCAACGACACTTGTAATCACACAACTATTGTTAACCCACAACTAAACCGCTGTCAACAGTCTCCTGCGGATCGTGATCGACGCGGCGCTCAGCGGCCGGACAGGGCCACGTAGTCGCGTTCGCCGTAGCCGGTGTAGATCTGCCGCGGCCGCCCGATCTTGTTCGGCTCCCCGTGCATCTCTCGCCAGTGCGCGATCCAGCCCGGCAGCCGGCCCAGGGCGAACAGCACGGTGAACATCCGGGTCGGGAAGCCCATCGCGCGGTAGATCACGCCGGTGTAGAAGTCCACGTTCGGGTAAAGCTTGCGTTCGACGAAGTAGTCGTCGGTCAGGGCGACCTCTTCGAGAGACTTGGCGATGTCGAGCATTTCGTCGTCGCCGCCGAGCTTGCCGAGGATCTTGTCGGCCTGCTCCTTGACGATCCGCGCCCGTGGGTCGTAGTTCTTGTAGACGCGGTGGCCGAAGCCCATGAGTTTGACGCCGTCCTCGCGGTTCTTGACCTTGCGGACGAAATCCTGGACGTTGCCGCCCTCCTGGCGGATGCGCTCCAGCATCTCCAGCACCGACTGGTTCGCCCCACCGTGCAGCGGGCCCCACAGCGCGTTGATGCCGCCGGAGATCGACGTGAACAGGTTGGCCTGGGATGAACCGACCAGCCGGACGGTCGACGTCGAGCAGTTCTGCTCGTGATCGGCGTGCAGGATCAGCAGCATGTCCAGCGCCCGGACGATCTCCGGGTCGGGCTGATAGGGCTCGGCCGGTAGCCCGAACGTCATCCGCAGGAAGTTCTCCACGAGCGACAGCGAGTTGTCGGGGTACAGGAACGGCTGGCCGACCGACTTCTTGTAGGAGTAGGCGGCGATGGTCGGCATCTTGGCCAGCAGCCGGATCGTGGACAGCTCGACCTGCTTGTGGTCGAGCGGGTCCAGCGAGTCCTGGTAGTAGGCGCTCAGCGCGTTGACCGCACTGGACAGCACCGGCATGGGGTGGGCGTTGCGCGGGAAGCCGTCGAAGAACCGCTTGAGGTCCTCGTGCAGCAGGGTGTGCCGCTGAATCTGCGTGGTGAAGTCCGCCAGCTGTTCGGCGGTCGGCAGCTCGCCGTAGATGAGCAGATAGCTCACCTCGATGAAGGTGGACTTCTCCGCGAGCTGCTCGATGGGGTAGCCGCGGTAGCGCAGGATCCCGGCGTCGCCGTCGATGTAGGTGATGGCGCTCTTGGTCGACGCGGTGTTCACGAACCCCTGGTCGAACGTTGTGTAGCCGGTCTTGGCCAGCAGCGGCCCGAGCGCGATGCCGTCGGAACCCTCGGTGGCGTGGACGATCTCCAGGTCGATCTCTCCGCCGGGGTACCGGAGGGAGGCGGTGTCGTCGTTCGCGGCCACATCAACCCCTTCTTGCCTGATCGACGGAGCCATCCGGCCCCGCCGTGAGGTCACGCTACTGTGCGTTCTAGGTGAACGTAGTCGCTATCGGCCGGAGCCGCCCGAGGGGGGCTGGTCCTACGCGTTCCACGGCTTCCAGAGCCGGGCGAAAAGCGCGTAAGTCTCCTCGATCCGGTCGGCGACCACACCCGGCCCCATCTGGTCGTCGCCGACATTGATCAGCTCACGTGTTGATTGTGGTTTCCGGTGTCGGGCCGATAGCGCAGGAAGGCGGGTGCGGCGAGCACCGCCAGCAGCACTCCGGCCACCACCAGCAGGCCACCGCCGGCTGCGGCGACCGTCGTGCCCAGTGCCGCGCCGGCGGCACCGTGCACCGCGTCGGCCAGGCGCGGTCCGCCGCCGACGACGACGATGAACACTCCCTGCAGCCGGCCGCGGAGGTCGTCGGATGCCACCTCCTGCAGGATCGTGGACCGGAACGCCGCCGACACCATGTCGGCCGCCCCCCCGATTGCCAAGCAGCCCAACGCAATCCACAGCATGACACCGCTGCGGCCGTCGGCCAGTCCGGCCGCGGCGCCGAAGCCCGTGATCGCCACGCCCCACACGATGATGGCGACCACCACCGCGAGACCCTGGCGTCGGATGCGGGGCAGCCAGCCCGAGAACACCCCGCCGCCGACCGCACCCACCGAGATCGCCGCGGCCAGCAGCGCCATCGTGGTGCCGCCTTCCACCGGACCCCCGAAGCTCTCGTGTGCCATCTGCGGGAACAGCGCCCGCGGCATCCCGAACACCATCGCGATGATGTCGACGACGAACGACATCAGCACCACCTGGTTGCCGGCCAGGTACCGGAAGCCCTCCAGGACGGCGCCGAACCCCAGACGCGAGGGCCCCCGCGCGCCTCCGGAGTCCAGGACCGGCATCGGGCGCAGCCGGATGGTCGCCCAGATCGGCGCGATGCAGGTCAGCGCATCGATCAGGTAGAGCGTCGACAGGTCGACCCAGCGCAGCATCACGCCGGCCAGCAACGGGCCGACGATCGCGCCGAATTGCTGGACCGTCATGGTCAGCGAGTTGGCCGCGGGCAGCTGTTCGATGGGCAGCAGACGCGGGATGGCGGCGCCGCGGGTCGGCCAGTTGACGGCGTAGAAGCTCTGCTGGATCGCCAGCAGCACCAGCACCGCCCAGACGTTGTTGAGCGACATCGCGGCCTGCGCCCACAACAGCACCGACGCCACCGCCAGACCGCAGGAGGTGACGATCAGCAGGACGCGGCGGTCCATCGCGTCGGCCCACGCGCCGCCCAGCAGCCCGAAGACGATCAGCGGCACCAGCGCGAAAAGCCCGGCGAGGCCGACGTAGGCGGAGTTGCGGGTCAGCGCGTACAACTGGACCGGCACGGCGAAGATCGTGAGATTCCCGCCGATCACCGTGACGATGCCGGCCAGCCACAGCCGCCGGAAGTCCGGGGTACGCAGGGGTGTGACGTCCGCGAACAGCCGGCTTGAGCCCATCGGTCGGCTAAGGCTGGATGCGCTCGATGCGGTCCGCGTTACCGTGCAGCTCACCGGGGAAGACGCGAATCCTGTTGTGAATCCGGTTCTCCCTGCCCTGCCAGAACTCGACCACCTCGGCCGCGATGCGGTAGCCGCCCCAGTGCGGCGGCACCGGAACCGTCTCGGAGTCGGCGAACCGGTCGGTCACCGCGGCCAGCTGCGCGACGAGATCTGCGCGTGAACCGATCGGCTGGGACTGCGACGACGCCCATGCGCCCAGTTGCGATCCCCGGGGGCGGTGGGCCCAGTAGGTGGCGGTCTCCTCCGGAGCGACCTTGGTGACGGCGCCACGCACGTGGACCTGCCGGCCCAACCCGTACCAGGGGAACGTCACCGCGGCATACGGCGTCACAGCCAGTTCCCGGCCCTTGGCCGATTCGTAGTTGGTGTAGAAGGTGACGCCGTCGGCGTCCACGCTCTTACACAGCACCGAGCGGGTCACCGGATGCCCGTCGGCGACGGTGGCAAGGACCATCGCGTTGGGTTCGGCCAGCCCGGCCGCCTCTGCCTCGTGAATCCATTTGTGCAGCAGCGCAAGCCAGCCGTCGACGAGCCAGTCCACGTCCAGGTCGCTGCTGCCGTCCTTCTCCACCGAGCCGTACTCCACTCGCATCGAGGCGAGGCGGTGGGCGGGGGCGGGGCGCTCTGGATCAACCACGCCGATCACGGTACGCCCCCGCAGATGGCAGAATCGGCGCCCATGACCGCGCTGCCGGACGGCTTCATCCCGGGCCTCGAGGGTGTGGTGGCGTTCACCACCGAAATCGCCGAGCCGGACCGCGACGGCGGGGCACTGCGCTACCGCGGGGTCGACATCGAGGACCTGGTGTCACACCGGGTGACCTTCGGGGACGTGTGGGCCCTGCTGGTCGACGGCCGCTTCGGTGACGGGCTGACGCCGGCGGAGCCTTTCCCGCTGCCGATCCACACCGGCGACGTCCGGGTGGACGTACAGGCCGGCCTGTCGATGCTCGCGCCGATCTGGGGGTACCGGCCGCTGCTCGACATCGACGACCAGACCGCGCGGGATCAGCTCGCGCGCGCCTCGGTGATGGCGTTGTCCTACGTCGCCCAGTCCGCCCGCGGCATCAACAAGCCCGCGGTGCCGCAGCGTGTGATCGACGAATGCACCACGATCACACAACGTTTCATGACCCGCTGGCACGGTGAGCCGGACCCGCGCCATGTCGAGGCGATCGACGCCTATTGGGTGTCAGCCGCCGAGCACGGCATGAACGCCTCGACGTTCACCGCTCGGGTGATCGCCTCCACGGGTGCCGACGTGGCGGCGGCGCTGTCCGGCGCGGTGGGTGCGATGAGCGGCCCGCTGCACGGCGGGGCACCAGCCCGGGTGATCCCGATGATCGCCGACGCCGAGCAGAGCGGGGATGCCGCCGCGGTGGTCCGCGGCATCCTCGACCGGCACGAGAAGCTGATGGGCTTCGGCCACCGGGTCTACCGGGCCGAGGACCCGCGGGCCCGGGTGTTGCGCGCGACGGCCAAGCGCCTCGACGCACCGCGCTACGAGGTGGCCGCGGCACTCGAGCAGGCGGCGCTGGCCGAACTGCGTGAGCGCCGCCCAGACCGGGCCATCGAAACCAACGTCGAGTTCTGGGCGGCGGTCATCCTGGACTTCGCCGAGGTGCCCCCGGCGATGATGCCGGCGATGTTCACCTGCGCGCGCACCGCCGGGTGGTCGGCGCACATCCTGGAGCAGAAGCGGCTGGGCCGGCTAGTCCGGCCGGCCGCGGTGTACGTCGGGCCGTCGCCGCGGCCCGCGGACTCGGTGCCGGGGTGGGACGAGATCAGCCACACCTGAGTCCTGCGGTTCTACCGCGAACAGACGTAACAGACCCCTAAACCACGGCGTGTCTGGGTCGTTTCCGTCTGCTCGCGCGTGGAGAACGCGCCGCTGCGACCATGTCGGGAACCGCCGTGAACTTCACCCGCGGCCGGCCCGCCGCCTGACCGCGGGCGATCTCCGCCGCGTCGATCGCGGCCCACCCTTGGGAGTCCACCAGGTCGGGTTGCCGCGCGCGCACCAGTTTGGCCAGCGACCCGGTCCGCTGCGGGGGATCGCCGAGCAGTCCGGCGTTGAAGTCGTCGGCGATCGCGGCGACGGTCTGCATCGCGCAGGACTTGTTGGTGCCGATGAATCCCGTCGGCCCGCGCTTGATCCAGCCGGCGACGTAGGCGCCGCGGACGGGGGCGCCGTCGGCGTCGACCACTCGCCCCTCCCGGTTGGGCACCACGGCGGACTCGTCGTCGAACGGCAGGCCCGGAATCGGCGCAGCGCGGTAGCCGATCGAGGTCAGGACCAGACCCGCGTCCAGCGTCACGGTGTCTTGTGTTGCCGTGCGGGTGAATTCGACGGCCCGCGCCCGCTCACCGCCGAGGATGCGCTGCGGTGTCAACCGGTAGGCCAGCCGGATGCGGGGTCGGGTCGACGGGATTGCGGCATCGGGAAGCCGAGACAGGATTTCGAGCTTGGCGCGGGTTGCGGCGTCACGCGCGTGTTCGAGATCGCGGCGCACCAGCGCGTGGTCGTGCGCGTCGAGGACCACCTCGGCGGTACCCGTGAGGCCGATGAGTTCGGGCAGGGTGAACGCGGAGTCCACCGGATCCCGACGGGCCGCGACGACGACCTCACGGATCGATGAAGCGCGCAGCGCCTGCAGTGCGGCATCCGAAATGTCAGTGCGGGCAAGTGATTGCGGGTCGGCGGTGAGGATGCGTGCGACGTCGAGGGCGACGTTGCCGTTGCCGATCACCACCACCCGTTCGTGATCCAGACCAGACTGCCGCTCCGCGAAGTCGGGATGCCCGTTGATCCAGGCGACGAACTCGGTGGCGCTCCCGGTGCCCGGCGGGTCGCCGCCGGCGATCTCGAGGCGACGGTCGCCGGGCGCTCCCACGGCATAGATCACGGCGTGGTGATGTTCCAGTAGTTCCTGATGCGAAATGTGTTTACCGACTTCGACATTCAGATAGTAGGTGAACCCTCGCGCCGCGCTGATCCGGTCGAAGAGCCGGGTGATCGACTTGGTGCTCTGATGATCCGGCGCCACCCCGGCTCGGATGAGTCCATAAGGGGTGGGCAGCTTGTCGAACACGCTGACCCGCACCCCGTGCTGGGTGAGCAGTTCGTCGGCGGCATACATTCCGGCCGGCCCGGATCCGACGATGGCGACCACCAGGCCGTCCTTGTCCAGCCGGGGCGCCGGCAGGACCGGGGCGAGCTTGGACGTCGGCGGGAGCTTCGCCCCGGCCCGGGGCGCTGGGTAGTGATCGGCGTTGACGGCGATGAAGGGCAGCTGGTCGTCGGTCAGCCTGGTGTCGGCGCGGATCGCGCCGACCGGGCAGGCCGACACGCAGGCCCCGCAGTCCACGCAGGCATATGGGTCGATGTAAAGCATCTCCGCGGCGACGAAGCCGGGCTCGTCCGGTGAGGGGTGAATGCAGTTGACGGGGCACGAGTAGACACACGATCCGTCGCTGCAACACGACTGGGTGATGACGTGGGGCATCAGCTGTACGAGGGTGCGCCGCTAGGCGACGCGCACGAGGTGGGCGCGCTGCGGTTCGCTGCGATACCGGCTGGGCGGGCCGCCGATCTTGCACATCCGCCAGACCAGCCGGGCCAGCGGGTTCATCAGATTGGTGTCGTAGCAGAGCATCCGCACGTCGCCGAACATGTCCTGCAACCACTTTCGGGATTCCGGCGAGCGGAAGAACAACTCCTTGCGGATCTCCATCGGGATGCCGTACTCCCGGAAGAAGCTGCGCGGCGGCACCAGGATCGCCTGGCACAGGATGCGCATGATCAACGGCACGTTCACCGACAACAGCAGACGCTGGCGCCGATTCAGATGCGGCAGGCGCTTGCGCAGGTACTCGTGGGCGAACGAGATGTGCCGGGCCTCCTCGGCGACATGGATGGCCATGACCTTCTCCATGATCGGGTGCAGCGCTCTGCCCTCGCGCAGCACGCTCTTCTGGGTGTGGTCGATGGGCTCCTCGCCGGCGAGCACACCGAAGAAGAACGGGATCGGCAGCGGCCCGGGCACCAGGGGGATCAACGGAGACAGCCACCGCAGCAGCCGGGGCATACCCGGCACGTCGACGCCGATCCGGTTCACCATCTCCTGGAACATCAGGGTGTGGTTGCACTCCTCGATGGCCTCGTGGGTGCAGTACCGGTACTCCGGTGAGCCGTTGGGCACCCAGAACACGTAGTTCATCAGCCCGCGGATGAGAATCGATTCGAACTGCAGGCCGACCTTGGCGACGTTGGCCTGCCGCCACTGCCCGATCGCGATCTGCTTGGCGACGGGCTGCGCCCGGTACCACGGGTGGCGGCCGAAGACGTCGGTCTCCGGCAGGATCCAGCGCTCGTCGTCGGGAGTGACGGCGAACTCGGGGGCATCCCAGTCGATGTCGGTGTAGGGGTTGAAGTTCCGCCGCACCGAGCCCTCGGAGAGGGTGCTCAGCATGTCGACGTAGGGCGCGTCGTCACGCACCTCCATGTTGCGCCGCCAGCGCCTGACCATCGTGGTCCGTGCCATCGACAGCCCTCCGTCCGCTTTACATAAGGGTGCCTGTTGTCCAAACGGTACCGCAGGTATCGCATACCTGTCTAGAGATCCGGCGGTGCGCAAACCCGTCGATTTCGCCGGTGCCACGGCCGACTTCTACTCTTGTCCCCATGTCCGATCCCGCCCAGCTCACCATCCCCGCCCACCTCAAGCCCGCCGACGGCCGCTTCGGCTGCGGTCCGTCGAAGGTCCGGCCCGAACAGTTGTCGGCGCTGACCACCACGGCCGCCGGGCTGTTCGGCACCTCGCATCGCCAGGCGCCGGTGAAGAACCTCGTGGGCCGGGTGCGCGAGGGCCTGCGCGAGCTGTTCTCGGCGCCCGACGGCTACGAGGTGATCCTCGGCAACGGCGGCGCGACGGCCTTCTGGGACGCCGCGGCGTTCGGGCTGATCGACAAGAAGTCGCTACACCTGACGTTCGGCGAATTCAGCGCGAAGTTCGCCTCCGCGGTGGCCGGCAACCCGTTCGTCGGCGACCCGATCATCGTCAAAACCGACCCCGGAACTGCCCCATCACCGCAGTCCGACCCGTCGGTGGACGCGGTCGCGTGGGCGCACAACGAGACCTCGACGGGTGTCGCCCTCGGCGTGCAGCGGCCCGCCGGTGACGCCCTGGTGCTCATCGACGCCACCTCCGCCGCAGGCGGCCTGCCGGTCGACATCACCGAGAGCGACGCCTATTACTTCGCGCCGCAGAAGAACTTCGCCAGCGACGGCGGCCTGTGGTTCGCGATCCTGTCCCCGGCCGCGCTGGCCCGCATCGAGGCCATCGCGGCATCGGGCCGCTGGGTTCCGGAGTTCCTGTCGCTGCCGGTCGCGGTCGACAACAGCCTCAAGAACCAGACCTACAACACCCCGGCGATCGGCACGCTGGTGCTGATGGCCGAGCAAATCGACTGGATGCTGGGCAACGGCGGACTGGACTGGGCGGTCAAGCGCACCGCGGACTCGTCGTCGCGGCTGTACTCCTGGGCCGAGGCGGCGCCGTTCGCCACCCCGTTCGTCGCCGATCCCGCCCTGCGCTCCCAGGTGGTCGGCACCATCGACTTCAACGATGACGTCGATGCCGCCGCGGTGGCCAAGGTGCTGCGCGCCAACGGGATCGTCGACACCGAGCCGTACCGCAAGCTGGGCCGCAACCAGCTGCGGGTCGCGATGTTCCCGGCGATCGAACCCGACGACGTCAGCGCCCTGACCCGGTGCGTGGACTGGGTCGTCGAACGTCTCTGAAGACCCGCCAAACCTCATCTGTCACACGGGCGTGTCCTATCCGTTATGTCAACGCACGGTCGGTAGGGTCCGCTTCAAAGGAGGCCGGCATGCGGGAACTGACACTCATCGGACTCGATGTCGACGGCAAGCACCTGATCTGTGAGGGTGGCGACCCGTCGGACAAGTTCCTGATCCGGCTCGACGACCGGTTGCGGGCCGCCGCCCGCGGTGAACGTTCGCGTCCAGGGCAGAATCCGAGAGACAACGAGGTCAGAGGCGTGCTGCGACCCAAGGACATTCAGGCCCGTATCCGCGCGGGGGCGTCGGTTCAGGAGGTCGCCGCGTCCTCCGGAATGGACGTCTCGAAGGTGGAGCGCTTCGCCCACCCGGTTCTGCTGGAGCGCCAGCGGGCCGCCGAGTTGGCCACCGCGGCGCACCCGGTGCTGGCCGACGGGCCCGCGGTGGAGACGCTGCTGGAAACCATCAACACCGCCCTGACCGACCGCGGACTGGGGAATGTCGACACGACGTGGGACGCGTGGCGCACCGAAGACGGCCGCTGGACGATCCGGATGGGCTGGAACGCCGGACTTTCGGAGAACGTCGCTCACTTCCGGTTCTCTCCCGGAGCGCACGGTGGAACCGTCACCGCGATCGACGAGGCGGCCAGTGAGCTGATCGATCCGGAGTTCGAGCGACCCATCCGCCCGGTGGCCTCGGTGGCGCAGCTGGAGTTCGACGTGCCGGCCGCGCCCGAGCCGGTCGAGGAGGAGCCGCAGACCGCCCCCGCACCTCAGCAGCAGGTGCAGACCCCGCCGCGTCCCGCCGCGTCGGCCAAGAAGGCCGGCCGCAAGCCCGTGGTTCCCGCGTGGGAGGACGTTCTGCTCGGGGTGCGCACCAGCGGCGAGCGCTGACGCTCGACGGTCAAGCGGCGACGGCCGAGCCGCGATGAGGAGGGCGTTGGACGCTAACGCAGGCTCACCGCCAGCATCGCGATCCAGCCGACGGCCACGCCGACCCCGGCACCGAGAACGAACCACCGCCGGACCGGCCGTTTACGCCAGTCCCACAGGGTGGGCGCCAGGCCGCCGACGGCGATGACGTTCAGGCCTACCGACACCAGCGGGTGAACCCGGGTCATTCCCGTGCTCAGCACCACGATGGCGCCGGCCGTGACGGCGGCGACGAAGGCCGCGACCGTCAGGCCGGTGCCCCAGGGCGTCGAGTGGTCGTCGGACACGATCGTCAGGTTAGCCAGCTGCACTTCGTTCATTGTCTCGCTCCTCCTCCGCCTCGTCCCTCGGCGGCATCGTCGACTCGACGTCGGACCCGCTCATAGAACGCCAGTGCCGCGGCCGTCGCCACGTTGAGCGAGTCGGTGCCACGCGACATCGGTATCCGGACCCGGGCGTCGGCCGCGCGCAACGCCGCATCGGTCAGGCCCGGCCCCTCCGCCCCGACCAACACCGCGACCTTCTGCCCCGACAGTTCGTAGGCCATCTCCGCCAGAACCCGAGAACCCGCATTCGGCGTCATCGCCAGCAGCCGAAAGCCGTTGTCCCGCAGGCGATACAGATCCGCCGGCCAGTTCTCCGCTCTGGCGAACGGCACCAGCAGGGCGTGGCCCATCGACACCCGCACCGCGCGCCGGTACAGCGGGTCAGCGCAGCCGGCGCCGAAGATCACCCCGTCGACGCCCAGGCCGGCGGCGTTGCGGAAGATCGAGCCCAGGTTCTCGTGGTCGTTGACGCCCTCGAGCACGGCGACGGTGCGCGCACCGGCCAGCACGTCGGCGACACCGAGTTCGGCCGGCCGACGGGCGGCGCCGAGCACTCCGCGGTTGAGGTGGAATCCGACCACCTCGGACATCACCTCGGCCGAGGCGCGATAGAACGGGATCGGAACGCCGGCGAGGTCGGCGGACAGTTCGGCCAGGCGACGGTCGGTGCCGAGAAAGGCGTGCGGGGTGAACCGGGACGCCAGCATGCGCTGCACCACCAGCACGCCCTCGGCGATCACCAGCCCCTTGCCGACGGGCAGATCGGGGCGACGGTCGACACTGTTGAGGTCCCGGAAGTCGTCCACCCGCGGGTCGGCGGGGTCGGTGATGTCGACCACGGTCGAAGGCGCCTCCTGCACGCCGCCAAGGTACGCGCACCGCGGGTCGGTTACCGTGAACGCGATGTCCCCGAATGGCCCACCGACCGAGAAGGTCCCGCCGGAGTTGCCGGCCGGGTTGCGCGATCCGCGGCCGGTGATCGCCGCCGGAGCGCTGTTCTGGGTGCTGGCGGCGGTCGCATCGTTCACCGTCGACGCGTGTGCGACCTGGCGTCCGATCACCATCGCCGGGCTCGGCGTGGGTGTGCTGGGTCTGTCGATCTTCCTGTGGCAGCGGTCGGCGTCCCGCCGGGGCGCACGCGGGGCACAAACCGGACTGGAATGACAACGAAGGAGAACCCATGGCAGCACCGCTGTTGAAGGCAGAGATCGAGATCAACGCACCGGTGAGCAAGGTGTGGTCCCTGGTCTCCGACGTCAGCCGGATGCCGGAGTGGAGCCCGCAGTGCCGAATCATGAAGGCACTCGGCCCGATTCGGCCCGGAACCCGGACGCTGAACCTGAACCGGCGCGGGCCGTTGTTCTGGCCGACGACGTCGGTGATCACCGAGGTGGTGCCGGAGAAGAAGTTCGCCTTCCGCATCCCGATCAATACCACGGTGTGGAGCTACGAACTCGAGCCCACCGCCACCGGCACCAAGCTCACCGAGACCCGGCACGCCGAGAACGGTGTCAGCGCGATCTCCGCCGGGATGACCAAGACGGCGTTCGGCGGCATGGAGCCGTTCGAGAAGGAACTGGTCGAGGGCATGAACCAATCGCTGCAGCGGATCAAGGCCGCCGCGGAGCGCTAAACGTCTTCTGCCGGTTGTTCCGGGCCGGGCTCCGGCGGGGCCGGGACATCCTCGACGACCCGTTCTTCGACAACCTCGGCAATCGGTTCGGCGTCGGCGGCTTCAACGACGACGGCGCGTTCAACCTCGACCACCTCGAGGACCCCGTCGTCATAGGGCTCGTAGGCAGGCGACCCGGAACCCGCCGGCGCCGGGGTGTCCGAATGCGCGCCGCATCCGTAGAACAAGTCGACGACGTGACCGTCAGCGGACATCTCGTTGCAGCACACGCCGAACATGACACCCAGCGCGCCGGCCAGCGGCGCCATGAATCCGCAGTCGCGGCAGATCCGCTTGGTGGACCGCGCCATCGGTGCGGCGGGCCCGAAGTCGCCGTCGTGCCAGCGCTGCGCGGCGTCGTCGCGGCCGAAGGCGCTGAGCACCCGGCGCCGTCCGAACCCGATGTCCCGGGCGGTGTCGTCGATCAGCGGGTCGCCGGTGGCCAGGAACCCCGGCACCAGCCGGGGGTCGTCAGGCAAGGGGGCCAGCAGGTCACCGGGTCCGAGATCGCCCGGCTTGACGCGCTGCTCCCAGGGCACCCACGGCGGCGCCAGCAGGGCGGTCGGGCCGGGAACGAGCACGACCTCACTGACGGTGGCGTGCTCGGCCCCGGGGTAGGCGGCGACGACGACCGCCCACTGCCATCCGTGGTAGCCGGGCAGCGTCGCGAGGAAGCGATGGGTGGCGGCCGCATCGTCTTCGATGCTCATCCCCAGATACGCGCCGACGGTGTCGCCGCTGAACTCGACGACGGCCTCGCGGGCCAGCGGTTCGGCTGCGGCGAGGATCGCGGATACCTCGTCCGCCGGCGCGGCCGGTGTGGCCATCGCCGCCGAATCGGCGGTGTCGATCAGGCTGTCCATCGCCGACAATCTTGCCTCACCGCGTCGACATCCGGGCACACCGGTCGGCCGCACGATCCCGGCCGGCCCGATGGGGGACAATCGAGAGCGTGTCTGGACCGCGGCGAGTGCACCCGGGCTGGGGTCCGGTCGGCTCCGACCGCCGCGGGTCGCCGCGCCGTGAACACCCCGGGATGGCCAACTACCCCACCGCCCCGACGGGCGGCCGTTCCGGCTCCCGGGACGGCGACTCGGCCCGCTCAAACCGCTATCTGCCGCCACTCGGGGAGAACCGCCACACCGCCTACCGCGCCACCGAGGAACACCCCGGTGAGCGCCCGGACGGCGACGAGCGCGCCCGGGTCACCCGGGCGGCCGCCGAGATGGGGTCGCGGATGTACTCGATGGTGCACCGCGCCGCGACGGCCGACGGCGCCGACAAGTCCGGGCTGACGGCGCTCACCTGGCCGGTGGTGGCCAACTTCGCGGTGGACTCCGCGATGGCGGTGGCACTGGCCAACACCCTGTTCTTCGCGGCGGCCACCGGTGAGAGCAAGGGTCGGGTGGCGCTGTACCTGCTGATCACCATCGCGCCGTTCGCGGTGATCGCCCCGCTGATCGGCCCCGCACTCGACCGGATCCAGCACGGCCGGCGCGCGGCACTGGCGGCGTCGTTCCTGCTGCGCACGGTGCTGGCCGTGGTGCTGATCATGAATTACGACCCGGCCACCGGCAGCTACCCGTCCTGGGTGCTCTACCCGTGCGCGCTGGGAATGATGGTGCTGTCCAAGTCCTTCTCGGTGCTGCGCAGCGCGGTGACCCCGCGGGTGATGCCGCCGACGATCGACCTGGTGCGGGTGAACTCGCGGCTGACGATGTTCGGTCTGATCGGCGGCACCATCGTGGGCGGCGGCATCGCAGCCGGCGCGGAGTGGTTGTTCTCCACGCTGCTCGAACTGCCCGGCGCCCTGTTCGTCGTCGTGTTCGTCACGCTGGCCGGCGCATCGCTGACGATGCGGATCCCCAAGTGGGTGGAGGTCACCGAGGGCGAGGTGCCCGCCACACTGAGCTACCACGGACACGGCAGTGAGTGGGACTGGCTCGACGACCATCCCACCGAGGTCATCGTCAAGGGCCCGCGACGACAGCCGTTGGGCCGCAACATCATCACCTGTCTGTGGGGCAACTGCACGATCAAGGTGATGGTGGGTTTCCTGTTCCTCTACCCTGCGTTCGTGGCCAAGGCGCATGACGCCAGCGGATGGGTTCAGCTGGCCATGCTGGGCACCATCGGGGCGGCCGCGGGCATCGGCAACTTCGCCGGGAACTTCACCGCGGCGCGCATGAGCCTGGGCCGTCCCGCCGTACTGGTGGTGCGCTCGGCGATCGCGGTGACCGTCCTGGCTCTGGCCGCGGCGGTGTCCGGCAGCCTGATCGTCGCGGCGGTGGCGGCGTTCGTCACCTCGGGGGCCAGTGCCGTCGCCAAGGCGTCGCTGGACGCTTCGTTGCAGGACGACCTGCCCGAGGAGTCGCGGGCGTCGGCGTTCGGCCGTTCCGAGTCGGTGCTGCAACTGGCCTGGGTGCTCGGCGGTGCGATGGGGGTGCTGGTGTACACCGAATTGTGGGTGGGTTTCACCGCGATTTCCTCGATGCTGATCCCCGCGCTGGCGCAGACGGTGGCCAGCTACCGCGGTGCGTCACTGATTCCCGGTCTGGGCGGCAACCGCCCGGTGCTGGCCGAACCCGAGGGCGAGGCGGTGCCCCGGTGAAACGACAGGTGGCGTGGATCGTGGCGGCACTGGTGGTGCTCGCCGCCGCCGGCGCCGGGGTGGGCGCCTGGGCGCTTGTTCGCAATCAGGGTTCCCCGCTGCCGCAGATCACCGCCTACTCGCAGGGGACCACCGTACGGGTGAACCCATACCTGTTCTGCAATGTGGTCGATCTCAACGACTGCGTCAAAGGCGGTGTGCAGGGCGAGCTTTCGGTGGGCGGCCGCTATCCGGTCCAGCTGTCGGTGCCGGCCCGGATCGGCGATGCGCCGTGGCGTCTGCTGCAGGTCTACTCCGACGACAAGGACACTGTCGCCACCGCCTACCACCCGGGCACCCGACTGGCGGTGACGGTCCCCACCGTCGACCCGCGGCGCGGCCGGATGATGGGACTGGTGGTCCAACTGCTGACCCTGGTGAGAGACCAGAACGGGGAACTGCACGACCTGCCCCACGCGGAGTGGTCGGTCAAGCTGAACTGGAGCTAGCCACCCGCTCCCCCGCCCGAACCGGACCGGGCGGAGCGCCGTCACCAAACGGCCTGCCGCCCACGGCTTCCCGACCATGAACCCATGGGCCCATTCTGCGCTTCACCGAAAGTGCGCCCAGATCGACGATTCACCCGCCAAGGCGCTGAAGGCTCGACTCAGCTCACTCTCGATGAAGGGGTGTCAGGCGTCCAACTCCCGTGCTACCGCTCGGACCACCTCGGACACCCGGCGCGCGACCTTCTTGTCGGGATAGCGGCCGCGCCGCAGTTCCGGCTGAACCGCGCCCTCCAGCAGGGTGATCATGTCCTCGACCATGCCGTGCAGTTCGTCGGGGCTGTGCTTGTGTTCGGCGGCGGGCGCGGCTTCACGCCGCGTCCTGGTCAGGCTGGGCGGCGGGTCGATCAGCTTGAGGCTCAGCGCCTGCGGACCGCGCCGCCCGGTGGCGACACCGAACTCGACCCGCTGGCCGGCCTTGAGACCCTCGACGCCGTCCGGCAGGGCCGAGGCGCGGACGTAGACGTCCTCGCCGTCCTCCTGCGACAGGAAACCGAATCCCTTGTCGGAGTCGTACCACTTCACCTTGCCGGTCGGCACTGGATCTCACCTGCTTGTCTGACGTGACCATGCGTCCAGCGCAGGACGCCTGAGCGATCCTACTCAACGCGCACAGGCCCCAGCAGCCCTATTTTGGTTGGGTAGGCTGGCGTGACCGCTGGAGGAAGACATGCGCGTGATCCTGAACATCATCTGGTTGATCTTCGGCGGTCTGTGGCTCGCGCTGGGCTATCTGCTGGCCGCTCTCATCTGCTTTCTGCTGATCGTCACCATCCCCTTCGGGTTCGCCTCGGCGCGCATCGCGCTGTTCGCGCTGTGGCCGTTCGGCCGGACGGTCATCGACAAGCCCGGCCCCCAGACCGGCGCGACGATCGGCAACGTGATCTGGCTTGTGCTGTGCGGGATCTGGCTGGCGATCGGCCACATCATCACCGCGATCGGTATGGCTCTGACCATCGTCGGCATTCCACTGGCGCTGGCGAACCTCAAGCTGATCCCGGTGTCGCTGATGCCTCTCGGTAAGGAGATCGTCCCGGTCGACCGTGCCCGCGACTGGACGGCCGCCCCGCGTCGGGGATGGGCATGACCCTCACGACCCTCGGCCTACCGGGCGTTCGCCGCGGCCACGAACTCCGGGAGGGCATGCCGCTCTCCGGTCCGCTGCTGGACACCTACGGCCGCGCGGCCACCGACCTGCGGGTCTCCCTCACCGACCGTTGCAATCTGCGCTGCACCTATTGCATGCCGGCCGAGGGGCTGGCCTGGCTTCCGGCCGACGACGTCCTGACCTTCGACGAGCTCACCCGGCTGCTGCGGCTCGCGGTCACCCGGCTGGGCATCACCAGTGTCCGGTTCACCGGCGGCGAGCCGCTGCTCTACCGTCGGCTGGAGGACGTCGTGGCCGCCGCCGCAAGCCTGCAACCCCGCCCGGAGATCGCGCTCACCACCAACGGCGTGGGCCTGGCCGCCCGGGCCCGGGGCTTGGCGGCGGCAGGCCTGGACCGGGTGAACGTCTCCCTCGACACCGTCGACCCCGGGCATTTCGCCGCGATCACCCGGCGCAACCGGCTCGACGAGGTTCTCGACGGACTGGCCGCGGCCGCCGCGGCGGGCCTCGGTCCGGTGAAGGTCAACGCCGTCCTCGATCCGGTGTCGGGTCGCGACGACGCCGTCGAACTCCTGCGCTTCTGCCTGAAGCACTGTTACCAGCTGCGCATCATCGAGCAGATGCCGCTGGACGCCGGCCACCAGTGGAGCCGGGAGTCGGCACTCAGCGCCGACGACATCATCACGGCGCTGCGCCGACGCTTCGACCTCACCCCCGACCCCGCGCCGCGCGGCTCGGCGCCGGCCCAGCTCTGGCACGTGGACGGCGGACCGGCGACCGTGGGGATCATCGCCTCGGTATCGGATGCGTTCTGCTCGGCCTGCGACCGCACCCGGTTGACGGCCGACGGGCAGGTGCGCAGCTGCCTGTTCGCCGCCGACGAAACCGACCTGCGCAGCCTGATGCGCCGGGGCGCCGACGACGACGAACTCGAGGCGGCCTGGCGGTCGGCCATGTGGGCCAAGGCCGCCGGGCACGGCATCAACAGCCCCCACTTCGTGCAGCCGACCCGCCCGATGAGCGCAATCGGAGGCTGACTATGACCGATCTCACCGCACCTGGGACCGACGTCACGGCCCTCATCCCGGTCACCGTTCGGTTCTTTGCTGCGGCCCGCGACGCCGCCGGCACCGAGACGTCCGTACTGTGGCTGCGAGAAGGCTCCACCGTCGATGACGCCGCCTGTGAATTAAGTGGTCAGAGTGACAAATTGCAGCTAGTGTTACGGAAGTGTTCATACCTCGCGGACGGGGTCGCCGTTCGCGACGGCGCCACTGTGCTGCGCGCTCACCAGATCTTGGATGTTTTGCCCCCGTTTGCGGGCGGATAATCGTGATTTCCGTCACATCACAAACGGATCACAACGTGGCCACGGACTGATTAAGTCCCTCACCGACCTGCGCCGACGCTGGGCGTTTAGAGTTCCTTTAAAGTTTGCCAGCAGGCAAAACACCTGAATTGCCACGAGATGACGTGCCGGCGGGCAGCCGATACCGTCGTCGATGGCCCGCCCCCTACGACGCGGTGGGTCCTCTCCGCTTCTCGCGCCGAACTCCATCCATGGAGCGGAGGGCACAACGAGCATTTTTCGGTTGGAGGCGGGGGACCCACTCGGTCCGCCGAACCGGAGCTCCCCGAGCTCCTTGGGGTGAAGCCGCGAACACCGCGGCCGGGCAACCTCTCACGCCCGAACCCGACAGCTGACCTCGCAGGCGCGTTCCCAGGGAGGACCGACCTATGAGCGGACGCCATCGTAAGCCCAGCACGTCGTCGATCGGCGTGGCCAAGATCGCCGTGACGGGTGCCGTCATCGGCACCGGCAGCCTCGGCATGGCCGCTACGGCCCAGGCCGCGACCGACTCCGAATGGGACACCGTCGCCAGCTGCGAGTCCAGCGGCAACTGGGCCATCAACACCGGCAACGGCTACCAGGGCGGCCTGCAGTTCTCGTCCAGCACCTGGCTGGGCTACGGCGGCGGCCAGTACGCCTCGGCGGCCAACATGGCTACCCGCGAGCAGCAGATCGCGATTGCCGAGAAGGTGCTCGCGGGTCAGGGCCGCGGCGCTTGGCCGGTGTGCGGTCGCGGCCTCTCCGGCCCCACGCCGCGCGACCTCAGCGTCACCCAGGTCAAGTCTCACGTGCAGGCTCCCGTGCCCGCCGAAACCCCGGTCGACGCCCCCGCGCCGGCCGCCGGTCAGGACGCCGCGGCCCCGGTGCTGCCCGAGGCGGTCCCCGCCCCGGCTCCGGACGCTCCGGCACCCCAGGACCTGCCGGCACCGGCGCCTCAGGACGGCGCACCGGCTCCGCAGGACCTCCCGGCGCCGGCACCTCAGGATGCCCTGCCCGCCGCGCCCGCTCCGCAGGACGCTCCGGCACGCCAGGATCCGTCCGCACCCGCGCCGCAGATCATTTCCATCGGCAACAGCACCGAGGACCCCGCGGCGACGGTCGTCGACGCCGCCCGGATCGTCCCCGCTCCCCTGACCCCGGCTGATCCCGCGCTGCCGCCGGTGGCTCCCACCACCGCGGCTCCGGCGGATCCCGTCGCCGTGGTTCCGGCAGCCGCACCGGGTGATGCGGCCCCGGCCGTCGTGCCCGCCTCGGCGACCGGCGCGCCGCCGGAAGGTGTCCCGCACCTGCCCAGCCCGGACGCCCCGCCGCCGGGCACCAGCACGGACCCGAGTCAGGCGGCCAACCCGAACGTCTCCTACGTGAAGGAACTGTGGCACGCGCTGCAGAACCAGGAGATCGACCGCAACGACCTGCTGCTGGCTCTGGCCCAGCGGTCCTTCACCGGCCCGATTCCGGTGGACGCCGCGACCCCGGCGCCCGCTCCGGCCGGATAGGCGCTCTAGGCGGAGTTCACCCACTCGTCGCTGCCGTCGGCGAAGAACTGGTGCTTCCACACCGGAAGCCGTTCCTTGACGGCGTCGACGAGCCGCGCGCAGGTCTCGAAGGCCGCGGCACGATGGTCGGCCGCCACGGCGGCCACCAGGGCGGCCTCGCCGATCTCCAGGCGGCCGACGCGGTGACTGGCCGCCACGGCCCGCACTCCCCGGGCGCCCGCCGCCAACTCCGCGAGGATCTCAAAGAGGATCTGCTCGGCGTGCGGGTGGGCGGAGTACTCGAGACGGAGCACCTCCCGCCCGCCGTCATGGTTGCGCACGATGCCGCCGAAGCCGACCACAGCGCCCGCGGCGTGGTGGGCCACCAGGTCCTCGTGCTCGCTGAGCAGGATGGGGTGCTCGGAGATCCCCGCCCTGACGATGCGGGTCATCGGTGGTCTCCACCTGACAGCTGATCGAGTGCGTGATCGAGGACGTCGGCCAGCACGCCGAGCCCGTCACGGACTCCGCCGGTGGAACCGGGCAGGTTTATCACCAGCGTCCGGCCCGCCACCCCGCACAGGCCCCGCGACAGCACCGCGGTGGGCACCTTGGGCAGTCCGGACCGGCGGATGGCGTCGGCCAGTCCGGGGATCTGATAGTCGAGCACTTCCTCGGTGGCTTCGGGGGTGCTGTCGCTCGGCGAAATGCCGGTGCCCCCGGAGGAGATGATCACCTCGACGCCGTCGTCCAGTGCGGCGCGCAGCGCGCGACGGACCGGTTCCCCATCGGCGACCACCGCCGGGGCGGGCACCTCGAATCCGCGGCCTTCGAGCCACTCGCGGATGAGCGGGCCGCAGCGGTCGTCGTAGGCGCCGGCCGAGGCGCGGGTCGAGGCGATGACCACCCGGGCGCGCCGGGTCACCGCTCGGCCGCCCAGACGCCGGTCTTGCCGCCCTCCTTGCGCAGGACGCGGATCCCGTCGATCCGGGCGGCGGGGTCGACAGCCTTGATCATGTCGTAGACGGCCAGCGCCGCGACCGAGACCGCGGTGAGCGCCTCCATTTCGACGCCGGTCCGGTCGGTGGTGCGCGCCGATGCCATGAGATCGATGTGCTCCGAACCAATTTCGAAGTCGACGTCAACGCCGCTGAGACTCAGCTGGTGGCACAGCGGGATGAGTTCACTGGTTCGCTTGGCGGCCAGAATGCCCGCGATCCGGGCGGTGGCCAGGGCGTCGCCCTTGGCAAGTCCGCCGGATGCGATGAGCGAGATCACTGCCGCGGTGGTGTGCACCGAACCGACCGCCGTGGCGCTGCGCGCGGTCGCGTCCTTCCCGCCGACGTCGACCATCCGCGCCGCGCCGTGGTCGTCGAGGTGCGAGAGACGGTGCTGTGGTGTCCCGGAGGGACCGCCGCTCACCGCTACCTGTTGACGACGGTGACCGGGTGAACGTAGGGCAACGTCGACGCCGGCAGCGGGAACGTCACGTCCCCGAACGGCGACAGCGCACCCACGAGGGGCGACGCCAGTTCACTCACCGGATGGTCCTCGGGATCCCGGGTCGGCCAGCCGTTGTCGACGTACCTCTGCTTATGCGTCTTGTCTGCCACGGCAACATTCTGACACTTGTCGCGCCCGCCCGCCCGAAAGAGTGCTGTTTTACCCTGGTCAGCGATGACCGAGACGCGTTCCACCCGGGCCCAGCCGCTGGGCTCGTGGCTGGCCGGCCTACCCGACGACGGGCTGGTCCGGCTGCTGGAACTGCGCCCCGACCTGGCCCAGCCGGCCCCCGGCAGCACCGCCGCGCTGGCCGCGCGGGCCTCGTCGCGCCAGTCGGTCAAGGCCGCCGCCGACGAACTGGACTTCCTTCGCCTCGCGGTCCTCGATGCGCTGCTCGTGGTGCACGCCGACCACGCCGGGGTGCCGATGGACGAGCTGCTCGCGATGCTCGCCGGCCGGGCACCAGACGCCGATGTGAACCGCGCCGTCGACGACTTGCGCGACCGGGCGCTGATCTGGGGCGACGAGAGCCTCCGGGTGTCCGCCGAAGCCGCCGCGGCGTTGCCGTGGTACCCCGGCCAGGCGGTGCTCGAAGCCGACGCCCGATCGGCGGCCGACCTCCGCGCGCTGATCGACGGACTCGATGAGCCGGCCCGCGACGTGCTGGAAAGGCTGACGGTGGGCTCACCGGTGGGCCGCACCCGCGACGCCGCTCCCGGCACCCCGCCGGATCGCCCGGTGCAGCGACTGCTGGCGGCGGGTCTGCTGCGGCAGGTGGACGCCGACACCGTGGTGCTGCCACGCGACGTCGCGCAGGTGCTGCGCGAGGAGGAACCCGGCCCCGTCGCCCTCACGCCGCCCGACCCGGTGACCGGCGCCGTCGCGGTCAAAGATGTCGACGCCTCGGCGGCCGGGGCCGCGATGGAGCTGATGCGGCAGGTCGATGTGGTGCTGGAGACGCTGTCGGCGGCCCCGGTCCCCGAGCTGCGCAGCGGCGGCCTGGGGGTCCGGGAGGCCAAGCGGCTGGCCAAGACCACCGGCATCGACGAGCAGCGCCTGGGACTGATTCTGGAACTGGCCGCCGCCGCGGGCCTGATCGCCAGCGGCGTACCGGATCCGATGCCCCCCGGTGACGCGGTGACCTACTGGGCGCCGACGGTGGCCGCCGACCGGTTCGCGGAATCGACGCCGGCGGCCCGCTGGCTGACGCTGGCCCGCACCTGGCTGGATCTGCCGTCCCGGCCGGGGCTCATCGGCAGCCGTGGGCCCGACGGAAAACACTATGCGGCCCTGTCGGATTCGCTGTACTCGACCGCGGCGCCGCTGGACCGGCGGCTGCTGCTCGGGATGCTCGCCGATCTGCCGGAGGGGTCGGCCGTGGCCGCCGCCGGGGCGGCGCGGGCGTTGATCTGGCGGCGCCCCCGGTGGGCGGCGCGGCTGCAGCCCGCACCCGTCGCGCACTTGCTCGACGAGGCACACGCGGTGGGCCTGACCGGACGTGACGCGCTGTCCACGCCCGCGCGGGTGCTGCTGGCCGACGGCGACGAGTCCGCCGCGGCGGCGATGACCGCCGCGCTGCCGCCGGCCATCGACTACTTCCTGGTACAGGCCGACCACACCGTCGTCGTCCCCGGCCCGCTGGAACGCGAACTCACCGACGAACTGGCCGCGGTGGCGGCCGTCGAATCCGCCGGGGCGGCGATGGTCTACCGGGTCAGCGAGCAGTCGATCCGGCACGCCCTGGACGTCGGCCGAACCGCGGAGGCATTGCAGCGGTTCTTCGAGAAGCACTCGAAAACCCCTGTGCCGCAGGGACTCAGTTACCTGATCAATGACGTCGCGCGCCGCCACGGCCAGCTGCGTGTCGGTATCGCGGCGTCGTTCATCCGTTGCGAGGACCCGGTTCTGCTGTCCCATGCGGTGGCCGCGCCGGCAATGGCCAACCTCGAGGTGCGTCTGCTGGCGCCCACGGTGGCGGTGTCTCAGGCGCCGATCGCCGAGGTGCTCGCCGCGCTGCGGCAGGAGGGTTTCGCCCCGGCGGCCGAGGACTCCTCCGGGGCGATCGTGGATCTGCAGCGCCGCCGCGCGCGGGTGCCGATCAACCCGGTGCGCCGGCCGCTGCGGGCGCTGAACCGGCCCAACCCCGAGAGCCTGGCCACGGTGGTGTCGGTGCTGCGGCGGGTGGACTCCTCACCGCTGAACGGGATGCGCGTCGATCCCGCGGTTGCGATGGCGCTGCTGCAGCAGGCCGCCGTCCACGGCAAGGACGTGTTGATGGGCTACGTCGACGCGGCCGGGGTGGCGACGCAGCGGGTGGTGACGCCGATCTCGGTGCACGGCGGGCATCTGATGGCCTTCGATCCGGCGCAGGGGCGGATGCGGGAGTTCGCCGTGCACCGGGTGACCTCGGTGGCGTCGGCCGATTCGGGATAACGTCGGCGCCCTCCGGATAATGGAGGCATGACGTGTTTCCAGGCGCTCCCATGACGGACGGGCCGCTGATCGTCCAATCCGACAAGACCGTCCTGCTTGAGGTGGATCACGAGCAGGCGGGCGCCGCGCGCGCCGCCATCGCCCCGTTCGCCGAACTCGAGCGGGCCCCCGAACACATCCACACCTACCGCATCACCCCGCTGGCGCTGTGGAACGCGCGCGCCGCCGGGCATGACGCCGAGCAGGTGGTCGACGCGCTCGTCACCTTCTCGCGCTTTGCGGTGCCACAACCGCTGCTCGTCGACATCGTCGACACCATGGCCCGCTACGGCCGGCTGCAACTCCTCAAGCATCCGGCCCACGGCTTGTGCCTGGTCAGCCTGGACCGGGCGGTGCTCGAGGAGGTGCTGCGCAACAAGAAGATCTCGCCGATGCTGGGCGCCCGCATCGACGACGACACCGTGATCGTGCACCCCAGCGAGCGCGGCCGGGTCAAGCAGATGTTGCTCAAGATCGGTTGGCCCGCCGAGGATCTGGCCGGCTACGTCGACGGCGAGGCACACCCGATCAGCCTGGAGCAGGACGGCTGGGAGCTGCGCGACTACCAGCAGATGGCAGCCGACTCCTTCTGGGCCGGCGGCTCGGGTGTGGTGGTGCTGCCGTGCGGTGCGGGCAAGACCATCGTCGGCGCGGCCGCGATGGCCAAGGCCGGAGCCACCACGCTGATCCTGGTCACCAACACCGTCGCGGGCCGCCAGTGGAAGCGTGAGCTGATCGCGCGAACGTCGTTGACCGAGAACGAGATCGGCGAGTACTCAGGCGAGCGCAAAGAGATCCGCCCGGTCACCATCGCGACCTACCAGGTGATCACCCGGCGCACCAAGGGCGAGTACCGGCACCTGGAGTTGTTCGACAGCCGCGACTGGGGGCTGATCATCTACGACGAGGTGCACCTGCTACCCGCACCGGTGTTCCGGATGACCGCCGACCTGCAGTCCCGGCGCAGGCTGGGCCTGACCGCCACGCTGATCCGCGAGGACGGCCGCGAGGGTGACGTGTTCAGCCTCATCGGCCCCAAGCGCTACGACGCCCCGTGGAAGGACATCGAGGCCCAGGGCTGGATCGCCCCCGCGGAGTGCGTCGAGGTCCGGGTCACGATGACCGACAACGAGCGGATGCAGTACGCGGTGGCCGAACCCGAGGAGCGCTACAAACTGTGCTCGACGGCGCACACCAAGGTCGCCGTGGTGAAGTCGATCCTGGCCAAGCACGCGGGAGATCCGACGCTGGTGATCGGCGCCTACCTCGACCAACTCGACGAGCTCGGCAAAGAACTCGGCGCCCCGGTGATCCAGGGGTCGACGAAGAACGCCGAACGCGAGGCGCTGTTCGACGCGTTCCGCCGCGGCGAGATCAAGACACTGGTGGTCTCCAAGGTGGCCAACTTCTCCATCGACCTGCCGGAAGCCTCAGTGGCCGTACAGGTTTCGGGGACGTTCGGGTCCCGGCAGGAGGAGGCGCAGCGGCTGGGCCGGCTGCTGCGTCCCAAACACGGCGGCGGTGGAGCGGTGTTCTACTCGGTGGTGGCCCGCGACAGCCTCGACACCGACTACGCCGCGCACCGCCAGCGGTTCCTCGCCGAACAGGGGTATGGCTACATCATCACCGACGCCGACGACCTGCTCGGGCCGCCGATCTAGCGATTCCGGTAACGGACCGCGACCCACGGTCGACAATCAGAACAAACCGATCGTCGGAAGTGGGGAGCTGGGCATGGCGACGAATATCGGAAAGCGCCGCATCGGCGGTGTGCTGGCATCTGTCGGGATCGCGATCGCAGGCATGGCGTTGCCAGCCGGGACCGCCGCGGCGGACGGAACTCCACCCGGCGGACCGCACACCTGGTGCCCCGGGGATCCGCCGGTGTCGACCGGCAACATCCGGCTCAACCCGGTGATCTGGGATGAATCCATCTGCCACGAGTACTGGTACGTCTACTTCGGTCAGGGCAACGTCGCGCAGAACATCTGGGACGGACCGAACCCGCCGGGACCGCCGCCGGACATCAAGGGTTATCAGCCCCCGCCGCCCCTTCCGCCGGGATGGTGCTGGCCCACCGGGGGCAGCTTCATCCCCGTGCCGTACCGGTGCTGAGACGGCCCGCGGCCGACTGACCCGCAGACAGTTTGCCGCAGTTCCGGTTAGATCAGTCGCCATGACCCGATGGCGCCGCACCCTGGCCGCCTCGGCCGCCGGGGCCGTCGCCGCGGCTCTGACGGTGTTCGCGGCGGATCATCGGGCGACACCGGACGCCGGCCACATCATCACGGGCCCATATGCCCGATTACTCGCAGAGGCCGCGGATTTGGGCCCCGCAGCCTCCGGCACGGTGTATGTCACCGCCGAGTTATTCCGCGGCGCCACCCCGGCTGCGCTCGCCGCCTGGGCACGGGAGCACGACCTGTCGGTGCGCTGGCGCGCGGGTGACAATTGGGCCGAGATCGAAGGCGGCCCCGGGGCGGTCGCACACGCTTTCGGACTCGAGGTCCACAACTATCGGACTCGGCAGGGCCCGGATGCCGGACGCGTGTTCTACGCCTCCCCCCGGCAGCCTGACGTGCCGTCCTCCGCCCGGGCGGAGGTCTCGGGGGTGGGCCGGATCCTCGGCTACACACCGCTGCGAGAGGCGGTGCCGACGCTTCCCCGCGACGTCCCCGACGGCGGGTTGCGGCCGAGCCACTTGCTCAACGCCTACAACGCCACCCCATTGGTCAAGGAAGGCTTCACCGGTAAAGGCCAGACAGTGATCGTGTTCGCGTTCGACGGCTTTCAACAGCCCGACATGGACATGTTCACCGCCACGTCCGGCCTCCCGCCACTGGTGCCCGAGGTGGTGGGCGGGATGCCGGAGCGCATCATCGGTGAGGCAAGCATGGACTTGCAGGTGGTTCATGCGATCGCCCCGGACGCGAAACTCGTTCTGCTCAATGCGCGCCCGACCACCACCAACGACGGTGGCGGGGCATTCGTCAAACTCGGCCGGCTCATGGAGTCCGCCGACGAACGGTTCCCCGGCGCGCTGTGGAGCTTCTCGATCGGGTGGGGCTGCGACCGGCTGTTCACGGCGGCCGACTTCGCGCCCGTGCGCACCGCACTCGAACGGGCGCTGGGCAATGGCACCACCGCCTTCAACGCCAGCGGCGACCTGGCCGGCCTGGAATGCAAAGGCGGGCAGCGGTGGTCCGAACAGCCCGGACCCGACGACGTCGGCGTCGACGCCGTCGCCTCGCTGCCGGAGATGACGGCCGTGGGCGGGACGAAGCTGTCCACCGACGCCGACGGACACTGGCTGTCCGAGCAGTCCTGGTACAACATCCCGCTCACGCTCGGAACGGCCGGCGGCGCATCCACACTGTTCGAGCGGCCCGGGTGGCAGACGGTCGGCATCGGCACCGAACTTCCCGATCGCCGGCTGGTGCCCGATGTCTCCGCGGTGTCCGACCCGTCCACCGGCGTGCGCCTGGTGTTCCGGCAGCAGATCACCGTCGGGGGCGGCACCTCGCAGGCGGCGCCGATCTGGGCGGGTCTGTCGGCGTTGATGAACGACAAGCTCACCGCCGGGGGTGCCAAGCCCTTGGGCGAGCTCAATCCGCTGCTCTACGAGATGGCCAGAACCCCGACCCTGGCCGCCGGGATTCGCGATATCAACTACGGCGGCAACGCGATCAGCATCTCGGGCACCACCGGCTACGACATGGTGACCGGGCTGGGAACTCCGGACGTCGACAAGCTCGTGACGAACATTCTGCTGGCGCGGGCGCGCACATGACCGGGGACGACATCGTCGACGGCGTCGCCGTGCCGGCGCGGCGCTACACCGCCGGCGGGGCACCGCAGCCGCGATACCAGCTCGTCATCGGACTGCTCGCGCTCGGACTGGGCATCGGGTACGCGGTGATCGGGGGCTGGGACGCGTTGGTCAATGACGCCGCCATCTACCGCTGTCCGCCGGACTGCGGGCGCCCTCCGAACGCGTTGCCGGTGGCCAACTCGCCGCGGTTCGAGTCGCCCGACGGACTGTGGTCAGTCGACCATCCCGTGTCCGGACCCACCTACGAGGTCACCATGGGCGCGGACGGCGTGACCGCCAGATGGACCGCCGGCGACGGCGGGGTGCTGCGGCTGTTCAGCCGGCCCGCTCAGGGCAGGGTGGCACGGCAGGTCGTCGACCGACTCCTGGCCAAGCAGTACCCGGGTGCGACGGTCGCCTACACCCTGCCCAACACCATGATCGGCTACCAGTTGGGGTACGGGGTGGTCGCCAACTTCCAGAAGCCCGGTCTTGCCACCAAGTACGACCTGAGGCTGATCGTCATGGCGGCCGTCAAGAACGATCTGGCGCTGATCGCCGTCGCCGAGGGACCATTCCGCCGGTTCTCCCCGGATTTCGGGCCGGGGCCACCGTCGGCGGCGAACCTCGAAATCGCCATGGACTTAGGGAAATACGTGGATAGCTTTCGCTGGAAAGGCGACCCGCCGCGATGACTCTCCGACGCGGGATCGCCGTCCTGCTTTCCGTCATCGCCGTCGCGATCACCGGCTGCGGGTCGAGCGGGAAATCCGGCGAGGTGACGCTCACGGTCTACAGCGCCAGTGGGCTGGGCGCCTGGTACCGGTCGCAGTTCGCGAAGTTCACCGAACGCACCGGTGTCGCGGTCACGCTGTTCGAGGCCGGTTCCGGCGAAGTCGTCTCGCGGGTGAATTCGCGCGCGGTGTGGGAGCGGTTGGACGGCGAGAAGTCCGTGCCGCCCGCCGACCTGCTGGTGACCATTCCGCCGTTCATCCAGAAGGCCGCCAAGGCGGGGGTTCTCCAGCCCGCCGGTGTCGACGTGGCCGGGCTTTCGGCGGAGTCCCGCGATCCGGGCGGGCTGTTCGTGCCGATCGTCAAGACCGCGCTGTGCTTCATCGCCAACCCGCAGGCGAAACCGCGACCGGTCACCTTCGAGGATCTGTTGCGCCCCGGCCTGAAAGGAAAGCTGCAGTACTCGACACCCGGCGAGGCCGGCGACGGCACCGCACTGCTGCTACTCCTGCAGCACCTGATGGGCAAGCAGGGCGCGCTTGACTACCTGATGCGGCTGAACACCAACAACGTCGGCCCATCGTCGTCGACGTCGGAACTGCAGGGCAAGGTCGACAGCGGTGAACTGCTGATCGCCAACGGCGACGTGCAGATGAACCTGGCCTCGATCCGCGATGATGGTTCCCGCTTCGACATCTTCTTCCCGGCGGCGGGCGACGGCACCCGCACCACGGTGTCGCTGCCCTACGCGGCGGGCGTCACCGCGGAGACGAAGGCACCGGAGCAGGCCAAGGAGTTGTTGTCCTTTCTGTTGTCCGACGCAGCCCAGGAAGCGGTGGCCGCGGAGGCGCACGGCATCCCGGCGCGCGACGCGGTCGCGGCGAGGATGGCCACCGGCACCTCTGCGAGCCCCACTGCGGCCGGGCTGCTGGACGGCGTTCGGCTGTGGGTGCCCGACTGGAATGCCGTTCTCGGCGAACTGGACGCCGACGTGGCCGCCTACACCCGAGCGCTCGGACGCTGACTCACGCCGGCACGGGCACGGGTGGCGACTCCCGGAGACGCCGGCGGAAGGTGCGGGACGACGCCCTCGTCGCGGCTCCGCAGGACGAGCAGAACGGCATATCCGGCACGACCGTCCGACAGTGCGCGCACAGCACCGGTCGACCGGTCCAGGGATCCGGCTGCTCGTGCAGCAGCGCGATCTGGATCGCGCACCGGACCAGCAGCAGCGCCAGCGCGACGATCCCCAGCTTGACCGCCATCTCGGTGAACGCGGGCAGCCCCAGCGAGTCGACCATCCACGCCGCCATGTACAGCGCGATCCCCCCAACTGCGCACAGCGCCAATATCTTTCGCGCTGCCGGCGCGCGACGGTCCGAGCTACGGTCCGGGGTGAACCACAGCAGCAGGCCGGCCAGGCCGCCGGCGGCCGTCGTCACGATCGGGCCCACCACCCCGAAGCTGATCCCGTCCTCGAGCATGCGAGCCGAGGTCTGATCCTCGATCAACCCCTCGGCGAACTGCGGCGCGATGATGGTCGTGGTGGCCGCCGTCGAATACCACAGGGCGCCGAACGCGCCGATGACGAAGCCGTCCAAAGATTCCCGAGCCCGCATCGGGAACAGCCGGCAGACCGCGACGGGCACCAGCATGAGCATCGACCCGACGGCGGTGATCGCCAGTCCGACGTTGAGCACTTCGGTCAGCGACAGCGCCGAACCGGTCGACACGCCATAGGAGCCGGCCAGCCACTTCCCGGCCGCCAGCCACCACCCCACGCCCAAGCCCACGCCCAGCGCCATGGCGGTCAGCATGATCCGCACCGGGACGTCACGAAAGACGTCGGTCTGCCAGACGTAGATCAGGAACAACAGCGGCCATCCGATGGTGGCCGTCACGCCTCCCGGTCCCTGCAGGCGGACTTCGGCACACACGATGACCACGATCAGGACAAAGATCAGTCCGATCCGGAACGGGCGGCGCATCGGGCCGGGCACCCGGGGCAGGTAGGTGCTGCTGACGCGGGGCATCCACACCGGCTCTCGGTGTGCGGTCGCATAAGTCCTGGGCCGCAACAAGATACGAAGGCGGGTAGGCGTCACCGCCGCGGCCGCACCGCAGTTGCCGCAGAACGGCGCGGCCGGCACGTTCTGTTGGCAGGCCGGGCAGCGCCTGGTGGCCACCTCGTCGATCTGTTCCGTCATCTCCGAAGTCATGACAGGGCCGGAATGACCTCGCGTTCGAACAATTCGATGCCCGAACGGTCGTAGGCCGCCTCGGGGAAGTAGCAGATGACGTACTCGCACCCGAGGTCGCGCAGTTTCGTCATCCGCTCGATCACCCGCTCGGGGGTGCCGGTCGCGTTGCCGGGGTTGTCGTTCATCGCCATCATCGCCTCGGCGGCCGCGTCGCCGCAAATGCCGGCCAATCGGTCCCGGACCCGCTGGGCGCGTTGGGTGAAGTCGGCCTCGGACGATCCGACGATCGCGTTGACGTTGGCCGACCGAACGATGGCGTCGTAGTCCGTCCCGACCTCCCGGCAGTGCTCGGCGAGGATCTCCGACTTGCGGGTGAACTCCTCGGGATCTGCGGAGAAGTTGGTGTACTGCGCGTACTTCGCCGCGATCTTGAGTGTCACCTTCTCCCCACCGCCGGCGATCCACAGCGGAATTCCGGTGGGCTGCAACGGTTTCGGGGCGACGATGGCGTCGTTCACCTGATACTGCTTGCCCTCGAAGGTCACCCGGCCGTCGCGCCAGGCGTCGCGCATGATCTGCACACCCTCGTCGAGTCGGGCCAGCCGAACCCCGGCCGACGGGAAGCCGTAGCCGTAGGCGCGCCACTCATGCTCGTACCAGCCGCCACCGATGCCCATCTGGACCCGGCCGCCGGAGATCACGTCCGTTGTGGCGGCGATCTTCGCCAGGTACACCGGGTTGCGGTAGCTCATCGCGGTGCACATCTGTCCGAGCTTGACCCGGTCGGTGGTAGCGGCCAGTGCCGCCATCAGCGTCCACGCCTCGTGGGTGGCCTCATCGGTGGGCATCGGCACGGTGTGGAAATGGTCGTAGACCCACACCGAGTCCCACGCCCCGCGGTCGGCGTACAGCGCTAGGTCCCGCATTGTGGCCCAATGGTTTTCCACCGGGATGCCCACCAAATCCAGGCGCCAGCCCTGGGGAATGAAGAGTCCGAATCGCATGCGCTCGACTCTAGGCGGCGCCCATTTCTTGTCGGCGGAATGCGCAATAATCGAAAGCATGTTCGAACCTGAGGAGCTCTTCTTCATCGCGGAGGACACCGCCGAAACCCGGTCCCTGGTGGAACGGGTCCAGCGGTGGTCGCGCGTTGAGAACCGTGCCGCCGCGCGGCGGTTGGACGCCATCGCCGACGTATGGGAGACCCGGCTTCGGGAGTGCGGCGACCGGGAGGACTGGGTGATCGACGCCCATGCCTCCGTGACGGCGGAGGTGGCGGCGGCCCTGTGTGTGAGCCAGGGACGGGCGGGCAGCTACCTCAACTACGCGCGCGCCATGCGGGAGCGGTTGCCCCGGGTGGCCGAGGCGTTTCTCACCGGTGAGCTCGAATTGCGGCTGTTCCAGACCATGGTCTATCGCACGGATCTCATCACCGATGCCGCGGTGCTCGCCGCTGTCGACAGGGAGTTGTCTGACAAGGCGCCGCGCTGGCCGTCGCTGACCCCGGGCCGGCTCGCCGGGTACATCGACACCGTCGTCGCCCGCGCCGACGCCGATTCGGTGCGGCGCCGTCGCGACCGGCAGACCGACCGGGACGTCTGGATCGGACTGGGCGACAACGGGATCGCCGAGATTCACGGCAACCTATGGAACACCGATGGGCAGGCCATCGACAAGCGGCTGACCGCACTGGCGGCAACGGTGTGCGACCAGGATCCGCGCACCACCGATCAGCGGCGGGCCGACGCGCTGGGCGTTCTCGCCGCGGGCGGTGACCGGCTGGGGTGCCTCTGCGACCGGGACGACTGCCCGGCCGGCGGCAGGGCTGCCAGTGCGGTGGTGGTTCATGTGGTCGCCGAGGCGGGAACCGGCGCGGCCGGTACAACACAGGGTGCCGACGGACTCATCCCACCCGAACTGCTTGCGCACCTGGCACGTTCGGCCATGCTCATGCCGCTGACCCACCCCGGCGACGCCGCGCCGGAATCCGGGTACACACCCTCGCGGGCGCTCGCTGATTTCGTGCGCTGCCGCGACATGACGTGCCGCTTCCCCGGCTGCGACCGACCCGCGATCGAATCCGACATCGACCACACCGTGGCGTACGGCGAGGGAGGCCGCACACACGCGTCGAACCTGAAATGCCTTTGCCGCGTTCATCATTTGGTCAAGACCTTCTGGGGCTGGCACGACAAGCAACTCCCGGACGGAACAGTCCTCTGGACGTCTCCGGCGGGCGACAGCTATGTCACCCTGCCCGGCAGCGCCGCGTTGTTCCCGGGCCTCTGCCGACCGACCGGCACACTGACCGAGCCCCCGCCCAGGCCGAATGACCACGCCGCCGAACGCTCCGCGATGATGCCGCGGCGCGAGCACACCCGAGCCGAATACCGAGCCCGTCGCATCACCGCCGAGCGCCGGCAGAACCAGCGCGCCCGCGAGGCCCGGCAGGCTGCACTCGCCGCGGCCTACCGCGACGAACCTCCGCCGTTCTAGTCAGACTGGGCAGACGCAAAAGTCCCCGAAACTCCGCCGTTCCGAGGACTTTTGCGACTGATAGCGCGCTATGCCAGCAGCGACGCCGGCGGGTTGAAGCGATCGCCGTACTTGGCGGCCAGTTCCTTGGCGCGGGCCACGAACCCGGCCTTGCCACCGGGGTAGCCGGTGATGAATTGGGCGGCGCCACCTGTCCACGGCGGGAAGCCGATGCCCATGATCGAGCCGATGTTGGCGTCCGCCGTCGTCTCGATCACGCCCTCGTCGAAGCACTTCTGGGTCTCCAGCGCCTCGGCGAAAAGCATCCGGTCGATCATGTCCTGCAGCGGGATCTTGCTGCTGCCCGACTTGAACTCCTCGCGCAGCCCGGGCCACAACTGAGTGCGCGCGCCGTCGACGTACTCGTAGAAGCCCGCACCGGACAGCCGCGACGGGCGGCCCAGCGCGATCATCTTCTCCACGACGGCCTCGGCCGGGTGCGCCGCGTAGGTGCCGCCGGCATCCTCGATGCCCTTGCGGGAAGCGACCGCGATCTTGTGCATCAGCTCCATGTTGAGCTCATCGGAGAGTTGCAGCGGCGGTGCCGGGTAGCCGGCCTGCGATCCCGCATGCTCGATCGACGCAGGCTCGACGCCCTCGCCGAGCATGGCGAGCGCCTCGTTGATGAAGGTGCCGATCACGCGGCTGGTGTAAAAACCGCGGCTGTCGTTGACCACGATCGGGGTCTTGCCGATGGCCAGGGTGTAGTCGAACACCCGGGCCAGCGCCTCGTCGGAGGTCTTTTCGCCGCGGATGATCTCGACCAGCGGCATCTTGTCGACCGGGGAGAAGAAGTGGATGCCGATGAAGTCGTCCTGACGCTTCACCCCGGCGGCCAGGCCCGTGATGGGCATGGTCGAGGTGTTGGAGCCCAGGATGGCGTTGGGCTCCACGATGTCCTCGATCTCCTGGAACACCTTGTGCTTGAGTTCCTGGTTCTCGAAGACGGCCTCGATGACGAAGTCGACGCCCTTGAAGTCGGCGGGATCGGCCGTCGGGTGGATGCGGCCCAGCAGCGCCTCGGACTTCTCCGCGGTGGTGCGGCCGCGCTCGAGCGCTTTGGCCTCCAGCTTCTCCGAGTAGCCCTTGCCCTTCTGCGCGGCCTCGATGGTGACGTCCTTGAGGACGACGTCGAAGCCGGCCTTGGCCGAGACGTAGGCGATGCCGGCGCCCATCATGCCCGCGCCCAGCACACCGATCTTGGTGATCGGGGTCTTGCCGATGCCCTCGGGACGCGAGCCGCCGGCGTTGATCGCCTGCAGGTCGAAGAAGAACGCCTGGATCATGTTCTTCGCGACGTGGCCGGTGGCCAGTTCGGTGAAGTAGCGGCTCTCGATGCGGCTGGCGGTGTCGAAGTCCACCTGCGCGCCCTCGACCGCGGCGGCCAGGATGGCCCGCGGCGCCGGCATGTTCGTGCCCTTGATCTGCTTGCGCAGCAGCGACGGGAACGACGGCAGGATGGCCGCCAGCGCGGGGGACGACGGGGTGCCGCCGGGCATCCGGTAGCCCTTGGCGTCCCACGGCTGGGTGTGCTTGTCGGGGTTGGCCTTGATCCACGCCTTGGCGGCGGGGACGAGTTCCTCGACGCTGCCGACGAGTTCGTCGACCAGGCCGGTGTCCTTGGCCTTCTTCGGGTTGAACCGGGTGCCCTGGCTCAGCACGTTCACAAAGGCGTTCTGGATGCCCATCATCCGCACTGTGCGGGTGACGCCGCCACCACCGGGCAGCAGGCCCAGGCTCACCTCGGGCAGGCCGATGGCGCTGCCCTTCACGTCCGCGGCGATGCGGTGGTGACAGGCCAGCGCGATCTCTAGGCCGCCGCCGAGGGCTGCGCCGTTGATCGCCGCCACCACCGGAACCCCGAGGGTCTCCAGCTTGCGCAGGTCGGCCTTGATCTCCTCGACCTCGGCGAACGCCTCACCGGCGTGCTCCGGGGTGATCTGGATGATGCCCTTGAGGTCACCGCCGGCGAAGAAGGTCTTCTTCGCGGAGGTGATGACGACGCCGGTGACCGAATCCTTCTCTGCGATAAGGCGCTCGACGGCCTTGTGCATGGATTCCTTGTAGTGCTCGTTCATCACGTTGGCCCCGCCGGTGGGGTCGTCGAGAGTCAGGGTGACGATGCCGTCAGCATCCTTGTCCCACTGAATGGTGTTTTCTGCCATGGTTTTTCGCTTACCTCAGTTTTCTCGGAAGGTTCCGGCGCTCTAGACGCGCTCGATGATGGTGGCAACGCCCATGCCGCCGCCGATGCACAGCGTGATCAGCGCGCGCTTGGCGCCGCGACGCTCGAGCTCGTCGACCATGGTGCCGGTGATCATGGCGCCGGTGGCGCCGAGCGGGTGGCCCATCGCGATGGCGCCGCCGTTGACGTTGAGCTTCTCGCCCGGGATGTTGAGGTCCTTCTGGAACTTCAGCACCACCGAGGCGAAGGCCTCGTTGAGCTCCCAGAGGTCGATGTCCTCGGGCTTGAGCCCGGCCCGGTCCAGCGCCTTCAGGGCCGCCGGGGTGGGGCCGACGAGCATGATCGTCGGGTCGGCGCCGCTGGTGGCGGTGGCGACGATGCGGGCGCGCGGGGTCAGGCCGTTCGCCTTACCGGCCTTCTCGTTGCCGACGACGACCAGGGCGGCGCCGTCGACGATGCCGGAGCTGTTGCCGCCGGTGTGGACGTGGTTGATCTTCTCGATCCAGTGGTACTTCTGCATCGCGACGTCGTCGAAGCCGGCCATCGCGGCCATGCCCTCGAAGGCGGGCTTGAGCTTGGCCAGGCTCTCCATGGTGGTGCCGGGGCGCATGTGCTCGTCGTGGTCGAGGATCAGCAGACCGTTCTGGTCTTTCACCGGGACGACGGACTTGGCGAAGTACCCGCCGGACCACGCCTCGGCGGCGCGCTCCTGGGACTGCACGGCGTAGGCGTCGACGTCGTCGCGGGAGAAGCCCTCCAGGGTGGCGATCAGGTCGGCGCCGATGCCCTGCGGGACGATGAAGGCGTCGTAGTTGGTGGCCGGGTCGGCCATCATGGCGCCGCCGTCGGAGCCCATCGGGACGCGGCTCATCGACTCCACGCCGCCGGCGTAGACCAGGTCGTCCCAGCCGGAACGCACCTTCTGGGCGGCGGTGTTGACCGCTTCCAGGCCGGAGGCGCAGAACCGGTTGAGCTGGAAGCCGCCGACGGTGTCGGGCATGCCGGCGGCGATGACCGCGGTGCGGGCGATGTCGCCGCCCTGGTCACCGACGGGCGAGACGCAGCCCAGGATGACATCGCTGACCATGTTCTCGTCGAGGTTGGGGTGACGGCTGCGGAGCTCGTTGATCAGACCGGTGACGAGATTGAGCGGCTTGACCTCGGTCAGGGCGCCGTTCTTGCCCTTTCCGCGGGGGGTGCGGATGGCCTCGTAGATGAAGGCTTCTTCGGACATGTGGATTCCTCGGATTTCTGTATGGGGATTTCCAGGCCTTTGCAGCCTAGTCGGCACTGTGGGCGGGTCCATAACGGCCCCGGCCAACCTGTTGGTTGGGAGGGTCGGCGGCCGTCTCCTGGCGCCACCTCGACCCTGCCGCGCGGGCCGCCTCCGCCCCTCCCCGTGAAGCTATCTTCACGCTGGGCGACGGGTGTGAGGTCAGCTTCCCGCGCGAGGGGACCTACGCTCGTGAGCCATGACTGAGTCCGATGTCGTCGGCCCGGCGACGATGGTCGAGCGCCTCAGACCTTTCGCGGTGAATGTCTTCGCCAAGATGTCGGCGCTGGCCGCCCAGCTCGGTGCGGTCAATCTGGGGCAGGGCTTCCCAGATGAGGACGGCCCGCCGGCCATGCTGGAGCTGGCGCGGCAGGCGATCGCCGACGGCGTCAATCAGTACCCGCCTGGGCTCGGCATCGCCGAGTTGCGGCAGGCGATCTCCGCCCAGCGCCTGCGCCGCTACGGCCAGGAGTTCGACCCGGAGACTGAGGTGCTGGTCACCGTCGGGGCGTCGGAAGCCATCGCGGCGGCGGTGTTGGGCCTGGTGGAGCCGGGCTCGGAGGTGTTGCTGCTGGAGCCGTACTTCGACACCTACGCCCCGGTGATCGCGATGGCCGGCGCGCGCCGGGTGTCGGTTCCGTTGGTGCCGCACGGCCGCGGCTTCACCCTGGACGTCGACGCGGTGCGCGCGGCCATCACCCCGCGGACCCGGGCGATCGTCGTCAACTCCCCACACAACCCGACCGGCATGGTGCTGAGCGACGACGAGTTGCGCGCCCTGGCCGAGGTGGCAGTCGAGGCTGATCTGCTGGTGATCTCCGACGAGGTCTACGAGCGGCTGACGTTCGGCGCGCAGCATCGTCCGGTGGCGACCTACCCCGGCATGGCCGATCGCACGGTCACGATCTCCAGTGCGGCCAAGATGTTCAATTGCACCGGCTGGAAGATCGGCTGGGCGTGCGGGCGGCCGGAGTTGGTCGCCGGCGTGCGGGCGGCCAAGCAATACCTGTCCTATGTCGGCGGGGCGCCGTTCCAGCCGGCGGTGGCCTACGCCCTGGACAACGAGGACGCGTGGGTTGACGGGTTGCGGGAGTCACTGCAGTCCAAGCGGGACAAGCTGGCCGCCGCCCTGACGAATATCGGTTTCGAGGTCCACGACAGTTCCGGCACCTATTTCCTGTGCGCCGATCCGCGTCCGCTCGGATTCGACGACAGCGCCGAGTTTTGTGAGCGGCTGCCGATTCAGACAGGCGTGGCGGCGATCCCGATGACGGCGTTCTGCGATCCCGGCCGCACGCCGGATGCGTGGAAGCACCTGGTGCGGTTCGCGTTCTGCAAGCGCGACGAGACGCTCGACGAGGCGATCCGGCGACTGGGAACGTCGGCTTCCTCCTAGCAGTCGCTGCGCTCAACTACCGTCCGTGCCGTTGGCGCCGCTCCTGCCTGCGATCCCGCCGCTACCGCCCGTACCGCCTTTCCCGGGGGTGGCGGTATGACCGGTGGCGGAGCCCCCGTTGCCGCCGGCACCGCCGATACCGGCGGCAAGGCCGGCCCGCCCGCCGTTGCCGCCACGGCCCCCGACCGACGTGCCGGTCGCGTCGCCGGCGTGTGCGGCGCCGCCGTTGCCGCCACGGCCGCCCTTACCGAAGCCGACGAACCCTCCGTAGCCGCCATCACCGCCGTTCCCGCCGCTGGAGGTCTGCCCACCAGTGGCAGAGCCACCACTCCCCCCGTCGCCACCGTTGCCGCTCAACATCCCGCCACCGATCCCACCCACGCCACCGCTACCCCCAGTCACGACGGTGGTACCCGCGGCGTCACCGCCGTTGCCGGCGTTGCCGGCATCGCCCTGGCTGACGACTAGACCCCCGTCGCCGCCTCGCCCCCCGGAGGCCGCGCCGTCGGGGGTGGTCGCGCTACCGCCCGCACCGCCGCGATTTGCCGTCCCCAGGAAGACGTTTCCGCCTGCACCGCCAGCTCCGCCACGGGCGTTGCCCGAACCGGTCACCGTGGCTGCGCCGCCATCGCCGCCGACTCCTGCGCCGTGCCACTTGCCGTATCCCCCGAAGCCGCCGTTGCCTCCAGCTGCGTCCCCGTTCACGGCTTCGGCAGTCCCACCGTTGCCGCCGCCACCGCTATCCCCGCTGAGATTGAGGTCGGAGATGCGAGGGCCGCTGTCGCCGCCGTTACCCGCGACCGCGTTTCCCGATGTTGCGTACGCGTTCCCGCCGTTGCCGCCGCCTCCGGCGTTGCCGCCGAACAGCCCGCTGCTGCCCCCGCTTCCACCGTTGCCCGCGATCGCGCCGAGGGTGGCGGTGCCGTAGTTTCGGTCCGAGCCTCCGTTGCCGCCCCGGCCTCCACTGCCGGTCATCAGACCTCCGTTGCCGCCGGCGCCGCCCGCGGTTGCCGCCGAGACGAGTACGCCGGTCGCGGAGTCGTACACGGCATCGATACCGTTACCGCCCTCGCCTCCGATTCCGTACATCCATGCGCTGCCGCCAACCCCGCCGTAAGCGCCGTTACCTCCGTTGCCGCCAAGCAGCCCGCCGCCCTCTCCGTTGCACACACTGGTGCAGTTGGGGTCGAGGACCAATGCGTCACGGCCGTTCCCGTACAGCCAGCCACCCGGCCCGAAGAGCGGCCGCGCCGCAGATTCAGTACTCGCCGCCACGGTCGATGCGAGCCGAATCTCAGCGCCCCGTCCGGAATCCGCAGACCCGGCCGCACCGGATACCACCCCACCGCAGACCGCGGCGCCGGCGGGCACCTCCAAAGCGAGCAATAGTGCTACTGCACGTTTCACTCTCGGGCGATTCGGTCGTCCACGACGCCGGCGTCGCCCGATCCTCATCAGCCCTTTTTGACCTTGAGGACCTGCTTGCGCAGGCCGTCGGTCGCCGTCTCCATGGCGCCCTTGATGGTGCGCTTGAGCAGGAAGCCCGGAATCGGCACGGAGGGATCGACTTTCAGGTCGAAGCGGACCTTGGTCTTGTCGCCCTGCGGGGTCAGCGTGTAGCTGGCGTCCTGGGCTTTCAGCTGGCCGGCCTTGATGAGCGTCCAGCTGACGCTGGTGTCGGTCCAGCTGTACTCGACTTCCTGCTCGTCGGTCAGCCCGGCCGCCTTGATCTTCATCTTGACCCGCTTGGGACGGCCGTCGTCGTGGGTGTCGAGTATCTCCGCGCTCTGATACTGCGGCGACCAGGTCGGGGCGGACCTGACGTCGGCGATGACGTCGAGAATCTCCTCCGGTGTCGCTTCGATGACCACTTCGCGCGAATCGGTGACTGCCATGAGCCGAGGGTATCGGGACGGCGGCGCGCTACGGAACCGTTTCCCGATAGGCGGCGACCACTGGCTCGAGCTCGTCGGGGGTGGCGCCGTGCAGGATCACGGCATCGGCCCCGTGGCCGAACTCCTGACGGATGCGGTCCACGCACTGCGCGGCCGATCCGGTGGCGGCCGGTTCGAGCCACTCGTCGGGGATCAGGGTGGCGATGTGTTCGATCTGGTCGGCGGTGGCCTTGTGGTCGATGCCGCCACCGATGGACCCGACGACGGGGTCCTCGCGGAAGCGTTGCAGCACAGCCGGATCCCAGCCGTTGGTGCTGACCATCAGATCGCCGTAGCCCTGCAGGTAGGTGGCCAGGCGGGCCACCGTCTTCTTCAGGCGCAACTCCTCGGGCAGGTGGTCGCCGACGGTGGCGAAGCAGGACCACACCCGTACGTCGGCCGGGTCGCGGCCGGCGTCCTCGGCGGCCTGCTTGACGGTTTGGACGCAGCGGGTGAGCGTCTCGGGGGTGAAGTAGGTGTGCAGGATGATGTCGTCGAACAGCCGTCCGCCGAGCCGTAAGGTGTTGGGGCCGAACGCGACCAGGGCGAGCCGGATGTCCTCGTTGAAGGCGGGGTCGAGCACCAGGATCGGGTAGCGGCCCATCGGGCCGTCGTGGTTGACGATCACCTCGCCGCGCCACAGCCGGCGCATCATCACCGCGAAGTCCTCGAGTTGGGCGGTGCTGACGGGGTCGATCCCGAAGGCGCGGTAGACGGCGGCAATGCCACGGCCGACGCCCAAGGCGAACCGGCCGCCGGAGAGCCGGTGCATGGTGGTGGCCCAGGAGGCGGTGATCAGTGGGTGGCGGGTGTTGGGATTGGTTGCGGCGGTGGCGATCTGGATGCGGTCGGTGACCGCGCACGCCGCCCCGGTCAGGGATGCGGCCTCTTTGACGTTCCACCGTTCGGAGATGAACGCCGTTCCCAGTCCGATTTCCTCGCCGCGGCGCGCCTCGTGCATGAGGGTCGACGGACCGTCTCCCCCGGCGCCGGCCAGCAGGTAGTAGCCGAGTTCGTCGAGGCTCCGGGCCGTCATGTCCGTTCGACTTCGATGGGTACCCCGCTGATCCACGCCATCCCCGACAGTGGCTCGACGTCCTGCGGGTCGTCGGACATCAGTTCGTTGACGTTGGCGCCGCCGGCGCGGTTGGCCAGCTGCCAGCCGCCCGTGCCGTTGTGCCCCCAGCCGTGCGGGATCGCGACTGTTCCGGGGACGATGTCCTCGGTGAGGGTGGCGGGCAGGGCGATCTTGCCGAACGGTGAGCGCACCGAAATCTCGTCGCCGTCGGCGATACCGCGCCGCCCGGCGTCGTCGATGTGGATCAGCGCCTTCGGTCCGCGCTCGCCGCGCATCAGTAGCGGAGAGTTGTGCATCCAGGAGTTCTCGGATCGGGAGTCCCGCATCCCGATCAGCCGCAGCGGATACTCCGGCGGTGCGACGCGGCGGCTGAGTTCTTTGATGGCCTCGCCGATTTCGTTGTGCACCAGGCGGATCCGGCCGCCGCGGTAGCTGACCACCGTGGGCAGCACACCGGTGGCGATGTCCTCGCTGAGCACCTTGCCGTGCGGATGCTGCGCCTTGAGCGAGTCGAACGACAGCCCACCCCGACGAAGGCCGCCGAGGTCCCCGCCGGGGCCGAATCGGATAAGCCCGTCCACCACCGGCCGCAGGCTGAATCGCCGGCCGGCCAGCTTGGCGCCCGACCGCAGCCGAGCGAGGACGGTGAACATTCGGGTGCGACCGGACATTCGCTGCATGAGGTCGTCGATGATGTCCCACTCCGTGCGGGACTGCCCGATCGGTGCGATCACCGCCCCGGTGGCCTGGCGGTACGGCTTGATCAGGAAGGTCTGCGAGAGCAGCGGGAAATCCTCCCGCTCGTACATCGTGGTTGTCGGCAGGATGTAGTCGCACTGCGAGGTGGTTTCGGTGCGGTAGAAGTCCAGGGCCACCGACAGTTCCAGCGTCTTCATCGCCTCACCGAGGGCCGGGCCGTTGGGCACCGACAGCACCGGATTGCCGGCGCTGACGAACAGCGCGCGGATCTGGCCGTCGCCCGGCTGCTGGATCTCCTTGGCCATCAGGGTCGCCGGCTCGCTGCGGATCAGGTTGCCGAATCCGCCGATGCGGGTGCGGTTTCGGGTGTAGCCGCGGCGCAGCAGAGCGCCGAAGGCTTTCACCACCCACTGCTCCCCAGGGATGCCGAGGCTCCCGAACACCGAACCGCCCGGCACGTCGACGTTGCCGGCGACGAGATTGACGGCGTCCATCAGATAGGTGGTAAGCGTCCCCGCACGTCCGGAACACGTTCCCAGCCGGCCGTAGACGGCCGCCCGGGGTGTGCGGACCAGATCGCGGGCCAGCGCGCGGACGGCGTGAGCCGGGATTCCCGTCTCAGCTTCGGTCTTTTCGGGTTTGAAAGGGGCGCAGCGGGCCATCAGCCATTCCATGCCGTCGGCCTGGGCGCGGACCGCGTTGCGGTCGACGAGGTTCTCGGCGAACATCACCTGCAGCAGCGACAGCAAGAACAGAGCGTCGCTGTCCGGGCGGATGCCCAGCCATTCGAACTGGGCGGCGGTCTCGGTCTTACGGGGGTCGATCACCACGACGCGGCCACCGCGTTTGACGATCGCATGCATGCGTTCCCGCATCCGCGGCGCCGCGATCAGGCTGCCGTGCGAAACGACCGGGTTGGCTCCCATCACGACAAGCAAGTCGTTGCGGGACAGGTCCGGGAACGGCACGGACATCGGATAGCCGTAGAGCAGCTGGCTGGCCATCAGCCGCGGGTGGGAGTCCTGGGAGGAGGCGGTGTAGAGGTGGGACCGCCGGCCCAGGGCGGTGAGGAAGAGAGCCACCGCGGGGATGTGGTCGTAGCTGAAGGCGCCCGGGTTGCCGGCGTACCAGCCGATGGACGCCGCACCGTGCCGATCGTGGATGTCGCTGAGCCGCTTGGCGATATCGGAGAGTGCCTCGTCCCAGCCGACTTCCTCGAAGCCGCCGTCGGGCAGCCGCCGCAGCGGAGCGGTGACGCGATCGGGGTCGTTGACGACCTCGGTGAAGGCGATGCCCTTCTGGCAGGCGAAGCCGGCGGATAGCGGGTGGTCCTTGTCCGGGCGCAGGGCGACCAAGCGACCGTCTTCGACGGTGGCGACCATGCCGCAGACCGATTCGCAGATCCGGCAGAACGTGGTCTTGTGCTCTGTTGCCATGTCAGCTCCGATAGTCCTTCAGCAGCCTCTTGCTGATGATCGTCTTCTGGATCTCGCTGGTGCCCTCGCCGATCAGGAGGAACGGCGCGTCGCGCATCAGCCGCTCGATCTCGTACTCCTTGGAGTAGCCGTAGCCGCCGTGGATGCGGAAGCTCTGCTGGGTGACCTCGGCGCAGAACTCACTGGCCAGGTATTTGGCCATGCCGGCTTCAAGGTCGTTGCGTTGCCCGGAGTCTTTGAGCCGGGCGGCGTTGACCATCATCAGATGTGCCGCTTCGACTTTGGTGGCCATGTCGGCCAGGGAGAAGGCGATCGCCTGGTGCTCGGCGATGGGCTTGCCGAAGGTCGAGCGCTGCTGGGCGTATCCGATCGCCAGTTCGAAGGCGCGCAGCGCGACCCCGCAGGCGCGGGCGGCCACGTTGACGCGGCCGACCTCGACGCCGTCCATCATCTGCGGGAAGCCGCGCCCCGGCACTCCCCCGAGCACGTCGTCGGCGGCGGCGAGGTATCCGTCGAAGATCAGTTCGGTGGTGTCGATGCCCTTGTAGCCGAGCTTGTCGAGCTTGCCGGGAATGGTGAGCCCGGGTGCGACTTCGCCGAAGCCGCTGGGCTTTTCGACAAGGAAGGCGGTGAGGTTGTCGTGCGGGCGTCGCCCGCCTTCGTCGGTGCGGACCAATGCGGCGACGAGTGTGGAGCTTCCGCCGTTGGTGAGCCACATCTTCTGGCCGTGCAGCGTGTAGCTGCCGTCGTCGTTGCGAACGGCGCGGGTTCGGATGGCAGCGACATCGGAGCCCACCTCTGGTTCGGACATCGAGAACGCGCCACGGGTTTCGCCGGTGGCCATCCGCGGCAGGAAGCGCTGCTTCTGCTCGTCGGTGCCGTGCTGTCGGATCATGTAGGCGACGATGAAGTGGGTGTTGATCACCCCGGAGATGCTCATCCAGCCGCGGGCGAGTTCCTCGACGCACAGCGCGTAGGTGAGGAGCGACTCCCCCAGCCCGCCGCATTCGGTGGGGATCATCAGGCCGAACAGGCCCATCTCCCGCATCTGATCGACGATGGCCTGCGGGTATTCGTCGGCGTGCTCAAGCTCCTGGGCGTGCGGGATGATCTCCTTGTCAACGAAACGCCTTACCGTCTCGATGATTTCGGTCTGGACTTCGGTCAGGCACAGCGTTCGAGCGAGCATCAGACCACCCGCTCGAATACCGCCGCCAGTCCCTGGCCGCCGCCGATGCACATGGTTTCCAGGCCGTAGCGGGCGTCGCGGCGATGCAGTTCCCGGGACAGCGTGGCGAGCATCCGTCCGCCGGTGGCGCCGACGGGGTGGCCCAGGGAGATGCCGGAGCCGTGGACGTTGGTGCGTTCGCGGTCGGCGACGGTGAAGCCCCATTCCCGCATCACGGCCAGCGCCTGGGCGGCGAAGGCTTCGTTGAGTTCGATGAGGTCGATGTCGTTGATCGTCAGGTCGGCCTTGGCGAGAGCGGCGGCGGTTGCCGGTACCGGCCCGATGCCCATGATCTTCGGCTCGACGCCGGCCAGGCCCCACGAGACCAGGCGCACGAGTGGGGTGAGGCCGAATTCTGCGGCCTTCTCCGGGGTGGTGACGATGCACATCGACGCCGCGTCGTTCTGTCCGCTGGCGTTGCCGGCCGTCACGGTTGCGTCCGAATCCTGATTCAGCAGAAGCGGTTTGAGCTTCGCGAGTGCCTCGACAGTGGTGTCGGCACGCGGGTGCTCATCGGTGTCGATACCGTCAACGGGCACGATCTCATCGGCGAGGATCCCGTCACGCTGCGCGGCGACGGCCCGCTGATGCGACTGCACCGCCAGTTCGTCCTGCTCGGCACGGGAGATGCCGCACTGCCGTCTGAGGTTCTCGGCCGTCTCCAGCATCCCGCCCGGAACCGGGTGATTCCTCCCACCCGCGGTCACCCGGCCGCGGATCAGACCGTCATGCATCCGGACACCGTGAGCGCCTGCGCCCCAACGCATGTCGGTGGAATAGAAGATTGCGTTACTCATGCTCTCCGCGCCGCCGGCGATCACCACGTCGCTGTCCCCCGCTGCCACCTGCATGCACGCCTGGATCACCGACTGCAGTCCCGACCCGCAGCGGCGGTCCACTTGCATGCCGCCGACCGTCACCGGCAGGCCTGCGTCCAGGGCGACAACCCGTCCGAGGGCGGGAGCCTCCGGGTTGGGATAGCAGTGCCCGAGGATCACGTCGTCGACGGCGTCCGCTGGGAGGCCGGTTCTCCTCAGTAGTCCGGTCAGAGCGGCGACAGCGAGGTCGACGACACTCAGCGACCGGAACATGCCGCCGTAGCGGCCGATCGGGGTGCGGACCGGCTCACAGACGACGGCGGTGGGCATATCTAGATGTGCCGTCCGCCGGTGACTTCCAAGACGGTTCCCGTCATGTACGACGAGAGGTCCGAGGCCAGGAAGAGCGCCACCGTCGCCACCTCCCTGGGCTCGCCGGCTCTGCCCATCGGGACCTCAGCGAGCTTGGCATCCCAAATCCGTTGCGGCATGGCCTCGGTCATCGCCGAGCGGATCAGCCCCGGCTGGATAGCGTTGACCCGAACCCCGAGGTGCGCAAGCTCCTTGGCCGCCGCCTTGGTCAGTCCGACGATGCCGGCCTTGGCGGCCGAGTAGTTCGTCTGGCCGATGAGGCCGACCTTGCCGGAGATCGAGGACATGTTGACGATCGCGCCGCGACCCTGTTCGCGCATGACCGCGGCGGCGGCCCGGGTGCCGTTCCAGGTGCCTTTGAGATGCACCGCGATCACTTCGTCGAACTGTTCTTCGGTCATCTTCCGCATGGTGGCGTCGCGGGTGATTCCGGCGTTGTTGACCATGATGTCCAGGCCGCCGAACTCCTTGACCGCGGCAGCAACGAGGGCGTCGACGTCGGCTCCCGACGTCACGTCGCAGCGCGCCGCGCGGGCGACGTCGGCTCCTCCGAGCGCGTCGGCCGCGGCGTGGGTCCTGTCGAGGTCGAGGTCACCGAGGATGACGCGGGCGCCTTCGGCGATGAACTCCCCGGCGATGGCGTAGCCCAGTCCCTGGGCTCCTCCGGTGACGACCGCGATCCGACCTGCCAGCAACGCCATGGTCAGATCGTATTTCATGGCACCTCGGCGCCATGACGTCGTGACAGCATGACGTCATGACAGTCAGCGACGACGACTTCCGGGACATCCTGGCTCAGACGCGCCAGTTCGTGCGGTCCTTGGTGGTGCCGCGGGAGCAGGAGATCGCCGACAACGACGCCGTTCCCGCCGACATCCGGGAGCAGGCCAAGCGGATGGGGTTGTTCGGGTACGCCATTCCACAGGAGTGGGGTGGGCTGGGGCTGAACATCACTCAGGACGTCGAACTGGCCCTGGAGTTGGGCTACACGTCGCTGGCGGTCCGGTCGATGTTCGGGACCAACAACGGGATCGCCGGGCAGGTGCTGGTGGGCTTCGGGACCGAGGAGCAGAAGGAACGGTGGCTGGAACCGATGGCGGCCGGCGAGGTCGTGGCCTCCTTCGCACTGACGGAGCCAGGTGCGGGATCCAATCCGTCCGGCTTGCGGACCAAGGCGGTGCGCGACGGCGACGGCTGGGTGATCTCCGGTCAGAAGCGGTGGATCACCAACGCGCCTGTCGCGGACCTGTTCGTCGTCTTCGCGCGGACCCGGCCGGCCGACGAGAACGGCGCGGGCATCGCGGTGTTCCTGGTGCCTGCTGACGCGCCCGGCGTCGAGGTCGGTGTCAAGGACGCCAAAATGGGCCAGGAGGGTGCCTGGACGTCGGATGTGTACTTCACCGATGTCCGCGTCGGGCCCAACGCTCTGATCGGCGGCAGCGAGGACATCGGCTACCGCGCCGCGCTGACGTCCCTGGCCCGCGGACGGATTCACATCGCCGCGCTGGCGGTGGGCGCCGCGCAACGCGCTCTCGACGAGTCGGTCGCCTTCGCCGCGTCGGCGACGCAGGCCGGCGCGGCGGTGGGGACGTTCCAGTTGGTTCAGGCGATGCTGGCGGATCAACAGACCGGCGTCATGGCTGGCCGCGCGTTGGTCCGCGACGCCGCACGCCAATGGCTCGACGGTTCGGACCGGCGCATCGCGCCGTCGGTTGCCAAGCTGTTCTGCACGGAGATGGCCGGGAAGGTGGCGGATCTAGCCGTCCAGATCCACGGTGGCACCGGTTACATGCGCGGGGTCCCGGTGGAGCGGATCTACCGCGACATCCGTCTGCTGCGGCTATACGAGGGAACAAGCGAGATTCAGCGGCTGATCATCGGCGGCGGAGTGCTGAAGGCCGCACGCGGCTGACGGTGGTGGCCAGGGCCGGGATCGAACCGGCGACCTTCCGCTTTTCAGGCGGACGCTCGTACCAACTGAGCTACCTGGCCCGGAAGGCACCGTGATCAACGTGCCTCGCCGATTTGGCGACCCTGACGGGACTCGAACCCGCGACCTCCGCCGTGACAGGGCGGCGCGCTAACCAACTGCGCCACAGGGCCTTGCTTGTCACTCCGCGCTGACGCGTCGTGCGTACCCCCTACGGGATTCGAACCCGCGCTACCGCCTTGAAAGGGCGGCGTCCTAGGCCGCTAGACGAAGGGGGCCTGGCCGAATCTCTCCGGGGTACATCACAACGTTTTTACGTTGAGCGGTCGTTAGCTTAGGCGATCGGGAGCCCAATCCCCAAACTCCGATGTGCATCGGCGGCCGGTTATTCTTGTCCCCGCGCCCCTATAGCTCAGTTGGTAGAGCTACGGACTTTTAATCCGCAGGTCCTAGGTTCGAGTCCTAGTGGGGGCACTTAAATCCTGTATTACTTCGGGTCATTCTTTCCATTTCGACGGGCTGATGCCCTCCGCCGTTTCAGCGTGCGAATACCGTTGGTGAGGTGACCAAGTCGTCCCTGGCACTGACATGGCTGCTTCTGTCGGGCATGTTGTTCACATCCGGATGCTCCGGGCGCGACAATGGCAGTTTCTACGTGCCGCCCCCGTCGATCGGCAGGCCACCCAACGACACCGATTCACACGCAGGGCATCTCGGCGCGGCGGACCCGCTGCCGGTCCTGGACCCGCAGCTGGCCGGGGTCACCTCGTTGGCGAAGCGCATCACCTATACGTCGACCACCGGCATCAACGACAGCGACCACGAAGTCACCGCCGTGGTATTCGCGCCGAAGGGCACACCCCCGCCGGGAGGCTGGCCGATGGTTGCCTTCGGTCATCGGACGAGCGGCATCCGGCCGGAGTGCGCACCGTCGTTGTCGCCCACACTGGCCGGCGAATCCGGTGTCGTCGCGGAACTGGTCAAGGCCGGCTTCGTGGTCGCGGTCCCCGACTACCAGGGGCTCGGACTGAACACGTTGTCCCATCCCTTCCTGGACTCCACCACCGAGGGCTACAACCTGATCGATTCCATGAGCGCCAGTCGCGCGGCGGTACCCGATACCTCCGACAAATGGATTGCCTTCGGGATCGGGCAGGGCGGGCAAGCGGCATGGGCGGCCAACGAATTGGTGGCCAACCACCGGATGGGGCTGAATCTGATCGGTGTGGTGAGCGCCGCACCCCTCGCCGACATCACGGGGCTTGCCGACGCGGCGGCGGCCGGCGAGCTGAGCACGGATCAGAAACTAACGCTCGTATCCTTCGTCGCAGCCCTGAAGAACACCTACGGCGACGACGTCAATCTCGACGAATATCGACGCGGCGCGGCACAGGAGCATTGGGACGCCCTGCTGGCGTGTCGCACGGCGTCCAGCGACGAACGCAGGACGCTCGCCAGCCAGATCAGCGCGGACGACCTTCGCCCCGGGAGCCCCGAGGCGGTGGCGCGCCTACGCGGCTTCTTGCATAAGACGGCGCTGCCGCAGGGACCCACTGGTGCACCGATGCTGGTGATCTATGGCGGGCGGGATCCGGTGGCCCCCAAAGCATGGACCGAACAGGCACTCGACCGAGCTTGCGTGATGGGTGATGTCATCCAAATCGAGTTTCAGCCTGACGGCGGCGGAGACGACATCGACACGGGCAGTGCACTGGGGTGGATCAACGATCGCGTGAATGCGGTTCCACCGCGCGACGACTGTCCATCTGGCACCGTCGCCGATGAGCCACCCCGGGCCGGCCGATGACGACCTACAACTCATCAGCGATTTCCATTTCATTGCTGCACGGGTGGCTTCCGGTCACCGTGCAATTGATCGCCGCAGCGATCCTGGTGTCAGCACTGGGTCGGCGCTCACGCCGTTGGAGTCTGCGCTGGCTGCCGATCGCGCTGCTTGCCGGTATCGGCACCGCGTTGTTCCTGCGGTGGTATGTCGGCTACCAAGGCTGGTCCGGGCACCGGGCCCCGTGGGGGTTGTGGATATGGATAGCTTTGACCGTGGTCGCCGGCGTCGTCGCGCTCGCGGGTTGGCGAAACTCTCGAGGCTGGCAGCGCGGTGGGTCGGTTCTGGCGATACCGCTATGCATGCTGTCTGCGGCGTTGGCGGTCAACCACTGGGTCGGATACGTGCCGACGACAACCGCCGCCTGGGACCTTCTCACCGGTGCCCCGCTCGGCGGCCAGATCGACGCCAACGCCTTTCGCGCGATGCGGGACAAGGGCGAGAGGCCGATCAACGGGACCGTCATGGCGGTGAGGATCCCCGACGACGCGTCCGGATTCGCGCACCGCGACGAACTGGTGTACCTGCCCCCCGCGTGGTACGCGACAAAGCCACCACCCGCGCTGCCGGTTGTGATGATGATCGGCGGCGAGTTCGGTCATCCCGCGGACTGGCCCAGCGTTGGCGCACAGAAGGTACTCGACGATTTCGCGACGTCCCATGGTGGCAACGCCCCCGTCGTCGTGTGGGTGGACCAGAGCGGTGCGTTCGCCAACGACACCGAATGCGTCAACGGTGTTCGAGGGAATGCCGCCGATCACCTGACCAGGGACGTCATTCCCTACATGGTTCAGAATTTCGGAGTCAGCCCCGACCCCGCGCACTGGGGGATAGTGGGATGGTCCGCCGGCGGTACGTGTGCGCTGGTGTTGACCGTGAAGTACCCGGAGCTGTTCACTGCATTCGTCGATATCGACGGTCAGGTGGGGCCCAACGCCGGAACCAGGCAGCAGACCCTGCAGCGCCTATTCGGCGGGGACGCGCAAGCCTGGGCGGCATTCGATCCGAAGACGGTGATGGGTGAGCACGGAACCTACCGCGGGATATCCGCATGGTTCGGCGTTTCCGAGCCGGCGACGGCCGTCTACCGCGCGGGGGCGGCTAATCCCGGTGACGTTCAGGTACCCCCGGAACCCAGGCCCACAGCCAACGACGAACTCGTCGCGGTGGCGCAATACCTGTGCGCGCTGAGCAGCAGTCTCGGCATCGAATGCGCAGTCGTACCACAGCCTGGGAAGCACGATTTTCCCTCTGCGGTCAATATCTTCGCATCTGCTCTTCCGTGGCTGGCCGGAAAACTCAAGACACCCGGCGTGCCCGTCATTCCACTGCCCGGCGCGCCGGCGACGTAGTCCCGGAATGGCCAGCCCACCGGGTGGAGCGATTGCCTCCTAGAGGCTAAGTGCCTGCAGAAGTTCCGCTGAACAAAGTCCCGCGCCTCGGCTTTGGCAGAAGCTCCTGCAGTTGTCGGCGTTGAGTTCGCAGTAGGACTGTTTGCCGGCCGCGGCCGAGGCCGCGTAGTCCTCGTTGAGGCTCTTGGCTGTTTCTCGCGCCTGGAGCACCGTCTTGCCTTCGGGTGTCGCTACCGAGTTACCCGGGTGTCCGTTGAGAGCCGAGGTGTCGTTGCAGTTGAGGTCAAGCAGAACCTTGTTGCCCTGGCTGTTGCCGCTCGAGTCGCGAAAGCCCGCATTCCGCGATCCGGTCACGACACACTTCTCTGTTGGCAGGTAGCTGCCCTCTCTGCTGGCGATGACGACCGTGCCCCCCGAAGAACTGATCGACTGACTTGCCGTGTCATACGTCTGGCCCGCGTACGGGTCGTATGGGTTTGCCCCGGCAGACCCACTCCCGAAGGCCAACACCAGGGCAGCCAGGACACAGACCCCGCTCGCAAGGGATTTCTTCACCGCCGCAACCTCCGCTTCGAACAGCGCCTTCAACACCATTTCCCCGGATATCGCCAACATGCCGACCCGTCGTTACCGCTCCGAGACCTGTAGACACACCCCACAGAACTTGAATGTCACTCCCAGACACAGATATATTGGTGCAACCACGAGGTACAGATAACCGGAGGACCGATGTCCCAAGAGTTCACCAACGTCGACTTGCTGCGCGAGCTCGAGCCCGTCGCGGAGAAGCTGATCAACCGGCACATGTCGATGTTCAAAGAGTGGAACCCGCACGACTACATCCCCTGGAAAGAGGGCAAGAATTACTACGCCCTCGGCGGCCAGGACTGGGATCCCGACCAGGCCAAGCTCTCGGAGGTGGCCCGCACCGCGCTCGTGCAGAACCTGCTCACCGAGGACAACCTGCCGGCCTACCACCGCGAGATCGCGATGAACTTCTCGATGGAGGGCCCGTGGGGGTACTGGGTGAACCGCTGGACCGCCGAGGAGAACCGCCATGGCATCTCCATCCGCGACTACCTGGTGGTGACCCGCAACTGCGATCCCATCGAGCTCGAAGAACTCCGGATGGAGCAGATGACCCGCGGTTTCTCACCGGGCCAGAACCAGCAGGGCGACCTGTTCGCCGACAACCTGTTCGACTCGGTCATGTACGTCAGCTTCCAGGAGCTCGCGACCCGCGTCTCGCACCGCAACACCGGCAAGGCCTGCAACGACCCGGTTGCCGAACAGCTGCTCGCACGCATCTCCAACGACGAGAACCTGCACATGATCTTCTACCGCGATGTCAGCGCGGCCGGGCTGGACATCGCCCCCAACATGGCGATCCAGTCCGTCTACCGCATCCTGAAGAACTTCAAGATGCCCGGGTTCACCGTGCCGGAGTTCCGCCGCAAGGCCGTCGTCATCGCGATGGGCGGGGTTTACGACCCGCGCATCCACCTCGAGGACGTCGTGATGCCGGTGCTCAAGAAGTGGCGGATCTTCGAGCGTGAGGACTTCACCGGCGAGGGCGCCCGGCTGCGCGACGAACTGGGCAAGCTCATCGAGGAACTCGAGGAGACCTGCGTCAAGTTCGAGGAAGCAAAGGAACGCAAGCTCGATCGCGACGCGAAGCTCGCCGAGAAGCGTGCCGCCAAGGCGGCCCTGGCCGGAGCCTCGGCATAGCCGAGTCCCAGACAACGCCAACCGGGCTGCGGATCGGGTCACTGACCCTCCGCAGCCCGGTTGTCTTGGCGCCCATGGCCGGTGTCACCAACGTCGCCTTCCGCACCCTCTGCCGCGAATTGGAAATCCAAAGAGCCGGCACGGTCAGCGGCCTCTACGTCTGCGAGATGGTGACCGCCCGCGCCCTGGTGGAGCGCCACCCCGTCACCATGCACATGACGACGTTCGGGCCCGACGAGTCGCCCCGTTCCCTGCAGCTCTACACCGTCGACCCGGAAACCACCTACCGGGCCGCGAAGATGATCGTCGACGAGGACCTCGCCGACCACCTCGACATGAACTTCGGCTGCCCGGTCCCCAAGGTCACCCGGCGCGGCGGCGGGGCGGCGCTGCCGTACAAACGAAAGCTGTTCGGCCAGATCGTCGCCGCCGCGGTCCGCGCGACCCAAGGCACCGACATCCCGGTGACGGTCAAGTTCCGCGTCGGCATCGACGACGCCCATCACACCTTCCTCGACGCCGGCCGGATCGCCGAGCAGGAGGGCGCCGCCGCGGTCGCCCTGCACGCCCGCACGGCCGCGCAGCGCTATTCGGGGTCGGCCGACTGGAGCCGGATCGGCGAGCTCAAACAGGCGGTCACCACCATCCCGGTGCTGGGCAACGGCGACATCTTCGAGGCCGGCGACGCGCTGGCGATGATGGCCACGACCGGCTGTGACGGCGTGGTCATCGGCCGTGGGTGCCTCGGGCGCCCCTGGCTGTTCGCCGAGCTCTCGGCCGCCTTCAGCGGAACGCCGATCCCCACGCCGCCCAACCTTGGCGAGGTCGCCGACATCATCCGTCGCCACGGCCAGCTCCTCGCCGAGCATTTCGGCGAGGACAAGGGCATGCGCGACATCCGCAAGCACATCGCCTGGTACCTGCATGGCTTTCCGGCCGGATCAGACCTGAGACGGTCGCTCGCCCTGGTGAAAACGCTGAACGACCTCGATCGGCTCCTCACGGAACTCGACCGCGACGTGCCCTTTCCCACCGCGGCCCACGGACCGCGCGGACGACAGGGCTCCGCCGCCGCGGTCAGCCTCCCCGAGGGGTGGCTGAACGACCCCGACGACTGCACCGTGCCCACCGATGCCGATGTGATGAATTCGGGTGGCTGAACCGATACCTGACCGACTATGAAGATCTCAGGTTCAATAAGTACGATCATCTAACTGACCTGGACTGCGGTCCGGTCCTGGTGCCCGAGTAACCAACACCGACGTCGACGCACGTTGTGAACGCGACATTCGTTTGAGCCGGAGGCTGCCTGGACCATGAGTGACGGCGACAACGCCACTCCCGGCCAGGGCGGCACCCCCGACGAACGGCCGCACGCCGCCTCCATGCGCGCCCCCTGGGAGCGCGTCCCGGCTGTGCCCATTTCCCGGTTCGCTCCGCTCCTACCCTCCGGCCCTTCCCCCGGCAACCACAGCGAAGGCGTCGCTGTCGCCGACCTGATCGCCAGGGTCACCGGCAGCCAGCGGGTCACCCCCGTCACCCGGCGCAGCGTCGACGTGAGACCGCCGGCCGACGACGCCACCGTTCCGTTCGCCGTCGCCGATGAGATCCCCGACCTCGGGGCACTGGCCCGCGGCCGTCGGCCCCTGGCCGCCGACGCCAATCCCCCGATCCCGCCCCGACGTCCCCCGCGGCCTGCGCGCCAACAACCACCGCCGCACCGGCGCCGTCCGGCACTCATGCTGGGCCGGGTGGCGGTCGCACTCATTGCGCTCTGTGCGCTGGCGATCACCGGCGCGGCATGGCAGTGGCAGTCGGCCAAGAACAAGCTGCTCAACACCATCGCCGCGCTGGACCCCAATTCCAGCGACATCCGCGACCCGAACGGCCAGATCGGCGACGAGAACTTCCTCATCGTCGGCGTCGACAGTCGCATCGGTGCCAACTCCGAGATGGGCGCCGGTGACACGACCGCCGCCCAGGGCGCCCGCTCGGACACGATCATGCTGGTCAACATCCCGGCCAGCCGCAAACGCGTCGTCGCCGTCTCCTTCCCCCGCGACCTCGCGATCACGCCGATGAACTGCCAGGCCTGGAATCCCGAGACCGGCAAGTACGGGCCGGTCTACGACAAGGACACCGGTGAGTGGAGTGACAACGAGCGGGAGACCGGCACCAAGCTCAACTCCGCCTACGCCCTCGGCGGCCCGAAATGCCTGGTCAAGGTCATCCAGAAGATCTCCGGCCTGGCGATCAACCGGTTCATGGCCGTCGACTTCGCCGGTTTCGCCAAGATGGTCGACGCCCTGGGCGGGGTCGAGGTCTGCAGCACCACCCCGCTGGACGACGCCGAACTCGGCCCGATCCTGACCACCGCGGGCCGCCAGAAGCTCGACGGCCCCCAGGCGCTGAACTACGTGCGCGCCCGCTCGATCGCCACCGAGGGCAACGGCGACTACGGCCGGATCAAGCGCCAGCAGCTGTTCCTGTCGTCGCTGCTGCGGTCGATGATCTCCTCGGAGACGCTGTTCGACATCGACCGGCTCGACGAGGTCGTCAACACCTTCATCGACGACAGTTACGTCGACAACGTGCAGACCCGCGACCTGGTCCGGCTGGGCCAGTCCCTGCAGGGCATCAACGCCGGGCGCATCACGTTCGTGACCGTGCCCACCACCGGAATCGCCGACGCCGACGGCAACGAGGTGCCCCGGACCCAGGACGTCCGGGCGCTGTTCGACGCCATCATCGACGACGAGCCGCTGCCCGGGGAGAACGACTCCAACGAGACGCTCACGCCCCACACGTCCACGACGAAGACCACCGACGCCAGCGGCACGTCATCGGAGGAGACGACCTCCTCGGAGACAACCACCACGACCAGCTCCGCCGAAAGCACCCTGACCACCACCGAAGAGGTGAAGGCGGTAGCGGCCGACCCGCGGGACGTCACCGTTCAGGTGGCCAACGCCACCGAGCGGGAGGGTCTGGCGGAGGCCGCGACCAAGGAGTTCGAGCTGTACGGCTTCAATGCCCGGGAGCCGGATTACTCCTCGGAGTGGGGCACGATCACCACCACCACGGTGTACTACTCGGAGGGCAACGAACAGGCCGCCGCGACGATCGCGGCGACGCTGCCGGGCGCCTATGTCGAACGGATCACCGGTCTCGGCGAAGTGGTGCAGGTGGTGCTCGGTCCGGACTTCACCACCGTGAAGTATCCGCAGGCCAGCGGAACCGCGCTGAACGTCAACGTCACCCACACCGGCGGCAGCACCCCGACCCGGCTGCCGTCTGATCTCACCGTGACCAACGGCGCCGACGTCAGCTGCGAATAGGCGGGCGATTCACCGTCCGTTCAGGTGCAGGTCACCGACTGATCGTCGGGGCGACAGTAGTCTGGTCTCATGCGGACCGCATACCACGAGCAGCTCGACGCGCTGATCCACCAACTGGCGGAGATGTGCCGGATGGCGGGGATCGCGATGGAACGGGCGACTCAGTCGCTGCTGCAGGCCGATCTCGTCCTCGCCGAGCAGGTGATCGGCGACCATGAGCAGATCTCGGCGACCAGCGCCCGCGCAGAGGAGGCGGCGTTCGTGCTGCTGGCGCTGCAGGCTCCGGTGGCCGGCGACCTGCGCTCGATTGTCAGCTCCATCCAGATCGTCGCCGACGTCGAACGGATGGGCGCGCTGGCTCTGCACGTGGCGAAGATCGCCCGCCGCCGCCACCCCCAGCACGCCCTGCCGGAAGAGGTCAACGGCTACTTCGCCGAAATGGGGCGCATCGCCGTGGATCTCGCCGAGAGTGCCCGCTGCGTGCTGATCTCCCGCGACCCGGAACGGGCCCGCCGCATCCGCGAGGACGACGACGCGATGGACGATCTGCACCGCCACCTGTTCAGCGTGATGATGGACCGGGACTGGAAGCATGGGGTCGCCGCCGCGGTGGACGTCACCCTGCTGGGCAGGTTCTACGAACGCTTCGCCGACCATGCGGTCGAAATCTCCCGGCGGGTGATATTCCAGATCACCGGCAAGATGCCGGACGAGGAAGAGATCGCGACCTACTGACGGCTCATCACCCGAAGCGGCCGGAGATGTAATCCTCCGTCGACTTCTGCGTCGGGTTGGAGAAGATCTTGCCGGTGTCGTCGACCTCGACCAATCGGCCGGGCTTGCCCGCGGCCTCCAGGTTGAAGAATGCCGTCTGATCGCTGACGCGTGCGGCCTGCTGCATGTTGTGCGTGACGATCACTATCGTGAAGTCCCGCTTGAGTTCGGCGATCAGGTCCTCGATCGCCAGGGTCGAGATAGGGTCCAGCGCCGAACACGGTTCATCCATCAGCAGCACATCCGGCTGCACCGCGATGGCGCGTGCGATGCACAGCCGCTGCTGCTGCCCGCCCGACAAACCGCCGCCCGGCTCGCCGAGCCGGTCCTTGACCTCGTTCCACAAGTTGGCCCCGCGCAGGGAGCGTTCGGCGGTCTCATCCAGCAGTGCGCGGTTGCGGACGCCCTGCAGCTTCAGCCCCGCGACCACGTTGTCGCGAATGGACATGGTGGGGAACGGGTTCGGCCGCTGGAACACCATGCCGATGGTCTTGCGCACACCGGTCGGATCCACGCCGGGCGCATAGATGTCGTCGCCGTCGAGAAGGACAGAACCTTCCACCCGGGCACCCGGGATGACTTCGTGCATCCGGTTGAGCACCCGCAGCACGGTGGACTTGCCGCACCCGGACGGGCCGATGAATGCGGTGACGCTGCGCGGCGGGATCGCCATGGTGACGTCGGCCACCGCGTGGAATGCGCCGTAGTAGATATTGACGTCTTTGAGGTCGAGTCGTTTTGCCATAGCTGGTCCTACACCTTCTTGGGACTGAAGAATCTCGCGAGCAGACGGGCGCCGATGTTGAGCACGGCGATCAGCACGATCAGCGTGAGCGCCGCGGCCCAAAGTCGATCCGTCGGAACGGGATTGGCGCCCGCGCCCGCCGACGTCTGGTCGTACATCATGCCGGGCAGCGAGCCCATGAAGCCGTTGAACATGTCGAAGTTCATCGCCTGCGAGTAGCCGACCAGAATCAGCAGCGGTGCGGTCTCCCCCATCACGCGCGCCAGGGCGAGCAGGATGCCGGTCACGATGCCGGACAACGCCGTCGGGATCACGATGCGGACGATGGTCTTCCACTTCGGCACGCCCAGCGCGTAACTGGCCTCCCGGAGGTCCATCGGGACGATCCGCAACATCTCCTCGGTGGAACGCACGATCACCGGAATCATCAACAGCACCAAGGCAAGTGACACCGCGAAGCCGGACCGCTGGAAACCCAGGGTGGCGACCCACAGGGCGTAGATGAACAACGCGGCAACGATGGAGGGCACGCCGGTCAGGATGTCCACCATGAAGGTGGTCAGCCGGCCGAGCCGGGTGCCGCCGCCGTACTCCACGAGGTAGATGCCCACCAGCACGCCCACGGGGATGGAGATCGCCGCGCACACGACGCCTTGCAGGATCGTGCCGACCAGCGCGTGGTACGCCCCGCCACCGGCCATGAACGCCGTCATACCGGCCTGGGAGTTCGTCCACCAGGTGGAGTCCAGTAACAGCCGGTAGCCCTTGCTGACCACCGAGTACAGCACCCACACCAGCGGAACGACCGCCACCGCCACCGACAGGGTCACCAGAACGGTGGCAACGTTGTTGGCGAGCTTCCGGCGCTTGCTGATGTGCGTGAACGCCGGCGCCTTGACCGGGGTGTCGAGCGTCGAGGTCATCAGGCGGCTCTCCTTGCCACGGCCGCACGGGCGGCGGAGTTCACCACGAAGGTCAGCGCGAAGAGCACCAGTCCGGCGGCGATGTAGGCGCCGGCCTTGTACTCGTCGTTGAATTCCGCTGCGGCAGCGGCGATCTTGCTGGCGAAGGTGTACCCACCGTCGAACACCGACCAGCCGAACGCCTTCTGGGTTCCGCGCAGGATGATCAGCAGGGCCACGGTCTCCCCCAGTGCGCGGCCGAGTCCGAGCATCGCGCCGCTGACGTAGCCAGACATCCCGAACGGCAGGACGGTGGTCTTGACTACCTCCCATCGGGTGGCGCCGAGTGCCAGTGCGGCTTCGATCTGACCCTTGGGCGTCTGGGCGAACACCTCACGCGTGACGGCGGTGATGATCGGCAGGATCATCACCGCCAGCACGATGCCCGCGGTGAAGATGGTGCCGCCACCGGCCACCGAGGCGTTCCCGGTGGAGAACAGGAAGATCCAGCCGAGGTGTTCGTTGAGCCACATCGCGAAAGGCTTGAGAACCGGGGCCAGAACATAGAGGCCCCACACGCCGTAGATGATCGACGGCACCGCGGCCAGCAGATCCACCATGTAGGCCAGCGGGCTACCGACCCGCCGCGGCGCGTACTGGGTGAGGAAGATCGCGATCCCGAGCGCGATCGGCATGGCCAGCACCAAGGCGAACAACGAGACGAAGACCGTCACCTGCAATAGGTCGAGGATGCCGAACTGCATGTGGGCGGTGTCGGTGGTGAGCCAATTGCCGCCGTAGGTCAGGAAGTTCGCATCGTTGCGGGCCAGTGCCGGCACCGCGCGCCACACCAGGAAAATCCCGATGGCGGCGATCAGCGCGATGATCAGGACACCGGACCCCTCGGCCGCGGCGCGGAAGATGCGGTCCCCGAGCCGCGCCCGGCGGTGGCCGGACGGGTCGGTGGGGATGGCCGGGGGTTCCGGGATGGGTGCCGCCAGAGCACCTGCGGACCCGGCCTCCACCGGATCAGGCACCTGGTCGGTCACGTTCATCCCATCGCTGACGTTCCGTTCTATCGTCACCGCAATCGAACCCCTTCGCCAGCGCTATTACTGGATTGCGCTGACCGCGGTCAGCAGGCGCTGCTTGAAGGCGTCCGGCAGGGGAATGTAACCCGCCGCCGAGAGACCGGACTGGCCGTCGTTGGCCGAGACGGTCAGGAAGGACTTCACCGCCGCGGCGGTGTCCGCCGGGTACCCCTCCGAGCAGACGATCTCGTAGGTGGCCAGCACCAGCGGGTACGCGCCCGGGGCCGTGGTGCCGTAGATCGAGTTCAGATCGAGCACCAGGTCGTTGCCCTCGGCGGCGAACTTGGCGCCCTCGATGGACTTTCCAGCCGAGGCGTCGGTGAGTTCGACAGCCCCCGCGCCGGTGTCGATCTGGGCCATCGGCAGTCCGGCCTGGGTGACGAAGCCCTTCTCGACGTAGCCGATGGCACCCGGGGTGGCCTGGACGGCCTGCACCACACCGGCCGACTTCTGCGCGCCCTCGCCGGCGCCGCCCTGGAACTCCTTGCCGGCCCCCTTGGTCCAGCTGTCCTTGGCCGCGGTGCCCAGGTACTTCTGGAAGTTGTCGGTGGTACCGGAGGAGTCCGAGCGGTAGATCGGGACGATCTTGGTGTCGGGCAGCGTGGCGCCGCTGTTCAGCGCGGCGATCGCCGGGTCATTCCAGGCGGTGATCGCGCCGGTGAAGATCTTGGCCAGCACGTCGGCGTTCAGGGCGAGCTTGTCGACGCCGGGCAGGTTGTAGGCCAGGGCGACGGGCCCGAACACCAGCGGCAGGTTCCAGGCGGGGTTTCCGCCGCAGCGCTTGGCGGCCTGGTCCGGCTGGTCCTTGGACAGCGGCGAATCCGAGCCGGCGAAGTCGACCTGGCCGGCGATAAACTGGTTGACGCCCGCACCCGAGCCGGTCGGGTTGTAAGAGAGATTCTTGCCGGGGCACTTCTGACCCCACACCTGGTTGAACACCCCGATGGCATTCTGCTGGGCCGTCGAGCCCTCCGCGCTGAGGGTGTTCTTGCCGCCGCACTCCGCGGAGGTCGACGACCCGCCGGCCGAGCTTGCGGTGGATGACGGGGCGGCGGCCTTGTTGTTGTCGCTGCCGCAGGCGGTGAGCGCCGCGATGGCGGTGGCCGAGGCGGTCAGGGCGATGGCTTTGCCGAACTTGCTGAAGTCCACAGCATCTCTTTCTGTGAGGGCGCGTCTCTCTCGGTGATCGCGTCGCACGCAAGCTATGCGGGCGGAGTGGCCGATTCACAGATGGGCGGTGAACGCGTGGTGAACTGCTGGCTCAAGCCTTCGCGTAGGCGGTGTCGACGCTGTTCACAACGAATCCGAGGCCTTCATAAGTCCTGATGGCGGCGGCATTGTCGGACTCCACATAGAGCATCACGGCCGCGTCGCCGTGACCGAGTTCACCTGCCAGGTGGGTCAGGCCGCGCAGCGTCAGCACCCGGCCGAGACCGCGTCCCTGCGCGTCGGGATCAACGCCCAGCACGTACACCTCGCCCAGCCGGTCATCGTGGACTTTCGTCCAGTGGAAGCCCAGCAGTTCACCGGTGCTCTCGTCGACGGCGAGGAAAAGTCCCTCCGGATCGAACCAGGGCTCGGACATCCGTTGGCCGATGTCGGACTCCACCCAGCCGCCCTGCTCGGGGTGCCAGGAGAAGGCCGCGTTGTTGACCCTCAGCAGTTCCGCGTTATCCGCCTGTCCGCTATAGCGTCGGATCGAAACACCCTGTGGGACAGCGGTCTCCGGGACCTCCGACAACGGCCGGCGCATCTGGAGCAGTTCGCGAACCGGCAAGAGGCCACACGATTCGGCCAGTGCCCGCGCGGCGGGCAGAGTCCCGTGGGCCCAGAAACGCGTCGAGGACCCTTCGCGGGCCAGCGTCGCCCGGATGAGTGCGGCGCCGATGCCGCGGCGACGCGCGTCGGGCCGCACCGCCAACTCGGCGGTTCCGCCGGAGTTCACATTCAGGTAGCCGAGGAGCGACCCATCCGAGTCGGTGACGAGCAGGTGTTCGCTGTCCGGTCCGGCGAGTTCGCGGAGCACCTGTTCCCCGACCGGCACGACGCCGTCGACCTCCGCGGCGGCGACGACGAGTTCCCGGACGTCGTCCTGCTCATCCGGCTGCAGCGAGGTCCGCCAGTGCTCATCGGACGACACCGAGGTCGCCCGGTGTTCGGCCGTCACTGACCGGGCAGCAGCGACATGTCGGCGTCCTCGACCAGTTCGCCGTCACTCTCGCCATCGACGTCACCGTCGGGGGCGGCGGACCGGCCGCGCGCCGGCCGGACGGCCTTGTAGCCGACGTTGCGGACGGTGCCGATCAGCGCCTCGTACTCGGGGCCGAGTTTAGCCCGCAGGCGCCGCACGTGAACGTCCACCGTTCGGGTGCCGCCGAAGAAGTCGTAGCCCCAAACCTCTTGCAGCAGTTGGGCTCTGGTGAACACCCGGCCGGCGTGCTGCGCCAGGTACTTCAGCAGTTCGAACTCCTTGTAGGTGAGATCCAGCGGGCGGCCCCGCAGCCGGGCGGTGTAGGTGCCCTCGTCGATCACCAATTCGCCGAGATTGACCTTCCCGGCGCTCTCCTGGTTGGCCAGGCCGCCGCGCCGGCCGACGAGCAGCCGCAACCGGGCGTCGATCTCCGCCGGCCCGGTAGCCGGGAGCAGGATCTCGTCGATCCCCCAGTCGACGGTCACCGCGACCAGACCGCCCTCGTTGACCACGGCCACCACCGGAACCGGCGCGCCGGTGGTGCCCAGCAGCCGGCACAGGCCGCGCGCGGCGGCCAGATCCGTGCGCGCGTCCACGATGGCGACGTCCGCCGAACCGGCCTCCAGCAGCGATGCCACCTCGGTCGGCGCGGAGCGCACCGAGTGCGCCAGCAGCGACAGTGAGGGCAGCACCGACTCGGGGTTCGGGTCGGCGGTCAATAGCAACAGGTCCAAAGATCTCTCCTGGTTTGCCAGTCACTGTAACCCGCTACCTGCTGTTTCGCCGATCCCGGCGGCTGGCCGCGGCGGTAGGCCAGAATGGCCGGGTGCGAAAGGTCATCACCGTTGTGGGTGCCTCGGTGCTGGCCGTGACCCTGGCCGGTGCCGCCGTCGACACCGGTGCGGCGATTTATGCGGAGTACCAGTTGGCGCGCCATGTCCGCAGCGCGGCCAGGCTTCCGTTCGACCCGTGGGTGGCGATTCTGGGGTTTCCGTTCATCCCGCAGGCGATGCGTCATCGCTACGACGAACTGGAGATCAAGGCCAACGGTGTGGAGCACCCGGTGGTGGGCAACGTCACACTCGAGTCGACCATGCACGACATCGGCCTGACGCAGGCCTCCTGGCTGATGCGGCCCGACGCCGAGCTGCCGGTGGGCATGCTGGAGAGCCGGATCATCATCGACTCCCGCCACCTGGGCGCGTACCTCGGCATCAAGGACCTCGCCGTGCAGGCGCCCGCCGAGGACACCGACGACCCGACCGGCGGCACCACCGAGTCCGGCATCTCCGGAAACAAGGGATTGGTTTTTTCCGGTACGCCGACGAAGGCGGGGTTTGACAAGCTGGTCAGTGTGACCGTCGACCTGTCCTTCACCGGCCCCGACCAGACGACGCTGGTTCTCACCCCGACCGGCGTCGCCACCGGGCCCAACACCGCCGACCAGACGGTGCCCGACGACAAGCGCGAGGCCGTTCTCGACGCCTTCCGGGCCGCCGTGCCGGGCCAGAAGCTGCCCTTCGGCCTGCGGCCGACCGCCGAGGGTGCCCGCGGCTCGGACCTCATCATCGAGGGCATCGTCGAGGACGTCACCGTGCGACTGGACGGGTTCCGGCGATGAGCGCGCTGATCACCGCCGGGGCTGCCATCGCCGCCGCGATGGGCGTCGCCGCCACCGTCGGAGTCATGCACAACCGGCGCGCCGGCGTGCTGCGCCACACCCCCGACCCCGACGGGGCGCCGTTGCCGGACACCGCCGAACTCGGCCTGTCCGACACCAGCCCGACGATCGTCCACTTCACCGCGGTCTGGTGCGGACCGTGCGCCGCGGTCCGGCGCGTCATCCAGCAGGTGGTCGCCGACCTGCCGCAGGTGGCCCATGTCGAGATCGACATGGACGCCAATCCGGCCGCGGCACGACAGTTGTCGGTGCTGTCGTTGCCGACGACGTTCATCTTCGACGCCGAGCGACGCCAGCGGTATCGCTCGGCCGGGGTCCCGAAAGCGGCCGACCTCAAAGCGGCGCTGGAGCCACTGCTGTCCTGATGGCGCGGTTGACCTGACCGCGGGGTCTCTGGGTAGCATGGGACCGTGCAGTCCCGCCTTGAGCAGATGCTCACCAAGCGCCGCGCAGTCGATCTGTGCCGCATCGCGGGTTGTTGCTGTTGTTGCTGTAGCTGCTGAGTAAGCCGCCACCGCCCTCTTCGCGTTTTTGCCGCGCTTACTCCCGCAGTGCCCCCGGCCTGTCCCTTTCAGCCTGCCCAGCAACAGGAGTTCATCAATGTCGGTCACCACTTCACACCAGGCCACCACCGCCGTCGACCAGGTCGACGTGCGCGGCCCGCGTTTCGCCGCCTGGATCACCACCGGCGTACTGCTCGCCGTGCTGCTCGTCTCGGCCGTGAGCACCAGCCTCGCGGCGGTCATCCTGGCCGTGCAGGCACTGGTCTTCGCGATCGGTGCGCTGCGCGGCCCCCGCCAGCATCCCTACGGAAGACTGTTCGCGGCGTTCCTCGCACCGCGTCTGGGACCCGTCTCCGAGCGGGAACCTGTGCAGCCCTTGCGTTTTGCCCAATTCGTCGGTCTGATCTTCGCAGCCGTCGGACTCGTCGGCTTCGTCGCCGGAGCCCCGCTGCTGGGCGTGATCGCCACCGCATTCGCGTTGGGCGCGGCATTCCTCAATGCGGCGTTCGGAATCTGCCTCGGCTGCCAGATCTACCCGCTGGTTGCCCGGTTTCGTCGCCTCGACGCCGCCTGATCCCCGACCCGAAAGGATTGATGTGTCATGAGCACCACACCTACTCAGATCCTGCCGGCCGGCACCGACCTCCAGCAGGAGACGGTGATCGCCGGGCGGGTCGTCGACCATTCCGGCCGGACGGTCGGCGGGGCGTCCGTGCGCCTGCTCGACGAGGCGCAGGAGTTCACCGCGGAGCTCATCGCGACGCCGAGTGGTGACTTCCGTTTCTTCGCCGCGCCCGGCACCTGGACGGTGCGCGCGCTGTCCCAGGCGGGGCAGGGCCATGTCACCCTCGCGCCCGCGGGCACCGGAATTCATGAGGTCGACGTCAAGGTTGCCTGACCGCGCCGGGCAGACCGGGCGATAGACTCCTCGCGTGGTCCTGTTCTTCGAATTCCTGCTGGTCGCGTCGACGGTCGTGATCACGTGGTTCGCGTTGTACGCGGTCTACCGACTCATCACCGACGATTCGTGACCGACGACGACATCAAGGGCAGCGGCGATCGGGCAGTGGCTGCCGCGGCCGAACGCGCCAAGCAGACCGCCGGCCGAAACATCCCGGTGTTCGACGACCTCCCCGTCGCCGACACCGCAAACCTGCGGCAGGGCGCCGACCTGCACGACGCCCTGCTGGCGCTACTGCCCCTCGTCGGGGTCTGGCGTGGCGAGGGAGAGGGCCGCGCTGCGCACGGCGACTACCGGTTCGGCCAGCAGATCATCGTCTCGCACGACGGTGGCGACTACCTCAACTGGGAAGCGCGGTCCTGGCGGCTCGACGAGGCCGGTGAGTACCACGGTCCCGGGCTGCGCGAGACCGGGTTCTGGCGCTTCGTCCACGACCCGGGCGACCCGGACGAATCCCAGGCGATCGAGCTGCTGCTCGCCCACTCCTCCGGCTACGTCGAACTGTTCTACGGACATCCCCGCAACCAGTCGTCCTGGGAACTGGTCACCGACGCGCTGGCCCGCAGCAAATCCGGTGTGCTCGTCGGCGGGGCCAAGCGCCTGTACGGCATCGTCGACGGCGGCGATCTGGCCTATGTCGAGGAACGGGTCGACGCCGACGGCGGACTGGTCCCTCATCTATCGGCGCGACTGACGAGGCATATCGGATGAAGTCACTGCGGACGGCGGCCGCGATCAGCGCCGCGTTGCTTATCGCTGCGTGCTCGGCGAAGAACTCGCCGTCGCAGCCCACCACCACCGACTGGGAACCGATGCCGGCCTCGCACGGGTCGCTCGCGGAGTGCCTCAAGGCAAACGGCGTCCCCGACGCCGGCGGTCCCGCCGCGGTCCTCGGCCCGCCGGCCGGGGTCGACCAGGCGGCGTGGGACAAGGCGATGAAGGCCTGTTCGACGTTGGCACCAGGACCGGCACCCGGACCGTCGACGCCCTGACCTAACCTGGCAGGCATGCCCCGCATGTCCAGCGTGGATGCCGCCTTCTGGTTCGGCGAAACGCCGTCCTGGCACATGCACATCGGCGCGCTGGCCATCTGCGATCCGAGTGACGCACCCGACTTCTCGTTCGAGCGGGTGAAGCAGTTGGTCGCCGAACGGCTGGCCGAGTTGCCACAGCTGCGCTACCGCGTCGCCGAGGCCCCGTACGGACTGGACCGGCCGTGGTACGTCGACGACGCACCGGACCTCAACTTCCACCTGCATCACGTCGCCCTGCCCACACCGGGGAGTCGGGCGGAACTCGACACCCTCGTCGGGCGCCTGTGGTCCTACAAGTTGGACCGCGCAAAGCCGTTGTGGGAGATGTGGTTCATCGAAGGCCTCGAAGACGGCCGGGTCGCACTGCTGACCAAGATCCACCACTGCCTGGTCGACGGCGTCTCCGGCGCGGGCGTGAGCGAGATCCTCTTCGACATCACGCCCGAACCGCGGCCGGTGAAACTCGTTGCGGCCCAATCCCGTCGGGTTCCCGCGCTGCCCCGCCCGGAGTTGCGCCTGATCACTTCGGCGTTCAACGCCGCCGTCATGACCCCATACCGCGTCCTGCGGTTCCTCGACCAGACCCTACGACAGCAACTGGCGGCCCGGGCCATCCCGGAGAAGCCGGCCGGATACTTCGAAGCGCCCCCGACCCGGTTCAACGCACCGATCTCCCAGCAACGCCGCGTCGCCGCCGCGCGGATCCCGCTGGCGCGGGTCAAGGCCGTCAAGGACGCCTACGGCGTCAAGGTGAACGACGTCGTGCTGGCGATCGTCGCCGGGGCGCTGCGGACCTATCTGGACCGCGGCGGGGAACTGCCCGACCGCCCCCTGGTGGCTCAGGTGCCGGTCTCGACGCGCACCGATGCGACCGCCGTCGGCAATGCGATCAGTTCGATGACGGTGGCGCTGCCCGTCGAGATCGACGACGCCGCCGAGCGACTCAGACAAGTGCACCGGTCCTCTCACGCGGCCAAGCAGATGGCCGAGGCCATGACGGCCCACCAGATCATGGGGCTGACCGAGACCACGCCGCCGGGCCTGTTCCGCCTCGCCGCCCGCGCCTACACGGCCAGCCGGCTCGGGGAGAACGTCCCGCCGATCAACCTGGTCGTCTCCAACGTCCCGGGTCCGCCGATCCCGCTGTACGCGGCCGGGGCGGTGCTGGAGGAGTTCACGCCGATCGGCCCGCTGCTGATGGACGTCGCGCTCAACGTCACCTGTTTCAGCTACCGGGAGTGGCTCGATTTCGGATTCGTCACCACGCCTGATGTCGCCGACGACATCGGTGATCTGGCCGGGGCCATCGAGCCGGCGCTGGCCGAACTGGAACGGGCGGCAGGCCGCGTAAAGCGGCGCAGCTCACAACAGTGACAGACATGGAACGGCCCCCGAGCTTTTGGATCCTGGTTGGACGGACCGGGAGCTCGGGGGCCGGGTAGCTGCCTGGAATTCGCCAGCGCACTCATGCGCAGGTGATTCCGCAACCTGTGTCGCATTCGCCGCTTCACCTCGTTCAGCGGCGTGGTGCTGCTAGCGGGCAGCCACCTCACATGTCCAAGAAGTACTCAAAGTTCCGGACCACCTCCTTCCTTGTGTACGGCTGACCGTACTCGCGTCACGCCGCGCGCGCCAAGGCATTTTCGCGGTCAGCGATCAATATCTCGGGCGCGGTCAGCGATCAATATCTCGGGCGCGGTCAGCGATCAATATCTGGGGCGCGGTCAGCGATCAATATTTTGGGGCGTGGTCAGCGATCGCTGAGGATGGCCGCTTCCACCAGCGAGGCCATCTCCGCCCGCAGCGCCGCGGGCCGGAGCGGCTTCTCGTCCAGGGTGTGCACCCGGGCCCCCAGGGTGATGCTCGATACCAGCCAAACACCCTGTGCGGCAAGCAGATCGGCGGGACGCAGGGCCTGGTAGTCACAGTCGTATCCGGCGTCGCGGGCGACCTCGAAAAGTGCCTGCTGCGTGGTGCCGCGCAGGATCGGATACCAGGGCGGCGGCGTCAGCAGGCAGGGCCGCCCGTCGGCGCCGGTGACGGCGATCACCACCGTCGAGCGCGGCCCCTCGAGGATGAACCCGTCGGAGCTGACGAAGATCACGTCGTCGGCCCCGGTGCGGGCGGCGTGCCGCAGTGCCGCCATGTTCACGGCATACGACAGAGTTTTCGCGCCGGCCAGCAGCCAGGGCATCGTCTCCGCGCCGCCGGCCGCGAGGCCCCGGTCGAGCAGCACCGCGGAAACCCCGTCGCGGCGGGCCGCCTCCACCCGCGTCGCCAGCGGACTGATCATCAGGTACGCGGTCGGCTCCGACCCGCTCTCGCGCCCGCGGCTGTAGACCAGTCGCAGGGCGCCCTCGTCGGCCGTCTGGGTGGCCCACTGCGCCGTCGCGGTGTCGATGGCCCGCCGCCACGCGGCCAGGTCCGGCTCGGGCAGGTCCAGCAGCGCCGCGGAACCGGCCAGCCGTCGCAGGTGCGGTTCGATCAGGCAGGCCCGTCCGTCGCGCACCAGCAGTGTCTCGAAGACGCCGTCGCCGCGGACGGCGGCGAGGTCGTCGGCGAACATCAGGGGCTGTCCCGGCTCCCACACGGTGCCGTCGAGTGTGACGAGCACCGAGCCGGACATGGGTTCAGAGCCTACTGGCCTGCTCGTACAGTTGAGACGTGTCAGCCGTGCCCGCCCCTGAGACCTCGCCCGACGCCGGCGCGGTGTGGCATTACGGCGACCCGCTCGGCGAGCAGCGCGCCGCCGAACACGACGCCGTGGTGGTGGATCGCTCGCATCGCGCCGTCATCGCACTCACGGGTGCCGACCGTCGTGGCTGGCTGCATTCGATCAGCACCCAGCACGTGGCGGAGGCGCCGGAGGGTTCCTGCACCGAGAACCTCAGCCTCGACGGCCAGGGCCGGGTCGAGGATCACTGGCTGCAGACCGAACTCGGCGACGTCACCTACCTGGACACCGAGCCGGGGCGCGGCGAGCCGCTGCTGACGTACCTGAAGAAGATGGTCTTCTGGTCCGATGTCGCGCCCGTGGCCGCCGATGTGGCGGTGTTGTCGCTGCTCGGCCCCCGACTGACCAAGCCGGCCGTGCTCGCCGCGCTCGGTGTCGACGGTCTGCCGGCGGAGTCGACGGCCGTGGCGTTGCCCGGCGGCGGCCTCCTGCGCCGGCTGCCCGCCGCGACCGGGCAGGTGCGGCTCGACCTACTCGTGCCCCGAGGGACCAAGGACGAGTGGTTGGCCCGACTGGGCGACGCCGGGGTGCGGCGCGCCGGAATCTGGGCCTACGAGGCGCTACGGGTGGCAGACCGCACGCCGCGGCTGGGCGTGGACACCGACGAACGGACCATCCCGCACGAGGTCGGCTGGATCGGCCCGCCCGGAGAAGGCGCCGTGCACCTGGACAAGGGCTGCTACCGCGGCCAGGAGACGGTGGCACGGGTGCACAACCTCGGCCGGCCCCCGCGCATGCTGGTCCTACTGCACCTCGACGGTTCCCCCGAACGGCCCGCCGCGGGTGACCCGGTGCTGGCCGCCGGGCGGCCGGTGGGCCGTCTGGGCACCGTCGTCGACCACGTCGACCTGGGCCCGATCGCACTGGCGCTGGTCAAGCGCGGCCTTCCCGCCGACACCGCGCTGACCACCGGCGGTGAGCACCCCGCCATCGCCCGCATCGATCCGGACTCCTTGCCACCGGCCGACGTCACCGGCGCGGGACGGCTGGCGGTCGAGCGTCTTCGTGGCGAGCATCACTAGCGGCGACGCCGGCGTTTCGCCGCACAGCGAACCGGGCCTGCCCGCACTTCGGAGCCCGGCACGGTAAGGTGGGCGGCAGGATAAATTCGACATGGATCGGAGCCGCCTGACTTCAGGCCGCTCCGTTATTGCGCGAGGGGGTTCCCCCATGGGCCGCGGCCGGGCTAAGGCAAAGCAGACCAAGGTTGCCCGAGAGCTGAAATACAGCTCTCCGCAAACCGATTTCAGCCAGCTTCAGCGGGAGCTGGCCGGGTCCAGCGCTGAGGATCCTGACAGTGACGACTCGTGGGACGAGGACGACTGGCGCCGCTGACTCCAGCGGGTCGATCTCCAACCGATTTCCGGCCACGTGCCGGCAGGGCTCCCTTCAGAACCTGGGGTGCTGCCCCACCAGCGTGGCGCGTGGCGCGTCCTTGGCTTTCGCTCCGCCCTTGGTGACGGTGCCCAGGACCCAGCAGTCCAGGTGACGGGCGGTCAGGATCGCCAGCGCGCGGTCGGTGTCCTCCGGCGCGACGACCGCGACCATTCCGACGCCCATGTTGAACGTCTTCTCCATCTCGGCCCGTTCGACGCGACCGCGCTGGGCGATCAGGCCGAAAACCGGTGCGGGCGTCCAGCTTCCTCGGTCCAGTTCGGCGACGAGCCCGTTGGGGATGACCCGTTCCAGGTTGCCCGCCAAACCGCCCCCGGTGACATGGCAGAACGTGCTGACTTTGGTATCGGCGGCCAGCGCCAGGCAGTCCTTGGCGTAGATGCGAGTGGGTTCGAGGAGTTCCTCGCCCAGGGTCCGGCCGAATTCCTCGACGTGCCCGGCCAGGCTCATTCGGTCGATCTCCAACAGCACCTTGCGGGCCAGGGAGTAGCCGTTGGAGTGCAGGCCCGAGGAGCCCATCGCGATGATCACGTCGCCCGGGCGGACGCGGTCGGGCCCGAGGATGTCATCGGCCTCGACGACGCCGACCCCGGTGGCCGAGATGTCGTAGTGGTCGGGCTCCATCAACCCGGGATGCTCCGCGGTCTCCCCGCCGAGCAGGGCGCAGCCGGCGATCACGCAGCCGTCCGCGATGCCGGAGACGATGGCACTGACCCGTTCGGGGACGGTGCGGCCGACGGCGATGTAGTCCTGCAGGAACAGCGGTTCGGCCCCGCACACCACCAGGTCGTCGACCACCATGGCGACCAGGTCGAGCCCGACGGTGTGGTGGATGTCCATGGCCTGGGCGATGGCCAGTTTGGTACCGACACCGTCGGTGGACGACGCCAGGACGGGCTCGCGGTAGCCTCCGCGCAGCGCGAACAGGCCGGCGAAGCCGCCGAGGCCGCCGCGGACCTCCGGGCGGGTGGCGCGCTTGGCCAGCGGCTTGAACAGTTCAACGGCGCGATCGCCCGCCTCGATATCGACGCCGGCGGATGCGTAGGAGACGCGGGCACCCTCCCCGCGTTTGCTCTTCGACGACTCGCCAGACATCGGCGATAAGGCTACCGGTCGGGGTGTGAACGTCGACCGGGCACGGGCCGATCTCAGCGTGTTCCCACCCGGTCGACGATCTCGCGGGCCAGTGCGAAGGCGGATGTTGCGGCCGGTGAGGGAGCGTTGCGGACATGGATGACGGCATTCTCGTGAGAGAAGCCGTCGGAGAACACGAAGTCGTCGACGAGTGCGCCGTCGCGGCCGACGGCCTGGGCGCGGACGCCGGCATGCGAGGTTCCGTCGAGGTCGTCGACGGACAGACCGGGCATGTAGCGCGCTGCGGCGGCGACGAACGCGCGCCGACTCGCGGCCATCCGCATCTCCTCGATGCCGACGCGCCAGTACTTCCGGGCCACCCGCCAGGTGCCCGGCCAGGTGAGGGATTCCCAGGCGTCGTGTCCGCTGACCCGCCGCAGCGAATAGGCGTCGCGAGCCGCGACCATCATGGCCGTCGGCCCGAGCGTCACCTGCCCGTTGATGTGCTTGGTGATGTGCACGCCCAGGAAGGGCAGATCCGGGTTGGGGACGGGGTAGATCATGCCGCGCAGACGCGGTGTCGGAGTGGGCTTCAGTCCGAGGTAGGCGCCGCGGAACGGGACGATCTGCGGGTCGCGCGGGGCGCCGGCCTTGCGGGCCAGGCGGTCCGCCCACAACCCGGCGCAGACGATGACCGTGCGCGCAGTGATCGGCCCTGCGGTGGCGTGCACCGTGGCCGGTCGGGCGCCGTCGATGAAACCGACCGCGACGCCGTAGCGGATCTCGACACCGCCTGTCACGAGTTCCGCAGCGATCGTCCGGGCGACCAGGCCATAGTCGACGATGCCGGTGTTCGGGGCGTGAAGTGCCTGCAGCCCAACGGCATTCGGTTCGACCGCGGCGATCTCCTCGGCGCCGACACGGCGCAGGCCCGGCACCGCGTTCGCGAGGCCGCGTCTTTCGAGATCGTCCAGGCGGGGCAGTTCGTCGGCGTCGAGGGCAACGATGAGCTTGCCGCACCGCTCATACGGGATGGCGCTGGCGTCGCAGTAGTCATACATCAGCCGCGCGCCCTCGACGCACAGCCGGGCCTTCAGCGACCCGGGCTGGTAGTAGATGCCGCCGTGGATCACCCCGGAGTTGTGGCCCGTCTGGTGCTGCGCGGGCGCGGTTTCGCGTTCCAGGATCACGACGGTGTCGTCGGGGCGCCGTCGTCTCCATTCCCGGGCCACTGCCAGGCCGACGATCCCGGCGCCGACCACCGCAAGGTCGTAGGCCGTGAGATCAGGCAACGTAGCGGCGCAGCCACTCGTTGAGCGGCACCCCGGCCCGCAGCGTCGTGACCACCCTGTCCTTGGCCCTCGCGGTGCCGAGCCACGCCCCCACCGGCCAGTCCTTCATCATCGCGATTCCCTTGTGCCGCAACAGGTCGATGCGCGGATGGTCCTTGGCGAACCCCTTTGGTGTGGTCTTGAGCACCTCGTGCGCCATGGTCGTGTACCCGGCGTGGTGAAGGTCGTCGACGATCTCGGCGAGTTGGGTTCCGGACTTCTCCCGGTCGACGGCGGTGCGGAAGCGCTGCAGGGTCGCGGGGTCGGGCATGTAGAGGCCTCCCCCGACGGACAGCCCGTCGGCTGAGAAGGATACGTATGCCTGGCCGACGCCCTGGCCGAGGGTGGCCGCGCAGTTGGTCTTGTACGGTTCCTTGTTGGCGCTGAACCGGACGTCGCGGTAGGGCCGGAACAACTTGCCGGGGCCGAATTCGTCGGCGAGTTCGGCGAGCAGCTCCTCCATCGGGGTGCGCACGCACCGTTCGTAGACGGCCTTGTGGTCCTGCCAGTACGGCTTGGAGTTGTCGGCCTGCAGCCCTTCGTAGAACTCGACCGCCTCAACCGGCCACCCTTTGAATGCCATACGCGACATTCTGCGCTGTCCAATCCCGAGTCGCTCCGCTCCTGCCCGGCCCCGTCCAATCCCGAGTCGCTCCGCTCCTGCCCGGCCCCGTCCAATCCCGAGTCGCTCCGCTCCTGCCCGGCCCCGTCCAATCCCGGGTCGCTCCGCTCCTGCCCGCCGGTCAGCGGGCGTCGTGCGTAATCCGGCCGTCCATCATGGTCAGCACCACCGGCACCGCGTGGATCTCGCTCGAGTCGACGCGGAACAGGTCCGCCCCCAGCACGGTGAGGTCGGCGGCCTTACCCGTGGTCAGGCTGCCGGTGCGGTGTTCCAGGCGCAACTGGTAGGCGCCGTTGGCGGTGTAGCCGCGCAGGGCGTCGTGCAGACCGATGCGCTGACGGGGCACCAGCGGCAGGTCGTCGGGATAACCCGGGCGCTTGCGGGTGACCAGCGCCTCGATCTGGATCAGCGGCGGCCCCTCGTCGATGTCGACGCCGGGGATGTCGCTGCCGTAGGTGACGACGGCGCCGGAGCGGACCAGATCGCCATAGGGAAGGAGTCGCTCCTCGACCCGGTCCGCGCCGAGCAGACTGGTGTAGATGTCGCGGTACTGCCCGTTGTAGTCGGTGCCCCACAGCGGAGTGCAGTTGGCGATGATGCCCATCTGCGCGTACCGGCCGATGTCGGCGGGGTCGACCATCGAGTTGTGGGCGATCGTGTGTCTGGGATTTTCCGGCCCGTTCCGGGCCCTGCGCCGCCGCAACGCCCGCTCGTAGGCGTCGAGCACGACCCGCGTCGACCCGTCGGCGTCGACGTGGATGTGCATGTCGAACCCGGCCGCCTGGGTCATCTCGATCTGTGACTCGATGTGCTCCGGCGGAAATGTCATGGTGCCCAGGTCATCCGAAGCGTGCCCGATGCAGGGTGAGAGCACCAGCGCACCGCCGCTCATGAACGTGCCGTCGGCCCACATCTTGCAGGTGTTGATTTCCACGTGGGGGGATCGCAGTTCGGCATGCCAGGCCTTCAATCCGTCGACGATCGCAGCCGGATCGTCGTTGGGGCTGCGGGTCCAATACGAACCCGCGACCCGTACCGGCAGGGTGCCCGCATGGTCCTGGGCCACCAGATCCTCGTAAATCCACCGTGCGTCGGCACTGGTCGGCCCTGCCGCGGCCCCCGCCTCGAAATACGCGGTGACCCCCCACGAGGGGGCAGCCTGCAACGTCAATTCCTGAGCGGTACGGATGTTGGCGACCGAGAACAGATCCTGAGCGATGATGATCGGCATGTAGGACGCGGCCTCGACGGCATGGCCGGTGGGAGTGCCGTCCGGGTCACGCACCCAGTACTGGGCGCCGGGATCCGGGTCAGGCGTGGATCTTTCAATTCCCGCCGCGTGCATCGCCGCGGTGTTGAACCACATGTCGTGGGCGTCGGCCGAGAACAGGTACATCGGCCGGTCCCCGGTGATGTCGTCCAGCCATTCCCGCCGTGGCGAACGAGCCTCGAACGAATCCGGCATCCAGGCGTAGCCCCGCAGTGGCGCATCGACGGGCTGGTCGGCAACCCAGGACCGGACGGCAGCCAGCACCGCGTCCCGTCCGACGATTCCGGATAGGTTCACCCCGAGCTTTGCGATCGCCATCGACGCCAGATGGTTGTGCGCGTCAATGAAGCCGGGCAGGCACATGCCTCCCTTCAGGTCGATGAATTCCGTTGCCGCGTCGAGGAACTCGCCGGCGGCCTGGCGGGTCCCGACGTGCACCAGATCTGGTCCACGAACCACCACCGCCTGCGCCCACGGCTGGGCGGGGTCTCCGGTCCAGATCGAACCGTTCGTCAACAAATAGGAGTGAGCCACGTCCCGCACGCTAACCCGGCCGGTTGGCGGCCGCTGCAGGTTCGGCTGTGACACCCTGACAACCATGAAAACTCTGGCGTGGGTGATCGGGCTGATGGTGTCGATGGGTGTCGCCGCGCCGGCGTCGGCGACACCGGCCACCGGGGTCGACGTCCAAACGCTGTCGCAGAACGTCGTCGATGGCACCGAGTACACCGTCACCAGAATCACCGTCGCCCCCGGCGGCGGGACCGGCTGGCACTACCACCCCGGCGAGGTGTTCGGCTTCATCAGCGAGGGCGCTATGACGCACTACGACGGGGGCTGCGTCGTCGACGCCGTCTACGACACCGGAGCGCCGGTCAAAGAGGGCGTCGGCCCGGGGTTCGTCCACAACGGACGCAACCAGGGCTCCGCACCCCTGGTCATGGAAGTCGTCTACATCAACCCGGTCGGCATGCCCAAGTCGGTGGAGGTTCCGGAGCCGGCCGGGTGCCCGGTTTCCTGACGACGCTGTGACATCCAGGCCGCACCACCTGCGGTCCGGCCGACGACGGCGGTTCAATGGGCACTGACGACGGGAGGACGTGCGTGGCGGATCAGCGGCTTCGGTGCCTGGTGACGGGGGCGACCGGCTACATCGGCGGGCGTCTGGTGCCGCGACTGCTGGAGCACGGCTTCGCGGTGCGGGCGCTGGCCCGCAATCCGGACAAGCTGGCGAAAGTGCCGTGGCGCGACCGCATCGAGGTGGCCCGTGGCGATCTGGGCGACGCCGATTCCCTGGATGCCGCGTTCGACGGCATCGACGTCATCTACTACCTCGTGCACTCGATGGGCTTCGAGAAGGACTTCGCCGCCGAGGAGCGCCGGGCAGCCCAGAACGTGGTGGCCGCCGCTCGCAAGGCCGGGGTCCGGCGCATCGTCTATCTCAGCGGCCTGCACCCCGAAGGCACCGAACTGTCCACGCATCTCGGCTCGCGGACCACGGTGGGCGAGATCCTGATCGCCTCCGGCATCGAGACGATCGTGCTGCAGGCCGGAGTGGTAGTCGGCTCGGGTTCGGCGTCCTTCGAGATGATCCGGCACCTCACCGACCGGCTGCCGGTGATGACCACCCCGAAGTGGGTGCACAACAAGATTCAGCCCATCGCGATTCGCGATGTGCTGCACTATCTGGTGGCCGCGGCGACCTGCCCGGTCCCCAAGTCCCGGACCTGGGACATCGGCGGACCCGACGTGCTCGAGTACGGCGACATGATGCAGATCTACGCCGAGGTGGCCGGATTGCATCCACGCCGGATCCTGGTGCTGCCGGTGCTGACACCGCGAATCGCCGCGCTGTGGGTGGGGCTGGTGACGCCCATTCCCTCGGGGCTGGCCCGCCCGCTGGTGGAGTCCCTGCACTGCGATGCGGTGATGAACAACCACGACATCGACACCATCATCCCGCCGCCGGAGGGCGGTCTCACCCCGTACCGGAAGTCGGTCTCGCTGGCTCTGGCGCGGATCGCCAGGGGTGAGATCGAGACCACGTGGAACACCGGCACGGCCGCGCAGTTGCCGAGCGACCCGGAGTGGGCCGGTGAAGTGGTGTACACCGACACCCGCTCCCGGCACACCAGCGCCAGCCCCGAGCAGCTGTGGAAAGCCGTCGACAGCAGCCTGCCCGAGCACTGGAAGGTCGAGGAACGTGAGCCCGGGCTGCTGAAGCTGCGATCGGCCCACAAGCGACCGGGCGACCGGTGGCTGGAAGTGCGAATCACCCCGGAGGGCAACGGAAGTCGCTACGAACAGCGGGCGATCTTCTATCCGCGCGGGCTGCTGGGAAGGCTGTACTGGTACGCCGGCCGCCCGCTGCAGGCGGTGGCGCTGGATCGCCGGGTGCGGAAGGTGACGTCGGCGGTCAGCTAGACGTCGACCCGATGGCCGCTCTCCTCACCGGAACTTCGCTGCGGATCGTCATACGGCTGGTCAGGGCCGGCTGAGCGCGGAGACGTTGTCGTTGTCGGCCTGCACCGCGGCGAGCATGTTCTCGACGACGTTCTTGCCCAGCGCGGTAGCCGTCGGGAGTTCGATCGGGTACTGGCCGTCGAAGCAGGCGCAGCACAGCCGGCTCGCGGGCTGCTCGGTGGCGGCGATCATGCCCTGCTGCGAGATGTAGCCGAGGGTGTCCGCGCCGATCGCCTGCCGCACCGACTCGAGCATCTCGCCGTCGTCGGTCTGGGTTCCCGGGGCGTTGGCGATCAACTCGGCCGGGGTGGCGAAGTCGATGCCGTAGAAGCACGGCCATTTCACCGGCGGGGAGGCGATGCGCACGTGCACCTCGACGGCGCCGGCCTCCCGCAGCATCCGGATCAGCGCCCGCTGAGTGTTGCCGCGGACGATCGAGTCGTCGACAACGATGAGCCGCTTTCCGCGGATGACCTCTTTGAGAGGGTTGAGCTTGAGCCGGATGCCGAGTTGGCGGATGGTCTGCGAGGGCTGGATGAACGTGCGGCCGACGTAGGCGTTCTTCATCAGGCCCTGCCCGAACGGAATGCCGGACTCCTGGGCGTAGCCGACGGCGGCGGGGGTGCCCGATTCCGGGACGCCGATCACCAGGTCGGCGTCGACGGGCATCTCGCGGGCCAGCCGTCGGCCGATGTCGACGCGTGCGGCGTGCACCGACCGTCCGCCGATGACGCTGTCCGGGCGCGCCAGGTAGACGTACTCGAAAACGCAGCCCTTGGGCGTGGGCGGGGCGAACCTGCTGGAGCGGACGCCGTCGGCGTCGATGGCCAGCAGTTCGCCGGGTTCGATGTCGCGGACGAACGACGCGCCGACGATGTCCAGCGCCGCGGTCTCCGAGGCGACCACCCAGCCCCGGTCGAGCCGTCCCAGTGACAGCGGCCGCACACCGTGGGGGTCGCGGGCCGCGTAGAGCGTGGTCTCATCCATGAAGACCAGGCAGAACGCGCCGCGCACCTGCGGCAGGAGTTCCAGGGCGGCCTGCTCGATGCTGGAGTCCGCCGCTCCCCCGGCCAGCAGCGCACCGAGGATGTCGGAGTCGGTGGTGGCGGCGCCCGGCGCGTTGTGGTTGATCAGGCCGGCTTTGCGGGCCCGCCGCGCGAGTTCGGCGGTGTTGACCAGATTCCCGTTGTGCCCCAAGGCAACTCCGGTGCCCGCCGCGGTGTTGCGGAAGACCGGCTGGGCGTTCTCCCACGTGGTGGAACCGGTGGTGGAGTAGCGGCAGTGGCCGACGGCGACGTGTCCCGGCATGGCGGCCAGGGTCTGCTCATCGAAAACCTGGCTGACCAGGCCGAGATCCTTGAACACCAGCACCTGCGAACCGTCGGCGACGGCGATTCCGGCCGCCTCCTGGCCGCGGTGCTGCAGTGCGTAGAGGCCGTAGTAGGTGAGCTTGGCGACTTCCTCACCCGGAGCCCAGACGCCGAAGACGCCGCACTCTTCCTTGGGCGGTTCTTCCGGTTGGCCGGTCACGCGTCCTCCCTGACGGGTCGGGGGCGTTCCCGAGTCTACGGGGAGTGGGGATCAAATCGGGAATCGAAACTCCGGGTGTGACTGCTGTGGCAGGCGGGATCAGGTGGGATCGAGCCTGGCCAGCGGAAGGCACCCGGCGACCTCCCCGGCCCGCGAACCGGAGCCGGCCAGCCGTCCTCCGTTTGCCGCCGCTTCGAAATCCACCAGTCCGGTCGCCAGCAGCAGCCATGTCCGGGCGTCAGTCTCCACCACGTTCGGCGGCGTACCGCGGGTGTGCCGCGGCCCCGAAATGCATTGCACCGCAACGAAAGGCGGGATCCGCACCTCGACACTGGATCCTGGCGCCGCCGCGGCCAGCGCCCGTGCGGTCAGCCGCACCGCATCGCCGAGTGCCGCGCGGTCCGGCGCCGAGGCGGTGTCGTCGCGCAACCAGTCGGCCACCGCCTCGACGGCCCGCTGAACGGCAGCCGGGTCGGGGGCGCGGCGGCTAGCCATCGGGCCGGTCCCCGGACCGTTGCACGGCCAATGCGGCGAGCGCCCCGGCCTCGTTGATCGCCAGGTGGGCCAGCATCGGGGCCAGCAGGCTCCCCGACCGCTCCCTGAGCAGCGCAAACACCCAGCCAGCCGCGCCGGTGGCCAGGACGGTGCCGATGATCGGTTCGCCGGTCTCCAACGCATCGGGCACGTGGGTGAGGCCGAAGGTGGCCGCCTGCAGCAGCCGTCCGCCGCCTGGCCCGAAGGCATCGGCGGCCACCGTCGCCAGGGCGCCGCGGAAGGCGGTCTCCTCCGACCAGACCGTGCCGAGGGGAATCTCCACGCCGAGCCAGCGTGCGGGGTCTTCGGGCAGGTCGCGGTGGCCCATCGCCGCCCGCACCCGCGGGACCACCGTCGTCACGGCCACTCCCGCACCCACTGCGCCTGCAACGGCGACGCCCAGCCGCAGGCCCGACTGCAATGCCGGGGGCCGCAAGCCCATCGAGCTCCGGGTGGCGACGGCCAGCGCCGTGCCGTAAGCCGCCTGCGCGACCGGGTGGCGTCGCCAGGGCCGGTCGAGTCCCGCGGTGAGGCTCCACCCCACAAGGGCGGCCGCCAGCCCGAGAGCACGAATTTGTTTGCCGTTCAAGCGAACTCCGGTCCTCCGGCAGTCATCGCCTTGTCCAGGGCCCGGCGGATGCGGTCGGTGTCGAACGGCGTCCAGCCCTCCGGCGACGCGACTGCCACCCAGCCGTCGAGCTGCTGATCTCCGTACTGATGGCCGTGGCCGGGCGGTGCGCCGGTGGAGTTGGTGACGTTCCCGGCCATGTCCGCGGTCATCTGGAAGAACGTGACGATGGGATACCACCGCATCGACGGCGTGCGGTCGAATCCGGGCGGCTCCTTGAGCCAGTCGGGCTTGCGCAGGAAGAGGTGCGGCGACCACCACACCACCGGATCGGACGCATGCTGCAGATACAACACCCGGGTTCCTTCCCAGGTCGGTGCGGCGACGGCCGCGATCTCCGCCGGGGCGGCCGCCTGGGCGAACCGCACGGTTCGGCCGTTGTCGTAACGGGGCTGCACCTCCGGGGTACCGGGGTCGCGCCGGTCGGTCAGCGCCTTCCACAGCCGGCTCTCATTGGGCGGCCCCACCCACAGCACTGAGGAGAAGCCCATGTCCACGATGTCGGGCAGATAGCCGAAGGCGCCCTGCCCGGCCATCGACCCGAGGCTCTCGCCGTACAGGGCCAGCTTCGGCCGCCGGTCCTCCGGCCACTGCAGCCAGCGGTCGTGGATGGCGCGCACCATGGCGCGGCCGGCCTCCACCGACTTCTGCCGGTCGGCCAGGAAGGAGATCCAGCTCGGCAGGTACGAGTACTGCATGGCGACCAGGGCGGTGTCGCCGTTGTACATGGACTCGATGGAGCGCGCGGCGATCGGGTCCACCCACCCGGTGCCAGTGGTGGGGACGATGACGAGGAGGCTGCGCTCGAAGGCGCGGGTCCGCTGCAGTTCCGACAGCAACACAGCGACCCGTTCCTCGGTGGTGGCGCCGGACTGCAGGCCGGCGTAGATGCGGATGGGCTCCTTGGCCGGCTTGCCGTTGAGCGCGGTCAGTTCGGCGGCCGTCGGACCGGTACCGACGAAGGTGCGCCCCTGCAAGCCGAGGCTGTCCCAGCGAGCGAAGGACGCCGGGCTGCCGGATCTTTCGGGATCCTGCGGCTGTTCGACCCCCGGGCGGGTCTTCGCGTTCTGCGGTTGGAAGGTGGCACTTGCGGTCGCGAGCAGTCCGCGCAGCAGCACTCCGTTGACCAGAGTGATGATCAGGATGACGACGATCGCGGTCCCGGCGAACATGGCGACTTCGTCGCTGAGGTGCCAGCGCCGGATCATCCACCGCGCCACGACCTTGATCGCGTCCTTGATCAGCCGGGCGCCGCCGATCAGGAGACCGCCGATGAGCACCGCGACCGGCGCAGCCCGCAGATACGTCGTCGTCGCTGGGCCCTCGATGTCCATCAGGCCGGCCACCTGACGCTGCCACGCCGCCGCCGGCACGATCATCAGCAGAGTCGCGGCGGCGGACAGCCCGTAGACGGCGCCGCGCACTCCGTAGCTCACCGGGAGAGTGGGCGGCCACCACAGCCGTCCCCGCAGGAAACGCCGGATGAGTCCACCGATCACCACCCCGATGCCGTATCCGATGGCAGCGTTGATTCCGCCGATGATCCCGCTGTTCAGCCAGTCCCGCGGCAGCAGCGACGGCGTGAGGGACAGGCAGAAGAACAACGCGGCGAAGGCCACTCCCGCCGTGTCGGGGCGCAGCCACCGCAGCACCCCGGCCGCGAGTGGGGTTCGAGTCATCCGAACAGACCGGGCAGCACCCCTTCTGAGGTGCTGCGCAGTTCCTCCAGCGTCACGGTGAAAAGCCCTTGCACCTCAACCGAATCCGACTCCATATCGGAGACACCGATCCGCGTGACCGGCAGTTCGCGGGCTTCGCACATGGCCCGGAAGCGGCTCTCCTCGGTGCGGGGCACCGCGACCAGTGCCCGGGCCGCCGACTCCGAGAACAAGAATACGAACGCGGCCTCTCCGGTATCGCAGCCTTCGGGAAGCACCAGGCGGCAACCGGTTTCGCCGGCCAGCGCCGCCTCCACGACGGCCTGGATCAGGCCGCCTTCGCTGAGATCATGGGCGGCGGAGACCAGTCCGTCGCGGGACGCCGAGACGAGGACCTCACCGAGCAGCTTCTCGCGGGCCAGATCGACCTTCGGTGGCAGGCCGCCGAGATGGTCGGCGGTGACCTGGGCCCAGATCGACCCGTCGAACTCGTCGCGGGTGTCGCCGAGCACGAACAGCGTCTCCCCCGGTTCGTTGCCCAGGCCGGTGGGCAGTCGCCGGCGGACGTCGTCGAGGACGCCGAGCACCCCGACCACCGGGGTCGGCAGGATCGGTGTCGCGCCGGTCTGGTTGTAGAAGCTGACGTTGCCGCCGGTGACTGGAATGCCAAGGGCCGCACAGCCGTCCGCCAGGCCGCGGACCGCCTGGGCGAACTGCCACATGACACCCGGGTCCTCCGGTGAGCCGAAGTTGAGGCAGTTGGTTACTGCGATCGGGGTGGCTCCGGTGACGGCGACGTTGCGGTAGGCCTCGGCCAGCGCCAGTTGGGCACCCGCGTAGGGGTCGAGCTGTGTGTAGCGGCCGGACGCGTCGGTGGAGACCGCGATGCCGCGGTGGGTCTGCTCGTCGATGCGCAGCACCCCGCCGTCGGCGTGCTCGGCCAGCACCGTGTTGCCGCGGACGTAGCGGTCGTACTGCTCGGTGATGAACTTGCGACTGCACAGATGCGGACTGCCCAGCAGCGCAAGCAGAGTCGCGCGCAGTTCCTCACCGCTCGACGGTCGCGGCAGGGTCGCGGAGGTGTCGGCGTTGAGCGCGTCCTGGCTCTCGGGCCGTGCCAGCGGCCGCTGGTACACCGGGCCTTCGTGGGCGACGGTGCGGGGCGGGACGTCGACGACGGTCTCGCCGTGCCAGCTGATCTTGAGCCGGTCGCCGTCGGTGACCTCGCCGATGACGGTGGCCAGCACGTCCCATTTGCGGCAGACGGCCATGAACTTCTCGACGTTCTCCGGGGTGACCACCGCGCACATGCGTTCCTGCGACTCGCTTGAGAGCACCTCGGCGGGGGTCATATTCGCCGCCCGCAGCGGCACCCGGTCCAGGTCGATGGCCATGCCGCCATCGCCGGCGGACGCCAGTTCCGAGGTGGCACAGGACAATCCGGCCCCGCCGAGATCCTGGATGCCCACCACCAGGCCGGCGGCGTACAGCTCCAGGCAGCACTCGATGAGGACCTTCTCGGTGAACGGGTCACCGACCTGAACGCTGGGCAGTTTTTTACGACCTGCCCCCGACTCGTCGCCGGAGAAGGTGTCCGACGCCAGCACCGACACACCGCCGATGCCGTCCAGACCGGTGCGCGCCCCGAACAGGATGATCTTGTTGCCCGCGCCGGAGGCGAACGCCAGGTGCAGATCCTCCTTGCGCAGCACTCCGACGCACATCGCGTTGACCAGCGGGTTGCCGGCGTAGGACGCGTCGAACACCGTCTCCCCGCCGATGTTCGGCAGGCCCAGGGAGTTGCCGTAGCCGCCGATGCCGCGGACCACCCCGTCGACCACGCGGCGGGTGTCGGGGGCGTCGGCCGCGCCGAAGCGCAACTGGTCCATCACCGCCACCGGCCGGGCACCCATCGCCATGATGTCCCGGACGATGCCGCCCACGCCGGTGGCCGCGCCCTGGTAGGGCTCGACGTAGGAGGGATGGTTGTGCGATTCGACCTTGAAGGTGACCGCCCAGCCGTCGCCGATGTCGACCACGCCGGCGTTCTCGCCGATGCCGGCAAGCATGCCGGCGCGCATCTCGTCGGTCGTGGTCTCGCCGAAATACCGCAGGTGCACCTTGGAGGATTTGTAGGAGCAGTGCTCGCTCCACATCACCGAGTACATGGCCAGTTCGGCGTCGGTGGGGCGCCGGCCCAGGATCTCCCGGATGCGCTGGTATTCGTCGTCTTTGAGACCGAGTTCCCGGTAGGGCTGGGGGTGGTCGGGGGTGGCGGCTGCGTGCTCGACGGTGTCGACGACTGTCACCCGGCTGAGTCTAGTGAGGTCGCTTCCGGCGGCGCGGCGACGCAGAAGACGTTGCCGTCCGGGTCGGCCAGCACCACCCAGCGATAGCCGTTGTCCAGAGCGTGACGGCCGGTCTCGGTCGCGCCGAGACCGATTAGACGCTCGACGTCGGCATCGAGGTCGGCGGCATGAAGATCGAGGTGAAGCCGGTTCTTGCCCGGCGTCGGCTCGTCGACGCGCTGGAAGCCGAGGGCCGGTGATCCGTCGCAGGTGACCATCGCGAACTCGCCCGGACCCAGCACCGCCACCGAACCGCCGACCACAGCAGCCCACCACCCGGCCAGCCGCTCCGGGTCGACGCAGTCGACGGTCACCATTCCGACCGAAACGGTCACGACGCCACCTCCGGGGCCAGGAACGCCGCAAGCGCGGCGGAGTACGCGCCGACGTCGTCGGCGCCCATCAGTTCGCGCGCAGAGTGCATGGCCAACTGTGGTGCCCCGACGTCGACGGTCGGGATGCCGGTGCGTGCGGCCGTCATCGGCCCGATAGTGGACCCGCACGGCAGATCGGCCCGGTGTTCGTAGCGCTGCAGCGGCACGCCGGCCTGGCGGCAGGCGAGGGCGAACGCTGCGGCGGTGCGGCCGTCGGTGGCGTAGCGCAGGTTCGGCTGCACCTTGAGCACCGGGCCGCCGTTGACGGCGATCAGATGCCCGGGCTCGTGACGCTCGGGATAGTTCGGGTGGGTGGCGTGCGCCATGTCCCCGGACGCGACCATCGACGCCGTCAGCAGCCGCAGGAAGTCCTCCCGGTCCCCGCCCCAGCCACTCACGATGCGTTCCAACGTGGTCAGCAGGAAATCCGACTGGGCGCCGTGGTCGGAGGTCGAGCCGACCTCCTCGTGGTCGAACAGGGCCAGCACGGGCAGGTAGTCACCCGGTTGAGCGGCCAGCAGCGCCTCGAGACCGGCGTAACAGGTGCCCTGGTTGTCCAGCCGCGGTGCGCTGACCAGGTCCTCGTCGACCCCGATGAGTCCCGAGGGAGTGAGGTCATGGGTCATCAGGTCGGCCGACAGCAGGTCATCCCGCGCCACGCCGAAGCGCTCGGCCACATAGGCCGCCAGGGAACGCGGCCGGTCCCCGACGCCCCAGACCGCGTTGACGTGACGCTGGGGGTCGAGGCTCACCGACCCGCGGTCCTCGGCGAGGTGGATGGCGAGTTGGGGCACCCGCAGCAGCGGCTCGTCGAGCCGGACCAGCCAGTGCGCGACGCCGCCCTGGGCGCCGGGATCGCGCACCGACAGCCGTCCGCTCAAGCCGAGATCGCGGTCCAGCCAGGAGTTCAGCCACGCCCCGCCGTAGGGCTGCAGGGCCACCACCTGCCATCCCGCCACGACCCGGTCCGGGTGCTGTTTGACCCGCAGGTTGGGGCTGTCGGTGTGGCCGCCGACGATCCGGAACGGACCGCGTGGGTCGGCGCTGTTGTCCCACGCGATCAGCGACCCGGAGCGGACGGTGAAGAACCGTCCCGTCGCCCCCGCACCGGACGGCCACCGGTCGGTCTCGGCCCGTTCGGTGTAGCCGGCGTCGCGCAGCCGCTTGGCCACGGTGGCGCAGACGTGGAAGGGCGACGGGGACGTGTCGATGAAGTCGCACAGTCCCTGGGCGGTCGCCGCGGTCATGCTCAGACGGCCAGGATGGCGTCGAGCGCGGAGTAGAACATCCCCAGTCCGTCGTCGGACGGTCCGGTCAGCGGCTCGGTGGCGTGTTCGGGATGCGGCATCAAGCCGACGACACGGCCGTTGGCGGAACTGATTCCGGCGATGGCGCGCATGGAGCCGTTGGGGTTCTCCGCGTAGCGGAACGCCACCCGGCCTTCGCCTTCGAGTTCATCGAGCACGGATTCGCTTGCCACATAACGACCTTCGCCGGACTTCAGCGGGACAAGCAGTTCAGCCCCCCATTCGTAGCGCGAGGTCCACGCCGTCGTGATGGAGTCCACCTTCAGCCACACGTCGCGGCAGATGAAGTGCAGACCCGCGTTGCGGGCCAGCGCCCCGGGCAACAGACCGGCCTCGCAGAGGATCTGGAACCCGTTGCAGATCCCCAGAACCGGCATGCCACGGCGCGCTGCCTCGATGACCTCGCCCATGACGGGGGCGAACTTCGCGATCGCGCCGCAACGCAGGTAGTCGCCGTAGGAGAAACCACCCGGAACCACCACGGCGTCGACGTCCTTGAGGTCGGCGTCGCCGTGCCACAGGCTCACCGCCTCCGCCCCGGCGAGCCGGACGGCGCGGGCGGCGTCGACGTCATCGAGGGTGCCGGGGAAGGTGATCACCCCGACGCGTGCGTTGATGCGCGATCCGCCTTCGGCTTCTCGCTGGCCGCTCGTGGTCACGACTGCTCCCGGGTGACCGACCAGTCCTCGATGACCGTGTTGGCCAAAAGTGATTCGGCGATCTCGGCGAGTTCGTCGTCGCCGACGGTGTCATCGACCTCGAGCTCGAATCGCTTGCCCTGCCTGACATCCGAGATGCCGGCGTGGCCGAGGCGGCCCAGTGCTCCGACGATGGCCTGGCCCTGCGGGTCGAGGATCTCGGACTTCGGCATCACGGTGACAACTACCCGGGGCACGGGGCTCCTTCATGTCGGCGACTCGGGCGCCGACGGCGCTGATGTCGGCGGCTACATGCGTCGATGATCCTACCGGGGTGATCAGGCGCAGGAGTCGAGGTAGGCGGCGCAGAGCGGCTCGCCGAGCGCATCGAGCACGGCGGTGTCGCTGACCATCGGCCACGGGGTCAGCGCCGGGGCGTCCGACCACAACGACAACTCGGTGATGCTGCTGTTCACCGGGTCGGCGAGCAGGTACTCGTGCAGGATCACCGGCCCACTGACGGCGGCGGCGAACCGGCCGGGTTCGTCGACGACCAGCGAGGGCGAGGCGGCTGCGTTGGTGAACTGGCAGGCCCGCAGCGCGGAGACCGCGGCGTCGAAGGTCTCCTGCGCCAGTTGACCACCGAGCCAGGTATCCCCGCGCCAGTGCAGGACCTGTGCCTGCAGCTGCCATTGGCCGGGCGGATTGGAGACAGTCGCTCGCTCGGCGACGACATAACTCCGCGGGTCGCCGGCCGTCGGCAACGTTGCGCACAGTTCCTCGAAGCGGAATCGCGGGTTGCGGGCCGTGACGGCGAGCCCGGCGAGCTTGGGCCATTGGTAGACGGAGTTCAGCGGGATCGCCGGCGGGGCCGCCCAGGCCGTCTCGGGAATCCGGTTACAGGCGGGCGGGCAGGTGCTGGCGGGCTCGGCGGAAACGGGGGGTGCGAAGGCCGTGCAGGAGGCCACCACGACTGCTGCGAGGGCCATCCGCATATGCCGCCTCCTCTAAGCGCACAATCGTAGGCATGGAATTGACGCATTTCGGTCATTCATGCCTGCTGGCGGACTTTGGTGTCGCGCGGCTGCTCTTCGATCCCGGCAACTTCTCGCACGGGTTCGAGGGCATCACCGGACTGTCGGCGATCCTGGTCACCCATCAGCATCCCGACCATGCCGACCCGCAACGGTTACCGGCCCTCGTCGAGGCCAACCCGCAGGCGGCGCTCTACGCCGACCCGCAGACCGCGGCGATGCTCGGCGGCGACTGGCGGGCGGTCCACGTCGGTGACGAGTTCAGCGTCGACGGCCTGACGCTGCGCGGGGTCGGTGGACGCCATGCCGTGATCCACCCGGAAATCCCGGTGATCGACAACATCTCGTATCTGGTGGGCGACGGTGAACACCCTGCGAAGCTGATGCATCCCGGCGACGCCCTGTTCGTTCCGGGCGAACCGGTCGACGTCCTCGCGACTCCCGCGGCCGCACCGTGGATGAAGATCTCCGAGGCGGTGGACTATCTGCGCGCGGTGGCGCCGCAGCACGCCGTTCCGATCCATCAGGGCATCATCGCCCCGCAGGCCCGCGGCATCTTCTATGGCCGGCTCACCGAGATGACCGACACCGACTTCCGCGTACTGCCCGAGGAGAGCGCGTTCCGGTTCTGATGACCCGAGAGGATTCGATGTGAGTACCGCTGATCTGGCAAGGCTTTTCGGGCTGGAGGGCAAGTCGGCTCTGGTCACCGGCGGCACGCGAGGCATCGGGATGATGATCGCCCGCGGCCTGCTGCAGGCCGGGGCCAGCGTGGTGATCAGTTCCCGCAAGGCCGACGCCTGCGAACAGGCGGTGGCGGCCCTGTCCGAATTCGGTTCGGTACGTGGCGTTCCGGCGGATCTGTCCCGGCAGGACGAGTGCCTCCGGTTGGCCGCCGAGATCACCGGTCCGCTCGACATCCTGGTGAACAACGCCGGCGCGACGTGGGGTGAGCCGCTGGAGACCTTCCCCGCGGCGGCATGGGACCGGGTCCTGGACCTCAACGTGAAGTCGCCGTTCTGGATGGTCCAGGCACTGCTGCCCGCACTGCGGGAGGCCGGCACCCATGACGACCCCTCGCGCATCATCAACATCGGCAGCATTGACGGCATCCACGTCAGCCCGATGCCCACCTACTCCTACTCGGCCAGCAAGGCGGCGATCCACCAGTTGACTCGGGTTCTGGCCAAAGAGCTTGGCCCGCAACACATCACCGTCAATGCGATCGCCCCCGGTCCGTTCCCGTCGAAGATGATGGCTGCCACCCTGGACGCCTTCGGGGAGGCGATCGCGGCGGGTGCGCCACTGCGGCGGATCGGGCGCGACGACGACATGGCCGGCATTGCGGTGTTCCTCGCCAGCCGGGCCGGCTCCTACGTGAACGGGGCGATCATCCCGGTCGACGGAGGGATCGCCACGACGGCGAGTGGAACCTCTCGCTAAGTCGCGCCGGGTCCGTACCGCTCCGGATCAGCCGTCGCCAGCAGCCAGGCGTACTGGAAGGCGGCTTCCTTCCACCGTTCGTAGCGGCCACTGGTGCCACCGTGGCCGGCGGCCATCTGGGTGCGCAGCAGCACCGGGTTCCGGTCGGTCTTGGTATGCCGCAGGGCGGCAACCCATTTCGCCGGCTCGACGTAGAACACCCGGGTGTCGTTGAGCGACGTCATCGCCAGGATCGCCGGGTACTCCTTGGCCTCCACGTTCTCATATGGCGAATAGGACTTCATGTAGAAGTAGACGTCCCGGTCCTGCAAGGGGTTTCCCCACTCGTCCCACTCGGTCACCGTCAGCGGCAGCGAGGGATCGAGGATGGTGGTCAGCGGGTCGACGAACGGCACGGCCGCCAGCACTCCGGCGAACAGGTGCGGGGCCATGTTGGCCACCGCACCCATCAGCAGGCCGCCGGCACTTCCGCCGAGGGCCACCAGGTTCTGCGGTCGGGTGACGCCGGTGTCGATGAGATGACTTGCGGCGGCGATGAAGTCGGTGAAGGTGTTCTTCTTCTCCAGCAGCTTGCCGCGCTCGTACCACATCCGGCCCATCTCGCCGCCGCCGCGGATGTGCGCGATCGCAAACACCATCCCCCGGTCCAGCAGGGAAAGTCGCGCGATGGAGAACCGCGGGTCCTCACTGGACTCGTACGCGCCGTAGCCGTACAGCACTGTGGGGGCGGGGAATTCGGTCGCCCGCCGGTAGATCAGCGAGATGGGGATGCGGGTCCCGTCTTCGGCGACCGCCCAGTCGCGCCGTTCCACATAGTCCTCGCGGCGGTAGTCACCGAGCACGGGCTGCTCGCGCAGCAGTGTCCGTTCGCCGGTGGCGAGGTCGATATCGTAGATCCGCATCGGGGTGAGGAACGACGTGGCGCCGACCCGCAGGTGGGGCGCCTCCCAGTTCGGGTTGCCGCCCAGCCCGCAGGCCATCAGTTCGGAGTCGAAGGTGATCTCCTCCGGCCTGCCGTATCCGTCACCCTCGATGGGCCACAGTTGCAGCTTCGGCAGTGCGTCACGGCGGTAGTGCACCACCAGGTGGTCGGAGAACGCGTCGACGCCCTCCAAGCGCACGTCGTCGCGCGCCGGGATCAGCGTCCGCTGCGCTCCGGGGTCATCAGCCGGGGCTTCGACGAGCGTGAAGTTCGGGGCGCCGTCGTTGTGCAGGATCAAGAACCGGTCCTGGCCGCCGACGACGGCGTGTTCCACGGAGTACTCGACGCCCTCGCGGCGCGGCAGCACGACGTGGAATTCGGCGTCCGGATCGGACGCGTCGGCCAGCCTGACCTCGGAGGTGATCGACGAACCCGCCGCGATGACGATGTAGGCGTTGCTGCGCGTACGGCCCACCGCCACCCAGAAGCGCTCATCCGGTTCGATGAACACCTGCTCGGCGGGCGCCTGCGAGCCCAGCCGGTGGCGCCAGACCGTGTCGGGGCGCCAGGCGTCGTCGACGGTGGTGTAGTAGACGCATCCACTGTCCGCGGCCCAGGTGACTCCGGCCGCGATGCCCGGAATCCGGTCGGGATAGAGCTGTCCGGTGCGTAAGTCCTTGAACTGCAGGGTGTATCGCTCGTCGCCCTTGACGTCCTCGGAGTAGGCAAGGATGTTGCCATCGGGGCTCACTGTGCTGGCGCCGAGGGCGAAGTAGTCGTGACCGTCGGCTTCGACGTTCTCGTCGAGCAGCACCTGCTCGCCGGGAATGTCGGTGTCCTCGTCGAACACCGGCGGAGTCCAGTCGTCCGGCCCGGCGATCGGGCAGCGGCAGTGCACTGCGTACTGCTTGCCCTCGAAGCTGCGGCCGTAGTACCACCAGTCGCCGCGCCGCAGCGGGACCGACAGGTCGGTCTCCTTGGTGCGGGACTTGATCTCGTCGAAGATCTTCTGCCGCAACGGCTCCTGGTAGGAGGTCACCTCTTCGACGTGGGCGTTCTCCGCCTCGAGGTGAGCGATCACCTCCGGGTCGGACTTGTCCCGCATCCACTCGTACGGGTCGACGAATTCGTCGTCGTGGTGGACCCGCCGGGTATCGATCCGTTTGGCGACGGGTGCGGCGGTATCACTCCGGTGCGCGCTCATCGGCTGCCGATCCAGTCACTGAACTTCAGGCCCGAAATCCGTTCGTAGGCTTCGATATAGCGCTGACGGGTCGCATCGACGATCTCGGCGGGCAGCGGCGGTGGCGGCTGGTCCCCGCGGCGGTCCCAGCCGGAGTCCGGACCGGTGAGCCAGTTGCGGACGAACTGCTTGTCGAAGCTGGGCTGCACGACGCCCTCGGTATAGGTGTCGGCGGGCCAGTAACGCGACGAGTCGGGGGTGAACACCTCGTCGGCGAGGACGAGTTGTCCCGCGTCGTCGACGCCGAATTCGAACTTGGTGTCGGCGATGATGATGCCCTTCGTCAAGGCGTGGTCGGCGGCCTGGCGATAGGTCTGCAAGGTCAGGTATCGCAGTTGGTCTGCCCGGGCGGCGCCGACCAGTTCGGCGGCGCGGGTGAACGAGATGTTCTCGTCGTGGGCGCCGAACTCAGCCTTGGTGGCCGGGGTGAAGAGGGGCTCGTCGAACTTGCTGGCCTCCACCAGGCCGGGCGGCAGGTCGATGCCGCACACCTCGCCGGTTCGCTGATAGTCCAGCAGGCCGGAGCCGGTGAGGTAGCCGCGGGCGACGCACTCGATCGGCACCATGTCCAGGCGTCGCACCACGAGCGCGCGGCCCAGCACCTCGGCGGGAATCCGCGGATCGTCCGGCGGTCCGGCGAGGTGATTGGGCGCCGACACCAGGCCGAAGAAGAAGACGCTCATCGCGGTGAGGATGCGTCCCTTGTCGGGGATGGCGGAGTCGAGGATGAAGTCGAAGGCCGAGATGCGGTCGGTGGCGACGAAGAGCAGGTGGTCGTCATCGATGCGGTAGAGCTCGCGTACCTTGCCGCTCGCCAGATGCTGATAGTCGGACAGGGCGGGACGCACCGCGCCAGCCTATCGGTCCTGGAGTGGGCTCCTGTGCTGGGATCGTGCCATGAGGTCGCGCTTCCTGCCCTACGCCACCACCCCTGTGCGGATGACCGCGCAACTGGTGAGCGACGTGCTCATCGCCGTCTGGATCACCGTGTGGGTCATGGTCGGGCTGGCCGTACACCACGCCATAGCCACGATCGCCGGGGTGGGACGGCAGGTCAACGACAGCGCCAACGGGATCTCCGAGAACCTCAACTCCGCCGGCGACAGCGCAGACCGCATCCCACTGGTCGGCGACACGGTGGCCAAACCGCTGCGGGCCGCCAGCGAGGCGGCACTGGACCTGGCCGGGGCGGGGCAGAACCTCAACACCACCGCGACGTGGCTGGCGGTCCTGCTGGCGATCGCGGTGGCCGCCCCACCCATCCTCGCCGTCGGAATGCCATGGCTGTTCCTGCGCATCCGGTTCTTCCGGCGAAAGTGGACGGTGATCGCGCTGGCGCAGACTCCGGCCGGGGAGCAGCTGCTAGCGCTGCGGGCGTTGGCGAACCGGCCCCTGCGCAGGCTGACCGAGGTGAGTGACGACCCCGTTGGAGCGTGGCGGCGGCAGGACCCGACGGCCGTGCGGGGTCTGGCCGCACTGGAACTGCGCTCGGCCGGGGTCGCCCGGGTGCCGGCGAGCCGGTGACCACCGCGGCGGGAGGTCACACCGTGCTTTTCGCCGCCGCACGGCGTTTTGCTTGAATATGCCCATGCGGAGGGAAGACGGGGGGCGCGACGTCGTTGTCGCGATTCTGGCCAAAGACAAAGAAGTGACACTGCCGCTGTACCTGGGGTGCCTCAACGAGCAGACCTTCCCCAAGGACCGGATTCACATCTACATCCGCGCCAACGACTCCAACGACCGCACCAACGAGATTCTCCGGGAGTGGGTCGCCGAGTACGGGGGCCTGTACAAGTCCGTCACGGCGAACTACTCCGATATCGGGGGTTTGCGGCAGTACCAGAACCACGAGTGGAACAACCATCGCTTCTCGGTCCTCGCCCAGATCCGGCAGGAGTCAGTGGAATTCGCCCGCCGGTTGGGATGCGACTACTTCGTCTTCGACCTGGACAACTTCATCATTCCCGAGACGCTGCAGAACCTGTACGACTCGGGCCTGCCGGTCGTGGGTCCCCTGCTTCGCGGGGTGCACACGGTGTACGCCAACTATCACTTCTCCACCGACGCGCACGGCTACTACTTCGGCTGCAAGGAGTACTACGACGTTCTCGACGGCAAGATCCGGGGTTTCATCAACGTCAACGTGATTCACTGCGCCTACCTCATCCGGCATGAAGTGCTCGAACACGTCCGCTACGACGACGGCACGGCGCGGTTCGAATATGTCATGTTCTCCGATCACCTGCGCAAGCGCGGGATCGGCCAGTACCTCGACAACCGACAGATCTATGGTCTGGTCGCATTCCTGGGCGGGGAGTCCGAAAAGATTCACGGCGGTTTCGATCACGACGACTTCGTCAGACGGCTGATCAATCTCTCGACCTTCACCACGAAGATCGTCAACGACTGCCCCGACCGCTGGTATCCCGAGGATCAGGCCCCCCAAGGGCCCCCCGGCTGAGAAGTCAGAGGATGTCCCCGGGGACGTACTTCGCCGCCTCCGGGTTGTCCCGCACCAGTGCGTCGACCGCGGCCGCCACCGCGTCGACCTGCGCGCCCGCCGCCCCGGTGAAGGACTGCTTGTCGGCCAGCGCCGCGTCCAGGGCCGCCCGGTCCAGCGGCAGCCGCGGGTCGGCCGCGAGCCGGTCGAGTAGGTCCGGTTCGGCGCCGCGCTCCCGCATCGCCAAGGCGACCGCGACGGCGTGCTCCTTGATCACCTCGTGGGCGACCTCCCGTCCCATGCCGGCCCGCACCGCGGCGATGAGCACCTTGGTGGTCGCCAGGAACGGCAGATAACGGTCGAGCTCACGCTGGATCACCGCGGGGTAGGCACCGAACTCCGCGAGCACCGTCAGGAACGTCTCGATCAAGCCGTCGATGGCGAAGAACGCGTCGGGCAGCGCCACCCGGCGGACAACCGAGCAGAAGACGTCGCCCTCATTCCATTGCGCCCCAGCCAATTCCGCGGTCATCGAGGCGTAGCCGCGCAACACGACCTGCAGCCCGTTGACTCGTTCGCAACTGCGGGTGTTCATCTTGTGCGGCATCGCCGAGGAGCCGACCTGCCCCGGGGCGAAGCCTTCGGTCACCAGTTCGTGGCCGGCCATCAGCCGGATGGTGTGGGCCATCGACGACGGGCCCGCGCCCAGTTGCACCAGCGCCGAGAGGACATCGTGGTCCAGCGACCGGGGATAGACCTGGCCGACACTGTCCAGCACGGCGGCGAAGCCGAGGTGCTCGGAGACCCGGCGCTCCAGGTCGGCCAGCCGGACGGCATCGCCGTCGAACAGGTCGAGCATGTCCTGGGCGGTGCCCATCGGACCCTTGATACCGCGCAGCGGATAGCGGTCGAGCAACTCGCGGATGCGGGCCAGCGCGATCAGCGTCTCCTGCGCCGCGGAGGCGAACCGCTTGCCCAACGTGGTCGCCTGGGCGGCGACGTTGTGGCTGCGCCCGGCCATCACCAGGTCGCGGTAGCCGACCGCCCGTTCGGCGAGCCGCGCGGCCACCGCCACTCCGTGGGAGTGCACGAGCTCCAGAGCACGCCGGATCTGCAGCTGCTCGACGTTTTCGGTGAGGTCGCGGCTGGTCATCCCTTTGTGCACATGCTGGTGGCCGGCCAGGGCGTTGAACTCCTCGATACGGGCCTTGACGTCGTGGCGGGTCACCCGCTCACGGGCGGCGATCGACGCCAGGTCCACCTGCTCCAGGACGCGCTCGTAGTCGGCGATCGCGACCTCCGGAACGTCCACTCCGAGTTCGCGTTGCGCCCGCAGCACCGCGAGCCACAGGCGGCGCTCGGCCACGATCTTCGCCTCCGGCGACCAGATGGCCACCATGTCGGCGCTGGCGTACCGGTTGGCCAGGACGTCCGGGATAGCAGGGGATCGGGTCACGGACCGAAAGCTTACGGTTCTCCCCGTGTACTACGTCGGCGTCGACCTCGCCTGGGGTGAGCGCAACCCGACCGGGGTCGCCGTCGCCGATGTCGACGGCGCGGTGCTCCACCTCGGGACGGGCCGGTCGGACGACGACGTTCTGGCCCACCTCGAGCCGTTCGTCGGCGGGCCGTGTGTGGTGGCCTTCGACGCGCCGCTGGTCGTCACCAACCCCAGCGGCAACCGCCCCTGCGAGGCCGCGCTCAACCGCGACTTCCGCCGCTTCGACGCCGGCACACACCCGGCGAACACCGGGTTGGCGTGGTTCGCCGACGGCGGTCGCGGCGCACGGTTGTCGGCTGCCCTCGGCTTGGACCTCGACCCCCGGTCGACGGCGACGCGCAAGGCGCTGGAGGTGTATCCGCACGCCGCCGCAGTAGCGTTGTTCGGCCTCGAGAAGACGTTGAAGTACAAGCAGAAGCCCGGCCGGGACTTCGCCGCCCTGCGCTCAGAGTTGTTGCGGCTCATGGCTTTCGTGGAAGGCCTGGACGGGCTGACACTCACCGACTCCACCGACTGGCGCGCACTGAGGATCGCCGTCGGCCAGGCCTCCCGCAAATCCGAACTGCGCCGCGCCGAGGACCCGGTCGACGCGGTGCTGTGCGCCTACATCGCGCGGTACGCCACGCTCCGACCGCAGGACATCGCCATCTACGGCGATACCGACTCGGGCTGCATCGTCACGCCCAGGCTTTTGAGGTCGCGGTGAGATCGCTGACCAGGTGCAGGAACCGGCGCACCCGCGCGGGGTTCTCCGGACGCTGCCAGCCGAAGGTGGTCGGCCGCTGCGCCCGGTCATGCCAGAAGTGGCCCGGCTTCGACGCAGGCCGGGTGGCCACCAGCCAGACCACGGTGTCGGCGCCGTCGGCGAGGTCACGCAGCAGCGGCTTGGTGATGACCCGGAACCGCGGCAGATACTCGGCCACCCCCGGGGTGTCCACCCAGCCGGGGTGCATGCTCTCGACCTTGACGTCGGTGCCGGCCATCCGGTGGGCCCACGCGTCGGCGAGCACGACCTGCATGCGCTTGGTGCGGGCGTAGGTGCGCACCCCGTTGTAGTCGTGGTCGGACTCGAGGTCCTCGACCACCAGAGGCGCGCTGTACATGCCGCCGGAGGACACGAACACCACCGACGCACCGCGGGCGGCCCGCAGCAGGGGGAGAAGACGCTCGGTCATCAGGTGCGGGCCCAGGATGTGAGTGGCGAACTGCAGCTCATGGCCCTGCGGGGTGACGAACCGTTCCTTGGGCATCAGCCCGGCGTTGTGCACCAGACCGTCGAGGGCCGGGACCCGGTTGCCGAACTCGGTGGTCCAGGCGGCCACCGCGTCGAGATCGGAGACATCGCACACCTCCCCGATCACCTCCGAACCCGGAACCTCCGCGGTGATGCCGGCCACCGTGCGCCGGACCTTCTCGGGGTTGCGTCCGAGCACGTGGACCGTCGCCCCGAGCCCCGCGAAGGCCCGGGCCATCTCCCGGCCGATACCGGCGGTGGCGCCGGTGACCAGGACCCGTTTGCCGAGCATGGAGTCCGGAGCCGGGTCGGCCGGCCACCAGTGCCTGCGCAGGCCCGAGCCGATCTTGGTGTAGCCGAGCACCAGGGCACGGTCCATCGCGCCGTCGAGGATGCCCGCCACCGGGCGGGTGACATCGAAGATCCCCATCTCAGATCCGGTCGTCGATGGGTGCCAATACGTCGATCACGTCAACCAGAGTGGCACGAACGCTTTCCCGCGGCCCGTCCGCATCGTCCACCAGTGCGGTTACGACCGCCCCGTCCACCGAGTAGAGCAGGGCCGTCATCATGTCGGCGCGGGCCCGGCGGCCCGATCGCGCCATCGCCTCCTGCACGGCGTCGATGCGCTGGCGCATCAACCGTTGTTCGACGTCGCGGAGTTCCGGGTGGCGGGCGCAGGCAAGGTAGCGCTCGTAGCGGGAAATGAGCTGATCGCGATTCGGCTCGCCGGCGAGGAGGTCCACCAGCAGGTCCGCGGCGGCCTCGGCGCCACGGCGCCGCCGGGGCAGTTCGGAAACCCGGGCCCGCAACGCGGCCACCTCCGCGGTGCCGAGATGGTCCACCGCGGTTTCGATCAACTCCTCCAACGACGAGAAGTAGTAGGTCGTCGACGCCAGCGGCAGACCCGCGCGATCGGCGACCGCGCGGTGTCGCACCGCCTCGAATCCGCCCTCGCACAACAACTCAGCGGCGGCGCAGACGAGCGCATAACGTCGGCGCTCCCCCTTCGGCGTCACCGCTGCGGTCATCTTCGCCATGGTGCCAGCAGCACGGCCGGCTACATCGTGGATTTCCCGAAGAAGTGGCTGGTGAGACACCCGGGACAACTGCACTGGCAAGATGGCCGAATGCCAGACATGAACCGCCGCAATGCGCTGCGTCTCGGCGCCGGTGCCCTCGGCGCCGCCGCACTGGCCGCCGCGCGCAAACCAGGACCGGCCGGCGCCGACCCGGCCGCCCCGACGATGGTCACCGGAACGTTGATCTCCGCCGCGCGCGGGGGGATTCCGACGAACTGGGCGATCGCCCGCCCGCCGGGCCAGACCCGCCCGCTACGGCCGGTGATCGCCCTGCACGGCAAGGGCAGCAGCGCGGCCTCGGTGATGGCCGGCGGCGTCGAGGGCGGCCTGGCACAGGCGGTCCAGGCCGGCCTGCCGCCGTTCGCGGTGGTCGCGGTGGACGGCGGCGGCGGTTACTGGCATCGCCGTGCCTCTGGTGAGGACGCCGGCGCCATGGTGCTCAACGAGCTGCTGCCGATGCTGAGCGAGCAGGGTCTGGACACCTCGCGGGTGGGATTCATGGGGTGGTCGATGGGCGGCTACGGCGCTCTACTCCTGGGCGCCCGGCTCGGTCCGGCTCGCACCGCGGCGATCTGCGCGGTGAGCCCGGCACTGTGGCTGTCTTCGGGCGCGACGGCGCCCGGCGCCTTCGACGGCGCCGACGATTTTGCGGCCAACAGCGTCTGGGGCCTGCCGGCGCTCGCGTCGATCCCGATTCGGATCGACTGCGGCGACAGCGACCCGTTCTACGCCGCCACCAAAGCCTTCATCGCCCAGTTGCCCAACCCGCCGGCCGGCGGGTTCTCGCCGGGCGGGCATGACAGCGCGTTCTGGAGTTCACAGCTTCCCGCCGAGATCGCGTGGATGGCGCCGCTGCTGACGGCCTAGACGGCGTTGCCCGGACGATCGACGATGCGGAGCGTAGCGACGAGGAGGAGTCGGACCGTTGGACCCGGACGATCGACGATGCGGAGCGTAGCGACGAGGAGGAGTCGGACCGATGGACCTGGACGATCGACGATGCGGAGCGCTGCGACGAGGAGGAGTCGGACCGGACTTCAGATGATGTCGACGGCATCGAGGAACACCGCGCCGTAGTCTTCGTCGCCGGCGATCGTGACGTCCCGCTCGCGCCAATTCGCCCGTTTGGTGCCCCATTCCGGGAACTCCGCGGCGACGGCGGTGATGTGCGCCGCCGCTGGTTCGGTGCGTCCCGGGGTCACCGCGCCGGTCGTGTCCACCCGCCACGAACCGCCGCCGGGGCCGGCGAGGGTGAGCGCCAGTGGGCGGTCCAGCCAGGCCGGCGCGGCGGCGGTCAATTGGTTGGCCAGGACCGCCGTCATCCACTCCAGCACCGCAGCCATCCTGTTCGCGTCGATGTCACCGACGCTGCGGCCCAGCGCGGGAGCCATGTCGTAGCGCAGATGGGTGTGGTGGTCGAACACCAGTGCGCTGGGCAGTAGCCGGGCCGGGAAGCGGCCGAGTTCGGCCAGCGGCATCTCCAGCAGCCCCAGCGGGGTCTGCACCATGGTCGGCACCACCCCGCCGAAAACCCTGCTCCACCTTCGGTATTCGGTGAAAACCTCGGTGGGCGTCCGGTCCCGGCGGGCAGCGACCAATTCGTCGTTCACAGCCTCGATGTCATCGCCGCGCATGAGCTTCGCCGCCTGGCGGGTGAACATGGCGTGGCATGCCGAGCCCATGTGCGCAACGACGTCGGCGATGCTCCAGCCGGACGCCCGGCTGTTCATCCGCCAGTCAGCCGGAGCCAGGGACTCGCAGAACGCCAGGACGTCGGCCCGTTGCGCCCGGAAGGCGGCGCGCCGGTCGATCACAGCCTAATCCGGCCCTGCGCGGCGGCCAGCGCGATGTCGGTGCGAAAGTGACTGCCCGCCAAGCCGATCGACGAGATGATCCGGTAGGCGGCGTCCCGGGCGGCATCCAGATCGGGTCCGGTGCCCACCACCGACAGAACCCGGCCGCCGGAGGAGACGACGGCCCCGTCATCGCGCTGAGCGGTTCCGGCGTGTAGGACGCCGTCGGCGTCGACTCCGGTGATGACACCACCCGTTCGGGGAGTTCCCGGGTAGTTCTCGGCTGCGAGCACCACGGTGACGGCATAGCCGTCGTGCCACTGCAAGGGTGGCACGTCGGCGAGTGTCCCCGTGGCGGTGGCATGCAGCAGTTGTCCCAGGGGTGACTCCAGCAGGGCGAGCACAGCCTGGGTTTCCGGATCGCCGAAGCGACAGTTGAATTCGACGACCGCGGGGCCGGAGGAGGTGATGGCCAGGCCCGCGTAGAGCAGCCCGGAGAAGGGGCACCCGCGCCGAACCATTTCCGCCGCAACGGGTTCCACGACATCGCGGACGATCGTGGCCTTCACCTCGTCGGGCAGCCACGGCAGCGGCGCATAGGCCCCCATGCCGCCGGTGTTGGGCCCGGAGTCGCCGTCACCGACCCGCTTGAAGTCCTGGGCGGGGAGCAACGGCACCACCGTGGTGCCGTCGACCAGACAGAACAGCGAGACCTCGGGGCCGTCGAGGAACGACTCCAGCAGCGCCGGGTGCCCGGACTCCAGCACCTCCGCTGCGTGGGCACGGGCGCTCTGACGGTCGGCGGTGACCACGACGCCCTTGCCGGCGGCGAGGCCGTCGTCCTTGACCACCCAGGCCTGCTGCCCGGCGGGCGGACCGAACCGGTCAAGCGCGGCGTCGAGTTCGGCGGGGTTGTCCACCGTCTCGCTGGTGGCGGTGCGCACGCCGGCGGCGGTCATCACGTCCTTGGCGAAGGCTTTGGATCCTTCGATCAGTGCGGCCTCCTTCGAGGGCCCGAAGCAGGCGATGCCGGCGGCGCGCACCGCGTCGGCCACACCACGGACCAACGGAACCTCCGGACCGATCACCACCAGATCGACCTCAAGGTGTTTGGCCAGCGCGGTGACATCGTCGGGGGAGGTGACGTCGACGTCGTACTGGGAGGCGATCGCGCGGGTGCCCGCATTGCCGGGCGCGACGGCCAGGAATTCAACGGCAGGGTCCTTGCGCAGGCCCCGGAGCAGGGCGTGTTCGCGGGCACCGGATCCGATCACGAGGACGCGCACGATGTCACACCCTAGCCATCACCAGGTGTCGACGAACCGACGGGCGCTCGGCAGGTCGCCGCGCGCGGGGGCTGCGGCCAGGGTCGCGGCAATGAGGCCGCGGGTCTCGGCCGGGTCGATCACATCGTCGATCTCGAACAGCATTGCGGCGTTGAGCGCTTTCGCATTCTCCTGGGCGGCGGCGGTGGCCTGCCGGACCACTTCTTCGCGTTCGGTGGGGTCGGCGATGGCGTCGAGTTCCTTGCGCAGCCCCAGCCGCACGGCGCCTTCCAGACCCATGGGCCCGAGGTGCGCGCCCGGCCAGGCGACGGTGAGCAGCGGCTCGTGCAGGCTGCCGCCGGCCATCGCCTGGGCGCCCAGCCCGTAGCCGCGGCGCAGGACGACCGCGACCAGGGGAACCCGCAGCGAGGCACCGGCCACCAGCATCCGGGAGGCGCGGCGCACCAGGGCCTGCGACTCGGCCGCCGGCCCCACCATGTAGCCCGGACAGTCGATGAGTGAGACGATCGCGATGCCGAAGGTGTCGCAGAGCTGCAGAAACCGGGCGGCCTTGTCGGCGGCCGCGGCGGTGATGGCGCCGGCCATGACCATGGTGTTGTTGGCGATGACCCCGACCGGACGGCCGTCGATGCGGGCCAGTGCGGTCACCATCTCGGGTGCGAAACGCTCCCGCAGGAACGTGACCGAATTCGCGTCGGCCAGCGTGGTGATGATCGGGCCGATCGGATAGGCACGGCGCGCACGTTCGGGAACCATTGTGCGCAAGGCATTTTGGTCGCCTACCGCTCCGGGTGTTCCCGGGTTGTCAAAGTAGCCGAGCAGCTGTTTGGTCACCGTGACGGCGGCGGCCTCGTCGGGGACGACGACATCGACGACACCGTTGGGCGCCTGCATGGAGATCGGGCCGACGTCGTCGGGTGCGACCTCACCGAGGCCTCCCCCGGCGATCATCGCCGGGCCGCCCATCCCGAGTGAGGCGTCCTCGGTGGCCACGATCAGATCCGAGCAGCCGGCGATCACCGCGTTACCGGCGAAGCACCGGCCCTTCACCACCGCGATCCGCGGCACCACCCCGGACAGCGACGCCCACAGCGCGAACGCCCGCACCTCCAGGGAGGAGACGGTCGGGTGGTCGGTGTCGCCCGGACGGCCACCGCCGCCCTCGGCGAAGAAGACGGTCGGCAGTTTGAGGCGCTCGATGATCTCGAACAGCCGGTCCTTCTTGAGGTGGCCGAACACGCCCTGGGTTCCGGCCAGCACGGTGTAGTCATACGACAGCACCGCGCACGCGCGGCCGTCGATGCGTGCGGTGCCGGCGACCATGCCGTCCGCGGGCGTGCGGACGATCAGGTCCTCCAGCTCTCGGCGGCGCCGTTGCGCGGCCACAGTGAACCGGCCGTACTCGATGAACGATCCCTCGTCGACGAGGTCGGCGATGTTCTCCCGGGCGGTGCGGCCACCGGCGGCGTGGCGGCGTTCCACGGCCTCGGGCCGGGCCTCGTCCCGCGTGATCGCGCGGCGGCGTCGCAGTTCCTCGAGATGGGGGTCGCTCATCCTCACGACGCTAGTGTCAAGCCAAGCCATCAGCGCCGCTCCCGGCCTAAGATGTGTCGCACCCGGGGAGGTGTGCGGTGCAGGTTGAACTGAAGAAGGCCCTCAGCCAGCGGCAGCTGAGGACGATCGCCATGGGCGTCGTCTCCCACTCGCATGTCTGAACCACCGCCCCCGCCCTGGGGCGGCTATCCGCCGTATTACCCGCCCCCGCCCCCGCCGCCTCGCAACGCCGGCGACGTCACGGCGTCGATCGTCACGATGGTGCTGACGGTCCTACTGGTGTGCGGGGGCGCCGTCATGGGGCTGTTCTCGCTGGCGTTTCTGGATTACTGCCCACCGGCGACGTGCAGTGTCGACGGGGCGGTCACGGCGTCGATGACGACGGTCGTGATCGCCGGCCTGGTCGCATTTGCCGGCATCGTCGCGACGATCGTGCGTCTGGTCGTGCGAAAAAGGGCCTGGCCGTTCGCCATCGGGACGCTGGGGCTTTGCCTCGGTGTCTTCTTCCTGGGCGCGATGGCCTTCACGGCGGCGGTCAGCTAGTCGACTTCCTTCGCTTGGCGACGACTTTCTCCACCACCGAGTTGAACGTCGACCCGAGTGGGAAGCCGACGTAGTGGGTGATGAAAATCGCCATGGCCCGCAGTTCCTCCTCGGTCATCTCCTCATTCGCCAGCGCGGCGTTGACCTGGATCTCGGCGAGGTCGGGCAGGCCGAGTGCGGTCACCACCGACAGGGTCATGATCCGCTTGTCCCGCATGGACAGTCCCGGCCGGCTCCAGATGTCGGCGAAAAGGTGGTCGGCGGTCAACGCGAAGTAATCCCCCGGTAGGTCGGGCATCTCCCAGCCGTAGACCTCGTTCATCTTGGCCAGGCCCTTGCGGCGGCGTTCGTCCATTCCCGTGAGCTCCTCACTGATCCCGGTCGTGCGGCACGCCGAGCCCGGCTGCCAGGTTGCGCAGGGCGATCCGCGCCAGCGGAAGGTCGGCATCGAGTGAATCACCCAGAGCCAGAGCGAGGTTCAGGTCCTTCTCCCCCAGCGCGCGGGTGTGGGCGAAGGTGTCGTAGAGCCAGTGCCCGGGCTCGAGCTCGAGGGTGTTGTCGCGGATCATGATTGCGCCGGGCCCCATGGTCAGCGCGTCCGTGTGACGCACCACGCGGCCGAGCTGCTGCAGATCCAGACCGGCCTTCTCGGCGAGCTGCAGGGCCTCGCAGGCCGCGGCAAACCCGGTGAAGGTCAACATGTTGCGGGCGAGCTTCATCCGGGTCCCCGCTCCCGTTTCGCCGGCGTGGACGACCAGCGAGGCCCACTGTTTGAAGGCCGGCTTGACGCGCTCGTACACCTCCCGCGGCGCACCCACCATCGTGGCCAGTTCACCCTTCTGGGCGGCGCCCGCTCCGCCGCTCACGGGGGCGTCGATGACGTGGATGCCACGGGGCCGCAGGTCGTCGGCCAGTTCCTCGGCGGTCCGATCGGAGATGGTCGAGTGGATGGCGATCACGGTCCCGGGTGCGGCGTGTGCGGCGAGTTCGGCGACCACCTCGCGGACCTGGGCGTCGTCGAGCACGGTGACGTCGATCAGGTCCGCCCCGGCGACCTCGGCCAGATCGGCGGCGACGGCGGCGCCGGTCTCGGCGAACGGCGCCATCGCCTCGTCACGGACGTCGTAGACGGTCAGTCCGCCGGGCCAGTTCACCAGACGCATGGCCATCGGGGCGCCCATGCTACCCAGTCCGATGAAGCCGATGCTCGGCTGCGTTTCATCGCCGCCTTCGATGGGATCGCTGATGATGTCGGTCAGTCCCATTCGCCACTCCTCCTCGTCGCTACGCTCCGCATCGTCGTCGGCGTCAAGGCCGGATGATCTGTCCGCCGTCGACGTTGAAGATCTGGCCGGTGATCCACTTGGCCTGGTCCGACAGCAGGAACAGGCACATCCCCACCAGATCGTCGGGCTGGCCCATGCGGCTCAGCGGAATCCGCTTGACAATGTCGTCGACCATGGCGGCCGGGGTGGTGGTCCGGTTGGCTTCGGTGTCGATCGGACCGGGGGCTATCGCGTTGATCCTGATGTTCTGCCAGCCCAGCTCGCGGGAGAGTTGCTGGGTCAGACCGTTGACGCCCACTTTCGCCAGGCCGTAGTAGTTGGCGTACAACCATGCCGCCGTGGAGGATTGGTTCACGATCGCACCGCCACCCCGCGCGGCCATGTTCTTGTAGACCGCGCGGGTGCACACCAGCGCACCGTCGAGGTTCACGCTCATGAACCGCTTGTAGTAGTCCCAGTCGACGGTCAGCAGCATGTCCAGCTTCATGCCGCCGAAGATCGCGGCGTTGTTCACCAGGAAGTCGATGCCGCCGAATTCAGCAACCGTGCGATCGGCCATTGCCGCCGCCGAGTCCGGTTGGGAGACGTCGACCGCGACGGCGATCGCCTCACCGCCGTCGGCCCCGATCCCGGCAGCGACCCGCTCCGCGCCCTCGAGGTTGATATCGGCGACGACCACCGCCGCACCCTCCCGGGCGAGTGCCTCGGCGTAGGCCTGGCCGATGCCGCCGCCGGCTCCGGTGACGATGGCCACCTTATGGTCGAACTGTCCCACTGTCTCTCCCTCGGTGCGCGGCTAGACCGCTGTCGCAATGGATTTCAGTTCAAGGTATTCCTCGAAACCGGCCACACCCATCTCCCGACCGACGCCGGACTGCTTGTATCCGCCGAACGGCACGTCGGCCGAATACCAGACTCCCCCGTTGACGTTGACGGTGCCGACCCGCAACCGGTCGGCCACCGCCTGCGCGCGCTGGGGGTCGGCGCTGAACACCGTGCCGGACAGCCCGTACGGCGAGTCGTTGGCGATGCGCACCGCGTCGTCGTCGCCGTCGTGCGCGATGACCGTCAGCACCGGCCCGAAGATCTCCTCGCGGGCCACCCGCGCGGTGTTGTCCAGGCCCGCGATCACGGTGGGCTCGATGAAGAATCCGCGATCGCGACCCTCAGGGCGGCCGCCGCCGCACGCGAAGCTCCCGCCCTCGGCGATCGCGAGGTCCAGGTAGGACTGCACCCGGTCGCGTTGCCGCGCGGAAATGACCGGGCCGCAAATGGTTCCGGGACTCGTCGGGTCGCCCGGCTTGATCCCCGACATGGTCCTCGCGGCCGCCGCGACCGCGTCGTCGTAGTGCGTCCGCGGCACGACGAGACGGGTGGTGATGGCGCAGCCCTGCCCGGCGTGCATGGACGCGGTGAACGCCGCCATCGAGCAGGCCGCATTGAAGTCGGCGTCGTCGAGGACCAGGAACGCCGACTTACCACCGAGCTCCAGGAACACCTTCTTGACCGTCGGCGCCGCCGCGGCCATCACGGCCCGGCCGGTCGCGGTGGATCCGGTGAACGACACCATGTCCACCCGCGGGTCGCTGGTCAGCATCGCGCCGACGGCGTGGTCTGACGAGGTGACGATGTTGAGCACCCCGGGCGGCAGGTCGGTCTGTGCACCGAGTTCCCCGAGAACCGCTGCGCACCAGGGGGTGTCGGGTGCCGGCTTCAACACGACAGTGTTGCCCGCGGCTAGGGCCGGGCCGATCTTGGCGAGGTTGATCTGGTGGGGGAAGTTCCACGGCGTAATCGCGCCGACGACCCCGACCGCCTCCCGGACCAGCGTTCTGCGGGTCTTGATGCCCATCGGAGCGGCAATACCGAGATCGGTGCGCCACGGGTAGGCCTCAGCGGTGTCGGCGGCGAAGCTGAGGTCGGCGACCGGGCCCTCCAACTGAGCCGCCGCGGTGAGCATGCGGGGCGCGCCCGCCTCAGCCATGGTGATCTCACGGAGCTCGTCGATGTGGGCGCGCATCGCATCCTGCAGCTGCCGGATGCAGCGCACCCGCAGCGCGGTGTCGGTGGCCCAGTCGCCTGTGTCGAAGGCCCGTCGCGCGGCGGCGATGGCCCGGTCCATGTCGTTCGCGTCGGCGTCCGCCGCGGTGCCGATCACCTCTTCGGTCGCCGGGTTGAGGGTCGGGAACCGTCCGGCGCCGCCGGCCGTCAGCGCCCCGTCGATGTAGAGATCGCTCGCGCGTTCGGTTGCGATCGCCATCCGCATCTCCTCATGGACACCTGTCTGATGCGCCCGGTCGAACCATAGCCACACCTGTAACGTGAGTGCAAGGATTGGCTCGATGTAATCCCGTTTGACGTGCACGTTGACCATCGGCACTTGCATGACACAGTGGCCGCACCTACGGTGGACATGTGTCCAGTGATGGCGTGGTGGTGGCCCCGGAGCGCACCGGCGCGACGCGTCGTCCCCGCCAGGAGGAGACGGTCCGCAAGCTGGTGACCGCGGGGCTGGAGACCCTTCGTGAGTCGTCGTACGCCGACCTGACGGTTCGCTCGGTCGCCGCGCGGGCACACGTGGCGCCCGCCACGGCCTACACCTATTTCTCGTCGAAGAACCACCTCGTCGCCGAGGTGTATCTCGACCTCGTCCGGCAGGTGCCGTATTTCACCGACGTCAACGACACCCGAATCAGCCGGGTTCAGCATGCGCTGCGCAGCCTGGCGCTGGTGGTCGCCGACGAACCCGAGGTGGCGGCCGCCTGCACCACCGCACTGCTGAGCAACGACGCCGCGGTGCGTCCGGTTCGCGAACAGATCGGCGCCGAAATCCACCAGCGGATCAAGTCGGCCCTGGGACCGGAGGCCGACTCCCGCACCGTCTCCGCCCTGGAGATGAGTTACTTCGGCGCCCTGGTGCATGCCGGCAGCGGAGTGCTCACCTACCGGCAGATCGCCGACCGGCTCGGCTACGTTGTCGGACTGATCCTCGACGAGCCGGAGGCCCGATGAGCACGGGCACTGTCGACCTCGTCCTGGACCCCTACGACTACGACTTCCACGAAGACCCGTACCCCTACTACAAGCGGCTGCGCGACGAGGCCCCGCTCTACCGCAACGACGAGCTCAACTTCTGGGCACTGACCCGGCATGCCGACGTGCACAACGGTTTTCGCAACAGCACCGCGCTGTCGAACAAGCTCGGGGTGTCCCTGGACCCGATCTCGCGGACACCCGAGGCCTACCGGACGATGTCGTTCCTGGCGATGGACGACCCGGCCCATCTGCGGCTGCGCACTCTGGTGTCGAAGGGCTTCACACCGCGGCGCATCCGCGAACTCGAACCGCGGGTCGCACAACTGAGCCGGACGCACCTGGACACCGCGCTGGAGAGCGAATCCTTCGACTACATCGCTGAATTCGCCGGCAAGCTGCCGATGGACGTGATCTCCGAACTGGTCGGCGTGCCGCGGGCGGACCGCGCGCACCTGCGCGCCCTGGCAGACGCTGTCATGCACCGCGACGACGGTGTCACCGACGTCCCCAAGTCGGCACTGGTGGCCGCGATGGATCTGCTCGTGTACTACGCCGACATGGTCAAGCAGCGGCGCCGCACACCGCACGACGACCTCACCTCGGCGCTACTGGAGGCGGAGGTGGACGGCGACCGCCTCGGCGACGACGAGATCATGGCCTTCCTCTTCCTCATGGTGGTCGCCGGGAACGAGACGACCACCAAACTGCTTGGTAATGCGATGTATTGGGGCGGCGTGAATCCCGGCCAGCTGACGGCGGTGCATGCCGACCACTCCCGCATTCCGCTGTGGGTCGAGGAGACGCTGCGCTACGACACGTCCAGCCAAATCCTGGCCAGGCTGGTGGATGACGACGTCGAGTTCTACGGCACCACCCTGCATCCCGGGGACACCCTGCTGCTGGTGCCGGGCTCGGCGCATCGCGACGAGCGGGTGTTCGACAACCCCGACGAGTTCCGCATCGGTCGCGACATCGGTTCCAAGCTGCTGAGTTTCGGCAGCGGCGCCCACTTCTGCCTCGGCGCGCACCTGGCCCGGATGGAGGCGCGCGTGGCACTCACCCAACTCTTCGAACGCATCCGCGACTACGAGATCGACCAGGCGAACGCTGTGCGGGTGCACTCCAGCAGCGTCCGCGGCTTCGCCCACCTCCCGATCACCGTGACGAAGGCCTGACACTCCCATGCCGAGATTCGACCCGCACCCCGCCCGCCGGCCGACGCTCGTCGCCGGCGCCTCCTCCGGCATCGGCGCGGCCACTGCCACCGAACTGGCCGCCCGCGGCTTCCCGGTGGCCCTCGGCGCCCGGCGGGTCGACAAATGCGAGGCGCTGGCCGAGCAGATCCGGGCCGAGGGCGGTGAAGCCGTCGCGCTGCCGCTGGACGTCACCGACCCCGACTCGGTGAAGCAGTTCGTCCACCGGGCCGAGCAGGAACTCGGCGACATCGAGGTGCTCGTCGCGGGCGCCGGTGACACCTTCTTCGGCCGCCTCTACGAAACCGGCACCGACGACTTCGAGGCGCAGATCCAGATCCACCTCATCGGCGCCAACCGACTGGCCACTGCGGTGCTGCCGGGGATGGTGAAACGGCAACGCGGCGACGTGATCTTCGTCGGCTCCGACGTGGCCCTGCGGCAGCGTCCGCACATGGGCGCCTATGGCGCGGCCAAAGCGGGACTGGTCGCGATGGTCACCAACCTCCAGATGGAGTTGGAGGGCACCGGGGTGCGGGCGTCGGTCGTCCACCCCGGACCGACCCAGACCGGTATGGGCTGGAGCCTGCCGCCGGAGTCGATCGCCCCGGCACTGGAGGACTGGGCCAAGTGGGGTCAGGCCCGGCACTCCTACTTCCTGCGCGCCGGCGATCTCGCCCGTGCCATCGCGTTCGTCGCGGAAACTCCGCGCGGCGGCCTCGTCGTGTCGATGGAACTGCAGCCCGAGGCGCCACTGTCGGACGCCCCGCGGGAACGTCAGCAACTCAAGTACCCGGAGGAACCGTGACCACTCAGACGCTCAGTGAACCGCGACGGGTCTCCGGCGGCGAGGGCGAGCACGGCCACCTCGAGGAGTTCCGCACCGACCCGATCGGGTTGATGCGGCGAGTGCGCGAGGAGTGCGGCGACGTCGGCTACTTCCAACTCGCCGGCAAGAAGGTGATCCTGCTGACCGGCGCGGAAGCAGGAGAGTTCTTCTTCCGGTCCGCCGACGAGGACCTCGACCAGGCCGAGGCCTACCCGTTCATGACGCCGATCTTCGGCAAGGGGGTGGTGTTCGACGCCAGCCCCGAGCGCCGCAAGGAGATGCTGCACAACTCCGCGCTGCGCGGCGACCACATGAAGAGCCACGCCAGGACCATCGAGCGGGAAGTCCGTCGCGCGATCGGAAACTGGGGCGACGCAGGCGAAATCGACCTGCTGGACTTCTTCGCCGAGCTAACCATCTACACCTCGACGGCGTGCCTGATCGGCCGCAAGTTCCGCGAACAACTCGACGCCCGGTTCGCCGAGTACTACCACCTGTTGGAGCGCGGCACGGACCCGCTGTGTTACGTCGATCCCTACCTGCCGATCGAAAGCTTCCGGATTCGCGACGAGGCCCGCGAAAAGCTGGTCGGCCTGGTGCAGGAGATCATGAACGACCGGATCGCCAACCCGCCCGACGACAAGGCCAAGCGCGACATGCTCGACGTGCTGGTGTCGATCACGGACGACGACGGGAACCTCCGCTTCTCCGCCGACGAGATCACCGGCATGTTCATCTCGCTGATGTTCGCCGGCCACCACACCAGCGCGGGGACGTCGGCCTGGACGCTTATCGAACTGATGCGGCATCCCGACATCGACGCCGCCGTCCGCGCCGAACTCGACGATCTCTACGCCGACGGCCAGGAGGTGAGTTTCCATGCGCTGCGGCAGATTCCGACGCTGGAGAACGTGATCAAGGAGACCCTGCGGCTGCACCCGCCGCTGATCATCCTGATGCGGGTGGCCCAGGGCGATTTCGAGGTCGAGGGACACGCCATTCACGCCGGCGACTTCGTCGCCGCCTCCCCCGCGATCTCCAACCGCATCGCCGAGGACTTCCCGGATCCCGACACGTTCGACCCGTCCCGCTATGACAAGCCGCGGGAGGAGGACGTACTGCACCGGTGGACCTGGATCCCGTTCGGCGCCGGCCGGCACCGCTGTGTGGGCGCTGCGTTCGGCACGATGCAGATCAAGGCGATCTTCTCAGTCCTGTTGCGGGAGTTCGAGTTCGAGATGGCGCAGCCGCCGGAGAGCTACCGCAACGACCACTCCAAGATGGTGGTCCAGCTGGCCCGCCCCGCAAAGGTTCGGTACCGCAGACGGAGTGCCGCCCAGTGAGCAACTACCGCCTCGAGGTCGACCTCGACCTGTGCCAGGGCCACGCCATGTGCGAACTCGAGGCCCCCGACTACTTCCGCGTTCCCAAGCGCGGCACCGTCGAGATCCTCGACGACGAGCCGCCCGACGACGCCCGCGCCGAAGTCGAACGCGCCGTCGAGGCCTGCCCGACCAGAGCCCTGTCGATCGTCGACATCACCCAGGAGGAGAACTGATGGCCGCGCCCACCCGTGAGCAGTTGGAGGACTTCGTCGCGCGCTGGCTCGACGCCAACCGTGCGGCCGAGCGGAGCGGGGACTGGACCCCACTGGCCGACTTCTACACCGACGACGCCACCTACGGCTGGAACATCGGACCCAAGGAAGACGTCATGTGCGTCGGCAAGGACGAGATCCGCGAGATCGCCCTGGGGCTGGAGATGGCCGGGCTGCAGGGCTGGACCTACCCGTACCAACGGGTACTGATCGACGACAAGATCGGTGAGGTCGTCGGGTTCTGGAAGCAGGTCGCCACCGATGCCGATGGAACCAGCCAGGAGATCTACGGGATCGGCGGCAGCTGGTTCCGGCTCACCGGCACGGACGGCCGGGCACTGATCGAATGGCAGCGCGACTTCTTCGACTTCGGGCACGTGCAGAAGCTCTACATGGAGCTGATCAAGGCCGGGAAGCTATCGAAGGGCATGCAGGAACGCATCCAGCGCAGCCTGGCCGGAGAGAAGCTGCCCGGCTACTTCCCCATCGGGCAGGCCCCGGTACCCATCTGGTGACTTGACACCCGTCAGGTCATAGGATGGCGCCATCGGACGTGTTCCAGATCACCCCACCCCAGCCGGAGGACTGCAAGTGAAGACAAAAGGCGCGCTCATCAGGGAGTTCAACAAGCCGTGGACGATCGAGGAAATCGAAATCGGTGATCCCGCGCCGGGCGAGGTCAAGGTCCAGATGGAGGCCTCCGGACTGTGCCACTCCGACTACCACCTGGTGACCGGCGGCATCCCGATGCTGGGCTTCCCCGTGCTGGGCGGCCATGAGGGCGCCGGTGTCGTGATCGAGGTCGGCGAGGGCGTCGAGGGCGTGGCGGTCGGCGACCACGTCGTCATGTCGTTCATCCCCTCCTGCGGCAAATGCCCGTCGTGCCAGGCCGGCCTGCGCAACCTGTGTGACCTCGGCGCCGGATTGCTGGGCGGCGTGGCCATCGCCGACGGCACCCACCGGATCCACGCCAACGGCGACCCGGTGTTTCCGATGACCCTGCTCGGCACCTTCTCCCCGTACATGGTGGTCCACGAGTCCTCGGTGGTGAAGATCGACAAGGACATCCCGTTCGAGTTCGCCTGCCTGGTGGGCTGCGGCGTCACCACCGGCTACGGGTCGGCCACCCACACCGCCCAGATCAAGCCCGGAGAGGACGTCGCGATCGTCGGCGTCGGCGGGGTCGGCATGGCCGCACTGCAGGGCGCGGTGAACTCCGGCGCCCGCTACATCTTCGTCATCGAACCCGTCGAGTGGAAGCGCGATCAGGCGCTGAAGTTCGGCGCCACCCACGTCTACGAGGACATCTTCGCCGCGATGGCCGGCATCGCCGAGGTGACCGGCGGCTTCATGGCCAAGAAGGTCATCGTCACCGTCGGCGAGGTGCAGGGCGCCGACGTCGAGAACTACATGATCATCACCTCCAAGTCCGGCACCTGCGTGATGACCGCCATCGGCAGCATGACCGACACCAACGTCACGCTGAACCTCGCGATGCTCACCCTGATGCAGAAGAACCTGCAGGGCACCATCTTCGGCGGCGGCAATCCCTACTACGACATCCCGCACCTGCTGTCGATGTACAAGGTCGGCAAGCTCAACCTGGCCGACCTGGTCACCCGGCAGTACCGCCTCGAGCAGATCAACGAGGCCTTCGAGGACATGATCGAGGGCCGCAACATCCGCGGCGTCATCCGTTACACCGACGAAGACCGAAGCTGATCCGTCTGCCGAAAGCTGAATGACGTTGTCCGAGAGCACGATTACCCTGACGCCCGCCATGGCCGCCTCCCAGGCGTCATGGCGGTGTGTGCAGGACCACGATCGCGAGGGCTGGCTGGCCCTGATGGCCGATGACGTCGTGATCGAGGACCCGATCGGCAAGACGGTCACCAATCCCGACGGTCTGGGCGTGCGCGGCAAGGACGCGGTCGCGGCGTTCTACGACACCAACATCGCGGCCAACACCTTGCGGGTGACCTGCGAGGAGAGCTTCCCGTCCAGCTCGCCCAACGAGGTGGCCCACATCCTTGTTCTGCGTAGCGAATTCGACGGTGGCTTCACCAGCACCGTGCGCGGGGTGTTCTGCTATCGCGTCGACGACGACGGGTTGATCACCAACATGCGCGGCTACTGGAACCTGGAAGGCATGCAGTTCGGTCAGCGTGACTGACCTCACCGGGTACGGCTCCGTCGTCGTCGGCGGATCCCGCGGGATCGGAGCCGCGGTGGCGAAACTGCTCGCGGACTCGGGCGCCGGGGTGGTCGTCAACGGCCGCGACGCCGACGCCGTCGACGCCTGCGTGGATTCCATCACTGCCTCCGGTGGTGCCGCTCTGGGGCACTCCGGTCCGGCCGACGACGAGTCGGTGGCCCAGGCGCTGATCAGCCTGTGCGAGAACGAATTCGGCCGGATCGACGCCCTGGTGAACTGTGCCGGCACCGCCGAGCCGCCCGGCTCGTCGATCCTGACCGTCAGCGCGGACGAGTTCCGCGAGCTGATGGGCGTCCATCTCGGCACGGTCTTCACCACCTGCCGCGCCGCCGCCCCGCGGATGGTCGCCGCCGGCGGCGGGTCGATCGTCAACACCAGTTCTTTCGCCTATCTCGGCGATTACGGCGGCACCGGCTATCCGGCGGGCAAGGGCGCCGTCAACGGGCTCACCATGGCGATCGCCGCCGAACTGCGCGAGCACGGCGTGCGGGCCAACGTGGTGTGCCCCGGCGCCGCCACGCGGCTGTCCACCGGGCCGGACTACCAGCAGCACATCGACACCCTCCGTCTGCGCGGCATGCTCGACGACCTCAGCGCCGACGCCGCACTGGCGCCGGCCCCGCCGGAATACGTCGCACCGCTCTACGCCTACCTCGCGGGGCCGACGTCGCAGGGCGTCACCGGCCAGATGTTCGTTGCCGCAGGTGGATTCATCGGCCGCTTCGACCGCCCCACCCCCACGCCGCTGGCCTACCGGGACCACCGCGAGTCACCACCGTGGACGGTCGCCGAAATAGGCCGGATGCTCGACGGCGTCAACCCCTAAGCTGACGCCCATGGCCTCTGTCTTCACCATGATCATCAACGGCGATCTGCCGGGCCGCTTCGTCTACGAGGACGACGAGGTGGTCGCGTTCCTCACCATCGAGCCCATGACACAGGGCCACACCCTGGTGGTGCCCCGTGCGGAGGTCGACAACTGGCAGGACGTCGACCCGACACTGTTCCACAAGGTCATGGATGTGGCGCAGCGCATCGGCAAGGCGGTCTGTTCGGCGTTCGGAACCGAGCGCTCCGGCTTGATCATCGCTGGACTGGAGGTGCCGCATCTGCACGTTCACGTCTTCCCGGCGCGCAACCTGACCGACTTCGGCTTCGCCCACGTCGACCGCAACCCATCGGCGGAGTCGCTCGACGACGCTCAGGCGAGAATCAAAGCCGCACTGGCCCAGCAGAACTGACCGAAGGGTAAATCGGGGCGTTCACCACCCGGGGGATGGTCACCCGAAAGCAGCAGCCGCGGCCCGGGACCGTCGTCACCGTCACCCGGCCTCCGTGGGCACGCACCAGGGAGTCAACGATCGACAACCCCAGCCCGGCGCCGCCGCTGGCCCGGGTGCGGGAGGCGTCCGCGCGGTAGAAGCGTTCGAACACCCGGTCGGCATCCTGCTGCTGCATGCCGGGGCCCTCGTCGGCCACCTCCAGAACCGCGTCGCCCCCGGAGGTGCCCACCCGGACCGTGACGGCGCTGCCGGCAGGTGTGTGCTGCAGGGCGTTGGCCACCAGGTTGCCCAGCACCTGGCGCAGCCGGGCCTCGTCACCGATCACCTCCGGGGTTCCCGGACCCTTGAGGAACTCCAGCGCGATGGAACGCGACGGTGCGATGGAACGCGCGTCATGCACCGAGTCGCTGGCCAGCGCGAGCAGGTCCACCCGATTGCGCTCCAGGGGCCGCTGGGCATCCAGCTGGGCCAGCAGGAGCAGGTCCTCGACGAGTCCGGCCATCCGCTTGGACTCGCTCTCGATGCGGGACATAGACGTCTCGACGTCGGTGGAGGCGCCCTGACGGTACAACTCTGCGAAGCCGCGGATCGTCGTCAGCGGCGTGCGCAATTCGTGGCTGGCGTCGGTGATGAACCGGCGCATCCGCTCCTCGGAGAGCCGGGCCTTCTCCGCCGAGGCGTCGGAGGAGGCGACGGCCCGCTGGATCTGGGCGAGCATCCCGTTCAACGCCAGCGACAGCTGCCCCACCTCGGTCTTCGGATCACCCTGGGGCACACGGCTTTCCAGCTGTCCCGCGGCGATCGAGGCCGCGGTCTTCTCAACCTCGACCAGGGGCTGCAGGCTGCGGTTCACCACCCAGTAACCCGCGACCCCGAGCACCAGCAGAACGGCTGAGCCGATACCCAGCTGCAGCAGGACCAGGGCCCGGACGGTGGCCTCGACATCGGAGAGGTCGACCGCGACGGTGATGAGCTCGCCGCCGGCACTGTGCACCGAGACCGCGCGCCAGCGCACCCGCGAGTCGCCGATCGATCCGATGGTCACCGGAACCGGGCCGACGTCGTTGGTGTCGGGGAGCGCCGGCTGCGCCTTGCGGTCGTTGATGGCCATCCACACGTCGCCGCGGGTGTCGACGCCCTGTACGTAGAAGTTCGACGGCGGCCGCGCGGGATTCGGCCCTTCGTCGGGCGGCACGTCCTGACGCGGCTCCTGGGCCCAGCCGGTCGAGGCGTCGACCAAGCGCTCGTCGACCCTGCTCATCAGGCTGTGCTGAAGAATCGACGTGACGGCGACGCCCGAAGCCAGCAGGCCGCACCCGACCAGCAGCAGCATCGCGGCCACCAGGCTGACCCGCAGCGGCAGGGCGCGCAGCGGGTGGACGGTCATGTCCTTATTGTCGGGTTGGGTGCCCGGGAGCGCTATCGGGGCTCCCGCAGCACGTAACCCACGCCGCGCAGGGTGTGCAACAGCCGTTTCTCGCCGGTGTCGATCTTGCGGCGAAGGTAGGACACGTAGGACTCGACGACGTTGACGTCACCGCCGAAGTCATAGCGCCAGACGTGATCGAGGATCTTCGGCTTGCTGAGCACGGTTCCGGCGTTGATGACGAAGTAGCGCAGCAGGGTGAACTCGGTCGGTGACAGCGACACCGGTTCGCCGGCCTTCCACACCTCGTGGGTGTCTTCGTCGAGTTCGATGTCGGCGAACTTCAGCCGGCGCGGGCTACCGTCCTCGTCGTTGGCGGCCTTGCCGGCGCGCCGCAAGATGACCCTGAGCCGGGCGACCACTTCCTCCAGACTGAACGGCTTGGTGACGTAGTCGTCACCGCCCAGCGTCAGCCCGGTGATCTTGTCCTGCAGGCTGTCCCGCGCGGTGAGGAACAGCGCCGGTGCGTCGATGCCGTCGGCCCGCAACCGGCGCAGCACGCCGAACCCGTCCATGCCGGGCATCATCACGTCGAGGATCACCGCGTCGGGCCGGATCTCCCTGGCCAGATCGAGCGCGGCGGGGCCATTGGTGGCGGTGTGCACCTCGAACCCCTGGAACCGCAGACTCACCGCCAGAAGTTCGACGATGTTGGTCTCGTCGTCGACGACCAGGATTTTGCCCTCCGGAGCAACTGTGGGGCTGGGACGGGGAGCCGACTGTGGGGTCGCTGCGGACATACCTCCAATCTCCTCCGACGCCGGTGAACACAAGCTGGATATCCGCTGTGAGGTACCTGTGAGTGGATCGTCCCTGTTGGGGCGGCGTGCGCACCTACACTTGGCCGATGAACTGGGCGAAGACGCTCGCCGACATCGCGACCACGCCGGTGCGCGTGGGCCTGGCCGCCGCCGACGCCGGGGTAGAGGTCGCCGCGGCAACCCTTGACCTGGCCAAACGCAGTCTCGGCGACACGACCGTCCCGTCCCCCAAAGACTCCGTGCTGCACATCCTCGGCCTCGACGACACCGTCGAACGGGCCAACCGGCTCGCCGACCTCGTGGAGGACGACGCTCCCCTGGGCCGGGCCCTGTCCCCCGACGGGCCCCTCGGCCGGCTCATGCGCCCCGGCGGCCTGATGGACCGGCTCATCGCTCCGGACGGCGTGCTCGACCGGCTCACCACCGAGGGCGGCGCCGTGGACCGTGCGCTGGCTCCGGGCGGGCTGATGGATCAGGTGCTCGCCGACGACGGGCTGGTCGACCGGATGCTCGCCGAGGACGGCATCGCCGAGCGGTTGCTGTCCGAAGGGGGGCTCATCGACCGGCTGACCGCCAAGGACGGGCCGTTGGAACAACTGGCGTCGGTCACCGACACCCTCAACCGGCTGGCGCCCGGCCTGGAGTCCCTGGCTCCGACGGTCGAGACGCTGCGGGAAGCGGTGGTCACCCTGAGCCTGGTGGTCAACCCACTCAGCAACATCGCCGAGCGTATTCCGCTGCCCGGCCGGCGGCACTGGCCGTTCCGAGACCAAGACGAATGACCCGATAGGCTGTCTCGCGCGTGATGCACCGCACGCAGGCCTCCTTAGCTCAGTGGTAGAGCACTCGCCTTGTAAGCGAAAGGTCGTCGGTTCAATCCCGACAGGGGGCTCCGGCCGGCTCTCGCCATCGATCCGTCCACGCGGCCGGCACCATGGCACCATGTTCCGGTGATTGCTCCCCGGTTGTTGGCCGCGGTGTGCCTGGCGACGTCGGCGGTGGCCTGCAGCACGAAGGTCGACGGGACCCCGCACGCGGCCGGCCCCACACCGGGGAGCGGTGACCACGCCGCGACGGTCGCGTGGGCGCCGTGCGATGCGGGGAAGGACTTTCCTCCTGGCGCGCAATGCGGCACATTGGCGGTGCCCGTGGACTATTCACAGCCCAACGGGGCCCAGGCCAAGCTGGCGCTCATCCGGTTCGGCGCCACCGGCGCCAAGATCGGTTCGCTGGTGGTCAATCCCGGAGGTCCCGGTGAATCCGGCGTCGACACCGCTGCCGACATGGTTGACCTTCTGCCACAACCGATTCGGGAACGTTTCGACTTCGTCGGCTTCGACCCGCGCGGCGTTGGGGCATCGACTCCCGCGGTGCGGTGCAACTCCGACGCCGAGAACGACGCCGAGCGGGCAGATCCCCAGGTGGACTACAGCCCGGCCGGTGTGGCGCACATCGAGTCCACCGAAAAGAAATTCACCCAGCGCTGCCTGGACAAGATGGGGAAGGAGTTCCTGGCCAACGTCGGCACCGTCAACGTCGCGAAGGATCTCGACGTCCTGCGGGCAGCGCTGGGGGACGAGAAGCTGACCTACCTGGGCTACTCCTACGGCACGCTCATCGGCTCGGCATACGCCGAGGGGTTCCCCGACAAGGTCCGCGCGATGATCCTCGACGGCGCTGTCGATCCGACGGTCGATCCGGTCGAGTCCAACATCGACCAGGCCGCCAGCTTCCAGAAGGCGTTCGACGACTACGCCGCCGACTGCGCGAAGTCACCGCAGTGCCCGCTGGGCAACGACCCCGCCAAGTCCGTCGCCGTGTTCCACAGCCTGGTCGACCCGTTGGTCACCACACCGGCCGGGACCGCCGATCCGCGCGGCCTCGGCTACAGCGATGCCCTCACCGGGACCATCGACGCGATGTACTCGCCGAGCCTGTGGCCGGACCTCACCAAGGGACTGAACGAATTACACAAGGGCCGCGGCGACACCCTGCTGAAGCTCGCCGACGAGTACATGGAGCGCGACGAGGACGGCCACTACAACAACTCCAGCGACGCCGAGACGGCGATCAACTGCGTGGATCAGCCGCCGGTCACCGACCGGAAGAAGGTCATCGAGGAGGATCGCCGGACACGCGAGGTGGCGCCGTTCATGAGCTACGGACAGTTCACCGGCAACGCCCCACTGGACACCTGCGCGTTCTGGCCCGTCCCGGCTACCAGCTCCCCCCACCGGCCGTCGGTGCAAGGGCTGCCTCCGGTCCTGGTGGTCTCGACGACCGACGATCCGGCAACTCCCTATCAGGCGGGTGTCGACCTGGCCGCCGAACTCGGCGGCGCGCTGCTGACGTTCGAGGGCACCCAGCACACCGTGGTGTTCGAGCAGGATGCCTGCGTCGACGGGTACGCGACCAGGTACCTGATCGACCTCACCCTGCCGCCGAAGGGAGCGAAGTGCTGAATGCGGTTGTCGCGCAGCACTACTCAGCGCTCACGATTCAGACCAGCATCTCCGATTTCGGGATCTTCGGCATTTCGCTGGTGATGCGCTGCATGGTCCCCAGGAACGACGGCAGTAGTTCGGGGTAGACGATCGGCTTGCCGTTGTTCAGGACCGCGACCGAGATCGCCCGCTGCGGATCGGCCCAAGCGAGCATGTTGGTGAATCCGAGATGCCCGAAGGCGTACTGGGTGTCGAGTCCGTAGAGGCAGACAACGCGGGCCCCGAGCATGAGTCCGTAGGAGAAGCGCGTCGGATAGGCAAGGGAGAGGTCGATTTCCAGGTGGGACCGCTCGACCAGCGCCCGGCGGATGGTGTCGGTCTCGATCACCCGAACCCCGTCGAGTTCACCTCCGCACCGCATGATCTCGAAGAAGCGGGACAGCTCGAACGCCGTCGTCACGGTGTTGGCCGCCGGCACGATCCCGGTGAGGAATCGGGGGTCGTTGGTCAGATGGACCAGCTTGTCCAGACCGACTCCCAGCGCGCGGCTGAGCATCGTGGAAAGTGGTGGGGCAGTGGGCGGTCCGGTGATGTAGTTGCGCGCGACGCTGCCGACGTCCTCGGCCGCCACCCCGTAGTTCGTCCAGTGGAAACCCAGGGGGTCGAGGAACTCTTCGGCCAACACCGTGCGGATGTCCTGACCGGTGACGGCGTGCACGATCTCGCCGAGAATGAATCCACCCGAGACCGCATGGTAGGCCAGGTATTTTCCCGGCTTCGCGAACGGCTCGGCATCGGCCAGGATTTCGACCAGAAACTGGCGGTCGGCCAGGCGGTCCAGATCCAGAGCGCTGGAGGGCAGGTTGGGCACCCCGGCTCGGTGAGCCAACACCTGCCCGATTGTGATGCGATGCTTGCGGTTCTTCTCGTACCCCGGGATGTAGTCGGCGACGGGGTCCTCGAGCGTGAGGAGGCCGCGTTCGATCAGCTTGTGGACCACGAACGCGGTGATGGCCTTGGAGAGCGAGTAGACGCAGAACGGCGTCTGCACCGTGGCGGGGACCCGTGGGGTGTCTCTGCCGTCGCTGGGGCCGTTGCCGCTGGCATGACCGATCGCGCGGTTGAGAATCACCGCGCCGTGACGCCGGACGCAGACCTGCAGGGCCGGGTGCACACCGCTGCGGTACCAATCCCTGACCGATGACCAGATGGCCTCCACCTGACGGCTGGTGACGTCACCGGCCTCGGGCGGCTCCTCGGGTCCGATGTCGGTGATGGAGTCGAGGTCCTTGGTGACGTAGATGCGCCGCAGCGGGTCGGGTATGCCCAATGGCGGCCTGGGGAGTGGGGGGATCAGCGACGCCATGGCCGAATGCTATTCGCGGACCCGCGCCGATTCGCCGGAATCACCGTTGCGGGCTGGGCGGCAGCACGCCGGGGTGGACCACGATGAGCCGGGCCGGTCAATTGGTCCATTCTTTTCGCGAATTGCTGCCTGTGCTGCTAGCTTACCGACCAGCACCGGCGGATTCCGTCGGGAAATCGCCGTTCGAATGGAGCCTCTGTGACCGGTTCACCTGCCGTGACGCAGTCCTCCTGGCAGCAGATTCCGCTCCCCGGCGCAGCCCTTGCCGTCATGGAAGCCGATCGTGAGCAACTGACGCTGCTGTTACGGGGACTCGCCTCCCGGCTGGATGAACTGGACCGGCGGCTGGCCGACCTGACGTGGCGCCGGCAGCGCCCGCATACCGGTGGCCGTTTCGGTGAAACATTCTGTGAGCGAACCGCTCTGGAGGCCGAGCGGGATCGCCTGACCGACCGGCTTGCCGTGCTTGCCCAGCAGCTCAATCTACTCGACCGCACACTTTTCGGAGCCGGCGACGACCACCCGCCCGCCTCGCTGGTGGGTACGTGCCCGTACTGCGGCTATCCCAGCCTCGGGTCGGGCCTGTGCGCCTTCTGCCGTCCCCACCTGGCCCGGTAAGCCCCCGCGCTTCTGCTACGCCGGCCCGATGCGCTCGGAGTCGTAGATCAGCAGCTGCCCGTTGACGGGAACCACGCTCAGCCACCGATTCTCGGTATCCACCCGGCCGTCGCGAAGGACATAGCGGATCGTGGCAACCACGCTGGTGGCGTCCCGCGGGCTGACCGACAGCACCGACACAGAGTCGATCGTCGACCAGAAACCCAGATAGTCGTCGAGCCCATTGCGTTGCTGATAGTGGACGTCGAGTTTGTTCCACGCCCCGCGGGCATTGCCGGGCAGGTCGGCGTAGAAGCCGGTCACCAGATTCTTCATCGCGTCGATGGTCACCGCCGCCGGCGCCGATGACGTCGTCGCGGTCGTCCTGGTGGTGGTCGGAACCGAGGACGTGAGCGGACGCGATGTCGACGTCGTCGCCGCCGAAGGAGTGGCCGGCTCGGGATGACGCGGCCACACCGCGAAGACCAGCGCACCCAGGATCGCGACGAGCGCCGCGGCGGCGACCAGCCACGGCCACCGCGACGGCGCGGCCTGCTCCGGCAAGGCCTCATCGATGCCGTCGGGCGAAAGATCGGCGGGAAGGTAGGCGGTGTTCTGCTGCCGGGGCACCGGCGCCGGTTGGGCGGGCGGCGGCGGCGCCGGCCTCGGAATGGGCGGCGGCGCAGCGGCGGGGAGGGGACCGGCGGACGGGGCCGCGGCCGCACGCAGTGCGTCGGCGAACTCGGTGCAGGTCCGGAAGCGGTCCGCCGGGTTCTTCGACAACGCTTTGGCCAGAACGGAATCCAGCCGGCCCAAGGCCGGGCGGAAGTCCCCGAGCCGGGGCGGCGGGACGTTGAGGTGCTGGCCGATCACCACCGCGGCGTTCGAGGAGCCGAACATGGGTGAGCCGCTCAACAGGTGGTAGGCCGTCGCCGCCAGGCTGTACTGGTCGGCTCGTCCGTCGAGGCGCGCACCGGTGAGCTGTTCGGGCGAGGCGTAGTTGACCGTTCCCACGGTGACGTTGGTGGCGGTCAGCCCACTGTTCTCACCGACGTCCCGGGCAATCCCGAAGTCCGCCAGCACGATTCGGCGCCGGCCCCGTTCGGGATTGGTCAGCAGGATGTTCTGCGGTTTGACGTCACGATGCAGCAGTCCCCGGGAATGCGCGTAATCAAGGGCGTCGCCCACCGCCGACACGATGTCGACGACCTCCCACGGCGGCATGCCGTTGGGATAGTGCTCCCGCAGCAGACGTCCGGCATCGGGGCCGTCGATGAAGTCCATCGAGATCCACAGCTGCCCGTTGAAGTCACCCCGGTCGTGGATGCCGACGATATGCGGGTTGTACAGGCCGGCGACAAGTTCGGCCTCCCGGTTGAACCGCGCCCGGAACTCCGGATCCGCCGACATCTGGGGCGGGAGGATCTTCAGCGCGTCCTGCCGCGGCAGCCGCGGATGCTGAACCAGGTAGACCTCACCCATGCCGCCGAAGCCCAGCGGCCGCAGAATCTGAAAGCCGGCGAACACGTCGCCATTAGCCAGCGGCATGGGACGAGATGGTACTCAGGCGACCACCTTCGGCTGTGGTGTTCAGTCCTCCGCGCCTTCGACGGGCCGTCGCAACGCGTCGCGGTCACCGAACAGCGGCCGGCGCACCTGCTGATGCCCGTGGACCCCTTCCGCGTAGGCCGTTTCCGCGTGCTGGGAGAAGTCCACGCCGCTGGTCTCGTCCTCGGCGCTGAGCCGGAAACCCATGAATCGCTCGATGACCTTGCCCAGGCCGTAGGTGACGGCGAACGCGTAGACCGCGACCACCACCATCGCCAGGAACTGCTTACCGAGTTGCCCGAGCCCGCCGCCGTACAGCAGGCCCTGAGGGCCTCCGGTCATCACCGCGGTGGCCAGAATCCCGATCAGCAGCACGCCGACCACGCCGCCGACGAAGTGCACGCCGACGACGTCGAGTGAGTCGTCGTAGTTGAGTTTGAACTTCACCCCGATGGCGAACGCACAGACCACGCCAGCTGCCAGACCGACCAGCGCGGCGCCCAGGGCGTTGACGGTGCCGCAGGACGGGGTGATGGCCACCAGTCCGGCGACGACGCCGGAAGCGGCGCCGAAGGTGGTGGGCTTACCGTCGCGGACCTGCTCGACCGTCAGCCATCCGAGCATCCCGAGGCAACCCGCGACCAGAGTGTTGAGGAACACCGCCGCCGCCACACCGTTGGCTGCCAGCGCCGAACCGGCGTTGAAGCCGAACCAGCCGAACCACAGCAGGCCCACGCCGAGAAGCACGAACGGCAGGTTGTGCGGGCGCATGGCCTCCACCTTGAAACCGATACGCGGGCCCAGGACCAGCGCAAGAGCCAATGCCGATGCGCCCGAGACGATTTCGACGACGAGGCCACCGGCGTAGTCGAGCACGCCCATCTTGAACAGCCAGCCATCCGGACCCCAGACCCAATGGGCCACAACCGAATACACCAGGATCGACCACACCGGAACGAACACCATCCAGGCGGCGAACTTGGCGCGGTCGGCGATCGCCCCGCTGACCAAAGCGGCGGTGATGATGGCGAAGCTGAGTTGGAAGGTGGCGAAGAGCAGTTCCGGAACTGCGCCGTGCAGGGTGTCCGGGCCTATCCCCCGCATTCCCGCGTGGGCCAGGCCGCCGATGAATCCCCCGGCGGAACCTTCGGAGAAGGCCAGGCTGTAGCCGACGAGCAGCCATGCCACCGTGACCAGCGGAATGGAGATGAAGCTCATCATGATCATGTTGAGCACACCCGTGGTGCGCACCATCCCGCCGTAGAAGATCGCGAGTCCGGGCGTCATGAGCAGAACCAGGGCGGTGCTGGTCAGCAACCACGCGGTGGCGGCGGGATCAATGGCCACGATGATGACTCCTTCGGCTCACCGCCTTGGAGCCGGCTCCGTCGACGGTCGACGACGAGGATGTCGGCGCGGTGTTTCAGAAAAGCGGCGCGGGTGTTTCAGGCATGTTTCCGTCGCCGGCGGGCCGTCACCACCCGAACGAGCCGGGGCCGCCCTTGAACGGCCCGACCACCCAGCTGGTGATCCATCCGCCGTAGAAGCCACCGGGCTGCGGAACGACGGTCTCGCCGTTGACGGTGCAGCGGTCGACATGGCCCGCCATGACGGCAACCGCGCCGGCGATGGGTTCGAAACCCGGTGTGGGCTGCGGATAGCTCCACGCCGCCTGCTGCGCGACCTTCGCCGCGGTGACCAGATCGAAGTACCGGGCCTGCCCCTTCCACTCACACCAGGAGCTGCCGGGTGCGTCGCGCAGCACGGTCGGGGCGAACGCTGCTCGGGGCAGGTAGTAGGTGGGCGGGTGGCTGGTCTCCAGGACGCGCCAGGCGCCGTCCGTCGTGGCGATCAGCTCGCCGCCGAGCTCGATGGCGATTCGGCCGCTGAACGGCTCGAGTCGCGGCGGTCGCGGGTAGTCCCACACCGATTCCTGACCCGGACCGGGTTTCGCCGGTTGTGGACGCATCCGGCTGCTCAGACCACGCCGCGCAGGCCGTCGGCGCCGAAGACGGGGGCCAGCATCGCCGACATATCGGGGCCGCGGCGAAGGCCGTGCCCTCCGTCGACGTTGATGACCTGTCCGGTGATCCAGCTCGCCGCGTCGCTCAACAGGAACATCGCCAGGTTCGCGATATCGGTGACCTCTCCGATTCGGGGCAGCGGAGTGCACTGCCGGTAGTCCTCGCTGACCTCCGGGGAGTCGATGATCACCTGGACGAGGTCGGTGCGGATCAGTCCGGGGCGGATTCCGTTGACCCGCACCCAGGAGGGGCCCAGTTCGTCGGCGGCCAGCAGCATCAGATGGTCCAGCGCGGACTTGGTCACCCCGTAGGCCCCGAACCAGCGGTGCACGTTGCTCGCGGCGATCGAGGAGATGCCGACGAAGGAACCTCCGCCGGCCCGGACCAGCTCGCGCGCGGCGTGTTTGAGGACGTACATGGTCCCGTTGACGTTGAGGTCGACGGTGCGCCGCCAGGCCTCGGAGTCGATCTGGGTGATGGGGCCGATGGTCTGCGAGCCACCCGCGCAGTGCACGACTCCGTGCAGGCGTCCGTTCCAGGCGGTGGCCGCCTCGATCACCCGGGCCACCTGGTCCTCGACGGTGACGTCGGCGGATTCGAAGCGGACGGCGCCGATCACACCGGCCATCTCCTCAGCGGCCGCCGCGAGACGGTCGGCGCTGCGGCCGACGATCATGACGTGTGCCCCCGCCCGGGCGAGGCCTTCTGCCACCCCCTTACCGATTCCGCTGCCGCCACCGGTCACCAGGTAGGTCCGGTCTGCGAGATCGAGCTGCATGGCAATCATCCTTGCGTTGTCAAGAATTCGCGGTTCTGGGCACCCGCGATTCACACTAGTATCGGCTGTAACGCCTTCGTCACAGCCCGCGACAGTAGAGATTGACCTGCTACTGCACCCGGATGACGGGGGCAGCCCATCAACAGAAAGCACGATCATGGCTACCCTTACCACCCGCACCAACCGCGTGCTGGTCGCCGGCGGCTTCGCCGTCGCCATGGCCGCGGCGCCGATCGTGGTCGCCCTGTCCGCCCCGGCCGCCCCCAACGGTCCGGCCCTCGCCGAGTGCCCGTCCACCGAGATCCTGGACCCGGTCAGCGGCGCCTGCCAGCCCGTTCAGGACGTTACCCCGCCCACGCAGAACCCGCTCAATCCGGAGAACACCCAGCTTGCGCCCGGTGCGCTCACCGAAGGCACCGGGGGCAACGTCGGACAACTTCCCGAGGTGAACGGTATCCCCTGCAACGGCGGCAACACGGGGCTGTGCATCGGCCTGGAGCAGAGTGAGGGTGGCGGCAGCAACGTCGGTCTCCCCAAGCCCCCCGTCGGGGTCCAGCCGTAACGACTGTGGCACTCATGCGCCGGGTGCTGACCGTCGGTGTGCTGACCGCCGGGGTGATGCTGGGTATCGCCCCGGCGGCGCGCGCCCTGCCGCCGCCTGATCCTGATCCGGTGGTGCCGACGCCCGATCTGACGGTGCCGGCGGTGGCCGCACCCGGTTCTCCGGTCGTCGAGTCGGGAGCCACCGGCTGCCAGGACGGCCAGGCGATGCAGAACGGCAACTGCGTGCCCGCGATGTCCGCGGTGCCGAGCACCGCCGGTGGCGGCGCGGACGACCCAGTGCCGATACGCGTGACCGACACCCAGACCTCGACCTTCACCACCGGTATCGGAGCCGACCTGGTTCCCAACCTGAACGGCACACCGTGCACGGGGTACTGGTCGTCGATGGCCTGCAACGCCGCGGGCGACGTGCCGGCGGTCCAACCCCGCTCGACGCTGTCCACCAGCCCCTGACCGCCACCCGCCGCGGCCGGTCCTGACCTAAGGTTGTGTTATGCCTGCGAAAACCAACCCTGCGGATATCGACGACGTGGAGCCGCTGGCCGACAGTACGGCCCGACAGGCACGTCGCGTCGTCGCGGCCTATGCCACCGACGCCGACGAGTGCCGGGTGTTCCTGTCGATGCTCGGCATTGGGCCGTCAAAGCTCGAGGCGTAAGTGGCCCGCGGAGACGCCGGATCCCCTCCGTCCGAGGGGGCCGGGAACTCCGACTTCGTGGTGGTGGCCAACCGGCTGCCGATCGATATGGAACGTCTGCCCGACGGCACCACCAGGTGGAAGCGCAGTCCGGGCGGACTCGTCACCGCGCTCGAACCCCTGCTGCGCAAACAGCGCGGAGCATGGATCGGATGGTCCGGTGTCGTCGACGGCCCGGAGGATCCGATCACCGAGGACGGGCTGCAGTTGTACCCGGTCCGGCTGAGCGCCGAGGACGTCACGGAGTACTACGAGGGATTCTCCAACGCCACCTTGTGGCCGCTCTACCACGATGTGATCGTCAAGCCGATCTACCACCGCGGGTGGTGGAACCGCTATGTCGAGGTCAATCGCCGGTTCGCCGAGGCCACTTCGCGTGCCGCCGCACCGGGCGCCACGGTCTGGGTGCAGGACTACCAGTTGCAGCTGGTGCCGAAGATGCTGCGGGAGATGCGCCCGGACCTGACCATCGGCTTCTTTCTGCACATCCCCTTTCCGCCGGTGGAGCTGTTCATGCAGATGCCGTGGCGGGCGGAGATCATCGACGGGCTGCTCGGCGCCGATCTGGTGGGCTTCCACCTCGCCGGCGGCGCACAGAACTTCCTCTACCTCTCCCGACAGCTGGCCGGCGCCGAGACCACCCGGGCGTCGGTGGGTGTGCGGTCCCGTTTCGGCGAGGTCTGGCTGGGCGGCCGGACCATCAAGGTCGGCGCATTCCCCATCTCCATCGACTCCGCGGATCTCGACGGCATGGGCCGCAACCGCGAAATCCGGCGGCGCGCCAAGCAGATTCGAGCGGAGCTGGGCAGTCCCCGCAAGCTACTGCTGGGCGTCGACCGGCTGGACTACACCAAGGGCATCGATGTTCGGCTCAAAGCCTTTTCCGAGCTGCTCGCCGAAGGCCGGATCAAGGGCGATGACACCGTTCTGGTGCAGTTGGCCACACCCAGCCGGGAGCGGGTCGACAGCTACCGGATCCTGCGCAATGAGGTCGAGCAGCAGGTGGGCCATATCAACGGCGAGTACGGCGAGGTCGGCCATCCGGTTGTGCATTATCTGCATCGGCCGGTGCCCCGCGACGAACTGATCGCCTATTTCGTCGCCGCCGACGTCATGCTGGTCACGCCCCTGCGGGACGGCATGAACCTGGTGGCCAAGGAGTATGTGGCGTGCCGCAGCGACCTGGGCGGCGCGCTGGTCCTCAGCGAATTCACCGGCGCCGCAGCCGAATTGCGACGCGCCTACCAGACCAATCCGCATGACCTCGAGGGCGTGAAGGACGCCATCGAAGCGGCCCTCAACCAGACACCCGAGGAGGGACGGGCGCGGATGCGTGCGATGCGACGCCAGGTGCTGACCTACGACGTCGACCGGTGGGCCCGGTCGTTCCTCGAGACGCTGGCGGCCACGAAGAGCTAGGCGGGAGACCGTCGCGACAACCCGCTAATCGCCCATCAGACCGATGACCCCGAAACTCTTCTCCGGGTCGCGGTCGGCGAAATAGTCGTGCATCGCCGCGCCGAGATCGGCCGGATCCCAGGCGTCGCCGTCGGCGTGGAACCGGTGCTCGGCGGTCGGCGCGGCCACCAGTGTGACCGTGGGGCCGTAGACGATGAAAACCTGACCGTTGACATCCACCGCGGCTGGCGACGCCAGGAAGCGCACCAGGCTGACCACGTGCTCGGGCGACAGCGGGTCGATCTGACCCTCCACCAGTTCCGGGGCACCACCGAACACATCGGCTGTCATCGCCGTACGGGCGCGGGGGCAGATCGCATTGGCGCGAACTCCGAAGCGCCCCAACGCTTTCGCGGCGGTCAGCGTGAGCGCGGTAATGCCGGCTTTGGCGGCGCCGTAGTTGGCCTGCCCGGCCGGACCGGAGAGCCCCGCCTCCGAGGATGTATTGATGATCCGCCCGTAAACCGAGCCGCCGGCGTCCTTGGCCTTGGCCCGCCAGTACGCCGCTGCGTTGCGGGTCAGCAGGAAATGCCCGCGGAGGTGAACCGCGATGACAGCGTCCCAGTCCTCGTCGGTCATGTTGAACAGCATCCGGTCACGCGTGATGCCGGCGTTGTTCACGACGATGTCCAACCCGCCGAGACCGTCGGCGCAGGAGATGATCTCGTCGGCGGTGGAACGCCGACTGATGTCTCCGGTGACGGCGACCGCCTTGCGGCCGGTGGCGGCGATCTCGTCCATCACGTCCGAGGAGTCCATGGCCTTCGGCATGTCGTTGACGATGACGTCGGCGCCGGACCGGGCCAGGCCGACGGCCTCGGCGCGGCCGAGTCCCGCGGCAGCTCCGGTCACGACGGCTACCCGTCCGGACAGATCGGTCAGTCCGGCCTGATGTGCAGACAACGAATGCCTCTAGTCTTTGCGGCTCAGCGCGGCGCGAGGGCACTCGGCGATCGCCTGTTCGGCGCGCTCCTCGGCGTCGGCCGGAATGGGATCGGCGGTGACCATCACGTAGTCGTCGTCGTCGAGTTTGAACAGTTCAGGATCGATTCCCACGCAGATGGCATTACCTTCGCAGCGATCGCGGTCGACGACGACGCGCATGACAACCTCCTAGGCCGACGGTCGGTGTATCGGTGAATCACGATACGTCCATTACCGCAGTCTAACGGCGCTGGACCCTCAGACTAGAACGTGTTACAACCGTGGGAGGTGGCGGGTCTGCCGCCGAATCACAGCGGAGGTCGCAGCGGATGCGGATCAGTTACACACCCGAGCAGGAGGAGTTACGCCGCGAACTGCGGGCGTACTTCGGACGGCTCATGACACCCGAGCGCCACGAGGCGCTGACCTCCACCGCCGGGGGCGAGATCGGCGTCGGCAACGTCTATCGCGAAACCGTCTCGCAGATGGGCCGCGACGGGTGGCTGGCACTGGGCTGGCCCGAAGAGTACGGCGGCCAGGCCCGCTCGACGATGGATCAGTTGATCTTCACCGACGAGGCGGCCATAGCCGGGGCGCCGGTTCCGTTCCTGACGATCAACAGTGTGGCGCCGACGATCATGGCCTACGGCACCGACGAGCAGAAGAAGTTCTATCTGCCGAAGATCGCCGCCGGCGATATCCACTTCTCGATCGGCTACTCCGAGCCGGAGGCCGGGACCGATCTGGCGAACCTGCGCACCTCCGCGGTCCGCGACGGCGACGACTACGTGATCAACGGCCAGAAGATGTGGACCAGTCTGATCCAGTACGCCGACTACGTCTGGCTGGCGGTGCGCACCAACACCGAGGCCAAGAAGCACCGCGGGATCTCCGTGCTGATCGTGCCGACCTCCGCCGAGGGATTCTCCTGGACCCCGGTGCACACCATGGCCGGCCCCGGCACCAGCGCGACCTACTACTCCGACGTGCGGGTCCCGGTCGGCAACCGCGTCGGCGAGGAGAACGGCGGCTGGAAGCTGGTCACCAACCAGCTCAACCACGAACGGGTCGCCCTGGTCTCCGCGCAGCCGATCTTCACCGCACTGACCCAGGTCCGGGAGTGGGCGCAGAACACCAAGGACGCCCACGGCGAGCGGCTGATCGACTCGCAGTGGGTCCAGCTCAACCTTGCCCGGGTGCACGCCAAGGCCGAGTACCTCAAGCTGATCAACTGGGAACTGGCGTCCGCCCAGGCTGCCGCGCCGTCGCCGGCCGACGCCTCGGCAGCCAAGGTGTTCGGCACCGAACTGGCTACCGAGGCCTACCGGTTGCTCATGGAGATCCTCGGGCCGTCGGCGACATTGCGCCAGGATTCAACCGGGGCGCTGCTGCGAGGCCGGGTGGAGCGGATGCACCGGGCGGCGCTGATTCTGACTTTCGGCGGCGGCACCAACGAGGTGCAGCGCGACATCATCGGCATGGTGGCCATGGGCCTGCCCCGGAACCGCTGAGCAGGAGACGAACATGGATTTCACCAGAACTGAAGCGGCCCAGGATCTTTTGGGCCTGGTCGGGACAATCGTCGATGCGGTGTGCACCCCGGAACATCAGCGCCGGCTCGATGATCTCGACCAACGACTCGACACAACTCTGTGGCGCAAGCTGATCGACGCGGACATCCTGTCCACCGCAGCACCCGAGTCGGTCGGCGGCGGCGGGTTCGGGGTCTTGGAGCAGACCGCCATCCTCACCGGACTCGGCAGGCAACTGGCTGCCGTGCCGTACCTGGAATCAGTGGTGCTCGGTGCGGGGGCCCTGGCCCGGTTCGGCTCAGCAGAGCTCCAAACACATTGGGCGGCAACGGCAGTCGCGGGCGACAAGGTGCTGACTGTCGCCCTCGATGGCGAGCTCGGCGAGGCACCGGTGCAGGCGACCTCCGCCGGTGGGGGGTTCCGGTTGACCGGTTCGCGCACCCAGGTGCCCTTCGGTCCCGTGGCTGACGCGTTCCTGGTTCCCGCCGAAACCGATTCGGGCGTGACGGTTTTCCTGGTAAGCCCGGCTGATCCCGGAGTGTCGGTGGCGCCCTTGCAGACCACCGGCCTCAACAGTTCCGGGCATCTCGGTCTCGCCGGGGTCGAGGTCGGCCCGGACCGCGTGGTCGGCGGTGCCGAGGTGCTGAACTGGCTGCGCACGCATCGTGCCGTCGGCCTGACGGCCTATCAACTCGGCGTGCTGCAGCGGGCGTTGGAGCTCACCGCCGAATACGCCCGTACCCGTGAGCAGTTCGACCGGCCGATCGGCAGCTTCCAGGCCGTTGCCCAGCGCCTGGCCGACGGCTACATCGACCTGCAGGGACTGCGGCTGACCTTGCAGCAGGCCTCGTGGCGGCTGTCCGAGGATCTGCCGTGCGATGTCGAGGTCGCGACGGCGGCGTTCTGGGCCGCCGACGCCGGACACCGCATCGCCCACACCGCCGTGCACGTCCACGGCGGTGTGGGCATCGACATGGACCATCCGGTGCACCGGTACTTCATCACCGCCAAGGAGACCGAATTCGCCCTCGGGGGGGCGACCGCCCAGCTGCGGGTGATCGGCCGGGAACTGGCCGACACCCCTGCCTGATTCGGTGCTACCCCCCGGGAGGCCTGATTCGGTGCTACCCACCGTCACCCAGCTGCTGGGTCCGCTGGCCGAGGTCGACGACCGAGGCGTCCGTTCCGTCGACGGCCCGATGGTGACGTGGCGGCAGCACACCCAGGACGCCGCAGACCTCGCGACGATGCTGCATTCCCGGCTGGACCCGGACCGGCCCCCGCACGTCGGTGTGTTGCTGGGCAACACTCCCTTGTTCTCGGCCCTTCTGGTTGCCGCAGGTTTGAGCGGCGTCGTGCCCGTCGGGCTCAACCCGACCCGCCGCGGCGACGCGCTGTGCCGCGACATCGTGCATGCGGACTGCCAACTGGTGCTCACCGACACGGCGTTGGATTCCTTTGGCGTGGGGGCCATTCCGGACGGAACCCCGGTCCTCGACGTTACCGTGCCCGCGTGGGCGGAGGAACTCGACAGCTTCGCCGGCTCGCCCGTGCGCTTCGCCGACACCGGGGCCGACGACCTCTTCATGCTGATCTTCACGTCGGGAACCAGTGGCGACCCGAAGGCGGTGCGCTGCACCCACGAGAAGGTGGCGGTCCCGGGAGTGATGCTGGCGCAACGGTTCGGCCTGACCACCGACGACGTCTTCTATCTGTCCATGCCGCTGTTCCACTCCAACGCCGTCATGGCGGGGTGGGCCCCCGCGGTTGCGGCTGGCGGGTCAATCGTGTTGCGGCGCAGGTTCTCCGCGTCGTCGTTCATCGACGACGCCCGGCGGTTCGGCGCCACGTACGCCAACTACGTCGGCAAGCCGATGTCCTACATCCTCGCGACGCCACCGCGGGCCGACGACAGCGACAACTCACTGCGGATCATGTACGGCAACGAGGCCGCACCGCGCGACATCGGCCGCTTCGCCGCGCGGTTCGGCGTGACCGTGGTGGACGGATTCGGCTCTACCGAGGGCGGGATCGGCATCGCCCGAACCCCTGACACCCCGGAAGGCTCACTGGGCCCACTGCCCGGGGAACTGGGCATCATCGACGTCGAGACCGGCGAACCGTGCCTGCCCGGGGTCGTCGGCGAACTGGTGAATCTCCAAGGGCCGGGCCAGTTCCGCGGCTACTACAAGGATCCGGATGCCGACGCCGAACGCCTGGCCGGCGGCGTCTACCACAGCGGCGACCTCGCCTACCGGGACGACGACGGCTTCGTCTATTTCGCCGGTCGGCTCGGTGACTGGATGCGCGTCGACGGCGAGAACCTGGGTACGGCACCGATCGAACGTGTCCTGGTCCGCTATCCCGGTGTAGTCGAGGCGGCGGTATACGGCATCCCCGACCCCGATGTCGGTGACCGCGTGATGGCCGCCCTGGTGCTCGGAGATGACAAGCGAGTCAGGGAGTTCGACCCGGAGGCCTTCCGTGACTTCCTGGCCGGGCAGGCCGACCTCGGCCCCAAACAGTGGCCGTCGTTTGTGCGGGTGGCCACCAGCCTGCCGCGCACCGAGACGTTCAAGGTCGTCAAGCGGCGACTCTCGGCCGAGGGACTCGACTGCGCCGACCCGGTGTTCGAGATTCCCCGGCGGGGCTCCTAGGTCCGGCCCGCTAGCCGGCGAGCGAGGGCATGACCGCCTCGATCAGGTGCGGCCCCGACTCGGCGAACGACCACGCCAACGCATCGGCGAGTTCCTCGGCCGTGCCGACTCGTCGGGCCGGGACCCCCATGCCCTCGGCGATCTGCACGAAATCCAATGTGGGCCTGGTCAAGTCAAGGAGCGATTCGGCGTTGGGGCCGGGTGGATGATCCGGCGCTGAGGCTCCGACCCGCTGCAGCTCGACACGCAGAATGTCGTAGGCGTGGTTGGCGTAGACGACCGTGGTGATGTCGAGGCGTTCCCGAGCGTGGGTCCACAGTGCTGAGATCGTGTACATCGCCGACCCGTCGGACTCCAGGCAGAGCACCGGCCGGTCGGGTTCGGCCAGCGCGGCGCCGATGGCCACCGGCAGCCCGTACCCGATCGCACCGCCGGTGAGGGTCAGCCAGTCGTGCGCGGGTGCGCCCGCGGTTGCCTGCGGCAGCAGGAACCCCGAGGTGTTGGACTCGTCGACGACGATCGCCCGTTCGGGCAGCAGCGCGCCGATCACCTCTGCCGAGGTCTGCACCGTCAGCGGGCCGGAGGGCAGCTCCGGCCGAGCCGCGGGCGCGGTCGCCGCGACGGTGTCTGGCGCCAGCCGGTCGGCAAGGGCGTGTAGCACCGAAGCTGCGCCCACGGGACCCGACAGCGTGTGGACGGTGCAGCCCGCCGGCACCAGATCACTGGGCTTGCCGGGGTAGCCGAAGAAGGTCACCGGGGACGCCGCGCCGGCGAGGATGAGGTGCTCCGTTCCGCTGAGCTGTGCGGCGGCCGCCTCCCCGAAATAGGCGATGCGCTCCACCGCAGGGATGCCGGCCCCGCGTTCCAGCCGGGTCGGGAAGGTCTCGCAGAACAACCGGGTGCCGTACTTCTGCGCCAGCCGGGCCGCCGCGGAGAGCCCGGGCTCGCGGGTCGCGTCACCGCCGATGAGGACCACCGTCGCCGGGCCGGACGCCAGCGCAATCTCGACGCCGTCCGGGACGGATGGGATCGAACGGGGCTGGGGTACAGAGGATCCGGCCGGGTGGGCGCCCTCCGACCATGACACGTCAGCCGGCAGGATGAGCGTGGCGATCCGCTGCTCGGCGCGCGCGAAGGCGATGGTCGTCGCGGCGTCCTCGGCCACAGCAGCGGTCTCCGTACTGCGCTTGACCACTCCGGAGACCGTGCCGGCGACCGACTCGATGTCCGACTCCAGCGGGGCGTCGTACTTCTTGTGATAGGTCGCGTGGTCGCCGATCACCACCATCATCGGAACGCGCGCACGCCGCGCGTTGTGCAGATTGGCCAGACCGTTGCCCAGGCCGGGGCCCAGGTGCAGCAGCACCGCGGCCGGATCCCCGGACATCCGGGCGTATCCGTCGGCGGCGCCGGTGGCGACGCCCTCGAAAAGCGTGAGGACGCCGCGCATCTCGGGGACCGTGTCGAGTGCGGCGACGAAGTGCATCTCCGACGTTCCCGGGTTGGCGAAACACAGGCGCACGCCGTTGTCGACCATCGTGGTGATGAGTGCCTGGGCTCCGTTCACGCGACTGACTTTAGACGCCCGGGCATCGCGGATCGGCGAGCCGCGATCACCAGACCGATCCAGGCAGTCGCGACGACGGCAAAGCCGAGAACGCCGTCGATCCGCAACCCCTGCGCCAATTGCCGGATCTGCTCGGCATCCACTCCTGCTGCGCCCCGGCTGACGGTGACCGCAGTGATCACACTGGTGCCCAGGACAACGACCCCGAGACCTGATCCGATCGCACTGGCGGCGCCCCGGATGGCCGACATGGGCCCGGATTTCCCCGGCGGGGAGAAGGACATCACGTCAGCGGTGACGACCGTGATCGCCGCGAAGGCCGCGGTGTTGAAGGCAACCGCGCACAGCACCAGGTACCAGGCGGGCGTGCCCGGCGTCATCGCCACCAGGGGCAGCATTGAGAGAGCGAGTACGAGCAGCAGAATCTGCCCGGCTCTCCCCTCACCCCAGCGCCGGATGGCCTTGGCGGCTAGGACTTTCGCCCCCACGACGGCACCGGCCTGCGCCGGGATGACGGCGATGGATGCCTTCAGCGGGGACATGTCGTACATGTACTCGAGCGCGATGATGACAAAGGTCAGGGTCCCCACGAGCGAGATGACCATGACGCCGAGCAGCAGCACGCGGATGAGTCCTCCGCGCATCGGCTCGAAGGAGAAACTGGGGGACACCAATGTGCGAAACCGCGCAGTGAAGGCGATGCTGGCCGCGATCAGGACTGCGAGTGCGCCGAGTGCGCCGGGCGTCATCAGTCCCCTGCGTCCGATGGAGTCGAGAAAACGCACCAGGGCCGCCAGCGAGATCCCCGCCAGCACCAGAGTCAGCCACTCGCCCAATGGGCGGGACTCGCTCACGCGTCTGATCAGGAATCCGACCACCCCCGCCATCACCAGCCCGGCGGACGCCCAGATCACCGGAACCAGCCGCCAATTGGCCACATTGAGCAGTCCGGCCGTGAGCTCCGGGAAGCTGATGAGAGCCAAGGGATAGACCATCCCGAAGGTGGTGAAGGCCGATACCCGCGCGTCGCCGTCCGGGAAGGTTTCCTGGAGCAGGCCGAGACCGACGATCTGGATGGCGGTCGCGGCGCCGCCACACAGTGCCAGCCCACCGATGGCCCCGACGGTCTCCTGAGCACCTGTCAGCACCAGGCCGCCGACAGCGAAGAGCGCGCTCAGGAGCAGCATCATGCGCCGGTGGCCCAGCCGATCACCGGCCTGCCCGGCAAGGAAAATCACCGTCAGCGAGGCGATGCTGGGGACTGCGAGCACCGCCTCGACCGCAGCGTCGCTGATTCCCAGGTCTTCCGACATCGGCTCGATGAGGAACGCCAGTCCCGCTGAAACGAGGAATGTCAGCCCGACGGATATGCAGATCGCCAGGATCACCCGACGTTGCTCCGGGTTCACGCACCGCGTCCCTGCAGCGCGGTGAAGACACGCAGTGCGTTGCCCTGGAGATAGGCGGCCAAGGTGTCTTCGGAGAGACCCAACTCGCCGATTCCCTCCAGGCAGTGTGAATGCCCGATCATCGGAAAGTTGCTGCCGAAGAGTACTTTTCGGCTCCCGGTGTTGGTCTTCATGAAGGCCACCAGCTCGGCGGGAAGCCGACGGGTGGTGTAGGCAGAGGTGTCGATGTAGACGTTCTCGTGCTTGTGGGTAACCGCGATCATCTCCTCGGTCCACGGATAGCCGACGTGCCCGCACACGATCGTCAATTCCGGGAAGTCGATCGCAACCTGGTCGATATAGGGAATCGGCCTGCCCGTCTCCGACGGACGCAGCGGACCGGTATGCCCGACCTGGGTGCAGAACGGAACGCCGAGTTCGACGCACTCGGCGTAAAGCGGGTAATAGCGGCGGTCCGTCGGCGCGGCGTTCCACAGCCACGGCAGTAGGCGCAGGCCCACGAACCCGTCGTCGCGGACCCTCCGGCGCAACTCGCGAACCGCCTGCATCGGCCGGTCGAGGTTGACTGTGGCCACCCCGACGAACCGGGCCGGGTAACGCCGAACCCATTGCGCCACTTGATCATTGGAGATCAGGTCATGGCCGTGCGGGCCACGCCACGCGGTGAGCAACGCGAGGTCGACGCCGGCGGCGTCCATGGACGCGATGGTCGCCTCCAACGGAGGATCCTCATCGGGAATCTGGCCGCCGGTCCAACGCAGCAGCGACGCGAACATGTCGGCGGCCAGAAAGCGACGCGTCGGGTGCTGGATCCACACGTCGATCGTCATCGCGTCGACTTTAACCGGGGCGACTCCCCGACTGTCCCGAATCCGTTGCAGACCACCTGCGCAATGCAGTAGCGCATTACTGCACTGCGTCGCGCCGCCCGCGGGGAGCATTCAACCGATGTTGGGAATTGTCAAACACGCCGGCCGCGCCCTTGTGGCGATGGCGGTAACGCTCGTCCTCGTGAAGGTTCCGCCGGTGTCCCCGTCGGTGCAGCTGGCCGCGGACCGGACCGCGTTGATCATGTGTGGGACCACCTGCCCGACACCCGACGACTTCTGGATCGAGTCCGTCAGGAACCAATTCGTCGCCCCGACTCATCCGGGCCAGGACATCGACTACGTCGGGGTGACGGCCCCCATGGAGTTTTGGCCCATCACAGGACTATTCCGCGTCGTCCTGCTCGCCATAGGGCCGCAGGAGCTGTGGGGGCCTGGTGGCCCGGGATGGCCGGATGAGCCGTTGTGGAAACTCTCCGGACTCTTCGACCTCACCGCCGATGAATCGCTGCAGCACGGGGTGGCCAGCCTGGAGGCGTCGATGGCCGCGCACGGCAACGACCCCCTGGTGATCTTCGGCAACTCGCAGGGCGCGGGCATCGCGAACGTGGTGAAGCACAAGCTGGCCGAGCAGTACCCGACGGGAACCGAGGCACGCGATATCGACTTCGTGCTGGGCGGTGATCCGAATCTGCCCAACGGGGGCCTGATGTCGCGGTTCACGGGCCTCCATATTCCGATCGTGAACCTTTCTTTCAACGGCCCAGCGGCGACCGACAGCCAGTTCAAGACGGTCGAGATCAACCGGCAGTACGACGGGTTCGCCGATTTCCCGTTGTATCCGCTCAACCTCGTCGCCGACCTGAATGCGGTTCTGGGCGTCTTCTACGTGCACGCGTACGGCTTGGACGTCAGCATGGCTCCCGATGCGCCGACGTCGCCGACTTTCCAGGGCACTCACGGCGATACCAGCTACTACTTCTTCGAGAGCCAGGATCTCCCGTTGTTCGGACCGCTGCGCACGCTCGGGGTGCCCGAAAAGCTCATCGACGTGGTCGAGCCGTTCTTCCGGGTGATCGTGGAACGGGGCTACGACCGCAGCATCCCACCGTGGGAGCCGACACGGGCGCGACTGCTCCCGCGTGTTGACGTCGGGCAGGTCGCCTCAGATCTCACCGACGCGATCCATCAAGGTGTCGAGAACGCCTCGACGTTGTTGGGCGGTGGCGCCGCTCGCCACGCTTCACCGCGCGCGGCCGCCACACCGTCGGCACTTAGCGAGCGAACAGTGCGCACGCGGACGGGTGATCCGAATGCGGCCAAGCGGACGGCGCGCGTCACCGATGCACGGTCGAATCACAAACCCGCCAACGCCGCCCCGTCGACGTCACGCGGAAAGCACACCGGCACAGCCAGTCACGCGGCCGCCCGTTCACGGCCGGAGTGACAGACCTCAGACCAACGCGCGGGCCCAGTCGGTATGGCCTTCGAAGCCGAGTGATTCCGCCATCGAGAGGTAGCGGGTGGCCAGGTCCCGGAAGGTGACGTCGTCACCGTGGGCACGGGCCAGCAGCGCCCGCAACCGCAGCAGCGTGATCGCGCGCATCGCCGAGCCGTCCTCTACCCACCGGACGAACAGCCGGTCGGTCGCCGCCCGAGCCTCGGTCAGGTCGTCCCGAGTGCCGCGACTCAGGATTGTCTCCACCAGAACGCCGGTGGCCCAGGCGCCGTAGAACAGGTCTTCTGCCGTGTGCATCTGGTCGACGGCCCGGCGCATCACCGGTATGGCCGCATCGCGGTCGCCGAGTCTGGCGGCTTCCCGGGCGGCCCACACGTCGGTGACCGGGATGAGAAACAGGCCGCGTTTGCGCAACCAGATGGCCCGGGTCTGCATCATCAGTTCGAGCCCTCGGTCGCGGTCGGCCGCCGAGTCGCGGTTCAGCAGCGCGACCGCCAAGGTGTAGCCGGACAGGCCCATCGCCCGATCGCTGGTGGCCCGCTGTGCGACCCGCAGCGCTTCCTCGCCCACACCCACGATGGTGTCGGTAGCCCGAAGCACCCCATACTGCATCGCGAACCCGTAGGTCCACGCGACCGCACCGGCGAGGGTTTCGGCGTTGCTGCGTTGCGCCATCGCGACGGCGTCGGAAAGGTCCTGTCGCCATTCGGGGTGACCCGACCACCACCGGGCCGTGCCGCGCCATGCCAACGCGATCGCCAGCGGTGATCCCAGACCGAAGCCGGCGCCCTTGCCGGGGTCCCCGGCCGCCAGGTCGACGACGGTCTGCGACCACCGCAAGATCTCGCCGAATTCCCCCGCGCACAGCCAATTGACGAACGCCATCGGCACCAATGCCATCGACCGGGTGAGATCGCCGATCGACTCGAGCAACTCCATCTGTTCGGATGCCAATTCCGCGCCCTCACGCGAGCGCCCGGCATAGACCAACTCGGTGGCCAGCGCGCTCATGCCGATGGCCAGCGAGACCTTGTCCCCGGCTACGTTGCACAGCTTTCGAAGTTCCTCGAAGCGATGCCTGCTGTCCTGGACTTCGCGGGCCTGCCAGTCGGTCGCGCACAACATGGTGCGGGGGGCGATGCGCATCGCCAGATGGTCGGGGTCATCGTCGGGCACCGCATCGGCGATGCGGCGGGCCCGGTCCCAGCTGACGCGGGCGGCGGCGAGATCGCGGTTGGCCGACCACGTGCCGGCGCGCATGTGCCACTCATAGGCCTCGCGCAGTTGACGCGCTGCTTCAAGGTGTTCGGCGATCAGCGCCGCGTTCTCGTCCTCCGACCCGGCGGCACGCTCCCGAATCGCGTCGGCCAGGCGCCGATGCGACTCGGCACGAGCGGCGTTCAGCTGAGACTCGTAGGCCACCGCGCGGATCAGCGGGTGCGCGAACGCATACTCAGCGTTCGGCGCCGAGCCCACCAGGTCGATCAGCTCCGTGTCCAACGACTCCTGGAGGGCCACATCGATGCCCAGCGCGACGAGCAGCTCGGCTTGGAAGCGGACTCCGATCACCGACGCCGTGTTCAGGGTCCGCCTGGCAGGTGCACTCAGCCGGTCGATGCGCGCGGCGATCGCTGCCTGCACCGTGGCCGGCACGGTCACATCGGCGGCGTCGGCCGAACACGAATAGCCGCCTCGCTCACCGATCAGCACTCCGCGCTGCACCAGGTCGCGCACCATCTCCTCGACGAAGAACGGGTTCCCGGCGGCCCGCTCGGCGATCAGCGCCTCCAGCTCACCTACCGATGGGTCCGACCCCAGTAACTCGGTCAGCAGCGCATCTATCTGCGAATCGCCCAGTGGGGCAAGAGCTATGGTCTGCGCATCAGCCACTCTCAGCAGCGCCCCCTCGTACTCCGGGCGGGATGTGATCAGCACAGTCGATGCTGTACGAGGAATCACCTGCAGGAAGTCAGCGAGCATCGACTCACTGACCGTGTCGATCCAGTGCGCGTCCTCGATGATGAACAGCGCCGGTTCGGCGCGGGCCAGCGCCCTGCTGTTGACCAGTTCGGTCAACCGGCGCCGGCGCACCTCCGGGTCCATCTGGGGCAGCGGCGCATTCGGGTCGGCGATGCCCAGCAGGTCGTCGAGGAGCAGCAGATCCTGCTGGTCGGCATGCGGGCTCTGCTCGCGCACTGCTGCGCGGGCGGCCCGGCTGTCGAGACCGGCGACGCCGCTGGCAGCCGCCAGCAGCCTGGTGACGGCGTGGAACGGGACATCACGAGCGTGCGACTCGCAGAATCCCCAGTAGACGCTCACCCCGCGACCGGCAGCGAGGGCCGCGACCTCCCGCGCCAACCGGGTCTTGCCGATGCCCGGTGGCCCAACCACATTCACCACCCCGCCAAGCCGACCGCGGGCGCGCTCCAGCGTCGCGTCGAGAGCCGCCATCTCCCGGCGCCGGCCGACCAGGCTCGCTTCGGGCCGCCCCAGCTGCGCATCCCGCTGGCAGATGCCCATCACGCGATGCGCGAGCACCGGGTCGTCGGACCCCTTGATACACACCAACTCCGGTTGGGCCAATTGCACGACGTGCTCGACCAGACGCGCGGTGGCCTCCGACACCAACACACCACCGGGAGGCGCCGCCGACTCCATCCGCTGGGCGAACCCGACCGTCTCGCCGGTCGCGGCATATCTCGGCAACCCGGGCCCCAGCTCACCGGCGATGACCCGACCAGAGTTCACTCCCACCCGAAGCCGCAGAGCGACACCGTCGCGACGGGACACCTCGGCCGCCAGCCGGCCGATCTCCTCCTGGATCGCAACGGCGGCAAGGCATGCCCGAAAAGCATGGTCTTCCAGGGCCGTTGGAGCGCCGAATATCGCCATCACACCGTCACCGTTGTACTCCACGGTTCCGCTGTAGCGCCGCGCCACGGCCGCCGACCGGTCCACCACCTCGGTCATGATCTCGCGCGCCCGCTCCATGTCGAGAGTGGCTGCGATGTCCATCGACCGCACGACGTCGGCGAAAAGGACCGTCACCTGCTTGTACTCAGCCGACCGGGTTACTGGGGCCAGCCGCGCACCGCACGCGCTGCAGAACTCGGCCGACGAAGTGGAATGCGTGCCGCACGCACGGCAGGTCAGCCCCGCGGCGGTCCCACCACCCTGGCCGGCAACCACGCACTCATCGTCGCACGTCAGCTGTCGCGAATGTCGTCCAGTTTGCGCGTCGCCGTCTCGAAACCCGACACCAACTCGGCGATGATGTCGGCCACCGGACGGATCTCATTCATCCGGCCCACGATCTGCCCGACGGGCATCGCCACCGCGCCGGGGTCGTGCGACTGGCTCATCCGTTGGTGCGCCTCGGCGACCAGGATGTTCTGCAAGGGCATCGGCAGCGGCTCGGGAGCGCCCTGCGCGTCCCAGGCGTCGGTCCACCGGCTCTTGAGCAGCCGGGCCGGCTTGCCGGAGTAGATCCGGCGGCGCACCGTGTCGCTGGAGGTGGCGGCCAGCAGCGCCTGCTGGATCACCGACGGGCCGTCGGCGGCCCGGACACCGAGGTCGTACTCGGCGGCGGTCAGGAAGGCCGAACCCATCCACACCCCGGAGGCGCCGAGGGCCAGCGCGGCGGCGACCTGACGCCCGGACCCGATGCCGCCTGCGGCGAGGACGGGGGTGGCGCCGACGGCGGCTAATTCTTCTACGACCTCGGGCACCAGCACCATGGAGGCGATCTCACCGGTGTGGCCACCGGCCTCGTAGCCCTGTGCGACGACGATGTCCACGCCGTTGCCGACATGCCGACGGGCGTGCGCCGCGGTCCCGGCCAGGGCCGCCAGCGGCACCCCGACGGGGTGGGCCTGCTCAATGACGTCGGCGGGCGGTGAGCCAAGGGCGTTGGCGATCAAGCTGATTCGATGACCGAGCGCAACGTCGACGTGCGAGCGGGCCACCGAGTGCAGCCACCCCAGCACGCCTTCGTTGCCGGCGCTGTCCTCGGGCAGTGGCGGAACGCCGAGATCGGCCAGCGTCTTGGCGACGAACTCCCGGTGGGTCTGCGGGATCAGCTTGCCGATGTCGACCGACGTTCCCTCGGTGGGCACTTTCGCGGGCATCACCACGTCGACCCCGTAGGGCTTGCCGTCGGTGTTGACGTCCATCCAGTTCAGCACCGACTCGAGTTCGTCGGGCTGATTGAAACGCACGCAACCCAGCACGCCCATGCCGCCGGCGCGGGTGACCGCAGCGGCCACTTTCTCCGAGGGGGTGAAGACGAAGATCGGGTAGTCGATGTCGAACCGCTCGCAGAGTTCGGTCCGCATCAACTGGCCCCGGTGTGCTTGCTGTGCACCTCGTCGGCGGGTCGCTCCCCGGTCTGTTCCTTGGCCCACTTGTAGTCCGGTTTACCGGCCGGCGAACGCTTGACCTCGTCGACGATCCAGAGGCTACGGGGCACCTTGTAACCGGCAATATGGTTGCGCACGAAGGCATCCAGAGCCGACAGCGTGGGCCGGGTGCCGGCACGCGGCGCGACCACGGCGGCGACGTGCTGGCCGTAGCGTTCGTCGGGAACACCGACGACGAGGGCGTCGAACACGTCGGGATGGCCCTTGAGCGCCGCCTCGACCTCCTCGGGGTAGACCTTCTCCCCGCCGGTGTTGATCGACACAGAGCCGCGGCCGAGCATGGTGACGGTGCCGTCCTCCTCGACCATGGCGTAGTCGCCGGGGATGGCGTAGCGCACACCGTTGATGGTGCGGAAGGTTTCGGCGGTCTTCTTCTCGTCCTTGTAGTAGCCGACCGGGATGTTGCCCCGTTTGGCCAGGATGCCGCGAACTCCGGACCCGGGAAGGACTTCGTTGCCGTCGTCGTCGAGCACCACGGTGTTCTTGTCGATCGTCACCCGGGGACCGCCGGCCTGGGTCTGGCCCTTGGCCACCATGCTGGTGCCGCCGAAGCCGGTTTCCGAGGAGCCGATGGAGTCGGTGATCACCCGGTTGGGCAGCAGGTCGAGGAATCGCTCCTTGAGGCTCGGCGAGAACAGCGCGGCGGTGCTGGCCAGCAGGAACAGCGACGAGAGATCGCGGTCGCCGAGGGTGCCCTCCAGCGCGTCGAGCAGCGGGCGGCCCATGGCGTCCCCGGTGAAGAACAACAGGTTCACCTTGTGTCTCTCGACGGCCTGCCATACCTGCTCGGCGTCGAATTCCGGTGCCAGAACGACGGTTTGGCCGGCGAACAGCGCCATCCAGGTGGCCGACTGGGTGGCTCCGTGGATCATCGGGGGAATCGGGAACCGGATCATCGGCGGCGCGGCGACGGCCTGCTTGGCGTGGTCGTACTCGTCGGCGACGAACTGACCGGTGGCGAAGTCGGTCCCGCCGAGGAGCACGCGGTAGATGTCCTCGTGGCGCCACATCACGCCCTTCGGGAAGCCGGTGGTGCCGCCGGTGTACAGCAGGTAGATGTCGTCGGCGCTGCGCATTCCGAAGTCCCGCTCGGGTGATCCCTCGGCGAGCGCCTCGTAGAACTCGACACCTCCGTACCGCTGGAAGTCGGCGTCACTGCCGTCCTCGACGACGAGGATGGTCTTCACGTTCGGGGTGTCGGGCAGCACGTTGGCCACCCGGTCGGAGTACTGCCGTTCGTGCACCAGCGCGACCATGTCGGAGTTCTCGAACAGGTAGCGCAACTCGCCCTCGACGTAGCGGTAGTTGACGTTGACCAGAATCGCCCCGGCCTTCACGATCCCGAGCATCGCGATGACGATCTCGATGCGGTTGCGGCAGTAGAGACCGACCTTGTCGCCCTTCTTCACGCCGTGGTCGATGAGGTAGTGGGCTAGGCGGTTCGCCTTCTCCTCCAACTCGGCGTAGGTGATCTGCTCGTCCCCGCAGATGAGGGCGACGCGGTCGGGCACCGCGTCGATGGCGTGCTCGGCGAGATCGGCGATGTTCAGGGCCACAGTGCCCAAATTAGAACGTGTTACATTTTTTCTCAAGCACAGACCGGGAAGGCGGAACACATGGCCGACGCCCTGATCGAACAGCGCGGGCACGTCCTCATCGTCACGATGAACCGTCCGGAGGCGCGCAACGCACTCTCCACCGAGATGCTCTCGATCATGGTGGAGGCGTGGGACCGGGTCGACAACGATCCCGACATCCGGGTGTGCATCCTGACCGGCGCGGGCGGGTACTTCTGCGCGGGCATGGACCTCAAGGCCGCGACTGCCAAACCGCCGGGCGACTCGTTCAAGGACGGCAGCTACGACCCGTCGCGCATCGACGGCCTGCTCAAGGGCCGGCGGCTGACCAAGCCGCTGATCGCCGCGGTCGAGGGTCCGGCGATCGCCGGCGGTACCGAGATCCTGCAGGGGACCGACATCCGGGTCGCCGGCGAGAGCGCGAAGTTCGGCATCTCCGAGGCGCGGTGGAGCCTGTACCCGATGGGCGGGTCGGCGGTGCGGCTGGTGCGCCAGATCCCGTACACGATCGCCTGCGATCTGCTGCTGACCGGACGCCACATCACTGCGGCGGAGGCACTCGAGTACGGGCTCATCGGGTACGTGGTGCCCGACGGGCAGGCACTCGAGAAGGCGCTGGAGATCGCCGAGGTGATCGCCGGCAACGGTCCTTTGGCCGTCCAGGCCATCCTGCGCTCGATCCACGAGACCGAGGGCCTGCACGAGAACGAGGCCTTCAAGATCGACACCAAGATCGGCATCGGGGTGTTCCTGTCCGAGGACGCCAAGGAGGGCCCGCTGGCGTTCAAGGAGAAGCGGGCTCCACAGTTCAAGATGCGCTGACCCCTCCGCCGAACGTGCGGGCTGTGCACAGAATCCGGGCAGATTTTGTGCCTAGGGCCCACGCTCGCCACTAGACCAGCACCGGCGCCGACGGCGTGAACACCACCGGCATCGCCTCCAGGCCACTGACGAAGTTCGCCGGCCGCAGCGGAAGCGCGGAGTCGTCGGCAAGCCGCAGATCCGGCAGCCGCTGCAGCATCTTGCGCAGCATCGTGGTGAGCTCCAGGCGGGCCAGCTGATTGCCGAGGCAGAAATGCGTGCCGAACCCGAACGCCAGATGGCTGTTGGGATTGCGGTCGATGCGGAAGTTCTCCGGGTCGGCGAACATCGACTCGTCGAAGTTGGCCGACTCGAACAGCAGCAGCATCTTCTCGCCCTCGCGCAACTGCGTACCGTGGAACTCGTTGTCCCGCATGACGGTTCGCGCCATATTCTTCACCGGCGAGGTCCAGCGCAGCATCTCCTCGACCGCCCCCGGGATGAGACCCGGGTCAGCGAGGAGCCGGTCCCACTGGTCGGGGTGGCGCAGAAGCTGCTCGGTCCCGCCGGTCAGCGTGTGGCGGGTGGTCTCATCCCCGCCGATGAGGATCAGCAGCGTCTCGAAGACGATCTCGTCGTCACTCATCCGCTGGCCGTCCACCTCGGCGTTGACCAGGATGGAGAACAGGTCGCCGGTGGGTTCGGCCCGCCGCTTGGCGGTGGTCTGCATGGCGAAGCCGGAGTAGCCGGCGAAGGCGTCCATCACCGCCTGCAGCGCCGCCTCGTCGGCGCTGGCGCTCAGCCCGCACACCAGGTCGTCGGACCACTTCAGCAAAGTGGCCCGGTCCTGCGGCAACACACCGAGCATGTCGCCGATGACGGCCATGGGCAGCGGGGCGGCGAGGTCGCGGACGAAGTCGCACTCGCCGCGCTCGCATACCGCGTCGATAAGCGTGTCGCACAGGGTCTCGATGCCGGCCGCCTTGTCCATCACCTGCTTGCGGGTGAACCCGGCGTTGACCAGCTTGCGGCGAAGCAGGTGCTGCGGGTCGTCCATGTCGATCATGTAGGGCATCGCCGGCTGGTCGGGCCGGATGCCGCCGGTGTTGGAGAACACCTCGGGGTTGCGTTCGGCGTCGAGCACCGCCTGGTAGGTCGCCGCGGCCGCCAGCCCGTTGCGGTCCCGGAACACCGGCTCGCTGGCCCGCATCCAGCGGTAGGCCTCGCGGGCACCGCCGTCGGCGAAGAAATTGCCGTCGGTCAGATCCACATCGGGTTTCATCGGCTCGCCTTCCGTCGTTCTTCCGTTGCGCTCCCGCGCGGCATTACAGTGGCACCATGCCCGGCGCCCAGCACACCATCGCCGGCGTCGTGCTGACCATGCCCGTGCGGATTCGCCGCGCCGACGTCCACACAGCAATGTTCTCCGTACCCGCCGAGGACGCTCAGACGCTCATCGACTACAGCGGTCTGCGGGTGTGCGAGTTCCAGCCCGGCCGCGCCGTGGTCACCCTGATGCTCGCCCGCTACCACGACGGCGATCTGGGCCGCTACCACGAGTTCGGCACCTGCGTGATGGTCAACCGGCCGGAATCGAGCGCCCGCGGCTTGAAGGCGCTGAGCGAGGCGGCGGCCTTCATCCACCATCTGCCGGTCGACCAGTCCTTCACCCTGGAAGCCGGGCGCACCATCTGGGGCTTCCCAAAGATCATGGCGGACTTCACCGTTCACGATGCGAACCCGTTCAGCTTCGAGGTCCGCGAGGGGGGCGCCCTGATAGCCGGGGTCGATTTCAAACGGGGCGTGCCGGTTCCCTCGCCACGAAAAGGCCCGCGGACGCTGACGACCTACGCCCACGCCGACGGCGTCACCCGCGAGGTGCCGTGGGAGATGAAGAACTCCCACGTGCGGTTCCGCCCGGGCGGGGCGCAGCTCCGCCTCGGAGACCATCCCTACGCCAAGGAACTGGCTTCCCTCGGCTTGCCGAAGCGGCCGATGGTGTCCGGTTCCGTCGGCAACGTGGAGATGACGTTCGGCGACGCGCACGTGCTGCGCTGAGGTCATAGCAAAGCGGCCACTTCGCGGACCTGCTCGGGGCTGCGCGCCCCGATCACCATCATCGTCACCCCGGCCGCCTCCCACACCGCGATCTGCTTGCGAACGAAGTCGACGTCGCCGACAATCGCGGCGTCGTCGACCAGTTCGTCCGGGATGACCTTGGCGGCCTCGTCCTTACGACCGGAGCGGAACAGCTTCGTGACGTCCTCGACCACCTCGGCGTAGCCCATCCGCCGGTAGACCTCGGCGTGGAAATTGGTGTCCTCCGAACCCATTCCGCCCATGTAGAGGGCGAGGAAGGGCTTGATCATCTCGAAGGTGCCGGGGCGGTCGTCGGTGATCACCACCTGAGCGGTGGCGCAGATCTCGAAGTCGGCCCGATTGCGGCGCGCGCCCGGACGGGCGAAGCCCTCGTCGAGCCATTCGTTGTACATGTCCGCCAGCCGCGGCGAGTAGAAGATCGGCAGCCAGCCGTCGCAGATCTCGGCGGCCAGCGCGACGTTCTTCGGACCTTCGGCGCCCAGCATGATCGGGATGTCGGCGCGCAGCGGATGCACGATGGGCTTGAGCGCCTTGCCCAGTCCGGTGGTGCCCTCCCCGCTCAGCGGCAGCGGGTAGTGCGGGCCGGCACTGGTGACCGGGCCCTGGCGGGCCCACACCTGCCGGACGACGTCGATGTATTCCCGGGTGCGGGCCAGCGGCTTGGGGAAACGCTGGCCGTACCAGCCCTCCACCACCTGGGGTCCGGAGACGCCGAGGCCGAGGATGTGCCGCCCGCCGGACAGGTGGTCCAGCGTCAGCGACGCCATGGCGCACGCGGTCGGGGTGCGCGCCGACAGCTGAACCACGGAGGTGCCCAGCCGCATTCGCGTGGTCTCCCGCCCCCACCACGCCAGCGGGGTGAACGCATCCGAGCCCCACGCCTCGGCGGTGAACATGGTGTCGAAGCCGGCCTCCTCGGCCGCGGCCACGAGTTCGGCGTGGTTGGTGGGCGGCTGCGCGCTCCAGTAGCCGAGTTGCAGACCGAGCTTCATGCAGTGTCACCTTCCTGCCCCGGCAGGGGGCGGCCTTCTGTCACCGTTGCGTTCCTTGCGACGATTCTTAGAACCTGTTCTACTCGATGCTGTGAGCGTGAGCCAGAGCACTCCACCCGCAGTAAGAACCCTCATAGATTCGCACGAGCCCCCACTTTCCGCGCCGCTGACACTGTCGTTTGACTACACCCGTTCGGTGGGACCAACGCTGGGCGCGTTCTTCACCGCGCTGCGCAGCAGGCGCATCGTCGGTGTTCGCGGCTCGGACGGACGGGTCCACGTGCCCGTCGTCGAGTACGACCCGGTGACCTACGCGCCGCTGACCGAGATCGTGCCGGTCTCCAGCGTCGGGACGGTCCTGTCCTGGACCTGGCAGGAGCATCCGCTGGAGGGTCAGCCGCTGAACCGGCCGTTCGCCTGGGCGCTGATCAAGCTCGACGGCGCCGACACCGCTCTGCTGCACGCGGTGGACGCCAGGGTCGGCACCGGGGACCGTGTACACGCGCACTGGGTGGACGAGCCGGCCGGAGCGATCACCGACATCGCCTACTTCCTCCCGGGCGATGACGCCGAGGCCGTCGACGACCGGCGGGCAGGAGCGGAGCGACTCGGGGATCAACACGGGGCCGATGACCGCGACCCCGTCACCCTGCTGGTTGTTCCGACCAGCATCTCGATCCAGCACACCGCGTCGCGGCCGGAGAGCATCTACCTTCGCGCCCTGCAGCAGGGCACGCTGCTCGGTGCCCGCAGCGGCGACACCGGCAAGGTGTATTTCCCTCCGCGGGAAGCGGATCCGGCCACCGGCAGGGAACTCGATCAGTTCGTGGAATTGCCCGACACCGGGACGGTCACCACATTCGCGATCATCAACATCCCCTTCGCCGGGCAGAAGATCAAACCGCCCTACGTCGCGGCCTACATCCTGCTGGACGGCGCGGACATCCCGTTCCTGCATCTGGTCACCGACGTCGATGCCGCCGACGTCCGGATGGGCATGCGCGTGAAGGCGGTCTGGAAGCCGGAGGACGAGTGGGGTCTCGGTATCGACAACATCGAGCACTTCCGGCCGACCGGCGAACCCGACGCCGAATACGACACCTACAAGCATCACCTCTAGGGGCGCACTCACATGACCAGAGAAGTGGCCGTCGTCGGCTTCGCGCACGCGCCGCACGTCCGACGGACCGAGGGAACCACCAACGGCGTCGAGATGCTGATGCCCTGTTTCGCCCAGGTCTACGCCGAACTGGGCATCAGCCAAACCGACATCGGATTCTGGTGCTCCGGATCCTCGGATTACCTTGCCGGCCGGGCGTTCTCATTCATCTCGGCGATCGACTCCATCGGCGCCGTCCCACCGATCAATGAGAGCCACGTCGAGATGGACGCGGCATGGGCACTCTACGAGGCCTACATCAAGGTGCTCACCGGGCAGGTGGAGACCGCACTGGTGTACGGGTTCGGCAAGTCGAGTGCCGGCACCCTTCGCCGGGTGCTGGCGCTGCAGACCGATCCCTACACCGTCGCCCCACTGGTGCCCGACGCCGTGTCGATGGCCGGCCTGCAGGCGCGTCTCGGTCTGGACGCCGGGACGTGGACGCAGGAGCAGATGGCCCAGGTGGCGCTGGATTCCTTCGCCGCCTCGCCCCGCGTCGACTCGGTCGAACCCGCCGACAGCGTCGGCGACCTTCTGGCCCGGCCGTTCTTCGCGGATCCATTGCGCCGCCACGACATCGCACCGATCACCGACGGCGCGTCGGTGATCGTGCTGGCTGCCGATGACCGCGCGCGCGAGCTTCGGGAAAGGCCCGCCTGGATAACGGGTTTCGAACACCGCATCGAGACACCGGCGATCGGGGCGCGTGACCTGACCACGTCCCCGTCGACCGCGGCTTCGGCCAGGGTCGCGACCGGCGGCGACACCGGGTCGATCGACGTCGCCGAGGTGTACGCCCCGTTCACCCACCAGCAGTTGATCCTCACCGAGGCGATCGGCCTGAAAGCGTCGACGAGGATCAATCCGTCCGGGGGCGCCCTGGCGGCCAATCCGATGTTCTCCACGGGCCTGGAGAGGATCGGCTATGCCGCCAGGCACATCTTCGACGGCGCGGCCCAGCGGGTCCTGGCGCACGCCACCCAGGGCCCTGTGCTGCAACAGAATCTGGTCGCCGTGATGGAGGGGAAAGCCTGATGGCAGGCAAGCTACCGGCCGCAGTGCTCGGGACCGGCCAGACCAAGTACGTCGCAAAGCGATCCGACGTCTCCATGAACGGCCTGGTGCGCGAGGCCATCGACAAGGCGCTCGCCGACAGCGGGTCGACATTCGACGACATCGACGCCGTCGTGGTCGGTAAGGCGCCCGATTTCTTCGAAGGCGTGATGATGCCCGAGCTGTTCATGGCCGACGCCATGGGCGCGACCGGTAAGCCCCTGATCCGGGTGCACACGGCCGGCTCGGTCGGCGGATCGACCGCCGTGGTGGCGGCCAGCCTGGTGCAGTCCGGAAAGTACCGCCGGGTCCTGGCGGTGGCCTGGGAGAAGCAGTCCGAGTCGAATGCCATGTGGGCGTTGTCGATTCAGGTGCCGTTCACCAAGCCGGTGGGCGCCGGCGCGGGCGGCTATTTCGCCCCGCACATCCGTGCCTACATTCGTCGTTCCGGTGCGCCTGCCCATATCGGCGCCATGGTGGCCGTCAAGGACCGCCTCAACGGCGCGAAGAACCCGCTGGCCCATCTGCACCAGCCCGATATCACCCTGGAGAAGGTGCTGTCGTCCCAGATGCTCTGGGACCCAATCCGATTCGACGAGACGTGCCCGTCCTCGGACGGCGCAGCCGCCATCGTGATCGGCGATGAGGCGGCCGCCGACCGGTGGGTCGCCGAGGGACACCCGGTGGCCTGGATCCACGCCACCGCGCTGCGCACCGAGCCGCTCGCCTACTCCGGGCGTGACCAGGTCAACCCGCAGGCCGGCCGGGATGCGGCGGCAGCGCTCTGGAAGGACGCCGGGATCACCAGCCCCATCGACGAGATCGACGTCGCCGAGATCTACGTCCCGTTCTCCTGGTTCGAGCCGATGTGGCTGGAGAACCTCGGCTTCGCCCCCGAGGGGGAGGGCTGGAAGCTCACCGAGGCCGGCGAGACCGCGATCGGCGGACGGATTCCGGTCAATCCGTCCGGTGGCGTCTTGTCGTCGAATCCGATCGGGGCGTCCGGCATGATCCGGTTCGCCGAGGCGGCCATCCAGGTCATGGGCCAGGCGGGCGATCACCAGGTACCTGGGGCCCGCAAGGCCCTCGGCCACGCCTACGGCGGCGGCTCGCAGTACTACTCGATGTGGGTGGTCGGCGCCGACAAACCGGCGTAGCGATGTCCGCAGCTCGTCACCGCTGAGCAAGCCAGGCCTGCACCTCGTCCTTGACCGCGGGATCGACCGGTTCACGCATCATGCCCAGGTAATCGGCCAGGTCGGCGAGGTGGGCCGCCGCGGCGGTGGTGTTCAGATCGCCCCAACGATCGAGATAGGGCTGCAGCGGGACGTCGCACCAGTGGGTGAAGTCGATCAGGGTCGGGGCATCGGAGAAGT
>WBZU01000017.1_pt1 | contig 244425 bp, 224 predicted proteins | sample 5204311 | NCBI WGS metagenome assembly WBZU01 (sample SAMN12344359, study PRJNA552823) | activated sludge metagenome | biome: Activated sludge suspended growth; feature: Nitrification reactor; material: Wastewater; isolation source: activated sludge from nitrification reactor of wastewater...
ATGTGCACGCATGACTCGGGGCCGCCGTAGCTGGCTAAGCCTTCAACGTATGAAACTTCCATTCACAACACCTTGCCGGTTTTGACCGGCGCACGGAGATTCGCCATGCCGCTCACGAGTGTCCCGGTGGAAGAGTTCACCACCCCCGACCCCGTCACCGCAAGCGAGCGCATGACCATCGACGAGCTGCAGCGGCTGATGGAGCGCCACGGCATCCGCCACCTGCCGGTCGTGCGCGGCGATGCCGTCGTGGGCGTGCTCAGCGACCGGGACGTGCGCCTGCTCTACGGCCTGAGTGCCGCAGAGAAGCTGCAGGTGCGCGCCGCCGACATCATGTCGCCCGCGCCCCTGACCGTGAGCGCCGCGACGCCGCTGGACGAAGTCGCCTTCGCGATGTCCGACCAGAAGGTCGGCAGCGTGATCGTCAACGACGAGGACGGCCGCTTCCTGGGCATCTTCACCGCGATCGACGCGCTGAATGCGCTGGTCGAGATCATCCGCCGCGGCCGCGCGGCCGCCTCGCGGCCCGGCTGAGCCGCAGCGGCGGGCCCTGCGCTTCGGCGGCCGGCTCCTGACCGCGGCCGAAGCCGCGGCAGGCCCCGGCTCAGCCCGCCGGCGCCACCAGGTCCTTGACCTGCTGCAGCGAGCTCGGATCCTCGATCGTGGTCAGGTCGCCCGGATCGCGGCCCTCGGCCACCGCCTGCAGCGCGCGCCGCAGCAGCTTGCCCGATCGCGTCTTGGGCAGCGTGGTCACGAACAGCACCCGCGCCGGCCGCGCCACCGCGCCGAGCTGGCCGTCGACCAGCTTCATGATCTCGCCCTCGAGCTTCATGCGCGCCGCCGGCTCGTCCAGCCCGCTCGCGTCCTTCGGGATCGCGAAGGCCATCGCCACCTGGCCCTTGAGGTTGTCGGCCACGCCGACCACCGCGACCTCGGCCACGTTCGGGTGGCTGGAGATGCTCTCCTCGATCTCGCGCGTGCCCAGTCGGTGGCCGGCGACGTTGATCACGTCGTCGGTGCGGCCGAGGATGAAGTAGTAGCCGTCCGCGTCGCGGACGCCCCAGTCGAAGGTGCTGTACAGCCAGCGGCCGCTCAGCTGCGTCCAGTAGGTCTTGACGAAGCGCTCGTCGTCCTGCCACACGGTCTGCATGCAGCCCGGCGGCAGCGGCCCCTCGACCATGACCACGCCCTTGTCGTCGGTGCCCTGCACCACCTCGCCGGTGGCTTCGTTGACGAGCTTGACGTCGTAGCCGTACACCGCCTTGCCGGGCGAGCCGAAGCGGCTCGGCTGGCTCTCGATGCCGTTGCACAGCGCCAGGATCGGCCAGCCGGTCTCGGTCTGCCAGTAGTTGTCGATGATCGGCCGGCTCAGGCTGTCGGAGATCCACTTGGCGGTGGGCTCGTCCAGCGGCTCGCCGGCCAGGAACAGCGCGCGCAAGCTGGACAGGTCGTACTTCGTCAGGTAGGCCGGATCCTGCTTCTTCAGCACGCGCACCGCGGTGGGCGCGCTGAACATCGACGTGACCTTGTACTTCTGCACCAGGCTCCACCACACGCCGGCGTCGGGCCGCGTCGGCAGGCCTTCGTACATGATCGTCGCCATGCCGGCGATCAACGGGCCGTAGATGATGTAGCTGTGGCCCACCACCCAGCCGATGTCGCTGGTGGAGAAGTAGGTCTCCCCGGGCTTGCCGAGGAAGATGTGCTTCATGCTTGCCGCCAGCGCCACCGCGTAGCCGCCGGTGTCGCGCTGCACGCCCTTGGGCGTGCCGGTGGTGCCGCTGGTGTAGAGCGTGTAGCTCGGGTGGGTCGATTCGACCCAGGTGCAAGGCACCTGCGCGTCCAGGTGCTTGGCGCGCAGCGCCGCGTAGTCCTCGTCGCGGCCGGCCACCGGGGTGTACGCCGCCAGGCCGCGGTTGACCATCAGCACCTTGGCCGGCTTGTGCGCGGCCAACTGGATCGCTTCGTCGAGCAGGCCCTTGTACGGCACCGCCTTGCCGCCGCGGCTGCCGGCGTCGGCACTGATGACCACCTTCGGCGTGGCGTTGTCGATGCGGCTGGCCAGGCTGTGGCTGGCGAAGCCGCCGAAGACCACCGAGTGGATCGCGCCGATGCGCGCGCAGGCCAGCATCGCGAAGCAGGCTTCGGCGATCATCGGCAGGTACAGCAGCACGCGGTCGCCCCGGCCCACGCCCAGTGCCTGCAGGATCGCCGCCATGCGCTGGACTTCGGCGTGCAGCTCGCGGAAGCTGTAGACCACCTCCTGGTCCACCTCGGTGGAGACCCAGATCAGCGCGTTGGCGTCCGGCTGCGTCTGCAGGTGCCGGTCGACCGCGTTGTGGCACAGGTTGGTCTGGCCGCCGACGAACCAGTTGGCAAAGGGCGGGCGGCTGTAGTCGCACACCTGATCGAAGGGCTTGTGCCAGTCGATCAGCCGGGCCTGCTCGGCCCAGAAGGCATCGGGCTCGGCGATGGAGCGGCGGTGGAAATCGGCGAAGCTCATCGGCGGTTCTCCTGGTGGATCTGTGCGGTACCCCGAGGCAGCGGCCCCCGGCGCAGTGCCGTCCGGGCCGGATTCGACGCAGGCCGGGCATGCGCCATGGCGCCATTGTGGATCCGGCGCTTGCGACAGGCTGACTCGGGCATTGCGCCGGGGGTCTTCGGGCCGCCGCGCGCAGGCCGCGATGGCGCCGCGGCCATCGGTGCTCGGGCAGAATGCCGCAATGGCCGAACGCGCGACCCCGCTCGACACGCGCGCACTGCATGCGCTGCCGCCCGCCGCGGCACTGCCGGCGGGCCCGCTGGCCGACCGCCTGCGCCGGCCGCTGCGTGACCTGCGCATCTCGGTCACCGACCGCTGCAACTTCCGCTGCACCTACTGCATGCCCAAGGAGGTGTTCGGCCAGCGCCACGCCTTCCTGCCGCACGCGGCGCTGCTGAGCTTCGAGGAGATCGCGCGCACGGCGCGCCAGTTCCTGGCGCTGGGCGTGCACAAGCTGCGCCTGACCGGCGGCGAGCCGCTGCTGCGCAAGGATCTGGAGCGGCTGGTCGGCATGCTGGCGGCGCTGCGCACCACCGACGGCGTGCCGCCGGAGATCACGCTGACGACCAACGGCTCGCTGCTGGCGCGCAAGGCGCAGGCGCTGCGCGATGCGGGGCTGCGGCGGGTCACGGTCAGCCTGGATGCGCTCGACGACGCCGTTTTCCGGCGCATGAACGACGTCGACTTCCCGGTCGCCGAGGTGCTGCGCGGCATCGACGCGGCGCGCACCGCGGGCCTGGGGCCGATCAAGGTCAACATGGTGGTCAAGCGCGGCACCAACGACCACGAAGTGCTGCCGATGGCCGAGCACTTCCGCGGCAGCGGCTGCGTGCTGCGCTTCATCGAGTTCATGGACGTGGGCGCGACCAACCGCTGGCGCATGGACGAGGTGCTGCCTTCGGCCGAACTGCTCGAGCGGCTGCAGCGCGTGCACCCGCTCGAGCCGCTGGCCGCGGCCGCGCCCGGCGAAACCGCGCAGCGCTGGCGCTGGCGCGACGGCGGCGGCGAGATCGGCCTGATCTCCAGCGTGACCCGCCCGTTCTGCCGCGACTGCAACCGCGCGCGCCTGTCCACCGAAGGCCGGCTGTACCTGTGCCTGTTCGCCACCGCCGGCTACGACCTGCGCGCGCTGCTGCGCGGCGGCGCCGACGACGACACGCTGGCGCGCACGATCGGCGCGATCTGGCAGCAGCGCGACGACCGCTACTCCGAGCTGCGCGAGGCAGGCGGCGCAGCGCCGGCCGGCGGCGAGCAGCGCGTCGAGATGCACTACATCGGCGGTTGACCGGCGAAGGCAGCGGCGGTGAACCTATGGCCCGGCTGGAGCACCTCGGCGGCGCCGCGCCGCCTGCTGTGGGCCGCGACCGCGGTCGTGCTGCTGCCCTGGACGATCGGCGAATACCTCAAGACCTTCCACCAGCCGGGCATCGACGACGACTGGCCGCGCAGCCTGCTGATGATCGACTACCTGATCATCGGCAGCACACTCTTCGGGCTGTCGATGGTGATCGCCTGCACCTTCGGCTGCTGGATCGTCGCGGTGATGCGCGGCCCGCGCCGCGACGGCGACCCCTTCCCGGGCGACCGGGGCCGGCCACCGCCCGATGATTGAACGCGCGCAGATCACCGGCTGCGTGCTCGCCGGCGGCCAGGGCAGCCGCATGGGCGGGCTCGACAAAGGCTTGCAGCCGTTTCGCGGGCTGCCGCTGGCGCAGCATGCGCTGCGGCGGCTGGCACCGCAGGTCGGCGCCCTGATGCTCAACGCCAACCGCAACCCCGAGCGCTATGCGGCCTTCGGCGTGCCCGTGTGGCCCGATGCGATCGAGGGTTTCGCCGGCCCGCTGGCCGGCTTCGCCGCCGGGCTCGCGCATTGCGCGACACCCTGGCTGCTGACGGTGCCCTGCGACACCCCGCTGTTCCCGGCCGACCTGGCGGTGCGGCTGGCCGCGGCGACCGACGCCGCCGGCGCAGCGCTGGCCTACGCCTGCACGCGTGAAGACGGCCGCGTGCTGCCGCAGCCGGCCTTCTGCCTGATGCACGCCTCGCTGCTGGCGAGCCTGGAGCGCTATCTGGCCGAAGGCGGCCGCAAGATCGTGCCCTGGGCGCGCGCCGAAGGGGCGGCGGCCGCCGTCTTCGACCGGCCCGGCGACGACCCGACGGCCTTCGCCAACGCCAACACCCTGGCCGAGCTGGCGGCGCTGCAGGCGCCGCCCGGCACAGAGCTGCCGCGATGAACGACAGCCTCGCGCAGATCGCCGCACGGCTGCAGGGCTACGACCCGCGCGCGCTGCCGGTGGCCACCGCGCAGGCCTTCATCGCGGCGCTGGTGCCGGTGGTCGCGCAGGCCGAGGCACTGCCGGTGCGCGACGCGCTCGGGCGGGTGCTGGCGGCCGACCTGATCTCGCCGATCGACGTGCCGGCACACCACAACGCGGCGATGGACGGCTATGCGCTGCGCGGCAGCGAGCTGCTGGCCGACCAGCCGACCCGGCTGCAGGTGATCGGCGGCGCGCTCGCCGGCCGCGCCTTCGACGCGGCGGTGCCGCCGGGCCGGGCGGTGCGCATCACCACCGGCGCAGTCGTGCCCGAGGGGCTGGACACGGTGGTGCCGCAGGAGTTCACCGTGCCCGATGCCGACGGCTGGGTGCAGATCCCGGCCGGTGCGGTTCGCCGCGGCGACCACTACCGCCGCGCCGGCGAGGATCTGGCGCGCGGCGCACCCGCGCTGCGTGCCGGACGGCTGCTGCGCCCCGCCGACCTGGGGCTGATCGCGTCGCTGGGCGTGCCGGCGGTCACGGTGCGCCGCCGCCTGCGCGTGGCTTTCTTCTCCACCGGCGACGAGCTGCGCTCGCTCGGCGAGCCGCTGGACGCCGGCTGCGTGTACGACAGCAACCGCTACACCGTCTGGGGCATGCTGCAGCGCCTGGGCGTCGAGGCGATCGACCTGGGCGTGGTGCGCGACCGGCCCGACGAGCTCGCCGCCGCGTTCCGCGCCGCCGCCGCGGCGGCCGATGCGGTGATCACCTCGGGCGGCGTGAGCGTGGGCGAAGCCGACCACACCAAGCAGGTGATGGCGGCGCTGGGCGACGTGCTGTTCTGGACGATCGCGATGCGCCCCGGCCGGCCGATGGCGATCGGGCGCATCGGTCTGCCGGCAGGCGCCGCGGGCAGCAGCGAGCGCCCGCCGGCGATCCTGTTCGGCCTGCCCGGCAACCCGGTGGCGGTGATGGTGACCTTCTACGCCTTCGTGCGCGACGCGCTGCTGCGCATGAGCGGCGCGGCGCCTGCGCCGCTGCCGCTGCTGCGCGCCGCGAGCCGCGAGCCGCTGCGCAAGCGGCCGGGCCGCACCGAATACCAGCGCGGCATCGTCGAGCGCGACGGCGAAGGCCGCTGGTGGGTGCGCAGCACCGGCGCGCAGGGATCGGGCGTGCTGCGCAGCATGAGCGAGGCCAACGGCATGATCGTGCTGCCGCACGCGCAGGGCGACGTCGCCGCGGGCGACGAGGTCGAGGTGCTGCCTTTCGAAGGGTTGATCTAGCCCGGTCGAGGCGGATCAGCCGCCTGTCGCCGCGGCGGGCGCCGGCCCGTCGGCGGCGGCCGGCGTGGTGATCTCTCCGGGCACGCCCTTGCGCGCCAGCAGCGTATACATCGTCGGCACGACGAACAGCGTCAGCACCGTGCCCAGGCTCATGCCGCCGACGATGACCCAGCCGATCTGCTGCCGGCTTTCGGCGCCGGCGCCGCGGGCCAGCGCCAGCGGCAGCGCACCCAACACCATCGCGCCGGTGGTCATCAGGATCGGCCGCAGCCGCAGGCTGGCGGCCTCGACCACCGCGTCGGTGATCGACCGGCCTTGCTGGCGCAACTGGTTGCTGAACTCGACGATCAGGATGCCGTGCTTGCTGATCAGGCCGACCAGCGTGATCAGCCCGATCTGCGAATACACGTTCAAGGTGCCGCCGCTCCAGCGCAGCGCGAGCAGCGCGCCCACCGTCGACAGCGGCACCGCCAGCAGGATGACGAAGGGGTCGACGAAGCTCTCGAACTGCGCCGCCAGCACCAGGAAGATGAACATCAGCGCCAGCACGAACACCAGGCCGAGCGCGCCCGACGACGAGCGGAACTCGCGGCTGACGCCGTTGAGCTCGGTGGCGTAGCCGCTGGGCAGCAGCTTGGCCGCCGTCTGGTCCATGAACTGCAGCGCCTCGCCCAGCGCGTAGCCCGGCGCGAGGTTGGCGGTGATGGCCACCGAGCGGCGCTGGTTGAAGTGGTTCAGCTCGCGCGGGCTGACCGCCTCGCGCACCTTGATCAGCGAGCCCAGCGGCACCATCGCGTCGCCGCGGCCGCGCACGAACAGCTTCTCGATGTCTTCGGGCGTGGTGCGGCCGCTGTTTTCGGTCTGCACGATCACGTCGTACTGGTCGGCGTCGCGCTTGTAGCGCGTGACGGCGCGCCCACCCAGCATCGTCTCCACCGTGCGCGCCACCGCGTCGACATTGACGCCCATGTCGGCGGCGCGCGCACGGTCGACCTCGACGAAGATCTCGGGCTTGTTCAGCCGCAGGTCGGTGTCGGGCTGCACGAAGCCGGGGTTCTTCGCCATCTCGGCCAGGAACTGCTGCGACACCTTCGCCAGGTTGTCGTAGCTGTCGCTGGTGACGATCACGTAATTGAGCGAGCGCTCGCGAAAGCCCTGCCCCAGGCTCGGCGGCGTCACCGCGAAGGCGCTCACGCCCGGCAGGCCGATGAAGCGCGGCTGCAGCAGCCGCGCCAGCTCGAGCGTGCTGCGCTGGCGTTCGCTCCAGTCGACGGTGCGCATGAACGCAGTGCCCTGCGACACCGTCGGGCTGCCGGCGACGACGAACACGCGGTTCAGCTCGGGGTACTCGGCGGCGATGTCCTCGATGGCGCGCAGGTAGCGCGAGGTGTATTCCAGCGTCGCGCCGTCGGGTGCGTTGACGCTGGCCAGGATCACGCCGCGGTCTTCCAGCGGCGCGAGCTCGCTCTTCGCGTTCTTGAACAGCCACCCGCTGCCGCCGCCGGCCGCGGCCATCACCAGCAGGATGATCCAGCGCTGCCCGAGCACGGCGCGCAGCCCGCGCGCATAGCCGCTGCTCAGGCCGACCAGCACGCGCTCCATGCCGCGGTCGAAACGGTTCGGCGCCGGGTTGTGGCGCAGCAGCTTGCTGCACATCATCGGCGTCAGCGTCAGCGCGACGAAACCCGAGACGATGACCGCCCCGGCCAGCGTCAACGCGAATTCGGTAAAGAGGCGCCCGGTGCGCCCGGGGGTGAAGGCCAGCGGCGCATACACCGCCGCCAGCGTCAGCGTCATCGCCACCACGGCGAAGCTGATCTCCTTGGCGCCTTTCAACGCGGCCTGGAACGGCGGCAGGCCCTCTTCGATGTGGCGGAAGATGTTCTCCAGCACGACGATCGCGTCGTCGACCACCAGGCCGATGGCCAGCACCAGCGCCAGCAGTGTCAGCGTGTTGATGGTGAAGCCGGCCGCGGCCATGATGCCGAAGGAGCCGATCAGGCTCACCGGGATCGTCACCAGCGGGATGACCGACGCGCGCAACGTGCGCAGGAACACGAACACCACCAGCGCCACCAGCAGCACCGCCTCGGCGATGGTCGCGTACACCGACTTGACCGAGCGGTCGATGAACACGGCGTTGTCGTTGGCCACCAGCACCTTGACGCCGGGCGGCAGCTCCTCCTGGATCTGCGGCAGGAGCTTGCGCACCGCCTGCGAGATCTCGAGCGGGTTGGCGGTGGCGTTGCGCACGATGCCGGTGGAGATGGCCGGTACGCCGTTCAGGCGCACGCTGTTGCGCTCGCTGGCCGGTGCCTGCTCGATGCGCGCCACGTCGCGCAGCCGCACCGTGTAGCCGTTGACCGACTTCAGCGCGATGTCGGCGAACTGCGCCGCCGTGTTCAGGTCGGTGCGCGCGGTGACGCTGAACTCGCGCTGCCGACTCTCGATGCGCCCGGCCGGCACCTCGAGGTTCTGCTTGCGGATCGCGTCCTCGACGTCCTGCACCGTCAGCTTGTAGGCGGCGAGCTTGTCGGGGTCGAGCCAGATGCGCATCGAGAACAGCCGGTCGCCGAACACGTTGACCTGCGACACGCCCGGCACCGTCTGCAGCCGCGGCTTGACGATGCGGTTGATCAGGTCGGTGACTTCCAGCGGACTCAGGGTCTCGCTGGTGAAGGCCAGCCAGATGGTCGGCGTGGCGTCGGCCTCGACCTTGGCGATGACCGGCTCGTCGATCGCGTCGGGCAGCTTCGCGCGCACGCGCGACACGCGGTCGCGCACGTCGGCGGCGGCGTCGTCGGGGTTCTTCTCCAGCTTGAAGCGCACCGTGATCTGGCTGCTCTCCGACCGCGAGATCGAGCTGATGATGTCGACGCCGTCGATGCCGGCGATCGAATCCTCGAGCGGCTTGGTCACCTGCGATTCGATGACCTCGGAGGACGCGCCGATCAGCCGGGTGCTGACCGTGACCACCGGCTCGTCGATGCGCGGGTATTCGCGCACCGCCAGGCGGTCGAAGGACACCAGGCCGACGAGCAGGATCATCAGCGACAGCACGGTCGCGAACACCGGGCGGCGGATCGAGATTTCCGACAGGCGCATGGTGCCGCCTTCAGGGAGAAGGGGCGCGCGCGCCCGATGCGCCGCTGCCCGGCGCGCGCGCGGCGCCGGGCTGGCCGATGTCCACCACCTTGACCGGCACCGATTCGCCGCGGCCGAGCCGCGCCTGGCCGGCCGTGACCACGCGGTCGCCCGGCGCCAGGCCCTCGAGCACCTCCACCTTGCCCGGCAGGCGCAGGCCGATGCGGGCTTCCAGGCGCTCGGCCATCGTGCCGCCGGCGCCGTCGACGATCTTGTACAGGTACTGCCGGCTGCCCTGCGGCACCAGCGCTTCCTCGGGCACCACCAGCGCGTTGTCGCGCGTCGCGAAGACGATGCGCGTGCGCGCGAACAGCCCCGACTTGAGCACGCCGCCGGGGTTGTCGAGCCGCGCGCGCACCAGCAGCGAGCGGCCGTTGGCGTCGATCACCGAATCCAGCGCGTCGATGCGGCCGCTGAAGCGCTGGCCGGGCAGCGCGTCCAGGCTGACCTCCACGCCCTGCCCGGTCTTGACGCGGGCGACGAAGCGCTCGGGCAGGCGGAAGTCGACCAGCACCTGCGACAGGTCCTCGATGCTCACCAGGTCGGCGCCGTCCTTGACGTAGTCGCCCAGGTTGATGTTGCGGATGCCGGCCACACCGTCGAAGGGCGCGACGATGCGCATGCGCTGCAACTGCGCCTTGGCCAGCGCCACCTGCGCCTCTGCCACCTCGAGCGCGGCCGCGCTCTGGTCGACGGCGCTCTGGCTGACGAAGTTCTCCAGCACCAGCTCGCGGTTGCGCTGCAGGTTGGTGCGCGCGATGCTGGCCTGCGCCTGCGCCTGCTTCAGCTGCGCCTGCTGCAACGTGTCGTCCAGCTGCACCAGCATCTGTCCGCGCTTGACGCGCTGGCCGTCGAGGAAACCGATGGCGGCGACTCGGCCGCTGACCTCGGGCCGCAGCATCACGCCCTGGCGCGAACGCAGCGAGCCGACGGCCTGCGCATCATCGGCCAGCGTCGCCGCTTCGACCCGGCCGACCTCGACCGACACGACGCCGCCGTCGCTGCCAGCGCCGACACCGGCGCCCGGCTGCGCAGGTGCCCCGGCAGCGGTGACGGCGGCGGGCGCGGGCGCCCGGGCCTGCCACCACCAGGCGAACGCACTCAGCGCGGCGATGCCGGCCACGGCCAACCAGGTGTGCAGCTTCTTCAAGCGGGGCCTCGAGCCTGCGCCGACATCGCGACCCCGGCCGCTCGTGCCGGCGGGCGGCCGCAGCACGCGCTCATCCCGCCGCCTCGCGCACGCCGCGGTTGGCCAGTGCATCGGCACGCTCGTTGCCTTCGTCACCGGTGTGGCCGCGCACCCAGCGCCACTCGACGTCGTGCTGCTGCACCAACGCGTCCAGGCGCTGCCACAGGTCGATGTTCTTCACGGGCTTGCGGTCGGCCGTCTGCCAGCCGCGTGCCTTCCAGGCGTGGATCCACTGGGTGATGCCGTTGCGCAGGTACTGGCTGTCGGTGTAGATCGTCACGCGGCAGCGCCGCTTCAGCGTGCCCAGCGCCTCGATCGGCGCGGTCAGCTCCATGCGGTTGTTGGTGGTCTGGGGCGCGCCGCCGAACAGCTCTTTCGCGTGCGTGCCGGCACGCAGCCACGCTCCCCAGCCGCCCGGGCCCGGGTTGCCCTTGCACGCGCCGTCGGTGTAGATCACGACTTCGGTCATGCCGGCCGCCCCGCTTCGGCCATACCGCGATGCCGCCGCAGCGGCTTCATTCGGCCCCCGACGCCACGCGCTGGCGGCGCCGGTTCGCGACGATCGCGCCGGCCGGCCGCGTCAGCCGCGCCTCGCGCCGCGCGAGCCCGACCAGGCGCATGCCGCGCACCCGCTTGACCGCCACCAGGAAATACACCGCGCCGAAGACCGGCCACCAGCGTTCCCCCACTCGTTCGACCCAGGCGCTGCGCTCGAGCCAACGCGCACTGCGGTATGGCGGGCGCCAGCAGCCGAAACGGCCGCCCTCGACCTCGAAGCTCAACAGCCGCAGCCAATCGCGCAGGCGCCGATAGGCGAGGAACTCCCCGGCGCGCGGCAGATAGGGCTGCGAGCGGCCGGCCAGGTGCAGCGCGCGGCCCAGCCGCTGTCGCAGGCCCCACAGGCTCATCGGGTTGAAGCCGGTGACGATGACGCGCCCCTCGGGCACCAGCACGCGCTCGACCTCGCGCAGCGTCAGATGAGGGTCGCGCGCGAGTTCGAGCGTGTGCGTCAGCACCACCAGGTCCAGGCTGTTGTTCGGGAACGGCAACGCGTCGAAGTCGCACAGCGCCGCCGGGTGCGCCGGCAGCGGCTGGCTGTCGACGGCTTCGTCTGCCGCCTGCGGCAACGGCAGGGGCTCGGCCCGTGCGGCAGTGTCGGCCAGCACCCAGCGGTGCGGCATGCGGTTGGCCCGCAGCCCCTGGACTTCGGCCAGACCGAGCTGCACTGCATGGAAACCGAAGATGTCGGCCACCGCCGCGTCGAGCTGCGCTTGCTCCCACTGCAGCAAACACTGCCCGGGAGGTGTCCGCAGCCAGACATCCAACTCTATACTTGACGCTTCTGCCACCATCACGCGAGCAAATCCCAATGCGCTCAGCCGCCCTGTTCCACTCGCGCGGGTGCCGGATCCGATGACCGGCGCGCACGCTGCCGGCCCCCGCGGCCGTTGCGCGCCCGACGCGCAACCTTCCTGGGCGCCGCAGCGGCGCTCGATTCTAGAGTCCTCCTCGAAGCCCGGCCGCCGATGGCGGCGGTTGGCGGCAGGCGCTGCCGCGACGGCGGCGCTGCTGCTGGCAGGCTGCGCGACGGGACCGGTGCCCGGTTCCCCGACGGCTGGCGAAGCAGCCGACACGGCAGCGGTAAAGGCTGCGGCCGCGCCGCCCGCCGCCGCTGCGGCCCGCGCACCCGCAGCGGCGTCGAGCAGCGCGCCGGCCTACGCGGTCGACCCGGAAGCGCCCGCGACCCCCTACGACTTCGCCGCACCAAGCGTGCACACCGATCTGTGGGTGCGCGTGCGTGCCGGCTTCGCGATGCCCGAGCTGAACAACGACATCGTCCAGAAATGGGAGCAATGGTATGCCGGCCGCCCCGACTACGTCCAACGGATGACGGAGCGCGGCGGACGCTATCTGTTCTACGTGGTCGAGGAGATCGACAAGCGCGGCATGCCCACCGAGCTGGCGCTGCTGCCCTTCATCGAAAGCGCGTTCAATCCGCAGGCGATGTCGGTGGCGCGCGCATCGGGCATGTGGCAGTTCATGCCGGCCACGGGCCGCGATTTCGACCTGACGCAGAACCTGTTCCGCGACGACCGGCGCGACGTGCTGCAGTCCACGCGTGCGGCGCTGGACTATCTGCAGATGCTGGAGCGCCAGTTCGGCGACTGGCAGCTCGCGCTGGCGGCCTACAACTGGGGCCAGGGCAACGTGCAGCGCGCGATCGAGCGCAACCGCAAGTCCGGCATGCCCGAGACCTACGAAGCGCTGCGCATGCCCGACGAGACGCGCAACTACGTGCCCAAGCTGCAGGCGGTGAAGAACATCGTGCTGCGCCCCGAGGCCTACGCGCTGGCGCTGCCCGAACTGCGCAACCATCCGTACTTCCTGAGCGTGCCGATCACGCGCGACATCGACGTCGAGGTTGCGGCCCGTCTGGCCGGCGTGCCGCTCGAGGAATTCAAGCAGCTGAACCCGCAGCTGAACAAGCCGGTGATCCTGGCCGCCGGCACGCCGCAGGTGCTGCTGCCCTACGCCAACGCCAACGAGTTCGTGCGCAGACTGGACGCGCACCGCGGCGCATTCGCCACCTGGACGGCCTGGGTCGCGCCGCGAACCCTGAAGCCGTCCGAAGCGGCACAGCATCTCGGCATCGACGAGGCCGATCTGCGCAGCATCAACCGCATCCCGGCGGGCATGGTGATCAAGGCCGGATCGACGCTGCTGGTGCCGCGCCAGGGCCGGCACGATGCCGACGTCCCCGAGGCCGTGGCCGACAACGCGACGATGCAGCTCGCACCCGACCGGCCGCCTGGCAAGCGGATCGCGATCCGTGCCGGCAAGTCGGGGCTGTCGGTGGTCACGGTCGCGCGCCGCTATCGCGTCGGCGTCGATCAGGTCGCGCAGTGGAACGGCGTGCCGCCGACGGCCGTGTTCAAGTCGGGGCAGACGATCGTGATCTACAAGCCGGTGGCGGCCGGGCCGGTGCGCGCGGCTGCGCGGCCGGCATCGCGCAGCGCCGCGGCCAAGCCGGCCGCCGCGAAAGGCCGTCAGTCGGCTGCCGCCAAGGCCCCGGCCGCCGCGAGCGCCAAGTCGGGCAGCAGGGCTCCGGTGGCCGCGAAGAAGGCGCCGCAGCGCCCGATCGCCAGCAGCAACGGCACGCGCCGCGAAGCCCGGCTGTAGGGGGCCGCGCAACTGCGCTACCAGCGGCGCACGCGCGGCGCGCGCTTCAGCGCCGATCGACCAGCGCGTGCGCGATCGTGCTCAGATCGACGTATTCGAGGTCGCTGCCCGCCGGCACACCGCGCGCGAGCCGCGTGACCTTCAACCCGCGTGCGCGCAGCGCCTCGGCCAGCACATGCGCGGTGGCCTCGCCTTCGGCGCTGAAGCCGGTGGCGAGGATCACTTCCGCGACCGTGCCGTCGGCAGCGCGCTGCAGCAGCGGCTGCACGCCGATGTCGTGCACGCCGATGCCGTCGAGCGGGCTCAGGCGGCCCATCAGCACGAAATACAGGCCGCGGTAGCTGTTGCTGCGCTCCAGCGCCGCCAGATCGGCGGGCGTCTCCACCACGCACAGCAGCCGCGGGTCGCGGCCGGGATCGCGGCAAATCGCGCACAGGTCGTGCTCGGTGAAGGTGTGGCAGCGCGCGCAGTGGTGCAGCCGCAGCGCGGACCGCTCCAGCGCCTGCGCCAGCCGCGCAGCGCCCTGGCGGTCGTGCTGCAGCAGGTGGTAGGCCATGCGCTGCGCCGACTTGGCCCCCACGCCGGGCAGGCGGCGCAAGGCCTCCACCAGCTCGTCGAGTACCTGCTCGCCGCCCATCGACCGGGCATCCGCCGCGCGGGAGCGCCCGGCTCAGAACGGCAGCTTCATGCCCGGCGGCAGCGCCAGCCCGGCGGTGAGCTTGCCGAGCTTTTCCTGGCTCAAGGCCTCGGCACGGCGCAGGCCGTCGTTGAACGCCGCGGCGATCAGGTCCTCGAGCATGTCCTTGTCTTCGGCGAGCAGGCTCGGGTCGATGGCGACGCGGCGCACGTCGTGCTTGCAGGTCATCACCACCTTCACGAGCCCTGCGCCCGACTGGCCTTCGACTTCGAGGGTGGCGAGCTCGTCCTGCGCGCGCTTCAGGTTGTCCTGCATGGCCTGGGCCTGCTTCATCAGCCCGGCGAGCTGGTTCTTCATCATCGTCTGCGTTCCTTCGCTATAAGGGTTTGATCGAACCGGGCACGATGCGCGCGGTCTTGAACTGCGCCATCAGCGCCTGCACCAGCGGGTCGTCGCGGATCGTCTGCTCGGCCCGGCGCTGGCGTGCGGCGCGCTCGGCCGCATCGCGCCGGGCCGGCGAATCGCCGGGCGCGCCGGCCAGCAGCTGCAGCCGCACCGGATGCCCGAGTTCGGCCTGCAATGCCGCCGCGAGCTTGTCGCGCAGCGCATCGGTGCGCAGCGATTCGCGCTCGACGCGCAACTGCCAGCACGGCGGCTGCGCCGTGTCGTCCACCGTCTCCAGCCCGGCCTGCCAGGCCAGTTCGCGCACCAGCGCCGCGATCGCGCCGGCAGCGGCCAGCCGCTCGACCAGCGCCCGCCACTGCCCGCCCAGCGCGGTGGGCACCAGCGCCGCAGGCGCATCGGGCGGCCTGGCCGCCGCCGGCACCGCCAGCGCCGGCGCCGAAGCCGCGCGCAGCGCGGCACTCGCCGGCGGCGCCGCGGCGTCATCGGGCGGGTTTTCCTCGACCCAGGGCGGCGGCTCGCCGAGCACAGGCTGCGCGTGCGCTTTGGCGGACGGCATCGGCGGCTGCGCGGCCGCAGGCGCCGATGCAGCGGCACCGCGCGGCGGCGCAGGCTCGCAGACGGCCGGCGCGGCCGGGGCCGCCGCCGGCGATGCGGCAGCGGCGGTGCGCTGCGCGCGATGCCCGCCGAACGGCGCGGAACTCGGCAGTGCGGAACTCGACGCAGCGTCACCCTGCGCTGCCGCAGCCGCCGGCACGGCCGTCGGCGGCGAAGCAGCAGGCGCTGCCGCCTCGGCCGCCGGCGCGAATGCCAGCATGCGCAGCAGCACCATGGTCAGCGCCGCGTACTCGTCGGCCATCAACGCCAGCTCGCCCCGGCCCTGCAGCACGATGCTGTACAGCAACTGGGTCTCGTCGGGCGGCAGCAGCGGCGCCAGCCGGCGCGGGTCTTCGTGATCCGGATCCTCGGCGTCGAGCGCTCCCGGCACCGCCTGCTCGACTGCCATGTGCTGCAGCAGCAGCGCCATCGACTCCAGCGTGCCCTCGGCCGACAACCCCAGGCCGCGCAGCAGCTCCACGCGCCGCAGCAGCGCCGGGCCGTCGCGCTGCGCGACCGCCTCGACCAGCGCCGCCACGTGGGTTCCGTCGACACTGCCGAGCATCGCGCGCACGCCGGCCTCGTCGAAACGCCCGCCGCCGTAGGCGATGGCCTGATCGGCGAGCGACAACGCATCGCGCATCGAGCCGCGCGCCGCCCGGGCCAGCAGCCGCAGCGCGGCGGCGTCGTGCGCCACGGCTTCGGAGCGCAGGATGTGTTCGAGATGCGCGGCCACCACCTGCGGCGCCATCGGCCGCAGGTTGAACTGCAGGCAGCGGCTCAGCACGGTGGGCAGCATCTTCTCCGGGTCGGTGGTGGCCAGCACGAACTTCAAGTACTCGGGCGGCTCCTCCAGGGTCTTCAGCAGCGCGCTGAACGCGTCCTTCGTCAGCTGGTGCGCCTCGTCGATCATGAAGACCTTGAAGCGGCCGATTCCGGGCTTGTAGGCGGCGCGGTCGATCAGCTCGCGCGCCTCGTCGATGCCGCGGTTGGACGCGGCGTCGAGCTCGATGTAGTCGATGTAGCGGTCCTCGTCGATCTCGACGCAGGCGCTGCACACGCCGCAGGGCTCGGCGGTGATGCCGCCGCGGCCGTCGGCGCCGGTGCAGTTCAGGCACTTGGCGAGGATGCGCGACACCGTGGTCTTGCCGATGCCGCGCGTGCCGGTGAACAGATACGCGTGGTGCAGCCGCTGCTGCGCGAGTGCATTGGCCAGCGCGCGCACCACGTGCTCCTGCCCCACCATCTGCGCGAAACTGCGCGGCCGGTACTTGCGCGCGAGCACGACATAGGACATACGGGCCATTCTACGGGCCGGCTCCCGCCCGACAGGCGCGCGCGCAGTGGCCGGCCGCCCCGCGGCGTGCGCGCCGATAATCGCGCGGCGCCGGCCTGCGGCGCATGCGCTGCGCGCCGGCGCCGTCCCTATCGTTGCTGCCACGTCCGTCCGCATGTCCGCCCCGCCCTCCGGCACTGCCGCGCCCGCGCTCGACTACCGCGCCGCCGGCATCGACTACGACCTGATCGACCCGCTGAAGGTGGCCGCGCAGCGCAGCGCCGCCGCCACCGCGGCGCAGCTGCACGGCCACGGCTTCGCCGAAGTCGCGGCCTCGCGCGGCGAATCGGCCTACGTCATCGATGTCGGGCCGTTCTACCTGGCGAGCATCGTCGAATGCCTGGGCAGCAAGGCACTGGTCGCCGACGAGATGGCGCGGCTGACCGGGCGCAGCTGGTACGACGCGATCGCGCAGGACACGATCGCGATGGCGGTGAACGACCTGATCACCGTCGGCGCGACGCCGCTGGTGGTCCAGGCCTACTGGGCGGCCGGCGGCTCCGAGTGGTTCGCCGACCGCGAGCGCGCGCAGGCGCTGGTCGCCGGCTGGCAGCGCGCCTGCGAGGCCTGCGGCATCGCCTGGGGCGGCGGCGAGACCCCGGCGCTGGCCGGCATCGTCGAAGCCGGTCGCATCGACCTGGCCGCGGCCTGCACCGGCATCGTCAACCCGAAGTCGCGGCTGACGCTGGGCGAGCGCCTGGGGCCGGGCGACGCGATCGTGCTGGTGGCCTCCAGCGGCATCCACGCCAACGGGCTGAGCCTGGCGCGCAAGCTGGTCGAGCGGCTGCCCGGCGGCTGGCTGAGCGAGGTCTCGCCCGGGCTGAGCTACGGCGCCGCGCTGCTCGCGCCCACCGTGCTCTACGCGCCGCTGACCGAGGCGCTGCACCGCGCCGGCATCACGCCGCACTACGCCGCCAACATCACCGGCCACGGCTGGCGCAAGCTGCTGCGCCATCCGAAGCCGCTGCGCTACCGCATCGATTGCGTGCCCGAGGTGCCTGCGGTGCTGCGCTTCATCCAGCAGCACGCCGGGCTGGGCGACCACGAGGCCTACGGCACGCTCAACATGGGCGCCGGCTTCGCGCTGTACGTCGCCGCCGCCGACGCGGCGCGCACGGTGGAGGTTGCCGCGGCCTGCGGGCTGCAGGCGCTGGTCGCGGGGCACGTCGAGGCGGGGGAAAAGGAATTGCGGGTCGAGCCGCTGGGGCTGCACTACGACGCCGGCGAGCTGCAGTTGCGCTGACGGCCGAGCCCGGCCGGCACCGAGCGCGGCAGCGCTTGCCGCTCCTGCGCCGGCCGCACCGGTACCGGCCGTCAGCTGCATCGGGCGTCACCTACAATCGGCCGCGACGGGCCTCCTCGCATGGAAGCGCGGCCAACCGGGTCAGGTCGGGAACGAAGCAGCCCTAACCGTTGTGACCAGTGCCGGGGGTAAGGCTCGTCACCCTTCCCGCATCTGCGCACCGCGGCCTGGCTCTTCCGGCTCGCCGGGCTCGCCGGCAGCGCCCGCACCCGGATTGCGCGTCGCCGCCGGCGTCAGTCCGAGCGCCTGCTCGAGATCGCGCAAGGTCAGCCGCAGCACGCGCGCGTAGCGTTGGGCAACGCGCCGCAGCGCCGCCTGCCGCGCAGGGCCGTCGAGCAGCATCGCGTCGCCGCACTCGTTCGCACAGCTGGCCACCGCGCGCAGCACGGCATCGTCACAGCCGGCGCTGCGCGGCGGCGTGTCGACCGGCAGCCGGCGCAGCAGCGGCAGCGCCGCATCGTCAAGACCCCATTCGCGCGCGACGGCCGCGCCCAGCGTCTCCAGGTCGCAGCCCAGCACGGCGCAGGCGGCCGACACTTCGTCCATGCCCGGCTGCGTCTCGCCGCGCGCGTCCGGCAGGGATTGCATCAGCCGCTCGATCTGGCGCATCTCGTCGGGCAGGTGATAGGCGCAGACCAGACGGCCAAGGTTCTGCAGCAGCGCGATCAGCCCGACGACCTCGTCGTCGTAGCCGGGCGGGCGCAATGCACGGGCCCAGCCGGCCGCGCGCTGCGCCTGCTCGATCCGCCGCGCGAGCACCTGCGCCGAACCGCTGTCGAGCGGGCCGGGCCAGTCGCGCAGGCCGAGCGCGACGCGGCGCACGCCGTCCAGCCCGATCATCGCGATCGCCCGCCGCACCGTCAGGATCGGCCCATGGCCGGCGGCGTGAAGATCGCGCAGCTGTGCGCTGTTGACCCAGCGCAGCAGCTCCAGCGACAACCCGACATCCTGCAGCACCAGTTCGGCCAACTCGACGGTGCGCTGCCTGTGCATCAGCGCCAGGCGGGCGACCCGTTGCGCCGCACCCGGCGCGGCCGGCAGCGTCCCGGCCGCATGCAGCCGGTCGAGCACCAGCGCGATCGGGCCGCCGCCGGCTCCGCCTTCGGCCTGCAGCCAGCCTTCGAGCGCCCGCTGCAGCGCACGCGCACTGCCGTAGCGCTGCCGCGGCTGCCGGTCGGTGGCACGATTGGCGATCGCCCGAAGCGCTTCGGGAACAGGCCGCGCCGGGTTCCAGGGCAGCCGCACCAGCTCGCGGCCGATCGGCGGCAATCGGTCGGCCAGCGCCGTCACGTCGCCTTCGTCGTCCCACGGCTTGCCTGCCAGCAACTGTTGCAGCAGCAGGCCCAGCGCCAGCACGTCGTGGCGCGCGGCTGTGCGTTGCGCCTGCAGTTGCAGCGCATCGACATGGGTCAACGCGGGCGCGGCCGCCGCGGCACCGGTGTCGTCGCCCGGTGCGGCACCCGCCTGCAGCCCGAACAGGCGAGGTACATGATCGTCGCCGAGCAGCACCAGCTGGGGCTGCAGATCGTGGTGCGCCAGCCCGGCATCGTGCGCGCTGGCCAGCCCTTCGGCCGCCGCCGCGATGATGCGCACCGCCTCGATCACGCTCGGCGCCCGGTCGGCGAACAGCCGCGCGAGAGTCGCGCCTGCACCGCAGGCGTACAGCGCATAGGGCCAGCGCTCGACGCTGCCGGCCTCCAGCAGGCCGGCCAGGTGCGGGTGCGTGATGCGCCCGGCGCGCCGCACACCGGCCAACCACGCCTGCACGGCCGCGGCATCGGCTGGCCGCTCGCGCGGCAGCACGAGCAGCATCGGCTCGCCGCGCTGCGGGTCCTGCGCGCGCCAGACCATCGTGCGGCGGCTCTTGCCCTCGAGCGCGGTCAGCACGAAACGGCCGAAGCGGTGCGCGGCCGGCGCATCGGCGCCGCGTGGCGCCGCGGGTGGTACGCGATCGGACATGACCATGCCTGTCGGGGCCTCGTCGCCCGCTGCAATTGGAGCGCGCGAGTCCACGGCGCGACGGCCGGAACTGCGCGGCGAACCCCGTGCAGTTCGCGGCCGCCGGCAGCGCTGTGTCAGAATCGCCGCGTGCCGGCGCGGACAGCGCCAGCGGTTTCCGGAGGGTGCCCCGCATGAGCAGTGACCTCATCAAGCAAGTGTCCGATTCGTCGTTCGAGACCGAGGTGATCCGGTCAGACAAGCCGGTGCTGGTCGACTACTGGGCCGAGTGGTGCGGCCCGTGCCGGATGATCGCGCCGATCCTCGACGAAGTGTCCAAGGCCTACGACGGCCGGCTGCAGATCGCGAAGCTCAACGTCGACGAGAACAACCAGATCCCGGCGAAGTACGGCATCCGCGGCATCCCGACGCTGATGCTGTTCAAGAACGGCGAACTGGCCGCCACCAAGGTCGGCGCGCTGACCAAGGCGCAGTTGACCGCATTCATCGACGGCCACCTATAATCCGCCGCCGAAGCGCCCGGGCGGCCCGATTGCCGGCCGCCGGCGCCTTGTGAAGCCACCACGCCCCGCCTGCCGCGCTGGCCGCGGCACCGAACGACGGCAACCGTGGATTCGGCCTGATCTTCGAGGGATCGTGTTCTGCGGCACCGCCACCGGGTCAGCACCCGCGGCCGGTCCGTGCGACCGGCTCCCGCCCTCGGCCGAATGATCGACCGCTCCCTTGGCCGGGAGCCGTAGCCCGCCGGAACCCGCCCCGATGCACCTGTCCGAACTGAAGGCCCTGCACGTATCGCAGCTGATCGCCATGGGCGAACAGCTCGAGATCGAGAACGTCAGCCGCCTGCGCAAGCAGGAGCTGATGTTCGCGATCATGAAGAAGCGCGCCAAGGGCGGCGAGCAGGTGTTCGGCGACGGCGTGCTCGAGGTGCTGCCCGACGGCTTCGGCTTCCTGCGCTCGATCGACTCGAGCTACATGGCGAGCACCGACGACATCTACCTGAGCCCCAGCCAGATCCGCCGCTTCAACCTGCACACCGGCGACATGATCGAGGGCGAGGTGCGCGTGCCCAAGGACGGCGAACGCTACTTCGCGCTGGTCAAGGTCGACCGCGTCAACGGCGTCACGCCCGAGGAGAACAAGCACAAGATCATGTTCGAGAACCTGACGCCGCTGTTCCCGAAGGAGCAGTTCAGGCTCGAGCGCGACAACTTCAAGGGCGAGGAGAACATCACCAGCCGCATCATCGACCTGATCGCGCCGATCGGCAAAGGCCAGCGCGCGCTGCTGGTCGCGCAGCCCAAGACCGGCAAGACGGTGATGATGCAGCAGCTGGCGCATGCGATCGTCGCCAACCACCCGGACGTGCACCTGATCGTGCTGCTGGTCGACGAGCGCCCCGAGGAAGTGACCGAGATGCTGCGCACGGTGCGCGGCGAGGTCATCAGCTCCACCTTCGACGAGCCCGCGGCGCGCCACGTGCAGGTGGCCGAGATGGTGATCGAGCGCGCCAAGCGCCTGGTCGAGCTGAAGAAGGACGTGGTCATCCTGCTCGACTCGATCACGCGGCTGGCGCGCGCCTACAACAACGTGCTGCCGTCCAGCGGCAAGGTGCTGACCGGCGGCGTCGATGCCAACGCGCTGCAGCGGCCCAAGCGCTTCTTCGGCGCCGCGCGCAACGTCGAGGAAGGCGGGTCCCTCACGATCATCGGCACCGCGCTGATCGACACCGGCTCGAAGATGGACGAAGTCATCTACGAGGAATTCAAGGGCACCGGCAACTGCGAGATCCACCTCGACCGCCGCATGGCCGAGAAGCGCGTGTATCCGTCGATCCTGATCAACAAGAGCGGCACGCGCCGCGAGGAGCTGCTGCTCAAGCCCGAGATCCTGCAAAAGACCTGGATCCTGCGCAAGCTGCTGTACCCGATGGACGAGATCGAGGCGATGGAGTTCATCCTCGAGAAGATGAAGGCGACCAAGACCAACCTCGACTTCTTCGACATGATGCGTCGCGGCGGCTGAGGCGGCTGCGCCGCCTATAATCCGCCGTTTCCCATCCGCCGTTTCCCATCCGCCGTTTTCCCTACCGGCAAGTGCGCTGCAACTGGCAGCGAGGCTCCCGACCCGACGCGAGACCCGCCATGAAAGAAGGCATCCACCCCAGCTACAAAGAGGTCTGCTTCGTCGACCTCTCCAACGGCTTCAAGTTCGTCACCCGCTCCTGCGTCACCTCCAAGGAGACGATCAAGCTCGACGACGGGCGCGAACTGCCGCTGGTCAAGCTCGAGACGACGAGCGAGACCCATCCCTTCTACACCGGCACGCAGAAGAGCGTGGACAACCTCGGCGGCCGCGTCGAGAAGTTCCGCAACAAGTTTGCCAAGGTCGGCCTGAAGAAGTAAGTGAGGCCGGGCACTCCCGCGCGAAGGGCAGCCGAGGCTGCCCTTTTTGCTGCGCCGCCGGGACTGCCGGCCGCTGCCGCATGATGCTGCGGTGAATACGCCCTCCCCCGCCCTGGTCAGCCAGCGTGCCGCCCGCCGCCTGCCGCGGTCGGCGCTGCTGCTGCTGTGCGCGGCCTACGTGCTGCCCGGCGTGTTCGGCCGCGACCCGTGGCGCAATGCCGACCTGGTCGCCTTCGGCACGATGCTGAGCCTGGCCGAAGGCCGCAGCGCCTGGCTCGCACCGGCGCTCGGCGGGCTTGCGGTCGATGCCGCGCTGCTGCCGTACTGGCTGGGCGCGGCCGCGATCAGGCTGTTGTCGCCGCTGGTCGATCCGGCGCTGGCCGCACGGCTGCCGTTTGCCCTGCTGCTGGCGCTGGTGATGGCGCTGTGCTGGTACAGCACCTACCACCTGGCACGCACCGAGGCCGCGCAGCCGGTTGCCTTCGCCTTCGGCGGCGAGGCCGCGCCGGTGGACTATGCACGCGCGATCGCCGACGCCGCCGTGCTGGCGTTGATCGCCTGCCTCGGCCTGCTGCAACTCGGCCACGAGACCACGCCGGAGTTGGTGCAGCTGTTCGCGGCCGCGCTGTTCCTGTGGGCGCTGGCCGGCGCACCCTATCGGCGCTGGCCGACGCGCCTGGCCGCCGTGGCCGCGCTGCTGCTGCTGGCCGGCAGCGGCGCGCCGAGCTTCGGCCTGGCGCTGGCGCTCGCCGGCACCGTGGTGTGCTGGCGCTCGGGCTTTGCGCAGGTTCGCCGCCTGGTGCCGTGGATTGCCGCGGGCGCGCTCGCGGCCGCACTGCTCGCGCACGCGCTCGGCGCCTGGGTCTGGCGGATCGAGCCGCCCGGCAGCGCGAGCGACCTGCTGCGCAACCCGAAGTTGTGGGTGTGGTTCCTGTGGCCGGCCTGGCTGCTGGCACCCTGGACGCTGTGGCGCTGGCGGCAACACCTGCAGCACCGGCATGTCGCGGTGCCGGCGGCGGCGCTCGGGGTGGCGATGGCCACCAGCGTGCTGATGGGCGCATCCGATCGCGCGCTGCTGCTCGGCCTGCCGCCCATTGCCGTGCTCGCTGCGTTCGCATTGCCGACGCTGCACCGCAGCACCAGCGCGGCGATCGACTTCTTCTCGATCATCCTGTTCACGCTGGCCGCGGGCACGCTGTGGGTGATCTACCTGTCGGTGCAGACCGGCGTGCCGGCCAAGCCGGCGATGAACGTCGCGCGCCAGATCGCGGACTTCGAACCCCGCTTCTCGTGGGCGGCACTGCTGGTGGCGCTGGCCGCGACCGGCTGCTGGATCTGGCTGGTGCGCTGGCGCACGGGCCGCCACCGCGAGGCGCTGTGGAAGAGCCTGGTGCTGCCTGCGGGTGGGGTGACGCTGTGCCTGGTGCTGCTGTTGACGCTGGGCCTGCCGATCCTGGACAGTGCCCGCAGCAACCGCGCGATCGCCGAGCGCATCGCCCGGTACGTGCCCGCCGGCCACTGCCTGGCCGCGCCGGCCCAGAGCCTGGCGCTGATCGCCGCGCTCGAGTACCACGGCCGCCTGCAAGTGGACGGCCGCGCGTTGCCGCTGGCGGACGGCTGCGACTACCTGGTGCGCGTCGAGCCGAACGATGCACAGCCTGCACCGCCGCCCGGATTCAGGCTGCTCGCGCACGAGCGCCGGCCGACCGACCGCCACAACCGGGTGGCGATCTATCGGCGCACCGGGCCCTGACCCGGCCGCTTGGCCGAACCGATAGGCGCGCGGGCGGCTGCCGCGGCACGACGCTCAGCCGGCGTCCCCTTCGCGCGCCGCGCCGAGCCCGCGCACGCGCGCGGCCGGCAGCAGCAGCCGGAACAGCGAACCCCGGCCCGGCTCGCTGCGGATCTCGATCTCGCCGTCGTGGCGTTGCGCCACGTGCTTGACGATCGCCAGGCCGAGACCGGTGCCGCCGGTTTCGCGCGAGCGGCTGCCATCGACGCGGTAGAAGCGCTCGGTCAGCCGCGGCAGGTGCTCGCGCGCGATGCCGATGCCGGTGTCGCGCACCGCGAAGATCCCGCCGCCGCTGCGGCTGTGCGACCAGCCGATCTCGATGTCGCCGCCCTCGGGCGTGTACCGCACGGCGTTGACGACCAGGTTGCTCAGCGCGCTGAGCAGTTCGGCCTCGTCGCCGGCGACCTCCACGCCTTCGCCGCCCGACAGCCGCAGCCGGTGCTGCCCCGCCGACAGCTCGAGCCCGTCTGCATAGGCCCGCACCATCAGCGTGCGCGCCGCCAGCCAACGATCCGCCGGCGGACGCGGGTTGCCTTCGAGCCGCGCCAGCGTCAGCAGGTCGTCGACCAGGCGTTGCATCCGCACGGCCTGCGCCGTCATCAAGTCCAGCACACGGGCACGCTCGGCATCGCTCAACGGCAGATCGCGCAGCGTCTCGACGAAGCCGGCGAGCACGGTCAGCGGCGTACGGATCTCGTGCGACACGTCGGCGACGAAACTGCGGCGCATCGCGTCGACACGCTCGCGCTCGGTCACGTCCTGCGTCAGCACCAGCCGCAGGCCTTCGCCGTAGGGCCGCACCAGCGTCGCCAGCCGGTTGCCGTCCCGGTTGCTGAACAGCGCCGGCTGCGCGCCGCCGTCCGCGGCGGCGAGTTGCTCGACGAAGGCCGGTGCGCGCACCAGGTGGGTCACATGCTGCAGCAGGTCGCGCCGCGGCTGCAGCCCGAGGTGCGCGGCGGCCGCATGGCTGATCCAGCTGATACGCTGGTCGGCGTCGAGCAGCAGCACGCCCACCGGCGAAGCGTCGGCCGCCGCCAGGAACTGCGTCAGCCGGTCACGCTCCTGAACCCGCGCGCGTTCGCGTTCGGCCAGTGCGCGCGCCGCCTGGCGCGCGATCTCGCTCCAGCGGCCACCGTCGTCCGGCTCGGCAGCGGTCGCGCCGCTGCGCAGCCAGCGCAGCAATCGGTCGGCGCGCAATGCCTGCTGCGCCAGCCGCGCCGCCAGCAGCAGGCACAGGCCCGCCAGCACGCCGGTCAGCGCCTGTCCGAGCCAGGCACCGGTCAGCCACCCGATCGCGATGCAGGCCGCCACCACGGCCGGGGCGCCCAGGCGCCGCAGCAGGCGCTTCATCGGCCGCCACCCATCGGCCGCGCGATGCCGCAGCACCGCCGGTCAGGGCTCGCAGCCGTGCGCACCGCCGCCGGCCGATGGCGCCTCGGTCGCCGAAGCCGCGTTCATCCGGTAGCCGACGCCGCGCACCGTCTCGACCCGATGCGCGCAGCCGGCCGGGGCGAGCGCCTCGCGCAGCCGCTTCACGTGCACGTCGACGGTGCGCTCCTCGATGAACACGTGGTCGCCCCAGACGCGGTCGAGCAACTGCCTGCGGCTGTGCACCCGCTCCGGATGCGCCATCAGGTAGTGCAACAGCCGAAACTCGGTCGGGCCCAGGCGCAGTTCGCGCACGTCCCCGGCATCGCGGTGGCTGACGCGATGGGCCGCAGGGTCGAGCACGAGGCCGCCGATCGTCACCGACGCCTGCAGTGCCTGCGGCGCCTGGCGCCGCAGCAGCGCGCGCACCCGCGCCAGCAGCTCGCTGTTGGAAAAGGGCTTGGCCAGGTAGTCGTCGGCGCCGGCGTCCAGGCCGCTGACCTTGTCGGCCTCACCGGCGCGCGCGGTCAGCATGATCACGGGCAGCGACCGCGTGCGCTCCACCGCCCGCCACCGGCGCAGCAGCGCCGGCCCATTCAGGCCCGGCAGCATCCAGTCGAGCAGCACCAGATCGGGCAGCACGCCGTCGACTTCGCGCTGCGCCTGCGCGGCATCGGCGGCGAGGCTGACCTCATGCCCGGCATGGCGCAGGTTCATCGCCAGCAGCTCGGCGATCGCCGCTTCATCCTCGACCACCAGGATCCGCGCCATCGCCCGCCCTCAGCGCAGCATCGATTCGACGGCGGCCAACGGGTTGTGGCGCACGTCTTCGCCCTTGACGACGTAGATCGTCGCCTCGGCCAGGTTCTTGGCATGGTCCCCGACCCGCTCGATCGCCTTGGCGACGAAGATCAGATCGATGCTCGCCGAGATCGTGCGCGGATCTTCCATCATGAAGGTGATCAGATTGCGCAGCAGGCCGTCGAATTCGCGGTCGATCTGGTCGTCCTGCCGCAGCACCTCGAGCGCCGCCTCGGTGTCCAGGCGCGCGAAGGCGTCGAGCGCCTTGCGCAGCTGCGCGACCGCGAGGCGGCCTGCGAACTGCAGATCGTCCATCGGCGTGCGCAGCCGCGTCGACATGCCGTTGTCCAGCAGACGCTGCACCGTGCGCGCGATGCGCGCCGCTTCGTCGCCGACGCGCTCGAGGTTGGCGATCGCCTTGCTGACCGCCACCAGCAGCCGCAGGTCGCGCGCGGTCGGCTGGCGCCGCGCGACGATCAGCCACAGGTCGGCGTCGATGCGCACCTCCATCTGGTTGATGCGCGCCTCCTGCGCCAGCACTCCGGCCGCGGCCTCGCCATCGAGCTGCGCGAGCGCGCCCAGCGCCTGCGCGACCTGCGCCTCGGCCATGCCGCCCATCTCGAGCACGCGCGTGGAGACTACGCCGAGTTCGGCGTCGAACTGCGAAGACAGGTGCTTGTCGCTCATTCGAACCCCCTGATGATGGCCTGGCTGCGAACCGGCCGCTTCATCCGAAGCGTCCGGTGATGTAGTCCTCGGTTTCCCGCCGCTTCGGGCTCATGAACAGCTCGCCCGTCGGACCGAACTCGACCAGGTCGCCCAGGTACATGTAGGCGGTGTAGTCCGAGCATCGCGCCGCCTGCTGCATGTTGTGCGTGACGATGGCCACCGTGTAGTCGGACTTCAACTCGTGGATCAGCTCCTCGATCTTGCCGGTGGAGATCGGGTCCAGCGCCGAGCAGGGCTCGTCCAGCAGCAGCACTTCGGGCTTGACGGCGATGCCGCGCGCGATGCACAGCCGCTGCTGCTGGCCGCCGGACAGGCCGGAGCCGCTCTGGCCGAGCTTGTCCTTGGTCTCGGCCCACAGCGCCGCCTTTCTGAGCGCCCATTCGACGCGCTCGTCCATCTCGCCGCGCGACAAGGCCTCGAACAGGCGCACGCCGAAGGCGATGTTGTCGTAGATCGACATCGGGAACGGCGTCGGCTTCTGGAACACCATGCCGACCTTGGCGCGGATCAGCGTCACGTCTTCCTTGCTCGTCAGGATGTTCTGGCCGTCGAGGTTGATCTCGCCGTCGGCACGCTGCTCCGGGTACAGCTCGTACATGCGGTTGAAGGTGCGCAGCAAGGTGCTCTTGCCGCAGCCGGATGGCCCGATGAAGGCGGTGACCTTGTGCTCGGGAATGTCCAGGTTGATGCCCTTCAGCGCCTTGAAGGTACCGTAGAAGAAGCTGAGGTTGCGCACCGAGAGCTTGGCGCGCTCGGCAGCGGGCAGGTCGTACATGGCGCCCATGGATTCGTCCTCGGATCAATGTCGGTTCTTGAACAGCACGCGCGCCAGGATGTTCAGCAGCAGCACGCCCATCGTGATCAGGAACACGCCGGCCCAGGCCAGCTGCTGCCAGTTCTCGTAGGGGCTCATCGCGAACTTGAAGATGGTCACCGGCAGGCTGGCCATCGGCTGGCGCAGGTCGCTGGTCCAGAACTGGTTGGACAGTGCGGTGAACAGCAGCGGCGCGGTCTCGCCGGCGATGCGCGCCAGCGCCAGCAGGATGCCGGTGATGACGCCGGCGCGTGCCGCCTTCAGCGTCACCGACAGGACGACCTTCCACTTCGGCGTGCCCAGCGCGTAGGCCGCCTCGCGCAGCGCATTCGGGATCAGGCCGAGCATGTTCTCGGTGGTGCGGACGACCACCGGGATGACGATCAGCGCCAGCGCCAGCACGCCGGCGATGCCGGAGAAGCCGCGCAGCGGCGCCACCACCACCGCATAGATGAACAGGCCGATGACGATCGACGGCGCCGACAACAGGATGTCGTTGATGAAGCGCACCGCGTTGCCCAGCCAGGTCTTCTGGCCGTATTCGCCCAGGTAGATGCCGGCCAGCACGCCGATCGGCGTGCCCAGCGCGGTGGCCAGCGACACCATCATCACCGAGCCGAAGATGGCGTTGGCCAGGCCGCCGCCTTCGGCCTGCGGCGGCGGCGTCATCTCGGTGAACACCGACAGCGCCAGCCCGCCGAAGCCCAGACGGATGGTCTCGAGCAGGATCCACGCCAGCCAGAACAGGCCGAAGCCCATGGCCAGCATCGACAGCGTCAGCGCAATCGCATTGACGCGCTTGCGCACGCGGTGCCTGGCCCGCTTGGCGGCGGACCGTGCCGCGCCCGTGGAGCCGGCCGAGGGCGAAACCCCGCTCATGTGCGGCTCCCTTCGTTCTTCTGCAGCCGCAGCAGCAGCAGCTTCGAGCAGGCCAGCACCACGAAGGTGATGAAGAACAGCACCAGCCCGAGGTAGATCAGCGACGCCTGGTGAAGGCCGGCGCCGGCTTCAGCGAACTCGTTGGCCAGCGCCGAGGTGATGCTGTTGGCGGCCTGGAACAGCGACAGCGAGTCGAGCTGGTTGAAGTTGCCGATGACGAAGGTCACCGCCATCGTCTCGCCCAGTGCGCGTCCCAGGCCGAGCATGATGCCGCCGATGACGCCGGTCTTGGTGCAAGGCAGCACCACCTTCGACACCACCTCCCAGGTGGTCGAGCCCAGCGCGTAGGCCGATTCCTTCAGCATCGGCGGCGTCACCTCGAACACGTCGCGCATCACCGAAGCGATGAACGGGATGATCATGATCGCCAGGATGATGCCGGCCGACAGGATGCCGATGCCCACCGGCGGGCCCGAGAACAGCGTGCCCAGCAGCGGCACGCCGCCGAAGGCGGCCTGCAGCGGCGCCTGCACCCAGATGGCCAGGACGGGGCCGAACACCAGCAGACCCCACATGCCGTAGACGATCGACGGCACCGCGGCCAGGAGCTCGACGGCAATGCCCAGCGGGCGCTTGAGCCAGCCCGGGGACAGTTCGGTCAGGAACAGCGCGATGCCGAAGCTCACCGGCACCGCCACCAACAACGCGATCAGCGAGGTCATCAGCGTGCCGTAGATCATCACCAGGCCGCCGAACTTCTGCTGCACCGGGTCCCATTCGCTTGACCACAGGAACGACAGGCCGAAGTGCCGGATCGCCGGTGCCGCACCGAACACCAGCGCGACGATGATGGCGGCCAGCAGCAGCAGCGTCAGCCAGGCGGCGCCATGCGTCAGCAGCGCGAACAACCGGTCGGCCCAGGGGGCGACACGCCGGCGCTGCGGCGGGCGCCCGTGCGGCATCGAGCGCGCCATCGCGGCGTCGGGATCGTAGGCAGTGGCGGGGAGCGCAGCGGACACGAAGCCTCCGCTTCAGGGTTGCAAAGCGGGCGAAGTGCGCTTCAATTGAAGGCCAGCGACTTGCCGGCCGGGTCCTTCAGGCTTTCGGTCCACAGCCTGCGCGCCAGATCCTTGACCTGGGCCGGCAGCGGCACGTAGTCCAGGGCATCGGCCATCGGGTCGCCCTGCGCGTAGGCCCAGTCGAAGAACTTCAGCGCGGCCGAGGCCGCGGCCGGCTTGTCCTGCACCTTGTGCATCAGGATGAAGGTGGCACCGGTGATCGGCCAGCTGTCCTTGCCGGGTTGGTCGGTCAGCACCTGGTGGAAACTCTTGCTCCAGTCGGCACCGGCCGCCGCCGCCTTGAAGGTCGCATCGTCGGGTGCGATGAAGCTGCCGTCCTTGTTCTTGAGCAGCACGTGGCTCATCTTGTTCTGCTTGGCGTAGGCGTACTCGACGTAGCCGATGGCGTTCGGCAGCCGCTGCACGAAGGCCGAGACGCCCTCGTTGCCCTTGCCGCCGACACCGGTGGGCCACTTGACCGCCGTACCTTCGCCGACCTTGGCCTTCCATTCGGGATTGGTCTTCGACAGGTAGTTGGTGAACAGGAAGCTGGTGCCGGAGCCGTCGGCGCGCGTCACCGGCGCGATCGACGCATCCGGCAGGGCCACGCCGGGGTTCAGCGCGGTGATCGCCGGGTCGTTCCATTTGGTGATCCTGCCCAGGTAGATGTCGCCGAGCACCGCGCCGGTCAGCTTCAGCTGGCCGGGCGCCACGCCCTTGATGTTGACCACCGGCACCACGCCGCCGATGACGGTGGGGAACTGGATCAGGCCTTCCTTGGCCAGATCCGCATCGCTGAGCGGCGCGTCGGACGCGCCGAAATCGACGGTCCTGGCCGTGATCTGCTTGATGCCCGCGCCGGAGCCCACCGACTGGTAGTTGATGCGCGCGCCGGTGGCCTTGTGGTAGGCATCGGCCCATTTGGCGTAGACCGGCGCCGGGAACGACGCGCCGGCACCGGTCACGTCCTTCGCGGTCGCCGCGGTGCCGCCGAAGGCCAGCGCTGCGCTGAACAGCGCAGCGCTCAGAGTGGAAGTCACTTTCATGCCTGAGTCCTGTTTGAATGCACGCGGCCGCGAATGGCCGCGAATGGCCGCGATGAGCGCCTTCCAGGGACTCTACGAAGCCCGCGTGACAGCTTCGTGACGCTGCCGCGGCACTTTCATGACACGCCGGCCGCACTCATGACAGGCCGGCACGCCCGCCTTGCGCCGGCCGTCAGCGGGCCGCCGTCAGCGGGCAGCGATCAGTGGGCGGCGATCAGTGGGCGGCCGTCAACGGGCCGCCCCGTCAGTGGGCCGCGACCGCATGCTCGTGCGCGCCGGCGGCGCGCGCCAGGCGCTGCGCACAGGCCTCAGCCACTTGCGGATCACGCGCCTCGACCATCACGCGCAGCACCGGCTCGGTGCCCGACGCGCGGATCAGCACCCGGCCCGTCTGGCCGAGCTCGGCATCGACCGCCTGCTGGGCGGCCGCCAGCGCGGCATTGCTGCGCCAGTCGCTGCCGTCGGCCAGGCGCACGTTGATCAACTGCTGCGGGAACAGCGTCACGCCGCGCAACAACTCGGCGAGCGAAGCCTGCGAGCGCTGCATCGCCTGCATCACCTGCAGCGCACTGACGATGCCGTCGCCGGTGGTGTGGCGGTCCAGCACCAGCAGGTGGCCCGAGCCTTCCCCGCCGATCTGCCAGCCGCGCGCGGCCAGTTCCTCGAGCACGTAGCGGTCGCCGACTTTGGCGCGCACCAGTGGCACGTCGCGCTCCCGCAGCGCCAGTTCCACCGCCATGTTGGTCATCAGCGTGCCGACCACGCCCGGCACCGGGCGCTTTTGCACCAGGCGGTCGTTGGCGATCACGTAGACCAGTTCGTCGCCGTTGTACAGCCGGCCTTGGGCATCGACCATCTGCAGCCGGTCGGCGTCGCCGTCGAGCGCGATGCCGTAGTCGGCGCCGTGCTCGCGCACCGCGCGGACCAGCGCCTCGGGTGCGGTGGCTCCCACCCCCTGGTTGATGTTGGTGCCGTCCGGGCTGCAGCCCACCGGAATGACCTGTGCGCCGAGTTCGTGAAACACGTCAGGCGCCACGTGGTAGGCGGCCCCGTGGGCGGCATCGACGACGATCTTCAGCCCGCGCAGCGACAGCGAGTGCGGCACCGTGCTCTTGCAGAACTCGATGTAGCGGCCGCGCGCGTCCTCCAGCCGGCGCGCCTTGCCCAGCGCCGCCGAATGCACCCACTGCGGCGGCTCCTCGAGCGCACGCTCGACCGCCAGCTCCCAGTCGTCGGGCAGCTTGGTGCCGCCGGCCGAGAAGAACTTGATGCCGTTGTCGTCGAAGGGGTTGTGCGACGCCGAGATCACCACGCCCAGGTCGAGCCGTAGCGCCCGCGTCAGGTAGGCGACGCCGGGCGTGGGCAGCGGGCCGCTGAGCAGCACATCCACGCCGGCCGACGCGAAACCGGCTTCCAGCGCCGATTCGATCATGTAGCCGGACAGGCGCGTGTCCTTGCCGATCAGCACGGTCGGCCGGTCCTGCGAGCGGCGCAGCACCCGGCCGACGGCATGGCCCAGGCGCAGCATGAAATCGGGGGTGATCGGCGGCGTGCCCACCGTGCCGCGGATGCCGTCGGTGCCGAAGTAGCGTCTGTTCATGGTGCGGATCTTGCAGCAAGCGGCGCCCGGTCTCGGGCGCTTCGGCGCCTTGGTGTGCAGTCGGTCCGGAAAGGGCCCTGCAGGTGCCGATGCGCCCGCGGGGCCCGCAGGCCCCGCGATCTGCCCGGACGCGGCCGATCAGGCCGCGGCATGCGCGCCGTCCGGGTTGACCGGCGGCGTCGGCCCGGACGGGCGCGCGGCGCTGGTCGACCAGTCCTTCGGCGGGCGCGGCGGCTTGCCGGCCATGATGTCTTCGATCTGGTCGCTGTCGATCGTCTCCCACTCGAGCAGCGCACCGGCCATCGCGTGCATCTTGTCCTGGTGGTCTTCGATCAGCTTGCGCGCGACGCCGTACTGCTCGTCGATGATCCGCCGGATCACGCCGTCGACCTTGCGCATCGTCTCTTCGGACACATGCGTGGTCTTGGTCACCGAGCGGCCGAGGAAGACTTCGCCCTCGTTCTCGGCATACACCATCGGCCCGAGCTCGTCGGTCATGCCGTAGCGGGTGACCATGTCGCGCGCGATCTGGGTCGCGCGCTCGAAGTCGTTGGAGGCACCGGTGGTCATCTGGTTCATGAACACTTCTTCGGCAATGCGGCCGCCGAAGAGCACGCTGATCGTGCTGAGCATGCGCTCCTTGTCCATGCTGTAGCGGTCGCTCTCGGGCAGCTGCATCGTCACGCCGAGCGCACGCCCGCGCGGGATGATCGTGACCTTGTGCACCGGGTCGGTCTTGGGCAGCAGGCGCGCCACCAGCGCGTGGCCGGCCTCGTGGTAGGCGGTGTTCTTGCGCTCCTCCTCGGGCATCACCATGCTCTTGCGCTCGGGGCCCATCATGATCTTGTCCTTGGCCTTCTCGAAGTCGGCCATCTCGACCACGCGCGCGTTGCGCCGCGCGGCGAAGAGCGCCGCCTCGTTGACCAGGTTCGCCAGATCGGCACCCGAGAAGCCGGGCGTGCCGCGCGCCAGCAGGTCGGCGCGGATGTCCTGCCCGACCGGCACCTTGCGCATGTGCACGCCGAGGATCGCCTCGCGCCCGCGCACGTCGGGCAGCGACACGTAGACCTGGCGGTCGAAGCGGCCCGGGCGCAGCAGCGCCGGGTCGAGGATGTCGGGCCGGTTGGTCGCCGCCATCACGATCACGCCGAGGTTGGTCTCGAAGCCGTCCATCTCGACCAGCATCTGGTTCAGCGTCTGCTCGCGCTCGTCGTTGCCGCCGCCCAGGCCGGCGCCGCGATGGCGGCCGACCGCGTCGATCTCGTCGATGAAGATGATGCAGGGCGCGCTCTTCTTCGCCTGCTCGAACATGTCGCGCACGCGCGCCGCGCCGACGCCGACGAACATCTCGACGAAGTCGGAGCCGCTGATCGTGAAGAACGGCACCTTGGCCTCGCCGGCGATGGCCTTGGCCAGCAGCGTCTTGCCGGTGCCCGGCGGGCCCACCAGCAGCACGCCGCGCGGGATGCGGCCGCCGAGCTTCTGGAACTTCTGCGGATCCTTCAGGAAGTCGACCAGCTCCTTGACCTCTTCCTTGGCTTCCTCGCAGCCGGCGACGTCGGCAAAGGTGGTGGCGTTGTTCGCCTCGTCGAGCATGCGCGCCTTGCTCTTGCCGAAGCTGAAGGCGCCGCCCTTGCCGCCGCCCTGCATCTGGCGCATGAAGTAGATCCACACGCCGATCAGCAGCAGCATCGGGCCCCAGCTGACCAGGATGCTCATCAGCAGCGAGGGCTCCTCGCGCGGCTTGACGTCGAACTTGACGCCGCTGTTGATCAGGTCGCCGATCAGGCCGCGGTCGAGGTAGGTGGCGGTGGAACGCAGCCGCTTGTCGTCGTTGGTGATCGCGACGATCTCGGTGCCGCCGTTGCCTTCTTGCAGCGTGACCGACTTGATCCGCTTGGCGCGCACTTCGTCGAGGAAGTCGGAATAGGCGATCTGCTGGCCCTGCATCACGCCGCGGTCGAACTGCTTGAACACGGTGAACAGCACCAGCGCGATCACCAGCCAGACTGCGACTTTAGAGAACCATTGATTGTTCACCGAGGCTCCTGTTCCCGGACGGCCGGCGCGGGGCGCAGGCAGGCAAAACGACGTCGGGATGCGGCGGATATGGGGCCGATTCTAGTCCACTCAAGGCAACCGGGCCGGGCCGCACCCCGGTCGCAGCCGCGGCCCCGCCCGTGCAATCCGGCGCGGCCGCACGACCCGCGTGCCATCGCCAAACGCCCGTCGGACCCCTTTCCGATCAGATGGCCTTCAGACCGGTTCCGGCCAGAAAGGTTTCCGCCGAACGTGCGCGCGACGCCTTGGGCTTGATCGGCTTGACCGTCCGGAAGCGGTCCTTGAACAGCCGCACCAGCTGGCTGTGGCCGCTGCCGTGGAACACCTTGACGACCAGCGTGCCCTGCGGCTTCAGGTGCGCGCAGGCGAAATCGACCGCCAGCTCCACCAGATGCGCAATCCGCGCCGCATCCGCCGGGGCGACGCCCGACAGGTTCGGTGCCATGTCCGACACCACCAGGTCCAGCTTGCGGCCGGCCAGCAGCGCCTCCAGCTGCGCCAGCACTTCGGCCTCGCGGAAGTCGCCCTGCACGAAGCGCACGCCGTCCACCGGCTCCATCGGCAGCAGGTCGAGCGCGATCACCTCGCCCTGCGCCGCGCCGCCGGCCGGGGCGAGGCGGCGGCGCAGGTACTGGCTCCAGGCGCCGGGCGCGCTGCCCAGGTCGACCACCACCTGCCCCGGCCGCACCAGGCCCAGCGCCTCGTCGATCTCCTGCAGCTTGTACGCGGCGCGGCTGCGATAGCCGTCGCGCTGGGCGAGCTTGACGTAGGGGTCGTTGACGTGGTCGCTCAGCCAGGCCTTGTCGACCTTGCGGCTCTTGGTGCGGATCTTCATCGCCCGACGATAATCGTGCGATGGCTGCCCTGACCCTGACCCCCGCCCAGCGCAAGGCTCTGCGTGCGCAGGCCCACCACCTCGACCCGGTGGTGATGATCGGCGCCGAGGGCCTGTCGGACGCGGTGCTGATGGAAGCCGGCGCAGCGCTGGCCGCGCACGGCTTGATCAAGCTGCGGATGTTCGGCGACGACCGCAGCGCTCGCGAGAACGCGCTGCACAGCCTGGCCGACCGACTCGGCGCCGCACCGGTGCAGCACATCGGCAAGTTGCTGGTGCTGTGGCGGCCGAAGCCGCAAGCGGCGGCGCCCGCTGCCGCACCGGCGGGCGCGCCGCGTGTCGTCAAGATCCTGAAGTTCCCGAAGAACGGCCGGCAGCGGCCGCAGATCCAGAAGGTCACCGTTTACGGCAACCAGCGCGTCACCTCGGGCGGCACGGTCAAGCGCTCGAAGCCGCGGCCGATCAGCCGCAAGAAGCAGGCGCTCGAATAGGGTCCGCGCACCGCGGCTCAGGCGCCGGGCCCGGCCCGCCGGGCGGTCAGGCGCCAAGCCAGCGCCAGCACCAGCAGCGTCTTCAGCGCGAAGCACAGCGTGCTGAAGCCGTGCAGTTGCGCGAAGCTGAACGGGCCTTGCCCGGCGCGCGCGGCCGGCAGCAGCGCCTGCACGCCGAACCAGCCGGCCAGCGTCAGGCCGATCGCGGCGGCGGCCAGGCCGCGCTCGACGCGCCGGCCCGCTTCGCCGCGGCCCTGCCGCAGCAGCAGCCACAGCGCTGCGGCCAGCGCCAGGCTGATCCAGGCTTCCTGCCCCAGGATCCGCGCCGCCATCCGGCCGGCGTCGGCACGCGGCAGCAGCGCGAACCCTGCCGGGGTCGCCACGCCGGCCACGGTCAGCAGCACGCCCGCCCACAGCGCGGCCAGCAGCGCGGCGATGCGCGCCGCCATCAGACGTAGCGCACCTCGATGACTTCGTAGCTGCGCAGGCCGCCGGGTGCGCGCACCTCGGCCACGTCGCCGGCGCTGCGGCCGATCAGCGCGCGCGCGATCGGGCTGCCCACCGAGATCAGCCCCTGCGCCAGGTCGGCTTCGTCCTCGCCGACGATCTGGTAGGTCACGCGCTCGCCGCTGCCCTCGTCCTCGAGCTCGACGGTCGAGCCGAAGACGACGCGCCCGTCGGCGTCCAGCGCGGCCGGATCGATGATCTGCGCGGCCGCGAGCTTGCCCTCGATCTCGAGGATGCGGCCCTCGATGAAGCCCTGCTTGTCCTTGGCGGCCTCGTATTCGGCGTTCTCCGACAGGTCGCCCTGCGCGCGCGCGTCGGCGATCGCCTGGATCACGGCGCGCCGCTCGACGGTCTTCAGGCGCTGCAACTCGGCCCTCAGCTTCTCGCTGCCGCGGCGGGTCAAGGGGATCGTGCTCATCTTCGGTTTCCGGCAAAAGTGAAGCCGCCGCGGCGGGCCCGCCGGATCATCGGCGGGCGTGCGGCGGCGGCGGTCCGGCGGGAGTCTACGCCAGCTCGGCGTGCAGCTCCTGCAGCGAACGCACGCTCAGATCGTCGTCGTGCTTCATCGCTTCGGTGGCGGCTTCGATGCCCGCCATCGTGGTGAAGTAGGTCACCCGGTTGGCGATCGCCGCGGTGCGGATGTGGCGGGTATCGGCGATCGCGGTGCGGGTTTCGTCGACCGTGGTGAACACGAGCTGGATTTCGCCCGCCTTGACCATGTCGACGATGTGCGGCCGGCCGTCCTTGACCTTGTTCACCAGCTTCACCGGCAGCCCGGCCTCGGCGACCGCCGCCGCGGTGCCGCGGGTGGCCACCACCTGAAAGCCCAGCGCCACCAGGTCGCCGGCCACCTTGACGGCGCGCGCCTTGTCGGCGTTCTTCACGGTCAGCACCACCGTGCCCTTGTCGGGCAGGCGCGAGCCGGCACCGAGCTGGCTCTTGAGCATCGCCTCGGCGAAGCTCGCCCCCGCGCCCATCACCTCGCCGGTGGAGCGCATCTCCGGCCCCAGCACCGGATCGACGCCGGGGAACTTGTTGAACGGGAACACCGCCTCCTTGACGCTGAAGTACGGCGGCACCACTTCATGCGGCGCGCGCCCGCGCGCACCCTTCTGGTCGGCTAGGGGCTGGCCGGCCATGCAGCGCGCGGCGATCTTGGCCAGCGGCTGGCCGGTGGCCTTGCTGACGAAGGGCACGGTGCGCGACGCGCGCGGGTTCACCTCGAGCACGTAGACGACGGCCTCGTCGCCCTCGCCCTGGATCGCGAACTGCACGTTCATCAGGCCGACGACCTTCAGCGCGCGCGCCATCAGCACCGTCTGGCGGCGCAATTCGTCCTGGATCGCCGGCGACAGCGAATACGGCGGCAGCGAGCAGGCCGAGTCGCCGCTGTGGATGCCGGCGGCCTCGACGTGCTCCATGATGCCGCCGATCATCACCTCGCGGCCGTCGGACAAGGCATCGACGTCAACCTCGATCGCGTCGTCGAGGAAACGGTCGAGCAGCACCGGCGACTTCTCGGATACGCGCACCGCCTCGCGCATGTAGCGCTCCAGATCCTTGTCGCCGTGCACGATCTCCATCGCGCGGCCGCCGAGCACGTAGCTCGGGCGCACTACCAGCGGCCAGCCGATCTCGTGCGCCAGCGCCAGCGCCTGCTCCTCGGTGCGCGCGGTGCGGTTGGGCGGCTGCCTCAACCCCAGCCCGTGCAGCAGTTGCTGGAAGCGCTCGCGGTCCTCGGCGATGTCGATCGAGTCAGGGCTGGTGCCGATGATCGGCACGCCGGCGGCTTCCAGGTCGAGCGCCAGCTTCAGCGGCGTCTGGCCGCCGTACTGCACGATCACGCCCTCGGGCTTCTCCTTGTCGACGATCTCGAGCACGTCCTCGAGCGTCACCGGCTCGAAGTACAGCCGGTCGCTGGTGTCGTAGTCGGTCGACACCGTCTCCGGGTTGCAGTTGACCATGATGGTCTCGAACCCGTCCTCGCGCATCGCCAGCGCCGCGTGCACGCAACAGTAGTCGAACTCGATGCCCTGGCCGATGCGGTTGGGCCCGCCGCCCAGCACCATGATCTTCCTGCGGTCGGTGGGCTCGGCCTCGCACTCCTCGTCGTAGCAGGAGTACAGGTAGGCGGTGGGCGTGGCGAACTCGGCCGCGCAGGTGTCGACGCGCTTGTAGACCGGGCGCACGCCCAGCGCATGCCGCGTCCGCCGCAACTCGTGCTGGTTGGTACCCAGCAGCGACGCCAGGCGCTTGTCGGAAAAGCCCTTCTGCTTCAGGAAGCGCATCTCGGCATGCGTCAGCGATTCCAGCCTGCGGCCGCGCAGTTGCGCCTCGGCGGCGACGATCTGCTCGATCTGCGCCAGGAACCAGGGGTCGATCGCGGTCTCGTCGAAGATATCGTCGAGCGTCATGCCGATGCGGAAGGCGTCGGCCACGTACAGCAGCCGTTCGGGGCCGGCCTCGCCGATCTCCTCGACGATCTCGTCGCGGTCGGTCGAACGCTCGTTCAGCCCGTCGATGCCGGTCTCCAGGCCGCGCAGCGCCTTCTGCAGGCTTTCCTGGAAGGTGCGGCCGATGGCCATCACCTCGCCCACCGACTTCATCTGCGTGCCCAGGTGCGGATCCGCCTCGCGGAATTTCTCGAAGGCGAAGCGCGGCACCTTGGTGACCACGTAGTCGATCGTCGGCTCGAAGCTGGCCGGCGTCGCGCCGCCGGTGATGTCGTTCTTCAGCTCGTCCAGCGTGTAGCCCACCGCCAGCTTGGCCGCGACCTTGGCGATCGGGAAGCCGGTGGCCTTGGACGCCAGCGCCGACGAGCGGCTGACGCGCGGGTTCATCTCGATCACGATCGTGCGCCCGCTCGCCGGGTCGACCGCGAACTGCACGTTGCTGCCGCCGGTGTCCACGCCGATCTCGCGCAGGATCGCGATCGACGCGTTGCGCATCAGCTGGTATTCCTTGTCGGTCAGCGTCTGCGCCGGCGCCACCGTGATCGAGTCGCCCGTGTGGATGCCCATCGGGTCGAGGTTCTCGATCGAGCACACGATGATGCAGTTGTCCGCGCGGTCGCGGACCACCTCCATCTCGAACTCCTTCCAGCCGATCAGGCTCTCCTCGATCAGCAGTTCGTTGGTCGGCGACAGGTCCAGGCCGCGCCTGCAGATCTCCTCGAACTCCTCGGGGTTGTAGGCGATGCCGCCGCCGGTGCCGCCCAGCGTGAAGCTCGGCCGCACCACCATCGGGAAGCCGGTGCCGCCGATCTCGGCCGCGATCCGGCGCTGCACCGCGTGGGCCTCGTCCATCGAATGCGCGATGCCGCTGCGCGCCGACGCCAGGCCGATCGCGGTCATCGCCTGCTTGAACTTCTGCCGGTCCTCGGCCTTTTCGATCGCGTGCTCGTTGGCCCCGATCATCTCGACGCCGTGCCGGGCCAGCACGCCGTGGCGGTGCAGGTCGAGCGCGCAGTTCAGCGCGGTCTGGCCGCCCATCGTCGGCAGCACCGCCATGCGCTCGTGCGGGTGCTCGGCGCGCTCCTTCGCGATGATGCGCTCGACCACCTGCCAGGTGATCGGCTCGATGTAGGTGGCGTCGGCCATGCCCGGGTCGGTCATGATCGTCGCCGGGTTGCTGTTCACGAGGACGACGCGATAGCCCTCCTCGCGCAGGGCCTTGCAGGCCTGCGCGCCGGAGTAGTCGAACTCGCAGGCCTGGCCGATCACGATCGGGCCGGCGCCGATGATCAGGATCGATTGGAGGTCGGTGCGCTTAGGCATGGGGTGTCTCCGGCCGGGCCGCACCGCGGCAGGCCAGTGCGCCCGCGGAGGGCTGCGAGGCGGCGAAGCCGCCGGTTGAAGGGCTCACAAGGAAGCCTCCGCGCTTGCGCGCTGCGGTGTGAGCGCTTTGGAGCGGCGATGCACGCTCACGGCCGGCCCTCCATCAGCGTGATGAAGCGGTCGAACAGGTAGCCGATGTCGTGCGGCCCGGGGATCGCTTCCGGATGGCCCTGGAAGCAGAAGGCCGGGCGGTCGGTGCGCCGCAGGCCCTGCAAGGTGCCGTCGAACAGGCTGAGGTGGGTGGGCTGCAGGTTGGCGGGCAGCGTCGCCTCGTCGACCGCGAAGCCGTGGTTCTGGCTGGTGATCGACACCCAGCCGGACGCCAGATCCTTCACCGGATGGTTGGCGCCGTGGTGGCCGAACTTCATCTTGAAGGTCTTCGCGCCCGAGGCCAGCGCCAGGATCTGGTGGCCCAGGCAGATGCCGAAAGTCGGCAGGCCGCGGTCGACCAGCTCGGTCGTGGCGCGGATCGCGTAGTCGCAGGGTTCCGGGTCGCCGGGGCCGTTGGACAGGAAGATGCCGTCGGGCTCGAGCGCCAGCACCGCCGCGGCCGGCGTGGCGGCCGGCACCACGGTGACGCGGCAGCCGCGGCTGGCCATCATGCGCAGGATGTTGCGCTTGACGCCGAAGTCGTAGGCCACCACGTGATGCTTCGGTGCGGCCTGGGTGCCGAAGCCGCTGCCGAGCTGCCACTCGGTCTCGGTCCATTCGTAGGGCTCGGCCGTCGACACGACCTTGGCCAGATCCAGGCCCACCATCGACGGCGCTGCGCGCGCACGCTGCACCGCCGCGGCGACTTCGGCGTCGCCGATCGCCGTGCCCGGCGCGTACGCGCTGATGCAGCCGTTCTGCGCACCGCCGGTGCGCAGCAGCCGCGTCAGGCGGCGGGTGTCGATGCCGGCGATCGCCACCGTCCCTTCGGCGCGCAGGTAGTCCGCCAGGTCGGCGGTGCGGCGAAAGCTCGATGCGCGCACGGGCAGGTCGCGGATCACCAGGCCGGCGGCCTGGATCCTTGCCGACTCCACGTCCTGCGGGTTCACGCCGGTGTTGCCGATGTGCGGATAGGTCAGCGTGACGATCTGCCGGCAGTAGCTCGGGTCGGTCAGGATCTCCTGGTAGCCCGTCATCGCGGTGTTGAACACCACTTCGCCCGCCGTGTGCCCGGGCGCGCCGATCGAATGCCCGGTGAACACGCTGCCGTCGGCAAGGGCAAGCAAGGCGGGTGGCAGGTCGGGCAGCAAGATGCGGGCTCCGGTTGTCGCGGGCTCAGCAATGCTCCCGGCTTGCCCTGGGGCAGCACAGATTCGGCGGAATCGGGGGGTATCGGCGAGCCCGGCGCGTGGGCGGGTTCGGGCCTGCATTCTAACCGTGCACCCCGCGGGCCGGCCCGATACCGGGTGTGCGGCCCCGGGCGGCGCCCGGCTGCAGGGGGCAGTCTCGAGCGCAAAGGGGGAACTACAATGGCTTCGGCGCATCGAAAGCGCCGTGCGCAACCACCTTCATCTGGAGATTGCATGAACCCCAGTCTGCAAACCACCTACGGCCAAACCCGTCCGGCCTCCTTGGCCGCCGAGCGCAACCGGGTGCTGCGCAACACCTACTGGCTGCTGGCGCTGTCGATGATCCCGACCGTGCTGGGCGCCTGGATCGGCGTGGCCACCGGCCTGGCCGCCGCGATGACGCCGGGCGTGAGCCTGGTCGTGTTCCTGGTCGGCGCCTTCGGGCTGATGTTCGCCGTCGAGAAGACCAAGAACTCGGCCGCCGGCGTACCGGTGCTGCTCGGCTTCACCTTCTTCATGGGGCTGATGCTGTCGCGCCTGATCGGCGCGGTGCTCGGCCTGTCCAACGGCGCCGGCCTGATCATGATGGCCTTCGCCGGCACCGGCGCCGTCTTCCTGGGGATGGCGGCGCTGTCGACGGTGATCAAGCGCGACCTGTCGGCGATGGGCAAGTGGCTGTTCATCGGCGCGATCATGGTGCTGGTGGCGATGATCGCCAACTTCTTCATCCAGTCGAGCGCGCTGATGATCACGCTGGCGGTGCTGTGCGTGGGCATCTTCTCGGCCTTCATCCTGCACGACCTGAAGCGCGTGCGCGACGGCTACGAGACCAACTACATCACCGCGACGCTGGGCGTGTACATCAGCCTGTACAACGTGTTCCAGAGCCTGCTCGCACTGCTCGGCATCTTCGGCGGCAGCAGCGACTGATACCGGCTCGCCACACCCGATCGGACAGGGCCTGCGGGCCCTGTCTGCATTTCAGGGCTCGGCGCGGTCGAAGACCGCGATGCTCTCCACGTGCGCGGTGTGCGGGAACATGTTGACGACGCCGGCCGCACTGCAGCGATAGCCGGCCCGGTGCACCAGCAGCCCGGCGTCGCGCGCCAGCGTCGCCGGGTTGCAGCTGACGTAGACGATGCGCCGCGGCGGCACCCAGCCTGGCACCGGCGCGGCCTGCCAGGCGGCCAGCGCCTGCGCCAGCGCGAAGGCCCCTTCGCGCGGCGGATCGACCAGCCAGCGCGCGGCCGCCCCCAGCGCCGGCAGGTCGGATGCGCCGATCTGGAACAGGTCGCGGGCCTCGAACCGCGCCTTCGCCGCAAGCCCGTTGCGTGCGGCGTTGTCGGCCGCACGGCGCACCAGCGCGGGGCTGCCTTCGATGCCCAGCACCGCCGCCGCCTGCCGTGCCAGCGGCAGGCTGAAGTTGCCGAGTCCGCAGAACCAGTCGATCACCCGGTCGGCCGGCTGCACCGCCAGCAGGCGCAGCGCGCGGCCGACCAGCACGCGGTTGATCGCGCCGTTGACCTGGGTGAAGTCGGTCGGCTTGAACGGCATCACCACGCCGAACTCGGGCAGTGCATACGCCAGTTCGGGTGCGCCGGAATCGAGCGGCTCGATGCTGTCGGGCCCCTTCGGCTGCAGCCACCACTGCACGCCGTGCTCGCGGCCGAAGTCGAGCAGCCGCTGCCGGTCGGCCGGCGCAAGCGGCGCCAGGTGGCGCAGCACCAGCGCGATCGCATCGTCACCGACAGCGAGTTCGATCTGCGGCAGCCGGTCGCGCTCGTCCATCGCGCCGATCAGCCGGCGCAGCGGCAACAGCAGCGCTTCCACCCGCGGCGGCAGCACCGGGCAGCGGCGCATGTCGGCCACGTAGCGCGACTTGCGCTCGTGGAAGCCGACCAGCACCTCGTCCTTGGCGCGCACCCAGCGCACCGACAACCGCGCGCGCTGCCGATAGCCCCAGGCCGGCCCTTCGATCGGCGGCAGCACCATGTCGGGCCGCACCTTCGCCAGGTGCCACAGGTCGTCCTCGAGCACGCGCTGCTTGATCGCGACCTGCGCGCGCGGATGCAGGTGCTGCATCTTGCAGCCGCCGCAGGCACCGGCCTGCAGGCCGAAGTGCGGGCACGCCGGGGCGACGCGTTGCGCGCTCTCGCGCATCAGCGCCGTCAGCGTGCCCTGCTCCCACTGGTTCTTGCGCCGCCCGATCCGCGCCTGCACGCGCTCGCCGGGCAGCGCGCCTTCGACGAACACCACCTTGCCGTCGGCCCGCCGCGCGATGCCGCGCGCGTCGGCGTCCAGCCCTTCGATCTGCAGCCATTCGTCGTCGCCCATGACCCCCGATTATCCGGAGCCCCGCGCCGAAAGCGGCACGGCCGCCCATGGGCGGCCGTGTCGCACGCAAGGCGCTGGGGCGTTCAGGGCGTGGCGTAGTCGGCGACCACCTTCCACTTGCCGTCGGTGATCTGCGACAGCCGCGACGCATCGCTGCCCAGCCGCTTGGTGGCGGTGAAGGTCAGCGGCGGGCTGCCGAAGATGTCGGTCGGGATGCTCATCGTGTCCATCGCCTTGATGAAGCTGTCGGTCGTCAGGTTCGTCCCGGCCTTCTGTGCCGCCTTGATGAACGCATCCATGATCGTGTAGCCGTAGGCCGAGAACACCGTCGGGTCGTCGCCGAAGCGGGTCTTGTACTTGGTCGCCCAGAAGCGCAGCGGCTGCGACGCTTCGTCCAGGTACGGCACCTGCGCGGTCATCGTCGCGTAGAAGCCGTCCATCGCCTTGCCGCCGAGCTTGTGGATCAGTTCGGTGTAGGCGGCGCTCGACCCGAGGAAGACCGGGTTGAATCCGGTCTTGCGCGCCTCGGCGATCGCGCCGATGGTCTCGCGGATGATCGTGCCCAGCACCACCAGGTCGCAGCCCGCGCCCTTGAGCTTGGCCACCTGCGACGAGAAGTCGGTGGCGCCGCGCTTGTACGAGGTCTTCTCCGCGACTTCCATGCCGATGGTCTTGAGCCCGCTCTCCGCGCCGCGCACCACCTCGAGCCCGAACTCGTCGTCCTGGTAGAGCGCGCACACCTTCTTCACGCCCTTTTCCTTGGCCAGCTTGGGCAGCCAGGTGCGGATCTGGTCGTAGTAGGTCACCGCGTTCGAGTACTTCAGCCGGTTGAAGGGCTCGTACATGTCGCGCGCCGCGGTCACCGGGAAGAAGTTGATCACGTTCTTCTCGAACTGCACCGGCATCGCCGCCATGTTCGCGGCGGTGCCGATGTGGGCGGCGACGATGAACACCTTGTCCTGGTTGACCAGCTTCTGCGCGGCCAGCACCGCCTTTTTCGGGTCGTAGCCGTTGTCCTCGGTGATCAGCTTGATCTTGCGGCCGTTGACGCCGCCCTGCTCGTTGATCTCGTCGACGCGCAGCTGCATGCCTTGCCGCACCGCCTTGCCGAAGCCGGCGACCGGGCCCGACAGGTCCTGGATCGTGCCGACCCGGATCTCGTCCTTGGTCACGCCCTGTTGCTGGGCGTGCGCGCCGGCGGCCGCGATCGACAGTGCCGCGGCGACGGCAGGGAACAGCAGTTTCATCTTCGAATTCCTCGGGTGGTGGGGTTCAACGGTACATGGCCTCGATGGCCTCGGCGTACTTCTTCTCGACCAGCTTGCGCTTGAGCTTCATCGTCGGCGTGAGCTCCTCGTCCTCGGCCGTCAACTGCGTCTGCAGCAGGTAGAACTTCTTGATCTGTTCGACGCGCGCGAACTTCGCATTCACGCGGTCCACCTCGGCCTGGATCAAGGCCTGCACTTCGGGCGCCTTCGTCAGGCTCGCATAGTTGCCGAACGGGACGTCGTGGTCCTGCGCGTACTTTTCCACGTTCTCCTGGTCGATCATGATCAGCACCACCAGATACGGCCGCCTGTCGCCGATGACCACCGCGTCGGTGACGTAGGGCGAGAACTTCAGCTCGTTCTCGATCTCGCTCGGGGTGATGTTCTTGCCGCCGGCCGTGATGATGATGTCCTTCATCCGGTCGGTGATGTAGAAGTAGCCGTCGTCGTCGACGCGGCCGACGTCGCCGGTGTGCAGCCAGCCGTCGGCGTCGATCGCCTCGGCGGTCTTCTGCGGCAGGTTCAGGTAGCCGATGATCACGTTCGGCCCGCGCAGCAGGATCTCGTGGGTGCCTTCGGCGATGCGCATCTGCAGCCCCGGCCCGGGCCGGCCGATGCTGCCCGGGCGCATGCCGCGGCGCGGCGTGATCGTGCCGCCGCCGCAGGTTTCGGTCATGCCCCAGCCCTCGCGCAGCGGGATGCCCAGCGCCATGAACCAGCGGATCAGCTCCGGCGAGATCGGCGCCGCGCCGGTCATGCCGACTTCGACGCGGTCCATGCCGATCATGCGCTTGACGTTGTCCAGCACCAGCCGGCGCGCCAGTTGATGGCGCAGCTTCAGCCCGAAGGGCGGCTCGCGGTTCTCCAGCGTGCACTTGGCGACTTCGCCGCCGATCTGCAGCGCCAGCGCGTAGGCGGCGCGCTGCAGCCGGTCGGCTTCGCTGAGCGCGATCGACACCTGCGAATAGATCTTCTCCCACACCCGCGGCACCGCGAAGAACAGGTGCGGACGCACCTCGCGCAGGTTCTCGAACACCGTCTCCGGGTTCTCGACGTAGTTGACGACCGACGCGCGCTCGAGCGGGATGAAGGCGCCGATCATGCGCTCGGCGATGTGGCACAGCGGCAGGAAGGCGATGCGCTCGCCGCCGCGCGGCACGCCTTCGAAGAGCGTCGCCGACAGCGCCGACAGCACCGACACGATGTTGTGCTGGCTGATCATCGCGCCCTTCGGCCGGCCGGTGGTGCCCGAGGTGTAGACCAGCACCGCCACCTCGGCCGGGTCGCGCGCCGCACTGCGTTCTTGCAGCAGCATCGGCCGCGACTTCAGCAACTCGCGGCCGATCTCGCGCAGCTGCTCCAGGCTGATCACGCGCGGGTCGCTGAAGGACTGCAGGCCTTCCATGTCGTAGACGATCACGCGGCGGATCAGCGGCAGCCGCCCGGCGACTTCCAGGTACTTGTCGAGCTGCTCGTCGTCTTCGACGAACAGGTACACGCTGCGCGAATCGCTGCACAGGTACTCGACCTGGGTCGCCGCGTCGGTCGGGTAGATGCCGTTGCACACGCCGCCGGCGGACTGCACCGCCAGGTCGCACCACACCCATTCGCGGCAGGTGTTGGACAGCACCGACGCGACCTCGCCGGGCTCGAAGCCCAGGCTCGCCAGACCGGCGCCGATCTCGTCGACGATGCGCGCCACCTGGTTCCAGCTGTAGGCCTGCCAGATGCCCAGCTCCTTCTGGCGCATCATCGTCGCGTCGCCGAGCTCCTTGACGCGCAGGCGGAACAGCTCGGGGATCGATCGGTACGGCAGCGTCTCGGCGCGATAGCCGAACTCCTCGCCGGTGACGATGCGGTGCGGGTCCTTCGACATGTGTATTGGCACCCTCGCGCTACGCGCGGTCCCGCCAGGCGGGACGCTGCGCCCACTTCGGAGCGGCCGGGCGTGGGCGCGTGCTCATCGCCAGGTCTTCTTCTTCTTCCAGCGCCGCTCGCCGCGCACGCCGCTGTCCTTCTTGCCGAGATAGAACTCCTTGATGTCCTCCTTCTCGCGCAAGGCGGCGCAGGAGTCGTCCATGACGATGCGCCCGGTCTCGAGCACGTAGCCGTGGTCGGCCACGTTCAGCGCCATGTTGGCGTTCTGCTCGACCAGCAGCATCGTCGTGCCGCGCTCGCGGTTGATGCGCACGACGATCTCGAAGATGTCGCGCGTCAGCTTCGGCGACAGCCCCAGGCTGGGCTCGTCGAGCAGGATCAGGTCGGGCGCCGCCATCAGCGCGCGCGAGATCGCCAGCATCTGCTGCTGCCCGCCGGACAGCAGCCCGGCATCCTGTGCCGCCCGCTCCTTCAGGATCGGGAAGTAGGCGTAGGCGGTCTCCATGTCGCGCGCCACGGCGTCGCGGTCGTGGCGCGTGTAGGCGCCCATCAGCAGGTTGTCGCGCACCGACAGCAGCGGGAACACCTCGCGCCCCTCGGGCACGTGGCTCAGGCCCAGGCGCACGATGCGCGCCGGGTCGAGCGCAGTGATGTTCTCGCCCTTGTAGCTGACGCTGCCGCGGTTCGGGTCGATGATGCCGGAGATCGTCTTCAGGATCGTGCTCTTGCCGGCGCCGTTGCTGCCGAGCACGGTGACGATCTCGCCGCGGCGCACCTTCAGGCTGACGCCGCGGATCGCCTTGATCGGCCCGTAGGAGCTTTCGACGTTGGCCAGCGCGAGGACCACCTCGCCGCTTCCGGCCGCGGGTGCCTGGTTCACCGGACCGCCCTCCGGATTGCGGGCTGCGGGATTCGCGCGCGGCAGGCGATCATGCGGCGCTCCTGCGCAGCGACGACAGGTCGTCGGTCGAGCCGAGGTAGGCCTCGATCACGCCCGGATGCGCCTGTACCTCGGCCGGCGCGCCCATGGCCACGACCTCGCCCTGGTTCATCGCCAGCACCCGGTCGGACACTTTCGACACCAGGCCCATGTCGTGCTCGACCATCAGCACGGTGATGCCGAGGTCGTCGCGGATGTCCTGGATCCACCAAGCCATGTCGTCGGTCTCCTCGACGTTCAGGCCCGACGACGGCTCGTCCAGCAGCAGCAGCTTGGGCTCGCAGCACAGCGCGCGCGCCAGTTCGACCACCTTGCGCACGCCGTAGGGCAGCCCGGCGACCATCGCGTCGCGGTGCGGCTGCAGGTCGAGGAAGTCGATCACCTGTTCGGCCTTCTCGCGCGCGTGCAGCTCGGCGCGGCGGGTCGCGCCGGTGAACAGCAGGTCCTGCCACAGATTGCTCGTGCGGTGGGTGTGGGTGCCGATCAGCAGGTTCTGCAGCACGGTGGCGAACTCGAACAGCTCGATGTTCTGGAAGGTGCGCGCGATGCCGAGCGCGGCCACCGCATGCGGCGGCCGGCGCACCAGATCCTCGCCGCGGAAGCGGATCGTGCCGGCGCTGGGCTGGTAGATGCGGCTGATCAGGTTGAACACCGTCGTCTTGCCGGCGCCGTTGGGGCCGATCAGCGTGAACACCTCGCCCGGCATCACGTCGAAGGACACGTCATTGACCGCGACCAGCCCGCCGAATCGCACGGTCAGGCCCTGGGCACTGAGCAGCGGCGCCGTCAAGTCAGTCCTCCGTCGCGCCGCAGCGGATGCGGTGCCGGGCGTGCTGTGGCCGCTGTCGGTCCTGTCCTGCCTCTCGGAACGTCTGCTGTTCTTCGTTGCGTTTCGAGGCCGTCGAGGCAAAGCCGCCGAGGGGGTAGCCGGCTGCGTTCAGCCAAATTCTTATTCACTCCGCCGGCCACCCCCTCGTCGGCATTGCCGGCACCGCCGGCGCGCTTCTTAGGCAAACACCCACTGCGTCGAGCAGCGCGCGAACAGCGGCCTCGGCGTACCACCGCCCGGGCCGACGGCGGGGTGGACAACGGAGTGAATAAGAATTTGGCTGAACGGAGTTGGCCACCCCGTCGGCGGCCCCGTGCACCACGTTTTCGCAGCCGAACGAGGACTGCTTTCGGCGCAGCGGCGAAGGACCGCAACGAGCCGAAAGCCGACAACGCGGGGCCGGGCTTCATTTCAACCGATCCGACTTCTGGAAGGACTTCTGCCGCCGGAACATGCCCGCGCGGTAGAACGGGAACAGCTGCAGGTAGGTGCGGATCTTCAGCCAGCGCCCATAGAGCCCCATCGGCTCGAACATCACGAAGGCCACCAGCACCACGCCGTAGACCACCGCCTGCAGCCCCGGCGACTGGCCCACCGATTCGGGCAGCCAATCCTTGCCGACCGCGATCAACTGCGGCATCGCGATCAGGAACAGCGCACCGAAGAACACGCCGTGCACCGACCCGAGCCCGCCGACGACCACCATCAGCAGCAAGTCGATCGACTGGATGATGCTGAACTGGTCGGGCGACAGGAACTTGATCTGGTGCGCGTACAGCGCGCCGCCGATGCCCGCCAGCGCCGCCGACAGCGCGAACGACGTCGTCTTGCAGCGCGCGAGGTGGATGCCCATGCTCTGCGCCGAGATCTCCGAATCGCGGATCGCGACGAAGGCGCGGCCGGTCGGCGAGCGCAGCAGGTTCAGCATGCCGAAGGTGCACAGCACCGTGACCGCCAGGCACACGAAGTAGAACTGCTCGTTCGAGCTCAGCGTCCAGCCCAGCAGCGACGGCGCCTTCACGTGCATGCCGGCATTGCCGCCGGTCACCGATTCCCAGCGCGCCAGCCCTTCCTCGACGATGAAGCCGAAGGCGAGCGTCGCGATGCCCAGGTAGATGCCCTTGACGCGCAGCGACGGCAGGCCGATCACGATGCCCACCGCCGCCGACAGCAGCGCCGCGCAGGCCAGCGACACCAGGAACGGCCAGCCGGCGCCGACCAGCACCGCCTGGGTGTACGCGCCCACGCCGAGGAAGGCCGCATGGCCGATCGAGAACTGCCCGGTGAAGCCGGCCAGCAGCATCAGCCCCAGCCCGACCACCGCGTAGATCAGCACGAAGATCAACTGCGCGAGCAGGTATTCGCTCAGCAGCCAGGGCGCCGCCAGCAGCACCAATCCGAGGACTCCGTACCAGAAGGCCTGGCCGCCGTGCTTGACGAGGCGGATGTCCTGTTCGTAGGCCGTCTTGAAGAGAAAGCGCATGTCAGCCCTTCCCGGGGCCGAAGCGCTGCGGCCGGGCCTGCAAGCCTTGCCGTGGATGCGAAGCGCGCATGTGGGGAGCCATTCAGACCTTCTTGCGCAGCTTCTCGCCGAACAGGCCGTTCGGCTTGACCATCAGCATCAGCAGCACCACGATGTACGGCGCGATGTCCTTGAAGCCCTCGGGCAGGTAGAAGCCGGCCAGGCTTTCGACCACGCCGATGATCGCGCCGCCGACGATCGCGCCGGGCAGGCTGCTGAAGCCGCCCACCACCGCGGCGGGGAAGGCCTTCAGCCCGATGTAGCCCATGTTCGCGTGCACGAAGGTGATCGGCGCGAGCAGCAGCCCGGCGATCGCCGCCACGCCCGCCGCCAGGCCCCACACCAGGCTGTTCAGCCGCTGCACCGGGATGCCCATGTAGTAGGCGGCCAGCTGGTTCTGCGACGCCGCCTGCATCGCGATGCCGAGCTTGGTGAAGCGGAACATCGCGAACAGCAGTGCGCACAACAGCGCGGTCGCACCGATCACCACCAGTTGCTCGTCGGCCAGCACCACGGTGCCGAACTGCAGCGTCTGGTCCCGGTAGGGCACCGGCAGCGTGTGCGTCTCGGTGCCGATCACCGGCACCATCGTGACCAGGCCGCGCAGGATGTAGGCCAGCCCGATGGTCAGCATCACGATCGAAAAGGCCGGCTGGCCCAGCACCGGCCGGACCACGATGCGCTCGACGAACATCCCGAACAGCGCCATCGCCGCGATCGCGCAGGGCACCGCGATCCAGTACGGGAAGCCCAGCCAGGTCATCAGCACCAGGCCGATGAAGGCGCCGAGCATCATCAGGTCGCCCTGCGCGAAGCTCACCGTCTCGGTGGCCTTGTAGATCAGCACGAAGCCCAGCGCGATCAGGCCGTAGATGCAGCCCTGCGCGAGGCCGCTGACGAGCAGTTGGAGGAGTTGCAAGGAGGAGCGGCGCCGCGGCACGAAAAGCGAGGCGCGATGCTAGCGGCGATGGCCGGCCGGCGTCCTCGAGGAAAACGCGAACAGCCGGTGTCGCTGACGCGACCGGCCGAGCGCCGGGCGCGTCAGCGCGGCGGGAGCAGCCTGGACGGGTCGACCGGCTTGCCCTGGCGGCGGATCTCGAAGTGCAGCTGCACGCGATCGGCGTCGCTCGAACCCATCTCGGCGATGCGCTGGCCGCGCCGCACCACCTGATCCTCCTTGACCAGCAGCGCCTGGTTGTGGGCGTAGGCGCTGAGGTAGGTGTTGTTGTGCTTGACGATCACCAGATTGCCGTAGCCGCGCAGCGACGAGCCGGCATAGACCACGCGGCCGTCGGCCGCCGCCAGCACCGGGTCGCCGGCCTTGCCGCCGATCGTGATGCCCTTGTTGCTCGCGTCGTTGAAGTCCGCCAGCACCGGGCCGGCCGCCGGCCACGCCCACACGATCTCTTCATCGGCCGCGCCCGGCGCGGCAGCCGCCGCCGGTGCGGGGGCCGACGCTGCCGCCGTGCCGGATGCAGGTGCAGGTGCAGGTACGGGTGCCGATGTCGCGGCAGCCGCGCTCGCCGGCAGGCCGGCCTGCGCGTCGGCGCCGCCCGCAGGCCGCGCCTCCAGCGGTTTGCTGTCGACCCGGCCGGCAGGCGCCACCGGCCGTGGTTCGGCAACCGCAGCGGCCGGCGCGGCGGGAGCCGGCGGCACCACGCGCAGCACCTGGCCGACTTCGATCTGGTTCACGTTCTCGAGCGAATTCCAGCGGGCGATGTCGCGCCAGTTCTGGTTGTGTTCGAGCGCGATGCGCCTCACGGTGTCGCCCTGCTTGACCGTGTAGTAGCCGGGCTTGCCGGCGTTCTCGGCGCCGGGCAAGGGCTTGGGCGGCTCGGCCGGCGCGGCCGCCGCACTGGTGCTGCGGTCAACGACCGGCGCCGGCTTCTTCGGAGCGGCACAACCCGCGAGCACCGCCGCGGCCGCAGCCCACGAGGCCCAGACCCACACGCGGCGCACGCCGCCCTTCGATGCTCGCAAGCTTCCCCCTGCCCTAGGCCTAACCGAGGCCGGATTTTAGGGGGACGAAATGCACCGCCTCGTGCAGCGTGCGCCGGCAGTCGTCGCCGCGCCGGTCGACGACCAGCAAGGCCTGGCCGCCGCCCGGCCGCTGCACCGGCGCCACCAGGCGGCCGCCGTCGGCCAGCTGATCGATCCAGGCGGCGGGCACGTCGTCGCCGCCGGCGGCGGCGACGATGCTGTCGTAAGGCGAATTGGGTGCGTGGCCGAGCCGGCCATCGCCCCACACCAGACGCACGTCGCGGCAACCGAGCGCATCGAGGTGCGCGCGTGCCTTGGCGTGCAGCGCCTGCAGCCGCTCGACCGACACCACGCGCGTGCCCAGTTGCGCCAGCAACGCGGTCTGGTAGCCGCAACCGGTGCCGATCTCCAGCACCCGGCCCAGCCTGCCGGCGGCGCGGGCGGTCGCACCGTCGATCAGCAGGCCGAGCATGCGCGCCACCACCGAAGGCTTGGAGATCGTCTGCTGCAGCCCGATCGGCAGGCTGGTGTCTTCGTAGGCCTGGGTCACGAGCGCGGAGTCGACGAAGTGGTGGCGCGGCACCGCGAGCATCGCGCGGCATACCGCGTCGTGCGCGCCGAGCTCGCGGCGCAAGCGCTCGACCAGACGGGCGCGCACCGCTTGCGAATCGAGCCCGACGCCGCTGGGCTGGTGCTGCCGGCGGGCGTCGCGCGCCGCCTCGTGCAGCGGCCGCTGCGGCCGCAGCGTCGCCGTGCCCGGCTGCGCCTGCGCGACGCGGTCGAGCACCACCGGGAAGCGTGCGGGCGGCGGCGCCGGCTTGCGCGTCATCGCCCGCGCTCCTGGCCGGATTGCATTGCGGCGCGCGCCACTGGCGCTCAGGCGAGCACGCCCCAGCGCGCCAGCGACGCGTGGTCGGTCAAGTCCACCTGCAGCGGCGTGATCGACACGCGCCCTTGCGCAGTCGCGTGGAAATCGGTGCCTTCGCCGGCATCGCGCGCGTCGCCGGCCGGGCCGATCCAGTAGATCGGCTCGCCGCGCGGGTTGGTCTGGCGCACCACCGGCTGGCTGGCATGGCGCCGGCCCAGCCGCGTGATCTGGCGCGGCAGCGCCGCCGCATCGGGTCGGTTCGGGATGTTCACGTTCAGCAGCCACGGGCCCGCGGGCATGCCGCCGGCCAGCACCTGCTCGACGATCGCGCGCGCGGCCTGCGCGGCGGCGTCCAGGTTCTTCCAGCCCTTGTCGACCTGCGAAAAGGCGATCGAGCGGATGCCGAACAGAAAGCCTTCCATCGCCGCGGCCACCGTGCCCGAATACAGCGTGTCGTCGCCCATGTTGGCGCCGTTGTTGATGCCCGACAGCACCAGGTCGGGCCGGTGCGGCAGCAGCCCGGTCAGCGCCACGTGCACGCAATCCGACGGCGTGCCGTTGACCACCCGGAAGCCCTGCACCGGCTCGCCGTTGGCCACGAACACGTTCAGCGGCCGGTTCAGCGACAGCGCGTTCGAGGTGCCGCTGGCGTTCTGCTCGGGCGCGACCACGTCGATCTCGCCGAGCCCCTCGCAGGCCCGCACCAGCGCCGCGATCCCGGGCGCGAGGAAACCATCGTCGTTGGCGATCAGGATGCGCATCGGCGCATTGTAGGCAGCGGCTCGACCCGCCCCGCAGCCGCCGCCCGGGGCTTGCCTATCATCGCCGCACGACAACCCGAAGGAGCGCTGCGATGCAAGCCTGGCTTTGCGAAACCCTGTCCGGCCCCGAGGGCCTGGTGTGGAAGGAAGTGCCGACGCCCGAACCCGGCCCGGGCGAAGTCCGCATCGCGATCCGCGCCGCGAGCCTGAACTTCCCCGACATCCTGATCGTCCAGGGCAAGTACCAGGCCAAACCGGCGCTGCCCTTCGTGCCCGGTTCGGAATACGCCGGCGTGATCGACGCGGTCGGCACGGGCGTCAAAGGCCTCGCGCCCGGCGACGCGGTGGCGGCGCTGGGCACGATGGGCGGCTTCGCCACCCACGGCATCGTCGCGGCCGGCCGGGTCGTGCCGCTGCCGCCGGGCTTCCCGTTCGAGGATGCCGCCGCCTTCACGCTGACCTACGGCACCTCGCACCATGCGCTGGTGGATCGCGCCGCGTTGCGCGCCGGCGAGACGGTGCTGGTGCTGGGCGCGGCGGGCGGCGTGGGCAGCTCGGCGATCCAGGTCGCCAAGGCGGTGGGCGCACGCGTGATCGCCGCCGCGTCCAGCGACGACAAGTGCGCGTTCTGCCGCACGCTCGGCGCCGACGAGACGCTGAACTACGGCACCCAGGATTTGCGCGAGGCCGTGAAGGCCTTGACCGGCGGCAAGGGCGCCGACGTGATCTACGACCCGGTGGGCGGCGACCTGGCCGAACCCGCCTTCCGCTCGATCGCCTGGCGCGGGCGCTACCTGGTGATCGGCTTCGCGCAGGGCGGCATTCCGGCATTGCCGCTGAACCTGCCGCTGCTGAAGGGCGCGTCGATCGTCGGCGCCTTCTGGGGCGAGTTCGTGCGGCGCGAGCCCGAAGCCAGTGCACGCGGCCTGGCGCAGCTCGCGCAGTGGTACGCGCAAGGGCTGGTCAAGCCGGCGATCGACCTGAAGCTGCCGATGCGCGAGCTGCCGCAGGCCTTCGCGCGCATGGCGGCGCGCCAGGTGCGCGGCAAGGTGGTGATGGTGAACGGCTGAAACGCCGTTCGACGCCGGCGCCGGCGGTCGGCTAGCATCGGTGCCCAGTTGGGAGGGCGACAACCATGCCGGTCAAGGTGCTGATCGTCGAGGACAACCCGGTGGCGCGCGGCTTCCTGTGCCGCGTGGTGCGCGAGAGCTTCAGCGACACGATCGCGATCACCGAGGCCGGCGACCTGGAGGCTGCGCGCCGCCAGATCCATCTGGCCGGCGGCGCGACCGGCCTGCACGGCACCGATCCGTTCAAGCTGCTGCTGGTCGACCTCGAGCTGCCCGACGGCAACGGCCTGGAGCTGCTCGCCGAGCTGGCCCAGTACCCGGCCACCAAGATCGTGACCACGCTGTACTCCGACGACGACCACCTGTTTCCGGCGCTGCAATGCGGCGCCGACGGCTACCTGTTGAAGGAGGACCGCTTCGAGGTGCTGGTCGAGGAGCTGCAGAAGATCGTGCGCGGCCAGCCGCCGCTGTCGCCGGCGATCGCGCGCCGGCTGCTCAACCATTTCCGCGGCGGCGGCAGCACCGAAGGGGGCGCGGCCGACACCGGCTGGGCATCGGCCGGCGCCCCGCCCAGCAGCCGGCCGGTGCCGCTGGAGCGGCCGCCCGACCACGAGCGCCTGACGCCGCGCGAGAACGAGGTGCTGACCTACCTGAGCAAGGGCTTCACGATCAAGGAGATCGCGGCGCTGATGGGCATCAAGTGGTTCACCGTCAACGACCACATCAAGTCGATCTACAAGAAGCTCAACGTCTCCAGCCGCGCCGAGGCCGCCGTGCTCGCGAGCAAGCAGGGGCTGGTGTGAAGGTGCCGGCCCGCTGACGGCCGGCGCGCCGCCGAGCGCTCCCATGACACCGCGGCCCGACCCGAGCGCCGGCGCCGGGCTCGGCGCGGGCACCCTGCCCGGCCCGCCGCGGCGCAGGTCGTTGCGGCCGCAGGCAGCCGTGCTGGCGCTCGCGGTCGTGCTGCTGGCGGCCCTGCTGCGCCCGCTGGCCGCGACCCCTGCGATCGATGCCGTCTGGCGGCTCGATCCGCGCGGCGCGCTCGAACTGGTGGCCAGCCCGCTGCCGGCGCTGCAGCCGATGGTCGGGCAGACGCTGCAGCGGATCGTCGCCGCCGACGGCCGCGTGATCGAAGGCGCGGCGCTGGCGGCGCCCGGCGCCCCGCGCTGGACGGTCGACGACGCCCGCAGCGCGAGCCAGGCGGCAGCGCGGCAGGCGCTCGCGCAGGCGCTGGCGGGCGGGCCGGTGGCGCTGCAGTTCGACGACGGCGGCAGCGTCGCGGTGCAGCCGCGGCCGCGCGGACTGGGCGGCATCGGCGCGCTGTTCTGGCTGATGGCGGCGGCCTGGCTGTCGCTGCTGCTGGCCGGCACCACGCTGTACGCGCGGCGGCCCGGTTGGCGCAACGGCCTGTACCTGGCGCTGGCGCTGGCGCTGGGCGCGAAGCTGCTGCTGATCGGCGCGGAATCGATGCCGGGACTCGGGCTGCCGGCCGGCATCGTGGCGCACGGCCTGCCGGGCCACATCGTGCTCGACCTGGTCTGCACGGCGCTGGCGGTGCACCTGTCCACGCTGCCGCCGCTGCGCGTGCCGCATCCGCGCGCGGCGGCCGCCGCAGCCTGGAGCCTTGCGGCACTGCTCGCCGCGGCGCTGGCCGCCGGCGCCCTGCGCCCCGCGTGGTGGTGGCTGCAGGCGGCGATGCTGGCCGGCGCCGGTGCGGCATTGCTGCTCACCGGCTGGTCCTACCGCATCGAGCCCAACCCCTTCGCGCTGGTGTCGCGCCGCATCACGCTGGCCGCTGCCGGCAGCCTGGCGCTGCTGACCGTGGCCGCGGCGGCCGCCGGCCGCGCGGGCGCCCGCGCGCACGAGGTCGCGTCGATCGCGCCGATGGCGTGGTATTTGTTCTTCGCCTGCCTGCTGCTGCTGCTGCCCTTCGTGTCGCGCGCCGGCATGCTGATGCGCGAGGTCGCGATCTTCGCCGGCATCAGCACGGTGGCACTGTCGCTGGACCTGCTGTTCGTGTCCGCTTTCGGCGTCGACCCCGCCGCCTCGCCGGCGCTGGCGATCCTGCTCGCGCTGCTGCTGTACGGCCTGACGCGCGGGCTGCTGCTCGACGCCGCGGCCGAGCACCAGGCGCTGGGCGCGGGGCGGCTGTTCGAGCGGCTGTACCGCGGCGTGCGCTCGGTCGAGCAGCGGCCGCAGGATTGGCCGACGCTGGTGCCCGCACTGCTGCGCGAGCTGTTCGACCCGCTCGAGCTGGAGGCGGTGACGCAGCCCGCCGAGCACGCGCGCGTGCTGGCCGCCGGCGCTGCGCTGCTGGTGCCGACCCCGGCAGCCGGCGAGGCAGGCACTGCGTGGCTGCTGCGCTTCTCCGGCCGCGGCCGGCGCCTGTTCGGCCTGGACGATGCGCGCCTGGCCGACGGCGTGGTCGAGCAGGTCCGGCGCGCGCTCGCGCAGGATCATGCGGTCGAGCGCGGCCGCAGCGAGGAGCGCGCGCGCATCGCCCAGGACCTGCACGACGACATCGGCGCACGGCTGCTGACGCTGATGTACAGGGCTCCGAGCACCGAGATCGAGGACTACATCCGCCACACGCTGAAGGACCTGAAGACGCTGACGCGCGGCCTGGCGGCCTCGGAGCACCGGCTGTCCCACGCGGCGGCCGAGTGGAAGGCCGACATCGCGCAGCGGCTCGGCGCCGCGCAGATCGAGCTGGAATGGTCGCTGCAGCTCGACCGCGATCTCGAGCTCGGCGTCGTGCAATGGTCGGCGCTGACGCGCGTGCTGCGCGAACTGGTCAGCAACGTGATCCAGCATTCGGCGGCCACGCACGTCGCGATCACCGGGTCGGTCGAAGACGGCGGCCTGCGCCTGGCGATCGCCGACGACGGCATCGGCCGCGACCCGCAGGCCTGGGCCCACGGCCTGGGCCTGGGCGGCGTGCGCAAGCGCGTCAAGCAGCTCGGCGGCGACGTGCAATGGGCGCCGAACGACCCCGCGGGCATCGTCTGCACCGTGCGGGTGCCGCGGCTCGGCGAACACCGGCACTGAGCGCCGCACCGGGCGGGACCCGCACGGCGCCGGCGCAGGGCAAGCGCAGCCTCGGAACGTGGATGCCCGCGCGGGCGTCCACCGCGCCTGCATGCGCCGGCGCGGCCCCGGCAGCCGCGCTCAGCACTGCGCCAGCGCGTCCTCGGCGGCCGTCTGGTAGGCCATCGAGATGGTCGGGTAGTTGAAGCAGACCTGCAGGAAGTGCTCGGCCGTCGCGCCGATCAGCAGCGCCACCAGCCCGATGTGCACCAGTTCGGTCGCGCCCTCGGCCATCAGGTGCACGCCCAGCAGCTTCTGGTCGGCGCGCGCGAACAGCAGCTTCAGGAAGCCGGTTTCGCCGATGATGCGCCCGCGTGCGTTCTCGGCCAGCCGCGCACGGCCGACGACGTAATCGACCCCCTTGGCCTTCAGGCTGTCTTCGGTCTCGCCGGCCATCGACACTTCGGGGATCGTGAAGATGCCGTAGGGCAGCACCTCGGGCAGCGCGCTTCGGTACTTGCGGCCGAACATGTGCATGACGGCGATGCGGCCCTGCTCGGCCGCGGTGGACGCCAGGCCATGCGAGCCGATCACGTCGCCGGCCGCGTAGATGTGCGGCACGGCGCTGCGGTAGTCGGCGTCGACCTCGAGCACGCCGCGCCGGCCCGGCACGAGCCCGGCCTTGTCGAGCGCCAGCGCCGCGGTGCCGGGCACGCGGCCCGCGGCCACCAGCACCAGGTCGACCATCAGGTGCTCGCCGCTGGGCGCCAGCTCCATGTCGACGCCCGCATCCTTGGCGGCGGCACGCGCCACCTGCTGGCCGAGGCGGATCTGCACGCCGATGCGCTCCATCTCGCGCGCGAGCGCGGTCGACACCTCGGCGTCGAGGAACGGCAGCACGCGCTCGCGCCCGTCGATCAGCAGCACCCGGGTGCCGAGCGCCGCGAACAGGCTCGCGTATTCGCAGCCGATCACGCCGGCGCCGACCACCGCCATCGTGCGCGGCAGCATGTGCACGTCGACGATCTGGTCGGAGCAGTACACGCGCTCGTGGTCGAACACGAAGCCTTCGGGCCGGTGCGGCGAGCTGCCGGTGGCGATCAGCACGTGCTCGGTCCGCAGGCGCCGGGTGCCGGTCGGCGCGCGCACGACGATCGTGTGCGGATCCTCGAACGCGCCTTCGCCTTGCAGGCACTGCACGCCATGGCGCGCCAGATCGCCGGCGATGCGCTGGTGTTCCGCGCGCGACACGGCCGCCGCATGGAACAGGAAGTCGTCGAGATCCGCTTCGCGCGCCAGGCCGAGGTCGACGCCGTGCAGCCCGCGCTGGCGCAGGCCCGACAGGTACAGCGCCGTCTCGCGCAACGTCTTCGACGGCAGCGTGCCGGTGTGGGCCGCCGCGCCGCCGAACACCGCCTCCTTCTCGACCAGCGCCACGCGCTTGCCGAGGGCCGCCGCCTGGATCGCGCCCTTCTCGCCCGCCGGGCCCGAGCCGAGTACCACGAGGTCGTATCCCGTATCCATGCGCCGAATCCTCCGCCGCGGGAAGCCAGGCCCGGGGCGCGCGGCAGTGGCGCCGCGCCAGGCCGCAAGGCGGCCCGCGGCGCCTTGCGCGGCGCAGTCTATCCCACAAGCGAGAACACGGCCGGCATCGCCGCCGTGACCGCGCGCGGCAGCCGACGCGCGCGGCGCCGCTGCGCCGCAGGCTTCAGGCCGTCAGGCGCCTGCCGTCGCGGGCCGCCTGCTCGAGCAGCGGCGCGAGCGCGAAACCGTCGCCCAGGCGCGGCTTGTGCTTCGCGAGTGCGGCCACGACCTCGGCCGCGCCCACGGTGTCGGCATAGAACATCGGCCCGCCGCGATACACCGGCCAGCCGTAGCCGTAGATCCAGACCACGTCGATGTCGCTGGCGCGTTGCGCGATGCCTTCGGCCAGGATCTTCGCGCCCTCGTTGACCATCGGGTAGACGAGCCGCTCGAGGATCTCCTGGTCGTCGATCCGGCGCCGCGTGACGCCCTTCTCGGCCGCGAAGTCGAGGATCAGCTTCTCCACCAGCGCGGGGTTGCTGCGGTTGCGCCGGGCGTCGTAGTCGTAGTAGCCGGCGCCGGTCTTCTGGCCGCGGCGGTCCAGTTCGCACAGCCGCTCGCGGATCGTCGCGCCCTTGGACGTGTCCTTCGACCAGCCGATGTCCAGCCCGGCCAGGTCGCTCATCTGGAACGGGCCCATCGGCCAGCCGAAGTCGTAGGCCACGCGGTCCACGTCCCAGGGCATCGCGCCTTCGAGGATCAGCGCGTCGGCCTGGATGCGGCGCTGCGCCAGCATGCGGTTGCCGATGAAGCCGTGGCACACGCCCGCGACCACCGCGACCTTGCCGATCGCCTTGCCGACCTCCATCGCGGTGGCGAGCACGTCGGGTGCAGTCTTCGCGCCGCGCACCACCTCGAGCAGCTTCATCACGTTGGCCGGGCTGAAGAAGTGCAGGCCGACCACGTCCTGCGGGCGCTGCGTCGCCGCCGCGATCTCGTTCACGTCGAGGTAGCTGGTATTGGTGGCGAGCACCGCGCCGGGCCTGGCGATGGTGCCGAGCCGCGCGAACAGTTCCTTCTTGACCGCCATGTTCTCGAACACGGCCTCGATGATCAGGTCGCAATCGGCAAGCGTCGCCAGCTCGAGCGTCGGCGCCAGCAGGCCCATGCGCCGGTCGACATCGGCCGTGCTCATGCGGCCCTTGGCGGCGCTGTTGTCGTAGTTCTTCCGGATCGTGGCGGTGCCGCGGTCGAGCGCGGCCTGTGCGGTCTCGACGATCGTGACCGCGATGCCGCGGTTCAGGAAGTTCATCGCGATGCCGCCGCCCATTGTGCCGGCGCCGATGATGCCGACCTTCTTCACCGGCCGCGCGGCCGTGCCCTCGGGCAGGCCGTCGATCTTGGCCGCGGCGCGTTCGGAGAAGAACATGTAGCGCTGCGCCTGGCTCTGCACGCCTTCGACCAGCCCCTTGAACAGGCGCCGCTCGGCCGCCTGGCCTTCGTCGAAGGGCAGGCTCGCCGCGGCCTCGACGCACTGGATGATCGCCTCGGGCGCGTCGAAGCCGCGGAAGGCCTTCGCGTTCTTCTTGCGGAAATCGGCGAACAGCTCGGGGGTGGCGCCGGCCACCGCCTGCGTGCGGATGCGGCGCAGCGGCCGCTGCTCGGCGAGCACGCGGCGCGCGAAGGCCACGCCGGCGGCGCGCAGCTCGGCGCCTTCGGCGACGAGTTCGTCGAGCAGCCCCATCTCGAGCGCCTGCCGGCCGCCCACCGGCGCGCCGCTGGTCATCATCTCCAGCGCCCGGGCGGCGCCGACGATGCGCGGCAGCCGCTGCGTGCCGCCCGCGCCCGGCAGCAGGCCGAGCTTGACCTCGGGCAGGCCGACCTTGGCCGAAGGCAGCGCGATCCGGTAGTGGCACACCAGCGCCGTCTCGAAGCCGCCGCCGAGCGAGGTGCCGTGGATCGCCGCGACCACCGGTTTGTCGGCGGCCTCGATGCGGTCGAACAGTGCGTGCAGCGAAGCGCCCTTGGGCGGCTTGCCGAACTCGGAGATGTCGGCACCGGCGAAGAAGGTGCGGCCGGCGCAGGTCAGCACGATCGCCTTCACCGCCGCGTCGGCAAAGGCCTGCTCGAAGGCGGCGGCGAGGCCGTCGCGCACGATCGCCGACAACGCATTGACCGGCGGGTGGTTCGAGGTGATCACCGCGATGCCGTCTTCCAGGCTCAGGTCGACGACGGGGTTGATGGCGGCCATGTCGGGGGTCTCCTGTTCGGTCGGCTGCGGGGCGGTGCGGCTCGGGTACGGGCGAGGCGCGGCTCAGGCGCCCTTGGGCGCGTGGCCGAGCACCGCCTTGGTCTCGAGGAATTCGCCGAAGGCGTGGTCGCCCCATTCGCGGCCGTTGCCCGACTGCTTGAAGCCGCCGAAGGGCGCCATCAGGTCGACCCCGGCGCCGTTGAGCGTGACCTGGCCGGCGCGCAGACGCGCGGCGACGGCGCGTGTGTGCTCCAGGTCGGCACCCGACACGTAGGCCGCCAGGCCGTAGGGCGTGTCGTTGGCGGCGGCCACGGCTTCGTCCACGGTGTCGTAGCCGACCACCACCAGCACCGGGCCGAAGATCTCCTCGCGCGCGACGGTGGCGCTGTTGGGCACCGGGCCGAGCACGGTGGGCTTCACGTAGTAGCCGGTCTGCAGCCCCGCCGGCTTGCCCGGCCCGCCGGCGACGACCTTGGCGCCTTCCTCGATGCCGCGGTTGATCAGCGTCTGGATCTTGTCCCACTGCGCGGCCGACACCACCGGCCCGATCGCCGCGCCGCTGTCGGGCGCGCCCACGGTGGTGGCCTCGGCCGCCTCCTTGGCGGCGGCCAGCGCCTCGGCCATGCGCGCGTTGGGCACCAGCATGCGCGTGGGCGCATTGCACGACTGGCCGGAGTTCTGCATCACGCCGCGCACGCCGCCGACCACGGCCTTCTTGAACCCGGCGGCATCCAGGTCGGGCAGCAGGATGTTGGGCGACTTGCCGCCGAGCTCCTGGTGCACGCGCTTGACCGTCGGCGCCGCGTTGCGCGCCACCTCGATGCCGGCGCGCGTGGAGCCGGTGAAGGACACCATGTCCACCTCGGGGTGGCTCGAGATCGCCGCGCCCACCGTCGGCCCGTCGCCGTTGACCAGGTTGAACACGCCGGCGGGCACGCCGGCCGCGTGCAGGATCTCGGCCCACACCTGCGCCGAGAACGGCGCGATCTCCGACGGCTTGAGCACCATCGTGCAGCCCACCGCCAGCGCCGGCGCCACCTTGCAGGCGATCTGGTTGACCGGCCAGTTCCACGGCGTGATCAGGCCGCACACGCCGATCGGCTCCTTCACGATCAGCGTCGTGCCGCGCTGCTCCTGGAAGTGGTAGTCCTTCAGCACCGCCAGTGCCGTCTGCAGATGGCCGATGCCCATCGCCGCCTGCGCCTTCTGCGCCAGCACTGCCGGCGCGCCCATCTCTTCGCTGATCGCCGCGGCCATGTCGGCATAGCGCTTCTTGTACTCGTCGATGATGCGCTCGAGCAGCGCCACGCGCTCGGCCACGCTCGTCTTCGAGTAGCCGGCGAAGGCCTTGCGCGCCGCGCGCACCGCGCGGTCGACGTCGGCGGCCGAGCCCATCGAGATGCGGCCGGCCACGGCCTCGGTGGCCGGGTTGATCACGTCCAGCGTCTTCGGCGCCGCCGGGGCGACCCACTGGCCGTCGATGTAGAAGTTCAGGTATTCGCGCATGGTGCCGGTACTCCCGCATTCGGTGGCCGCGACCGCGGCCGGTTGGAACGGGCCATTCTAGGCAGCGCGCCGGCATCCGCTAAGCTGGCCCCGATGCGACCCCGAGACCTGATCGAACTGCTGCTGCTGAGCCTGCTGTGGGGCGGCGCCTTCCTGTTCACCCGCGCTGCGGTGCCGGAGTTCGGCCCCGCGCCGCTGGTGGCGCTGCGGCTGGGCATCGGCGCGCTGCTGGTGCTGCCGGTCGTGGCCTGGCGCGGCAAGCTCGCACAGATGGCGCAGCGGCCCCGGCAGATGCTGGTGCTCGGCCTGGCGTTCACCGCGCTGCCGTTCTGGCTGCTGAGCTGGAGCGCGCTGCACATCGGCGCCGGGCTGCTGGCGGTGCTCAACGCCACCGCGCCGATGTTCGCCGGCATCGTCGGCCACTTCGTCTTCCGCGAGCGGCTCGGGCGCACGCGGGCGGCCGGTCTGGCGATCGGCTTCGCCGGCGTGGCGCTGCTGGTGTCGGGCGGCAACCTGGCGCTGAAGACCGGCGACGGCGCGCTCGCCCTGGCGGCCGTGCTGCTGGCCGCGGCCGCCTGGGGCATCGGCGGCAACTACGCGCGCCGTCGCCTGGGCAGCGTCGACCCGATGGTCACCACCGTCGTCAGCCTGGCGGCGGCCAGCCTCGCGCTGGCGCCGCTGGCCTGGGCCACCTGGCCGGCTCAGCCGCCGAGCCTGCGCGCCTGGGCCGAGATCGTCTTTCTCGGCGTGGCGAGTTCCGGCCTGGGCATGCTGATGTACTTCCGGCTGCTGAACCGCATCGGCGCGGTGCGCGCGATCTCGGTGACCTTCCTGAACCCGGTGGTCGCGATCGTCGGGGGCGCGCTGTACCTGGGCGAAGCGATCACGCCGGCGGTGGTCGGCGGCACTGCGGTCGTGTTGTTCGGCACCGCGCTCAGCCTGGGGCTGATCGGAACGGCACGCGCCGCGCCGGCCGGTTCGGCGTAAGCGCGTTGCCGCTTCTCGCCGCCCCCACACTGCCGGGCACTCGAGTTGCTCCACCGCGCGATGCGTGATCCCAGGCACATGGAACGCGCCTGCGATCCGGCGGCCGCTTGCGGCCCGTTGCTGCCGTTCGTCGTTTCACCGCATGCGGTCGCTCCGACTCGAAAACGTGCTGCACGGGGCCGACGACGGGGTGGCCGACTGCGTTCAGCCAAATTCTTATTCACTCCGTCGGCCACCCCGCCGTCGGCCCGGGCGGTGGTACGCCAAGAACGCTGTTCGTGCGCAGACCGGCGCATGTATTCGGGGGCAAAGCGCGCCGGCGGTGCCGGCAAAGCCGACAAGGGGGTGGCCGACGGAGCGAATAAGAATTTGGCTGAGCGTAGTCGGCCACCCCCTTGCCGGCTTTGCCTCAGCGGCCTCGAAACGCAGCGAAGAACAGCGGCCGTTCCGATAGTCAGCAACGGGCCGAAAGGCGCCAGAAGAAAATGCGTCTTCACAACCCGCCGGAGCCGCCGATGTCCAGACGCACCCTTCTTCTCGCAGCGCTGTCGGGCATGGCGCTGGCCGGCTGCGCCGGGCTGGCGGGGCTGGATGCACCCAGGGTCATGCTCGCCGGCGTCGAATCGCTGCCCGGCGAGGGCCTGGAAGTGCGGCTCGCCGTCAAGCTGCGCGTGCAGAACCCCAACGACCAGCCGATCGACTTCGACGGCGTCGCGCTCGATCTGACGGTGCGCGGCATGGCCCTGGCCAGCGGCGTCAGCGACGCGCGCGGCACCGTGCCGCGATTCGGCGAGACGGTGATCACGGTGCCGGTGACCGTCTCGGCCTTCGCACTCGCGCGCCAGGCCTACAGCCTGGCCACCGGCGACCGCAGCAAGATCGATTTCGCCGCTTCCGGCAAGCTCGCCGGCACCGGCTTCGGCAGCGTGCGCTTCAGCAGCCGCGGCGAGTTCGACCTGCCGGCCGCGCTGGCCGCACCGGCGGCGCCGGCCTCGCGGCCCTGAGCGCGGGCTCGATCGCAAGACCCGGCGATCCGTCCGGCGATCCGTCCGGCAGCCCGCCGGCCGATTCGTCGACAGGCCCGCTCGGCGACCCGTGCGCCGATGCGTCCGTGCAGGCGCGCAGATCGGCGCGCACCGGCATCGCTACACTGCGCGCCCGCATGGACGAGCTGCCGCAACCCCGATCGAATGCCGTGCGCAGCTTCGTGCGCCGCGCCGGCCGCATCGGCCCGGGCCAGCAGCGCGCGCTCGACCAACTCGGCCCGCGCTTCGTGCTGCCCTTCACCGGCGCGCCGCTCGATGCACAGGCCGTCTTCGGCCGGTGCGCGCCGCTGGTGCTGGAGATCGGCTTCGGCATGGGCGACGCGACCGCGCAGGTCGCCGCCGCACAGCCCGACACCGACTTCATCGGCATCGAGGTCCATCCGCCCGGCGTCGGCGCGCTGCTCAAGCGCATCGGCGAGGCCGGGCTGGGCAACCTGCGCATCGTGCAGCACGACGCGGTCGAGGTGCTGAACCGGATGATCGCGCCCGCTTCGCTGGCCGGCGTGCACCTGTGGTTCCCCGATCCGTGGCCGAAGAAGCGGCACCACAAGCGCCGGCTGGTGCAGCCCGGCTTCGCCGCGCTGCTCGCCGCGCGCATCGCACCGGGCGGGTATCTGCACGCCGCCACCGACTGGCAGGACTATGCCGAACAGATGCTCGCGGTGCTGTCGGCCGAGCCGCTGCTGGCCAACACCGCGCCGGGCTTCGCGCCGCGGCCGCCGCGGCGGCCGCTGACCAAGTTCGAGCAGCGCGGCCTCAAGCTCGGCCACGGCGTGTGGGACCTGCTGTTCACCCGGGTCTGAGCATCGGCCGCGCCGGCTGTGTCGGCCGCGCCGGCCGCGTCGTTCGCGTCAGTCGCGCCAATCGACCCAGCCGCCCCAGGCGCTCAGCAGCACGATCAGCCCGAAGCCGATGCGGTACCAGGCGAAGGGCACGAAGTCGTGCGTCGCGATGTAGCGCAGCAGCCAGCGCACGCAGGCCCACGCACTGAGGAACGAGAACAGCAGCCCGACGCCGAACAGCGGCAGGTCGGCGGCGCTGAGCAGCGCGCGCTCCTTCAGCAGGCTGTAGGCGCCGGCGCCGATCAGCGTCGGGATCGCCAGGTAGAAGCTGAACTCGGTGGCCGCCTGGCGCGACAGCCCGAACAGCATCGCGCCGATGATCGTCGCGCCCGAGCGGCTGGTGCCCGGCACCATCGCCAGGCATTGCGCCACGCCGACCTTGAGCGCATCGGCGGCGCTCATCGCATCGACGCTGTGCACGCGCACCGCGGCCGCCGGCCGGCGCTCGGCCCACAGGATGATCAGGCCGCCGGCGATGAAGGTCGAGGCCACCACCAGCGGCGTGAACAGGTGCGCCTTGATCGCCTTGCCGAACAGCAGCCCCAGCACCACCGCCGGCACGAAGGCGATCAGCACGTTGCGCACGAAGGCGCGCGCCTGCGCGCTGCGGCCGAAATCGCGCGCGGTGGCCTGCAGCCGCTGCCAGTACACCAGGATCACCGCGAAGATCGCGCCGGTCTGGATCGCGATCTCGAAGACCTTGATCTTGTCGCCGGTAAAGTCCAGCAGCGAGCCCGCCAGGATCAGGTGGCCGGTGGACGAGATCGGCAGGAACTCGGTCAGCCCTTCGACCACGCCCATGATCGCGGCCTTGGCCAGCAGCGGCATCTCCAACTCGGGCGTCCTTTCGGCGGCGGTGCCGCGCGCAAAGCGGCGGATGATACGGGCGCCCCGGGCCGTGCCGCGCGCTCATCGATCCCCGCGCTGCGCCTGCATGCGCGGGTGCAATCGCCCGCACCGCCGTCGGCCCGCCGCGCCTGCACGCACGGGGGGCGCGCTGCGGGCCCTCTGCTAGCATTGCTGACCCTTCGGTCATTAACCGATGCCGCCGCCCGCTCCTGCCCCACTCCCGAGCGCCACGAGCGCCACGAACGCCACGAACGCCACGGCCACCACGAGCGCCCCGGCGCGCCGCCGGCGCAAGGCCGCGCGCCCGCAGGAGCTGCAGCAGGCGGCGCTCGAGCTGTTCGTCGAAAAGGGCTACGCCGCCACGCGCGCCGAAGAGGTGGCCGCGCGCGCCGGCGTGTCCAAGGGCACGCTGTACCTGTACTTCCCCAGCAAGGAAGAACTGTTCAAGGCGGTGCTGCGGCACAACCTGGCGGCACTGATCGCCGAAGGCCAGCAGCGCGCCGACCGCTTCGACGGCAGCAGCGCCGAACTGCTGCGCCGGCTGCTGCACGGCTGGTGGGCGCGCGTGGGCAGCACCGCCGCGGGCGGCATCTTCAAGGTGATCGTCGCCGAGGTGCGCAACTTCCCCGAGCTGGCGCAGTTCTACCAGCAGGAGGTGCAGATGCCTGCGCGCCGGCTGATCGGCGGCACGCTGCAGCGCGGCATCCGCCGCGGCGAGTTCCGCCCGGTGCCGGTGGCCGAAACCGCGCTGGCGCTGATCGCGCCGATGCTGTTCCTCGCGCTGCACCGGCACTCGGTGGGCGCCTGCGCCGCGCCGCAAGAGCGCCTGGACGCGTGCGCACTGCTCGACGCGCAGCTCGACCTGGTGCTCCACGGCCTGCTGCAGCCCGACCGCGCCGCACCGGTGCGGCCGCGCCCGGCGCCGGCCCGTCCGCCGCGCCGCCGCGCCGGGGGCACGCGCGCGCCCGCCCCATGAAGCGCTGGCACCGGGCACTGATCGGCGCAGCCGTGGTCGTGCTGCTGGCCGCGGGCATCGGCCGCACGCTGCTTGCGCGCCGCGCCGAGCAGGCGCGCCTGGCGGCGCCGGGCGCGGCCGCGGCCGCACTCGAACTGGCGCCGGGCGACGTCGTCATCGTGCGCACGCACGAGCTGGTGCGCCGCCTCGAAGTCTCGGGCAACCTGGTCGCGGTCAACAGCGCCTTCGTCAAGGCGCGCGTCGCGGCCGAGGTCAAGAGCGTGGCGGTGCGCGAAGGCGACAGCGTCAGGCCGGGCCAGGTGCTGGCGCAGCTCGACCCGACCGAGTTCGACTGGAAGCTGCGCCAGGCCGAGCAGCAGGCGCGCAGCGCGCAGGCGCAGCTCGAGATCGCGCAGCGCACGCTGCAGAACAACCGCTCGCTGGTGCAGCAGGGCTTCATCTCGGCCACCGCGCTGGAGACCGCGGTGTCCACCGAGGCCGGCGCACAGGCCACGCTGCAGGCGGCGCTGGCCGGCGTGGAGCTGGCGCGCAAGGCCCGCGCCGATGCGACCGTGACCGCGCCGATCGCCGGCCAGGTCGCGCAGCGGCTGGTGCAGCCGGGCGAGCGCGTGCCGGTCGATGCCCGGCTGCTGGAGATCGTCGACCTGAGCCGGATCGAGCTGCAAGCGGCGATCCCGCCCGAAGAAGCCGGGCTGCTGCACGTCGGCGCTGCCGCGTCGCTGCAGATCGACGGCATCGACGCGCCGGTCGCGGCGCGCGTGGCGCGCATCAACCCGAGCGCCCAGCCGGGCTCGCGTAGCGTGATCGCCTACCTCGAGCTGCAGCCCCACCCGGCGCTGCGCCAGGGCCTGTTCGCGCGCGGCACGATCGAGCTCGACCGCCGGCGCGCGCTGGCGCTGCCGCCCAGCGCGCTGCGCAACGACCAGGCCCAGCCCTACGTGCTGCGCATCGAAGACCGGCGCGTCGTGCAGCGGGTGCCGCAGCTGGGCAGCCGCGGCACCGATGCGGCCGAGCCCGGCAGCCTGCTGGTCGAGGTGCTCGGCGGTCTGGCCGATGGCGACCGCGTGCTCGCCGGCAACCTGGGCGCGGTGCGCGACGGCACGGCCGTGCGCCCGGTGCAAGACAGCCTGCGCGCACCCGCATCGGCCGCGGGCCGCTGAACGCCGGCCATGTGGTTCACCCGCGTCGCGATCGGCAACCCGGTGCTGGCCGCGATGGTGATGATCGCCTTCGTGGTGCTCGGCCTGTTCTCGTACAACCGGCTGAAGGTCGACCAGTTCCCGAACATCGACTTCCCGACGGTGGTGGTGCAGATCGACTACCCGGGCGCGTCGCCCGAGATCGTCGAGACCGAGGTCACGCGCAAGATCGAGGAGGCGGTCAACACGATCGCCGGCATCAACCAGCTGTACTCGCGCTCCTACGAGGGCAGCTCGGTCGTGATCGTGCAGTTCGACCTGACGATGGACGGCCGGCGCGCCGCCGACGACGTGCGCGAGAAGGTCGCGGCGATCCGCCCGCAGCTGCGCGACGAGGTCAAGGAGGCGCGGGTCACGCGCTTCGATCCGGCCAGCCGGCCGATCTTCACGCTGGCGCTGACTGCGCCCGACGGCTCGCGCAGCCAGCAGGAGCTGACCACCTTCGCGGACCAGGTGGTGAAGAAGCGGCTCGAGAACGTGCGCGGCGTCGGCGCGGTCACGCTGGTGGGCGGGCGCAAGCGCGAGATCAACCTGTACCTGCGGCCGGCCGCGCTCGAAGCCTTCGGCGTCGGCGCCGACCAGGTGCTCGCCGCCGTGCGCACCGACAACCAGGAGCTGCCCGCGGGCACGCTGCGCACCGCCGAGTCGGAGCACATGCTGAAGGTCGATGCGCGCATCCGCGAGCCGGCCGATTTCCGCGAGATCATCGTCGCGCGCAAGGCCGGCGCGCCGGTGCGCCTGGGCCAGCTCGCCGACGTCGTCGACGGCCCCGAGGAGCTCGAGAACCTGGCGCTGTACAACGGCCGGCGCACGCTCGTGCTCGACGTGCAGAAGTCGCAGGGCGAGAACACGATCGAGGTGGTCGACGGCCTGACCCGCGTGGTCGCGCAGCTGCGCGCGCAGCTGCCGCCGGGCATGGCGCTGGACGTGGTGCGCGACAACTCGCTGCCGATCCGCATGGCGGTGAAGAACGTGCAGCGCACGCTGTTCGAGGGCGCGCTGCTGACGATCGGCATCGTGTTCCTGTTCCTGAATTCGTGGCGATCGACGGTGATCACCGGCCTCGCGCTGCCGATCGCGCTGATCGGCACCTTCGGCGTGATGGACCTGTTCGGCTTCTCGATCAACATGGTCACGCTGATGGCGCTGTCGATCTGCGTCGGGCTGCTGATCGACGACGCGATCGTCGTGCGCGAGAACATCGTGCGCCACCTGCAGATGGGCAAGAGCCCGCGCGACGCGGCGCTCGACGGCACGCAGGAGATCGGCCTGGCGGTGCTGGCCACCACGCTGTCGATCGTCGCCGTGTTCCTGCCGATCGGCTTCATGGGCGGCATCGTCGGCAAGTTCTTCCACGAGTTCGGCATCACGATCGTCAGCGCGGTGCTGATCAGCATGTTCGTCAGCTTCACGCTCGACCCGATGCTGTCGAGCGTGTGGCACGACCCGGCGATCGACGCCGAGGGCGCAGCGGCGGGGCCGAAGAGCCTGTACGACCGCACGATCGGCCGGCTCACCGGCGCGGTCGACCGCTTCGCCGCGCGGCTCGGCCACGGCTACGAGGCGATCCTCGGCTGGTCGCTGCGGCACAGGCTCGCGACCGCCGCCGTCGCCGCCTCGACGCTGGCGGCCAGCTTCGCGCTGCTGCCGCTGGTGGGCACCGAGTTCGTGCCCAAGGCCGACTACTCCGAGACCTTCGTCAACTTCTACACCCCGGTGGGCACCTCGCTCGAGCTCACCGAAGCCAAGGCGCAGCAGGTCGAGCGCATCCTGCGCGAGAAGCCCGAGGTGCTGTACACGCTCGCGACGATCAACACCGGCCAGGCGCAGGGCCGCAACCAGGTGCAGATCTTCGTGCGGCTGGTCGACCGCAGCCGGCGCCGGCTCAGCGTCGACCAGATGTCGGTGCCGCTGCGCGCGCGCCTGGCGGCGGTGCCCGGCATCACGGTCACCCAGGTCGGCCTGCTCGACGTGGTCGGCGCACAAAAGCCGATCCAGCTGTCGATCCAGGGCGCCGACCTGCGCGAGCTGCAGCGCCTGACCGCGCAACTGATGCCCCGCCTCGCGGCGATCCCCGGGCTGGTGGACCTGGACACGAGCGCCAAGCCCGACAAGCCGGCGGTGGCGATCGAAGTCAAGCGCGACGCCGCGTCCGACGCCGGCCTGTCGGTGGGCGCGATCACCAGCCTGCTGCGCACGCTGGTGGCCGGGCAGACGCTGGGCACCTGGCGCGCCGCGGACGACCAGAACTACGACCTCAAGCTGCGCCTGCCGCCCGACGCGCGCGCCGGCGCGGCCGACATCGAGCGCCTGGGCGTGACGGTGGGCTTCAACCCCGACGGCAGCGCGCGCATCGTGCGGCTGTCGCAGGTGGTGCAGGCCAGGCCCTCGAGCGGCGCCAGCCAGATCAACCGTCGCGACCTGAACCGCGAGGTCGAGATCACCGCCAACGTGTCGGGCCGCGCATCGGGCGAAGTCGCGGCCGACATCCGGCGCGTGCTCGAGGCGAGCGCGATGCCGCCGGGCTACGGCTTTCGCTTCGGCGGCTCGACCAAGGACATGCAGGAGAGCTTCGCCTATGCGGTGCAGGCGCTGGCGCTGGGGGTGGTGTTCATCTACATGATCCTCGGCAGCCAGTTCCGCAGCTTCGTGCAGCCGCTGGCGCTGATGAGCTCGCTGCCGCTGACGCTGATCGGCGTGGTGCTGGCGCTGCTGCTGTTCGGCTCGACGCTGAACATGTTCTCGATCATCGGCATCGTGATGCTGATGGGGCTGGTGACCAAGAACGCGATCCTGCTGATCGACTTCGCGATCCGCATGCGTGCCGAAGGCATGGATCGCGACGCGGCGCTGCTGCAGGCCGCGCACGTGCGGCTGCGGCCGATCCTGATGACCACGCTGGCGATGGTCTTCGGCATGCTGCCGCTGGCGCTGGCCATGACCGAGGGCTCCGAGCAGCGCGCACCGATGGGCCAGGCGGTGATCGGCGGCGTGATCACCTCGTCGCTGCTGACGCTGGTGGTGGTGCCGGTGATCTATTGCTGGCTCGACGACCTGGCGCAGTGGGCCGGGCGGCTGCGGCGGCGCCCGTCAGGCGGGGTACAGGCCGGTGCCTAGAATTCGTGCATTGCCTGTCACTGAGGATCGGACCGCCGCCATGAACGTCGAGCAGATGCGCTTCAACATGATCGAGCAGCAGATCCGCCCGTGGGACGTGCTCGACCCGCAGGTGCTGGCGCTGCTGGCGCAGGTGCGGCGCGAGGACTTCGTGCCCGAGGCCTGCCGCACCCTGGCTTTCGTCGACATGGAGCTGCCGCTGCCCGAGGGGCAATGCATGCTCGCGCCGAAGGTCGAGGCCCGCATGCTGCAGGAGCTGCAGCTGCGGCCCTCGGATTCGGTGCTCGAGATCGGCGCCGGCTCGGGCTACATGGCGGCGCTGCTCGCGCACAAGGCGCTGCGCGTCATCAGCCTGGAGATCCGCCCGGTGTTGGCGCGGCTGGCGGCGGCCAACCTCGAGCGCGCGGCCGTCGGCACTGCCGGGGTGCGCTGCGCCGACGGCGCCGCCGGGCTGCCCACCGAGGCGCCCTTCGACGCGATCGTGCTGTCGGGTTCGGTGGCCGATGTGCCGCGGCACCTGCTCGAGCAGCTGACGATCGGCGGCCGCCTGATGGCGATCGTCGGCACCGGGCCGGTGATGCGCGCGCGGCTGTACACCCGCGCCGGCGAGGCCGAATGGTCGCAGGCCGACCTGTTCGACACGGTCGCACCCCGGCTCGACGGCTTTGCCGAGCACCCTCGCTTCGTGTTCTGACGCGCAGCACGCCCGAGAACCGAAGATGGCCCCTGTGCGCCGGCCGTACCGCACCCTGCTGTTGTCCACCCTGTTCGCACTGGCCGCGGCCGGGGGCGCGCGCGCGCAGAGCGTCTACGAGATGTACGACATCGCGCGCCGCTACGACGCCGTCTACCTCGCCGCCCAGGCGCAGGCCGAAGCCGCCGAGTACAAGGCAGCGCAGGCCGAAGGGCTGGCGCTGCCGTCGCTGGGCTATACCGGCCGCGCGGTGTCGACCCAGGTCGATCTGCCGCACAACCGCTCGGGCGACAACAACGCCTGGCAGAACTCGCTGAACGGCCGCTACCCGCTGTTCAACCGCGCCAACGACGCGACGATCGCGCAGGCACGGCAGGTGCTGGCCGCATCGAAGGCCGAGCTCGAGACGGCCGAGCAGGACCTGATCATCCGCGTCACGCAGGCCTACTTCGACGTGCTCGCCGCCAAGGACACGGTGCAGCTGACGCGCGTGCAGAAGACCGCGATCCTCGAGCAGCTGGCATCGGCCAAGCGCAACTTCGAGGTCGGCACCGCGACGATCACCGACACGCGCGAAGCCCAGGCCAAGGCCGATCTGGCGACCGCGCAGGAGATCGCCGCCGACATCGACCTGCGCAACAAGCGCATCGCGCTGGGCACGCTGGTCGGGCGGCGCGACATCGAGCCCTGGCCGCTGGCCGTGCCGGTGCAGCTGCCGACGATCCTGCCGCGCAACGTCGAGGAGTGGGTCAACGGCGCCGACGCCACCCACCCGCAGGTGCTGCGCGCGCGCGCCGCGCTCGAGGCCGCCCGGCTCGAGATCGACAAGAGCCGTGCCGGCCAGCTGCCCACCGTGGACGCGGTGGCGTCGCTGGCCGCCAACTACGCATCCGGCAATTCGAACGCAATCGTGCCCGGCACCACGCGCATCGGCTCGATCGGCGTCGAGCTGAACTGGCCGCTGTACACCGGCGGCATCGTACAGAACAAGATCAAGGAATCGATCGCGCTCGAGGACCGCTCGCGCAACGACTACGACAACGTGCGCCGCACCGTCGCGCAGAACACGCGCGTGGCCTTCTTCAGCGTGCAGTCGGGCGAGGCGCTGGTCAAGGCGCTGGAGGCGGCCGAGGCGTCGAGCAAGCTGTCGCTCGAGGCGACGCAGCTCGGCTACAAGGTCGGCGTGCGCGTGAACATCGACGTGCTGAACGCGCAGACGCAGCTGTTCCAGACGCAGCGCGACCTGTTCAAGTCGCGCTACGACGTGCTGGTCGGCAGCCTGCGGCTGCGCCAAGCCGCGGGCCAGCTGGCACCGGCCGACCTGAGCGCGCTCAATCGCCTGGTGGCGCCCGCGCCGCAGTAGGGCCATCGCCGTGCCCGTGCGCGGCGTTCGGCGACCTGCCGCGCCCGTGCGCGGCGGCGGTCGTCAGGCCGCACCCGCAGGCGGCGGCGGGTGGTCCATGATGTCCAGGATGGCCGCGGCCATGCGCGCGGCCGCGCCGCGATGCGCGCCGGCAAAGGCCAGCGCGCGCTGGCGCCAGGCAGCATGCGCGCCGTGGCATGCCGACGGGTGCGCGCTGCGGCCGGCGGCTTCGCCCCCCGCCTCGCCCCCCGCCTCGCGACCCACTTCCGATCCGCCTTGCGTTGCCGCGTCGCCCGCCAGCGCCACCGCCTGCGCCACGCCCTCGTCCAGATCGGCTACCCGCATCGCCGCGCCGGCGGCCAGCGCCAGTTCGGCCGCCTGCGCGAAGTTGAAGGTGTGCGGCCCCATCACGACCGGGCAGCCGCAGGCGGCCGCCTCGATCAGGTTCTGCCCGCCCAGAGGCTCGAAGCTGCCGCCGAGCAGGGCGACATCGGCACTCCCGTAGTACAGCGCCATCTCGCCCATCGAATCGCCGAGCCACACGTCGGCTGCGGCCGCGTCGGCGGGCGGATCGGCCGTCCATTCGCTGCGCCGGCGCAAGGCCAGGCCCGCCTGGCGCACCAGTTCGGCGACGGCGTCGAAGCGCTGCGGGTGGCGCGGCACCAGCAGCAGCAGCGGCCGCGGCACCGCCAGCCGGCACCAGGCCTGCAGCAGCGTCGCCTCTTCGCCGTCGCGCGTGCTCGCCGCCATCACCACCGGGCGGCCCAGCGCCGCGCGCCACGCCCGGCCGCGCGCCACCAGCGCCGGCGGCGGCTCGAGGTCGAACTTCAGGTTGCCGCAGACCTCGACCCGCGCCCCGCCGGCTGCGCGCAGGCGCACGGCGTCGGCCTCGGTCTGCGCCAGCCCCAGCGCCACCCGCCGCGCCGCCGGCCGCATCAGCGCGCGCAGCCGCAGGCCGCGCGCCAGGCTGCGCTCGCTCAGCCGCGCATTGGCCAGCACGATCGGCACCTGCTGCGCGGCCGCGGCGTGCAACAGGTTCGGCCAGATCTCGGTCTCCATCAGCACCCCGATCGCCGGGCGCTGCCGGTGCAGGAAGCGCCGCACCGCGCCGGGCGTGTCCCAGGGCAGCCAGCACTGGCGGTCGCCGTCGCGCAGCAGCGCGAGCCCCGCTTCGCGCCCGGTGGCGGTGCCGTGGGTCAGCAGCAGCCGCAGGCCCGGGCGCGCCCGGCGCAGCGCATCGACCAGCGGCGCCGCTGCGCGCGTCTCGCCCAGCGACACCGCGTGCAGCCACAGCGCACCGGGCTGCGGCGCCGGTTGCGCGTCGAAGCCGAGCCGCTCGCCGATCGCGACGCGGTAGCCGCGCTCGCGCCGGCCGCGCCACCACAGCCGCAACAGGTACAGCGGCGTCACCAGCCGCAGCAACAGCGAATAGCCGGCGCGCGCCAGGGCTTCGCGCATCGGATGCTCAGCGGGCGGCCGGCAACGCAGCGCCGCGGGCAGTTGCCGTCAATGGGCCGCCGCTTCGATCTGCGCGTCGGGCTTCACCTGGCGCAGTGCCGCCATGAACTGCGCCTGGATGCGATCGAGCGCCGCCTGCGTCTGGCCTTCGAAGCGCAGCACCAGCACCGGCGTGGTGTTGGAGGCGCGCACCAGGCCGAAGCCGTCGGGGTACTCGGCGCGCAGGCCGTCGATCGTGACCAGCTCGGTGGCGCCGTCGAAGCGCGCGTGCGCGCGCAACTGCTCGACCACGCGGTGGTGCTCGCCTTCGGCGCAGGGCACGTTCAGCTCGGGCGTCGCGAAGCTCGCCGGCAGCGCATTCAGCACGGCGCTCGGGTCGGCATCACGCGACAGGATCTCGAGCAGCCGCGCCGCGGTGTAGGTGGCGTCGTCGAAGCCGTACCAGCGCTCGGCGAAGAAGATGTGGCCGCTCATCTCGCCGGCCAACGGCGCGCCGGTCTCGGCGAGCTTGGCCTTCATCAGCGAATGCCCGGTGCGCCACATCAGCGGCACGCCGCCGGCGCGGCGGATCCACGGCGCGAGCTGCTGCGTGCACTTCACGTCGTACAGGATCGTCGCGCCCGGGCAGCGCTGCAGCACGTCCTGCGCGAACAGCATCAGCTGGCGGTCAGGGTAGATGATGCGGCCGTCGCGGGTGACCACGCCGAGCCGGTCGCCGTCGCCGTCGAAGGCCAGGCCCAGCTCGGCGCCGGTGTCGCGCACGGTGCGGATCAACTCGGCCAGGTTCTCGGGCTTGCTCGGGTCGGGGTGGTGGTTCGGGAAGTTGCCGTCGACCTCGCTGTACAGCTCGGCCACCTCGTTGCCGAGCGCACGCAGCAGCGCCGGGGCCGACGCGCCGGCGATGCCGTTGCCGCAATCGACGACGATTCTCAGCGGCCGCGCCTGGCGGATGTCGCCGACGATGCGCGCCTGGTACTCGGCGCCCACGTCCATCGCTGCGCTGCGGCCCTGCGCGACGGTGTAGGCCTCGGCCTCGATCCGGCGGCGCAGGCCCTGGATGTCGGGGCCGTGGATCGCGCGGCCGGCGAGCACCATCTTGAAGCCGTTGTAGTCCTTCGGGTTGTGGCTGCCCGTGACCTGGACGCCGCTGCGGCAGCCGTGCGCGCCGCGCGTGGCGGCCACGTAGTACAGCATCGGCGTGGTCACCGCTCCCAGGTCGACGACATCGAGCCCGGTCGAGGCCAGCCCGCGGATCAGCGCCGCACTCAACGCCGGCCCCGACAGCCGGCCGTCGCGGCCCACGGCAACCGCGCGTTCGCCGGCGGCCACGGCCTCCGAGCCGAAGGCGCGGCCCAGGTGCTCGGCGAAGGCCTCGTCGATCGTCCGCCCGACGATGCCGCGGATGTCGTAGGCCTTGAAGACGGTGGGATCGACGTGCATGGGTGGCGGGCCTTCGGGAAAGTCGCGCGGATTGTAGGCAGCGGCTTCAGGGCGCCCGGCGCCGGGCGCAGGCCGCGCGCGGCACGGCGTGGCGGCAGCCGAGGCACAGGTCCGAAAACGGCCAGCCGGCAGCCGGAGGCTGCCTATGATCGGCACCATGACGCTCGGCGACGACGCTGCCTACCTGGCGCTGAAGACCCACGACGCCCGCTTCGACGGCCGGCTGTTCGTCGGCGTGCGCTCCACCGGCGTGTATTGCCGGCCGGTGTGCCGGGTGCGCACGCCGCTGCGCCGCAACTGCCGCTTCTTCGCCAACGCCGCGAGCGCCGAATCCGCCGGCTTCCGCCCCTGCCTGCGCTGCCGGCCCGAGCTGGCGCCGGGGTTGTCGCTGGCCGACTCCTCGGCCGTGCTGGCGCAGCAGGCGGCGCGCTGGATCGAACGCAGCGCGCGCAGCGGCGCCGACCTGCCCATGCCGGCGCTGGCCGCAAGGCTGGGCGTGACCGACCGCCACCTGCGCCGCATCTTCCGCAGCGAACACGGCGTGACGCCCATCGCCTACCTCGCGACGCAACGCCTGTTGCTGGCCAAGCAGTTGCTGACCGACACCGCGATGCCGGTCACGCAGGTGGCGCTGGCCAGCGGGCACGGCAGCGTGCGCCGCTTCAATGCCGCCTTCGCCGCGCAGTACCGGATGACGCCGAGCCAGTTGCGCACGCGCGCCAGCGTGGCCGGCAGCGCGACGCGCGCCGCTGCCGAGCCGCCGCTGCTGCGGCTGGCCTACCGGCCGCCTTACGACCACGCCGGCCTGCTGGGCTTCCTGGCGCTGCGGGCGCTGCCGCGCAGCGAGGCGGTCGACGGCCTGGAGCTGCGGCGCACGCTGCGCTGGCCGCTGGCGGCCGACACCCGCGAGCCGGCAGGCGCCGAGTTGCAAGGCTGGCTGCGATGCCGTTTCGTGCCCGAGCGCCACGAGCTGCATGTCACGCTGGCGCCGGCGCTGCTGCCGGCGGCCGGTGCGATCCTGCTGCAGCTGCGCTCGGCCTTCGACCTCGACGCCGACCCGGCGCTGATCGATCCGGTGCTGGCGACGCTGCCGGCCCCGCCCCGCCCCGGCTTGCGCCTGCCGGGCGCAATCGACGGCTTCGAGACCGCGGCGCGGATCGTGCTCGGCCAGCAGGTCACGGTGGCGGCCGCGCGCACGCTCGCCGGCCGCCTTGCCGCCGATCTGGGCGACGCGGTCGCGACGCCATGGAGCGGGATCGACCGCCTCTTCCCCGGCGCGGCTGCGATCGCCGCAGCCGACCCCCAGCGCATCGGCCGGCTCGGCATCGTGCGCCGGCGCGTGGCGGCGCTGCAAGCGCTGGCGCACGCGGTGGCCGAAGGCCGGATCGCGCTGCACCCGGCGGCGCCGCTGGAGCCCACATTGGCCGCCTTGCGCGCGCTGCCCGGCATCGGCGAATGGACCGCGCAGATGATCGCGATGCGCGTGCTGGGCTGGCCGGACGCCTTCCCCGCATCCGACCTGGGCGTGCTCTGCGCGCTCGGCACGCGCGACGCGGCCGCCGCTGCCGAACAGGCCGCGGCCTGGCGGCCGTGGCGCGCCTACGCGGTGCTGCGACTGTGGCAAACCCTGGAGACCCCGACATGAAGACCCTGGACCACGCCGCGCTGGTGGCGCAAGCACGGATCGACTCCCCGCTCGGGCCGCTCACCGCCGCCGCCACCACGCGCGGCGTCGCCGGCCTGTGGTTCGACGGCCAGCGGCACCACCCCGGCGCGCTGGCATTGCCGCTCGATCCGATGCAGCCGCACCTGGCGCAATTGCGCGCCGAACTGCAACAGTACTGGTCGGGGCCGTCGCACGAGCCGTTCCGGGTCGCGCTCGATCCGCACGGCACCGCCTTTCAGAAGGCCGTCTGGCGCGAGCTGCTGCGCATCGGCTGCGGCCGGCTGAGCAGCTACGGCGAACTGGCCGCAGTCGTGGGCAGGCCTGCGGCAGCGCGGGCCGTCGGCGCCGCGGTGGGCCGCAACCCGATCTCGATCGTCATCCCCTGCCACCGCGTGCTCGGCCGCGACGGCAGCCTGACCGGCTATGCCGGCGGGCTGGCGCGCAAGCAGGCGTTGCTGGCGCTCGAGCGGCAGCCGCCGCAGCAGCACCCGACTCCGGAAACAAGACGGCCGCCCCTGCGGGCGGCCGTCGCTTCAGGCATCAAGGCCTGATTCGATCACTTCTTCGGCTGCTGCATCTGCGCTTCGGTCTGCGGGATCTGGCCGGCCTTGTTGGCGGCTGCCGTCTCCTTCTTCACCTCGGCGCGGCTGCCGGACTTGGCATCCCTGACCGCCTTGTCGCCGGCCTCAGTGGCAGCACCACCACCGCTGGTGTCGGCGATCGCACCAGCCTTGTTGGCGGCCGCGGTCGACGACTTGCGCGCGTCACGGGTGGTGTCGCTCGTGGCAGCCTTGGCCTTCGGCGAGGTTTCGCCGGCAGCCGCAGCCGGCACGTTGCCGGCGCCGGTGCCGGGGATCTGGCCGGCCTTGTTGGCCTCGGCGGTTTCCTTCTTCACTTCGGCGCGCGTGGGCGACTGGGCCATCGCGGCCTGGGCACCGAACAGGGCCACAGCGGCCACGGCGAGCGAAGTCAGGGTCTTGTTCATGGTCGGATCTCCTTGGGTTGGACCATCTAGCTGAAAAAACAAATGCCTTGAGTGACATTCGACCGCGTCACGATCGCGATCCGACACTTCAAGTGCGCTGCACAGGGCACGGCGTAGGATGATAACGCCTAGGATCGATCCGGGTTGACAACGGCTGCGCGGGGTTCTGGCGCACGCAAGCAGGCGTTTCGCAGACGCAACACCCAGGCGCAAGCTGCCCGAGACGGCCGATAACGCCCACAGCGCGGCCCCACTCTACGACGGCACCAGTACCGCGGCGCCGTCGAAACGCCCGCAGCGCAGGTCGTCGAGCGCGCGGTTCGCCGCGTGCAGCGGGTACACGGTGGTGTGGGTGCGCAGGCCCACGCGCGGCGCCAGCCGCAGGAAGTCCAGCCCGTCCTGCCGCGTCAGGTTGGCCACCGACACCAGCTGGCGCTCGTGCCACAGCAGGCGGTACGGCAGCACCGGGATGTCGGACATGTGGATGCCGGCGCACACCACGCGGCCGCCCTTGCGCACCGCCTGCAACGCCTGCGGCACCAGCGCGCCCACCGGCGCGAAGATGATCGCGGCGTCCAGCAGCGCCGGTGGCGGCTCGTCGCTGCCGCCGGCCCAGGCCGCGCCCAGGCTGCGCGCGAAGGCCTGCGAGGCGGCATCCCCCGGCCGCGTGAACGCATACACCGTGCGCCCCTGCCACGCCGCCACCTGCGCCACCAGGTGCGCAGCGGCGCCGAAGCCGTACAGGCCGAGCCGTGGCGCGTCGCCGGCGATCACCAGCGAACGCCAGCCGATCAGGCCGGCGCACAGCAGCGGCGCGAGCGCGGTGTCGTCGCCCTCCTCGCCCAGCGGGAACGCATAGCGGGCGTCGGCGACCACCGCGGTCGCGTAGCCGCCGTCGCGCGTGAAGCCGGTGAACAGCGGCCGGTCGCACAGGTTCTCGTGGCCGCCGATGCAGTACGGGCAGGCGCCGCAGGTGTGGCCGAGCCAGGGCACGCCGACGCGCTCGCCGATGCGCAGCCCTTGCACGCCGGCGCCGAGCGCGTCGACGCGGCCGACGATCTCGTGCCCCGGGACGATCGGCAGCACTGCGCCGGGCAGCTCGCCGTCGACCACGTGCAGGTCGGTGCGGCACACGCCGCAGGCACCCACGCGCAGCCGGATCTCGCCGGGCCCCGGCAGCGGATCGGGCCGCTGCACCAGCCGCAGCGGGGCACCGTGCGCGTCGAGTTGCATCGCCTCCATCGTGCCTCCTGTCTTGGAGCCGGAGACGAAAAACGCGGCTCGTGGCCGCGTTCTTCTGGAATGTTTGGCGGAGTGGACGGGACTCGAACCCGCGACCCCCGGCGTGACAGGCCGGTATTCTAACCAACTGAACTACCACTCCGCGTCGACAGCCGCATCGCCGGAATCGCTTCCGCAAGCGCGGCCAAACTTGGCGTCCCCTAGGGGATTCGAACCCCTGTAATCACCGTGAAAGGGTGGTGTCCTAGGCCTCTAGACGAAGGGGACTGCAAACCAACTGATCCGCCCGTACTGCGCGCCGCGGGCCTTGGTGGAGGTAAGCGGGATCGAACCGCTGACCTCTTGCATGCCATGCAAGCGCTCTCCCAGCTGAGCTATACCCCCGAGGGTGCCGTGCGCCGTGCGAGCAAGCGCGCATTATATGCGCAAGCGCACGCCCGCCAGCCGCTGCAGCACCTGCTCGCGCGTGAAGCCCTCGAGCACCGCATCCAGCGACGGCGTCTGCACCCGCCCGCACACGAGCACGCGCACCGCCTGCGCGAGCTGCGGCATCTTCAGCCCGTGCTCGCCGAGCGTGCGCTTGATCGCAGCGGCGATCGCGCTGCGCTCCCATTCGACCTCGGCAAGCCGTTCGCGCAGCGCGACCAGCGCCGGCAGCACCGCGTCGCTCACATGCGCGGCCACCAGCCCGGGCGACGGCTGCACCGACACGAAATGCATGCCGATCCAGTCGGCCAGCTCGACCAGCGTCGCGCAGCGGTCCTTGTACAGCGCGCACAGGCGCGCCAGCCGCCCGTCGGCCGGCGCCGCGATGCCGCGTGAGGCCAGCCGCTCGGCCACCATCGGCGCCAGCATCGCATCGTCGGTGTGCTTCAGGTAGTGCGCGTTGACCCAGTCGAGCTTGGCCGCGTCCCACTGCGCCGCGTGGCGCGCCAGGTGGCTGCCGTCGAACCAGGCGACCAGCTGCGCGCGCGTGAACAGCTCGTCGTCGCCGTGGCTCCAGCCCAGCCGCGCCAGGTAGTTGACCATCGCGTCGGGCAGGTAGCCGTCGTCGTCGTACTGGGTGACGCTGACCGCGCCGTGGCGCTTGGACAGCTTGTCGCCGTCGGGGCCCAGGATCATCGGCACGTGGCCGTAGACCGGCAACTCGGCGCCGAGCGCACGCAGGATGTTGATCTGCCGCGGCGTGTTGTTCACGTGGTCGTCGCCGCGGATCACGTGCGTGATGCGCATGTCCCAGTCGTCGACGACCACGCAGAAGTTGTAGGTGGGCGTGCCCACGCCGCCCGGCTCGTGCGCATCGGCGCGCGCGATGACCAGGTCGTCGAGCTCCTGGTTGCGGATCGCGATCGGCCCCTTGACCAGGTCGTCCCAGCGGACCACGCCGTCGGCCGGGTTGCGAAAGCGCACCACCGGCTCCACGCCGGCCGGCGGCGCCGGCAGCCGCTTGCCCGGCTCGGGGCGCCAGCGCCCGTCGTAGCGCGGCTTCTCGCCGCGCGCGCGCTGGGCCTCGCGCATCGCGTCCAGCTCGGCCGGCGTGCACCAGCAGCGGTAGGCGGTGCCGGCGTCCAGCATCTGCGCGATCACCTCGCGGTAGCGGTCGATGCGCTGCATCTGGAAGTACGGGCCCTCGTCGCAGTCCAGCCCCAGCCACTGCATCGCGGCGATGATCTGGTCCACCGCTTCCTGGGTGGAGCGCGCGAGGTCGGTGTCCTCGATGCGCAGGATGAACTCGCCGCCGAAGTGGCGCGCGTAGGCCCAGTTGAACAGCGCGGTGCGCGCGGTGCCCAGGTGCAGGAAGCCGGTGGGCGACGGCGCGATCCGGGTGCGGACCTTTCGGGCTGGGTTCATGCCGGCTCCATTCCGCGCTGCAGGTCATCGATCAGGTCCTGCACGTCCTCGAGCCCCACCGCCAGCCGGATCAGCCCCTGGGTGATGCCGGCGGCCTGGCGCTGCGCCTCGCTCAGCCGGCTGTGGCTGGTGCTCGACGGGTGCGTGATCGTGGTCTTGGTGTCGCCGAGGTTGGCGGTGATCGAGCAGATCTGCGTGGCGTCGATCAGCGCGAAGGCGCGCCGGCGCGCCTCGTCCGCATCGGACGCGCGCAGCGCGAAGGACACCACCGCACCGCCCTGCCCGCCCTGCTGCGCCATCGCCAGCGCGTGCTGCGGATGCGAAGGCAGCGACGGGTGCCACACGCGCGCCACCTGCGGCTGCTGCTCGAGCCACTGCGCGACCTGCAGCGCGCGCGCGCTCTGCGCGCGCATGCGGATCGACAGCGTCTCCAGCCCCTTGAGCACCACCCAGGCGTTGAACGGCGACAGGCACATGCCGGCGCTGCGCATCACCGGCACGAGCTTGCCTTCGACCAGCGCCTTCGGGCCGCAGACCGCGCCGGCCATCACCCGCCCCTGGCCGTCGAGGTACTTGGTGCCCGAATGCATCACCAGGTCGGCGCCGAAGTTCACCGGCAGCTGCAGCGCCGGCGAGCAGAAGCAGTTGTCCACCACCAGCAAGGCGCGGCCGGCATGGGCGATGCCGGCCAGCGCCGCGATGTCGCTGACGGTGGTCAGCGGGTTGCTCGGCGTCTCGGCGAACAGCATCTTCGTGTTCGGCCGCATCGCGGCGCGCCACGCATCCGCATCTTCCTGCGGCACGAACGTGGTGTCGACGCCGAACTTCGCGAAGTCCTGGAACAGGCGGATCGTCGAGCCGAACACGCTTTGCGAGCAGACCACGTGGTCGCCGCGCTGCAGCAGCCCCATCACGAGGATCAGGATCGCCGCCATGCCGCTGGCGGTGGCGATGCAGGCCTCGGTGCCTTCCATCGCCGCCAGCCGGCGCTCGAACATCGCGACCGTCGGGTTGCTGAAGCGGCTGTAGACGAAGGCGTCTTCCTCGTTGGCGAAGCGCGCGGCGGCGGTCGCGCAGTCGGGGTGCACGAAGCTGCTGGTCAGGAACAGCGCCTCGGAGTTCTCGCCCCAGGGCGTGGCCGGCAGGCCTTCGCGCACCGCCAGCGTGTCGGTGCGCACGCCGGCCGGCAGCCGCTTGCGCGGGATGCCCTTGTATTCGTTCATCCGTTCGACTCCTGCGTGCCCTGCAATGCCAGCGGCGAGCGCCCGGCCGCGTCCTCGTCGGCCGGCTGCGCGCGGCGCTGCGCCTCGATCCGTGCGAAATCCTCGGCCGACACGTCGCCGGTGATGTAGCGGCCGTCGAAGCACGAGGCCTCCAGGCCGTCGAGCCTCGGGGCGAGCGCGCGCACCACGCGCTTCATCGCCTCGAGGTCCTGGTAGATCAGCGCATCGGCGCCGATGTAGGCGCGGATCTGCTCGATGCTGCGGTCGGCGGCGATCAGCTCGGCGCGCGTGGGCATGTCGATGCCGTAGACGTTGGGAAAGCGCACCGGCGGCGCCGCCGAGGCCATGTACACCTTCGCGGCGCCGGCCTCGCGCGCCATCTGCACGATCTCGCGGCTGGTGGTGCCGCGCACGATCGAATCGTCGACGAGCAGCACGCGCCGGCCCTTGAACTCGACGCCGATCGCGTTGAGCTTCTGGCGCACGCTGCGCTGGCGCACCGCCTGCCCCGGCATGATGAAGGTGCGGCCGACGTAGCGGTTCTTGACGAAGCCCTCGCGGTACGGGCGGCCGATCTTCTGCGCCAGCTGCATCGCGCTGGGACGGCTCGATTCGGGGATCGGGATCACGACGTCGATCGCGCTGGGCGGCATCGTCGAGATCACGCGCTGCGCCAGCGTCTCGCCCATGTTCAGCCGCGCCTGGTAGACCGAGATGCCGTCCATCACCGAATCGGGCCGCGCCAGGTACACGTACTCGAACAGGCAGGGGTTCAGGCTCGGCGCGTCGGCGCACTGCTGCGCGTGCAGCCGGCCGTCGAGCTCGACCCAGATCGCCTCGCCCGGCGCCACGTCGCGCTGCAGCCGCCGGCCGGTGCCCTCGAGCGCGACCGATTCGCTGGCGACCATGAACTCGACGCCGCCGTCGCCCTGCTGCGTGCCGAAGGCCAGCGGCCGGATGCCGAAGGGGTCGCGGAAGGCGAGCAGGCCGTGGCCGGCGATCAGCGCGACCGCCGCATACGAGCCCCTGACGCGGCGGTGCACGCCGGCCACCGCGCGGAACACCGCCTGCGGCGTCAACGGAGCGTCGCCGGCGCTGCGCCCCAGCTCGTGCGCGAGCACGTTGATCAGCACCTCGCTGTCGCTGTCGGTGTTGATGTGGCGGCGGTCGACGGCGAACAGCTCGCGCCGCAGCGCCTGCGCATTGGTCAGGTTGCCGTTGTGCACCAGCACGATGCCGAAGGGCGCGTTCACGTAGAAGGGCTGCGCCTCCTCGTCGTTGTAGGCATTGCCGGCCGTCGGGTAGCGCACCTGGCCCAGGCCCACCTGGCCCGGCAGCGAACGCATGTTGCGCGTGCGGAACACGTCGCGCACCATGCCGCGCGCCTTGTGCATGAAGCACTTCGTGCCCTGCATCGTCACGATGCCGGCCGCATCCTGCCCGCGGTGCTGCAGCAGCAGCAGCGCGTCATACAGCAGCTGGTTCACCGGCGAAGCCGAGATCGCACCGACGATGCCGCACATGGCTTGCTCCCTTCGTTGGCGCCGGCTCAGGGCCTGCGAAGAAATCGGGACCCCACGCGGGTGCGATTCATGTCTTCACAGGCTCTCAGGCCGGCAGGTGCCGCGCGAGGTCCTGCGGCAGCAGCGGCTTCAGGCCCTGCAGCGCGTCGTGCAACCACTGTGCGCCGCGCGATGCATGCCAGTCGGGCGAGGTGGCGGCCGGGCTCAGCGCCACCGCGGCGGCTACCGCCAGCAGCAGCACCAGGCCGCGCAGCAGGCCGAAGGCGCCGCCGAGCAGCCGGTCGGTGCCCTTCAGCGGCGTGGCGCTGACCAGCAGGCGCAGCACGCGCGACGCCAGGCCGCAGCCGATCAGCACGACGAGGAACGCTGCGCCGAAGGCCGCCGCCGCGTTCAGGCTCGAGCCCGGCTCGCCCACCGGCAGCCGCGGCGCCCATTGCGGCGCAAGCCACTGCGCACCGAACCAGGCGACGACCCAGCCGGCCAGGGCCAGCACCTCGAGCAGCAGGCCGCGCCACAAGCCGAAGACGGTGGACAGCAGCAGCAGCGCCAGCAGGCCCAGGTCGATCCAGCCGAGGTTGCCCATCACAGCGCCAGGATGTTGGCCTGCAGCCCGGCCGACTTGATGCGCGCGGCGGCCCTCTCGGCCTCGTCGCGCGTGGCGAAAGGCCCGACGCGCACGCGGGTGCGGCTGCCGCCTTCGGTCTCGATCACCTGGGTGTAGGTCTTCAGGCCGAGCTTCTCGACCTTCTGCCGCGCTTGGCGCAACGACGCCGGGTCGGTGTAGGCGCCGGCCTGCACGACGAAGCGCGCCGCCTTGGGTTCGTCGGCGGCAGCCGCATCGCTGGCCTGCGGCGCGGCGGCAGCGACCGGCTTGCCTTCGAGCAGATCCTGCGCACGCCTGGCGTCGCGGCTCAACGCTTCGGCCGGCGCAGGTGCCGGCGCCCGCGCCGCTGCGGGCGCCGCGCGCGAGGCTGCGGCTGCCGGCCGATCCACCGCTGCCGGCCGATCGACCGCTGCCGGCAGCGCTGCCGCTGCCGGTGCCGACGGTGCGGCAACCGCAGGGGCCGAAGCCACCGCCACCGGTGGTTCGGGCACCGCAGACGCCGCGGCCGATGCCGGCGGCTGCGTCAGCGGCGGCACCGAATCCTTCGACGGGATTTCGATCGGGATATCGACGGCGATCGGCCGCGGCTGGGTCTCGAACACCAACGGGAAGCCGATGATGCCGATGCCCACCAGCACGGCCGCACCGATCAGCCGGCGGCGTGCGCGGATGCGCGCGGCCTGCACCGGCACTGCCTCGTCGGCGCCGCCGGCAGCGGGGTTGGATTCTTTGCGCTTGCTCAACGGTGGCTGGGATTCGACGGAGGGCGGCGGCGTCGGCACGGGGCATCGAGCCGGCCGCAGGCCCCGCCCGGCGGGTTCATCGCTGAGGATCTGCCGTGGGCCGGGCGGCTCAGCGGCCGCTGCGCCAGTGCGCGGTGCCTGCCTTCAGCACGCCGCCGACGGTGAGGAAGGAGCCGAAGACGACGATTCTATCAACCGGGTCTGCCGCAGCCAGTGCCGCAGCCAGCGCCTGCTCGGGGGACGGATGGCGGCTCGCCGCGACCGGCGCGGCGCCCGCCGCGCGGCGCAGCACGGCCTCGATCTCGGCAGCGCCGGCCGCGCGCGGCAGCGGCAGATCGCACAGGTACCAGTGCTGCACCAGCGGCAGCAGGTGCCGCAGCATGCCGGCGATGTCCTTGTCGGCCATCGCGCCGAAGACGGCGTGGGTGCGCCGAGGCAAGCTCATCTGGTCGAGGTTGCGCGCCAGCACCGCCGCCGCCTGCGGGTTGTGGGCGACGTCGAGCACCAGCGCCGGCTGCCCCGGCACCACCTGGAAGCGGCCCGGCAGATCGACGCCCGCCAGCCCCTGCCGCACCGCCTGCGCGTTGACCGACAGGCGCGGGGCCAGTGCCTCCAGCACCGCAAGCACGCCGCTGGCGTTGAGCAGCTGGTTGGCGCCGCGCAGCGCCGGATGCGCCAGCCCATGCCAGCGCCGCTGCCGGCCGCGCCACGACCATTGCTGGCGGTCGCCGGTGAAGGAGAAATCGCGCCGGGCGAGCCACAGGTCGGCGCCGATCGCCGCCGCATGGGCCGGCACGCTGGCCGGCGGATCGGGGTCGGCCACCACCGCGGGCCGGCCGGCGCGCATGATGTGAGCCTTCTCACGGCCGATGCTGTCGCGGTCGGGACCGAGGATCGCGCAGTGGTCCAGGTCGATGCTGGTCAGCAGCGCGCAGTCGGCGTCGACCGCATTGACGGCGTCGAGCCGGCCGCCCAGGCCCACCTCGAGCACCACCAGGTCCAGCGGCGCTGCGGCCAGCGCCCGCAGGATCGCCAGCGTCGTGAACTCGAAATAGGTCAGCGCCACGCCCTGGCGCGCCTGCTCCACCGCGGCGAAGTGCGGCAGCAGCGCCGCCGCATCGATGGGCCGGCCGTCGACCCGGCAGCGTTCCTCGAAGCGGATCAGGTGCGGGCTGCCGTACAGGCCGACGCGCCAGCCGGCGGCGCGCATGATCGACTCCAGCATCGCGCAGCTCGAGCCCTTGCCGTTGGTGCCGCCGACGCTGACCACCACGGCGTCGAATCGCAGGCCGAGCCGCCGGCGCACCGCCTGCACCCGCTCCAGCGTCGGCTCGGGCGCCGGCGGGTGCACGCGCTCGCAATGGGCGAGCCAGTCATCGAGTGTGGAGGGGGTCATGTGCGATGCGCGCCGATCGGCACGGGCGGGCACGCGCGGCCCGCCTGCGCCGATCGATCACCGGAATCATGGTCGCGCGCCGCCGCGCGGCGCGCACCGGCCTTCAGGCCACCGCGTCGGCGCTCTGGCGCTGCAGCATCGCCAGCGTGCGCGCGATCACCGGGCGCAGCTGGCGGCGGTCGATGATCATGTCGATCGCGCCCTTGTCGAGCAGGAACTCGCTGCGCTGGAAGCCTTCGGGCAGCTTCTCGCGCACCGTGTTTTCGATCACCCGCGGGCCGGCAAAGCCGACCAGCGCCTTCGGCTCGGCGATCACCAGGTCGCCGACGAAAGCGAAGCTGGCCGACACGCCGCCCATCGTCGGGTCGGTCAGCACGCTGACGTAGGGCAGCCGCGCCTTGGCCAGGTGCGTCAGCGCGGCGTTGGTCTTGGCCATCTGCAGCAGGCTGAGCAGGCCTTCCTGCATGCGCGCGCCGCCGGTGGCGGCGAAGCTGACGAAGGGCACCTTCTGCTCGACCGCCGCGTGCACGCCGCGAACGAAGCGCTCGCCGACCACCGAGCCCATCGAGCCGCCCATGAAGTCGAACTCGAAGCAGGCCGCGACCACCGGCACGCTCATCACCGCGCCGCCCACGACCACCAGCGCGTCGGTTTCGCCGGTGTCTTCGAGCGCGGCCTTCAGCCGCTGCGGGTACTTCTTGCTGTCCTTGAACTTCAGCGCGTCGACCGGCAGCACCTCCTGGCCGATCTCCCAGCGGCCCTCGGGGTCGAGGAAGCGGTCCAGCCGTGCACGCGCACCGATGCGGTGGTGGTGGTCGCACTTCGGGCAGACGTTGAGGTTGCCCTCCAGGTCGGTCTTGTACAGCACCGTGTCGCACGACGGGCATTTGGACCACAGACCCTCCGGCACCGTGCGGCGCTCGGTGGGGTCGTTCTGCTGGATCTTGGGCGGCAGCAGCTTTTCGAGCCAGCTCATGCGCGCACTCCTTCGTTCATGGCATCCAAGGCGCGGCGGATGCCGGCGATGAACGCCTGCCCCGCCGCGGCCACATTCTCGCGCGGCTCGGTTTCGAGAACCTGAACGAGCCGCGTGCCGATCACGACCGCGTCGGCAGCCTCGGCCACCGCGCAGGCGCTGGCGGCGTCGCGGATGCCGAAACCCACGCCCACCGGCACCGACACGTGCCGGCGGATGCGCGGCAGCATCCGCGCGACGCCGGCGGTGTCCAGGTGGCCGGCGCCGGTCACGCCCTTCAGCGACACGTAGTACACGTAGCCGCTGGCGAGCCGGCCGACCTCCTGCATACGCGCGTCGGTCGAGGTCGGCGCGAGCAGGAAGATCGGGTCGAGCGCCTGCGCACGCAACTGCGCGGCAAAGGCGCCGCACTCCTCGGGCGGGTAGTCGACCACCAGCACGCCGTCGACGCCCGCCTGCGCCGTCGCTGCGGCGAAGGCGCCGCTGCCGTGCTTCTGGTCGTAGCGCTCCACTGGATTGGCGTAGCCCATCAGCACGATCGGCGTCTTGGCATCCGTCTCGCGGAACTCGCGCACCGCCGCCAGCACCTGCGCCATGCCGATGCCGCGCGCCAGCGCCCGCTCGGCGGCCTTCTGGATCACCGGGCCGTCGGCCATCGGGTCGGAGAAGGGCACGCCCAGCTCGATGATGTCGGCACCGCCCGCAGCCAGGCCGTGCATGATCTGCGGCGTCGCGTCGGCGTAGGGGTCGCCGACGGTGATGTACGGGATCAGCGCCTTGCGCCCGCGCGCGCGCAGCGCCGCGAAGGTGGCGGCGATGCGGCTCATCGCGCGAGCTCCACGCGCCGGCCGCCGGCGTCGGGGCGGCATGAGGGCCGGCAGAAGAACTCGGCACCCGACAGGTCGGCCACGGTGCCGATGTCCTTGTCGCCGCGCCCCGACAGGTTGACCAGCAGGTGCTGGCCGGCCGGCAGCGCCGGCGCGATCTTCATCGCATGGGCCACCGCATGGCTGGACTCCAGCGCGGGGATGATGCCCTCGGTGCGGCACAGGCGGTGGAAGGCGGCCAGCGCCTCGTCGTCGGTGACCGTCACGTACTCGGCGCGGCCGATGTCGTGCAGGTACGCGTGCTCGGGGCCGACGCCCGGATAGTCCAGCCCGGCCGACACCGAGTGCGTCTCGAGGATCTGGCCATCGTCGTCCTGCAGCAGGTAGGTGCGGTTGCCGTGCAGCACGCCGGGCGAGCCGGCGCTGATCGACGCCGCATGCCGGCCGGTGGACAGGCCCAGCCCCGCCGCCTCGACCCCGATCAGGCGCACGCCTTCATGCGCGATGTACGGATAGAAGATGCCCATCGCGTTGCTGCCGCCGCCCACGCAGGCGATCACCGCGTCGGGCTGGCGGCCGGTCATCGCCGGCATCTGCTCGACGCATTCGTCGCCGATCACGCGCTGGAAGTCGCGCACCATCTCCGGGTACGGCGCCGGGCCGGCGACGGTGCCGATGATGTAGAAGGTGTTCTCGACGTTCGTCACCCAGTCGCGCAGCGCCTCGTTGAGCGCGTCCTTCAGCGTGCGGCTGCCCGACTCCACCGGCACCACGGTGGCGCCCAGCAGGTGCATGCGGTAGACGTTCGGGCTCTGGCGCTTCATGTCCTCGGCGCCCATGTAGACCACGCACTCCAGGCCGTAGCGCGCGCAGATCGTGGCGGTGGCCACGCCGTGCTGGCCGGCGCCGGTCTCGGCGATCACCCGCGGCTTGCCCATGCGCCGCGCCAGCAGCGCCTGGCCGATCGTGTTGTTGATCTTGTGCGCGCCGGTGTGGTTGAGGTCTTCGCGCTTGAGGAAGATCTGCGCGCCGCCGAGCTCGCGGCTCAGGCGCGCGGCGTGGTATACGGGGCTGGGGCGGCCGACGAAATGCGCGAGTTCATTGCGGAACTCGGCCTGAAAGGCGGCGTCGCCGCGGCACTGCGCATAGGCGGCCTGCAACTCGTCGAGCGCGTGGTGCAGCGTCTCGGCGACGAAGCTGCCGCCGTAGGGCCCGAAATGCCCGCGCGCATCGGGCATCGAATAGTTCAACATGGAAAAAGAGTCCTTCTACTGGTCGGCGGCGTCGGCGGCGAGGGCATCGCCCTCGCGCACCGCGTCGCAGAACCGGCGCATCAGCGCGGCATCCTTGATGCCTTTGGCACGCTCGACGCCGGAGCTCACGTCAACGGCCCAGGGCCGCACGCGCCGCATCCCATCGATCACGTTGGCAGCATTCAACCCACCAGACAAAACGACCGGAAGGGGAACGCCGCGAGGAACGAGTGACCAATCGAAGGCCTTTCCGCCGCCGCCGTAGCCCTCGACATGAGCGTCGAGCAGCAGCGCGGATGCGCCGGCGAAACGGGCGGCGAAGTCTAACAAATCGAAACCGGCGGCCATGCGCGCGGCGCGCAGGTAGGGCCGGCCCGGCGCCGCGCACTGCGCCGGGGTCTCGTCCCCGTGGAACTGCAGCAGTGCCTGCGGCACGGCCTGCAGCGCGGCGGCCGCCTCGGCGGGCGTCGCGTTGACCAGCAGCAGCACCGGCGTGACGAAGGGCGGCAGCCGGCGCGCCAGTTCGGCCGCGCGCGCCGCGCTGACCGCACGCGGGCTGCGCGCATACAGCACGAAGCCGATCGCATCAGCGCCCGCCTGCACCGCCGCCTCCACGTCGGACGCGCGCGTCAAGCCGCAGATCTTGATGCGCGTGCGGCTCACCGCGGCCCCCGTTCAGGGCAGCCAGTCGTGGGCCGGGGTGCGCTCGGGCAGGGCATGGCGGCGATCGTAGTACGGCCCGAGGAAGTACAGCCCGTCGGGCGCGAAGGTCGGCGCCGCCGCCTCGCGCGAGCGTGCGGCCAGCACCTCGGCCACCCAGCCCGGCGGCCGCCGGCCCGTGCCCACCGCGACCAGGCAGCCCATCAGGTTGCGCACCATGTGGTGCAGGAAGGCGTCGGCGTCGAAGTCGAAGCGCCAGTACACGCCGCGCTGGCGGACCTCCAGCGCGCGCAGCGTGCGCACCGGCGTGGCCGCCTGGCACTCGGCCGCGCGGAACGAGCTGAAGTCGTGCTCGCCGAGCAGCAGCGCGGCGGCGGCGCGCATCGCGTCGCCGTCGAGCGGGCGAAAGCTCCAGCCGCAGGCTCCCTGCTCGATCGCCGGGCGTACCGGCGATTCCAGCAGCAGGTACGCGTAGCGCCGGCCGAGCGCCGAGCGGCGCGCATCGAACCCGCTGTCGACCGGCACGCACCACTGCAGCGCGATGTCGCGCTCCAGGTACCGGTTGGTGCCGCGCACCCAGGCGAAGGCGTCGCGCACCACCGGCGCATCGAGGTGCACCACCTGGTTCAGCGCATGCACGCCGGCATCGGTGCGGCCCGCGCACACGGTGCGCAGCGGCTGCGCCGCAAAGGCGGCCAGTGCCGCCTCGAGCCGGTCCTGCACGGTGCGGCCGTGCGGCTGCGACTGCCAGCCCTGGTAGGCGCCGCCGCGGTAGGCGACGCCGAGCGCCAGGCGCTGCGCGGGCTGGTCAGGCATCGGCTGATTGTGCGGCAGCCCGAAACGCGACCGGCGGCCGCAGCCGCCGGTGGATCAGCCGTACGCTGCCGTCCTCAGCCGAGGCGCGCCAGCATGCCCTGCGCCCGGCTGCGGACGGCGCCTTCGCCGGCCTGCGCGATCACTTCCTCGAGCAGGTCGCGCGCGCCTTCCATGTCGCCGATCTGGCGGAACTCCTCGGCCAGCTCGAGCTTGCGCGCCAGCGGGTCGGTGTCGGCACTGTCCAGATCCAGCGCCGGCAGCGAAGCGCCGAAGTCGTCGTCGGCCGCGCGCTTCGCCGCAGCCGGCACGGCCGCGGTGTCGAGCGACAGGTCGCCCAGGTCGAAATCGAGCGACTCCAGCGCCGGCGCCGGCTTCGGCGCTGCACCCGCAGCCGTCGGCAGCGACGGCGCCAGGGGCGCGTCCAGCGGCAGGTCCAGCGCGGGCGTGCCGGCGTCGGCGATCGCCGCGCCGGTGGTGAAGGGCTGGGTCGCTTCGAGGGTGCTCGGCCGCGGCTCGGGCGTCGGCCTGGCGCCCAGGTCGAGGTCCAGGTCGATGCCGCTGTCGAGGTCGAGCTTGCCCGGCTCCGTGATCAGCGGCTGCGGCGGCTTGGGCATCACCGACTGCGGCATCGTCGTCGCGTCCAGATGCTCGACCATACGGCCGCCTTCGCGAACGATCAGGTCGGGCTGGCCGCCCGGCGCATACAGCGGGTTGTCGGGGTCGATCTGCCGGCCGAGCTCCTGCGCCTTGTGCCATTCGTCGCTGTCGGCGCCCGCCAGCGCGAACAATTGGCCCGCCTGCAGCTCGTAGCCCTTGGTGTCGCGCCGCTTCGCATACACCTCGAGCAGCTTCACCCGGATCGCGAGGCGGTCGGGGGTGGCGCGCATCGCCTCCTTCAGGATCTCCTCGGCCTGCAGGTCGCGGCCGTAGGCCAGATACACGTCGGCCTCGGCCACCGGGTCGACGTCGCCGATCGCGTCGAGCTGGCTCAGCGAATAGCTCATCGACGACGCCGACGACTGCACGCTGGGCGAATCGTGCGTGTCCACGCGCTGGCCGCCGCTGGCACCGAAGAACGAGTCGGGCTGCAGCCGGCTCTCGAGGAAGGTGGTCTCGCGCTCGCCCTTGCGCATCCGCCCGCGCAGCCGATAGGCGCCCAGGCCGGCGATCAGCGCGACCAGAAGCCCCGCGCCAGGCAGCACCAGCGGGTTGTCGAGCAGCGAGTCGACGATGCCCGGCTCCGCCGGCGCCTTCGCGGTGGCCCCCGGCGGCACGGCTGCTGCTGCCGCCGCCGATGCCGCATCCGCCGGCACGGGCGCCGAGGCCGCAGCCGCCGCCACCACCGCCGGCTCCGATGCGGCCGCTGCGGCCACAGCGGGCGCCGCGGCGGCCGCCGCACTGGCCGCCGGCGCCGATGCCGTCGCGGCGGCGGCCTGCAGTTGCTTGAGCTCTTCGACGTTGCGCGACAGCTCGGCCACACGGGTGGCCGCATCCTTCTTCTCGGCGTCCTTCGCGGCCGCCGCTTCCGGTGCGGCGGCCTTGACTTCGCCCTGGCTGAGCTGCAGCTTGTCCGGCGATGCGGCCGCGGCCTGCTTGGCGTCGTGCACCTCGGCCTGCACGCTGCCCTTGGCGACGCGCGCCGACGCTTCGGCCGGCACCGGCGCGACCCCGCCGGCGAGCTGCCGCCGGTAGTTGGCGAAATCGGCGCTCTGCGCGTGGATCACCTCGCGCGCCTGCGCCTGGCTGATCTGCTGCGCGGCTTCCGCCGAGGGCACGCTCAACACTTCACCGGCCTTGAGCCGGTTCATGTTCTGGCCGATGAAGGCTTCCGGGTTGCCCCTGAACAGCGCGACGAGCATCTGGTCCAGCGACACATTCGGCTGCCGGGTGCGCTCGGCGATGCGGCTCAGCGAGTCGCCCTGCCGCACCTTGTACGTGCCCGCGCCCGCGCCGGCTGGCGCCGCCGCCTGGGGCGCAGCCGGCGGTGCGGCGGGCGGCGCCGCGGGCCGCGCCTCGGCGGCCTTCGGCGCCGGCGCCTGTGCCGGCGCGGCTGCGTGGCGCTCGGGCGCTCGCGCAACCGGCGGCACCGCCTGGGCAGGCGCTGCGGCCTGGGCCGGCGCTGCCGAGCGCGGCGCTGCGGCCCGCGGCGCGGCCGAGATCTGCGGCGCGACGGCCGGCGGCGCCTCGGCGATGCGGGTCGCGCTCGGCGGATCCAGCAGCAGCGTGTACTCGCGCACCAGCTTGCCGCCGCTCCAGTTCATGTCGAGGATCACGTCGACGAACGGCTCCTGCACCGCGCGCGTGCTGGTGATCCGGATCACCGATCGGCCGTCGGGGCCGCGCACCAGCTGCAGCTGCGCGCCCGGCAGCGCCGAGTTGTATTCGACGCCCGCGGCGCGGTAGGCCTCGGGCGACGCTACGCGCAGCAGCAGCGTCGATGCCTCTTCGGGCGTCAGGTTGGTGACGTCGATCTCGGCGCGCAGCGGCTCGCCGAGTGCCGAATGCACGGTCAGCCGCCCCAGCCCGAGCGCGCGCGCATCCAGGCCCCACAGGCATGCGGTGGCAACGGCGAGCCCGCTCAGCGCGAACCGCCCGGCATTGAATCTGCGGTGTTTCAAGGCGTCTCCCCATTTCGAGCCGCGGAACCGGGTCCGCAGGCCTCAGATCGGCCGCCGCCGGCCCGATCTGAAGCGCAGCCGGCTGCCCGGCCATGCTGGCTGAATCACAACCGCGACAAGGATATAGGCTGGCAAGCTCGCGTTTCGCCTGATGTTCCCGGCGGAACTGCGCCGAATCGGCCCTTTGTCGCAGCTTGTGGGCCCGCGGCAACGCGCGCCAAACCGGGATCAGGCTTGCAGCAGGATGCGCAGCATCCGCCGCAGCGGCTCGGCCGCCCCCCACAGCAGCTGGTCGCCGACGGTGAAGGCGCCCAGGTATTCGGGCCCCATCGCCAGCTTGCGGATGCGCCCGACCGGGATGTTCATCGTGCCGGTCACCGCCACCGGCGTCAGATCGCGCATCGTCGCCTCGCGGTTGTTGGGCACCACCTGCACCCAGTCGTTGTCGGCGGCGATCATCGCCTCGATGTCGGCCACCGGCACGTCCTGCCTGAGCTTGAAAGTCAGCGCCTGACTGTGGCAGCGCATCGCGCCGATGCGTACACAGAAGCCGTCCACCGGCACCGCCGGCGTGCCGAAGCCTTCGCCCTGGCCGAGGATCTTGTTGGTCTCGGCCATGCCTTTCCATTCCTCGCGCGACACGCCCCAGCCGGGCTCGTCGCGGCCCTTGCCGGCGCCCAGGTCCTTGTCGATCCACGGGATCAGCGAGCCGCCCAGCGGCACGCCGAAGTTGGCGGTCTCCTCGGCCGACATCGCGCGCTGGCGCTTGATGACCTCGCGGTCGATCTCCAGGATCGCGCTCTTCGGGTCGTCGAGCAGCGCGCGCACCTCGGCGTTGAGCGTGCCGTACTGCCGGAGCAGTTCGCGCATGTGTTGCGCGCCGCCGCCGCTGGCGGCCTGGTAGGTCTGGGTGCTCATCCACTCGACCAGACCGGCCTTGAACAGCGCGCCCACGCCCATCAGCATGCAGCTGACGGTGCAGTTGCCGCCGATCCAGTTGCGCCCGCCCTTGGCCAGCGCGTTCTGGATCACCGGCAGGTTCACGGGGTCGAGGATGATGACCGCGTCGTCGCGCATGCGCAGCGCCGACGCGGCGTCGATCCAGTGCCCCTTCCAGCCGGCGGCGCGCAGCTTCGGGAACACTTCTTGGGTGTAGTCGCCGCCCTGGGCCGTGAGCACGATGTCGCAGCGCGCGAGCGCGCCCACGTCGTGCGCGTCGAGCAGCTTCGTCTCGTTCTTGGCGAAGCCGGCGATCGACGCCGGCAGCGCGCCGCCGGCGTTGCTGGTCGAGAAGAACAGCGGCTCGATGTGGGCGAAATCGTCCTCGGCCGCCATGCGCTCCATCAGCACGGAGCCGACCATGCCGCGCCAGCCGACGATGCCTACGAGTGCCTGTGCCATGTGTGTCTTGCCTTTCCGAAAGAACTCCGGACCCCCCGCGTCGCCCCCGGTTCGCATCGCCGGGGGTCCAGGGTTCAGGGCGAGACGATCCGAGCGTGCTGTTTCAGCGCTTGGTAATGGTTTTGCCGGTGAGCGCCGCGACCACGGCGTCGCCCATCGCGCGCGTGCCGACCTTGTGCGTGCCTTCGCTCCAGATGTCGCCGGTGCGCAGGCCCGCGGCGAGCACGGCCTTGACCGCCGACTCGATGCGGTCGGCAGCCTCGGGCTGGTCAAGCGAGAAACGAAGCATCATGGCAGCGGACAGGATTGTAGCCAGCGGGTTTGCAACACCCTGACCGGCGATGTCCGGTGCGCTGCCGTGGCTGGGCTCGTACAGCCCCTTGTTGCGCTGGTCGAGCGAGGCGCTGGGCAGCATGCCGATCGAGCCGGTCAGCATCGCCGCCTCGTCGGACAGGATGTCGCCGAACAAATTGCCGGTGACGATCACGTCGAAGGCCTTGGGCGCGCGCACCAGCTGCATCGCCGCGTTGTCGACGTACAGGTGCTCGAGCTGCACGTCCGGATACTGCGCGTGCACCTCGGTGACCACGTCCTTCCAGAACTGGAAGGTCTCGAGCACGTTGGCCTTGTCGACGCTGGTGACCTTTCGGCCGCGCCGGCGTGCCGCCTGGAAGGCGATATGGGCGATGCGCTCGATCTCCGGACGGCTGTAGCGCATCGTGTCGAAGGCTTCGTCGGTGCCGGGGAAGTGGCCGTCGACGGCGGTGCGCCGGCCGCGCGGCTGGCCGAAGTAGATGTCGCCGGTGAGCTCGCGGATGATCAGGATGTCCAGCCCCGCCACCAGTTCGGGCTTCAGGCTCGACGCCTGGGTCAGCTGCTCGTAGCAGATCGCCGGGCGGAAGTTGGCGAACAGCCCCAGGTGCTTGCGCAGGCCGAGGATCGCCTGCTCGGGCCGCAACGCGCGCTCGAGCCGGTCGTACTTCCAGTCGCCGACGGCGCCGAACAGCACCGCGTCGGCCGCCTGCGCGAGCTTCAGCGTCGCATCGGGCAGCGGGTGGCCGTGGGCGTCGTAGGCGGCGCCGCCGACCGGGGCCGTCTCGGCCTCGAACTTCAGGTCGAGCGCGTGCAGCACCTTCACGGCCTCGGCCATGATCTCGGGGCCGATGCCGTCGCCGGGCAGGATCGCGATCTTCATCTGGTGGAGCTTGCAGGGTTCAGGCCGGGTTGCGGTGCGCGAGCCAGGGCATCTTCGCCAGGCGCTCGGCCTCGAAGGCACGGATCTTGTCGGCGTGGCGCAGCGTCAGGCCGATGTCGTCGTAGCCGTTGAGCAGGCAGTACTTGCGGAACGGCTCCACGTCGAACGCGATCTCGCTGCCGTCGGGCCTGACGACCACCTGCCGCGGCAGATCGACGGTGAGCGCATAGCCGGGGAAAGCGGCCACCTCGTCGAACAGGCGCGCGACCTGGGTCTCGGCCAGCACCACCGGCAGCAGGCCGTTCTTGAAGCAGTTGTTGAAGAAGATGTCGGCGTAGCTCGGCGCGATCAGTGCGCGAAAGCCGTACTGCTGCAGCGCCCACGGCGCGTGCTCGCGGCTCGAGCCGCAGCCGAAGTTCTTGCGCGCCAGCAGGATCGACGCGCCCGCATAGCGCGGCTGGTTCAGCACGAAATCCGGGTTCGGCCGGCGCGTGGCCGGGTCCATGCCGGGCTCGCCGCGGTCGAGGTAGCGCCATTCGTCGAACAGGTTCGGGCCGAAGCCCGAGCGGTGGATCGACTTCAGGAACTGCTTCGGGATGATCGCGTCGGTGTCGACGTTGTCGCGGTCCAGCGGGGCGACCAGCCCCTGGTGCACGGTGAAGGCTTCCATCGGCTACTTCTTCTTGGCGGCGTTCTCGATGCTGGAGCCGGCGTTGGAGATGTCCTTGCCCATGCCGGCGATGGTGTTGCAGCCGGCCAGCAGCCACAGTGCGGCCAGCGCGGCAATCCACAGTCTCATGCTTGCCTCCTTTCAGGCGACGCGGCGCACGTCGACGAAATGGCCGGCCAGCGCGGCGGCGGCGGCCATCGCCGGGCTCACCAGGTGGGTGCGGCCGCCGGTGCCCTGGCGCCCTTCGAAATTGCGGTTGCTGGTCGATGCGCAGCGCTCGCCCGGCTCGAGCCGGTCGGCGTTCATCGCCAGGCACATGCTGCAGCCGGGCTCGCGCCATTCGAATCCGGCCGCCTTGAAGACCTCGTGCAGGCCCTCGCGTTCGGCCTGCGCCTTTACCAGGCCGGAGCCCGGCACCACCATCGCCAGCTTGACGTTGGGGGCGATCCGGCCGCCCACCTTGCGCAGCACCGCCGCCGCCTCGCGCAGGTCTTCGATGCGGCTGTTGGTGCACGAGCCGATGAACACTTTGTCGATGTGGATGTCGGCGATCGCCTTGCCGGGCGCCAGGCCCATGTACGCCAGCGCGCGCTCGATCGCGCCGCGCCGGGCCGGATCCTTCTCCTTGTCGGGGTCGGGCACGCGCTGGTCGACCGCCAGCACCATCTCGGGGCTGGTGCCCCAGCTCACCTGCGGCGCGATCTGCGCTGCGTCGAGCTTGACGACGGCGTCGAAGTGCGCGCCCGGGTCGGAGTGCAGCGTGCGCCAGTACGCCACCGCCTGGTCCCATTCCGGCCCGGCGGGGGCGAAGGGGCGGCCCTTGACGTAGGCGATCGTCTTGTCGTCCACGGCCACCAGACCGGCGCGCGCGCCCGCCTCGATCGCCATGTTGCACACCGTCATCCGCCCTTCCATGCTCAACGCGCGGATCGCCGAGCCGGCGAACTCGATCGTGTAGCCGGTGCCGCCGGCGGTGCCGATCCGGCCGATGATGGCCAGCACGATGTCCTTGGCGGTGACGCCGCGCCCGAGCGTGCCCTCGACCTCGACGCGCATGTTCTTCGCCTTCTTGGCCAGCAGCGTCTGCGTGGCCAGCACGTGCTCGACCTCGCTGGTGCCGATGCCGTGCGCCAGTGCGCCGAAGGCGCCGTGGGTGCTGGTGTGGCTGTCGCCGCAGACCACCGTCATGCCCGGCAGCGTCGCGCCCTGCTCCGGCCCGATCACGTGCACGATGCCCTGGCGCTTGTCGAGAAACGGGAAGTACGCCGCCGCGCCGACGCTGCGGATGTTGGCGTCCAGCGTCATCACCTGCTGCTTGGAGGTGGGGTCGGCGATGCCGTCGTAGCCGCGCTCCCAGCCGGTGGTGGGCGTGTTGTGGTCGGCGGTGGCGACGATCGAACTCGTGCGCCACACCGGCCGCCCGGCCAGGCGCAGGCCCTCGAAGGCCTGCGGGCTGGTGACTTCGTGCACCAGGTGGCGGTCGATGTAGAGGACGGCGGTGCCGTCCTCTTCGGTATGGACGACATGGTCGTCCCACAGCTTGTCGTACAGGGTCCGGGCGGTCATGGTTCGAGGCTCCTCGAACCGGCGATTGTCGCGCAGTGCCCGCAGGCCCTCAGTCCGCAGTGGCTCTGCGCTCCAGGTCGGCCTTCAGCGGCGGCGGCAGCTGCAGCGCCGATGCCAGCGCATCCAGATAGGCGCGCTCCATCGTGCCGGTGGTGTCGCAGACGATCAGGCTGGCCAGATAGACCTCGGCCGCCTGATCCAGCCCGGCCACGCCGGCCGCGACCTCGGCCGGCTCCACCGGCCGGCGCAGTTCGGCGTCGACGCGCGCGCGCAGCGTCGCGTCGCCGTCGAGGCGGCGCACCTCGGCCTCGACCAACTCGCGCTCGCGATCGTCCAGGTGGCCATCGGCCTTGGCGGCGGCGATCATCGCGCGCAGCATCGCCCAACTGCGGTCTTCCTGCGCCGGCGGCGGCAGCGCGGCGAAAGCCGCGGGTGCGGCTGCCGGCGCGCCCCAGGCCGGCGCGGCGCCGGCCTGCCCCGCCTGCCCCGCCTGTTGCGCCTGCCAGTCGCGATACGCGTTCCAGGCCAGCGCACCCACCGCCGCGACGCTGCCGTACTTCAGCGCCTTGCCGCCGAGCTTGCGCGCACGCTTGCTGCCGAGCAACAGCGCGAGCGCGCCGCCTGCCGCAGCCCCGGTGGCGTACTTGCCCAGGTCGGTCTTGCCGGGCCCGGCATTGGCCGAGCGCAGGATCTGGTCCAGCAACGCTTGGATGTTCATCGAGCTTCCTCCGTCAGCCGCCACTGACCGGGCGGCCGCAACAAAGTTCCGCCGCAGCAGTCAACCCAGCGCCTTCACCACATCCGGCGGCGCCTGCACCAGTTCGATCAGCACGCCTTCGCCGCCCAGCGGGAACTCGTCGTTGCCCTTCGGGTGGATGAAGCAGATGTCGTGGCCGGCCGCGCCCTTGCGGATGCCGCCCGGCGCGAAGCGCACGCCGTGCGCGCTCATCCACTCGACCGCCCGCGGCAGGTCGTCCACCCACAGGCCCACGTGGTTCAGCGGCGTCGCGTGCACCGCCGGCTTCTTGTCGGGGTCGAGCGGCTGCATCAAGTCGACCTCGACCGCGTGCACGCCCTGCCCCAGCGCGCAGATGTCTTCGTCGACGTTCTCGCGCTCGCTGACGAAGCTGCTCTTCACCGCCAGGCCGAAGATGTCGACCCACAGCGCGCGCAGCCGCTGCTTGTCGGGGCCGCCGATCGCGATCTGCTGCACGCCCAGGATGCGGAAAGGCTTGTCGCTCATGGCCGCGCTCCTCAGGCGAAGGCGATGATCGGCTGGTCCACCGCCAGGCTCTCGCCCTTGGCGGCCAGCACCTCCCGGACCACGCCGTCCTGCGCCGCGGTCAGGATGTTCTCCATCTTCATCGCCTCGATCACGGCCAGGCGCTCGCCGGCCTGCACCGTCTGCCCGGGCTGCACCGCGATCTCGGTCAGCAGCCCCGGCATCGGCGACAGCAGGAACTTGCTGGTGTCGGCGGGCGGCTTGAAGGGCATCAGCCGCGCCAGCTCCGACGCGCGCTCGCTCATCACCATCGCGTCGATCACGCGGCCGTTGTGCGCGACCCGCAGCCACAGCCCGTGGCGCTCGACCTGCGCGGTGAAGGGCTTGCCGTTGCAGGTGCCCACCGCGCGGATGTCGCGGAAGCGCCAGCGGCTGGCGATCGCGTAGGTGCGCTCGCCCACCACCACGCGCATCGCGCCGTTGGCGTGCACCTGCACCGGCTGGTGGCGGTGGCGGCCGTCGGCCGCCTTGACCACGACGACGAAGCTGTCGCGGATGCGGATGCCGTGGCCCGGCAGCTGGCCGCTGATGCCGGCCGCGCGGTGGCGGTAGGCGCGGTTGGCGGCCGCCGCGATCGCGATCAGGAAATCCGGATCGTCGTGCGGCACGTCCTCGGCCCGGAAACCGTCCGCGTACTGCTCGGCGATGAAACCGGTGTTGAAGTCGCCGGCGACGAACTTCGGGTGCGCCAGCAGTGCGCTCTGGAACGGGATGTTGCTGGCCACGCCGCGGATCACGAAGCCGTTGAGCGCGTCGCGCATGCGCGCGATCGCGTCGTTGCGGTCCTGCCCGAGCACGATCAGCTTGGCGATCATCGAGTCGTAGTACATCGGGATCTCGCCGCCCTCGTACACGCCGGTGTCCACGCGCACGCCGACGGCGTCGTCCGGCAGCGGCTGCGCGGCCTCCATCGTCGTCGGCGGCGGCTCGTAGCGCACCAGCCGGCCGGTGGACGGCAGGAAGCCGCGGAACGGATCCTCGGCGTTGATCCGGCACTCGATCGCCCAGCCGCGGCGCTGCACCTGCGCCTGCGTGAAGCCCAGCGGCTCGCCGGCGGCCACGCGGATCATCTGCTCGACCAGGTCCAGCCCGGTGATGGACTCGGTGACCGGGTGCTCGACCTGCAGCCGGGTGTTCATCTCGAGGAAGTAGAAGCTCTGGTCGCGGCCGACGACGAACTCCACCGTGCCGGCGCTCTGGTACTTCACGGCCCTGGCCAGCGCCACCGCCTGCTCGCCCATCGCGCGGCGCGTGGCCTCGCTGATGAACGGCGACGGCGCCTCCTCGATCACCTTTTGGTGGCGGCGCTGGATCGAGCACTCGCGCTCCCACAGGTAGACCACGTTGCCGTGCGCGTCGCCCAGCACCTGGATCTCGATGTGGCGCGGGTGCTCGACGAACTTCTCGATGAACACGCGGTCGTCGCCGAAGCTCGAGCGCGCCTCGTTGCGGCAGGCCGAGAAGCCGTCGAAGGCCTCCTGGTCGTCGTAGGCCACGCGCAGCCCCTTGCCGCCGCCGCCGGCGCTGGCCTTGATCATCACCGGGTAGCCGATGTCGCGCGCGATCTGCACCGCGCGCTCGGGCGTCTCGATCACGTCGTTCCAGCCCGGGATGGTGTTGACCGCGGCCCCGAGCGCGAGCTTCTTCGACGCGATCTTGTCGCCCATCGCCGCGATGCTGGTGTGCTTCGGGCCGATGAACACGATGCCTGCTTCCTCCACCCGGCGCGCGAAGGCCTCGTTCTCCGACAGGAAGCCGTAGCCCGGGTGCACCGCCTGCGCGCCGGTGGCCTTGCAGGCTTCGATGATCCGGTCGGCGACCAGATAGCTGTCGCGGCTGGGCGCGGCGCCGATGGCCACCGCCTCGTCGGCCAGCCGCACGTGGCGCGCCTCCTTGTCGGCGTCGGAGTACACCGCCACCGTGGCGATGCCCATCTTCTGCGCCGTCTTGATGACGCGGCAGGCGATCTCGCCCCGATTGGCGATCAGGATCTTGCTAAACATGAAGGTGCTCCGTCGGGTCGAGACGGCCGACGCGCCGTTCAAGCGCAGGCCATGATGGTGCGAGGCTCCCGCGCGAACGCGGCAGCCGGGAGCGTGCCCCTGCGCGCGGGGCACGGATGCCGCGGGCGGCGGCGGGATGCGGGCCGGACATGCGGCGCCCCCCCCCTACAGCGGGATGTTCCCGTGCTTGCGCCACGGGTTGTCGAGCTTCTTGTCGCGCAGCATCGCCAGGCTGCGGCAGATGCGCTTGCGCGTCTCGTGCGGCTGGATCACGTCGTCGAGGAAGCCGCGCGCGCCGGCGACGAAGGGGTTGGCGAAGCGCTCCTTGTATTCGGCCTCGCGGCCGGCGAGCTTGGCCGGGTCGCCCTTGTCCTCGCGGAAGATGATCTCCACCGCGCCCTTGGCGCCCATCACCGCGATCTCGGCGTTCGGCCACGCGAAGTTGACGTCGCCGCGCAGGTGCTTGCTGCTCATCACGTCGTAGGCGCCGCCGTAGGCCTTGCGCGTGATCACCGTGACCTTGGGCACCGTGCATTCGGCGTAGGCATAGAGCAGCTTGGCGCCGTGCTTGATGATGCCGCCGTACTCCTGCGCGGTGCCGGGCATGAAGCCGGGTACGTCGACGAAGGTGACCACCGGGATGTTGAAGGCGTCGCAGAAGCGCACGAAGCGCGCCGCCTTGATGCTGCTCTTGATGTCCAGGCAGCCGGCCAGCACCATCGGATTGTTGGCGACGATGCCCACCGTCGAGCCTTCCATGCGGCCGAAGCCGATCACGATGTTCTTCGCGTGCTCGCGCTGCAGCTCGAAGAAGTCGCCGTCGTCGACCACCTTGTAGATCAGCTCGCGGATCTCGTAGGGCTGGTTCGGGTTCTCGGGCACCAGCGTGTCCAGCGACAGGTCCAGCCGCTCGGCGCTGTCGGCGCCGGGGCGCATCGGCGGCCGGTCGCGGTTGTTCAGCGGCAGGTAGTTGAAGAAGCGCCGCAGCATCAGGATCGCCTCGATGTCGTTGTCGAAGGCGAGATCGGCCACGCCGCTCTTGGTGGTGTGCGCGGCGGCGCCGCCCAGCTCCTCGGCGGTGACTTCCTCGTGGGTCACCGTCTTCACCACCTCGGGGCCGGTGACGAACATGTACGAGCTGTCCTGCACCATGAAGATGAAGTCGGTCATCGCCGGGCTGTACACCGCGCCGCCGGCGCAGGGCCCCATGATCAGGCTGATCTGCGGGATCACGCCGCTGGCCATCACGTTGCGCTGGAACACCTCGGCATAGCCGCCGAGCGACGCGACGCCCTCCTGGATGCGCGCGCCGCCCGAGTCGTTCAGGCCGATCACCGGCGCACCGACCTTCATCGCCTGGTCCATCACCTTGCAGATCTTCTCGGCGTGAGCCTCGCTCAACGCGCCGCCGAAGACGGTGAAGTCCTGGCTGAACACGAACACCAGGCGGCCGTTGATCATGCCGTAGCCGGTGACGACGCCGTCGCCCGGCACCTTGTTGCCGGCCATGCCGAAGTCGGCACAGCGGTGCTCGACGAACATGTCCCATTCCTCGAAGCTGCCTTCGTCGAGCAGCACTTCGAGCCGCTCGCGCGCAGTGAGCTTGCCCTTGGCATGCTGCGAATCGATGCGCTTGAGCCCGCCGCCCAGGCGCGCGGCGTCGCGCTTTTGTTCGAGCTGTTCGATGATGCTGTGCATGTCAGGCCTCTGGTCGGTAGTTCGGTGAAGCGGCCTCGCGGCCGCGGGTGTCGGTGGCAGTGCCGGCGAGCTGGACCGCCGCCTGCGCGATCGCGATGTGGCGCCGCCAGCCGCGGCCGTCGCCGGCGTCCAGGCGCTGCACGAAGGCCAGTCGCCGGGCCGCCCGCGCGAGTTCGGCGCGCACGGCAGCCGATTCCTGGGCCAGCACGGCGCGCAACCGCCCGGGCAGCGTGTCGCGCAGCGCCGGCGGCAGCGCGCGCAGCGCCCTGGCGCTGGAATGCAGGTAGGCCATCCAGTCGCGCGCCTGCGCCTGCGGCAGCGACATCGCGGCGAGCGGATCGTCCTCGAAATCGAGCGCCACCAGGCGGTCGCCCTGGCCGATGAAGTTGCGCGCGAAAGCCTGCCCCAGGTACTGGCCGGCGCGGTGCACCGCGAGCAGCATCTCGAGCCCTCGCTGCCACCATTGCAGAGCGCGCTCGTCGGCCGCGGCGAGCAACTGGTCGAGGCGCTGCCCTTCGCAGTGGCGCATCACGAAGAAACCGGGCTCGACATGCAGCACGGCGGGCACCGCGATGCCGGCCTGCGCCAGGGAGCGCAGCCGCTCGACCTCGTGCGCCTGGGTGCGCGCCGCCGAACGCGGCGGTGCGCTGCGCAGCGGCTTCAGCCCGGCCAGTGCCGCCACGGCCCACAGCAGCAGCCAGCGCCCCCAGCCGCCCGCGCGCTGCGCACCCTTGACGACGACATCGCCGGCGCTGGTGCCGCGCAGGCGCTCGACGCGCAGGCGCTGCCAGCCTTCGCTGGCGCGGATGCGCTGCAGATCCTGCGCGTTCATCGGCCCACCGCCGGCAACCGTCGCGGCCTCATGCGCCGGGGCCCTGCCATCCGAGATCCAGCCCCATGATCGCCAGCAGCCGCCGTGCAGCGACCGAGCCGAGCAGCTCGCCGGCCTCGACCCGCTCCAGCATCGACGGCAGCGCCGCGCGCACCGGCTCGCTGCGGCGGAAGGCCGCGCGCAGGCCGGCATCCACGCGCTCCCACATCCAGGCCTTGGCCTGCTGCCGCCGCCGCACCTGCCAGCGGCCGCTCGCCTGCTGCTGCGCGCGAAAGGCCTCGGCCGCCTGCCAGAATGCTTCCAGCCCCTGCCCACGCAGCGCGCTGAGCTGCAGCACCGGCGGCGGCGCATGATCGGCACCGGCGGCATGCTCGGGGTTGCCCTGGCGGCCGATCAGGCGCATGGCCGACGTGATCTGCGCACGCGCGCGCATCGCGGCATCGGGGTCGAGGTCGGCCTTGTTGATCGCGACCAGGTCGGCCAGCTCCATCACGCCCTTCTTGATCGCCTGCAGGTCGTCGCCCGCATTGGGCAGCTGCAGCAGCACGAACAGGTCGGTCATGCCGGCCACCGCGGTCTCGCTCTGGCCGACGCCGACGGTCTCGACGATCACGATGTCGTGGCCGGCGGCCTCGGCCACCAGCATCGCCTCGCGCGTCTTCTCGGCCACGCCGCCGAGCGTGCCCGACGACGGGCTCGGCCGGATGAAGGCCTGCTCCTGCGCGGACAAGCGCTCCATGCGCGTCTTGTCGCCGAGGATCGATCCGCCCGACACGCTGCTCGACGGGTCCACCGCCAGCACCGCCACGCGGTGGCCGCGCGCGATCAGCCACAGCCCCAGCGCCTCGATGAAGGTGCTCTTGCCTGCGCCCGGCACGCCGCTGATGCCGATGCGGTACGCACCGCCGGCATGCGGCAGCAGCGCGTCGAGCAGCGCATCGGCGCGCACGCGGTGGTCGGTGCGGGTGGACTCCAGCAGCGTGATCGCCTTGGCGATCGCGCGGCGCTGGCGCATGGGCACGTCACGGTCGAGCACGGCATCGCGCAGCGTGGCGTCTTCGGACAAGAGCGTGCTCATCACAGGATTTCGAAGGGCCGTCCGTCGGGCAGGCGATAGCGCGAGAAGTCGCGCACGTCCACGGTCATGATGCGAGCCACACCCGACTCGCTGGCAAGCCAGTACAGCGATGCGTCGGCCAGGTCCATCTCGGTGCGCGGCAGCTGCGTGTACTGCGTGATCCATTCGCACATGTGCGGCAGATCTTCGGCGTCGAAAGGAAACACCTGAACCGCCCCGGCCGCGATCCATTGCAGCAGCGCCACGCGCCAGCGCGGGCCCAGCAAATGACTGGCCTCGGTCACGCAGGGCCAGGTCGTCTGCACCATGAGCGGCGACGGGGCTTGCATCATCAGTCGCCGGAAATGCGCATGGAAGCGGTCCCCCCGGTGGAACAGAGCCACCATGGGGCCGGCATCGAGCAGGCAGGCCGTCAAGCGGGCTTCCTTGCGGCGGCCGCACGCTGCGCCAGATAGGCGGCGTATTCGTCCTGCTGCCGCTCGTATTCACCCCGCAGGCTGCGGCGCAAGGCCGCCTTGGCCGGGGGCAGCGCTTCGTCCGGCACGCCGTCGACGATGTCGTTGCGTGCCGCTTCTTCCATCACCTTCTGGTACAGCAGCGCGGGATCCTTGCGCCCCAGCGCGCGCTCCACCGCATCGATGATGAACTGCGATTTCGTCTTTCCCAGGCGCTTCGCTGCCGCGTCGAGCTCGCGCTCGAGCAGCGGATCCATGCGAACAGAAACAGCCATGGCCGACTCGTTGTATCGTGGTATTACAGTATGACTGTATGGCAGATGGCAAGCATCAGCCAAGCTGTTCGAAGAACGCTGGATCGACGTCGCAGACCACCCGCGGCTTCAGCCCGAGTTCGTACTTCTTGAACATCTCGAACAGCTTGACGCCGTCGACGAGTTCGATCGGCGCCGCACCGGGGCGTTCGGCCTCGACGCGCGCATTCGTGCTGAAGGCACTCGTCGTCAGGAAGATGCCCTTCTCCGCGCGTCCGTCCATGGCGCCGCGCAGATCGCGCACCTCCTTCGGCGGGACGGTCTGCTCCCACTTCTTGCACTGGAACACGACGTTGAAGCTGACCAGGTCGTTCACCCACAGCACGCCCACGCCATCCACGCCGCCATCGTTCGACCGGCCGGTGATCTGCACCCGCTCGAAGCCGGCCTCCCTGAGCAGCCTCATGCAGACTTGCTCGAACCCCTTCGACGACAAGGCACGGACCACGCGCAGGAACAACTCGAGCGCGGCGTCCTGGTCCGACTGCGGCGTGTCGGCCGGTGTGTCGTCCAGGGCCGCCGCTGTCGTTGTTGCCCCATCGCCCTGCTGGCGAAGGTCGGCGTGGCGCTTGACCTGTTGCAAGAACAGTTGACGCGACGCCGCCGCATCGAGTCGGGTATCACGTCCCAGAGGAGTCAGCGACCAGACGCCGCGTTTTCCGGAGTCGATCAGCCCGCCCCAGACCAGGTATTGCCGCGCCCAGTGCACCTGGTTGTAGAAGCGGCTCTGTCCTGACTTCAACGCGGCATTGAGCAACTCGCTCGGCACGCGCTCGGTCTGCGCGATGCGATCCACCGCTTCGCGAGGCGAGGCCGAGCCGCCCAGGTCGCGCAGTGCATCGAGCAACGGCCCGAACCAGCGGACGAACTCCGCCTGGCCGGTGCGCGCCGCCTGAGTGATGCTCTTGCTCACTGCATGGCCCGGATCTGATCCAGCACGTCCTTCGCACTGGCCGGGATCGGCGTGCCCGGACCGTAGATGCCCTTGACGCCCGCGGCGTACAGCGCGTCGTAGTCCTGCCGCGGCACCACGCCGCCGACGAACACGACGATGTCGCCGCCGCCCTGCGCCTTCAGCGCTTCGATGATCGCCGGCACCAGCGTCTTGTGGCCGGCGGCCAGCGTGCTCACGCCCACCGCATGCACGTCGTTCTCGATCGCGTGGCGCGCGCATTCCTCGGGCGTCTGGAACAGCGGGCCGATGTCGACGTCGAAGCCCAGGTCGGCGAAGGCGGTGGCCACCACCTTGGCGCCGCGGTCGTGGCCGTCCTGGCCGAGCTTGGCGATCATCACGCGCGGGCGTCGGCCCTGCTCTTCGGCGAAGGCGTCGATCTCGGCCTTCAGCTTGTTCCAGCCCTCGGGCGAATCGTAGGCGGCTGCGTACACACCGGTCACCTTCTGGATGTCGGCGCGGTGGCGCCCGTAGACCTGCTCCAGCGCGTCGCTGATCTCGCCGACGGTGGCGCGCGCGCGCACCGCGTCGATGCTCAGCGCGAGCAAGTTGCCCTGGCCGCTGCGCGCGGCTTCGCCCAGCGCGTGCAGCGCGGCCTGCACGCGGCCGGCGTCGCGCGTGGCCTTGATCCGTTGCAGCCGCGCGATCTGGCCTTCGCGCACCTTGACGTTGTCCACCTCGAGGATGTCGACCGGGTCTTCCTTGGCGAGCTTGTACTTGTTGACGCCGACGATCACGTCCTTGCCGCTGTCGATGCGCGCCTGCTTCTCGGCAGCGCTGGCCTCGATCTTCAGCTTGGCCCAGCCGGAATCGACGGCGCGCGTCATGCCGCCCATCGCTGCGACCTCGTCGAGGATGGCCTGCGCCGCATCGGCCATGTCCTGCGTCAGCTTCTCCATCAGGTAGCTGCCGGCCCAGGGGTCGACCACGCTGGTGATGTGCGTCTCTTCCTGCAGGATCAGCTGCGTGTTGCGCGCGATGCGCGCGCTGAACTCGGTGGGCAGCGCGATCGCCTCGTCGAAGCTGTTGGTGTGCAGGCTCTGCGTGCCGCCGAAGACCGCCGCCATCGCCTCGACCGTGGTGCGCACCACGTTGTTGTACGGGTCCTGCTCGGTCAGGCTCCAGCCGCTGGTCTGGCAGTGCGTGCGCAGCATCAGGCTCTTCGGGTTCTTGGCGCCGAAGCCCTGCATGATCCGGCACCACAGCAGCCGCGCGGCACGCATCTTGGCGATCTCGAGATAGAAGTTCATGCCAATCGCCCAGAAGAAGCTCAGGCGCCCGGCGAAGGCATCGACATCCAGCCCCTTGGCCAGCGCGGTCTTCACGTACTCCTTGCCGTCGGCCAGCGTGAAGGCCAGCTCCAGCGCCTGGTTCGCGCCCGCCTCCTGCATGTGGTAGCCGGAGATGCTGATCGAGTTGAACTTCGGCATGTGCTTCGCCGTGTACTCGATGATGTCGCCGATGATGCGCATGCTCGGCTCGGGCGGGAAGATGTAGGTGTTGCGGACCATGAACTCCTTGAGGATGTCGTTCTGGATGGTCCCGCTCAACTGCTCCTGCGCCACGCCCTGCTCTTCGGCCGCGACCACGTAGCCGGCCAGCACCGGCAGCACCGCGCCGTTCATCGTCATGCTCACGCTGACCTTGTCCAGCGGGATGCCGTCGAACAGGATCTTCATGTCCTCGACCGAATCGATCGCCACGCCGGCCTTGCCGACGTCACCGGTCACGCGCGGATGGTCCGAGTCGTAGCCGCGGTGGGTGGCCAGGTCGAAGGCGACGCTCACGCCCTGCCCGCCCGCCGCCAGGCTCTTGCGATAGAAGGCATTGCTGTCTTCGGCGGTGGAAAAGCCCGCGTACTGGCGGATCGTCCACGGCCGCACCGCGTACATCGTCGCCTGCGGGCCGCGCACGAAGGGCGCGAAGCCGGGCAGCGTGTCGGCGTAGGGCAGGCCCGCCGTGTCGGCGGCGGTGTACAGCGGCTTGACGGTGATGCCTTCGGGCGTGACCCAGTTCAACGCATCGAGCCGGCCCTGCGGCGCCGACTTGGCGGCGGCCCGGGCCCACTGCTCGAGGGAGACGGCGGGGAATTCGTCGTGTGCTGGCATGGGGTGTCCTGCGGCTTGCGGGGCGGCAGGCCGCCACGCGGCTTGCCTGCATCGAGGATGCGAGTCTGGCAGGCACGGGGCGGCTCGTCACGCCTGTCGAGACCCGAATACCGGAACCTGCCTGATTCCAGATTCATCATACACAATGCATAATTATGAAGGCGGACTTGACGGGCGACTGACGCCGCCGCCGCAACACCGATGACGCCGACTTCCCTCGCACCGCGCCCGCTGTACGAAGCCGTCGCCGAGCGCCTGCGCGAGCGCATCGTCGCGCGCGAGCTCGAGCCCGGCAGCTGGATCGACGAGCAGAAGCTGGCGGCCGAATACGGCATCAGCCGCACGCCGCTGCGCGAGGCGCTGAAAGTGCTCGCGGCCGAGGGGCTGGTGGCGATGAAGGTGCGGCGCGGCGCCTACGTGGCCGAGGTCTCGGCCGCCGACGTGGCGCAGGCGTTCCACCTGCTGGCGCTGATCGAGAGCGACGCCGCCGCGACCGTCGCAGCGTGGGCGACGCCGCAGCAGCACGCCGAGCTGCAGGCGCTGCATGCACGGCTCGAGCAGCAGGCCGGGCAGCGCGACGCCTTCTTCGCAGCCAACGACGAGTTCCACCTGGCGCTGCTGCGCATTGCGGGCAACCGTTGGGCCGCGCAGGCGGCGGCAGACCTGCGCAAGGTGATGAAGCTCAGCCGCCACCGCTCGCTGCACAAGAGCGGCCGCATCGCCGCCTCCCTGGCCGAGCACCGCGCGTTGCTGCGGGCCATCGTCGACGGCCGCGCCGAAGACGCGCGGCGGCTGATGCAGCAACACTTCGCCGGCGGGCACGAGGCCTCCGCGCCGTGACGCGGCACCCTCGCACCGCCGCTTGGCGCCGCAGCGCGGCCTCGGCCCCGCTGCGGACACTGCACTAGGCCCTGAGGGGTCAGCGCTTGGCCGCGTCGGCGCGCGCGAGCGCCGCCAGATCGGCCTCGATCAACGGCCAGAACGGGTTGCTGCGCACCCGCGTCAGCGCACCGAGCTGCATCAGCGACGCGCCGCTCTCGCCGCGCAGCAGCCAGCTGCCGATGCTGTGCACGCCGGCATGGCCGCTGCCGGGCGCGATGCCGTAGACCGGATCGTCATCGGGCAGCGTCAACGCCAGATGCCCCAGCGACAGCAGCTGCGCCGGCCAGCGCCGCGTGGTCGGGATGCGCTCGCTCGTGCCGTCGGCCGCCAGGCGCAGGATCTGCACGGGATCGTCCTGCGCCTCGGCATTGCCGACGATGTCCAGCGTCCAGCCGCGCGGCGCGCTTCGCAGCCGATCGAGCCGCTGCGCGGAATCGGCGCGCAGCAGGCTGCGGTACTCCACGTCGCGGTTGACGTCGAAGACCACCAGCCGATGCTGCCCGCCCGACAAGCGGCCGAACAGCGCGTCGGCCACGCCGTCGAAGCCGACCGTCGCGTCGACCACCGACTGCCAGGCCAGCACCGGCGGCAGGCGCGCGAGCAGCCCCTCGGCCTGGGCGCGTTCGAGCGCGCCCTGCAGCTGATGCACGAGGCGGTTGATTTGGAGCGCGGCATTGACCGGGAAGGAGTTGAACTTGTAGGGGTCGTACTCGGGCAGGATCTCCTGCCAGCGCACCTTGTCGAGCGCCGGCAGCGGCAGCACGGCCAGCACATCGACGACCTCGGTCAGGTTCGCCACCGGCGTCAGCTGGATCGCCGGCGCGAACAGCAGCAGCCGGCTGGGCAGGGGCAGCGCAGGGTCGCTCAGCGCTTCGAGCGCGTGCAGCAGTACCAGCGTACCGCCGGTGGAGAAGCCGCCCGCGTAGAACGGCTGGGTGCTGCCGGCGCGGGCGGCGACGTCGCGCGCGGCGATCGCCACCGCCGCACGCCAGTCGGCCGACGCCATCGTCGTCATCATCGACGGCAGCGTGCCGTGGCCGGGCAGGCGCAGCACCGTCACGTCGAAGCCGGCCGCGTGCAGCACGCGCGCCACCGCGCGCATCATGTAAGGCGAGTCGGTCAAGCCGTGCACCAGCAGCGCCTGCCCGCGCGGCTTCGGCTGCATCAGCCGGAAGCTGCGGTTGAGCGGCGCGCCCGCGGCCAGCCGCATCGCCTCGCCTTCGGGGTTGAAGCGGCTGTCGGCGAACGCCGCGTCGCCGTGCGGCCATCCGGCGATGCGCTGGCGCATCTCGTCGAACAGCGCCTGCTCGAGCCGCTGGTAGGCGGCGAAGTCGATGCCGGCGTGGCGCGCGGCGCTGAACTCGCCCTGCAGCCGCTCGGTGTGCCAGCGCTGCAACGGCGGCAACATCGTCAACGCGTAGAGCGCGTAGCCGGCGATCAGCGCCAGGCCCAGCGCCAGCAGCCAGCCGGCACCGCGCAACGGCCGACGCCAGCGGTGGCGGGCTGCCGCATGTTCCGTCATCGGGGGCGGCTGCGCGACGGCATGGCCGCGGCTGCCGGCCGCAGCGCCATCAGGCAGGCGTGTCGTCGGCCAGCGGCGCGAACCAGCGCTGCAGCCGCTGCCACTCGGCATTGCGGCCGAGCACCTGCTCCTGCCACAGCCGATCGGCCCGCGCGATGTTCGCCGGTGCGTCGCGCAGGAAGGCTGCCTTCGACGCGTCGTCGGCAAACAGGAACAGGCGGCCGTCGATGATCGCGAAGGCGCCGGGCTTGCCGGCGCGCGGCACCGCCTGCAGCATGGCGGCCGCACACAAGCCGTGATAGGCCGGCAGGTAGGCGCGCGGATCGGCCTGGAACCGGGCCAGGTGCATGGCGTCGGCGAAGTGGAAGCTGACCTGCTCGTAGTCGGCGCGGTACTGCGGGCTGCCCTGCACGAAACCGCCGCCGTCGAAGAACGCCACCAGATCCAGCCCGGCCAGCATCAGCCGCGGCTCGTCGGCCCAGCGCACCGCGTTGACCGGCTGCATCGGCGAGCGCGGGTTCTGCGCGACCAGCGTGTTGCAGCCGGCCAGCAGCGGCAGCACCAGCACCGCCCCGAGGGCCGCCGCGAGCACCGCCCGCAGCCCGCCGCCGGCCCGCAGCCGCGCCGCCGCCATCAGCGCGCGGCGACCGGCTTGACGTCGCGCGTGCCCGCGCCGCTGTACAGCTGCCGCGGCCGGCCGATCTTGTACTCGGGGTCGCCGATCATCTCGTTGAGCTGGGCGATCCAGCCGACCGTGCGCGCGAGCGCGAAGATCGCGGTGAACAGGCTGACCGGGATGCCGATCGCGCGCTGCACGATGCCCGAGTAGAAATCGACGTTCGGGTACAGCTTGCGCGACACGAAATAGTCGTCCTCGAGCGCGATCTTCTCCAGCGCCATCGCCAGCTTGAACAGCGGGTCGTCGTGCAGGCCGAGCTCGCTGAGCACCTCGTGGCAGGTCTCGCGCATCAGCTTGGCGCGCGGGTCGTAATTCTTGTAGACGCGATGGCCGAAGCCCATCAGCTTGACGCTGGAGTTCTTGTCCTTGACCTGGCGGATGAACTCGCCGATCTTCTCGACGCCGCCGGTCTTCTGGATGTCCTCGAGCATGTTCAGCGCCGCCTCGTTGGCGCCGCCGTGCGCCGGGCCCCACAGGCAGGCCACGCCCGCGGCGATCGCCGCGAAGGGGTTGGTGCCCGAGCTGCCGCACAGCCGCACCGTCGAGGTGCTGGCGTTCTGCTCGTGGTCGGCGTGCAGGATGAAGATCCGGTCCATCGCGCGCACCAGCACGTCGTTGGGCACGTAGTCGGCGCAGGGCGTGGCGAACATCATGCGCATGAAGTTGCCGGCGTAGCTCAAGTCGTTGCGCGGGTACATGAACGGCTGGCCCACGCCGTACTTGTAGGCCATCGCCACCAGCGTGGGCATCTTCGCGATCAGCCGGATCGCCGCGATGTCGCGGTGGCGCGGATTGTGGATGTCGGTCGAGTCGTGATAGAAGGCCGACAGCGCCCCGACCAGCCCGGTCATCACCGCCATCGGGTGCGCGTCGCGGCGGAAGCCCCGCAGGAAGAACTGCATCTGCTCGTGCACCATCGTGTGGTTGTTGACGAGCTGGTGGAAGTCCCTCTGCTGCTGCGCGTTGGGCAGGTCGCCGTACAGCAGCAGGTAGCAGGTATCGAGGAAGTCGCACTGCGTGGCGAGCTGCTCGATCGGGTAGCCGCGGTACAGCAACTCGCCCTTGTCGCCGTCGATGTAGGTGATCGTGCTGTTGCACGAGGCCGTCGACAGGAAGCCCGGGTCGTAGGTGAACTTGCCGGTCTGCGCGTACAGCTTGCGGATGTCGATCACGTCCGGGCCGATGCTGCCCTTGTACAGCGGCAGCTCGATCGACGGGCTGCCGTCGGAGAACGACAGCGAGGCTTTCACATCGGACAGGGACATCATGGTGCGTTTCCTTCGCGTGAATGTTCGGGCGGCGGGCTGCGCATCAGCGCCAGCACTTCGGCGGCGGCGGGCTGCGCGTGCCCGGTCGGCAGTTCGCAGCGGCGCAGCAGCAGATCGAGGAGTTCATTGTCGGACAGCTGCATCAACCAGGTCAGACCCTGCGCCTGCCGGGCGGTCAGCGCCGCGCCGTGCCGCTCGAAGAAGCGCTGGATGAACAGGTCGTTCTCCAGCAGCCCCCGCCGGCACGACCACCTCAGCCGGCCCAGCATGCCAGGATCGAGCGCAGTCTCCATGGCCACACTTGCTTGGTGCTGACCGGTGCCGGCCATCGGGCGCGCGGGCGCCGCCGCTCAGACGCTGCGCCGGGCGATCATCTCCTTGAGCTTGCTGATCGCCTTGGCCGGGTTCAACCCCTTCGGGCAGACGTCGGTGCAGTTCATGATCGTGTGGCAACGGAACAGCCGGTACGGATCCTCGAGGTTGTCCAGGCGCTCGGCGGTGGCCTGGTCGCGGCTGTCGGCCACGAAGCGGTAGGCCTGCAGCAGCCCGGCGGGGCCGACGTACTTGTCCGGGTTCCACCAGAAGCTCGGGCACGCGGTCGAGCAACTGGCGCACAGGATGCACTCGTACAGGCCGTTGAGCTCGTCGCGCTCCTCGGGCGACTGCAGCCGCTCCTTCTCGGGCGGCGGCGTGTCGTTGATCAGGTAGGGCTTGATCGAGTGGTACTGCGCGAAGAACTGCGTCATGTCGACGAACAGGTCGCGCACCACCGGCAGCCCCGGCAGCGGCTTGAGCACGATCGTGCCCGGCAGCGTGCGCAGGTTGGTCAGGCAGGCCAGCCCGTTCTTGCCGTTGATGTTCATCGCGTCCGAGCCGCACACGCCTTCGCGGCAGCTGCGGCGGAAGCTCAGGCTCGGGTCGACCGCCTTGAGCTTGAGCAGCGCGTCGAGCAGCATGCGCTCGCTGCCGTCGAGCTCGACCTCGAGCGTCTGCATGTACGGGCGCTCGTCCTTGTCGGGGTCGTAGCGGTAGATCTGGAAGGTTCGCTTCGTCATCGTGTCGGCCCCGGTCAGAACGTGCGCACCTTGGGCGGCACGGTGTCGACGGTGAGCGGCTGCGACCGGACCGGCTTGTACTCGAGCCGGTTGCCGTCGGAATACCACAGCGTGTGCTTCATCCAGTCGCGGTCGTTGCGGCCGAGCGGGAACTCGGGGTCGTCGGCGCCGCGCTCGTAGTCTTCCACCGTATGGGCGCCGCGGCACTCGTGCCGGGCGGCGGCCGAGTGCATCGTCGCGCGCGCCACCTCGATCAGGTTCTCGACCTCGAGCGCCTCGACCCGTGCGGTGTTGAAGACCTTGCTCTTGTCCTTCAGCCCGATGTCCGCGACGCGTGCGGTCAGCGCCTCGATCTGCTTGACGCCTTCGTCCATCGCGGCCTGCGTGCGGAACACGCCGGCGTGCAGCTGCATCGAGCTGCGGATGTCGTTGGCCACGTCCTGCGCGTACTCGCCGGACGTGGCGGCGTCGAGCTTGGCGACGCGGGCGCGCGAGAAGTCGGCGGCATCGGCCGGCAGCGGCTTGTGGCTGCGCATGCCCTTGACGTGCTCGATCACGTGCAGGCCCGCAGCGCGGCCGAAGACCAGCAGGTCGAGCAGCGAATTCGTGCCGAGCCGGTTGGCGCCGTGCACGCTGACGCACGAGCATTCGCCGACGGCGTACAGGCCGCCGACCACGCTGTTCGGGTCGCCGTTCTTCGGCACGATCACCTGGCCATGGATGTTGGCCGGGACGCCGCCCATCTGGTAGTGGATCGTCGGCACCACGGGAATCGGCTCCTTGGTGATGTCGACGTTGGCGAAGTTGTGGCCGATCTCGAACACGCTGGGCAGCCGCTTCAGGATGGTGTCGCCGCCCAGATGCGTCATGTCGAGGTTGATGTAGTCCTTGTTCGGGCCGCAGCCGCGGCCTTCCTTGATCTCCTGGTCCATGCAGCGGCTGACGAAGTCGCGCGGCGCCAGATCCTTCAGCGTGGGCGCGTAGCGCTCCATGAAGCGCTCGCCGTGCACGTTGCGCAGGATCGCGCCTTCGCCGCGGCAGCCTTCGGTGAGCAGCACGCCGGCGTTGTGCACCCCCGTCGGGTGGAACTGCCAGAACTCCATGTCCTGCAGCGGGATGCCGGCGCGCGCCGCCATGCCCAGCCCGTCGCCGGTGTTGATGAAGGCGTTGGTGCTGGCCGCATAGATGCGCCCGGCGCCGCCGGTGGCCAGCATCGTGACCTTGGCCTCGAGGAGGTGGAGTTCGCCGGTCTCCATCTCGAGCGCCGTCACGCCGACCACGTCGCCGTCGGCGTCGCGGATCAGGTCCAGCGCCATCCATTCGACGAAGAACTGGGTGCGCGCCTCGACGTTGCGCTGGTACAGCGTGTGCAGCATCGCGTGGCCGGTGCGGTCGGCCGCGGCGCAGGCGCGCTGCACCGGCTTTTCGCCGTAGTTGGCGGTATGGCCGCCGAAGGGGCGCTGGTAGATCGTGCCGTCGGGGTTGCGGTCGAAGGGCATGCCGAAGTGTTCGAGCTCGTACACCACGTTCGCCGCCTCGCGGCACATGAACTCGATCGCGTCCTGGTCGCCGAGCCAGTCGCCGCCCTTGACGGTGTCGTAGAAGTGGTAGTGCCAGTTGTCCTCGCTCATGTTGCCGAGGCTCGCGCCGATGCCGCCCTGCGCGGCCACCGTATGCGAGCGCGTCGGGAACACCTTGGTGAGCACCGCCACGTTCAGCCCGGCGCGGGCCAGCCGCAGCGAAGCCTGCATGCCGGAGCCGCCCGCACCGACGATCACCACGTCGAAACGGCGCTTGGAAATCGAAGCCCCCGCCATCACAGCCTCCAGAGAACCTGCACGGCCCAGCCGGCGCAACCCACCAGCCAGACGATGGTGAACACCTGCAGCACCAGGCGCACGCCCATCGGCTTCACGTAGTCCATCCAGATGTCGCGCACGCCGACCCACGCGTGCCACGCGACCGCCACGATCACGGCGAAGGTCAGCACCTTCATCCACTGGCTGGCGAAGATGCCGGCCCAGCGCCCGTAGCCGATCTCGCCCGGCAGCAGCAGCTGCGCCACCAGCACCAACGTGAACAGCGCGATCAGCGCCGCGGTGACGCGCTGCACCAGCCAGTCGCGCGAGCCGTAATGCGCGCCGACGACCAGCCGCCCGACGCCGTAGGTTCCGCTCATCGTCGCCCCCTTCAGTACAGCCCGAACAGCTTCGCGCCGAGCGCTGCCGTCAGCAGCAGGCTCGTCGCCAGCACGAGCAGCGCGCTGCTGCGCCCCTGCTCCTTGCTCATGCGCAGCGTCACGTCCATCCACAGGAAGCGCAGCCCGGCGAACAGGTGGTGCAGGTAGGCCCAGATCAGCCCCAGGCAGACCAGCCGCACGAACCAGCCCGGCACGAAGCCGATGCCGGCGAGGAAGGCGCTGCGGAAGCGGTCGAACGAGATCTCGCTGCTGATGCTGTTGTCGAACAGCCAGATCACGAAGGGCAGCAGCAGGAACATCAGCGCGCCGCTGGCGCGGTGCAGGATCGACACGATGCCCGCCGGCGGCAACCGGTAGGTGACGATCTGCGAGATGTGGATGTTTCGATAGACCGGACGTGGTTTTGCCGTTTCTGCCATCTGGTGTCCTCGAAGCGGTCGCAGGCGCCCGGTGCATCGGCACCCGGCAGGCGTGAACGATTCTATTGCAGCCCAACGCCCTTACAGGAAGCTTGGATGCGTGCTGCGCGCGGCCGGCGGCACAGGGCTCGAGGGCGCTCAACTGAGTTCATTGCGGTAGTAGTGCGCCGCGGTGTGGTACAGGCCGCGGCGCAATTCCACCGGCTTGCCGCCATAGGTGAACGACAGGCGCTCGACGAGCAGCAGCGGCGCGCCTTCGGGCAGGTTCAGCAGGGCCGCCTCGTCGCCCCCCGCCGCCACCGCGCGGATCTTCTCGTCGGCGCGGATCATGCGCACGCCGAACTCGGTCTCGAACAGGCGGTACATCGGCCCGCGGTAGGCGTCGAGCCGCTCCGCGCTCAGGCCCTTGAACAGCCGCGCCGGCAGCCAGATGTCGTCGAGCACCACCGGCACCTCGCCGGCCAGCAGCAGCCGGCGGATCTGCACGACGCTGTCGCCGCTGCCCAGGCCCAGCGCGCGCGCGACCTCGGCCGGCGCCCGCAGCCGCCTGCAGTCGAGCAGCCGGCGGCGCATCGCCTGGCGTTCGCCCTGGTCGGGCATCAGCCGCAGGAAGCGGTACTGCACCTGCGCCTCGGCGTGGGTGGCGACGAAGGTGCCCTTGCCTTGCCGGCGCACCAGCAGGCCGTCGGCGGCCATCGCGTCCAGCGCCTTGCGCACCGTGCCCTGGCTGACCTTGAATCGCAGCGCCAGTTCGGGCTCGCTGGGCAGCGCGGCGCCCGGCTGCCATTCGCCCAGCGTCAGGCTGCGCGTCAGCAGGGCCTGGATCTGCCGGTACAGCGGGCTGAAGGCCGGCGCCGCGGGCGCGGCCGCGGTGCCGGCGGGCGCGGAGGTCGAAGCCATGGGGCGATTGCAGCACAGCCGGCCGGCCGAGTCCAACATTCCGTTGACAGATGTCTTCTATAAGACAACTGACTTCGGCTACACTCCGGGGGAACCCTTAGAGTCGTCTTAGACAAGACCGGGCGGCGTCCGTACACTGGCCGGCGCCGCGCCGCCTCGGCTGCGCCTTTCCCCCCCCCAACCCGGAGTCGTCCCATGAGCAAGAAGCCCGTCCGCGTCGCCGTCACCGGTGCTGCCGGCCAGATCGGTTATGCCCTGCTGTTCCGCATCGCCTCGGGCGAGATGCTCGGCCGCGACCAGCCGGTGATCCTGCAACTGCTCGAGATCCCCGACGACAAGGCGCAAAAGGCGCTGACGGGCGTGATGATGGAGCTGGAGGACTGCGCGTTCCCGCTGCTGGCCGGCATGCAGGCCCACGCCGACCCGATGACGGCCTTCCAGGACACCGACTACGCGCTGCTGGTCGGCTCGATGCCGCGCAAGGCCGGGATGGAGCGCGCGGAACTGCTGTCGATCAACGGCAAGATCTTCATCGGCCAGGGCAAGGCGCTCAACGCCAAGGCCAGCCGCAACGTGAAAGTGCTGGTGGTCGGCAACCCGGCCAACACCAACGCCTACATCGCGATGAAGAGCGCGCCCGATCTGGACCGCCGCAACTTCACCGCGATGCTGCGCCTGGACCACAACCGCGCGCTGAGCCAGGTCGCCGCCAAGACCGGCAAGCCGGTGGCCGCGATCAAGAAGCTGTGCGTGTGGGGCAACCACTCGCCGACGATGTACGCCGACTACCGCTTCGCCACCATCGACGGCGCCAGCGTCAAGGACATGATCAACGACCAGGCCTGGAACAAGGACGTGTTCCTGCCCACCGTCGGCAAGCGCGGCGCCGCGATCATCGAGGCGCGCGGCCTGTCGTCGGCGGCTTCGGCGGCCAACGCGGCGATCGACCACATGCGCGACTGGGCGCTGGGCACCGGCGGCGAATGGGTGACGATGGGCGTGCCCAGCAACGGCGAATACGGCATCCCGAAGGACGTGATGTTCGGCTTTCCGGTGACGACCGCCGGCGGCGACTACAAGATCGTGGAAGGCCTGGCGATCGACGCCTTCAGCCAGGAGTGCATCAACAAGACCCTGTCCGAGCTGCAGGGCGAGCAGGACGGCGTCAAGCACCTGCTCTGACCCCTGCACTGGATGCGGGTGCGGCGCGGCGGGCTCCGGTCGTGGCGATGGGCGACTGGGATCCGGCGCTCTACACCCGCTTCGAGGCACAGCGCACGCGCCCTGCCGTCGAGCTGCTGGCGCGGGTGCCGCTGGACGCGGCCGACGTGCGCGAAGCGGTCGACCTGGGCTGCGGGCCTGGCAACTCCACCGCACTCGTCGCTGCACGCTATCCCGGCGCGGCGGTCACCGGCATCGACCGCTCGCCGGCGATGATCGAGGCCGCGCGGCAGCGCCTGCCGGCCCTGCGCTTCGAGCCGGCCGACATCGCCGCCTGGGCGCCGCAGCGGCCGCCGCAGCTGATCTTCGCCAACGCCGCGCTGCAGTGGCTGCCCGACCAGGAGCAGCAGTTGCAGCGGCTGTTCGGCCTGCTCGCGCCCGGTGGCGTGCTCGCGGTGCAGGTGCCCGACAACCTGGACGAGCCCAGCCACCGGCTGATGCGCGAGACCGCCGCTGCCGGGCCTTGGGCGGCCCTGATCGGCGACGCACACGCGCTGCGCGCACCCCGCCTGGCAGCCGAGCGCATCTACGACCTGCTCGCGCCGGCGGCCGAAGCCGTCGATGTCTGGCACACGGTCTATCGCCACCCGATGCCGTCGGCACGCGCGATCGTCGACTGGCTGCGCTCGACCGGCCTGCGCCCCTTCCTCGATCCGCTGGATGCCGCCGGGCGCGAAGCCTTCGTCGCCGCCTACGAAGCGCGCATCGCCGCGGCCTACCCGCCCCGCGCCGACGGCCAGCGCCTGCTGGCCTTCCCGCGCCTGTTTCACGTCAGCCGACGCCGCCGATGAACACCCTGACCCACCCGCGCGACGCGCTGTTCGACCCCGACGACCTGCCGGTGCCGGCACTGCCGGTATGCGACCACTACAGCGGCGTCGAGCTGCGCATGCGCAAGAGCCTGGCGCTGCAGGTCGAGATGGGGCCGGTGTTCGACGTCACGCTCGACGCCGAGGACGGCGCGCCGGTGGGCGGCGAACTCGAGCACGCCGCGCTGATCGCCGAGCTGGTCAACGGCCCCGACAACCGCCACGGCCGCGTCGGCGCGCGCGTGCTGCCGGTCGAGCATGCGCGCTTCGAGGCGATGGTCGAGCTGCTGATGCACCAGGCCGGGCACCGGCTCGCCTACCTGATGATCCCCAAGCCGCGCGGGCTGGCCGACGTGCAGCGCGCCGCCGCTGCGGTGGACGCTGCGGCGCAGCGTCACGGCATCGGCCGCAGCGTGCCGCTGCAGACGCTGATCGAGACCCACGGGGCGCTGCGCGAGGTGCAGGCCATCGCCGCGCACCCGCGCATCGAATCGCTGAGCTTCGGGCTGATGGACTTCGTCTCGGCGCACCGCGGCGCGATCCCGCAGACCGCGATGGGGCTGAACCCGCACGGCGGCCAGTTCGACCACCCGCTGGTGCTGCGCGCCAAGCTCGAGATCGCCGCCGCCTGCCACGGCTTCGGCAAGGTACCGTCGCACGCCGTGGTCACCGAGCTGAAGGACCGCAAGGCGCTGCAGCTCGCCGCCGAGACCGCCTGCCGGCGCCTGGGCTACACGCGCATGTGGAGCATCCACCCCGACCAGATTCGCGTCATCGTCGACGCCTTCGCGCCGACCACCGCCGAAGTGGACCTGGCCATCGAGATCCTGCTGGCCGCGCAGGCCGCCGGCTGGGCGCCGATCCGCCACCGCGACAGCCTGCACGACCGCGCCAGCTACCGCTATTTCTGGCAGCTGCTGCAACGCGCGCACCGCACCTCGTACCACGGCGGCGCGCAGTTGCCGGTCGAGGTGTGCCAGGCCTTCTTTGCGTCCGGCTGCACCTGAGCGGCTGGCGCATGCGTTTCCGATGCCGCCTGCTTCCATCGCGACTGCTTCAAGGGCCTGAAGGTCGTCGTGCCCCAAGCTTGATGCAAGCTTGGGCACGCACCATCGGCCACTGACCCGCCACACCCTTCCCTGCCGGAGAACCCCGCCATGCTGCAAGCCTACCGCCAACATGCCGCCGAACGCGCCGCGCTCGGCATCCCGCCGCTGCCGCTCGATGCCCGGCAGGTGGCCGAGCTGATCGAGCTGATCAAGGCGCCGCCGAAGGGTGAAGAGGCCTTCCTGCTGGAGCTGCTGACCCACCGCGTGCCGCCGGGCGTGGACGACGCCGCCAAGGTCAAGGCCAGCTTCCTGGCCGCGGTGGCGCACGGTGACCTCGAGGTCGGGCTGATCAGCAGGGCCAAGGCCACCGAGCTGCTGGGCACGATGGTCGGCGGCTACAACGTGCATCCGCTGATCGAACTGCTGGACGACGCCGAAGTGGCGGGTGTCGCCGCCGAAGGGCTGAAGAAGACGCTGCTGATGTTCGACTACTTCAACGACGTCGCCGCCAAGGCCAAGGCCGGCAACGCCAAGGCCAGGGAGGTGATGCAGTCCTGGGCCGACGCCGAGTGGTTCACCAGCCGCCCCGAGGTCGAGAAGAAGATCACCGTCACCGTCTTCAAGGTGCCCGGCGAGACCAACACCGACGACCTCTCACCCGCGCCCGATGCCTGGAGCCGGCCCGACATCCCGCTGCACTACCTGGCGATGCTGAAGAACAGCCGCCCCGATGCTGCCTTCAAGCCGGAGGAGGAAAGCAAGCGCGGCCCGATGCAGTTCATCGAGGACCTGAAGAAGAAGGGCCATGTCGTCGCCTACGTCGGCGACGTGGTCGGCACCGGCTCCAGCCGCAAGAGCGCCACCAACAGCGTGATCTGGGCCACCGGCCAGGACATCCCCTTCGTGCCGAACAAGCGCTTCGGCGGCGTCACGCTGGGCGGCAAGATCGCGCCGATCTTCTTCAACACGCAGGAAGACTCGGGTTCGCTGCCGATCGAGGTCGACGTGTCAAGGCTGGAGATGGGCGACGTGATCGACATCCACCCCTACGACGGCAAGATCACCAAGGGCGGCGCAACCGTCGCCGAGTTCAAGCTCAAGAGCGACGTGCTCTTCGACGAGGTGCGCGCCGGCGGTCGCATCAACCTGATCATCGGCCGCAGCCTGACGGCCAAGGCGCGCGAGGCGCTGGGGCTGCCGGCCAGCACCGCGTTCCGGCTGCCGCAAGCGCCCGCCGCCACCCAGGCCGGCTTCACGCTGGCGCAGAAGATGGTCGGCCGCGCCTGCGGCCTGCCTGAAGGCCAAGGCATCCGCCCCGGCACCTACTGCGAGCCGCACATGACCACCGTCGGCAGCCAGGACACCACCGGCCCGATGACGCGCGACGAGCTGAAGGACCTGGCCTGCCTGGGATTCAGTGCCGACCTGGTGATGCAGAGCTTCTGCCACACCGCCGCCTACCCGAAGCCGGTGGACGTCAAGACCCACCGCGAGCTGCCAACCTTCATCAGCACGCGCGGCGGCGTCAGCCTGCGCCCCGGCGACGGCGTGATCCACAGCTGGCTCAACCGCCTGCTGCTGCCCGACACGGTGGGCACCGGCGGCGACAGCCACACGCGCTTCCCGATCGGCATCAGCTTCCCGGCCGGCTCAGGCCTGGTCGCCTTCGGCGCCGCCACCGGCGTGATGCCGCTGGACATGCCCGAATCGGTGCTGGTGCGCTTCAAAGGGAAGATGCAGCCGGGCGTGACGCTGCGCGACCTGGTGCACGCAATTCCGTACTACGCGATCAAGGCCGGGCTGCTGACGGTGGACAAGGCCGGCAAGAAGAACGTCTTCTCGGGCCGCATCCTCGAGATCGAAGGCCTGCCCGACCTGAAGGTAGAACAGGCCTTTGAACTCTCGGACGCCAGCGCCGAGCGCTCGGCCGCCGGCTGCACGATCAAGCTCAACAAGGCGCCGATCATCGAGTACCTGACCAGCAACGTCGTGCTGATGAAGAACATGATCGCCGACGGCTATGCCGACGCCAACACGCTCAAGCGCCGCATCGAGAAGGTCGAGGCCTGGCTCGCCAACCCGCAGCTGCTCGAGGCCGACCAGGACGCCGAGTACGCGGCGGTGATCGAGATCGACCTGAACGAGTTGAAGGAGCCGGTGCTGTGCTGCCCGAACGACCCGGACGACGCCAAGCTGCTGTCCGACGTCGCCGGCACCAAGATCGACGAGGCCTTCATCGGCAGCTGCATGACCAACATCGGCCACTTCCGCGCCGCGGCCAAGCTGCTGGGCGGGCAGCGCGACATCCCGACCAAGCTGTGGATCGCGCCGCCGACCAAGATGGACCAGAGCGAGCTGATCAAGGAAGGCCACTACGCCGCCTTCGGCACGGCAGGCGCGCGCACCGAGATGCCGGGCTGCAGCCTGTGCATGGGCAACCAGGCGCAGGTGCGCGAAGGCGCGACGGTCATCTCGACCAGCACGCGCAACTTCCCGAACCGGCTGGGCAAGAACACCAACGTGTATCTGGCCTCGGCCGAGCTGGCGGCCATCGCCAGCAAGCTGGGCAAGATCCCGAGCGTGGCCGAGTACCACGAGGCGATGGGCATCATCAACCAGGACGCGGCGAGCGTGTACCGCTACATGAACTTCGACCAGATCGAGGAGTACGCCGAGACGGCCAAGACGGTCGCGGTCTGAGCGCCCTGCGGGCCGGGCCGCGCCCAGCCCGCCGCCGCGATGGCCCGAGCGCGGGCGCGCCCGGATGCCGGCATTGGCGGATCGTGCCGGCGCCGGCGTGTCGCGCCGCCGCCGGGTATCCACATCGGGGCCGAAGCCAGAGATAATCGCGCACTTTCCACTCGCCTGCCCGAACCCATGAAGCCTCGGTACCTTCCGGCACTGCTGCTCGCGGCGTTGACGCTGCCGCTCGGCACCCACGCGCAGACCAGAACACCGGCCAAGTCGGCCGCCAAACCGTCGGCCAAGGCGACGGCGACGGCCGCGGCCGCAGCGGCCGTCACCGCACTGGCTGAAGCCGACCCCGAGCAACTGCTGGCGGCTTCGATGGTGCTGCTCGGCCGCCTCGATTGCGAGTTCGACCAGAAGATGGTGATCAGCCGGACCCCCGGCGCCGACGGCTACGTCGATGTCGAGATCCTGCGGCGCAAGGCCACCTTCAAGCCGGTGCGTTCGGCCACCGGTGCCTTGCGGCTCGAACAGGTGAACGCGGGTGACCTGCTGCTCGTGCAGATCCCGACCAAGACGATCGTGATGGACACCAAGGCCGGCAAGCGGCTGGTCGACGGCTGCCAGCAGGACGAACAGAAGCACGAAGCGGCACTGGCCGCCGCCGGCGACAGCAACCGGCTGGGCATCAACGCCCCTGGCCAGATGCAGATCACCGGCACGTCGGCGTCGAAGCACTGACCGCGCCTGCAACGGCGGCGGCCGCACGCGCCCTGAGTCCGCCGCCGCCTGCCCAGGCAGAGCGGGTGCGGCCCGGCCCGGGGCGCCGGCCCGTCAATCGGCGGCCGGCGTGATCGCCTCGACATAGGCGCGCAGGTCGGCCAGCACGCCGCGGCCGCGCGCATCGGCGCTGCCTTCGAGCGCCGCCAGCTGCTCCAGATAAGCCGCCGGCGTCGGGCGGCCGTCTGCGCCTTCGAGCAGGCGCGCCACCCGGTGCTGACGCCATTGCTCCTGCTCGGGCGCCGACAGCGTCGCCGGGTAGTTGCGGGCGCGATAGCGCAGCAGCAGCTCGTCCAGCCGGGCATCCGCGAAGCTCGGCCGCCTGTCCGCCAGCTTCTGCGGCGGCAGGCCGCGCAACCGCTCGAGCGTGCGCCGGTCGGCATCGCCGAGGAAGCCGCCGTACAGATCCTCGTCGACATCGGGCCGGCGCTGCGCGGCCGGGCGCGCGAAGACCTCGCCCCACAGGCCGGCGAGCTTCGGCACGATCCGCGCCGCGCTGTCGGCATGGCGCAGCCCGAGCGCCGGATCCAGCCGCCAGCGCGCCGCCATCGCCGGCGCCAGCGTCTTCAGGTTGGCGATCACGATCGGCGCGCGGTTCAGGTGGATCGTCTTGATCGGCAGCCGCCGCACGCCTTCGGGCAGCGCGTCGGCGCGCACGAACAGGCGGTCGCGCACCGCGGCGGCATCCAGCCGGCCCAGCTCCGACGGGTCTTCAGCCAGGTCCCAGACGATCAGCTCGTTGCGGTTGGTCGGGTGCGGCGCCAGCGGCCACACCAGCGCCAGGCAGCCCCGGTCCGCCGGATAGCGGCCCGACACGTGCAGCAACGGTTGCCCTTGGCGCCGGGCCGTGTCGATCTCGTGCTGCACCGCGTCCTTGCGCCGCAGCCGCAGGCAGAAGTCCCACAGCCTGGGCTGCGCGCGCTTGAGCAGCCGCGCCAGCGCCAGCGTCGCGCGCACGTCGGCCAGCGCGTCGTGCGCATCCTCGTGCGCCAGCCCGTTGGCGCGGGTGAAATCCTCGAGCCGGAACGATGGCGTGCCGTCGTCGCGCTGCGGCCATTCAAGGCCTTCGGGCCGCAAGGCCCACGCGCAGCGCAGCACGTCCAGCAGATCCCAGCGGCCGCAGCCGTCGCGCCACTCGTGCGCATACGGGTCGATCAGGTTGCGCCAGAACAGGAAGCGCGTGACCTCGGCGTCGAAGCGGATCGAGTTGTAGCCCGCCGCCACCGTGCCGGGCCGCGCCAGCTGCTGCTCGATCGTGGCGGCAAACGCATGCTCGGGCAGCCCGTCGGCCAGGCAGCGCTGCGGCGTGATCCCGGTCAGCAGGCAGGCCTGCGGCTCGGGCAGGAAGTCCGGCGCCGGCCGGCAGTACTGCAGCACCGGCGGCCCGAGCTCGTTCAGGTCGGCATCGGTGCGCACGCCCGCGAACTGCGCCGGCGGGTCGCGCCGCGGCACGACGCCGAAGGTCTCGTAGTCGTGCCAGAAGAAGCTGAAGTCGGCCATCGGCGCAAGATACCGCATGCGCCGGGCTGCGGCCGGCCGGGAGGCTGCACGCGTTCCGGCCGGCGCAGTGGCGGATGGTCAGCGGCCGGCGGCCGTGCGCCGCCGCGAGAGCCCGACCGCAGCCAGCCCCAGGCCGAGCAGCGCCAGCGTCGCGGGCTCGGGCACGCGGCCCGTGGTCGTCCACTCGCCGCTGAACGTGGCGCTCGGGACCTCCCCGGTGAAGAAGATGTTCACGAAGAATCCGACGCCGTTGTCGAGGCTCACACCCGCCGGGGCGTAGAAGGAAATGCTGTTCGGGCCGTCGAATACCGCTTCCCATGGACTCGTGTACGGGTCCGAGCAGAGGACCGTGCCTCCGGTCTCTCCACCAACGCAAGTGGTTCCCAAGCCTGTGGCAAGTTGCACACCCGTCGGAAGATCAAACGTGATGTGGAAGTCGCGGTAGCCGTCGTCATCAGGCCATCCGGTAATTGCATTGCCGACACCGGGTACGCCCCAGGAGTTGGTGTCGTGGGCGTTTGCCGCCCAGGGAACTCCGGGGGCAATAGTCCCCGTCAGCGTACTCTGCGACCAACTGTCGCTAAAGGCCGGCAAAGCAAGTGCGGTGATCGAGACGCCGGCCAGAACTGCGCCGACTGCAAGAGTCAGAAGCCTTTTCATGTTTCCTCCTGGTCTAGTTCCGGGTTTGCGCAGCGCCGCCCTGAGTGCCTGTTGCCATCGATGCCACGGCGCCTTCACACCGAAAGCAAGATTTGGGCCCAACTGAGAATGTCTCTTGCAATCAAACGGTTACAGAGAATTTCGACTGAAGGCAACAAACGCGTTGTAAGGAATACCGACATCGGCGTGACCAACCGGGTCGCGGAAGGCGCCCGCGGACGCTTGTGGCGATCTCGAAGACGGTGGCGTTGGATAGCGCTGCCCGCACTCAGGGAGCCGTCGCATTGCCACGGCGGCATGCCTGGACGAACGGGCGAGGCTCACGATTGAATGTCTTCATGGACCAGGCTGACACGGCTCCTGGGCTGCCGCGCTGGAAAGATCGCCAGCACTGCCCGCCACCTGCTGAACCTCGTCGCCGCATCCAGTCGCCGATGGCATCATGCGGGCCCCGCAGCCGCCGGCTGCCCGCTGCCCTTCGACGCCGATGAACCGACCCGTCCGTACCGCGCTGCCGCTGCTGGCCGCCCTGCTGGCCGCCCTGCTGGCCGCTGCGGCGCTGGCGCAAGGGGCGAATACCAAGTCGCTCGGCACGGGCAAGGGCGGGCGGCTGCTGACGATGGAAGAGCTGCGCGCCTGCATGACCCAGCAGCAGGATCTGGCGCTGCGCAAGCCGGGCCTGGAATCGGAACGTGCGGCGCTCGAGCGCGAGCGCGGCCGGATCGACCAGACCGAAGCCGCGCTGAAGGACGACGATGCCAAGATCCGCAAGCTCGCGCAGACAGCCGACGACATCGGCCGGCGTACGCGCGAATTGCAGCAGCGCATCGCCGCCTACAACGACAACGCGGCCCGCTTCCAGTCGGCCAACGCGTCGGGGCCGACCGCCGACCGCCAGCGGCGCGCACTCGACAACGAGAAGGCCGCGATCGACCGCGACACCGCGCAGCTCGAATCCGACCGCGCCGCACTCGGCCCCGGTGCCGAGCAGATGGCCAAGGACTTCAACGCGCGCGTCGAGGCGCGCAACCGCGCGGTCGACGACTGGAACGCGCGCAACCAGGCGCTGGCGAAGAAGACCCAGGCCTACGAAACCGACCGGCAGAACTGGCAGATCGACTGCGAAGGCAAGTCGTACCGCGAAGACGACGAGAAGGCGATCCAGAAGGGCAAGTAGGCACTCGAGCGCGAAGGGCTGCTCGCGAGTTCCACGATGCCCTCGGAGGGAGGGCGGGCGTCGGCCCGGCCTGCGGCGGCGCTCAGATCCCGAGCTGGCGCGCGGCCAGGTCCTTCATGATCTCCTCGGAGCCGCCGCCGATCATCATCACCTTGACCTCGCGGTACAGCCGCTCGCTCTTGGTGCCGCGCATGAAGCCCATGCCGCCGAGGATCTGCACCGCCTGGTCGGCGCAGAACTGCATCGCCTGCGTGGCCACCACCTTGGCCATGCAGGTGCGTGCGACCAGGTCGCGCTCGGCGCCGATGCGATGCTGCAGCCGCCACGCCAGCTCGTAGACCAGCGCGCGTGCCGCGTCGATGCGCGCGGCCATGTCGACCAGCTTGTGGCGGATCACCTGGCGCTCGGCCAGCGCCGCGCCGAAGGTCTTGCGCTCGCGTGCCCAGGCCAGCGCCTCTTCCGCGCAGGCCTCGGCGTAGGCGCAGGCCATCGTCGCCATCATCAACCGCTCGGAATTGAAGTTGTGCATGATCGCGCGGAAGCCCTCGCCCTCGGCGCCGATCAGGTTGGCCGCCGGCACGCGGCAGCCGTCGAAGCGCAGGTGCGCCGTGTCGCTCGCCCACCAGCCCATCTTGCGCAGCTCGGTGCGCGTGAGGCCCGGCGTGTCGCCGTCGACGAGCAGCAGCGACACCCCGCCGGGGCCGCGGTTGGCCGGGTCGGTGCGCACCGCCACCGTCAGGAAGTCGGCACGCATGCCCGAGGTGATGAAGGTCTTCTCGCCGTTGACGACATAGGCGTCGCCGTCGCGCACGGCGGTGGTGCGCAGCGCCGCGACGTCCGAGCCGCCGCCGGGCTCGGTGATGGCGAGCGCCGCGATCTTGTCGCCGGCCAGCACCGGCGGCACCACGCGGCGCTTGAGCGCGCTGCTGCCGCGCGCCACCAGCGGCGGCAGCGCGATGCCGTGCGAGCCCAGGCTCGCCTGCAGGCCACCGCAGCCGGCGCGCGCCAGCTCCTCGGCCGACGCGATCGTGTGGAACAGGTCGGCCGGCGTGCCGCCCAGCTCCTCGGGGTAGCCGATGCCGATCAGCCCGATCGCCGCGGCCTTGCGGTACAGCTCGCGCGGGAAGCTGCCGGCTTCGTCCCAATCGTTGACATGCGGCGCGATTTCGCGCTCGACGAAACTGCGCACCGTGGTGCGGAAGGCCTCGTGCTCGGGCGTGAAGCAGTCGGGGCGCGGCGGCAGGCGGAACAGGTCGGACATCGGGCGACAATAGCGGCAGTGGCGAAGCGGCACGCAGTGTGCCGCAGCCGGGCCGGCGCCGGTGTCGCGGCAGTGTCGCAGTCGCGGCGCACGGCTGCCGGGGCCGGCCCTTGTCGCCCCCTGCCCAACTCGATGGAGCAACAACGGATGACCCGTGCCTACAACTTCAGCGCCGGCCCTGCGGCGCTGCCCGAACCCGTGCTGCGCCAGGCGGCCGACGAGATGCTCGACTGGCATGGCAGCGGCATGTCGGTGATGGAGATGAGCCACCGCGGCAAGGAGTTCATCTCGATCCACGCCGAGGCCGAGAGCCTGCTGCGCAAGCTGCTCGGCGTGCCTGCGAACTACAAGGTGCTGTTCCTGCAGGGCGGCGCGATCGGCCAGAACGCCTTCGTGCCGATGAACCTGCTGCGCGGCAAGGTCTCGGCCGACTTCGTCGACACCGGCGAGTGGTCGAAGAAGACGATCAAGGAAGCGCAGAAGTACGGCAATGCGCACGTGGTGGCCAGCGGCAAGGCCGGCGGCTACACCGCGATCCCGGCGCGCGACAGCTGGCAGCTCGACCCGAACGCCGCCTACGTGCACATCTGCAGCAACGAGACGATCGGCGGCCTCGAGTACCACTGGACGCCCGAGGTCGGCGCGGTGCCGCTGGTGGCCGACATGTCGAGCAACTTCCTGAGCAAGCCGGTCGACGTGTCGAGGTACGGCCTGATCTACGGCGGCGCGCAGAAGAACATCGGCCCGGCCGGGCTGACGATCGTGATCGTTCGCGACGACCTGATCGGCCAGGCGCTGCCGATCACGCCCTCGGCCTTCGACTACCGGCAGCAGGCCGACGCCGACTCGATGCTGAACACGCCGCCGACCTACGCGATCTACATCGCCGGGCTGGTGTTCAAGTGGCTCGACGCGCAGGGCGGCCTGGAAGCGATTGCCGCGCACAACCGCGCCAAAGCCGCGCTGCTGTACGACTACCTCGATTCCACCGCGTTCTACTCGAGCCCGGTGGCCAAGGCCGACCGCTCGCTGATGAACGTGCCCTTCAAGCTGAAGGACGAGGCGCTCGACGCCGCCTTCCTGAAGGGCGCCGAAGAGCGCCGCATGCTGCAGCTCAAGGGCCACCGCTCGGTGGGCGGCATGCGCGCGTCGATCTACAACGCGATGCCGGTCGAAGGCGTGCGCGCGCTGGTCGCGTACATGAAGGAATTCGAGGCCCAGCATGGCTGACGCGAACAAGCTGCGGGTGCTGGTGCTCAACCAGATCTCGCCGCTGGGCCTGCAGCGGCTGCCGACCGCGCTGTACGAAGTGGGCAAGGACGTGGCCGCACCCGACGCGGTGCTGCTGCGCTCGGCCGACCTGCACCAGGCGGCGATCGCACCCAGCGTGAAGGCGATTGCACGCGCCGGCGCCGGCACCAACAACATCCCGGTGCCGGCGATGAGTGCGCGCGGCGTGCCCGTGTTCAACGCGCCGGGCGCCAACGCCAATGCGGTCAAGGAACTGGTGCTCGCCGGCATGCTGCTGGCGGCGCGCAACCTGCCGGCGGCGCTGCGCTTCGTCGAGGGCCTGGACCCGCAGGCCCCCGACATGGACCGCAAGGTGGAAGACGGCAAGAAGAGCTTCGCCGGCTGCGAGCTCGCCGGCCAGACGCTGGGCGTGATCGGCCTGGGCAAGATCGGCTGCCTGGTGGCGGATGCCGCGATCCGCCTCGGCATGGACGTGCTCGGCCACGACCCGGAGATCACCGTCGATGCGGCCTGGAGCCTGCCGGCGCAGGTGCGCAAGGCCGCGAGCGTGGCCGAGGTGCTGCGCGGCAGCGACTTCGTCACGCTGCACGTGCCGCTGGTCGCGGCCACGCGCGGGCTGGTCGGCGCCGCCAACATCGGCCTGATGCGCAAGGGCGCGGTGCTGCTGAACTTCTCGCGCGAGGGCGTGGTCGAGGACGACGCCGTGCTCGGCGCACTGGCCGCCGGCACGCTCGGCCGCTACGTGTGCGACTTCCCGTCGCCCGCCGTGCACGGCAAGGCCGGCGTGATCGCGCTGCCGCACCTGGGCGCGTCCACGCGCGAGGCCGAGGACAACTGCGCGGTGATGGTGGCCGACCAGTTGCGCGACTACCTCGAGCACGGCAACGTCAGCAACGCGGTCAACTTCCCGGCGGTGAGCATGGCGCGCGACTCGGCCTACCGGGTGGCGATCGCCAACGCCAACGTGCCGAACATGCTCGGCCAGATCTCGACCGCGATGGCCAAGGCGGGGCTGAACATCCACAACATGGTCAACAAGTCGCGCGGCGAGATGGCCTACACGCTGGTCGACGTCGACAGCCCCGTCGACGACGCAGTGCTCGCCAGCCTGCGCGCGATCGAAGGCGTGCTCGCGGTGCGCTACCTGCCGATGGCCGGCTGACGCCGGCAGCACGATGGCCGGCCAGCGGCGGCGCAAGCGCGATTCGCCGCCGCCCGTCGCGGCCGGCGGCGACAGCGGCCGCACGCCCAAGGCGCGCAGCGCTGCCGCGACCGATCCGCGCAACGGCGCCGCGGGCGAAGCGCGCGCCGCCACCCCGGCCGCGGCCGGCAAGCCCGGTGGTTCGCCAGCCGGCGCGGCAGCAGCGCCGCGCACTGTGGCGCGGCGCGCGCCGCGGGCGATCGGGGTTGCGCTGCTGTTGCTGGCGGTGCTGGCTGGTGCGTGGCTGTGGCAGCGGCCTGGCGATCGGCCACCGGCGCTCGCCACGGCACCTGCAGCCGCGCCGCCCGCCACCACGGCACCCGCCGCTGCCGCACGCGCCACCATGCCGGCACCCGCGGCGCCGGCTGCGGCCTACGTCGACAACCGCACCTGCGTCAGCTGCCACGCCGCCGAGGCCCGGCACTGGCAGGGATCGCACCACGCGCTCGCGATGGCACGGCCCACGCCCGAGACGGTGCGCGGCGACTTCGACGGCGCGCAGTTCCGCCACCACGGCGTCACCACCCGCTTCTTCCGGCGCGACGGCAAGTACTTCGTCCACACCGACGGCGTCGACGGCCGCATGGCCGACTTCGAAGTCCAGTACACCTTCGGCTGGGATCCGCTGCAGCAATACCTGATCGAGACTGAAGGCGGCCGGCTGCAGCCGCTGACGATCGCCTGGGACGCGCGCGCCAAACGCTGGTTCCACCTGCTGCCCGACGAGAAGACGCCGCCCGGCGACGTGCTGCACTGGACCGGCCGCTACCAGACCGGCAACACGATGTGCATCGCCTGCCACACCACCGGCTTCGACAAGCGCTACGACGCCGCGACCGACCGCTTCGACTCGCGCTGGGCCGAAGGCAACGTGTCATGCCAGGCCTGCCACGGCCCAGGATCGCGCCACGCCGAATGGGCCCACGCACAGGCCGAAGGCCGCGCGGCAGCGCCGCCGCCGCGTCACGGCCTGGTTGCCGACCTGCGCGACGCGCGCACGCAGGTCGACGTCTGCTCGGCCTGCCACTCGCGCCGCGCCGAGCTGAGCGCGCAACCGGTGCCCGGCGAGCCGCGGCTCGACCACTACCTGCCGAGCCTGCTGCTGCCGGGGCTGTACCACGCCGACGGCCAGCAGCTCGACGAGGTCTACGTCGACGGCTCGTTCCGCCAGAGCAAGATGTTCGCCGCGGGCGTGAAGTGCAGCGACTGCCACGAGCCGCACCGCGCCCGGCCGCGGCTCGACGGCAACGCGCTGTGCGGCCAGTGTCACGCCCGCCCCGGGCGCCGCGATTTCCCGGCCGCGGCGGGCGACTACGACAGCCCGGCGCACCACCACCACCGCGAAGGCAGCGCCGGCGCGCAGTGCGTCGCCTGCCACATGCCGGCCAAGACCTACATGCGCATCCAGCCGCGGCCCGACCACAGCCTGCGCATCCCGCGGCCCGACCTGAGCGTGGCGATCGGCACGCCGAACGCGTGCAACCAGTGCCATGCCAAGCAGACGGCGCAATGGGCGGCCGACGCGGTCGAGCGCTGGTACGGCCCGAAGCGCAGGCCGCACTTCGGCACGGCCTTCGCCGCCGCGCGCAACGGCGAGCCGGGAGCGGACGCGGCGCTGGCCGCGATCGCCGCCGACCGCTCGCAGCCCGGCATCGTGCGCGCGACGGCGATCCACATGCTCGGCGGCCGCGGCACGGCGGCGATCGACGCTGCCCGCGACCCCGACGCCGAAGTGCGCGCCGCCGCCGCGGCGAGCCTCGGCACGCTGCCCGCGGCGCAGCGCGTGCCGACGCTCGCGCCGCTGCTGCAGGACCCGCTGCGCGCGGTGCGTATCGCCGCCGCGCGCAGCCTGGCGTCGCTGCCGGCCGAGCAGTTCGACGCCCCAACCCGCGCCGCCTTCGACGCCGCGCTCGCCGAATACGTCGCCGCGCAGCAGGTCTCGCTCGACATGCCCGGCGCGAACCTGAACCTCGGTGCGCTGTACGCCGACCTGGGCCGCGACGAACTGGCCGAGCGCTACACGCTCGCGGCGCTGAAGATCGACCCCGACTTCACGCCGGCACGCGCCAACCTCGCCCGGTTCTACGCCGCGCGCTCGCGCCCGGCCGACGCCGAGCGCGTGCTGCGCGAAGGCCTCGAGCGCGAGCCCGGCATCGGCGAGCTGCAGTACGCGCTCGGCCTGCTGCTGGCCGAGCAGCAGCGCCTGCCCGAAGCCGCCGACGCGCTCGCGCAGGCGGCGAAGCTGATGCCGCGCGATGCGCGCGCGCACTACAACCTCGGCCTCGCGCGCCAGCAGCTCGGCCAGCTGCGGGCCGCGGAAGCCGCGCTGCGCCGCGCGCGCGAGCTTGCTCCGACGGACCCGGCGATTGCCTACGCATTGGCGGTCTTCTACGCGCAGCAGGGCCGCCGAGGCGAGGCGCTGCGCGAGGCCGAGGCGCTGCAGCAGCTGCGGCCGGGTGACGCGCAGGTCGCGCAACTGATCCGGCAGCTGCAGGCGCAGCGCTGATCGCCGGCGGGCAACGTGGATCGGGCAATTGCCCGGCGATCGTGGACACTCCGTCCGAGTCGCTGCACCGCCGGCGCAGGCGCCGCGCCTACACCAGCACCTTGACCAGGTCGAGCAGCAGTTCCTTCACCGGGATCCGCAGCGCCGCCACCAGCACCAGCGGGATCGCCAGCGGCACGATGATCATCGCGATCGACGCCTTGCCGATCGGCACCCGGCGCATCTGCTTCACCGCGTCGTAGAGCACCGCCGCATCGGCGACCGGCCCGATCTCGGGCGCGTCGAGGATCGCCTCGTCGCCGACCTCGCGGCCTTCGATCCAGCGCCGGTGCACGAGCCGACCGTGCCGCCCGACGAGCGCCGAGTACGCGGCGAGCGAACGCGCACGCGCGCGGGCGAGCGCCGGCGCCAGCGCCAGCAGCGGCAGCAGCAGCATCGCGCTCCAGACGACGACGAGCACCGCCGTCGTCGGCTTGTACGCATCCAGGTTCGCACCGTGGTGCAGGATCTCGTGCGCCCAGCGCGACGCGACGATCGCCGCCAGCGCGACCGAGACGGGCGCGAACGCGCCCGGCAGCTTCGAGACGATCGCGATACCGCCGGCGCGATCGGGGTGCGTCGGCACCAGCGGCAGGTCGATCCGGCCGATGCGCCGCAACCACTCGCAAAGCAGCACGATGCGCCACAGCCACGCCAGCAGCAGCGCGAGCAGGATCGGGCGCGCGATATAGGCGAACCACCAGCCACCGAAGCCGAGTGCGCCGTCGCCTCCCATCGCCCACGCCAGCGCATCGGCGTGCACCTGCGGGCGGTCGGCAATCGCCCAGCCGATTGCCGCGCCGATCATCAGCACCCAAGGCAGCGACGCATCGCGCAGCCGCAGCACGCCGGCGGCGACCGCGTCGAAGCGCAGGCGCGACGCCGGCTCGGCGCCGGCCGTCGCCGCGAGGCACGCGGCGATCCGCCTCGCGGTGTCGTGCAGCATCGGCTCGCCGAGCACGAGCAGCGGGATCACGACCAGGCAGCGCACGTGCACGCCGTAGTGGCGCAGCAGCGATTCGCCGCTGTCGTCGGCCAGGCGGCCGGTCGCCGCCGCCCACAGCGCGATCGGCAGCCACGCGAGCAGCGCAAACACAACCGCGCGCCGGCCCGCGCCCAGGCTGTCGGCCGGCAGCAGCCGCGCCCGCCGCAGCCAGCGCAGCGGCGGTTCGTCGTCGCAGGGGGAAGGCGCGGCCGGCCCGCAATCAGCCCGCGCGGGTGGTTCCGGCGATGCGGTGCGTGCCATCCGTTCGGAGCTCGCCGGCGCGGCGTACGTGGCGCACGGCGCGCGTCAGTACGGCGGGTTGACGATGATGTACTGCGTGCCCTGCGGCTGGTACCACGTGCCGCCGCACTGCTGGTAGATCATGCCGGCGTAGTTCACCGGCACACAGCCGGGCGGCACGCTGCGAACGACAGAGCCGACGATCGCCGAGGTCACCGCCACCGTCGCGGTGACCGCAGCCGCGGTCGCGACCGGGTGGTAGTCGTTGTCCCAACCGCCGTGGCAGCAGCCGCGGTCGGCGTCGACGTTGACGTTGACGTTGCGGTTGACGTTGACGTTGTTGACGCTGGTGCTGCGCACGTTGTTGCTGCGTGCGTCCGCGTGGCGGTTGTCGGGATACGCCCTCTGCCCTGCCCCGCCGCTGTGGCCGCCGCCGCCCGCGCGTGCCGCCGCGTGACCGCCGCCGCCTCCGCCCCGACCTGCCGCGTTGGCGATCGGCACGAGCACGAAACCGGCCAAGACCAGCGCTAGCAGCGGCGCGCGCAACCACGGCTTGAATGAACTTGTCATCTCGGTGCTCCTCTACTTGGCCTTGCGCGCGACGATCTCGATCGCGGTCGCGCCCTTGGGCGCAACGAACCTGAACACCGCGTTCGTGAAGCTCGGCTTCAGGTTCCAGTCGATCAGGCTGACCGACTGCGGCCGCGCTTCGTCGGCGCGGTTGGTGATCACGAGCTTGCGCGGCAGCGGCTTGGCGCCCGCGGTGATCCAGATCTGCCAGTCGAACTTGCCCTGGCGGAAGGCGTAGTGGTCGCACAGGTCGCCACCGATGAAGTCCTGCCCCGCGTTCATCGCCGATTCGAGCTTGTCGACCGGCGCGGCCGGCGTGCCCCAGACGAACAGGTCGGACAACGGAACCTCGACGCTGTACTTGTCTTCGAGGCGCTCGACGAGTTCGCCGAGCGTGCCGGTGAAGGCGACCGTCGAGTAGTAGTTCTGCGCCGGCGTGAACAGCGTGACCGTCTTGCCGTCGTAGAACAGCTCACGCTGCGAGCGCGCACTCGCCATGCGCACGCGCAGCTTGTTCGGCCGCTCGACGTCCATCGACGCCGTCGCCGTGTGCTGCAGCTTCTGGCCGTCGACCAGCACGCGCTCGCCGGTGAGTTCGGTCGACACCTGGAAGCGCTTCAGCGACTGCAGGTGCGCGCCCATGTCCTTCAGCGCCTGGACCGCGTCCGGATTCACCGGGTTCGCCGCCTGCGCGGCAGGTGCCGATGCCGCCGTCTGGGCGTGAATCGCGGGGGCAGCGAGCAACAGCGCCAACAGCCCTGCCGAGATCGTCGTTCGAAGCATGCCTGTCTCCCGATGCGAAGAATGAAACCGGTCCGGCGGGACGCCTATTTGGGATGGATCCGCGTGATCTTGTTGCCCTGCACGCCAAGCCCGGCCATCAACCCCTTCTGGCCGAAGATGAAGGCGTAGATGTCGTCCTTCATCGTCGTCGTGGTTGTCTGCTTGGCCATGCCTTCGTCGACCACGACCACGCTCGGACCGACGCCGACCTCGAAGCCCTCGGCCTTGTCGAGTTGCTTCAGCGCGGCGTCGTTCATGAAGAACATCGCGTAGCCGAAGGTCTGCGCGCCGGCCTGCAGCCCGAACGAGGCACCCGCCGTGCTGTAGTACCCGGTCACCTTGCCGCCCTGGATCATTGCGCCCTCGCCGAACTGGCCGCCGACACCCAGTCCGGCCTTGGTGACCTTCGGAAAGACCAGGATCGCGCGCGCCTGCGGCCCCAGCGCCTTGGCGGCGGGCACGGCGGCCTCGAGCTTGTGCAGTGCGGCCTGCGCATCGCGGGCGAGATCGGCGGCGCTGGCCGCCCACGCGGGGACGGCCGCGCCAACCATACTGACCACGCTGCCGATGAGCATCAGACGCCTGCGGTTCGAATCCATGGCAATCCCTTTCGTGATGACTCTCCCTTCGCGGCCGGACCTGCCGCCAGCTGCGCGGTGCACGCCGACTCTAGTGAGGCCCGCCGGCTTGGGGAACTGGCCTTTGGTTTAGCAGGCCGTCGCCGCTCCGGTCGTCACGGCGCCCACTCTGGCGTGGCCGAGATGGCACCCATACACCGGCCGCTGCTGCCGGTTGCTGCGCAGCGGGCAGCACCGCCGCTTCAGGGCGTGACGATGTTGAACGTCGGGTCGAAGGTGACGACGTTGGCAACGATCGCCCCCAGCGCCTTCGGATCGCCCTCGACCTTGACCATCCCGGCCTGTTGCAGCTCGGGCAGCTTCTTGCCCTGCAGCAGCATCGCCAGGAAGGCGGGCCGCGTCAGCGTCAGCTTCAGGTCCGGGTTGTTCAGGACGCGGCCCTTGGTGTTGTTCAGCACCGAGTTCGACAGCTCGAGCGCCCAGGTCTCGTGGCTGTCGGTGAACTCCATCTGAATCGCCGCCTTGGCGCCGTCGGTCTTGGTGTGGTCCAGGCGCAGCGCGAGGAAGTCGAACAACAGCTCGTTGGTCATGCCGCGCACGGTGTCGGGAGTGACCGTGTTGGTGATCATCTTCTGCGTACCGTTGCGCAGCTCGTAGGCGCCCATCAGGTAGGCGTTGCGCCACGGCGCCGATTCGGCCTGGTACCCCAGTTGCTCCAGCGCGTCGGCCTGCAGCGCGCGCGCCTCGGCGTTGCCCGGGTCGGCGAAGACCGCGTGGTTCATCAGCTCGGCCGTCCAGCGGTAGTCGCCGTCGGCGAAGGCCTTGCGGCCGGTGGCGATCACCGCTGCCTCGCCGCCCATCGCCGCGACGTAGCGCTTCGCGCTGTCGGCCGGTGGCAGCCGGTGCAGCGTCGCCGGGTTGGCGTCGTAGTAGCCGAGGTAGTAGTTGTAGACCGCGCGCAGGTTGTGGCTCAGTGTGCCGTAGTAGCCGTGCGTGCTGGCGTCTGCGGCCAGCGCCTTGGGCACGAAGGTCTGGTTGCCGAGCTCGTCCATCACCAGCCCCTGGTTGGCCAGGTGCAGCGCACGGTCGTGGATGAAGCGGTACAGGTCGCGCTGGTTCGCCAGGTAGTCGTGGATGCGGGCATTGTCCCAGGTCGGCCAGTGGTGGCTGGCGAAGGCGACCTCGGCCCCGGGGTACAGGTCCAGCGTCTCGTTGATGTACTTGCTCCATCCCAGCGCGTCGCGCACCTTCGCGCCGCGGATGGTGTAGACGTTGTGCATGAGCTTGGTCACGACTTCCGACAGGCACAGTGCCTTCCTGTCGGGGAAATAGACCATGAACTCCGACGGCGCCTCGGACCCCTGCGCCATCTGGAACTGCATGCGCACGCCGTCGACCACCAGCTCCTCGCCGGTCTTCTTGACGATGACGTTGGGCGGGATCAGCCCGGGCGCACCTTCGCTCAGCGCCACGCCCAGGCCGGTGCCGACCGAGCCCTTGTCGCCGGCCGGCAGCGAGATGCCGAACATGTAGTTGCCGCGCCGCGACATCGCGTTGCCGGCGAGCACGTTCTCGGCGATCGCGTGGTCCATGAAGCCTTCGGGCGCGATCAGCTTGACCTTGCCCGAGCGCACGTCGGCCTCGTCGACGACGCCGCGCACGCCGCCGAAGTGGTCGACGTGGCTGTGGGTGTAGATCACTGCCACGACAGGCTTGGTGCTCTTCAGCGTGTCCATCGCCAGCTTCAGCCCGGCGCGCGCCATCTCGGCAGTGAACAGCGTGTCGATCACGATCCAGCCGTTCGGCGTCTCGACCAACGTCATGTTCGCCATGTCGTAGCCGCGAATCTGGTAGATGCCGTCGGCGACCTTGTAGAACCCGGCCTGCGCGTTCAGCGCTTGCTCGCGCCACAGGCTGGGGTTGACCGTTGCCGGCGCGCCGCCCTTGATGAAGTCGTAGCGCCGGGTGTCGAAGACGGTGCGCCCGTTCGCGTCCTTGACGACCGGATCGCTCAACTCGGCCAGCTTGCCGCGCGTCGCGTCGTCGAAGTCCTGCTTGTCGTTCATCGCCATCGCCGCGCGCACCGCGGCGTTGGCGCGTTCGGTGGCCGGGGTTGCCGGCTTGGGTGCAAGCGGGGCGGTCTGCGCGAAGGCGCCGGTGCCGATGGCCGCGGCCAGCAGCGCGAGCGTCAGGGGTTTGAGTTGGAACTTCATCATCGTGTCTCCGGGTATGAAAGGGGTTCAGACGGCGGCGGCGGCGACGCTGGCCTGCGCGCGAGCCGGCGCGGCAGCCCGTGCGTCCTCGCGGATCATGTCGGCGGCCTTCTCGCCGATCATGATCGTCGGCGCGTTGGTGTTACCGCCGGTCACGGTCGGCATGATCGACGCGTCGGCGATGCGCAGGCCGTCGATGCCGCGCACGCGCAGCCGCGCGTCGACTACTGCCAGCGGGTCGCTAGCGGGGCCCATCTTGCAGGTGCCGACCGGGTGGTACTGGGTGTCGGCGCGGTTGCGGATGTCGGCAATCAGGCCTTGGACATCGTCCGCCCGGGTCGGGTAGAGCATCCTGCCGCGGATCGCATCGAAGGGCCTGGACTCGATGATCCGTTGCTGCGCCTGCGCACCCTTGACCAGCAGCGCGAGGTCGCGCTCATCGCTCAGGAAGCGCGGGTCGATACGCGGCACCTCGCGCGGGTCGATGCTGTTCAGGCCGACGGTGCCGCGGCTGTACGGCCGCAGCACGTCGACATGGCACGAGATGCCGTGGCCCAGGTGCAGCTTGCGGGCATGGTCGTCGACCACCGCGATCACGAAGACGAGTTGCAGGTCGGGCACCGCCGCGTCGGGGGCCGAACGGAAAAACGCGCCGCCGGTGGCGAAGGTGCTGGTCACCATGCCCGAGCGCTTGTTGCGCCACTCGAGCATCGCCGCGGTGAACTTGGCCGAGCCGCGCATCGACACGCCGAACGATTCGGTGCTGCTCGGCACCCGCCAGGTCTGCACGTAGTCGATGTGGTCCTGCAGGTTCTGGCCGACGCCGGGCAGCGCATGCGCGACGGTGATGCCGTGGCGCTGCAACTCGTCGGCCGGGCCGATACCCGACAGCATCAGCAGCTGCGGCGAGCCGAAGGCGCCGCCCGACAGCACCACCTCGCGCCGCGCGCGCACCTGCTTCAGCTCGCCGCCCTGGTGGTAGGCGACGCCACTGGCGCGCTTGCCGTCGAGCATGATGCGCGCCGACACCGCGTGCGTGATCACTTGCAGGTTCGCCCGCGACAGGTTCGGCGTCAGGTACGCCTTGGCCGCGCTGCAGCGCTCGCCGTTCCTGTGCGTCACCTGGTACAGGAACGCACCCTCCTGGTCAGCGCCGTTGTAGTCGGGGTTGGTCCTCAGGCCGTTCATCTGCGCGGCCTGCAGGAACATCTGGCTGATCGGGCTGTCGTGGCGCGGATAGGTCACGTTCAGCGGGCCGCCCTGGCCGTGGAACGGGTTGTGGATCTGCTCGTTGTTCTCGCTGCGCTTGAACAGCGGCAGCACCTCGTCGTACGACCAGCCGGGGTTGCCGAGCTCGGCCCAGTGGTCGTAATCCCAGCGGTTGCCGCGCACGTAGAGCATCGCGTTGATCGAGCTCGATCCACCGAGGGTCCTGCCGCGCGGCTGGTAGCCGCGCCGGCCGCCCAGCCCCGGCTGCGGCACGGTCTGGTAGGCGTAGTTGTTGATCTTCGTCGGCAGCATCGCGACGACGCCGGCCGGTGCGTGGATCAGCACGCTCCTGTCGGGGCCGCCGGCCTCGAGCAGGCAGACGCTGACGGACGGGTCCTCGGTCAGGCGCGCGGCGATCGCGCAACCGGCCGAGCCGGCGCCGACGATGACGTAGTCGAACTCCATGTCGTTCATGTCCTTGTCTCCTTCAGTGCTTGTTCGCGGGTGCCGGCTGCAGGGCCGGGTCGCCGGCGCCGAGCCAGAGCTTCAGCACCAGCCGCTGCACCGCATTGCCGTAAGGCGGGTAGAACAGCCCGATCGGGTAGAAGCGGTGGCGCTGAAACACCGTCTTCGCGTGCGACAGCTCGCGGAAACCCTCCTCGCCATGGTAGGTGCCCATGCCCGAGTTGCCGACGCCGCCGAAGGGCGCGTCGTGGTTCATCACGTGCCAGCCCCAGTCGTTGATCGTCACGCCACCGGAGTGCGTGTGGCGAAGCAGCTGGTCGCGCGCCGCCGCGTCGTGGCCGAAGGCGTACAGCGCCAGCGGCCGCGGGCCGCTGCGGATGTGCTCGATCGCCTGCTCCAGCGTGTCGTAGGCGACCACCGGCAGGATCGGGCCGAAGATTTCCTCCTGCGCGATGCGCATCTCAGGCGTGACGCCGGTGACGATGTGCAATGGCATCTGGCGCCCCGTGCCGCCCTCGGCGCAGGCGACCACCGTCGCGCCCTTGGCGCGCGCGCCGTCGAGCAGCGCGACGATGCGCGCGTGCTGCCGTTCGTTGACGATCGCGGTGTAGTCGTGGTGGCCTTCGACGCGGCTGCCGAACGAGCGCGCGAAGGCCGCCTGCACCTCGGCGACGAAAGCTTCGACGCTCTCGCGTGGCACCAGCGCGTAGTCGGGCGAAACGCAGATCTGGCCGGCGTTGGTGGCCTTGCCGTGGGCGATCCGCGTCGCCGCTTCGGCCACTGAATAGCCGCGCAGCACGACCGCCGGCGACTTGCCGCCGAGCTCGAGCGTCACCGGCGTCAGGTTCTCGGCCGCGGTGCGCATCACGATGCGGCCGACCGCCGGCGATCCGGTGAAGACGATATGGTCGAAGGGCAGCGAGGTGAAGCCGTTCGGGTCGGCGAGTTCCTCGCCGACCACGCTGACCAGGTCGGCCGGGAAGGCTTCGCCGAGCATGCGGCGCAGCACCGCGTTGGTCGCCGGCGTCACCTCGGGCATCTTGATCATCGCCCGGTTGCCTGCCGCCAGCGCCGCGGCGAGCGGGCCCAGCGCCAGGTACAGCGGGAAGTTCCACGGCACGATGATCCCGACCACGCCCTTGGGCTGGTAGGTCACGCGCAGGCTGTTGGTGGCGAACAGCAGCTCGGTCGAACGCCGGCTCGGCTTCATCCAGCGCTTGACATGCGACAGCGCGTGGTTGATCTCCAGCGTCGAGCCGAGGATGTCGAGCATCTTCGACTCGGCCGGCGAGCGGTAGCCGAAGTCGCGGCTCATCGCCTCGGCGAGCAGGTCCTGGTAGCGGTGCAATTGCTGCTTCAACGCCTTCAGGTTCGCCCGGCGCTCGGCGGCGCTCGGGAACGGCTGGCGCGCGAACGCCTGCTGTTGCGTGGCGAGGGTGTCGCGCAGGCCAAGGTCGGCACGAAGCTTGGGGGCCAGTCGATCGTTCATTCGTCTCCTCCGTCGTGGGCTCGACGGTTGTTGTCGAGTGGCGTCATGGTGCCGGGAGGGTCGCCCCGCGACGAGGTTGAATGGCGCCAGGGGGCGGGTGAAAATCTGCCAACCGCATGACATCGACCGGACCATGGACCCGAACGGCATCGTCATCACCCGGGAGGCCGAAGCCCACGCCGGCGCGACCCACAGCATGCTCGGCCTGGCCGCGCTCTTCGCCGAGATGGCCGAGCAGGGCATCGTCGCCGAGGCGCTGCTGCAGGGCACGGGGCTGCAGCCGCGGCAGCTCGACGACCCGCAGGCGCGCATGACGCAAGCGCAGAAGCTGACGATCTTCCGCAACGTGCTGCGGCTGAGTTCGGTGCCCGATGTTGGTCTGCGCGCCGGCGCGCGCCAGCGGCTGAGCGACTTCGGCGTCTACGGCTACGCGCTCGTCAGCAGCCGGACCTTCGGCGACGCGACCCTGCTCGGCATCAAGCATGTGCGGCTCGCCGGCCCGGTGCTCGAGAAGAGCTTCCGCGTCGAAGGCGACACCGCGATCTTCGAGGCGCGCGACGTGCACGACCTCGGCGCCGTGCTGCCGCTGGCGACCGAGTTCTTCTGGGCGTCGATCCTGAAGCTCGGGAGCTGCGTGCTGGAAGCGCCGATGCCGTCGCGCCGGCTGCTGCTGCCGTACCCGCGGCCCTCGTACGCAGCGGCCTACGAACGCTTGTTCGGCTGCCCGGTCGAGTTCGACGCCCGCGTGATGGAGTGGCACTTCGACGCCGCCGTGCTGCGTGTGCCCTGTCCCAACGCGAACCCGATCACTGCCGGGCTGTGCACGCAGTTCTGCGAGCGCATGCTGATGAGCCTGCCCGACGAGAGCGATCTGTCGCGCCGCATCCGCACCCTGTGCCTGAACAGCCGCGGCGAGTTCCCGAACGCCGACGAGGCCGCCGCGCGGCTCGGCCTGTCGGTGCGCACGCTGCACCGCCGCCTGGCCGACCAGGGGCAGCACTACCAGCTCATCGTCGACGACGTGCGCCGCTCGCTGGCGATCGAGTTCCTGGAGAACACCTCGCTGTCGGTCGAGGAGATCGCCGGCCGCGTCGGCTTCTCGGAGGCGTCGAACTTCCGCAAAGCCTTCCGCAAGTGGACCGGCCAGGCGCCGGCGCACTACCGCTCGGCCGGCGCTGCAGTCAGCGCGTCCTGACAGCAGTGCCTGCAGCCTGCGCCCGCACCCGGACGGCCGAATTCGATGGGCGCACTGCAAGCGATCTACTCAGCATGACCGGTCTCCTGCATCACGCAGGGCCTCACTTCCCCGGCGCGAAGACCACCTTCCAGTCGTTCTTCATGCTGATCAGGCCCCAGCCCATGGCCTTGCACTGGTCCAGCCCGTCGGCGAGCCTGCCAAACGCCGTGTCGCGGTCGTAGGCGTATTCGCGCACCGCGTCGTCGTGGTGCACGAGCATCCCGAGGCGCTTGCCGCTGCCGGCTGTCGTCCACTGCAGCATCTGGAAGTCGCCGTCGCTGTTGCCGAAGGCCGCGATCGGCCGCTTGCCGATGATCTGCGCGATGGCGATCGGCTTGCCTGACCGGTCGTCGTTGAACTCCAGCGCCGGCAGCATTGTCACCATCGGCTTGCCGTCCTTGACCGTGAAGGCGAACTTCTGCCGCGAGCCGATCACCTGCTCGTTGGGCACGCCGTAGGTCGGCTCGGTGGTGGCGCGCATGAAGTCGGTAGTGCCGCCCGAGACGATGAAGGTCTTGAAGCCGTTGGCGCGCAGGTAGCGCATCACCTCCTGCATCGGCTGGTAGGTCAGCTCGTTGTAGGGGCGCTTGAAGCGCGGGTGCTTGGCCGTCTTCAGCCACTCGCCGACGACGCGCTCGAACTCCTCGGGCGTGCTGCCGCTCTGCGCGGCGAGCAGCATTTCGATCAGGCCCTTTTCGCCGGCGGCCTCCACGCCCTTCATGTCGCCCGCGAGCAGCGACTTGAAGGGCTCCTGCGCCTTCCACTCGGGGTGCTGGGGCGCGAGCTGGCGGATGCGGTCGAAGACGAACTCCAGCTGTGTGTACATAGGGTGCTCGACCCACAGCGTGCCGTCGTTGTCGAAGACCGCGATGCGGTCGGCCGGCGCAACGTAGTCCTTGCCGCCCTCGGTGGTCACGGCCTTGACGAAGTCGACGATGCGCTGCTTGTTCGCGCCTTCGTTCCACGAAGGCAGCGGGTCGGCTGCCGGCGCATTCGGCATCGGCGCGCAGGCGGCCAGCGCGACCGACAGCACGGCCGCGGCCAGCCAGCGGCGCCGGGTCAAGCGCGGCATGAATCCCTCGAGTGACATGCGATCTCCTGATCGAAAGCGCGGCACATCAGTGCGCGACGAAGCGGCGCGCCGCGGCCCGTGCGAACCGCGGCGCCTGGGCGGGCTGCAGGCTCAGTTGCCGGTCGGGAGCGGGATGCTGATGCCCTCGTTCTTCAGCATGTCGCGTACGTACTGGAAGCGCTGGTACTGCGTCAGCGTGATCGGGCCCGAGTAGCCCTCGCTTTGCAGCTTGCGCGGCGGGTAGTCGATGTAGGTCTTGACCAGCTTGCGCATCTCTTCGTTGATCGTCACCAACGTCCAGGTGCGCTCGGTCCAGTTGTTCATGAACAGGTCGTAGCGCTCCTGCGGGTCCTGCCACAGGTCGAAGACCTGCGGCACCGTCGCGACGTACTTCTCCGGCCCCTTCCAGCCGAGGTTGCTGTCCACCGCCAGCCCGCCGGTCGCCATGCCGTTGTCGCCGCGCAGGTTGAACACCGCCTTGTAGTTGCCCACGCGCGCCGCGCCAGGGCTCAGCTCGTTCTCGGTGAAGTAGAACCAGCTCTTGCGCGCCGACTTGCCGGTACCGAACAGCACCGGCCCCATGTCGATGCTGTCGAAGTAGATCGGCTTGCCTTCGCGGTCGTTCTTCGGCAGCTCGACGCCGCCGAGCTTGGCGAAGGTGGCCATCAGGTCGAGCCCGCCGAGGATGTCGTGGTTCCTCACGTCGGCCTTGATGTGGCCCGGCCAGACGGCGATCGCCGGCACGCGGTTGCCGCCTTCGCGCACCGTGCCCTTGGTGCCGCGGAAGGGGGTGTAGCCGGCGTCGGGGTAGACGTCCTGCCAGGCGCCGTTGTCGGTGGTGTAGAAGACGAGCGTGTTCTTGTCCAGGCCGAGCGCGCGCAGCCTGTCCATGATGCGGCCGATGCGCGTGTCCAGTTCGACCACCGAGTCGGCGTACTTGCTCTTGCTCATCGACTTCAACTGGAACTCCGGCGCCGGCATGTTCGGCTGGTGCACCTTCATGAAGTTGACGTTGATGAAGAAGGGCTTGCCCGGATCCTTCGCCGCGGTGTCGAGGAATTCCAGCGCCGCCTTCTCCACGTAGCCGTCGAAGTACGGGATGCCGACCACGCCGTTCGGGTAGTTCACGCCGTGCAACGTGACGTTCTCGCCCGGCTTGTCGACGTACTGGCCGTTGATCTTGAAGTCCTCCTTGGGCTTCTCGCCGGCCTTGCCGGACATCGAGCCGAGCGTCACCTTCTGGAACATGGCGCGCAGCTCGGGGTCCATGTCGGGGAACCAGGTCGGGTCGGCGTAGGTGTAGGCGTTCAGGTGATACAGGCCGACGTACTTCATGACGTCGTAGCCCTGCGCGTTGGGCAGCGCGTAGTCGGCCTCGCCGAGGTGCCACTTGCCGGTGAAGTAGGTGGCGTAGCCGCCCTGCTTGAGCACCGAGGCGAGCGTCCATTCGGCCGCCGGCAACCCGCCGCCCTGGCCCTGGAAGGCGACCGTCGTCATGCCGCTGCGGTTCGGGATGCGGCCGGTCTGGATTGCGGCGCGCCCCGGCGTGCAACTCGGCTGGGCGTAAAAGCTGAAGAAGGTCATGCCGTCGCGCGACATGCGGTCGATGCTCGGCGTCGGTATGCCGCGGCCTTCGCCGCCGCCGTACGGGCCGAGGTCGCCGTAACCGGTGTCGTCGGACACGATGAGCAGGATGTTGGGCTTGGCCTGGGCCAGCGCCTGCCCGGGCCCGGCGGCGAGCACGAACGTGCCGAGCACCGCGGCAGCCATCGATCTGAATTGGAGCTTCATGCCTTCCTCCTCGCCACAAACCTTGAAACCTCTCGAAGACCGCATGCCGCGCAGCGCGACGCCTACAGAGGCTGCCGCACTCGTGCGCATGCACGTGCGAGGCAGTATCGGGTCGGGCAACCGGGTGCGGAACTGTGCTTTGGTATAGGCAGCGCGCCGCGAGCCGTGCCGCACGCGGCATGCCGGGTACGCGAAGCCCGCCGCCATGCGTCGCGCTGACGCGCCTTCGACGTCAGCGCGACGCATGGCACCAAACGGCGAGCTGGAGCGCCTTCGGCCTCACAGCTGCGGCGCCTGGCGGAACTGCTCGAGCAGCCAGTCCAGGAACGCGGCCACCTGCGGCCGGCGCGCGGCCTGCGGGTGGCGCACGAGCACGTGGCAGTAGCCGCTCGGCATGCGCAGCGCCGGGAACGGCATCACGAGGTCGCCGCTCGCGATGCAGTCCTGCAGGAAGGGCGAGCGCACGAGCGCGACGCCCTGGCCGCGGATCGCCGCCTGCACCGTCTGGTCGACGAACGAGAAGACGAGCCGCCCGGCCGCGGGCTCGACGCGGCCGGCGCCGACCGACTCGAACCAGGTCTCCCAGCTCAGCCCCTGGCCGCCGCGAACGCTGGGGTCGAGGACGAGCAGCGGCCAGCGCGCAAGTTCCGCCGGGTTGCGCAGCGGCCTGGCCGACAGCAGCCGCGGGTTGATCACCGGCGCGACGATGTCCTCGACGAGCAGCGTCGCGCCGGGCGGCAGCGGCCCTGCGGGCTGGCCGCGGATCGCGAGGTCGATGTCCTCGACCTGCAGGTCGACCATGCGGTCGGACGCGTCGAGCCTGATCTCGATCCCCGGATGCTCGCGCTGGAACTGCGCGAGCCGCGGCGCAAGCCACAGCGACGCGAACGACGGGTAGGTCGAAAGCGTCACGCGCCGCCCGGCCGCCGCGCCGCGGATCTCGTCGACGCACTGATCGATCCCGACGAGCGCCTGGCGCACCGCCTGCTGCAGCCGCGTTCCGGCGGCGGTCAGTTCGAGCGCGCGGATGCGCCGCACGAACAGCGCCTTGCCGAGTTGGCGTTCGAGCGCGGCGATCTGCCGGCTGACGGACGATTGCGTCAGGTTCAGCTCGTCGGCGGCGAGCGTGAACGACAGGTGGCGCGCAGCGGCCTCGAAGCCGCGCAGCGACGCCAGCCCGATGGGCCGGCGCCTGCGCCCGGCAGCTGCGGGGACGGGTGGCATGCGCGCACCATACATGCGCGACACGCATCCATCAACTGCAATCCTTTCGTTTGTCGCCTCGGTCTGCGGGCGCTCCAATCACCGTCAGCCAGGACTATGGATGCGTTCGGCGAATGGAGCAGATCATGAGGATGCCGAGGCAACAGGCGCGGACGATCGATCTGGCGAAAGACCAGTTGCTGGTCATTCGAGGCGACTGCGCGGGGCGCGTGCGGGTGCTGTGCGATGCGGCGTGGCTGACCGACGAGAGCGACGCCGGTGATCGCGTGCTGCAGGCCGGCGCCGAAGCGGCGCTGGGGCAGGGCCGGATCGTGATCGAGGCGCTTGGCCCGGCGCGCGTGCTGCTGGACGAGCGCGCGGCGCCCTGGCGGGCCGGCTGGCAGCGCCTGCGGCGCATGGCCTGCACGCTGCGGCAGCGCTACCAGTTCGGCGGCGGCGCAAGCGTCGGCGCCTGCTGACCCCTCGGGCCGCGACCCTGCATCGCCGCGTCGTCCCGCTCGGAGCGCAGCGCACGGAGTCCGGGCCGCAGAGCCCGACTGCGGCGAGCAGCGCCTGGATCAGCCACGGGGCACAGTGCCGCCGGGACGCGCCTTCAACCCGGCCGCTGTCCGCCGATCGCGGCATCGATCGCGGCCAGCATCGCCTCGGCCGAGAACGGCTTGAGCAGCACGCCGACCGCGCCGAGTGCCCTGCCCTGCTTGGCGAGTTCGGCGCTGTCGTTCGCGGTGATCAGCACCACCGGCAGCCGCGTGCCGGACGCCTGCAGGCGCTGCAGCACCTGCAGCCCGCTCAGGCCCGGCATGTGGATGTCGAGCAGCGCGCAGTCCGGCACGCGCACGCCTAGCGACGCGAGGAACTCCTCGCCCGATGCAAAGCACAACACCGTGCAGTCGGCCAGGCGCAGCAGGCGACCAAGCGCCGTGCGCATCGGCGCCTCGTCGTCGACCACGGCCACGCAACGCAGGGTCTCCACCCGCCGACGCTAGACCCGCGCGCGCCGCAGCGCTACTGGTCTTTGGGTCAGTCTCCGGGCCGGCCGCGCGCGGCCAGTGCCGGGGCCGGCCCCGTCCGGCAGGGCAGCGACGACCGCCTCGACACTTGTTCGTCCACATTGCATCCAATCACACTGCGTGACTTACACTGCTGCGTGCACACGGCACGATGGAGCGCTTCGCATGAAGAACATCACCTTCGCCGCCGACGAGAAGCTGATCGAGGCCGCCCGCGAGCAGGCCGCCGCCGATGGCAGCACGTTGAACGAGCAGTTCCGCCTGTGGCTGGCGCAGTACGCCGCGAAGCGCCGCGCGGCCAAGGCCATCGAGGTGGTGCAGCGCGTCAGCCAGCGCGTCGACCTGGGTGGCCGCCGCTTCACGCGCGACGAGCTCAATGAGCGCCGCTGACTTCCTGGACACCAACGTGCTGGTCTACCTGGTGGACCGGCGCAACCCGGCGAAGCAGGCGGTCGCGCAGCAGCTGGTGGCCACGGCGCTCGCCGAACGCTCGGGAATCATCAGCTTCCAGGTGGTTCAGGAGACCCTGCAGGCGCTGACGCGCAAGGCGCGCCAGGTGTTGCCCGCCGCCGATGCCGGCGAGCTGCTGCACGCCGTGCTGCTGCCGCTGTGGCAGGTGCAACCGACCCCGGCCCTCTACGAACGCGCGTTGCAGCTGCAGGCCAAGCAGGGCTTCGCGTTCTACGACAGCCTGATCGTGGCAGCCGCCCTCGAAGCCGGCTGCCGCCGCCTGCTGAGCGAAGACCTGCAGCACGGCCAGAAGGTTGGCACGCTGCGCATCGAGAACCCGTTTGCCGGCTGAAGGCTCGGTGGATCGGGGCGGACAGGCGCACCGGCCGCGCGTGTCGCGTCGCGGTGCGTCGGCCGGGTCTGTGGATCGGTCAGTCCTGTGCGGCCTGTCGGCCTTGCGCTGCTACGGGCGTGGCCGGCACCGGCCCGGCCACGCCCGCCGTCTGGTGCATCAATTCGGCCAGCGTGCGCGCCTGCATGCGCTCCATGATGCGCGCGCGGTGGAACTTGACCGTCTGCTCGACGATGCCCAGGTCGGCGGCGATCTGCTTGTTGAGCTTGCCGGCGGCCAGCCCGGCGAGCACGTCGCGTTCGCGCGGCGTCAGGCTCGCGAGGCGCCGGCGCAGTTCCGCGCCGCGGCCGGCCGCTTCGCGCGCGTCGCGGTCGCGTTCGATCGCGGCACCGACCGCGGCGACGAGCCGCGCGGCTTCGACCGGCTTGGTCAGGAAGTCGACCGCGCCGGCCTTGAGCGCGGTGACGGTCATCGGGATATCGCCCTGCCCGGTGAGGAAGACGATCGGCAGCGCGGTTCCCTGCGCGCCCAGCCGCCGCTGCAGCGCCAGGCCGTCGAGTCCGGGCAGCTGCACGTCGAGCACGAGGCAGCCCGGCGCGGCCGGGTCGTGCGCGGCCAGAAAGGCCTCGGCCGAATCGAAGCCGCGCGCGTCCAGGCCCTCTTCGCGCAGCAGCCGCACGAGCGCGCGCACGAGCAGCGCGTCGTCGTCGACGATGTGAACGGTCGGCGCAGGCAGGCTGGTCATCGTTCGGGGGCGGGGCTCGCGGGCAGTATCGCGCGGAAACGCGCGCCGCCGCCGGGTGCGTTCGACGCTTCGAGCCGGCCGCCGTGCGCCAGCGCGATCGTGCGGCAGATCGGCAGGCCGACACCCATGCCCGAGGTCTTCGTCGTCCAGAACGCCTCGAACAGGCGCGGCAGGTCGGCCTCGGCGATGCCGGGCCCGCGGTCGGCGACGACGAGATGGATCTCGCCGCCCACGCGCTCGGTGCCGATCGCGACGCGGCGCTGCGCCTCGGGCGTGTCGGCCATCGCGTCGGCGGCGTTGAAGATCAGGTTGAGCAGCAATTGCTGCAGCTGCACGCGGTCGCCGGCGATGGTCGCCGGCTGCGCGCCCAGCGCGAGATCGACGCCGACATGGCGCATCAGCAGCTCGGTGCGCGTCAGGTCCAGCGTGTCGCGCGCGAGCGCGTTCAAGTCGAGCGGCGCCGCCGCCAGATCGCCGCGCCTGTAGAGCGCGCCGAGCCTGCGGATCACGTCGGCGGCACGCTGGTCGGCGGCGATGATGTCGGCGCAGATCTCGCGCAACTCGGCGGTATCGATCGGCGCGCGGCCCAGCATCTTTTGCGCCGCCTCGGCGTTGGCCAGGATCGCCGCCAGCGGCTGGTTCAGCTGGTGCGCGATCGCCGCCGACATCTGGCCGAGCAGCGACACGCGCATCATGTGGCGCAGCATCGAGCGGTCCTGTGCCGCCTGCTCCTCGGCGCGCTTTCGCGGCGTGATGTCGAGCGCGACACCCAGCAGTTGCCGCCTATCGCCGGGTGCGGCGCGGCCGCGCGCCATCAGCCAGCGCTGCTCGCCGCCGGGCTCGACGAGCCGGTACTCGACTTCGAGCTCGCCGCCGCCGTGCAGCACCTCGTGCACCGCCTGTTCGACGCCCGGCCGGTCGGCAGGGTGGATGCGGGCTGCCGGCGCATCGGCCGGCGGCGCGCCGGCCGCCGACACGCCCGCTCCCAGCCCCGGCAGCCCGCCCTCGGCCAGCCCGCCGCCGGCGGCCGGCCGGCCTGCGGGCGGCGGCTGCACCGCCCAGGTCGTCAATCGCGCCGCATCCGCCGCCAGGCTCAAGCGCTGCTCGCTGCGCACGAGCGCCGCCGCCGTGCGCCTGCGCCGCGCACGCTCGATCAGCAGCGCGGCGATCAGCGCCGTCTGCAGCACGATGAGCACGGCAGCGACGATCACCCACCGGCGATACGTCTCCCAGAAGCTCGGCACCTTGAAGTGCACGACGGCGTCCGCCGGTAGCTCGGCGGCCGGGATGCCGAAGCGCTGCAGCGCGCGCCAGTCGACATGCAAGGTCTGCGGCAGCCGCGCCGGCACCGCGACTGCGGGCGCCGGCGTGCCGCGCAGCAGTTCGGCCACGGTGCGCGCCGCGACCTGGCCCGCGGTGGCAAAGTCGGTCATCACGCTGCCGACGATGCCGGTGCCGATGAAGGTCGAGTACGGTCCGTATACCGGCGCAGCGCTCGCCGCGGCGATCGCCACCACCGATTCGCGCGGCGTGCCGAACCGGCCGTCGCCGTCGCTGAAGTAGCCGGGGGTGTAGACCACGCTGTCGGTGCCGAGGGCGCGCACCCGCTCGAGCACGGCGGTGGTCGGCAATGCGGCGAGCGCGACGACCTCGACCGGCCTGGACAGCGCGCGCAACTCGGCGTCCAGCCGCGCCTGCCACGCGCGGTCCCAGGCCGACGCGCCGGTGATCGTCACCACGCGCCTGGCGTGCGGCTGCCAGCGCAACGCCTGCTCGACGGTCTTGACGATGTCCAGGTCCATCGGCGTGCCGATCACGTCCGGCGGCAGCGGCCCGATCGCCTTCAGCGCAAAGTGCGCGACCGCGGCGTGCACCACCGGCGCCTGCGGGAAGAGATGGGCGCGATGGCGCAGCCAGAACGCGAGCGCCGGGTCGCCCGCGGCGACGATGACCGCGGGCGCCGCCGCCGCGTACTTGCCGCGCAGATAGGCGCTCATCGTCGCCGCGTAGGCGTCGCCGCTGAAGCGCGGATCGTCGAGGTATTCGCTCAGCACCTCGACCGGCTGCGCGAAGGCTGCCCGAAGGCCGCTGTCGAAGGCTTCGGCGAACTCGAGGTTGGCCGGCAGCGGCCGGGCGTTCGAATACAGCACCAGGATCCGGCGCAGGGCATCGCCGGCCGTAGCCGCGCCGGCCCAGGCGGCGCTGGCGCAGCCGAGCCAGAGCCAGGCGGCCCATATCAGGATCGAGCCGGCCGTTCCAGGCCGTTTGCACGCAGCACCGGTGCCGCGCATCGACACACCACCCCCGTGCCACCCCCGCGATCGCTGGGGCGACCGCGGGCGCGCAGTGGGCAGAACCTCAGCCCTGCGGCGCGCTCAGCGCCGCCTGCAGCTTGGCCTCGTCCTCGTGCGTCAGCGAGGTCTTCAACACCTTGCCGCCGGTGCCGCGCAGCTCGTCCAGCACCTTGTCGGGCGTGACCTTGCGCACCAGCACGAACAGCACCGAGCTGCCGGCGTTCATGCTCGCCGCCAGCTCCTGCATGAACTTGTCGTCGATGCCCACGTCGGTGAGCGCGCCCGAGATCGCACCGGCGCTCGCGCCGACCGCCGCGCCGAGCAGCGGCACCATGAAGATCAACCCGATCAGCGCGCCCCAGAAGCCGCCGCTGAGCGCCCCGGCCCCGGCGAGGTTGAATGATTGGTGCAGCTTGACCTTGCCCTTGTCGTCCTTGGTCGCGACCACCGCGTCCTCGAGGTCGATCAGGTAGTCCTTCTGCAGCCGGCGCAGTTTCAGCCGCACTTCCTCGGCCTGGAACGCGTTGTCGTAGGCCACCACCACCAAGGTGCTCATCGCTTGCTCCCTTCGTCGATCGGGCCCGCTGCCCGGCGGCGGCGATGATATCGGCGGCCCACGAACGCAAAGGGCGCCTGGGTGCAGGCGCCCTTCATGCGGCCGGACCCGGCCCGGTCAGTTCAGCTCGGCTTCCTTCCAGAACTTCGAACCGGCGATCGCCACGCCGGCCTCCAGGCCGTTCTTGGTCAGCGTGTAGGTCTCGGCGTCGCTCATCGCGCTGCCGCCTTCGCCGCCGCCGGCCTGCTTGCCGCCGGCACCGGCCTGCGCGGTGGCGCCGCCGCTGGCCGTCCAGCCGCTCTCGATGAAGCTGTTCATCGCCTTGGCCGTCTTGAAGATGATCAGCACGTCGTTCTCCGACGCGCCGATCTGCGCACCGACGCTGGCCGAACCCATCGCCATGAAGGTGTTGTTCCCCGTCCGGTTGTTGTGCGCCACGCCCTTGCCGCCGGCGCCGCCGAACAGGAAGCTGATGCCGTAGGTGGTGAACACCGCGTAGCCGGGCGCCTTGGCGACGGCCGCCTGCAGCTCGGGCTTCTTCACGTAGAACCGCTGCAGCGCCGCGCGCGTCTGCGTCATGATCTCCTTCTGCTTGGCCGCCTTGTCCTGCGCGAACGCCGAGCCGGACACCAGTGCCAGCGCCATCGCGCCGACCGCCAGGAACTTGCCGAACTTCATCATGGTGGATCCTCTCCTCGCCGGGTGCGCTGCGGCACCAAAATTGCCCGCCACGGCGGCAGGCAGGGGCGAGGATTCTAGGGGCGCCGCCGTCGGCCGCAAGGGCCGCGCATTGACACCACCACTGGGCGCGGCGGTCGGCGGTGGGCACAATCGCCTGGCCGTACAACGCAACCCGGAGGATCCGATGGCCACACGCAGGGCGAAGCACCCGTTCGCAACCACCCGCAAGAGCTTCCGCACGCCGTCCGGGCGCAGCGCGCAGCTGTTCAGCCTGCCGGCGCTGGCCAAGGCGTACCCGAACGTCGCGCGCCTGCCGGTGTCGATCCGCATCGTGCTCGAATCGGTGCTGCGCAACTGCGACGGCCGGCGCATCACGCCCGAACACGTGGCGCAGCTCGCCAACTGGCGGCCCGACGCCGAGCGCACCGACGAGATCCCGTTCGTGCTGGCGCGCGTGGTGCTGCAGGACTTCACCGGCGTGCCGCTGCTGGTGGACCTGGCGGCGATGCGCAACGTGGCCGCCGCCCTGGGGCGCGACCCGAAGACGATAGAGCCGCTGGTGCCGGTGGACCTGGTGGTCGACCACTCGGTGATGGTCGACTACTACGGCACCAAGAAGGCGCTGGCGCAGAACATGGAGCTGGAGTTCGCGCGCAACCGCGAGCGCTACCAGTTCCTGAAGTGGGGGATGCAGGCCTTCGACACCTTCGGCGTGGTGCCGCCGGGCTCGGGCATCATCCACCAGGTCAACCTCGAATACCTGGCGCGCGGGGTGCACCGCGGCGACGACGGCGTCTGCTACCCCGACAGCCTGGTCGGCACCGACAGCCACACCACGATGATCAACGGCATCGGCGTGGTCGGCTGGGGCGTGGGCGGGATCGAGGCCGAGGCCGCGATGCTCGGGCAACCGCTGTACTTCCTGACGCCCGACGTGGTCGGCTTCGAGCTCACCGGGCGGCTGCGCGACGGCGTCACCGCCACCGACCTGGTGCTCACGGTGACCGAACTGCTGCGCCGCCACAAGGTGGTGGGCAGCTTCGTCGAGTTCTTCGGCGAGGGCACCGCCAGCCTGTCGGTGCCCGACCGCGCGACGATCGGCAACATGGCGCCCGAGTACGGCGCGACGATGGGCTTCTTCCCGGTCGATGCGCGCACGATCGACTACTTCCACGCCACCGGCCGCACCAAGGCCGAGATCGAGGCCTTCGAGGCCTACTTCCGCGCGCAGAAGCTGTTCGGCATCCCCGAGCGCGGCGACATCGACTACTCGCGCGTGATCTCGCTCGACCTGGGGCAGGTCGCGCCCAGTCTGGCCGGCCCGAAGCGCCCGCAAGACCGCATCGAGCTGGGCCGGATGGCAGCCAGCTTCACCGAACTGTTCAGCAAGCCGATGGCCGAAGGCGGCTTCAACCAGCCGGCCGAGCGGCTGGCGATGAGCTTCGCGCTGCCGGCCGAGGGCGGCGGCATCGGCGCGGACGACGCCACGGTGGCCCCGGGCGAGGCGCGCAACGTGGTCGAGATGGTCGCCAACCACACGACGCTGCAGGCCGCGCACAGCCCGGCGCCCGCCGGGCAGGCGCCGCAGGCGCTGCGCAACGGCGACGTGCTGATCGCCGCGATCACCAGCTGCACCAACACCAGCAACCCCGGCGTGCTGCTGGCCGCCGGGCTGCTGGCGAAGAAGGCGGTCGAAGCGGGCCTGAAGGTGCAGCCGCACGTGAAGACCTCGCTCGCGCCGGGCTCGCGCATCGTCACCGACTACCTCGAGCGCGCCGGGCTGCTGAAGTACCTCGAGAAGCTCGGCTTCGCGGTGGTGGCCTACGGCTGCACCACCTGCATCGGCAACGCCGGCGACCTCAAGCCCGAGATCAACGCGGCGATCACCGCCAACGACCTGGTGTGCGCGGCGGTGCTGTCGGGCAACCGCAACTTCGAGGCGCGCATCCACCCGAACCTGAAGGCCAACTTCCTGGCCAGCCCGCCGCTGGTGGTCGCCTACGCGATCGCCGGCACCGTGCTGCGCGACCTGATGACCGAGCCGGTCGGCTGGGGCCGCAAGGGCCGGCCGGTGTACCTGGGCGACATCTGGCCCACCAGCGACGAGATCCACGCGCTGATGAAGCACGCGATGCACCCGCGCGTGTTCCGCGCCAACTACGCCGAGATCGCCGCCAAGCCCGGGCGGCTGTGGCAGCGCATCAAGGGCACCGCCGGCCAGGTCTACGACTGGCCGGCTAGCACCTACATCGCCCGGCCGCCCTTCTTCGACGGCTTCACGCTCGAGCTGCCGGCGGTCGAGACCGGGGTGCGGGGCGCACGCATCATGGCGCTGTTCGGCGACTCGATCACCACCGACCACATCTCGCCGGCCGGGTCGATCAAGGCCTCGTCGCCGGCCGGCCGGTACCTGCTCGGCCACGGCGTCGAGCAGCTCGACTTCAACAGCTACGGCGCGCGCCGCGGCAACCACGACGTGATGATGCGCGGCACCTTCGCCAACGTGCGCATCAAGAACCTGATGATCCCGGCGAAAGCCGACGGCTCGCGCGAGGAAGGCGGCATGACGCTGTACCAGCCGGCCGCGGCCGGCGCCGCGCCCGAGAAGATGGCGATCTACGACGCCGCGATGCGCTACCAGGCCGACGGCGTGCCCACCGTGGTCTTCGCCGGCGAGGAATACGGCACCGGCTCGAGCCGCGACTGGGCGGCCAAGGGCACGCAGCTGCTGGGCATCCGCGCGGTGGTGGCCAAGAGTTTCGAGCGCATCCACCGCAGCAACCTGATCGGCATGGGCGTGCTGCCGCTGCAGTTCAAGGCCGGCGATTCGTGGGAAAGCCTCGGGCTGAAGGGCGACGAGACGATCGACGTGGAGCTGGACCCCGACCTCCAGCCGCGCAGCGACGCGAAGCTGACGATCACCGGCGCCGACGGCAGCCGGCGCCGCGTGAGCGTGACGCTGCGCATCGACACGCCGATCGAGACCGACTACTTCCGCCACGGCGGCATCCTGCCGTACGTGCTGCGCCAGCTGCTGGCCGCCTGAGCGGGCCGCAGCACCCGCGACCAACCAGGAGCGACGCGATGATCAAGGTCAGCGTGATGTATCCGAGCGGGCCCGACGCCCGTTTCGACATGGACTACTACCGCGACCGGCACATGCCGATGGTCCAGGCGCGCATGGGCAGCGCGCTGAAGTTCTACACCGTCGATCGGGGCCTGGCCGGCGGCGCGCCGGGCCAGCCGCCGGTGTACGCCGCCGCCGCGCACCTGCACTGCGAGTCGGTCGAGGCGTTCCAGGCGAGCTTCGCGCAGCACGGCCGCGAGTTGCTGGCCGACGTGCCCAACTTCACCGACATCACGCCGGTGATCCAGGTCAGCGAAGTGGTCGTCGGCTGAGTCGCTGCGCCGATTCCAGACCCGATCGTCAACCGAAGAAAACGAGGCAAACCATGCGATTCGATTCCCTGAACCGGGCGCTGCTGGCTGCGGCCGTCGCCCTCGCCTGCGCCGCCGCGAACGCGGCGTCGCAAGCGCCGGTGGCCGCGGCCAACGGCATGGTCGTCAGCGCGCAGCACCTGGCCACCAAGGCGGGCGTCGACGTGCTCAAGGACGGCGGCAACGCCGTCGACGCCGCGGTCGCGGTCGGCTACGCGCTCGCGGTCGTATATCCGGCCGCCGGCAACCTCGGCGGCGGCGGCTTCATGACGATCCAGTTCGCCGACGGCCGCAAGACCTTCCTCGATTTCCGCGAGAAGGCGCCGCTGGCGGCTACCGCGAACATGTACCTCGACAAGGACGGCAACATCGTCAAGGGCGCGAGCACGCACGGCCACCTCGCGGTGGGCGTGCCGGGCACCGTGTCGGGGCTGGAGATGGCGCGCGCCAAGTACGGCACGATGCCGCGCGCGGCGCTGATCGCGCCGGCCGTGCGCTACGCGCAGGACGGCTTCGTGCTCGACCAGGGCGACGTCGACATGCTCGTCACCGCGACCGCGGACTTCCGCAAGGATCCGGCGAGCGCGGCGATCTTCCTGAACCGCGACGAGCCCTTCAAGCCCGGCCAGAAGCTGGTGCAGAAGGATCTGGCGGCGACGCTGCAGCTGATCAGCGAAAAGGGCGAGGCCGGGTTCTACCAGGGCCCGGTGGGCGCGGCGATCGTCGCCTCCAGCAAGGCCGGCGGCGGCATCATCACCCAGGCCGACCTCGACCAGTACAAGACGCGCGAGTTGAAGCCGGTGGAGTGCGACTACCGCGGCTACGGCATCGTGTCGGCGCCGCCGCCGAGCTCGGGCGGGGTGGTGATCTGCGAGATCCTGAACATCCTCGAGGGCTATCCGCTGAAGGATCTGGGCTACCACTCGGCGCAGGCGGTGCACTACCAGATCGAGGCGATGCGCCATGCGTACGTCGACCGCAACAGCTACCTCGGCGACCCCGACTTCGTGAAGAACCCGCTCGACCGGCTGCTGTCGAAGGACTACGCGACCAAGATCCGCGCCGTGATCGCACCGGACAAGGCCGGCGTCAGCCAGGACATCAAGCCCGGCGTCGCGCCGCACGAAGGCAGCAACACGACCCACTACTCGATCGTCGACCAGTGGGGCAACGCGGTGTCGGTGACCTACACGCTCAACGACTGGTTCGGCGCCAAGGTCACGGCCGCGGGCACCGGCGTGCTGCTGAACAACGAGATGGACGACTTCACCGCCAAGGTCGGCGTGCCCAACCTGTACGGCCTGGTGCAGGGCGAGGCGAACGCGATCGCCCCGGGCAAGCGGCCGCTGTCGTCGATGAGCCCGACGATCGTCACCAAGGACGGCAAGCCGGTGATGGTGGTGGGCACGCCCGGCGGCAGCCGCATCATCACCGCGGTACTGCTGACGATCGTCAACGCGGTCGACTACGGCATGAACGTCCAGGAGGCGGTGGATGCGCCGCGCTTCCACCAGCAGTGGCTGCCCGATGCGACCAACGTCGAGGCCTTCGCGCTGTCGCCCGACACGCGCAAGATCCTCGAAGGCTGGGGCCAGAAGTTCGCCGGGCCGCAACCGGCGAACCACCTCGCGGTGATCCTGGTGGGCGCGCCCACGCTCGGCGGCAAGCCGGTCGGCAACAACCGCTTCTACGGCGCCAACGACCCGCGGCGCAACACCGGGCTGGCGCTGGGCTACTGAACGCTTGCTGCCGGGCCGGCGGCACGCTGCCGCCGGCGCCGCGGCAGCACCCGCGCGGCCTGCTTCAGCCCGGCCGGCGTGCGGCCGCCAGCGCCCGGCACTCGGGCACCGGCGTGATCGCACCCTTGCCGGCGAACCACGACACCAGGTTGTCCACCACGAGCTGGCCCATCGCGTTGCGCGTGTGCACCGACGCCGAGGCCACGTGCGGCAGCAGCACCACCTGGTCCATCGCGATCAGCTCGGCCGGCACGCGCGGCTCGTCCTCGAACACGTCCAGCCCGGCGCCGAGGATGGTGCCGTCGCGCAGCGCGGCGATCAGCGCCGCCTCGTCGATCACCGACCCGCGGCCGATGTTGACGACGATGCCCTCGGGGCCGAGCGCCTCGAGCACTTCGCGGTTGACGATGTGCTTCGTCTCGGCGCCGCCCGACGCGGCGACGACCAGCACGTCGCAACTGTGCACCAGGTCCAGCAGCGTCGGGTGATACCGGTAGGCCACGTCCGGCTGCGGATGGCGGCCGTGGTACTCGACCGCCAGCCCGAAGGCCTGCACGCGCTGCGCGATCGCCTTGCCGATGCGCCCCAGCCCGAGGATGCCGACCTTGCGGTTGCGCAGTGTCGAGGTCAGCGGATAGGGCCGCTCGAGCCAACCGCCGGCGCGCAGGTAGCGGTCGGCCTGCGGGATGCGGCGCACGGTGGCGATCAGCAGCCCGAGCGTCAGGTCGGCGACTTCTTCGGTGAGCACGTCGGGCGTATGCGTGACCACGATGCCGCGCTCGGCCAGCGCCGCGGCGTCGATGTGGTCGTAGCCCACGCCGAAGCTGGAGACGACTTCCAGCTTCGCCAGCGGCGCGACGAAGCCCGCGTCGATGCGCCGGCCGCCGAAGCACACCGCCAGCCCATGGATGTCGGGACCGGGCTCGCTGCGCAGGTCGAACGCGGCCTTCAAGCCGTTCACGATCAACGGCGTCGGGTTGCCGGCGATGGCGATCTTCACGGGTTCGGTCATGCGTTTCTCCAGCAGGGGTTGGGGCGCGGCAGCCTGGCCGCGCCGGAAGGGCCGAGCGGGCCGGGCGCTGCCGGCCGGCGTCAACCCGAGACCACGAAATGCAGCGCCAGCGCCAGCGCCGCCGCCGCCAGCACGAAGTTCAGCCACACGCCGAACTGCGTCCAGTAGCCGCGCGGGATTTCCTTCTCGCCCAGGCTGCGCACCACGGTGCGGAACTGCAGCGCCGAGAACACCGCCACGGCAGCGCCCATCAGCAGCAGCGCCACGCCCAGCCACATCGAGAAGCCGCGCTGCGACGGCGTCAACGGCTGCCCGCTGACCATGCGCAGGAACAGGCCGAAGCGTTCGACCACGAAGCCGAAGCCCATCAGCGCGATCGCCGTGCGTTGCCAGGCCAACAGCGTGCGTTCGGCGGCAAACAGCACGCGTGGATCGTCGAGGTAGGACATGGGGCGAGGATACGCGCGCCGGCGGGCACCCGCCCAAGCCACTGCAGGCTGACGGCGCCGCGGCCTTGCGCTATCGTCCCCGCAGGCCAACAGCAGGAGCGAAGCGCATGGGCACGATGGTCGAATTCAAGCGCCCCGACGGGCAAGGCGTGCAGGGCTACCTGGCCGAGCCGGCCGGATCGGCGGGTGCGCCGGGCGTGGTCGTGATCCAGGAGTGGTGGGGGCTGAACGCGCAGATCCGCGGCGTGGCCGACCGCTATGCGGCCGCCGGCTACGCGGCGCTGGTGCCCGACCTGTACCGCGGCAAATCCACTGTCGAGGCGGCCGAGGCCGAGCATCTGATGAGCAACCTGAACTTCGGCGATGCAGCCGGCCAGGACGTGCGCGGCGCGGTGCAGTACCTGAAGGCGCGCTGCCCGAAGGTCGGCGTCAGCGGCTACTGCATGGGCGGCGCGCTGACGCTGCTGGCCGCCGTCAACGTGCCCGAGGCCGATGCCGCCGTGGTGTACTACGGCTACCCGCCGCTGGAGTTCATCGATCCGGCCAAGATCCGCATCCCGCTGCTGGCGCACTGGGCGACCGGGGACGAATTTTTCGCGATCGCCGGCGTGGACAAGCTCGCCGACATGCTGCGCGCCGGCGGCGTGAACTTCGAGTTCCACCGCTACCCGGCCAAGCACGCCTTCGCCAACGAGACCCAGGTCGGCGCGGCGCGGCTGCCGACCACCGAATACCAGCCCGAAGCGGCCGCGCTGGCCTGGGACCGCACCCTCGCCTTCTTCGGCAAGCACCTGCGCTGACGCGTCCCGCCGTGAGGCGGGCCGAGCGGCCGTGCAGACGACGCGGCGCGATCTGCGGCGCGCATTTCCCCGCGCCGCGCGGGCCGCGCCGCTCAGCGCCGCGCGCGTTCGCGCCGGCTCTCGCAGCCGACGCAGCGGCGCGCCCAGGGCTCGATCTTCAGCCGGTCATAGGGCACGTCGGCGCCGCAGTCTTCGCACGATCCGTACTGGCCTTCGCGCAGCCGGCGCAGCGCGGCGCCGACTTCGCCCAGTTCGGCGATCTCGCGGTCGATGCGCACCATGTCGAGGCTGCGGTCGGCCTCGCGGTGCTTGACGTCGTCGCTGTCGGCGGTGAGCAGCTCGCGCGCATGCTCGGCGCGCGACAAGCCGTCCTGATGTTCCTTCAGCAGGCGGTCGAGTTCCTGCTGCCGCAGCTGCAGGTTGGCTTCCAGCAGCGCCTGCTGGCCGGCGGTCAGGTGCGAACTCACGCTGCGCGACTCCGTCGTAGCGATCGGGGTTTCAACGGCCGCATCTTCGCGCACGTGCCCGCACCAACACTTGCGTGCGGTCAAGGCGGCCGCGCCGCGCGCCCGCTGATGCCGATCAAGCGGCGGCCGGCCGGCGCGCGCTAGGCTCGCGCGATGCGGCCCGGCTCGACCCACGGCAGCGCGCACCGGCGGCGCAGCTTCGGCCTGCGGCTGGCGCCATCCTCGGCCGGCCACGCGGCGCGCATCGAGCGCCGCTGGCGCGTGCCCACGCTGGTCGCGCAGCTGGCCACGATCCCGGCCTTCTACCTGGACATGCTGCACGAGAGCGTGACCTGGCCGGCAGTGGCCGCCTATCTGGCGGCCGCGCTGATGCTCGCGGCCGCGCTCGTGCACACCGCTCGCGCCACCGGGCACGCGGCCAGCCATCTGCGTGCCAACTGGCTCGACCTGCTGCTGGTGCTCGGCCTGCTGGCGTCGGCGCTGGCGCCGCCCAGCCAGGCGTCGGATTGGACGCTGCTGATGCGGCTGGTGGTGGCCTTTCTCAGCTTGCTGCGCATGGTCTGGTGCGTGCAGCACCTGTTCACGCGCGGCGGCGTCGTCTACGTGGCGGCGCTGGCCTTCGTCGTGCTGCTGATGTGCGGCGTTGGCTTCTGGTGGCTCGAGCCGACGACGCCGACGCTGGCCGACGGAATCTGGCTGGCCTTCACCACCGCGGCCACCGTCGGCTATGGCGACACCGTGCCCACCACCGCGGCCTCGCGCATCTTCGCAGTCTTCGTCGTGCTGCTCGGCTTCGGCGTGCTGACGATGGCGACGGCGGCGATCGCCACCGCCTGGATCGAGACCGAGGAGCGCCGGATCGAGCGCGAACTGATGCACGACATCCATCAGCAGATGGCCTCGCTGCATGCCGAACTGGCGGCGTTGCGCAGCGAACTGCGCGCGGCGGTGCGGCTGCATGCGCCGACCGGCGAAACCGCACGCCAGCCGCCCGATCACCTGCCGGAAGCCGGCCATCACCGCCAGGGGGAGCGTTGAGCGGCAACCGGCCCCAAGAAGACGCCGGGCCGCACCAGGGTTCCTTGATCCCCGTAGGCGGGCTGGGCGCGCTCAGCGTCCGACTGCACGCCGCCGCGCCACCGCAGCGATGGCGCCGAGGCCGAGCAGCAGCAGGGCCCAGGTCTGCGGCGCCGGCACCACGGTCGCCCGGAACTGCTCGGCCAGCACTTGGTGCCCGCGCGTCGTCGGATGCACACCGTCCCAGAACACATACTGGTTCGGATCGGCGCACACCGACGGCACGGCCGCATCCAGGCAGGCCTTGTCACCGACCGCGAAGCCATAGGCTGCCGGGTTCGCCTGGACGCCTGCGAAGAAGGCCGCGGTGTCGAATCGCATGATGTCGGCGCCGAGCAGCGCGGGGCTCAGCTGGTCGAGGCCGAAGTCGAGGCCGGCATTGAACAGGCTGGTGATCCCGGTCAGCGTTGGCGCCTGGGGCGTACCGATGGAGAACGGCAGGCTGCCGAGGTCGGGCATGTTCGGCACGAGGAAGTGGCGCGCACCGGACGCGTACAGCGTAGCTACGGTCGTCAGGATGTTCTGGATGCCGTTGGTCACCAGATTGGTGCCCCCCGGCGAACCCGGGACGGTGCCCGGCAGCTGGCCGGTCTGGTTCGCGTAGAACACGTCGTTGGGGAACTGCCAGACGACGAACAGCGAGGTCGCCGCGTCGAAGACCGGCGCCTGCGCCGCGAAGGCCTGCAGCTGCCAGGCGCTGCCCAACTGGTCGAACGCCGGCCGCAGCGCCGCCGGCACGTTGGGATTGACCGAGTTGTAGTTCACGGTGCCGGTGGTCGCACCGGCGATCGCGTAGTTGGTGCCGCCCGCCAGCGACGGCTTGAAGCGGTTGTCGCCGGGGTTGAAGCTCTGCCACAGGTATTCCACCGCGACCGGGCCGTTCGAGTACTGGCCGTTGTAGTACGGCGGCGGCGGAAAGACCACGCCGGCGGCAGCCTGGGTCAGCAGGCCGCTGTTGCCGCCGTCGGACAGGCTGTCGCCGAACACGAACAGGCTGCTCAGCGAGCTGAGCGACGCCTGCGCCGCCAGCGGGGCCGCCAGCCCGAGCAGGCCGGCTGCAATGCACGAGACGATTCGATTCACGGTGCTTCCTCCTTCGCAGGGATGCGCCACACCGCGCGGTGCGACGACCCGAGCTTACACGTGGGGTTGGCCCGCACCCGTACCAAACGGCGCCTGAGCCGCGGCACCCGGGCTCGGCGCAGTGCAACAGGGGGCCGCACATCGGCCACTGCGCCGGCCGAAGTCAGGCCGCTTGCGCCTGCACACCATGCGCGGCGCCGCCTGCGGCCTGCACGTAGACTCGGCCGGCCCGCTCGACACCGCTGCCGCCATGTCCCTGCTCACCGGCTTTCGCGTTCTCGACATCGGCCGCTTCATCGCCGGCCCCTACTGCGCCGCGCTGCTGGGCGACCTGGGGGCCGACGTGATCCGCATCGAGCGGGTCGAAGGCGGCGAGGACCGCCGCCTGCCGCCGGTGGCCGACACCGGCGACGGCGGCGTGTACCTGCAGATGAACCGCAACAAGCGCGGCCTCACGCTGGACCTGGCACACCCCGAAGGCCGCGCGATCATGCGGCGGCTGCTCGGCGGCGCCGACGTGCTGGTGGCCAACCTGCCGCCGGCCACGCTGCGCCAGCTCGGGCTGGACTGGGACACGGTGTCGGCGCTCAATCCGCGCCTGGTGCTGGCCACCGTCAGCGCCTACGGCCCCGGCGGGCCGCTGAGCGCGCAGGCCGGCTTCGATTCGATCGGCCAGGCGATGAGCGGCGCGATGTACCTGTCGGGCCAGCCCGACGCGCCGGTGCGCATCGCGGCACCTTACGTCGATGTGTGCACCGCGCAGGCGCTGGCCACCGGCGTGCTGGCCGCGCTGTGGGCGCGCGAGCGCAGCGGCCGCGGCCAGCAGGTGGAGGGCGCGCTGCTGCGCACCGCGCTGGTGGTCGGCAACGCCACGCTGATCGAGCAGGCGATCCGCGCGCCGCACCGCGTGCCGCAGGGCAACCGCGGCTTCGTGGCGGCGCCCAGCGATGTGTTTCGCGCAGCCGACGGCTGGCTGCTCGTGCAGACCATCGGCCAGCCGATGTTCGAGCGCTGGTGCGGCGTCGTCGGCCGGCCCGAGCTGACGGCCGACCCGCGCTTCGCCGACGACGAGCAGCGCGGCCGCCACAGCGCCGCAATCAGCGCGGTGATGGCCGACTGGTGCGCGGCGCGCCCGCGCGACGAGGTGCTCGCCGCGCTCGCCGCCGCCAAGATTCCGGCCGCGCCGGTGCTGAGCCCGCAGCAGGCGCTGGACGACGCGCACATCCGCGCAGCCGGGCTGCTGCCCGAGCGGCCGATCGCCGGCAGCACGCAGCGCGCGCCGATCGCGCCCCACCCGGTGACGCTGTCCGGCGAGGCGGCCGACTTCCGCCGCCCGGCACCGGCGCTGGGCGAGCACACCGATCCGATCCTGTCCGAACTCGGCTTCGACCCGGCGGCGATCGCCGATCTGCGTGCCCGGCGCGTGGTGTGATGGATCCTTCCGCCCCGCGCCGCATGCGGCTCATGCAGGAGGCGGCGCCGGCGGGACGGCCGGGCGCCATCGGCGCGCGTCGCGGGAGCCCGCCCGCACGCGCGGCGCGTCCGGTGCCGCGCACTCACCGACTGATCCGATGACCGGCCCGCACGAACTCGCACCGTTGCGCGCCGCCTATCCCGCGCTGGCCATGCTGCCGGCGGCGCTGGCAGAGCCGGCGGCGCTGCCGCTGATCGAGGTGCCGGCCGGCGCCGTGCTGTTCGAGGAATCGGCACCGTGCAGGGGTTTTCCGTTCGTGCTCGAAGGCGAGGTGCGGGTCGCGCGCGGCTCGGCGCTGGGGCGCTCGATCGAGCTGTACCGCGTGGGGGCCGGCGAAGTCTGCGTGGTGTCGGCCAGTTGCCTGTTCGGGCAAGTGCCGATGACGGCGCACGGCCTGGCGACGCAGCCGACGCGGCTGATGTTGCTGTCCCCCGCCGACTTCGAGCGCTGGCTCGCGCACGAGCCATTCCGGCGCTACGTGTTCGGCGTGTTCGCCGACCGGCTGGCCGACCTGATGAGCCTGGCCGAGGCGGTGGCCTTCCAGCGGCTCGACCAGCGCCTGGCCGCCGCGCTGCTGGGCCGCGGGCCGACGCTGCAGCTCACGCACCAGGCGCTGGCCGACGAGCTCGGCACGGTGCGCGAGATCGTCACGCGGCTGCTGCGCCGCTTCGAGCGTGCCGGCTGGCTGGCGCTCGGCCGCGAGCGCATCGAGGTGAAGGACCCGGCGGCGTTGCGCACGCTCGCCGGCGGCGGCATCCCGGCTGGGTGACCGCAGTCACAGACCACCCCGCAGGCCCGGGGCAGACTTGCGGCCATCGCGGCTGCCAGCCGCTTCGACCGGAGGAATCGACATGAAGATCAACGAAGGCGGAATCGACCGCGTGCTGCGCATCCTGGCCGGGCTGGTGCTGATCGCGCTGGCGTGGACGGGCACGATCGGCGTGTGGGGCTGGATCGGCGTGGTGCCGCTGGCCACCGGGCTGATCGGCTGGTGCCCGGCCTACAGCATCTTCGGCATCTCGTCCTGCCCGATGAAGTCGCGCAGTTGACCACGCCGGCGACGGGATCCGGGGCGCTGCCCGCCAGGGGCTTGAGCCGGGGCGCTACCCGCCCCGGTGGGAGGCTGCGTCAGGCGTGTTCGGCCAGCGCCGCTTCGCGCAGCGGCTGCGCGGCGGCCGGCGTCAGCAGGCGCTGCATCAGCTGGTCGACGCCGCGGATCTGGTTGCCGAAGGGCAGCGCCCCGACGCCACGGAAGAACAGGCCCTTGGCGGTGTCGCCGCGCAGCGCGGCGGCGAGTTGGCGGTCGATGCAGAACTGGCCCCAGCCGGGCGTGCCGTCGCGCAACCCGCACTGCGCCAGGCAGTCCCAGGCCAGCGAGCAGCGCGGTTTGCGGTGTGCCACCTGCTGCAGCCGCGCCTCGGCCTGCATGTAGTTGGCCAGCCAGCGGGTACGCACCGCACGCGCCGGCAGGCCGGCAACGCTGATGAATTCGACCAGATCCTCGTCGCGCGCATCGGCCAGCACCTGCTTGAAGCCGGCCGACGCATCGCTCTCGACGGTGACGGCAAAGGGCGTGCCCAGCTGCACCGCGGCCGCGCCCAGCGTCTGCAGCCGCGCGATGTCGGCGTGCGTGCGGATGCCGCCGGCGACGATCACCGGCACGTCGCGCTCGATGCCGGCGCTGCGCAGGAAGGCCAGGGTCTGCGGCACCACGTTCTCGAAGTCGAAGCGGGTGTCGCCCAGGTCGGCGATGCGCGCCGCCCCCAGGTGGCCGCCGGCCAGCCGCGGGTGCTCGATCAGGATCGCGTCGGGCAGCCGCTTCTTGCGCTCCCACTTGCGCACCAGCAGCTGCACGCCGCGCGCATCCGACAGGATCGGCACCAGCAGCGCCTGCGGGTGATCCTGCGCCAGCTCGGGCAGGTCCAGCGGCAGGCCGGCACCGACCACCACCATGTCGATGCCGCATTCGAGCGCATGGCGCACCGCCGGCGCGTAGGACTCGAGCGCGCGCATCACGTTGACCGCCAGCAGCCCGCGGCCTTCGCTCAACGCGCGGGCCGCGCGGATCTCGCGGCCGAGCGCTTCGAGGTTGGCGGCATTGATCGCCGCCTTGGCCGCGCGCGTGGCCTGCTCGCCCGGCAGCAACTCGCCGGTGGCTTCCATCAGGTCCGGGTGCAGGCGGCGCAGGTCCACCGAAGAGATGGTGCCCACGGCGCCGAGCGCGGCGACGCTGCCCGCCAGACGGTGGGCCGACACCCCGACCCCCATGCCGCCCTGCACCACCGGCAGGAGCGTGCGCCCGCCCAGGCGCAGCGGCCGCAGGCCGGCAGCCGGCAGCATGGCAAACAGGGTGGCAGCGGTTTCGATGGACATGACAACAGGCCGACGCGCCCAACAGGGCGGACGGCCGGACCGTAGTGAAAAACGTCACACCATAGCCACCCAAGCTTACGGCAACCTTGACTCACCTCAATTCCACGGCAGTGTCCAGCCGCTCGACAAGGCAACACCCGGGCCGCTCGAGCCCTTCGCAGCGGTTGGGGTGCCCCGAGGCCCCAGGGCGCCACCGATGCTCAGCGATGCTCAGCGATGCTCGCGTGCCAGATGCGCCGACGACGCAGCGGTGGCCACCAGGTCGCCCTTGGCGTCGAACAGCTCGGCCTTCAGGAAGGCGATCGTGCGGCCCGACTTGACGATCGTGGCGATGGCCGCGAAGCGCCCGGCGCGGGCCACGCGCAGGAAGCTGACGTGGATGTCGATCGACGACACGCGCAGCCGGTGCTGCGGTTCCGCCGCGAGCACCGCGCAGGCCATCGGGGCGTCGAGCATCGCGGTGACGATGCCGCCTTGCACGATGTCCACCGAATGGCAGAACTCGGGCCCGATCTCGAACTCCATGCGCAGCTCGCGGCGTTCGGGCGTCCAGCCGGCGATGCGGCCGCGCAGGCTGCGGATCACGCCCGGCGGGTCGGCATTGAACTGCTCGAGGATCGGGTCCGCGCTCATCGAAGGGGGCTCGGGGGGGTGGCGCGCGGGGTGCGGCGCAGCGCGGGCCGATGCTACGATGCCCCGGACCCGACTGCGCTGCACGAGCCCGAAGATGACCGCCCCGACGATCGAACGCTGGCACCAGCTGGTGAAGAGCCGCGACGCAGCGGCGCTGGATGCGCTGCTCGCCGACGACGTGGAGTTCCTGTCGCCGGTGGTGCACACGCCGCAGGTGGGCCGCGCGATCACCCGCGCGTACCTGACGGCCGCGCTCGGCGTGCTCGACAACGACAGCTTCCACTACGAGGGCCAGTGGATCGGCGCCGACTCCGCGGTGCTGGAATTCGCCTGCACGGTCGACGGCATCCAGATCAACGGCGTCGACATGATCCACTGGAACGCGGCCGGGCAGATCACCCGCTTCAAGGTGATGGTGCGGCCGCTGAAGGCGATCCAGAAGCTGCACGAGCGCATGGCCCAGGCGCTGCAGCAGTCGGCGCCGCCCCCACAGCCGCGATGAACGCCGCGGTGCGCAGCACGCGCGCCGGCGCGGCGCTGGCGATCACGCTGCGCCGGCCCGAATGCTGCGACGCGGTCGGCGGCTCGGCCGCCCGGGCGCTGCGTACCGGTCCGTTGCTCAGCGCCCGGCCGCCAGGCGCGCCGCCCAGTCGTCGGCATCGAAGCCGACGCTGAAGCTGTCGTCGCCCCAGCGCACCACCGGGCGCTTGATCACGCTCGGCGCCGCGCGCATCAGCCGCTCGGCGCCGGCGCGGTCGGCTGCCGCCGCACGCTGCGCGTCGTCGAGCCGGCGCCAGGTGGTGCCCGCGCGGTTGAGCAGCCGCTGCCAGCCGAGCGCGTCGAGCCAGGCGCTCAGCTCGGCTTCGGGCAGGCCCGCCTTCTTGAAGTCGTGGAAGGCTGCATCCACACCCTGCTCCGCGAGCCAGGCGCGGGCGCGCTTGACGGTGCTGCAGTTGGCGATGCCATAGAGCCGCACTTGCGGCCCGGTCTGCGCCTTCATCGCCAGCCTCCTCTGCCCGTGCCGCTCGGCGGATCGCAGCGCGGATCGATGCCGTAGCCGCCGGCGTCGCGCAGCGTGCCGTCGGTATTGACGGTGAGCACGAACCACAGGCAATCGTTGGTCGGGTAGCGCCAGGCCCAGATTTGCCCGCCGAGCCAGCCCAGCGGCAGTACCTCGCCGGGCCGGCCGAGCTGGTAGCGCACCCAGGCGGTGTCGTGGCCGGCGGCGTGGCTCTGGAACCAGATGAAGTTCCATTCGTTCAGCACCTGCTTCGCGTCGATCACCCGGCCCGATGCGTCGAGGTCGACCATCCAGGTCACGCGGCCATAGGGCCCGAACGCGAACTCCACCCGCGTCTGGCCGTCGGGGCCCGGATAGCGGCCGGTGGGCTTGCCGATCAAGGCCGCGGCCTCGGCTTCGGTCATGCCCGGCTTGATTTCCTGCGGCCGGTAGGTACCGCAGGCGGCGGCTAGGGCAGCGGCCAGGAGTGCAAGCCAGAGGCGGATCGTGGGCATGGGCAGCAACGGTGGCGGTGGCGGTGGCGGTGGCGGTGGCGGTGGCGGTGGCGGTGGCGGTGGCGGTGGCGGTGGCGATGCTGCCATGCCCGCGTCGGTTGCGGGTACACCGCGCCGCCCTCCCGGTGACAGCGCCGTCCGCCCCGGGGCGCCGCCTCGGCGCGCATGCGCCGCCGATTGCCATGCGCACACCGCCGGTCCGGCAGGCGCGGCCGCGGCGGCGACGACAATCGGGCCCGCCGGCACAGCCGGCCTGCCGCCCGCACCGTGCCACCTGCACCGTGCCACCCGCACCCTGCCCCGCCGATGCTCGAATTCGAACACCTCGCCTGCCGCCGCGGCCGCCGCCTGCTGTTCCGCGGCCTGGCGATGCGCGTCGGCGCAGGTGAACTGCTGCGCGTGACCGGCGCCAACGGTGCCGGCAAGACCAGCCTGCTGCGCATGATCTGCGGGCTGATGGCGCCGGCCGAGGGCCGCGTGCTGTGGCAGGGCGCACCGCTGGCACCCCAGCGCGAGGCCTACCACCGTCAGCTGTTGTACCTGGGCCATGCGGCGGCGCTGAAGGACGAGCTGTCGGCGCTGGAGAACCTGCGCACTGCCGCGCAACTGGCGGGCGAGCGCTGCGACGACGGATCGGCGCGCGCCGCGCTGGCGCAGGCCGGCCTGGCCGGGCGCGAAGCGCTGCCGGCGCGCGTGCTGTCGCAGGGCCAGCGCCGGCGCGCGGTGCTCGCGCGGCTGGCGCTGACCGCAGCGCCGCTGTGGGTGCTGGACGAGCCCTTCAACGCGCTCGACACCGCCGCCACCGGCTGGCTGCTCGGCCTGGTCGAGACGCAGCTGCGCCGCGGCGGGCTGGTGGTGCTGACCAGCCACCAGCCGGTGGCGCTGAGCGAGGCGCTGCCCCAGCAAAGGCTCGAGCTGTGAACGGCGGCGGCGCGCTCGCGGCGATGGCCGCGCTGCTGCAACGCGACCTGCGCGTGGCGCTGCGCCGGCGCGCCGACACCGGCGCGGTGCTGGTGTTCTTCCTGATCGTGGTCAGCCTGTTCCCGCTGGGCGTGGGGCCGCAGTTCGAGTTGTTGCGCCGGCTGGGCGCCGGGGTGGTCTGGGTGGCGGCGCTGCTGGCGTCGATGCTGTCGCTGGCGCGGCTGTTCGCCGACGACCACGCCGACGGCACGCTCGAGCAGTTGCTGCTGTCGCCCACGCCGCTGGCGCTGCTGGTGCTGGCCAAGGCGGCCGCGCACTGGCTGGCGTCAGGGCTGCTGCTGGTGGCGGCCAGCCCGCTGCTGGCGCTGCAGTTCGACCTGGAGGGCCGCGCGATCGGCGTGCTGTTCGTCTCGCTGCTGCTGGGCACGCCGCTGCTCAGCCTGATCGGCGCGATCGGCGCGGCGCTCACCGTCGGCCTGCGCGGCGCCGGCGTGCTGCTGGGGCTGCTGGTGCTGCCGCTGGTCAGCCCGGTGCTGATCTTCGGTGCCGGCGCGGTCGACGCCGCCGCGGCCGGGCTCGACCCGGGCGCGCACCTGTCGCTGCTGGGCGCGATGCTGGCGCTGGCGCTGGTGCTGGCGCCGCTGGCGGCCGCGGCCGCGCTGCGCATCGCGCACGACTGACGCGCATCCGCCACGCCTGCCCCGCCTTGACGCCGCGCAACCCCGCGGGCCGGTCGCCGCAGGGCGCACGGCACAATACGCGGTTCATGGCATGGACCACCTACGCCGCGCCGCAGCGCTTCTACCCGCTGGCCGGGCGCCTGATCCCCTGGCTCTACGGCCTGGCAGCGCTGCTGGCCGCGGCCGGGCTGTGGATCGGGCTGGTCGCGGCGCCCACCGACCATCAGCAGGGCGATGCCTACCGGATCATCTTCGTGCACGTGCCGGCGGCGTGGATGTCGATGATCTGCTACCTGGCGCTGGCCTTCTGGGCGGCGGTCGGGCTGATCTTCAACACCCGGCTGGCGTCGATGCTGGCGCTGGCGCTGGCGCCCACGGGCGCGTGGATGACCTTCCTCGCGCTGTGGACCGGCGCACTGTGGGGCAAGCCGACCTGGGGCACCTGGTGGGTGTGGGATGCGCGGCTGACCTCGGAACTGATCCTGCTGTTCCTGTACATAGGCTTCATGTCGCTGCATGCCGCGATCGACGACGAACGCCGCGCCGACCGCGCCGCCGCGCTGCTGGCGCTGGTGGGCGTGGTCAACGTGCCGATCATCTATTTCTCGGTGCGCTGGTGGAACACGCTGCACCAGGGCGCTTCGGTCAGCCTGACGGCCGCGCCGAGCATGGCGACGACGATGCTCGCCGGCATGGTGGTGATGGCGCTGGCCGCGTGGGCCTGGTGCATCGCAGCGGCCTTTGCGCGGCTGCGGGTGATCATCCTCGAGCGCGAGCACGGCACCCGCTGGGCGCAGCGCGAACTGGCGGCGGCGTGAGGCCCTCGCCTTCAGGCCGCGCAGACCAGCCCCAGGAGCAAGGCCGTGGGTAGCTGGAGCAGCTTTGCCGAATTCGCACGGATGGGCGGCTACGGCCTGTACGTCTGGGGCTCCTTCGGCATGTGCGCGCTGGTGCTGCTGATCGAGCAGGCCGGCATCGCGCAGCGCCGCCGCAACCTGCGCGGCCTGCCGCCGGACGACCTCGGCAACCCACACGAAGGAGCCGCATGAAACCTCGGTCGAGGCGCGCACTGGCCATCGGCGCCGGCCTGGCGGCGCTCGGCGTCGCCGTGGCGCTGGTGCTCAACGCCTTCCGCAGCAACCTGGTGTTCTTCTACAGCCCGTCGCAGATCGCCGCGAACGAGGCGCCGCAGGGCCGCGCCTTCCGCATCGGCGGGCTGGTCGAGGACGGCAGCCTCAAGCGCGACCCGGGCAGCCTGACGGTCAACTTCGTCGTCACCGACATGGCGCAGCGCGTCGCGGTGCGCTACAGCGGCCTGCTGCCCGACCTGTTCAAGGAAGGCAAGGGCGTGGTCGCGCAGGGCAAGCTCGGGTCCGACGGCGTGTTCGTCGCCGACCAGGTGCTGGCCAAGCACGACGAGAACTACATGCCGCCCGAGGCGGCCGATGCGCTGGAGAAGGCGCGCCACGGCCAGTTGCCGCAGGGCGCGCCGAAGATGGCGCAAGGGAGCAGCCGATGATCCCCGAACTCGGCCATTTCGCGCTGATCCTGGCGCTGACGATGGCGCTGGCACAGAGCGTGCTGCCGCTCGTGGGCGCGCACACCGGGCATGCCGGCTGGATGGCGCTGGCGCGGCCATCGGCGCGCGGCCAGTTCCTGTTCCTGCTGGTGGCCTACGGCTGCCTGACCTGGGCCTTCGTCACCGACGACTACTCGGTGCAGCTGGCCGCCGAGCATTCCAACTCGATGCTGCCGACGGTCTACAAGTTCACCGCCGTTTGGGGCAACCACGAAGGCTCGATCCTGCTGTGGACGCTGATCCTCGGCGGCTGGACGGCCGCCGTCAGCGTGTTCTCGCGCCAGCTCGACGACCGCACCGTGGCGCGCGTGCTCGGCGTGATGGGGCTGGCGTCGTGCGGCTTCCTGCTGTTCACGCTGTTCACCTCCAACCCCTTCCTGCGGCTGCTGCCGGCCGCCGCCGACGGCCGCGACCTGAACCCGCTGCTGCAGGATCCGGGCATGGTGCTGCACCCGCCGCTGCTGTACATGGGCTATGTCGGCTTCGGCGTGGCCTTCGCCTTCGCGATCGCCGCGCTGCTGGCCGGCCGGCTCGACGCGGCCTGGGCGCGCTGGTCGCGGCCCTGGACCACGGTGGCCTGGATGTTTCTGACGCTGGGCATCGCGCTGGGCAGCTTCTGGGCCTATTACGAGCTCGGCTGGGGCGGCTGGTGGTTCTGGGATCCGGTGGAGAACGCCTCCTTCATGCCCTGGCTGGTGGGCACCGCGCTGATCCATTCGCTCGCCGTGACCGAAAAGCGCGGTGCCTTCCGGCTGTGGACCGCACTGCTCGCGATCCTGGCGTTTTCGCTGTCGCTGCTGGGCACCTTCATCGTGCGCTCGGGTGTGCTGACCTCGGTGCACGCCTTCGCGTCCGACCCGGCGCGCGGCATCTTCATCCTCGGCTTCCTTGCGCTCGTGGTCGGCGGCTCGCTGCTGCTGTTCGCATGGCGCGCGCCCAAGGTGGCCGGCGGCGGCGCCTTCGAACTGGTGTCACGCGAATCGATGCTGCTGGCCAACAACGTGCTGCTGCTGGTGGCCGCCGCCGCGGTGCTGCTGGGCACGCTGTACCCGCTGGTGCTGGACGCGCTGAACCTCGGCAAGATCTCGGTCGGCCCGCCCTACTTCGAGGCCGTGTTCGTGCCGCTGATGGCGCCGGCGCTGTTCCTGATGGGCGTGGGGCCGCTGGCGCGCTGGCGCAGCGAGCGTCTCGGCGGCCTGGCGCGGATGCTGCGCTGGTCGGCGGCGGTCAGCCTGCTCAGCGCGGTGCTCGCGCCCTTCGTGCTCGGCCACTGGACGCCGCTGATCGGCTTCGGCCTGCTGCTGGGCGTGTGGATCATGGCCACCGCGGTGCAGGCGGTGGTGCAGCGGCTGCGCGCCAACGCATCGGCCGGCCTCGCGCGCCGCATCGCCGCGCAGCCGGGCAGCTTCTGGGGCATGGTGCTCGCGCACGTCGGCGTGGCGGTGTTCGTGTTCGGCGTCACCGTGGTCGGCGGCTTCCAGGTCGAGCAGGACCTGCGCATGGAGCCCGGCAGCCGCACCACGATCGCCGGCCATGAGGTGCGCTTCGTCGGCGTCGCCGACCGCCAGGGCCCGAACTACCAGGCCGCGCGCGGCACGCTCGAGATCACGCGCGACGGCCGCAGCGTCGCCGTGCTGCACCCCGAGCGGCGCGTGTACACCGTCACGCGCATGCCGATGACCGAGACCGCGATCGACCGCGGCTTCACCCGCGACCTGTACGTGTCGCTGGGCGAGCCGCTGGGCCAGGGCGCGTGGAGCGTGCGCGTGTACTACAAGCCGTTGGTCGGCTGGATCTGGGGCGGCTGCGTGCTGATGGCGATCGGCGGGCTGCTCGCGGTGCTCGACCGGCGCTACCGCGTGCGGCGGCGCGTCGCCGCCGGCGCCGTGCCGCCCGCCGCCGACACGCCGCGCACGCCGGCGCCGGCGGCCGGCGCCGCCGCACGCGAGAGCCTGCGCGCATGAAGCGCTACCTGTTGCCGCTGCTGGTGTTCGCGGCGCTGGTCGGCTTCCTGGCCGTGGGCCTGCAGCGCGACCCGAAGATCGTGCCGTCGCCGCTGATCGACAAGCCGGCGCCGGCCTTCAGCCTGCCGCGGCTGGACGACCCGGCGCAGGCGATCGCCAACGCCGACCTGAAGGGCAAGGTCTGGCTGCTCAACGTCTGGGCCTCGTGGTGCGTGGCCTGCCGGATCGAGCATCCGGTGCTGGTCGAGTTGGCCGGCACCGGCGCGGTGCCGATCTACGGCCTGAACTACAAGGACAAGCGCGACGACGCGCGCGCCTGGCTGGCGCAGCACGGCGACCCCTACGTCGCGTCGATCGTCGACGCCAAGGGGCTGGTCGGCATCGACTTCGGCGTCTACGGCGTGCCCGAGACCTTCGTGATCGACCAGGCCGGCGTGATCCGCATGAAGCACATCGGGCCGGTCACGCAGGAGGTGCTGCGCGACCAGATCCTGCCGCTGGTGAAGAAGCTCAATGGTTGATCGTCTGCTCGCGGCCCTGCTGCTCGCGCTTGCCTGCACCACCGTGCCGGCGCAACAGGCCCGGCCGCTCGCCGACGACCCGGCGCTGGAAGCGCGGGTGCTGCACATCGCCGAGGAACTGCGCTGCCTGGTGTGCCAGAACGAGAGCATCGCCGCGTCGCAGGCCGACCTGGCGGTCGATCTGCGCCAGCAGATCCGCGGCCAGCTGCAGCAGGGCCGCAGCGACGCGCAGATCGTCGACTACATGGTGCAGCGCTACGGCGACTTCGTGCTGTACCGGCCGCCGGTGCGGGCCTCCACCTGGCTGCTGTGGGGCGGCCCCTTCGTGCTGCTGGCCGCAGGCGCCGCGGCGCTGGTGCTCGCGATCCGCCGGCAGCGGCGCGGCGCGCGCACGCCTGCGCCGCTGTCGCAGGCCGAGTCGGAGCGGCTCGAACGCCTGCTGCAGGACGGGCCCGCACCATGACCGCCTTTGTCATCGGCGCCGCGGTGCTGGCCGCCGCGGCGGTCTGGATCGTGCTGGCCGGCTTGCGGCCGCGCGCGGCCGCAAGCCGCGGCGCCGACGCGGCGCGCGTCAACCGCGACGCGCTGAAGGCCCAGCTGCAGCAGCTCGACCAGGATCTGGCTGCAGGCACGCTCGACGCCGACGCGCACGCGCGCCTGCGCACCGAGCTGGCGCGCCGCCTGCTCGAAGCGCCGGCCGAGGAAGCCCTGCACGACGCAAGGGTCGGGACGCGCACCCGCTGGGCGCTGCTGCTGGCGGTGCCGCTGCTGGCGGCGGCGCTGTACGCGGCGGTGGGCAACCCGCAGGCACTGAAGCCCGGCGCAGCGGCTGCGCAGCGCGAGCTGACCCAGCAGGACGTGGAGGCGATGGTGGCCAAGCTCGCCGAGCGCCTGGACAAGCAGCCGCCCGGCCGCGTCGAGGACCTGGAAGCCTGGACGATGCTCGGCCGCAGCTACGCGGTGATGCAGCGCTTCGCCGAGGCCAGCCGTGCCTATGGACGTGCGCTGCAGCTCGCGCCCGACGATCCGCAACTGCTGGCCGACCAGGCCGACGTGATGGCGATGCTGCAGGGCCAGTCGCTCGAAGGCGAGCCGCTGAAGCTGATCGAACATGCGCTGCGCCTCGACCCGTCCCAGCCCAAGGCGCTGGCGCTGGCCGGCAGCGCCGCCTTCGACCGCAAGGACTACGCGGCGGCAGCGGCCTACTGGGAGCGCGCGCTCGCGCCCGCTCCCGCAGACAGCGAGTTCGCGCAAGGCCTCGCGCGCGGCATCGCCGAGGCGCGCAAGCTGGCCGGCACTGCCGCGCCCGCAACCCCGGGGCGCGGCAGCGCCGACGCCAAGGCCGCCGCCGCGCCCGACGGCGCCGGCGAGGCGCGGGCGGCGGCGATCCGCGGCCGCGTCAGCGTGGCGCGGGCGCTGGCGGCGCGCATCGCACCGGGCGACACGGTCTTCGTGTTCGCACGCGCGGCGTCGGGGCCGCGCGCGCCGCTGGCGATCCTGAAGCGGCCGGCCTCGGCGCTGCCCTTCGACTTCACGCTCGACGACACCCAGTCGATGGCGCCGCAGCTGCGGCTGTCGGCCTTCCCGCAGGTGATCGTCGGCGTGCGCGTGTCCAAGAGCGGTGATGCACTGCCCGCCAGCGGCGATCTCGAAGGCGAAGCCGGCCCGCTGCCGCACCGGCGCGACGGCGTCGACCTGACGATCGACCGCGTGCGGCCCTGAGTCAACCCGCGCCGGCCTGCCCTCGGGGCGCCGCGGCCGCCAGCCGCTGGCTCAGCGTGCGGTAGCGCTGCCGGATCTGGTCGTCGAACAGCGGGTCGGGCCCGGCCGGCAGTGCATCGGCCACCTTGCGCCAGTCGGCCGGCTCCAGCATGGCGGCGGCGCGCGGCAGGACGTCGCGCTCCTCGGTCTCGAGGTGGCGCCGGTAGTAGGCGAGATAGGTCGCCGCGGCGGCCTCGACCGCGTCGCGCGCGACGATCGCATCGCTTCCCACCTCGCCCAGCAGTTCCAGCAGCCGGCTGCCCGTCTGGCCGATCACGCGATGCTCCTGCAGCAGCCGGTAGATCTTCGGCTTCAGGTCGGGCTCGTGGCGCAACATCGCGGCGTAGGCCAGATCCTCGCGCGGGTGGTGATACCGATCGGCGTAGTCGTGCAGGTAGTGCACGATGTCGAGCATCAGCCCGTAGTCGGGGCTGCCCTGCTCGTGGAACTCGGCCAGTTGCGCCTCGAACAGGTCGAGCAGGCGCGCAAAGCGCTGGTGCTCGCGGTGCCACGCGTCGACGATGTCGATCATGCTGCCCTCCACTGCTGCTTGCCGCTGCGGTGCTGGACAGTCTAGCCCGGTTGTTTCATCACGCGCCGCAGAATGCGGACGCTGCCGCCCCCGGGGAAATCGCCGCGACCGCACCCGGGGCACGATGCGCGCCGCAAGCTCCGCTGCTGCCGACGCATTAGCATCGCCGGTCCGCCGCAGGCCTGCGCCCTGTACTGAACACCCGAACCCGATGCCGCCGATGATTGCCGAGGCCGAGCGCCCGTCCGCGCCGATGTCGCTGCAGCGCGTGCTGTGGTGCGGCGCCGCAGTGGTCACGCTGTCGATGGGTATCCGCCACGGCTTCGGCCTGTGGCTGCAGCCGATCACGCTGGAGCGCGGCTGGACGCGCGAGACCTTCGCCTTCGCGATGGCGGTGCAGAACCTGGCCTGGGGCGTGGCCGGGCCGCTGGCCGGCATGGTGGCCGACCGCTTCGGCGCGATGCGCGTGCTGCTGGCCGGCGGCCTGCTGTACGCGGCCGGGCTGGCGTTGATGGCGCTGGCCTCCACCGGCGCCGGTTTTGCCGCGAGTGCCGGGGTGGTGCTGGGCGTCGCTCAGGCGGGCACCACGTATGCGGTGATCTACGGCGTCATCGCGCGCCAGGTCGATCCGGCGCGGCGCTCGTGGGCGATGGGCGTCACCGCGGCGGCGGGCTCCTTCGGCCAGTTCGTGATGGTGCCGGTATCGAGCGCGCTGATCGGCACGCTGGGCTGGCAGGCGGCGCTGTTCGTGCTGGGCGCCGCCGCGCTGCTGATCCTGCCGCTGGCCCGGCTGCTGCGCGAGCCGCCGGCACCGGCCGCGCGCCACGCGCAGCACCAGAGCATCGGCGCGGCGCTGCGCGAGGCCTTCGGCTGGCGCAGCTTCCAGCTGCTGATGGCCGGCTACTTCGTCTGCGGCTTCCAGGTGGTGTTCATCGGCGTGCACATGCCCAGCTACCTGAAGGACCACGGCCTGAGCCCGCAGGTGGCCACCGTCGCGCTGATGCTGATCGGGCTGTTCAACGTGTTCGGCACCTACGCGGCCGGGTCGCTCGGGCAGCGGCTGGCCAAGCGCCACATCCTGGCTGCAATCTACCTGCTGCGATCGCTGGCGATCGTCATCTTCCTGTGGGCGCCGCTGACGCCGGCCAGCGTGTACGTCTTCTCCGCGGCGATGGGGCTGCTGTGGCTGTCGACGGTGCCGCCGACCAACGCGGTGGTCGCGCAGATCTTCGGCGTGCAGTACATGAGCATGCTCGGCGGCTTCGTGTTCCTGAGCCACCAGGTCGGCTCGTTCATGGGCGTGTGGCTGGGCGGCGTGCTGTACGACCGCACCGGCAGCTACGACGTGGTGTGGTGGATCGCGGTCGCGCTCGGCGTGTTCGCCGCGATCGTCAACCTGCCGGTGCGCGAAACGCCGATCCCGCGCCCGGCGTTGCGCGCAGCCTGAAGGTGTCGCCGGCATGAAGCCCGAAGCGCGCCGCACCGTGGTCCGCGCGGCGCTGTGGCTGGCCGCCGGCACGGCCCTGGCGGCGGCGGCGCTGGCCTACCTGAACCCGCACCTGGCGGTGGACCTGGCCAACCGGCTGTGGGCCTGCTTCTGACCCGGCCGGCGCCGATGCACGCAGCCGCGTCCGCTGCCCCGTCAGCCTGGGTCTGCCGCTTCGCGGGCCTGCTGCGGCCGCAGGCGCGCGTGCTCGATCTGGCCTGCGGCAGCGGCCGCCACGTGCGCTGGCTGGCGGCGCAGGACTTCGCCGTGACCGCGGTGGACCGCGACGCGCAGGCGCTGGCGCCGCTGGCGGGCATCGCCGAGATCCACGCCGCCGACCTCGAAGGTGCACCCTGGCCGCTGCCGGGGCGGCAGTTCGACGCGGTGGTGGTGACGAACTACCTGTGGCGGCCGCTGGTGCCGGCGCTGCACGCGGCGCTGGCCGACGGCGGCCTGTGGATCCACGAGACCTTCGCCGACGGCCAGCAGACGATCGGGCGGCCGGCGCGCGCCGAGTTCCTGCTGCGCCACGGCGAGCTGCTCGAGCAGGCGCGCGGCCTGCGCGTGCTGGCCTACGAGGACGGCTTCGAGCCGGGGCCGCCGCCGCGCTACGTGCAGCGCATCGCCGCGCTGCGGCCCGACCCGGCGGCCGGCGCGCACCCGCGCCACCGGCTGGCCGGCGGGCCGGGGGCGGCGGCATAAAATCGAGCGAATCCCGAAGGACACCCATGACACCGATAGTTGGCAGCATCGTCGCGCTGGTCACCCCGATGCACGAGGACGGCAGGATCGACTACCCCGGGCTGCGCCGGCTGATCGACTGGCACATCGCCGAAGGCACCGACTGCGTATGCATCGTCGGCACCACCGGCGAATCGCCGACCGTGTCGATCGAGGAGCACTGCGAGATCGTGCGCGCGGCGGTCGGGCACGCGGCCGGCCGCATCCCGATCATGGCCGGCACCGGCGGCAACGCCACCAGCGAGGCGATCGAGCTGACCAAGTACGCGAAGCAGGTGGGCGCAGCCTGTTCGCTGCAGGTGGTGCCCTACTACAACCGGCCGTCGCAGGAAGGGATGTACCAGCACTTCCGCGCGATCGCCGAGTCGGTCGACCTGCCGATGCTGCTGTACAACGTGCCCAGCCGCACGGTGGCCGATCTGCAGCACGACACCGTGCTGCGGCTGGCGCAGATCGACAACGTGGTCGGCATCAAGGAAGCCACCGGCAACATCGAGCGCGCCGCCTGGCTGATCAAGGAAGCGCCGCAGGGCTTCTCGATCTACTCCGGCGACGACGGCAGCGCGGTCGCGCTGATGCTGCTCGGCGGCCACGGCAACATCAGCGTCACCGCCAACGTGGCGCCGCGGCTGATGCACGAGCTGTGCATCGCGGCGACCCAGGGCGAGGTGCGGCGCGCGGCCGAACTGCAGCTGCGGCTGCTGCCGCTGCACCGCGCCCTCTTCTGCGAGCCGAGCCCGGCGCCCACCAAGTGGGCGATGGCGCAACTCGGCCTGTGCGGCGAGGCGGCACGGCTGCCGATCGTGCCGCTGACCGAAGCCGGTCGCCCGACGGTCGCGGCAGCGCTGCGCGCAGCCGGCCTGCAGTGAAGCCGCTGCCCGCGCACCGCCGACGCCGCCCGTTGCCGACGCCCGAACCGCGGCCGCCGAGCGGCCGCCCGGAGAACCCGAACGTGAATCGCATTGCGCACCGCAGCGCATCCGTCGTCGCTGCCCTGGCCGCCGTGCCGGTGCTGCTGGCCGGCTGCTCCAGCCCGATCACCGGCGAGCGGGTCGACTACCGCAGCGGATCGGTCAAGGTCAACCCGCTCGAAGTGCCGCCCGACCTGACCCAGCTCAGCCAGAACAGCCGCTACCAGCAGCAGCAGGGCACCGTGACCGCAAGCACGATGGCGGCCGGCACCACCGCTGCCGCGGCCGGCAGCCGCGTGCCCGTGGTCGCGCCGCTGAGCGTCGGCGACTACCGCGTCGAGCGCGACGGCGACCGCCGCTGGCTGGTGGTGCCGCGCACCCCCGACGAAATCTGGGTCACCGTGTTGCAGTTCTGGGACGAGCTGGGCTTCACCATCGAGAAGAAGGACGCGGCCTCGGGCACGATCGTCACCAACTGGGCCGAGAACCGCGCGAAGCTGCCCAACGACATGATCCGCGGCACGCTCGGCGGCATCCTGGGCTCGGTGTATTCGACCGGCGAACTGGACCAGTTCCGCACCCGGATCGAGCGCACGCCGGGCGGCAGCGAGATCTTCATCAGCCACAAGGGCATGGTCGAGACCTACACCACGCCGCAGAAGGACTTCACCAAGTGGGAGCCGCGGCCGAGCGACCCCGAGCTCGAGAACGAGATGCTGGCGCGGCTGCTGGTCAAGCTCGGTGCGACCGAAGCCGGCGCGGTCGCCGCGGTGACCGCGGCGGCACCCGCATCGGCACCGGCGGCAAGCGCAGAACCGCGCGCGCGCGTGCTCACCGGCAAGCCGGGCGCCGCCTTCGAGATGGACGACAGCCTCGACCGTGCGTGGCGGCGCGTGGGCATCGCGCTCGACCGCTCGGGCTTCACGGTCGAAGATCGCGACCGCGCCGCCGGGCTGTATTTCGTGCGCTACGTGGATCCGAAGACCGCCGGCAAGGAAGCACAGCAAGGCTTTTTCACCAAGCTGTTCGGCGGCAAGGCCGATTCGAGCGCGGCGCCGGTGAAGTACCAGGTCGCCCTGCGGACCGACGGCGGCAAGACGCTGGTGTCGGTGCTGAACTCCCAAGGCGCACCCGACAACAGCGAGAACAGCCAGCGGATCGTGAGCTTGCTCGTGAACGACCTGAAGTAGCCGTCAGGGCCACCGGGCGTCTCGCCGGCGCCTGAAACGATGAAAGCCGCCCGAGGGCGGCTTTCTCGTTCATCCGGGCCGCGCGCGTCGCGACGGCCCGGGCTGCAGCAGCTTACTTCTTGACGGCGTCGGCAGCCTTGCCCGCCGCGTCCTTGGCCGCATCGACAGCGCCCTTGGCCGCGTCGGCGGCTTGGCCGGCGGCATCCTTGGCCTCGCCCACGGCAGAGGCGGCGGCAGCAGCAGCGTCGCCGACCGCGGAGGCGGCGGAATCAGCGGCGCCGGCCACGGCCGAAGCAGCCTCGCTCGCGGCACCGGCCACGGCCGACGCCGCGGCTTCGGCTGCGGGGGCAGCAGCGGGTGCGGCTGCCGGCGCGGCCGCTTCTTCCTTCTTGCCGCAAGCGGCAAGCGCGACGGCGGCGACCAGCGAGGCCACGACTAGGGTCTTGTTCATGACGATTCCTCAGGTTTGGAGTGGTGGAAAGACCGGTATTCCGGTAGGCCCCGCATTCGCGGACATCGGCCCCGCCAGACGGCACGGCCCGCAATGCAGCGAGCGACGCACAGGCGCAAATTGTAATTGGGCTAGTGGATTTCCCTAGAGCCCGAGGGTCGTCGCCGGCAGTGCTGGCGTGCAACGTTGCAAAAGCGCATCAATCCGGTCGGTCCAGACCCGCGCCTCGGCGGCGGCGTCGTGCCAGTGGCCGCGCCAATGCCGGCGGTCGACCAGCTGCAGCACCGCGGCCGGCTCGATCACCAGCACCGTCGGCAACTCGGCAATCTCGGCCGGGTCGGGCGCCACGGCCCGGATCGCGTGCGCGTAGACGCGGTACCACGCCATGAAGCGCGGACGTCCGCGGGCGACGGCGTCGAAGCGCTCGGCCAGCAGCACCAGCTGCCGCTGGGGCAGGCGCAACCAGCGGCCCAGGGCGTCGAGCAGGGCCTCGTCGTCGAGCGGCCATTCGGCAAAGTCGGGATCGACCCACAGCATGCGGCGCGCGGCCGCCGCCAGCGCCGCGGCCGGCGCCTGCACCACCGCGGCGGCAAAGGCGGCCTGGCCGTCGATCGCGCTGCGCGTCATCGCCGCGTCACCCCGTGGCCTTGCCGGCCGCATGCAGCCAACCGGCCTCGGCCCACTCGGCGAGCGCCGCGCGCACCGCCGCACTCGCCGTGCCGACTGCGCGCGCGTCCAGCCGGCGCCGGTCGGCCAGCCGCCGCAGCAGCCGCGCGTCGCGCCCGGTCGCACGGTACGACTCGCCGTTGATGTACACGTGCTGCATGTCGTAGAGCATACGCGTGCGCCGGTCGAGCTCGACGCCGGCCCGAACGGCGCCGGCCGCACCCGTGTCGAACCACACATGCGGCTTGGGCTCGCTCAATACCTCGCCCAACGCGCGCGGCAGCGCCAGCGGATCGCGCAGCGCGCGCGCGACGGCGGCGGCGGCCCAGGCCTGCAGCGCCGGCGGTACCTCGGCCGGGGTGGCGCTCGCCGGCTGATGCGGGTCGGCGTAGGGGCGCTCGCCGTCGGCCGTCTCGACCGACTCGGCCATGCGGCCGAGCAGCTCGCGCACCAGCTCGCCCGGGGTCGGCGCGCGAAAGCCCACCGACGCCGTCATGCACTCGCCCACCGCCGTGCCGTCGTGCGCCCAGCGCGGCGGCAGGTACAGCAGGTCGCCGGGCTCGAGCACCCATTCCTGCTCGGGCTCGAAGCGCCGCAGGATCTTCAGCGGCACCCCGGCCACGAGCTCGGCGTCGCGGCAGCGGCCGATGCGCCAGCGCCGCCGCCCCTGCACCTGGATCAGGAACACGTCGTACGAATCGAGGTGCGGCCCGACGCCGCCGCCGTCGCTGGCCCACGACAGCATCAGGTCGTCGAGCCGCGCCGCCGGCACGAAGGCAAAGCGCTGCAGCAACTCGTGCGCCGCCTGCAGGTGCAGGTCCAGCCCCTGCACCAGCAGCGTCCAGCCGGGCTGGCGCAGCGGCGGCAGCGTGCGCCGCGGCAACGGGCCGTGGCGCAGCGTCCACGCACGCGCGCCGCGGCCGTGGCGCACGACCAGGCGCGACTTGACCGCGTCGCCGGCCGCCAGCGCGAACAGCGCGGCGCGCGCCAGCGGCGGCTCGATGCCGGGCAGCGCCTGGCGCACCAGCAGCGGCTTCTTCTGCCAATGGCGGCGCATGAACTGCGCCGGCGTCAGGCCGCCGAGCAGCGGCAGGGCTTGGTCCGGATCCATGCGCGCATTCTGGCCGGCTGCGGCGCACGGCCATGCGATCATCGCCGCATGGACATCATCGCCCCCTGCGTGGTCAGCCTGACGTGGACGCTCGCCGACGCGCAGGGCGGCCTGATCGACGAGCTGGCCGACCCGGTCGAGTTCTTCTACGGCGGCGACGACCTGCTGCCCAAGGTCGAGGAGGCGCTGGCCGGGCAGGCCAAGGGCTTCGAGGCCCGGCTGCACCTGGAACCCGAGCATGCGTTCGGCGACTACCGCAGCGAGCTGGTGTGCTTCGAGGCGCGCGCGCTGTTCCCGGCCGAAGTCGAGCCGGGCATGCAGTTCGAGGGCCTGCCCGAAGGCGCTGTGACGCCCGACATGCCGGCCGATGCGATCTACACCGTGACCGAGGTGTATCCCGACCACGTGGTGCTCGACGGCAACCATCCGCTGGCCGGCATCGCGCTGCGGCTCGAGCTGAAGGTGCGCGCGGTGCGCGCGGCCACCGCCGGCGAGATCGAGGCCGGCACGCTCGGCAGCAGCGGCCTGGCGGTGCTGGACGGCCAGCCGCCCGACGCGACGATGCACTGATCACGGCCGCGGCCGGCACCGCGGCGGCGGCGCGGAATCAGTGCTGGCCGGTCGAGCCGAAGCCGCCCTCGCCGCGCTGCGACGCGCCGAAGTCGTCGACGCGCCGGAAGGCCGCCTGCACCACCGGCACGATCACCATCTGCGCGATGCGCTCCAGCGGCTGCACGGTGAAGGGCTCGCGCCCGCGGTTCCAGCAGCTGACCATCAGCGGGCCCTGGTAGTCGCTGTCGATCAGCCCGACCAGGTTGCCCAGCACGATGCCGTGCCTGTGGCCCAGGCCCGAGCGCGGCAGCAGCATCGCCGCCAGGCCGGGGTCGCCGATGTGGATCGCGAGGCCGGTGGGGATCAGCGCCGCGTCGCCCGGCGCCAGCACCAGCGGCGCATCGAGGCAGGCGCGCAGGTCCAGCCCGGCGCTGCCCGGCGTCGCGTAGGCCGGCAGCTGCGCGGCCATGCGCGCGTCGAGCACCTTGAGCTCGATCGTGGTCATCGCGCCGGCAGCCTTTGCGCGATCTCGGCCACCAGCGCGCGCGCCAGCGTCAGCTTGTCGGCACGCGGCAGCTCGCGCTCGCCCTGATCGTCCACCAGCAGCAGCGCGTTGTCGTCGCGGCCGAAGGTTGCCGGCCCGAGGTTGCCGACGATCAGCGGCACCCCCTTGCGCAGCCGCTTCGCGCGCGCGTGCTGCGCCAGATCGTGGCTCTCGGCGGCGAAGCCGACGCAGTACGGCGCGGCTGGCAGCCGCGCCACCGCGGCCAGGATGTCGGGGTTCTCGGTCATCGGGATCGTCGGCACCGCGCCGCTGCCGTCCTTCTTGATCTTCTGCGCGCCGCACTGCGCCGGCCGCCAGTCGGCCACCGCGGCGGTGGCCACGAACACGTCGTACTGCGGCGCCAGCGGCAGCACTGCGTCGTGCATCTGCTGCGCGCTCTTCACGTCCACGCGCGCCACGTGGCGCGGCGTGGGCAGCGCCACCGGCCCGGCGACCAGCGTGACCGAAGCGCCCGCCTCCTGCGCGGCGCGCGCGATCGCGAAGCCCATCTTGCCGCTGGACAGGTTGGTGATGCCGCGCACCGGGTCGATCGCCTCGAAGGTGGGGCCGGCGCTGATCAGCACGCGCCGGCCCGCCAGCCGCTTGGGCTGGAAGTGCGCGATCAGCTCGTCGCACAGCTCGAGCGCTTCCAGCATGCGGCCGTCGCCGACTTCGCCGCAGGCCTGGTCGCCGGCCGCCGGGCCGAGGATCAGCGCGCCGTCGGCCGCCGCCTGCGCGACGTTGCGCTGCGTGGCCGGGTGCGCCCACATCTCGCGGTTCATCGCCGGCGCCAGCAGCAGCGCGCAGCGTTCGATGGGCCGCGCCAGGCACAGCAGGCTCAGCAGTTCGTCGGAGCGGCCCTGTGCCAGCTTGGCGATGAAGTCGGCGCTGGCCGGCGCCACCAGCACCGCGTCGGCCTCGCGCGTCAGGTTGATGTGCGCCATCGCGTTGGGCTCGCGCGCGTCCCACTGGCTCAGGTACACGCTGCGGTTGGACAGCGCCTGCATCGTCACCGGCGTGATGAACTGCGCGGCGGCCTCGGTCATCACCACCTGCACGCTCGCGCCATGGCGCACCAGCTCGCGCACCAGCTCGGCCGACTTGTAGCAGGCGATGCCGCCGCTCAGGCCGAGCACGACGTGGCGGCCTTGCAGATCCTGCAGCTCGTTCATGGGGGGTTCCTCAACTTGCCCTTCCGGCAAACCGCCCGCGCGGCCGCCGTGCGTCTGCGATGCGGCCGGCAGGCCGGCTTGCGCGTCGCGGCTCACGGCTGCGCACCCGGCGCACCGTGGCACTTCTTGAACTTGCGGCCGCTGCCGCAGGGGCAGGGATCGTTGCGCCCCGGCCCCTTCTCGACGTGCCGCGGCGCCGGCCGCAGCGACTGCTCGAACCAGAAGCAGCGCAGGTCCTGCACCGCGAAGCAGGCCTCGTCGATCAGCTCGTCGCGCGACAGCGCCCGCCCCGGATGGCGGGCCGCGAGATCGGCGCGCAGCTTCGCGGCGTCGCGCTCGACCAGCGCCTGCACGCACTGCAGGCATTCTCGAAGGATCTGCGCGTCGTCGCTGCCGTCGTCGATCACGGTCCAGTCGCCGGCCACGCGGTCGATCGTCTCCAGGAAACCGATCGCCCAGATCTCGCCGGTGCCCGGCCAATCGGCCGCCTGCTCGGGCGTGAGCTCGCCTTCGGCCAGCAGCCGGTCGCGCAGCGCCGGGTCGAATTCGTCCATCAGCGGCTGCAGCCGCAGGCGCTCGGGCTCGTCGAACAGGGCTTCGGGGTCGAGCTGCGCGGCCACGACGTCCCAGCGCCGCAGCAGCGTGGCCAGCGCCTGCTCGACATCGTCGGGGTCGGCGAAAGTGCGCTCCCAGGTGTCGTCGAACAGCAGCGGCAGCCATTGCGACGGCGCCAGCACGCGCGGTACGCAGATCAGCGCGGCCAGGCAGCCGTCGAACCACTCGAGCGACAAGGTGTCGTCGAAGCCGGACAGGCGCTCGAACAGGGCGTCGAGTGCTTCCAGATCGGCTTCGGTGCTCTGCGGTGGGGTGCTCATCGGATTCGGGCTGCGGCCGGCGATGCCGGCCGGCACCGGAATGTTCGCACACCGGCGCAGCCGCGCCATCCGGCCGGCTATGCTGGCGCCGATGCATGACGCCGCCCGCCCGACCCCGGCCGCCCTGGCCGCCCTGCTTGCCGGCCTTCTTGCCGCCGCGCGCACCGCCCTGCTTCCCGTCCTGCTTCCCGCCCCACTTGCCGCCCTGCTTGCCGCCCTCCTCGCCGCAGCGCCCGCCGCCCATGCGGCGCCGGCCGCTGCCGCCGATGTGCTGATCTTCGGCGAGCTGCACGACCAGCCCGACCAGCAGCGCCAGGTCGCCGCCGAGGTGCAACGGCTGGCTTCCGAGGGCCGGCTCGCCGCCGTGGTGCTCGAGATGGCCGAGCAGCCGCACAGCACCGCCGCGCTCGGCCGCAGCGCGACCCCGGCCGAGGTGCGCAGCGCCCTGGCCTGGCGCGGCTGGGACTGGGAGCCCTACGCCGACGTGGTGATGAACGCGGTGCGCGCCGGCGTGCCGGTGGTCGGCGGCAACCTGCCGCGCGCGCAGTTGCCCGCCGCGATGGCCGACGCCGCGCTCGACGCGCTGGTGCCGGCCGCCGTGCACGAGCGCCTGGCGCAGGCGGTGCGCGCGGGCCACTGCGATCTGCTGCCCGAGGCACAGGTGCCGGGCATGGTGCGGGTGCAGATCGCGCGCGACCGCGCACTCGCCCAGGCGGTGGCCGAACGCGCGCGCCTGGCGCAGCCGCAGCAGACGGTGCTGCTGCTGACCGGCGCGCAGCACGCGTCGCGCGACCGCGGCGTGCCGCTGCACCTGGCGGCAGCCGATCCTCAGCTGCCGGTGCGGGTGGTGATGTTCGGCGATACGGCCGACGGGCGCGTGGCCGACGAGCACCGTGCAGCCGAGGTGACGCCGCAGGCCGACCACTGCGCCGAGCTGCGCCGCAGCCTGGGCACGACCGCACCCGCGGCCTCGGCGCCACGCTGAAGAACGCGCGCCGGCGCCGAGACCCGCCGCGAGCCGCCGCCTCAGGCCCGCTCGGCCACCCAGGCGCGCACCGAGTCGAGCGCCGCCGGCAGCCGCGACGCATCGTTGCCGCCGGCCATCGCCAGGTCGGCCTTGCCGCCGCCCTTGCCGCCCACCTGCTGCGCGACATAGTTGACCAGCTCGCCGGCCTTGATCTTCGCGCTGCGGTCGGCGGTGACGCCGGCGGCCAGCTGCACCTTGCCGCCCTCGACCGCGGCGAGCACGATCGCCGCGCTCTTGAGCTTGTCCTTGAGCCGGTCCATCGTCTCGCGCAGCGCCTTGGCGTCGGCACCCGGCAGCGTCGCCGCCAGCACCTTCAGGCCGCCCACGTCGACCGCCTGGCCGAGCAGCTCGTCGCCCTGCGCCGATGCGAGCCGACCCTTGAGCGCATCCAGCTCCTTCTCGAGCCCGCGCACCTGGTCGAGCAGCGCGGCCACGCGCGCCGGCACCTCGGGCTTGTGCACGCGCAGCGTGCCGGCGACGCCGCCGAGCGCCGTCTCCAGCCCCTGCACGTAGGCGAGCGCGTTGTCGCCGGTGAGCGCCTCGACCCGGCGCACGCCGGCCGCGACGCCGCCTTCGGCGACGATCGTGAACAGGCCGATGTCGCCGGTGCGCGCCACGTGCGTGCCGCCGCACAGTTCGCGGCTCGAGCCGATGTCGAGCACGCGCACTTCCGATCCGTACTTCTCGCCGAACAGCATCATCGCGCCCGCCTTCTGCGCCTGCTCGATCGGCATCAGCTCGGCGATCACCGGCGTGTTGGCCAGCACCTCGGCATTGACCAGGCGCTCGATCCGGCGGATCTGCTCGTCGCTGACCGGCGCGTTGTGCGCGAAGTCGAAGCGCGTGCGCTCGGCGTCGACCAAGCTGCCCTTTTGCTGCACGTGCGCGCCCAGCACCTCGCGCAGCGCCTTGTGCATCAGGTGGGTGGCGCTGTGGTTGCGCATCGTGCGCGCGCGGCGCTCGGCATCGACGCACGCGACGACTTCGTCGCCGAGCTCGACCTCGCCTTCGACGATGCGGCCCTGGTGGCCGAACACGCTCGCCTGGATCTTTGTGGTGTCGTCGATCAGCACGCGCGCACGCTGGTTGCGCAGCTCGCCGGCGTCGCCGACCTGGCCGCCGCTCTCGGCATAGAACGGCGTGTGGTCGAGCACGATCACCACGTCGTCGCCGGCACGTGCCTTTCGCACCGGCGTGCCGTCGAGGTAGATGGCGCTGACCTTGCTGTGCTCGCACACCAGGTGCTCGTAGCCGTGGAAGGCGGTCGCCGCGCCGTCGTACTCGAGCCCCTGCGCCATCTTGAACTTGGCCTTGGCGCGCGCCTGCTCGCGCTGGCGCGCCATCGCCACCTGGAAGCCGGCGTCGTCGACCGCCACGCCGCGCTCGCGGCACACGTCGGCCGTCAGGTCCAGCGGGAAGCCGAAGGTGTCGTGCAGCTTGAACGCGGTCTCGCCGTCGAGCACGCGCGCGCCGCCGCCGGTGGTGGCGCCGAGAGCCGCCTCGAGGATCTCCATGCCGTTGGCGATCGTCTGGAAGAAGCGCTCTTCCTCCGCGCGCAGCACTTCGGTCACGCGCAGCTTGTCGCGGCGCAGCTCGGGATAGGCGTCGCCCATCTCGTCGGCCAGCGGCGCGACCAGCGTGTGGAAGAAGGGTCGGCGCGCGCCCAGCTTGTAGCCGTGGCGGATGGCGCGGCGCGCGATGCGGCGCAGCACGTAGCCGCGGCCCTCGTTGCCCGGGATCACGCCGTCGGCCACGGTGAAGGCGCAGGCGCGGATGTGGTCGGCGATCACCTTCAGCGAAGGCGTCTGCAGGTCGGACAGGGCCTGCCCGCCTGCCGCCGCGACCGCGTCGCGCGTGGCTTGCAGCAGGTTGGCGAACAGGTCGATCTCGTAGTTGCTGTGCACGTGCTGCAGCACCGCCGCCAGCCGCTCCAGGCCCATGCCGGTGTCGACGCTGGGCTTGGGCAGGCGGTGCATCACGCCGTCTTCGGTGCGGTTGAACTGCATGAAGACGTTGTTCCAGATCTCGATGTAGCGGTCGCCGTCCTGCTCGGGCGACCCCGGCGGGCCGCCGGCCACCTGCGGGCCATGGTCGTAGAAGATCTCGCTGCACGGGCCGCAGGGCCCCGTGTCGCCCATCATCCAGAAGTTGTCGGATTGATAGCGGGCGCCCTTGTTGTCGCCGATGCGCACCACGCGTCCGCTCGGCAGGCCGATCACCTTGACCCAGATGTCGTAGGCCTCGTCGTCCTCTTCGTAGACCGTGGCCCAGAGCTTGTCGGCGGGCAGCTTGTAGACCTCGGTCAGCAGTTCCCAGGCGTACTTGATCGCGTCGTGCTTGAAGTAGTCGCCGAAGCTGAAGTTGCCCAGCATCTCGAAGAAGGTGTGGTGGCGCGCGGTGTAGCCGACGTTCTCGAGGTCGTTGTGCTTGCCGCCGGCGCGGATGCACTTCTGGCTGGTGGCGGCGCGCGTGTACGGCCGCTTGTCGAAGCCGAGGAACACGTCCTTGAACTGGTTCATGCCGGCGTTGGTGAACAGCAGCGTCGGGTCGTCGCCCGGCACCACCGGCGAGCTGGCGACGACGGTGTGGCCCTTCGATTCGAAGAAGCGCAGGAAGGTGGAGCGGATGTCGTTGGCTTTCATGGTCGGCAGGTGCTGAGTGTTCAGGCGACGATGCGAAGTCCGATACGGCGCGCGGCGTCGGCCAGGGTGGCGTCGAGCGTCGCGAGCGGGCAATGCAGGTTCAGGGCCAGTTCGATGTAGGCGGCGTCGTAGGCCGTGAGCTGGTGCGTGTGCGCGGCGATGAAGCGTTGGCGCACGCCGGCATCGGCGGCGCCGACGGTCTCGATGCGCAGGCCTTCGAGCCGCGCGCAGACGATCGCGACCTGCTCTTCGTCGACCCGGCGCCGGCGCAACCCGTTGCGCAGCGCATTGGCCACTTCGTAGGGCCACAGCGACGGCACCAGCATGCGCCCGGCCGCGGTCTTTGCCATGCTGGCCGGCCGCACCTCGTCGGGCATCACCATCGCCAGCGTGTACGAGCAGTCGAGCACGATCACCGGCGGCCCTCGTCGCGCCAGGCCAGGATTTCCTCGACCGTGATCGGCCCGCCGCGGGCCGCGATCTCGCGGCCGACGGCCTGGAGCTCGTCCAGGATCTCCAGCCGCTTGCGGTACAGCTCGGGCGAGATCTCGGTGGTGATCGGCACCAGCTTGGCCACCGGCTTGTTGTGGCGCATGATCACCACCTCCTCGCCGCGCTCGGCGCGCGCGACCAGCTCGGATAAGTGGGTCTTGGCCTCGAACAGGCCGACGGTTTGCATGGCTGCAGGCCCAACTTCTGGTTGAATCAACCAAATTATAGCGACGGCGTTGGGGGCTTGCCGCAGGGAATACAGTGCCCGAATCCACATCCACCAGGAGCCGCGCGATGAAACGCGATACGCACCTGAGCAACGCCGCCCTGACGGCGCGCCGCCATGCCGCCCTGCCCTCGGGCTTCAGCCAGCTGCACGACATCTTCGTCGACCGTGCCGAAGGCGCCGAAGTCTGGGACGTCGAAGGCCGGCGCTACGTCGACTTCGCCGGCGGCATCGCCGTGCTCAACACCGGCCACCGCCACCCGAAGCTGGTAGCCGCCGTGCAGGCCCAGCTCGGGCGCTTGACACACAGCTGTTTCTCCGTGCTGGCCTACGAGCCCTACGTCGAACTGGCCGAGCGGCTGAACGCGCTGGCGCCGGGCGACTTCGCGAAGAAGTGCTTCCTCGTGAATACCGGCGTCGAGGCCGTCGAGAACGCCGTCAAGGCGGCGCGCGCGTACACCCGGCGCCCGGCAGTGATCGCTTTCGGCGGCGCCTTCCACGGCCGCACGCTGATGGGCCTGGCGCTGACCGGCAAGGTGCAGCCGTACAAGGCGGGCTTCGGCCCGCTGCCGGCAGAGGTCTACCACGCCCGCTACCCGTGCGCGCTGCACGGCGTGAGCGTCGATGACGCGATCGCGTCGATCGAAGCGATCTTCAAGCACGACGTCGAGCCGCAGCGGGTGGCGGCGATCATCGTCGAGCCGGTGCAGGGGGAAGGCGGCTTCTACATCGCGCCAAAGGCATTCGCGCAGGCCTTGCGTGCGCGGTGCGACCGCCACGGCATCGTGCTGATCGCCGACGAGGTACAGACCGGCGCCGGCCGCACCGGCACCTGGCTGGCGAGCGAGCAATGGGGCGTGGCACCCGACGTGATCGCGATGGCCAAGTCGCTCGCCGGCGGGCTGCCGCTGGGCGCCACCATCGGCCGCGCCGAGATCATGGACGCGCCGGCGGCAGGCGGCCTGGGCAGCACTTTCGGCGGCAACCCGCTGGCTTGCGCGGCGGCGCTGGCGGTGCTCGACATCTTCGCCGAAGAGAAGCTGCTGGAGCGCGCCAAGGCCGTCGGCGACCGGCTGGCCAGCGGCCTGCGGGCGATCGCTGCGAAGCATCCGGAGATCGGCGAAGTGCGCGCCGCCGGCGCGATGGTGGCGATCGAGCTGTTCGTCGGCGGCGACCTGCGCCAACCGGCGGCCGAGCTGACGGCCGCGATCGTACGCGAGGCGGCCCGGCGCGGGCTGATCCTGCTGCCCTGCGGCGTCCATGCGAACGTGATCCGGCTGCTGGTACCGTTGGTGGCCGGCGATGCGTTGCTCGACGAAGGTCTTGGCATCATTGCCGATTGTTTCGCCACCCTGACCCGATGACCGAAAGGACCTGACCATGGCCGCCGCCAAATTCGACTGGGAAGACCCGCTGCTGCTGGACACGCAGCTCAGCGCCGACGAGCGCGCGGTGCGCGACGCCGCGCGCGCCTACTGCCAGGACAAGCTCGCGCCGCGCGTGCAGCAGGCGTTCCGCCACGAGCAGACCGACCCGGCGATCTTCCGCGAGATGGGCGAACTCGGCCTGCTCGGGCCCACGATCGCCGAAACCTACGGCGGCTCGGGCCTGAACTACGTGTGCTACGGCCTGATCGCGCGCGAGGTCGAGCGCGTCGATTCGGGCTACCGCTCGATGATGAGCGTGCAGTCGTCGCTGGTGATGGTGCCGATCGAGACCTTCGGCAACGAGGCGACCAAGCGCAAGTACCTGCCCAAGCTCGCCACCGGCGAGTGGATCGGCTGCTTCGGCCTGACCGAGCCCAACCACGGCTCCGACCCCGGCAGCATGATCACCCGGGCGAAGAAGGTGGACGGCGGCTACAGCTTGAGCGGCTCGAAGATGTGGATCAGCAACTCGCCGATCGCCGACGTGTTCGTCGTCTGGGCCAAGGACGACGGCGGCCAGATCCGCGGCTTCGTGCTGGAGAAGGGCTGGAAGGGCCTGAGCGCGCCGGCGATCCACGGCAAGGTCGGCCTGCGCGCTTCCATCACCGGCGAGGTCGTGATGGACGAGGTCTTCTGCCCCGAGGAGAACGCCTTCCCCGAGGTGCGCGGCCTCAAGGGCCCGTTCACCTGCCTGAACAGCGCGCGCTACGGCATCGCCTGGGGCGCGATCGGCGCGGCCGAAGACTGCTTGCACCGCGCGCGCCAGTACACGCTCGACCGCAAGCAGTTCGGCCGGCCGCTGGCGGCCAACCAGCTGGTGCAGAAGAAGCTGGCCGACATGCTGACCGAGATCACGCTCGGGCTGCAGGGCTGCCTCGCCTTCGGCCGGATGAAGGACGCCGGCACGGCGAGCGTGGAGGCCACCAGCATCCTCAAGCGCAACAACTGCGGCAAGGCGCTGGACATCGCCCGCATGGCGCGCGACATGATGGGCGGCAACGGCATTTCCGACGAGTTCGGCGTGGCGCGCCACCTGGTCAACCTGGAAGTGGTCAACACTTACGAGGGCACGCACGACATCCATGCGCTGATCCTCGGGCGGGCGATCACGGGGATCGCGGCCTTCAGCTGACCGCAGGACGAAGGACACGAAACTCGCCCCGCGCAATGCCGGATCCGGTGCTGCCGAGGCAGTGCGTGGATCGCCGGTGCCTCGCGCCGCGCGAGCCGATCCATCACCGTGGGATGCAAGCGGCGGTCGCAGGGCGGCAAAGCAGATAGGTGGCCCGCCGGTCGACAGACGTGCCCGGCGCCAGCTTCACACGCCCGGCTGGGGCTCGCGGCTGGCGTGCCAGAAGGCGAGCACATGAAGCTCGCTGCTCGTCGCCTTGTAGTACACGAAGTACCGGACGCGGCCCAGGTAGAGGCGGCGAACGCCCGGCGTTCACGCTCCGAAGTGCGCGGCGCCGATGCCCGGCTGCTCGGCCAACAACGCAACCGCTTCGCCGAAATCGGACGCGACGGCAGCTGGAGCAGCCGGCCTGTTCGCGGCCCACCATGCGGCTGCGCTGCGAACCTGTCTTGCCGCCCGGGCCGAGACCTTGACCCGAAGCGCCACGCTTCAGCCTTGCCTGGGCAGCGACTGCAAGAGGTCTTCGAGGCCCTCGAACTTGCCGCGGTCAATCTCGGCCATGGCCGCGAGCAGCTCGTTCTCCTGCTCCTCGGTGAGCGAGAAACTCTCGCCAGCACCGCGGGTGATGATGGTCACGACCGCCCCTTCCGCGAGGGGCAAGCCCTCGACAACGAGCTTGCCGTCGACGACGGTTGCGGTGGCGACTTGCATGGCAACGATGGTACCCGAGGCGCCAAGGCGAGGTCGCGCGCACCGAACGCGATGGGACGGGCGGCAACGGCATCGGCGGGCGCCGCCTGCCGCCGGGTGAGCGAGGGCACGCACCATAGCCTGGCGCTGATCCTCGGGCGCGCGTTTCATCGGGGCCTAGGCGATGTTCTGATCGCGGCCCCATTTCAGCGGCGCCGCTCGCGTCGCCCAATCGCTGCCGGCCTCGTCGCACACCGCCGCTGCCCCCGCCCGGCCGTCGCGCAACTTTTCGGCGGCGCCGAGCAGCGCGCCAGCGACGACGACGTCGGTGTTGACGCCGCTGTGCCGCTCGAGCGCGGCGTGCAGAGCGCGCAGCGGGTCGCCCTCGTGCGCGGTGGGCACGCCGATCAGCGCCATCCAGACGCCGCCGATGAACGTTTCGATCCGACCTTCGCAGCGCTCGACGAACGCTGCGGCGCTGCCGAAGGCCTCGCTCATGATCCGGCGCGTCTCCTCGGGATCGAGCCCGTTCGGACAGCGCGGTGAAGCCGCCCAGGTCGCAGAACAGCACCGTGGCCTGCTTGCGCTCGGCCCACGGCGCCACCATGCAAAGCGGCGGCGCAGCCGCCGCAGCGCAGCGTCCCGCTCCGGTGCGCCACAGGCCGGGCAGACGGCCGACTCGTCCGTGGCCGAAGCAGCATCCGTCTGCGCCAGTGCGAATTCGATCGAGCCGCTCGCTCCTTCGACCGCTGGGCCATACTGCCCGCTTCGCACCGCGGGCGCGGCGCGCCACGATCTGCGGAGACTGTTGATGGACACCAAGATCTCGCCGCTTGCGGCATTGAACGACCCGACGCTGCTGAAGACCGACGCGCTGATCGGCGGCGAATGGATCGCCGGCGCCTCGCGCTTCGCGGTCGCCGACCCGGCCACCGGCCTCGCGCTGGCCGAAGTCGCCAACCTCGGCGAGCGCGAGGCGCAGGCCGCGATTGCCGCCGCCGCCCGCGCCTGGCCGGCGTGGCGCGCCAAGACCGCGAAGGAGCGCCACGCGGTACTGATGAAGTGGTTCGCGCTGCTCAACCAGCACGCCGACGACCTGGCGCGCATCATGACCGCCGAGCAGGGCAAGCCGCTGGCCGAGGCGCGCGGCGAGGCCGTCTACGGCGCGAGCTTCATCGAGTGGTTCGCCGAGGAAGGCCGGCGCATCTACGGCGAGACCATTCCCACCACCGACGCGAACAAGCGCTACCTGGTGCTCAAGCAGCCGGTGGGCGTGTGCGCGGCGATCACGCCGTGGAACTTCCCGATCGCGATGATCACCCGCAAGGTGGCGCCGGCGCTGGCCGCCGGCTGCCCGGTGGTGATCAAGCCGGCCGAGGCCACGCCGCTGTCGGCGCTGGCCGTGGCCGAACTGGCGCAGCGCGCCGGCATGCCGGCGGGCGTGCTCAACGTGCTCAGCGCCGACGCGCAGAACTCGATCGCGATCGGCCGGGTGCTGTGCGCCAGCGACACGGTGCGCCACCTGTCGTTCACCGGCAGCACCGAAGTCGGCCGCATCCTGATGCAGCAGTGCGCGCCGACGATCAAGAAGCTCAGCCTCGAGCTCGGCGGCAACGCGCCCTTCATCGTGTTCGACGACGCCGACCTCGACAGCGCCGTCGAAGGCGCGCTCGTCAGCAAGTACCGCAACGCCGGCCAGACCTGCGTGTGCGCCAACCGCTTCTACGCGCAGGACGGCATCTACGACGCCTTCGTGCAAAGGCTGGCCGAGAAGGCCCGGGCGATCAAGGTCGGCAACGGCTTCGAGGCCGGCGTCAACCAGGGCCCGCTGATCGACGCGCAGGCGATGGCCAAGGTCGAAGCGCACGTGGCCGACGCGCTCGCCAAGGGCGCGAAGCTGGTGGCCGGCGGCAGCCGCATCGGCGAGCGCTTCTACCAGCCCACGGTGCTGGCCGAGGTCACGCCCGACATGCTGTGCGCGCGCGAGGAGACCTTCGGCCCGGTGGCGCCGGTGTTCCGCTTCAAGACCGAGGACGAGGCGATCGCGCTGGCCAACGCCACCGAATTCGGCCTGGCGAGCTACTTCTACAGCCGCGACATCGGCCGCATCTTCCGCGTCGGCGAGGCGCTGGAGTACGGCATGGTGGGCATCAACACCGGGCTGATCTCGACTGCCGAAGTGCCCTTCGGCGGCGTCAAGCAAAGCGGCCTGGGGCGCGAGGGCGCGCACCACGGCATCGACGACTACGTCGAAGTCAAGTACCTGTGCCTGGGTGACCTGCTGAAGTAGCGCAGCGGCGCCGTTGCGGCGGCGCGGCCTCAGGCGTCGTTGGCGGCACCGGCCGCACCGCGCTCCACGCGGTTGGCGAAGCCGCTGCGGCCGGCCGCCGGCAGCGCGGCCGCCGCGCCCAGTGCCACGTGCAGCAACTGCCCGGCATCGCGCCCCTGCTGCGGATACGCGGCCACGCCGACGCTGACCGCCAGCGCCTGGTCATGCCCGGCCACGCGTAGGGGCTGGCGCAGCGACCGCACCAGCTTGTCGGCCACGCGCGCCGCATCGGCCGGCGCGTCGAGGTAGGCCAGCAGCACGCCGAAGCTGTCGGGGCCCAGCGCCGCCACCACGTCGCTGGCGCGCAGGCCGGCGCGCAGGCGCACGGCGGCCTTGCGCCGCAGCACGTTGGCCGCCTCCGGCCCGAGCGCTGCCTCGGTGGTGGCCAGGCCCTCGATGCGCAGCACCAGCACCGCCATCGGCGCCGGCTCGCGCTCGCGCAGCGCGAGCAGGTGCACCATGTATTCGCGCAGTTGCGCGGCGTTCGGCAGCCCGGTGGCCAGGTCGATCGCCTGCGCCTGCAGCGCCGCCCGTGCCAGCCGCCGACGCTGCACGGCCAGATGCAGCGCGCGCGCCAGCGAGTCGGCATCGGCGGCGGAGGCCGGCAGCACGTCCTGCGCGCCGCGCTCGACCAGCCGGCGCGCCAGCGCCGGCGCAGACGTGGACGCAGTGGCCGGCTCGGCGGCCGGCTCGGCGGCCGGATCGGCGGCCGGATCGACGGCCGGATCGACGGGCGGATCGGCGGCCGGATCGACGGCCAGCTCGGCGCCCGGCAGCACCACCACCACCGCCGCATCCAGCACCGCCTGCGGCCACGCCGGCCAATGCTCGAGCGCCGCCGCCTCGGGCGGCGCGGGCGCCAGCAGCAGCGCGTCGACGCGTCGGCCCGCCAGCGCGGCAGCGGCCTCGTCGAGCGAGCGGCAGGCCTGCACCGCCAACGGGCCCCAGCCGGTGGCAGCCAGGCCCGCGGGCACTGCGCCCGCGGTCAGCACCGCGATCGGCGCGGGGTTCGGATCGACATCGGCCATGGCGTGCCCATCATGCCGGCCCAGCGGGGCGCGGCTCCAGCCGGCGGGGCCGGCAAACCCGCGGCCGGCAAACCCGCGGCCAGAAGATCTTCGGGCGGAAAAGGCCCTGGAACGCCGAAGGCCCCTGGGCGGGGCCTTCGGCAACTTGACTTGGAGCGGGTGAAGGGAATCGAACCCTCGTATGAAGTCGGGTAGGAAGGGTGCCTCGCGGCACCCCTCCCCCCTAAGAACCGGACGTGCAGGTTTCCCCGCATCCGGCTCAAGCAGTCTGAACCGCCCACCCACTCCTGGGTACGGCGGCCGCTGCAAAGTTTACTCACTCGGATCATTCAAAACCAGCGTCGAGTTGGCCGCAGGCGTCAGGCGCCGCTTGAGCGCTTCCTTGTCCGGATGATCGAACAGGATCGCCCACATCAGCCGCCGTTCCAGCGCTTCCCGCTCGCCGTCGATGACGACAGGCTGCAGGTCACGCCGGGTCGCCCGGGCTTCTTCTTCACAGGCCATCATTTTTCCTCGTGTTTATGAAGCTCACTCGTTGACATGGTGCTGCCTGTGGCAGTTCGGGTGCAGCAACTCGAGATTGCTCATCCCATCCGACCCGCCAGCCGACCGCTTGATGACGTGGTGGATGTGCCACCCCGTCTCCTTCGTGATCTTCTGGCCGCACTTCGGACAGAGTCCGTCCTGCCAGTACCACAACCATGCCAGTTTCCGGCGCCCTTTCAAGTCGGCCTCCATCTTGCGCGCCAGGCGCGCGTCGAAGTAGTCCTCGTCGTCGGGGCTGTAGGGATTCCGGCTGCCATCCACCTTGATGTGCGGCTTCTTGTGGAAGCTCGCCAAGGTCAGCAGCGCCTTGTCCTTCTCCGCGAACCGCCACTCGCGACCCTTGATGCACCGGAAGTACCGGGCCTTGATCCACCGTTCACCCTTGTTGGGATGCCGGCGGCGGGCCCAGCGCCACAGCGCCTGCCAGATCGCATGGTCGGCTTTCGCGAACGTGCGCGTCGCCATCTGGCTTCGGTGATAGTTGGCCCAGCCCCGTATCACCGGGTTGAGCTTGTCGATCACGTCAGCCTGCCGGCTCGTGCGCATGTCCCGCAGTGTCCCGCGGACCTTTGCCAGGAAGTTCTTGACGTTCTTCCTGGACGGCTTCGTCAACAACATGCCGCCTTGCCAACGGACGTTCCACCCCAGGAAGTCGAAGCCATCGGTCACGTGGGTGACCAGCGTCTTCTTCTCCGAGAGTTCCAGGCCACGCGCGCGCAGGAAGTCCTGCACCAGCGGTTTGACCCGGTTCTCCAGCAGTTCGCGTGAACTGCCCGTGATGATGAAGTCGTCGGCGTAGCGAACGAAGTTGAGCTTGGCCGACCGTGCTTCGCGCACCGTGCGGAAGAGTCCCGCCAATGCATCTTGCAGGCCGTCCAATGCCAGATTCGCGAGCACGGGCGAGATGATCCCGCCCTGCGGTGTCCCGCTCTCTGTCGGGAAGAGGTTGTTCCCCTCGAAGTACCCGGCTTTCAGCCACTTGCGCAACACGCCTTTGTCCATCGGGACGTGGGCGATCAGCCAGTCGTGACTGATGTTGTCGAAACAACCCTTGATGTCTGCCTCCAGCACCCATTGCGGCGAGTGCTTTCGTCCAAGCGCGTTGCGCACCTGTTCGATCGCGTCTGCCGTCGAGCGCCCACGGCGGAAGCCGTAGGAGTGGATGTCGCCGGTTGTCTCGGCGGTGGGGTCGAGCGCCAGCAAGTGCAGCGCCTGCATGGCCCTATCGCGCATGGTGGGGATGCCCAGTGGGCGCCGATCACCGTTCGCTTTCGGGATGTAGACCCGTCTCATCGGCCGTGGTTTGTAGCCCTTGTGTTGCAAGGACTGCACGGCCTGCCACTTCTCGTCCGGAGTACTCCAAGTCTGCCGGTCGATGCCCGGGGTCTTGCGACCCTGGTTCTCGGTGACCCGTTTGACCGCCAGCGCTTTCGCACTGATGGAGCGGGTCAGGAGCTTCTGCAAACGCCTGGCCTTGCGCCAGTCGCCTGCCTTTGCTGCGTTCGCGATGCGTGCCTGCAGCCTGCCGACCACCTGATGCGCGTCCTGCCACGGTATCCCGTGCCAGTGCGACCAGTTGGTGGAGGCGACATCACAATCGCTTGCGTCCATATCAACCTCCGTTGAAATGGAGCGGGCGAAGGGAATCGAACCCTCGTCAGCTGCTTGGGAAGCAGCAGCTCTGCCATTGAGCTACGCCCGCCCGGTCCCGAAGGATGGACGTCTGCCCCGAAGGGCAGACACCCTTCGGGCGGTAGGACTCAGACCTGTCTCGCGACAGACCACCATGCGGAAGTCAGCGCCCTTTCGGGCCGGGGCAATCGTTGCATCCCCTATCCGGACCATTACAGCCCGGCGTTCGCTTTTTCCGCGATCCTCTACCCACAACAGATGCGCGGCAGTTTACACCGCCGCTTGTCGCGCCTTGCGGCGCGACACCGCTATGGGCTTACCCTGTTCCGTGCGGTGAGCACGAGCCAGGAGGGCCTCGCCTTTCTGCCGATGACCGTCTTGTCAGCGTGCCTCCACCAAGCAGGGAGGCAACCGGTCACGTACCGTTTTGGTTCGAGCCTTTCAGTCGATTTGGCTCGTTCAAGCTTGACGGCATTTATCAGCGATTCACAGATGTTGGCCCTTTGGCCCAGCCTTGCGCCTCATCCGGATTTCGACTTCCAGAATCACGCGGCAAACCTCACGGCTGCCGCGCACCCCGAAGGGGCGGCTACGTTGTCGGTGCGCTCGGCACGGGGTCGTTACCAACCCCGCACTGCACCTAGGCTACGGGCGGCTGAACGCCCGGTTGCGTGCAGGCTTGCGCCTGAGCAACAACTCATCACACGGCTTGCGCCGCGTTCACAACCCGACCCCGGTTTCCCGGGGCCTTCGGCCTTTCGGCCATCTTCGATCAGGCTCTCACCTGACCATGTGGCCCCGAAGGACCACGACTAGAGGGCTGCTTTTCCACACTTGAACGATGCTCATCGCATCAGCGGTGTGGCCGGCCCAGCTGGCCGGACGCGACTCTCAGGTCGCACGCTTGGGAAGCTGCCGTTCTGCCATTGAACTACACCCGCGCGCTCCCAAAGGAACTGACGCAGCGCGAAGGATACATCGGTCCTGCGGGGCCCCGCTTTGAGCGAAGGCCCGATGAGTCGCAATCGCAAGCAGGATGAATGGCCGCTCGTGATTGACCTTGCAGGATTGAGAGCGGCTTCCGATCGCGGCAGGGACGGAGATTGCCCTCTGCCCCCGCACAGATCCGTACCTGCGGCACTACCGCAAACAACCGACCTGCTCGAGTACATCGAGGTGTTCCGCAACCGGAGTCGCCGCCGCTCCACGCTGGGCTACAGCTCACCGGTTCGGTTCCTGGAGAACAGGATCAGTCAGCATGTGGATCAGCGGTTCAAGGCGACATGAGAGCGGCCCGCTGCAAGGCGAGATTCGATGGGCACCTCACATCTGACGCGCCCGGTTGCGGCCGGTGTCCTCCTCGATACCTGGCACTGCAACGCGCGCACCACCGCCGGCGAACGGCTGTGGGTGGGCGTGCCGCCGGGCACGGAGGTCGGCGAGACGTTTGCGCAGCGCGTGGCGGCGAGCCTGCTGCATGCAAGCGGCCGCGACGAACTGGTGTGCGCGGACGTCGACCAATACGAGCGCATGGTCCGGCAGTTGGCGGCCGAACCGCAGCGGCGCGCCGCATTGCGCGAACGCCTGCTCGCCCAGCGCACCCATCCGCTACCCGACGGGAACCGCTTTGCGCGCGACATTGAGGCGCCGTTCGAGCGCATGTGGCAGCGCGCGGTGTCGGCGCAATCCCCGCTGCACCGGGCAGCGGCAGTTCGCTCTGCAGTCATGCCCGCAACAGCGCCGCGAAAGCCCTGCAACTCCGCGGTTTCACCGCGCAGGCCTCGCCTAACCTCGTGCTGAACCCGCAACGCGTCCGTTGCGGCGAGCGCCACGCCATGACCGCATTGCCCCCCATCCATCTGTGCATCGTGCAGCCGCTGGGCTACGTGCATTCCCTCGGCCTGATCGATCCGGCGCGCTACTTGCGCTACCAGTTCCGCCGCTTCGGCGCCGACGTGAGCATCGCGAAGAACCGGCTGCGCCACGGCGCGGTGAACTTCGTCTTCGGTGCCCACCTCGGCTTCGAGCCGGCGCTGCGCCAGCGCCACGCCTGCGTTTTCGTCAACCTCGAACAGTTGGGCGACGGCGGGGCGCAGGTGTCACCAGCGTACCTCGACCTGCTGCACCATTCGGCGGTGGTCGACTACGACGCCGACAACCTGGCCGCCTACGCCGATGACGCGGTCTCGGTGCCGGTGGTGCCGGTGCTGCACGCACCGTACCTGGCGCCCGCAGCTCCGCTGCCGCTGCACGAGCGGCCGATCGACCTGCTGTTTGTCGGCAGCGTCAACGCCCGCCGCACGGCGCTGATCGAGCGCATCGAGCGTGCGGGCGTGCAGGTGACGATGTTCGACTCGGCGCTGTACGGCGACGAGCGCGATGCCTACATTGCGCAGGCCAAGGCGGTGTTGAACCTGCACTTCTACGAATCCAGCCGCTTCGAGCAGGTGCGCGTGTCGCACTGCCTGTCACTCGGCACGCCGGTGATCTCGGAGCGCGGCCCGGCCTGCCGGCCGCACGACGCGTTTGCGTCGTCGGTGCTTTGGCTGCCGCAGCACGAGCCGATCGAAGCCTACTTCAGCGAACGCTTCCTGGCGCCCAATTGGCATGGCGAAGCCTGCGCCGCGGTGCAGGCGTTCCAAGGGGCCGATCCGGTCGAGGCCTATGCCGACTTGCTGGCCTTCGCCGTCGGCTTCGGCGGCGCGCACCACGAGCGCCGGCCGCAGCAGCCGTGGCAGCCGGCGCGCATCCACATCGGATCGGGCAAGGACTACAAGCCCGGTTGGCTGAACGTCGACGTGCTGCCGCGCGCCGAGCCCGACCTGATGCTCGACCTGACGCAACCCCAGGCCTGGCCGCTGCAGGCGAACTCGCCCACCGTGGGGCCGCTGGTGCTCGACGAAGGCCAGGCCGAGGTGATCGTCGCCAACAACGTGCTCCAACACGTGGGCGACCTGCCACGGCTGATGACGCATGCGCTGCAACTGCTGAAGACCGGCGGCCGGCTGGTGATCGAGGTGCCCTACGAGCACGCCGCGACCGCCTGGCAGGATCCGACCCATGTGCGCGAGATGAACGAGAATTCGTGGCTCTACTACACCGACTGGTTCTGGTGCCTCGGATGGTACGAGCACCGCTTCGCGGTGGAAAGTGCCGGCTACCTCGACATCGAACTGCGCGAGGCGCCGCGCGAGCGCGCGGCGTTCATGAAGGTCACGCTGCTGAAGGTGGAGACGACGCTGCGCGAGCGGATGACGGCGCGCACGATGAGCGCGGGGATCGAGCTGCCGGAAGATGTGCCCGTCCCTACCCGGCTGTACCGGCCGCGGCAACCAGCCCCAGCGCTCTCGGTCGTATCCTGATCCATACGAACGCCCGTCGATCGCTGGCGCACACGCCCTCGATACGAGGGGCTGGTTTCAGGCTGTCGGTGCTGATTCGGTTAACCGGCTCGCGGTGGGGCCCCAGGCATCGGGCCGCGTGTCTGGGCAGCTGTGCAGCATCGATTGCCAGAAGGGTACGAAGGCGGCTTCGAAGCGCGGCAGATCGCCGAGGTTGTTTCGGACGATCTCGAGGTAGCCTCGCATCACGGGGTCGGTGGCGTAGTGCTGCAGGCAACGATGCGTGGCGATTGCAATCGCCACTGCCGCGGCCTCGGCATCGAGGTGCCCATCTTGGTGTGCCTTCAAGGCGTACGCCACCCAGGCCAGAAAGGCGATCTTCAGATTGGTCGACTGCGTGTTTAGCGTCGTCTGGCCCCTGTGCTGCCGGAACCCCCCGAGATGGTCGCGCAGCACCACGATCGGCGCACGCTGCACGGCATTCAGCAGCGTGCCGATGTCGGGCAACCCGAAGTACGACACGCCGTCGGTCGGCGGCCGCGGAAACCCATCCGCCGCCGAGGCCGACAGCACCATGTTCGATAGTTCGCCGAGCCAGTTCTCGCAGCGCGCAACCGTGCTCGCGAACAGCTGCTCAGCACCCACCGCAAGGCTGTGCCGATCGCCGGCCTCGACGAACTCCGGCAGCGGCAGCGTTGCCATCGGCGCGCCGTCGCTGGACGTGAGCCAACGCAGGCTCACGGAGGCGGCCGGCGAATGGCGGGCGTGCAGCGCCACATGCTCGAGGTAGAAGCGTGGGTAGACCACGTCGTCGTCCATCAGCAGGTGCACCAACGGGGTTGCATGCGCCCAGACATCCAGCAGGTGCTGGTGGTTTCTCAGCGGACTCTGCGGGCCGCGGACGACGAGCATGTCCAGGCCTTCGATAAACGGGTCGAAGCGGCCGGCGCGCAGCATCGAAGTGATCGTGGCGTCTGGGCTGTCGTCGGAGACGATGACGCGGAAATCCCGGAAGACCTGGCTGCGCAGGCCCGCGAACAGCGCGGCGAGATAATCCGGCTTGTAGGCCGGAATCAAGGTGGTTAACTGGGCGCCCATCGCCTGGCCTCCAACCGGTCGCCGAACTCGACCATGGTCTGCGCACGACGCCCGATGCGGCGCGCCGGCGCACCGAAGTACATGCCGAACGGTTCGCAGTCATCGCGCACCAGCGACAGAGCGCCAACCCCGCTACCCTCGTGCAGGGTGCAGCCGGGTAGGATCACCGAGCCCGACCCGACGATGACGTGGCGGCCGATGCGCACCGGCGCGTGGGCGACTTGGGTGAACTCCGGCGGCACGGTCGGGTTGGACATGTGGTCACCCGAGTAGTCATCGTTCGAGCTGTAGATGCTGACGCGCGATGACAGCCCAGCGTAGTCGCCCAGTTCGATGCACGCCTGGCCGATCAGGCAGCCGAACACGGCCAAGTGCACATGGCGCCCGATGCGGATGCCACCGTCTCCTGCGGACAGCACGCAGAAGTCGTCGATACGGGCATAGTCGCCGATGGCGATACGGTCCGCTCCGTACAGCGATGCCTTGCGCGAGATGCGAACGCCACGGCCCACGGCGGCGAACCCGAGACTGCGCAGCTCTGCTTCGTCGTAGCATGACATGGGGTCGCTCCGATCAGGTGCCGCGCACGATCGACACGATCCGGTCCACGTCGGCCGGAGCGAGGTGCGGATAGATCGGCAGACAGATCACCTGCTGCGCGGTGCGTGTCGCGATGGGTAGATTCTCCGGCCGCGCGGAGGGCAGATCGCGGTACATCGGGAACTGCGAGATTAGAGGGTGGAAGTATCGACGGCCGTGGACACCGTGCCGCTTCAGGCGCTCGTAGAGATCGTCGCGCGCCAACGGGTAGGGGGCCTCCACCAGAACGGGGAAGTAGCCGAAGTTGGCAATCGTGTCGTCGTCACGCGGCACGCAACGGATGCCTCGCACGCCCGTCAGGCCTCGGCGGTACTGGGCGTCGATGGCGCGGCGCTGCTCGATCAGGCCATCGATCTCGCGAAGCTGCACCAAGCCGAGCGCGGCTTGGAACTCGTTCATCTTGCCGTTGATGCCGGGGGCTACGACGGTCACCTCGTCGACGAAGCCGAAGTTCTTCAGGTGATCGATCCGCGCCTTGGTCCTGGCGTCGGGGCAGACGATGGCGCCGCCCTCGAAGGTGTTGAACACCTTGGTGGCATGGAAGCTCAACACCGAAAGATCGCCATGCCGCAGGATACTGCCGCGGCTGTCCCTCACGCCGAACGCATGAGCGGCGTCGTAGATCAGTCTCAGGTTGTAGGCGTCGGCAATCCGCTCGAGGCGGCTCACATCGCATGGGTTGCCGTAGCAATGTACGGCAAGGATCGCGGTGGTCTGCGGGGTGATTGCGGCCTCGATGCGGGACGGATCGAGGTTGAGCGTGACCGGGTCAATGTCGACGAATACCGGCTTGATGCCGTTCCAAAGCAGCGAGTGGGCGGTCGCCACGAAGGAATAGGGTGTGGTTATCACCTCGCCGGTGACACGAAGTGCCTGCAACGCCGTCAGCAGCGCGATCGTCGCATTCGCGAACAGCGCGATCTGGTTGACGCCCAGGTGGTCACACAACGACCGTTCGAGCCGGGCGTGAAACGGGCCACCGTTTGTCAGTACCTTGCTGTCCCAGATCTCCAGCAGCAGCGGCAGAAGCTCGGCCAACGGCGGCAGATGCGGTTGGGTGACGTGGATCGGTCCGAAGTTAGGAGCGGGCGTCGGCTTCGACTTCGCCCGGACAGGTCGAGGCACGCTCAGTGTGGTCATGCGGCGGAGCGGGGGGCTGGCGCCGCCGCGGATTGCTCAGGCTTCCAGAAGGCAAACAGCGGTTCGCGCGTATTGCAACCCCACTGCACCGCGGCCACGTCCGGCAGCAAGGCGCTGTGTTGCAGCAACTGACCGTCGAAGCCGGCGTTGTGGAAATGCGAAGCGATGTCCGCGCCGAAAAGGCGTACATGGTCGTCTTGGCCGAAGAACTGATGCGCGAATTCCGCCGTGATGTCGCCTACCACCTCGAAAGTGCCCTTCAGGCGTGGCGAAAAAGGCGTCTGTGCGATCAAGAGCCCTGCCGGAGCTAGGCAGCGGTGGAACTCATCCAGCGCCCTCTGAGGGGAGTCCACATGCTCGAGCACATGGTTGCAGATGATCATGTCGAACACGGAACCTTCGAACGGCAGGCGTTCGACGTCGAGCCGAACGTGACCTGGGCGCATGGGACGCAGATCGCCGCGCACGTAGAGGGCCGGGCCGAGGGACGCAATCAGCCTCTCCAGGTGCGGTTCGGGCGCGATGTGCAGCACGCGAGACCCGGCGATGGCCGGCAGTACGCCGGCTGCCCGCAGGTACATCCAGAGATGGCGGTCACGGTCGGTGCATCCGCATGCGGGGCATTGGTACAACTCGAGATCGGATCCCACGGCCTGCATCGACTCGATGAAGGCGCTGCACCGCTCGCGGTGCGGATGTGGCAGCCAGCGCTCGACATCCTGATGACATATGGCGCAACGAGGCACGGCAGGTTCTCGCAGTTGGAAGGGGCCACAGGGTGGCTTGCGGTAGGAGCTTCTCAGAACGCTGGATTGCCAATCGGCGAAACAGCGACCGTATGGGCGCCCATGTTCATCGACGACCTCCCGCGGCACCCGCCCCGATCACCCCGCACAACGTGTGGATCGACCCGAACCCCGGATGCTTGGCGGCCAGCACCCTTGCCGATTCGTGGAACGCCGCCGGCAGCTGGTGATCGCTGAGAGAGTTGTGAAACAGCGGCATCCGCACGATGCGTGGGAAGAAGCGCTGCGTACAGATCGCCTGCAAGCACAGGTCGGTGGCCCACAGGTGCCAACCGAGCGCCGGGTCGATCTGCAGCACCGACTCGCGCGGCAGCACCAGCGCCAGCTCGTCGATCGACACCGCGGTGTCGCTGGCGGGGCGGTCGAAGCAGTGGCTGCGGTCGATCACGAAGCCAGCCTGCTCGTAGGCCTCGCTCGCGCGGTTGACGCCGATGCCGGCGAAGCCGATCAACGTGCGCGGGCGCTCCTCGGCCGGCACGGTGTCGAGCAGCGCGGCGAGGCGGTGGCCGAACGACGGCGCGAAGTACACATCCTGGTGGCACAGCAGGATCCAGTCTTCGTGCACGTGCTCGCGCGCGCGCGCCAGCGCGTCGGCCGGGCTCGCTGCGCGGCGCACCGAGATCACACGGGCGTCGACCTCGCGCAGGCCCGGTGACGCTTCCACGTTCAATCGCAGCTGCGTCTCGCGCGTGGTCGGCACCACGACCGCGAAGTTGCATGCGACGGCGCGGTGCGCCGGCGCGTCGCACGGGTCGAAGGTAGCGTGCGCGTGCACGATCGCCTGCCGCAACCCCCACTGTTGACATGCTGTCGTCGCCGGCACGCCGGCGACGGCGGCAAGTTGCAGGGCGGCTTGGGTGAACGGTTCGTCGCGCGGTGCTTCGATCACGGCGTCGGCCACACTGGGCATCCAGCCGGCATCCATCAGCAGCTTGGTGGTCGACGCTCGCGACCACCGGTGCAGGCCGCCGCTCGCCGCGTCATCCGTGGTCAGATCGGCCTCCACCCATCGCCGCAACCGGTCCAGCGAAGGTTCGTGCAGGGCGGCGAGGGCCAAGAGCGTCTGCGCGTGCGCATGCCGGCGCAGCGCGCGCAGCAGGGCCGAGGGATCGGCTGCCTCTTCGAGCCCATCAGTCAGCACGATCAGGTCGAACGGACCTTGGGTGGTGTCCTCGAGTGCAGCGAGCGACTCCGCCTGCTGCCAGACGCTGCCTGGATGTTGTGCCAGATAGGCAGTGCGCAGCGGTGCCCTGCCCCAGGCCAGCACGCGCCGCGCCGCCGGTAGTGAAGCCATGAGCTTGTCGCGCGCGATGTGCGCATGCTCGAGATCGGGGCGACGCGCGGTCGCGGTGCTGCTGCCGATCACCACCAGCGCCGGCGCTGCGTTCGGTGAAGCCATCATGCGGGCGATGATCCGGCGCGCCGGCGCATGGCGATCGATCGAGCAGTGGCGTTCGCCGGGTGCTTATCGCGGCCGCAGGCGCCGCCCCCTCTGCCGAGCGAACATAGACCCGGGGATGGAGGCCTACGACATGCTCGCTGCCGGAAGCCGCGGTCGTGCACGCGCATGAGCCGCCCGCTATGTGCGTATGTTTGCCGGCATCGACCAGCGTCCCGCGCCAGGGTTCGCAGTGGCGGCGGCTGACAAATTTCCATGCGGTTCTCGGACAGGCAAAAGGTCACGTCCGACATGTGCAGGAAGTAGTTGGCGAAGTACTCCTTGATGACGTAGCCGCGGTAGCCCAGGCAGATCACGAAGTCGTTGATACCGTGGTGCGAGTAGCTCTTCAGGATGTGCCACAGCACCGGACGGCTGCCAATCTCAACCATCGGCTTGGGCTTGACCGTCGTCTCCTCGGCCAGGCGCGTGCCCAGGCCGCCGGCCAGGATCACCGCCTTCATGGCCGCGCCTGTGCCGCCATGTGCTCGGGCGCACCGCCCAGCGCCTGCGCCCACATGCGCTGCAGCAGCGACTCGAGGTCACGTGCAAAGCCGGCGCCGTCGAACAGCGCGCCGGCCTGTTGTTGCACCAGATGCTCCTTCAGCGCGGCGCGGCGCGACGGGGCGGCGGCCAGCGCCAGCACCATGTTTTTGTAGCCGTCGATGTCGCTGCACACCAGCTCGTCCAACCGCACCGCATGCAGCAGGCTCGCGGCCACGCGCTGCGCAAAGGTCTTGCCGATCAGCGTGACCACCGGCACGCCGACCCACAGCGCCTCGCCTGCGGTGGTGTGCGCATTGCACGGCCAGGCATCCAGGTAGATGTCGGCGTGGGCGAGGCGGCTCAGGTGATCGGCCAGCGGCAGCAGCGGCGCGAACAGCAACCGCTGCGGGTCGACCCCGCGCGCCGCGGCCGCGGCGCGCAATGCCTGCTCCACGTTGGTGTTCCACTGCAGCAGCCACAGCAGCGCATCCTCACGCTCGCGCAGCAGCCCGCACCAGACGTCGAAGACTTCGGGCGATATCTTGTACGACTGGTGGAAGGCGCACAGCAGCAGCGCGTCGTCGGGTGCGCCCCAGTCGGCGCGCGTGCTCGGGCGCGCCCGCTCGCGCCGAGAGTCGTTGGGCTGGTAGCAGCCCGGCAGCTGCGCGATCTTCTCGCTGTAGTGCGCGGCATGCTCGAGCGGCGTGACCACCGGGTCGCCGATCAGGTAGTCGATGTAAGGCGCACCCATGCTGCCGGGAAAGCCCAGCCAGCTCACCTGCAGCGGTGCCGGCCTGGCGGCCAGCACCGGCAGCAGCGTGTCCTGCGTGCCGCCCTTCAGGTCCACCAGGATGTCGATGCGCAACTCGCGCACGCGCTGTGCGATCTGCGGATGGCTGCAACCGCGCAGTTCGACGAAGTGCTCGGCCGCCGCCACCACGCGCCTGCGCAGCGCCGTGCCGTCATCACGCCCGGACGACAGCGCGAAGACCTCGAATCGCTCGCGGTCGTGGGCCTCGAGCACCTGCACCAGCAGCTGGCTGGTCGCGTGGTTGTGGAAGTCGGCCGACAGGTAGCCCAGGCGCAGGCGCCCACCATGGTTCCGGGCGCGCACGCGCGGCAGCACCTGGACCTTGCTCGCGACGTGCAGCGCATGGTGGCGCGCCACCTTCAACTGCTCGATCGGATCGTCCACGAGCACCGCGTGGCTGAACGCGGAGGTCTCCGCCGGCTGCTGCGGCGGCAGGGCCCGCAGCTTCGCGCGCAGTTGCTGCATCTCGGACTCGGCTTCGGCCCAGCGGCAGGCCTCGCGCTCCATGAAGAGCAGCAGGCCGCGCGCCGCCAGTTCGCTGTTGCCCAGGCCGAGGGTGACCGCGGTACGCATGCACTCGGCGGCTTCGGCCTTCATACCCAGGTCCTTGAACGACACCCCGAGGTAGAAGTGCAGCACCGGGTCGGCCAGATTGAACGACAGTGCCTGCAGGAAGACCGGTACCGCCTCCGCATGGCGAGCCGTGGCCTGCAGCGCAGTCGCCATCGCCGTCAGGTACGGAAGGTCCACGCTCACGCCTTCGGGCAGCGCACGCAAGCACTGCAGCGCTTCCTCGGTGCGGCCCAACTCCAGCAGCGCGCGCGCTTCCAACGTGTAGCCGAGGCGTTCGGCGGGATGGCGCTTGCGCAGTTGTTGCGCCCGCTGCACCGCCTGCGCAGCGCGACCGGCCTTGATCAAGGCGTGGGCGGCCGCCAGGCCGTAGGCCGGGTCGTCGTTGATGTCCGTAGCGCGCTCGAAGGCCTGCGCCGCCGCCGGCCAGTGCTCACGGCGCGCATGCGCCTGTCCCTGCTGCCATTGCCGGTAGGCGCGCGCCCGCGCACCGGCCGCGGCACCAGGGTGGACGGGAGCAGGTATTGCCAGCGACATGCCATTGGTGCGCGGCACGATCACACAGCCGCGCAATTGGAAGTTGGGTTGGCCCCAAGCTTAGGCGGCCGGCAGCCGCCCGATCCCGGGAAATGCCGTGCCCCGTACCCGCAGTTCGTGCGGCACGCAGCCCTTCACACCACGGCGTCGGCCGCCTCGGCCTCGACGCGCATGCACATCGAGCGCTCACGCCAGATCCCGGCCTGCGCCGCATCTCCCAGCCCTTCACAGAGCACTGCCAGGTTGTGCGCGGCCAGGAAACTTCCGCGCCCGCGAACCGTGTCGGGCAGCCCAGGGTTCTCGCCGATCGCCAGCGCACGCTGCCAGCAGCCTTCGGCCATCGGCAGCAGCCGGGACGCATGGCGTGGCTGCGTGGCGGCCCAGTCGAGCAGCAAGTCGCCAAGCGTGAAGAAGAAGTCGGGCGAAGATTGCCAGCGCGGCATTTCCGCCTCGGCCAGCGCCATCGCCGCAGCGAAGGCGCCGAGCTTCTTGCGCGTGTAGATCGTGCGCAGCACCAGGTCGTGACGCCAGGCGGCGGCGGCATCCCCGAGCTGTTGTGCGATCGCATAGCAGGGCTCGGCGGCGGCAAACTCGCCGTGCACTTCGTGGTCTTTGCCCAGTTGGTAGTGCAGGTAGGCATCGCCCGGGTCCGCCTGCAGCGCCTGCTGCAGCAGCCGGCGGTTGCGCCCCCGCTTGGGCACCATCGGCCCGGGCAGATAGCCGTCGTGCAGCAGCTGCAGGCCCAGGCGCTGCCGCGGCAGCGCCGACAGCGGCTGCTCGTGGACCCGGCCCCGATAGGCGACACCCCGCGGCAGCAGCCGCGGCAGCCAGCTCGTGGCCACCTGTCCGTCGGCGCCGGCGCCCTCGACAAGGCTCGCCACGCGCAGCAGGCCGATCCGCGGCGCGGCGTCGCGGCGCCAGTCGTCCAGCGTGGCCGCTCCTGCGCCGATCCACTCGTCGGCATCGATCACCAGCCGCCAATCGGCCCGCGTCAGCGCCAGCGCGGCGTTGCGTGCCGCGGCGAAATCGTCGCGCCATTCCCAGCGTGCAACCGTCGCGCCGCAACGCTGCGCGATGGCCGGCGTGTCGTCCACCGAGCCGGTGTCGAGCACCCACATCTCGTCCACGTGCGCGGCGGCGCTGAGCAGGCAGCGCGCGATGCAACGCGCTTCGTCGCGCGCGATCATGACCAGGGCGAGACTCGGCATGCCGAAGCCTGAGGGCTCGGCCCTGCTGCCAGCAGCCGGAACAGCACGTCGCCAGGGTCGCTTTTCGAGTGACCAAAGCCACGAAAGCCCGATTCGGCAAGTTGGTAACGCCGCCTCAAGTCCGCTCCAGGCCGCTCCGATAACCCTCCCAACGCACCCGGGCACACCGGGACGTGGTCCGGTCGGCCCTCGATGCGGACATTGGTTCCCGCCACTCTAGGAGTCCTTCCATGCCGATGACGATCAACACCAACGTGGTGTCCCTGAACGCCCAGCGCAACCTGACCATGTCGCAGAGCTCGCTGGCCACCTCGATGCAGCGGCTGTCCTCCGGCCTGCGGGTGAACTCGGCACAGGACGACGCAGCCGGCCTGGCGATTGCCGACCGGATGAACGCGCAGATCCGCGGCATCAATGTCGCGATCCGGAATGCCAACGACGGCATTTCGCTGGCGCAGACCGCCGAAGGCGCACTGGCGACCGTGACCGACGCGCTGCAGCGCATGCGCGAGTTGGCGGTGCAGTCTGCCAATGCCTCCAACAGCACCAGCGACCGGGCCAACCTCGACGCTGAATACCAGCAGTTGTCGGCCGAAATCACCCGCATCGCGGACCAGACCAAGTTCAACGGACGGGCAATTCTCAAGACCGGCAGTGCCGGGGCCCAAGACTTCCAGGTCGGCGCCAACGTCGGCGATACGCTGACGATCACCACCAATGCCGTCGCCACGGTTACTGGCGACGTGAGTACGGTCGCCAGCGCGACGGCGGCGATCAGCGCCATCGACGCCAAGCTGGACGCGATCACCACCGACCGTGCCAAGTACGGCGCTGCCATGAGCCGCTTCTCGATGGCGATCCAGAACCTGCAGATCACCGGTGAGAACCAGCAGGCCGCACGCGGGCGCATCATGGACGCGGACTTCGCGGCCGAAACGGCCAACCTGTCGCGCGCGCAGATCCTGCAGCAGGCCGGCAGCGCGATGGTCGCGCAGGCGAACCAGTTGCCCAACCAGGTGCTCGCGCTGCTGCGCTGACGGCCTCTTCCCCTGGCACGAGCCGCCCTCCGGGGCGGTTTTGCCGTTTGGGCTGCTCCGGCAGTGCGTTCGCGGATTGGGTGGCCAATGACGATCTTTTCGGGCGAACCGTACCCGAAGCAGCTGTCGAGAATGCGCAGCACGCAGGCCTCGCGGCCTCGGCTTCAAGGAGCATTCCGTCATGCCGCAAACGATCAACACGAACATCGCGTCGCTGAACGCGCAGCGCAACCTGAACACCTCGCAGAGTTCGCTGGCGACCTCGATGCAGCGGCTGTCCTCGGGCCTGCGCGTCAATTCGGCCAAGGACGACGCCGCCGGGCTCGCGATCGCCGACCGCATGAATGCGCAGATCCGCGGCATGAACGTCGCGATCCGCAACGCCAACGACGGCATCTCCCTGGCGCAGACCGCCGAAGGCGCGCTGGCGACGATGACCGACGCACTGCAACGCATGCGCGAGCTGGCGGTGCAGTCGGCCAACGCCTCCAACGACACCAGCGACCGGACAAACCTGGACGCGGAATTTCAGCAGCTGTCTGACGAGGTCAAGCGCATCGCCGAGCAGACCAAGTTCAACGGCAGGGCGATCCTCGACAGCACCGGCAGCGGCCCGCAGATATTCCAGGTCGGCGCAAACGTCGGCGACACGTTGACCGTGACCACCAATGCCGTCGCGTCCATTGCCGAGAGCGTCGGCACGGTCGGGGACGCCACTTCGGCGATCAGCGCGATCGACGCCAAGCTCGACCTGATCACGACCGACCGCGCCACCTACGGTGCGGCGATGAGCCGCTTCAGCATGGCCATCCAGAACCTGCAGATCTCCGCCGAGAACCAGTCCGCCGCCCGCGGCCGGATCATGGACGCCGACTTCGCGGCCGAGACCTCGAACCTGTCGCGCGCGCAGATCCTGCAGCAGGCCGGCAACGCGATGGTCGCGCAGGCCAACGCGCTGCCGCAGCAGGTGCTGCAGCTGCTGCGCAACTGATCACGCTTGCCCCGGCTGCGCCCGCCCCGGCTGGCTGCCCGGGCGGGCCGTTTGCGTTGCGGGCCTAAAGTCGGCGCGCACGCCGCCGATACGCCAGGGGCGACCTTCCCACCACCATGGCTTCCATCACTTCCCTCGGCATCGGCAGCGGGCTGGACATCGAGAGCTTGATCGGCAAGCTCGTCGCGGTCGAACGCACGCCGATCACCGCGCTGAAGAAGGAAGAGAGCTCGCTGCAGACCAAGCTCTCGACCTACGGCAAGATGCAGTCGGCGCTGTCGACCCTGCGCGACGCCGCAGCAACGCTGGCCCGCGCGGGCACCTGGCAGGCGACCACCGGCATCAGCAGCGACGCCGCCGCGGTGGGCGTCACCACCGGCGCGGCCACCCTGCCCGGCAGCTGGGCGGTGCAGGTGCAGCGGCTGGCATCGGTGCAGTCCAACGCCACCGGCGTCTATCCATCCGCGGACGCGCTCGTCGGCGAAGGCACGCTGCACCTCGAACTGGGCAGCTGGGGCGCCGACGGCAGCAGCTTCACGCCCCAGGCGGGGCGCGGCGTGGTCGACATCAGCGTCGGCCCGCCGGCGCAGTCGCTGGCGCAGTTGCGCGACAAGATCAACGCGTCCAACGCCGGCGTCGTGGCCTCGGTGCTGACCGACGCCGCCGGTGCGCGCCTGGTGCTGCGCTCGGCCGCCACCGGCGAGGCCAACGGCTTTCGCGTCGGCGTCACCGATGCCGACGGCCACAACTCCGACGGCCTGGGCCTGTCGGCGCTGGCCTTCGACCCTTCGGCCGGCATCCTGACGATGGCGCAGGCGCTGGCCGCGGCCAACGCCGCCGCCACGCTGAACGGCCTGCCGGTGTCGTCGGCGTCGAACACGCTCGGCAACGTCGTCGACGGCCTGACGCTGAGCCTGAACAAGGTCACGGCGGCGCCGGTGCAGGTGGACGCCAGGCCCGATGCCGAATCGATGCGCAAGGCGATCGACGGCTTCGTCACGGCCTACAACGACCTGAACAAGCTGATCGCCGAGCAGACCAAGTACGACGCCGCCAGCAAGACCGCCGGCACCTTGCAGGGCGACAGCGCGGCGGTGGCGATGCGCAGCCGGCTGCGCAGCCTGCTGGGCGAATCCAGCGGCACCTCGGCAAGCTTCGGCCGGCTGGCCGACGTGGGCTTCGACGTGCAGAGCGACGGCTCGATCAAGCTGGACCAGACCAAGCTCGCCAATGGGCTGGCCAACCTGCCGGAGCTGCGCAAGCTGTTCGCCCACGACGATCCGCTCGGCGACGCCAACGACGGCATCGCCACCCGGCTGCGCGCGCTGGCCGACCAGTTCCTCGGCATCGACGGCAGCCTCAGCACGCGCCAGGATGGGCTGCGCGCGCGCATCGAGCGCAACCAGGACCGCCAGGCGCAGCTCGAGGACCGGATCGCGATGACCGAGAAGCGGCTGCGCGCGCAGTACACGGCGCTCGACCGGCAGATGGCGTCGCTGACGAGCCTGTCGGGCTACGTCACGCAGCAGATGAAGACCTGGTCGAGCAACAAGGGCAACTGACGCGCGCGGGCCGCGACGCATGCTTCCCGACGGCGCCGAAAGGCGCCGTTTTCATTCGCGTGATCGCCGCGGCGCATGGCTCAAGTCGCCGCCCGCGCGGGCCGATATGCAGGCATCCGCCAACGCCCGATGCCGCCGACGATGCTTGCCACCCATGCCTTCCCCGCACCTGCCGCGCACGCGTCGGCTGCCGCCTACCGCCAGATGGGCGTGAGCAGCGGCGTCGGCGGCGCCACGCCGCACCAGCTGGTGCTGATGCTGCTCGACGGCTTCGACGACGCGCTGGTGCAGGCCGCCGGCGCACTGCAGACGCGCGCGACCGCCGTCAAGTGCAAGGCGATCGAGCGCGCGCTGCGCATCGTCGACGAAGGCCTGAAGGCCAGCCTGAACCTGGCCGAAGGCGGCACGCTGGCCGCGCAGCTGCGCGAGCTGTACGGCTACGTCAGCGTGCGGCTGCTGCACGCCAACCTGCACAACGACGCCGCGGCCATCGCCGAATGCCGGCGCCTGATGCGCCCGCTGCGCGACGCCTGGGCGGCGATCGCGCCGCAGGTGCACGCGCAGCCGTGGGGCCGGCGATGAGCCGCCGCGCGCTGATGGACGACGCCACGGCGACTCCGACCGTGTTGAGCTACTACGAAGCGATCGAGCAGGCCAGCGCCGAGATGCTCGACGCCGCGCGCCACGGCGACTGGGAGCGCGTGGTCAAGCTCGAGGGCGCCTGCGTGCTCTTGATCAGCCGGCTCAAGCAGGCCGCGCGCGAGCGCCCGCTGTCGGGCGACGACTCGAAGCTCAAGTCGCGCATCATGCAGCGCATCCTGCTCAACGACGCCGAGGTGCGCCACCTGGCCGAGCCCTGGCTGCCCGAGCTCGAGCGGCTGCTGCACGGCAAGAGCACCACGCTGCATTGACCGGCGCGGGGCCCGAGGTGCCGGCCGCAGCGCGCATCGACGACCCGGCGCTGCGGCAGCACCCGCGCCGCCGGCACGATGCCGCCGCGTGCCGCAGCGCGCGCGGCTTCACCCTGGTGGAGATCGCGGTGGTGCTGGGCGTGGCCGCGCTGCTGGCGGCAGTCGCCTGGCCGCCGCTGCACGAGCAGCTGCTGCGCGCACGCCGCGCCGACGCGGTGGCAGCGCTGATGCGCATCCAGATCGCGCAGGAATCGCACCGCGCCTACCACGGCCTGTACGCCGCGCGGCTCGACGCGCTGCGCGGTGCGGCGTCGAGCCGCAGCGCCGAAGGCCAGTACGACCTGGAGCTGCTGCCGGCCGGCGGCGCCCGCTACGAAGCGCGCGCGGTGCCGCGCCCCGGCAGCGCCGTGGCGGGCGACGCCCGCTGCCCGGTGATCAGCCTGCGCGTGGACGAAGGCCGGGCCGCACTCGCGCCCGACCTGCGCTGCTGGAACCGCTGATGCAGCGCCCGCTTCGGCCTGGGTGCCGTGCGCGCGCGCGCGGCTTCACGCTGCTCGAGCTGATGGCCGTGCTCGCGCTGAGTGCGATCGTCGTGCTGCTGGCCGTGCCGTCGTTGGCCGGCGCGGTGGCGCGCCACCGGCTGCAGGCGGCAGCCGAGCAACTGGCGCACGACCTGGCCGACGCGCGCTTCGAAGCGGCGCAGCGCGGCACCGCGCTGCACCTGAGTTTCGCGACCGGCGCCCAGTGGTGCTACGCGCTCGCGCTGCAGGCGGGCTGCGACTGCCGCGCCGCCGCCCCCTGCCAGATCAGCCGCGTGCAGGCCGGCGACCACCCCGGGGTGCGGCTGCTGCACGCCGAGGATGCGCGCGTCGATCCGCTGCCGGGGCGCAGCACCGGCGGCGACGCGCTGCTGCAGGCGGCCGATGCGGCGCCGCTGCGGGTGGCGCTCAGCCCGCTCGGGCGGCCGCGGATCTGCGCACCGGGCGGCAACGTGCGCGGCTACCCGGCCTGCTGAAGCCCGCCCGGCGCCGCGGCGCGCGGCGTGAATCCGGTGTCGGCCGGCGCGGCCGCGATCGGCGCGATCGGCGCGATCGGCGCGATCGGTGCGATCGGCGGACTCGGTGCGTGCGAGGCGTGCGGGTCTTGCAGCGCTTGCGCCGCGTCGGCCGCTTCGCCCGCACCGGCAGGCGGCGCCTCGATCCGGTCGCGGCCCAGGCGCTTGGCCCGATACAGCCGCTCGTCGGCGCTGCGGTACAGCCGGTCGGCGTCGATCGCGTCGGTCTGGCCGGCGGCGACCACGGCGATGCCGCCCGACAGCGTGACGCGCAACTCGCCGCCGCCGGCCAGCGCGAAGCGGTGCTGCGCCACCACGGCACGCACCTGCTCGGCCAGCCGCAGCGCGCCGGCGGCGTCGGTGTCGGGCAGCAGCAGCGCGAATTCCTCGCCGCCGACGCGGCCGAACACATCCGACTTGCGCAGCCGCGAACGCACCGCATCGGCCGTGCCGGCCAGCACGGCGTCGCCGGCGCGATGCCCGTGGCCGTCGTTGACCGACTTGAAGTGGTCGATGTCGAGCAGCACCAGCGCCAGCGGCGCGCCGCGGCGCCGGGCGTGCTGCAGCGCATGCTCGAGCAGCGCGTCGAAGCCGCTGCGGTTGATGCAGCCGGTGAGCCCGTCGTGGGTGGCCAGGCGCTCCATCTGCTGCGCCAGCCGCTGGAAGCTCGACAGCACGAAGCCGAAGCCGGCGCCGAGCACGGCGACGAAGCACACCAGGAAGGTCAGCCCCTGGCCGAAGCTGGGCTGCAGGATCTCGCCGTATTGCTCGGGGTTCTGCCACGCATGCAGTGCGCGCAGCAGCAGCGCGGCGCAGGCCACCGACATCGTCACCGCCACGGTGCGCAGCGAGCGCTCGGCGCGCCAGCCGCGGCGCACGATCAGCACCACCGACGGCAGCACGAGGCCCGCATACACCAGCGAGATCACGCTGCTGCGCTGGTGCAGCGGCCACGGCAGCATCGCCAGCAGCACGAGCAGCGCGACGCCGAGCAGCGCCCAGACCCAGCGCGGCAGCGGCGCGTCGAGCACGAAACGGTGGAGCGCGCGCAGGTAGGCGACCAGGCCGCCCAGGATCAGCGCGTTCGCACTGAACACCGCCGGCCCGGGCGGCAGCAGCGGCCGCAACGCGAACAGCACGAAACCGCCCAGCAGCAGCCAGGTACCGACCGCCCAGGTGCGCAGCTCCACCTGGCGGGCGAGCGCGCGCTGCGCGAAGCCGAGTTCCAGCGCCAGCAGCAGGAAGCCGAGCAGCAGCGCGAACAGCAGGGTCGGCGGATCGAGGGTCACGGCATTCGATCGGGGCCCGCCACATCATTGATGGGAAGCGGAAGCGCACGATAGCACGCGCGTTCCGCCCGCTGGCGGTCGGAAAGCACGACGGCCGCGGGTGGGCGCGGCCGTCGGCAACGATGGGATGGATCCCCGATCAGACTGCGCGGATGTTCGCGGCCTGCAGGCCCTTGGCGCCCTGGCGGACCTCGAACTGCACGCGCTGGTTCTCCTGCAGCGTCTTGAAGCCGGTGCCGGTCTTGATCTCGCTGAAGTGCGCGAACAGGTCCTTGCCGCCGCCTTCGGGGGTGATGAAGCCGTAGCCCTTGCCGTCGTCGAACCACTTGACCGTGCCGGTCTGGGTGTCGTTTTCCATGAGTTGCTCCTGTATTCGGATGGAAGAAAAAAGCTACCGCGCAGGCGTATGCCGCCCGCGCGGACAGAAACACTCAAGCGCAATCAACCAGGGGACTTCGGACCGGCCGGCCCGCGCTGTCTCGACGCGGGCGGTTGAGCGGAAAAGACCTTGTGCAAACGGCCTTGTGCATGTCTGTGGCGCCATTGTAGGCAAGGCGCGCGGCCGGCCCCGAAGACGCACCTGCCCGCGCCGGCCGGCCTGCGGTGTCGCCTGCCTGACAGCGCAAGCCCCGATTGCGGCGCCCGCGCGATGCAGCCTATAACCGGTGCCGCTCGCGCTCGCCCTCCCCCGGGTGGACGCAGGCCGCCCGGCAACGCACTGCGAACGACACCCCATGGCCGAGGATCCGCAAACCCTGCTCAGCGTGCGCGGCGTGACGGTGCGCTTCGGCGGCATTGTCGCGCTCGACGGCGTGAGCTTCGACGTGAAGCGCGGCCACATCTGCGGCCTGATCGGCCCCAACGGCGCCGGCAAGACGACGCTGTTCAACTGCCTGAGCCGGCTGTACCAGTACCAGGCCGGCGACATCCTGTTCGAAGGCCGGTCGATCACGAGCACGCCGACGCACCGGATCGCCGGCCTGGGGCTGGGCCGCACCTTCCAGAACCTGGCGATGTTCCGCACGATGCCGGTGCGCGAGAACGTGATGGTCGGCGCGCACTGCCGCTCGTCGGCCGGCTTCCTGGCCAGCGCGCTGCGCCTGCCCCGCGTCAAGGCCGAAGAGGCGCAACTGCGCGAACGTGCGGCCCGGATCATGGCCGACCTCGACCTGAGCCGCTTTGCCGGCCACCCGGTCGGCGGCCTGCCCTTCGGCATCCAGAAGCGCGTCGAGTTCGCGCGCGCGCTCGCGGCCGATCCGAAGCTGCTGCTGCTCGACGAGCCTGCCGCCGGCCTGAACCACGAGGAACTGGGCGAGCTGGAGCGGCTGATCCGCGATGCGCGCGACCGGCTCGGCATCACCGTGCTGCTGGTCGAGCACCACATGGGCCTGGTGATGGACGTGTCGGACCACATCGTCACGCTGAACTTCGGCCGCAAGATCGCCGAGGGGCCGCCCGAGCACATCCAGCAGCACCCGGACGTGATCGAGGCCTACCTGGGGGCGCCGGCCCATGCCTAAGCTGCTGGAGGTGAGCGGGCTGTGCGCGTCCTACGGCGCGACGCAGGTGCTGCACGGGCTCGACTTCGCGCTCGAGACCGGCCACATCACGGCGATCCTCGGCGCCAACGGCGCCGGCAAGACGACCACGCTGCGCGCGCTGTGCCAGGTGGTCAAGACCAGCGGCAGCATCGTGCTCGACGGCACCCAGGTGGTCGGCAAGTCCACGGAAAGCGTGGTGCGCATGGGCGTGGCGCAGGTGCCCGACGGCCGCGGCACCTTCACCGGCCTGACGGTCGAGGAAAACCTGCGCCTGGGGGCCTACACGCGCGCCAACAAGGCCGAGGCGGCCGCAGACATGGCGCGCATGTTCGCGCGCTTCCCGATCCTGAAGGAGCGGCGCCATCAGCAGGCCGGCACGCTGTCGGGCGGCGAGCAGCAGATGCTGGCGATCAGCCGCGCGCTGATGCTGCGCCCGCGCCTGCTGCTGCTGGACGAGCCGTCGTTCGGCGTGGCGCCGCTGGTCGTCGCCGAGATCTTCCGCATCCTGCGCAGCATCAACCAGGAAGACCGCGTCAGCATGCTGCTGGTCGAGCAGAACGCTTCGCTGGCGCTGGACCTGGCCGACCATGCCTACCTGCTCGAGACCGGCCGCGTCGCGCTGTCGGGCCCGAGCGAGGCCATCAAGAACGACGAGTCGGTGCGCCGCGCCTATCTCGGCTATTGAGGACGACGATGGAAGGCTTCCTGCTGCAGGTCTTCGCCGGGCTGGCCAACGGCATCATCTACGGCTCGGTGGCGCTGGCGCTGGTGATGATCTTCCAGGCCACGCACCACATCAATTTCGCGCAGGGCGAGATGGCCACCTTCAGCACCTTCATCGCCTGGTGGCTGATGCAGCAGGGCTGGCCCTACTGGGGCGCGTTCTTCTTCACCGTGGCGGTGTCATTCGCCGGCGGGCTGCTGGTGCAGCGCATCATCCTGCGGCCGATCGAGAAGGCACCGGTGCTGACCAACGTGCTCGTGTTCATCGGCCTGCTGCTGATCTTCAACGCGCTGTCGGGCTGGCTGTTCGACTTCACCGTCAAGGCCTTCGACAGCCCCTTCGCGAAGGATTCGTTCCTGGAGACCAAGTACTTCTCGGCGCACCAGGTCGGCTCGGCCGGCGTGCTGGTGGCGATGCTGCTGCTGCTGTTCGCCTTCTTCCGATTCACCCCGATCGGGCTGGCGATGCGCGCCGCCGCGCAGAACCCCGATTCGGCGCGCCTGGTGGGCATCCGCGTGTCGTGGATGCTGGGGCTGGGCTGGGGGCTGGCCGCGGCCATCGGCGCGGTGGCCGGCATGATGGTCGCGCCGGTGGTCTTCCTCGACCCGAACATGATGGGCGGCATCCTGCTGTACGGCTTCGCCGCGGCGCTGCTGGGCGGCGTCGACAACCCGGTGGGCGCGGTGATCGGCGGCTTCATCGTCGGCGTGCTCGAGAACCTGCTCGGCGCCTACGTGATCGGCACCGAGCTCAAGCTGACCGTGGCGCTGGTGCTGATCGTGGCCACGCTGACGCTCAAGCCCGCCGGGCTGTTCGGCAAGAAGGTGGTGGTGCGGGTATGAGCACCGCGCGGCCGCTCCGAAGGTGCTCGCTCCCCCTCGGGGGGACGGCGCGCAGCGCCAAGGGGGCGAAATGAACGGCGCGGCAGATCGCAAGTGGATGTGGCTCGGCGCCCTCGCGCTCGCGGCGGCGCTGCTGGTGCTGCCCTTCCTGGTCAAGAACTACCGCGTGTTCCAGTTCAACCTGGTGCTGGTGTACGCGGTGGCGATCCTCGGGCTGAACATCTTGACCGGCTTCAACGGCCAGTTCTCGCTCGGGCACGGTGCCTTCTATGCGTTCGGCGCCTATGCCGCGGCGATCCTGATGTCGCTGTACAACGTGCCCTACTGGCTGACGCTGCCCGCGGCCTTCGCGTTCTGCTTCGCGTTCGGCTTCCTCGTCGGCTTTCCGGCGCTGCGCCTGGCGGGCCACTTCCTGGCGCTGGCCACCTTCGCGCTGGCGATGGCCGTGCCGCAGCTGCTGAAGTACAAGCGGCTCGAAGGCCTGACCGGCGGGGTGCAGGGCATCGTGCTCAGCAAGCCCGAGCCGCCTTTCGAATTCGCGCTGTTCGGCCAGCCGCTGTCGCCCGACCGCTGGCTGTACTTCTTCACGCTGTTGGTGACCGCGCTGATGTTCCTGCTGGCCTGGAACCTGCTGCGCGGCCGCGTCGGCCGCGCCCTGATCGCGATCCGCGACCACCCGATCGCCGCCACCGCGATGGGCATCAACTTGGCCATGTTCAAGTCGCTGACCTTCGGCGTGTCGGCCGGCTTCACCGGGCTGGCCGGGGCGCTGGGTGCGATCGTCGTCGCCTTCGTGTCGCCCGACAGCTTCACCTTTTCGCTGTCGATCTTCCTGCTGGTCGGCGTGGTCGTCGGCGGGCTGGCATCGATCCCGGGCGCGATCTTCGGCGCGATCTTCATCCAGTTCGTGCCGAACCTCGCCGACGAGATCTCGAAGGCGGCGCCGTCGGCGATCTACGGCGCGATGCTGATCCTGCTGATGTACCTGCTGCCCAACGGCGTGATGGGCGGCCTGCGCAGCCTGTGGGGGCGGCTGCGTCCGAAGACGGCCGACTGAAGCCGGCTGCCATCCCACGCCAATCCACGAAGAGCCCGATCACCCGATCACCCGATCGTCCACCCAGGAGAGTCTGCAGATGAAACTGACCCACATCCTCGCCGCCGCCGGCATCGCCGCTGCGGCGTTTTCGACGCCGGCGCTGGCCCAGAAGAAGTACGACCCGGGCGCCAGCGACAAGGAGATCCTGATCGGCGGCATCCACCCGTACTCGGGGCCGGCGTCGGCCTACGGCACGATCGGCAAGGCGATCGGTGCGTACTTCAACAAGGTCAACGACGACGGCGGCATCAACGGCCGCAAGCTCAAGTGGATCGACCTGGACGACGCCTACAACCCGGCCAAGACGGTGGAGATGGCGCGCCGGCTGGTCGAGCAGGACGAGGCGCTGATCGTGTTCAACCCGCTGGGCACGGCGTCGAACACGGCGATCCAGAAGTACATGAACCAGAAGAAGGTGCCGCAGCTGTTCGTCGCCACCGGCGCCAGCAAGTGGGGAGACCCGAAGAACTTCCCGTGGACGATGGGCTGGCAGCCGACCTATTCGGCCGAGGGGCGCATCTACGCGCAGCACATCCTCGAGACCAAGCCGAACGCCAAGATCGGCGTGCTGATGCAGAACGACGACTACGGCAAGGACTACTACCACGGCTTCCTCGAGGGGCTGGGCGACAAGGCCAAGTCGATGATCATCAGCCACGTGACCTACGAGGTCACCGACGCGACGATCGACAGCCAGATCGTGTCGCTGAAGGCCTCGGGCGCCGACGTGTTCTTCAACATCACCACGCCGAAGTTCGCCGCGCAGGCGATCAAGAAGGTCGCCGAGCTCGGCTGGAAGCCGGTGCACTACCTGAACAACGTGTCGGCCTCGGTCGGCTCGGTGCTGGTGCCGGCGGGGCTGGACAACGCCACCGGCGTGATCACCACCCAGTACCTGAAGGACCCGACCGATCCGCAGTGGGCCAACGACAAGGGCTTCAAGGACTGGCTCGAGTGGATGAAGAAGTACAACGCCAGCGCCGACCTGAAGGACGCCAACTACGTGTACGGCTACAACGTCGCGCAGGGGCTGATGCAGGTGCTCAAGCAGGCGGGCGACAACCTGACGCGCGAGAACGTGATGAAGCAGGCCGCGAGCCTGGACATGACGCTGCCGATGCTGCTGCCGGGCGTGAACGTCAAGACCGCGGCGGATGACTACTACCCGATCGAGCGCGAGCAGCTGGCCCGCTTCGACGGCAAGACCTGGGTGCTGTTCGGCAAGGTGTACGGCCGCTGAACCGCGCGATGCCTGCGCCGGCGGCACCCGCAGGGGTGCCGTTTTCGTCTGGCGAGCCGGTGGATGCCCCGCTGCAACGGCTGCATGTCGACGACAGCCTGATCGCGGTGTGCAAGCCGGCCGGCCTGCTCGCCGTGCCCGGGCGCGGCGCCGCCAAGGCCGACTGCCTGTGGGCGCGGGTGCGCGCGCTGCACGCCGACGCGCTCGTGGTGCACCGGCTCGACCAGGCCACCTCGGGGCTGATGCTGTTCGCGCGCGGCGCCGCGGCGCAGCGCACGCTGGCGCGGGCCTTCGAGGCGCGCTGCGTCGCCAAGACCTACATCGCCTGGGTGCACGGCCGCCCGCCCGGCGCGGCGGGCCGCATCGAGCTGCCGCTGGCGGCCGACTGGCCCAACCGGCCGCGGCAAGTCGTGGATGCCGCACGCGGCCGGCCGGCCGTCACCGACTGGACGCTGCTGGCGTACGACCCGGCGCGCGCCGTCAGCCGGCTCGAGCTCGAGCCGCTGACCGGCCGCACCCACCAGTTGCGCGTGCACCTGGCGGCGATCGGCCACGCGATCGTCGGCGACACACTGTACGGGCCGCAGCCGGCGGCGGCGCCGCGCCTGCTGCTGCACGCGAGCGCGTTGCGCCTGGCGCACCCGGCGGACGGCCGGCCGCTGCATCTGTGCAGCGAGCCGCCGTTCTGATCGGCACCGGCTTCGACGCGGCCGCCGGCCCGCAGCCGCCCGCCGGGCCACGGGCCACGCGGGCCACGGGCCACGCAAGCGCCTGCGCTCAGGTGCCGAGCCACGCCGCCAGATCGGCTTCGAGGCGGCGCAGGTCGGGCTCGCGCGTGTACATCATGTGGCCGGCGTCGTAGTGGCGGTGGGTGATGCGTGCGCGCACGCCGGCATCGACGTCGAGCTGCGCGAGCGACCAGTCGCTGGCGCTGTAGGGCGTGCCCAGGTCGTAGCGGCCGCTGGCGACGAACACCTTCAGGTGCGGGTTGCGCCGCAGCGCGCGTCCCAGGTCGGGGCTGGTGCAGGCGAAGCCGTTGCCTTGCTCGGTGCCGCGGCTCCAGTTCCACTGGCGGTACACGTCTTCGGCGAAGACTTCGTAGCGCGCAGCGGCGTGCAGGCCCAGCACCTCGCCGTACCAGGCGAGCGCGGCCATCGTGTAGGGCCCTTGCAGCGCCTCGATGCCCGGGTCGAACTCCATCGTGTGGCCCTGCTGCGCCGGCATCGGCGCGCTCACGCGCGACTCGAGCCGGCCGACGATCCGGCCCTGCGGCCGCAGCGCCTCGGTGAAGAAGCGTTCGTCGCTGATGCGCAGGTTCTGCTGCTCGACCAGCGGCTGCGGCAGGCCGGTCAGCTCGGCGATGCGGCGCGCGATCCGGCTGCGCGCCCGCCCGTCCAGCCGGTGCCCGGCATGCAGCGCGGCCACGTAGTCGTCGGCGGCGAAGGCCTCGGCCGCCGCGCGCGCCGCTTCGGGCGAAGCCGCGATCGGGCCCTTCAACAGCCCGTGGTACTGCGCGGTGTTGGCGAAGCCGGGCAGGAACAGCGCATACGGCAGATCGTTGCGCGGCGCGAACACCAGGCTTTGCAGGTCCATCGCGCACGACACCAGCACCAGCCCCGACAGCGACACGCCTTGCGCCTGCAGCTTGTCGGCGAGCACCGCGCCGCGCGTCGTGCCGTAGCTCTCGCCGGCCAGGTACACCGGCGAGCCCCAGCGGCGGTGGCGCGTCAGCCAGGCGCGCACCACTTCGGCCAGCGCATCGGCGTCGCCGTCGACCGACAGCAGCTTCTTGCGCACCGCCTCGCCCGCGGTGATCGACCAGCCGGTGTGCGGCGGGTCGATGAACACCAGGTCGAAGTGCGTGAACCAGCTGGCCGGGTTGTCGGTCACCGCGTAGGGCGCGCGCGGCTGGTTGCCGTCGTCGGCGACGACCACGCGCTTCGGGCCGAGCGCACCGAACTGCAGCCAGATCGACGCCGATCCCGGCCCGCCGTTGAAGGCGAAGCACACCGGCCGCTCGGCCGCCGCGGCGCCGCGCAGCAGGTAGGCGGTGGCGAAGACGGCGGCCTCGGGCTCGTTGCCGGCGCCGGCCAGGCCGGCGGCCACCACCGGCACGAAGGCGGCGTGCACGTCGTAGTCGAGCGTGCGCCCGCCGAGCTCGGCCCGGCCCCGGCCGAGCGCCGCGCTGCGCGCCAGGCATTGCTCGACGCGCTCGCGGCTGCGGCGCTCGGCGTCGGCAGCCGCAGGTGCTGTCGGCGCGCCGGTGGATGCAGGGTCGGCCATGGGGTCTCCTCGCTTGTTCTTCGTTGCGGCCGCAGCGCCGGCCGCGCTTCAGGGGCCGGCGCCGATCAGCGCAGCATAGCGCGGCAGATCGACGTTGCCGCCGCTGACGATCACACCCACGCGCGCGCCGCGCAGCGGCAGCACGCCTTCGAGCAGCGCGGCTGCGGCCAGGCAGCCGGTGGGCTCGACCACCATCTTCATGCGCTCGGCGAAGAAGCGCATCGTCGTCGCCAGCTGCGCGTCGCTGACGGTGACGATGCCGGCCGCCAGCGCCCGGATCACCGGGAAGGTCAGCTCGCCGCTGGCCTGGGTCTGCGCGCCGTCGGCGATGGTCTGCGGCGTCGGAATGCGCACGATCCGGCCGCGCTGCAGGCTCTGCTGGGTGTCGTTGCCGGCCTCGGGCTCGACGCCCCACACGGCGATGCCCGGCAGCCGGTGCTTCGCCGCGACCGCGCAGCCGCTGATCAGCCCGCCGCCGCCCACGCACACCAGCAGCGCGTCGAGCGCGCCGGCGTCCTCGATCAGCTCCAGCGCCGCAGTGCCCTGCCCGGCCATGACCTGCGCATCGTCGTAGGGCGGCACCAGCGTCATGCCGCGCTCGTGCGCCAGGCGCCGGCCGATCGCTTCGCGGTCTTCGGCCCAGCGGTCGTACAGCACGACTTCGCTGCCGGCCTGCCCGGCCTGGTAGCCGCGCGTGGCCGCGAGCTTGGCCGGCGGCGCGTCGTGCGGCATCACGATCACGCTGGGCATGCCCAGCAGCCGCGCCGCCAGCGCCACTGCCTGCGCGTGGTTGCCGCTGGAGTACGCGATCGCGCCGGCGCGCCGCTGTGCCGGCGTGAACTGCGCGAGCGCGTTGTACGCACCGCGGAACTTGAACGCGCCCATGCGCTGGAAGTTCTCGCACTTGAAGTAGACCTGCGCACCGCTCAGTTCGTCGGCACGGCGCGAGCGCCGCACCGGCGTGCGCAGCGCCACGCCGGCCAGCCGCTGCGCGGCGCGCTGCACGTCGTCGAAGCCGATCGCGAGCTCAGGGTCTGCGGCCGCCATGGTCTTGTCCTTCAAACGGGGTCCTGGAAGCCGCCGGCACGGCAGGTCAGCACCAGCGTGTCGCGCTGCGCGGGCGCGCCGGCGTGCAGCGCGCGGATCGGCGTGGTTTCGTGGATCACGCGCGCATCGTCGAGCAGCAGCGCGCTCCACGGCTCGGCCAGCGTGAAGCGCATGCCCTGGGGCCCGTGCGCGTCGAACACGCGGGTTTCGCCGCCGTTGACGTTGCGCCGGCCGACCAGGATCACCGCCACCAGGTCGACGCCGTCGCGGTGCGCGCCTTCGGGCGTGGGCCGGCCGATGCCGTCGGCGCCCGAGTCGATCCGGAAGGCGTGCGCCTCCACGTACCAGGGCTGCACGCCGCGCAGCGCGCTGGCGCAGCGGGCGATGCCCGCGAGCAGCCGCGCGAAGCCGGCGTCGTCGGCCAGCGCCGGCGGCAGCGGCTCGAACCAGCGCTCGAAGCCGCCGTGCAGCGCGTTGTACTCGAGCGGCTGCCAGTGCGCGCGCTGCGGCACCGCTCGCACCTGCTCGCCCTCGACCACGAAGCTGCCGTGCCGGCGCTGCCGGTAGCGGCCGCCGTCGCGCAGGTGCGCGTCGGGCGGCAGCGCGTCCCAGAAAGGCCGCCAGCCGTCAAGATGCGCGACCGCAACGTCGCACAAGCGCGACAGGCCGGCGGCGTCGATCACCGCGAAGCCGGCGCTGCGCAGCCGGTCGTCGAGGCCGGACAACGCGGTCAGCGGCGGCGCGGGGTGGGTTGCTTGCGTCATGCGGAATCGGACGGCAGCTTGGGGCCATGACTCTAATCGGCTGTCAGCCTCGGGTGCTTTTGGGGCGTTAGAGTGGAACTACGCTGCACTGCACAATGACTTCGCAATGACTGCTGGACCTGCCCACGACCAGGGTCTGCTCGATCTGGTCGAAATCGTCGAGTTGAAGTGGCTTCTGGCCGCCGAAGGCACCCACGTGCACGTCGAGAAGCTGCAAGCCGACCGCGACTATGCGTGCCGCTGCCTGGCGGCTGCCGAAGCGTCGAAGAACACCGCGCTGCGCCGCGTCGCGCACCGGCTGCGCCAGCGGCTCGACTGCCGCCAGCCCGGCTGACGGCCGCTGCACGCACACGCGCGCCCAGGCACCTTCAACCGCTTCACCGCGGATCTCGCCGCCCGCAACAGGCGAAGCGCCCATCGGCCGCGATTGCTGTCGGTCCCTCGCGGTCCTTCGGGAAGCCTGTTGTTCTTCGTCGCGTTCCTGGGCCGTTGAGGCGAATCGACGAACGGCCGCAAGAGGCTGCGACCCGAACGAGGCGTTCACCTCGCTCCCGCCGACAGCGGCCGCCGGCCGCCGGCAGCCGGCAGCCGGCAGCTACGATAGCCGCCAAAGGATACGGACGATGAAACGGCGGCTGCCCCCCTGGCTCAACACCCGGCTCGTGATCGCCTGTGCGCTGGCGCTCGCGCTGGGCTTCGTCATGCTCGCGTGGCTGCAGCCGGGCCTGTTCGGCGCCGCGCCCGCACAGGAGCCCTTGCAACACTCCGGCCCGGGCGACGACAGCCGCGGCGACCCGCAGCGCGAGCACATGGCCGACTCGACCGAAGCAACCGACGCCACGCCGGCGCGCCTGGCCAGCCTGCCGGCCGGGCACCGGCAGGCCGTGTTCTCGCTCGGCTTCGCCTTCGGCGCGGCGAGCGAGCTGACCGGCTCGACCGTGATGGCCACCCCCGCGCAGCGCGACGCCGCGGCCAAGCTGGCGGATGCCATGCTGCGCGGCGCGGCCCGGGGCGTCGCGCAGTACGGCCTGGGCGGGCTGCAGCCGCTGCAAAGCGCCGACACGCACGCCTATGCCGAACTGGCCGCGCGCTATGAAGCCGACGAAGGCGGCATCGGCGCGCGCATCGAGCAGCAGTTGTCGCCGCTGCACCGGCACCTGTTCCTGCTGGGCGTGCACCTGGGCAGCGAAGCGGCGCGGATCGAGAACACCCAGGTCGGCCAGGCCCCCCCGCCGCCGGCCGCGCTGATCGAGCGCCACGCGACGCCGGCCGGCATCGAGCCGTCGCTGTGGCAGCCGCTGGCCGCCGCACCCGCGGCCGATGAAAGCCCCACGCGACGGCAGGAGCGCTATCGGCTGGCGGTGGCCGCGCTCGGCACCGGCATCGCCCGCCAGGAAGAAGGCCGCGGCCGGTGAGCAGCGCCGCCGGCCCCGGCCTGCCGCCGGGCGCGCAGGCCTACATCGTCGGCGGCGCGGTGCGCGACGCGCTGCTCGGCCAGCCCAGCGCCGACCGCGACTGGGTGGTCGTCGGCAGCACGCCCGAGGCAATGATCGCCGCCGGCTTTCGCCAGGTGGGTGCCGATTTCCCGGTGTTCCTGCATCCGCAGACCAGCGAGGAGCACGCGCTCGCGCGCACCGAGCGCAAGAGCGCGCCCGGCTACCGCGGCTTCATCGTGCATGCCGATCCGTCGGTCACGCTCGAGCAGGACCTGGCGCGCCGCGACCTGACGATCAACGCGATCGCGATGCGGCCCGACGGCACGCTGGTCGACCCCTTCGGCGGCGCCGCCGACCTGCGCGCCGGCGTGCTGCGCCACGTGTCGCCCGCCTTCGGCGAAGACCCGGTGCGCATCCTGCGCGTGGCGCGCTTCGCCGCGCGCTGGCCCGCGTTCAGCGTCGCGCCCGAGACACAGGCGCTGATGCGCGCGATGGTCGAGGCCGGCGAGGTCGATGCGCTGGTACCCGAGCGCGTCTGGCAGGAACTGGCGCGCGGCCTGATGGAAGACCGGCCGTCGCGCATGTTCGCGGCCCTGCGCGACTGCGGCGCGCTCGCGCGGCTGCTGCCCGAACTCGAACGCCTGTGGGGCGTGCCGCAGCCGGCCGGGCACCACCCGGAGATCGACACCGGCGTGCACGTGATGCTGGTGCTCGACACCGCGGCCGCGCTGCGCGCGTCGCTGCCGGTGCGCTGGGCCTGCCTGTGCCACGACCTGGGCAAGGGCCTGACGCCCGCCGCGCAGTTGCCGCGCCACCTCGGCCACGAGGCGCGCAGCGTCGCGCTTGCGGACGCCGTCGCCGCCCGGCTGAAGGCGCCCGGCGACTGCCGCGAGCTGGCGGCGCTGGCCGCGGCCGAACACGGCCACGTGCACCGCAGCCTCGACCTGGGCCCGGCCGCCGTGCTGCGGCTGCTCGAGCGCAGCGACGCGTTGCGCCGGCCCGCGCGTTTCGCCGAGCTGCTGCTGGTGTGCGAATGCGACGCGCGCGGCCGCACCGGCTTCGAGCACGTTGCCTATGCGCAGCGCCCGCACCTGCTGCAGGCGCTGGAGGCCGCGCTCGCGGTAGACACCGCGGCGCTCGCGCAGGCCGCACAGGCACGCGGCCTGGCCGGCGAAGCGATCGGCCGCGCGATCCACGCGGCGCGCGTCGATGCGCTGCGCGCCGCGCTGGCGCCCGCGGCCGCCGCCGGCACGCCGCCGGCGGCGGGGTGACAATCCGGCACGGCATCGAGCGCCCGCAGGATCGCCGCATGGCAACCGCACCCAGTGCCCCCGCAGCCGCCGACGCGCGCGGCCCGGGGCGGCCGTTGGCCGGATGGCGCCTGCACTGGTACACGGTGATCTTCGAGGCCGACACCGCGGCCGGGCGCGCCTTCGACCTGGCGCTGATCGGCGCCATCGTCGCCAGCGTCGCAGTCGTGGTGGCCGACAGCGTCGCGTCGCTGCATGCGCGCTTCGGCACCCTGTTCTACGTGCTGGAGTGGTGCTTCACGATCGCCTTCACCGCCGAGTATCTGGTCCGCCTGGCCTGCGTGCGCCGCCCGCTGCGCTACGCGACGAGCTTCTTCGGCGTGGTCGACCTGCTGGCCGCACTGCCCACCTACCTCGCCTATTTCGTGCCGGGGTTGCACACGCTGATCGACGTGCGCATCCTGCGGCTGCTGCGCATCTTCCGGATCTTCAAGCTCGGTGCCTACGCGCACGAATACGGCGCGCTCGCGCGCGCGCTGGCGGCGTCGCGGCGCAAGATCTTCGTGTTCGTGGGCTTCGTCGCGATGGTGGTGCTGCTGATGGGCACCCTGATGTACGTGGTCGAAGGCCCCGACAACGGCTACACCAGCATCCCGGTCGGCATCTACTGGGCGATCACCACGCTGACCACCGTCGGCTTCGGCGACATCACGCCCAAGACCGACCTCGGGCGCTTGATCGCATCGCTGATGATGCTGCTCGGCTGGGGCACGCTGGCGGTGCCCACCGGCATCGTCAGCGCCGAATTCGTGCAGCAGGCGCGCGGGCGCGAGCAGACCACGCGCACCTGCCACGAGTGCCTGAGCGAAGGCCACCTGCCCAGCGCCCGCTTCTGCCGCGACTGCGGCGCCCGGCTGCCGCCGTACCGGCGCGACGGCGCCTGACAAGCCGGCAGGCGCGCGGCGCCCGGCCCCGGCGCCCGGCCCCGGCGCCCGGCCCCGGCGCTTCCTCGAGGGCACGGGCCGAGGCCGCGTGCGCGCACGCGTTGATCTCCCCGACGCCGAGCTGCAGCGTGCCAAGCCGCACAATCGCGCCCCATGGAAGTGCAATTCACCGAGGAAATCCGCCAGCTGCGCCTGGGCGCGGGCGAGACCTTTCATGGCGAGGGCATCCTCGCGATCACCAAGGCGCTGCTGCAGTCGGGCGTGGCCTACGTCGGCGGCTACCAGGGCGCGCCGGTGTCGCACCTGCTCGACGTGATGGTGCAGGCCGAGCCCTACCTGCGCGAGCTCGGCGTGCACGTCGAGGCCTGCGCGAACGAGGCCTCGGCCGCGGCGATGCTGGGCGCGAGCCTGCACTACCCGGTGCGCGGCGCGGTCACCTGGAAGTCGATCGTCGGCACCAACGTCGCCGCCGACGCGCTGTCGAACCTGGCGTCGCCAGGCGTGACCGGCGGCGCGCTGATCGTCAGCGGCGAAGACTACGGCGAAGGCGCCAGCGTGATCCAGGAGCGCACCCAGGCCTTCGCGATGAAGAGCACGATGCTGCTGCTCGACCCGCGCCCCGACCTGGAGCTGATGGTGCGCATGGTCGAGCACGGCTTCGCGCTGAGCGAGGCGAGCCATATGCCGGCGATCCTGCAGCTGCGCATCCGCGCCTGCCACGTGCGCGGCAGCTTCGTCGCCCGCGACAACGTCGCGCCGCGCATCTCCGCGCGCCAGCCGCTGGCCGAGCCGGCGCCCTTCGAGTACGCGAAGCTCGCGCACCCGCCGGTGGTCTTCGCGCACGAGAAGCTCAAGGTCGAAGAGCGCATTCCGGCGGCGCAGGCCTACATCGCCGCGCACGGGCTGAACGAGCACTTCGCCGGCACGCACGACAGCGTCGGCCTGATCGTGCAGGGCGGGCTGTACAACTCGCTGCAGCGCGCGCTGCAGCAGATCGGCCTGGCCGACGCCTTCGGCCATGCGCAGCTGCCGATGCTGGTGCTCAACGTGAGCTACCCGCTGGTGCCGCAGGAAGTGGTGGGCTTCTGCGTGGGCAAGCGCGCGGTGCTGGTGCTCGAGGAAGGCGCGCCCGAATACATCGAGCGCGACATCCTGGCCGCGCTGCACCGCGCCGACGTGCAGACGCCGCTGCTGGGCCGGGCGCTGATGGCGGCGCACGGCGAATACAACGTCGAGGTGCTGGCGCGCGGGCTGCTGCGCCTGTGCGACGAATGGCTGCCCGGCGTTGCCGGCGAGGCCGGCCGCGCCTGGCTCGCGGCCAACGACGCGCGCCGCACCGCGGTGGCGCAGGCGCTGGGCGAGCCGCTGCCGCCGCGGCCGCCGAACTTCTGCATCGGCTGCCCCGAGCGGCCGGTGTTCGCGGCGCTGAAGCTCGCGCAGCGCAATGTCGGCCGCGTGCACGTGGCGGCCGACATCGGCTGCCACTCCTTCGCCACCTTCGAGCCCTTCGCGTCCGGGCACTCGATCCTCGGCTACGGCATGAGCCTGGCCAGCCGCGCCGGCGTGTCGCCGCTGATGCAGCGGCGCACGCTGTCGGTCATGGGCGACGGCGGCTTCTGGCACAACGGGCTGCTGACCGGCGTGCAGAGCGCCCTGTTCAACGGCGACGACGCGGTGCTGCTGATCATGAAGAACGGCTACACCTCGGCCACCGGCACGCAGGACATCATCTCCACGCCCGACGACGCGGTGAAGGACCACGCTGCCGACAAGCAGCAGAGCCTGGTGCACAAGAACCAGACGATCGAGGGCACGCTCGAGGGCCTGGGCGTGCAGTGGCTGCGCACCGTGGACAACTACGACGTGACCGCGATGCGGCGCACGCTGGAAGAGGCCTTCACCACCGGCTTCGCCGGGCTGAAGGTGATCGTCGCCGAGGGCGAATGCCAGCTCGAGCGGCAGCGCCGCGTCAAGCCCTGGGTCGCCGGGCTGCTGGCGCGCGGCGAGCGCGTGCAGCGCGTGAAGTACGGCGTCGACGAAGACGTGTGCACCGGCGACCACGCCTGCATCCGGCTGTCGGGCTGCCCGACGCTGACGGTCAAGGACAACCCCGACCCGCTGAAGGTCGACCCGGTGGCCACCGTGATCGACGGCTGCGTCGGCTGCGGCCTGTGCGGCGCCAACGCGCACGCGGCCACGCTGTGCCCGAGCTTCTACCGCGCCGAACTGGTGAAGAACCCGCGCTGGCACGAGCGCCTGGCCGAGTCGCTGCGCACGCCGCTGCGGCGCTGGCTGATGGGTGAAGGCGGCGGCCGGGCCGACGCCGCCGCGAAGGCGGCGCCATGACGGCGGCGGTTCCCGCGCCGGCGCCGATCACGATCCTGCTGTGCGCGCTCGGCGGTGAAGGCGGCGGCGTGCTCGCCGACTGGCTGGTGGCCACCGCGCGCGCCTGCGGCCACGCGGTGCAGGGCACCTCGATCCCGGGCGTCGCGCAGCGCACCGGGGCCACCACCTACTACGTCGAGATCTATCCGCGCCCCGATGCCGAGCTGCGCGGCGCGAAGCCGGTGTTCGGCCTGTATGCAGTGCCCGGCGGCGTCGACGTCGTGGTGGGCAGCGAACTGCTCGAAGTGGTGCGGCAGACGGCGGCCGGCATGGTCAGCCCCGACCGCACCGCGGTCATCGCCTCGACGCGGCGCACGCTGACCACCACCGAGAAGATGCCGCTGGGCGACGGCCGCCTCGACCCGCAGCATCTGCTCGAGGTGCTGCACGCACAGGCGCGCGAGCTCGAGCTGTTCGACATGGCCGAGCTGGCCGCCCAGAACGGCACGGTGATCAGCGCGGTGATGCTCGGCGCGCTCGGCGCGTGGCTGCAGGCCAGCGGCCGCCTGCCCTTCGCGCGCGCCGCCTACGAAGGCGTGATCCGCGCAGGCGGCAAGGGCGCCGACGCGAGCCTGCGCGGCTTCGGCGCGGCCTGGGACCGCGTCGCGGCGGCCGCGTCGCAGCGGCGCCAACTGATCGAGCTGGCGCAGGAGATCGCGCGCACGCCGCCGGCGGCGGCCACGGCGGTGCCGGCGCAGATCGCCGCGATCTTTCCGCCGCAGGCGCACGCGATCGTCGCGCTCGGCCACGCGCGCGTCGTCGAATACCAGGACGCGGCCTACGGCAAGCTGTACCTCGAGCGGCTGCAGGCACTGCTGCAGGCCGAGCGCGCGGCCGGCGCGACGCAGGCCGACGCAACGGTCGAAGCCGCACGCTGGCTGGCGCTGTGGATGGCCTTCGACGACATCGTGCGCGTGGCCGACCTGAAGAGCCGCAGTGCGCGCATCGCGCGCGTGCGCAGCGAGACCAGCGCAGCCGACGACGAACTGCTGCGCCTGTACGACCACTTCAAGCCCGGCATCCCCGAGATTGCCGGCCTGCTGCCAGCGGCGATCGGCACGCGGCTGCAGCGCTGGGACCGCGCCCGCATCGCCCGCGGCCTGGAGCCCTTCGCGGTGCCGATCAAGCTGCCGGTGCACCGCCTGCACGGCCTGCTGGCGCTGCGCGTGCTGGCGTCGCTGAAGGGCTGGCGGCGGCGCGGCGCGCGCTTCGCGCAGGAGCAGGCGCTGATCGAGCACTGGCTCGACGGCATCGCGCGCGGCTTGCGTGAGCATGCGGCGCTCGGCCTCGAAGTGGCGCGCTGCGGCCGGCTGATCAAGGGCTACGGCGCCACCAACGAGCGCGGCCGCGACAACCTGCTGCACGTGCTCGACCACCTGGCGCTCGACGCGGCGCGCGGCGATGCGGCGGTGCGCGCCGCAGCGGTTCGGGCCGCGCGCGACGCCGCGCTCAGCGACGAAGCCGGCAGCGCGCTCGACCGCACGCTGCAAGACCACGGCGCGCCGGCGCGGCCGCTGAAGGAGCAGCCGATCCGGCTGATCCGCCGGGCCGGCAGCCCGACCAAGGCGCGCTGAGCGGCGGTTGCACAGGCGGCGGGCGGTTCAGGCCGCGCGGATCGCCGAAGCGCCGCAGCCGGCAACCGTCACGGCGGCGCGGCGGGCAGCCGTTGCGGCGGCGCGCGCCGTGCGGCGCCATCGCACTGCAGTGGAGCGCGCGGTGCGGCGCAGAGGCGTTGCCGCGACGCGCGCGGCGCCGCGCAATGGCGTTACTGCGGCGCGCGCCGGCCGGCGCCGCCGGCGGCGGCCGCCTCGTCGTCGATCGCCTGCTGCACCGCCCGGTAGAAGGCCTCGCGCGCCTGCTTGGCCTTGGGGTCGCTGGCGCCGCCGCCCCAGTTGGCGCTGGACGCGATCACCAGCCGGCGCTTCGGGTCGATGAAGATGCCCTGGCCGAAGATGCCGCGCGCGGCGAAGCTGCCGTCGGCGTAGGTCCACCACTGGTAGCCGTAGCCGCGGCCGGGCTCGCCGATCGGCGTGCGCGCGGTGGTCGCCTCGGCCAGCCAGCCGTCGGGCGCGATGCTGCGGCCGCCGACGCGCGCGCCGTCGAGGATGAACTGGCCGAAGCGCGCGAAGTCCCGGGTCGCGGCCTGGAGGCAGCAGCCGCTGATCTCGCGGCCGCTGCGGCTGAGGATCCAGGTCGCCTGCTGCTCCATGCCGGCCGGAATCCACACCTTCTTCGACAGGTAGTCGGCCAGCGGCTCGCCCACGGCCTGGCCGAGCAGCACGCCGACCAGGTTGGTCTCGCCGGTGCTGTAGTTCCACACCGTGCCGGCCGGCGCGGCGCGCGGCAGCCGGCGCAGGTAGCTGACGAGCGCATCGACCCCGGGCTCGGGCTCGTGGTTGTTGAAGCGCGACACGTCGGAATTCGGGTCGTCGTAGTCCTCGTTCCAGCGCACGCCCGAGGTCATCGTCAGCAACTGGCGGATGCTGACGTCGTCGTAGGCCGATCCCTTCATCTGCGGGAGGTAGTCGCTGACCTTGTCGTCCATGCTGCGGATGTGGCCGTCGCGCAGCGCCGCGCCCACCAGCGTCGAGGTGATCGACTTGGCCACCGAGAAGCTGGTCCAGCGGCCGGACGCGTCGAAGCCCAGGCCGAAGCGCTCGAGCCGCAGCCGGCCGTCGTGCAGCACCACGAGGCCGGCGGCGCGTTGCCCGGCCAGGTAGGCGTCCAGGTCCAGCGGCAACGCCAGCGGCGGCCCCGGCGGCAGCGGCGAAGGCTTGTTGCCGGCCGGCACCACGCGCGACTTGGCCAGGATCGGCAGCCGGTCGAGCGCGCGGAAGGCCGCGTCGCGCTGCGCCTGGTTCCAGAACAGCAGGTCGCGGTCGGTCGGCAGCGTCGCGATCAGCCCGCGCGTTTCCTTGTCCAGGCTGAACCAGCCGACGCCGCCCGCCACCGCCGCTGCGCCCAGCAGCGCCAGGATCACCCTTTTCAGCTTCACACCGATGCTCCGTCTGTCATGGCCCGCGCGGTCGGATCCAGGTGCCGCACCGTACGGCGGCCGGCCGGCTGCAAACGACGGGACGAGCGCATCTGACGCCGGCCGCGTCTTCCGCACTAAGATGCGGCCGGGTCATACCCGCCACCCTGCCGCCGTGCCGATGCGGCGACAGGCCCCACCATCACCGGAGCCCCGCGATGCAGATTCGGGCCATTTTCGTCCACACCGTCCGCTACAGCACGCTGGCGCTGTGCGCGGTCGGGGTACTCGCGAGCCTGGCCTGGATGGCCGCCTTCGGCCGCGGCTGGGGGGTATGGTTGCTGTTCGCGGTGTCGGCGGCGCTGCTGGCGCTGGGCGTGCACGATCTCGTCCAGGTGCGTCACGCGATCCTGCGCAACTACCCGATCCTCGGGCACATGCGCTTCGCGCTCGAATTCATCCGCCCGGAGATCCGCCAGTACTTCATCGAGGGCGACGTCGAGGCCGGCGAACCCTTCACGCGCGCACAGCGCACCGTGGTGTACCAGCGCGCCAAGGGCGTCCCCGACGTGCGCCCGTTCGGCACCCGGCTGGACGTCGGCGCCAGCGGCTACGAATGGATCAATCATTCGCTGCAGACGACGCACATCGACTCGCACGACTTCCGCATCTGGATCGGCGGCGAGCCGGGCGTGCCGCGCGAAGGCGTGTCGCCCTGCACGCAGCCGTACAACGCCAGCGTGTTCAACATCTCGGCGATGAGCTTCGGCGCGCTGTCGGCCAACGCGATCCTGGCCCTGAACCTCGGTGCGAAGCTGGACGGCTTCGCGCACGACACCGGCGAAGGCGGCATCAGCCGCTACCACCGCGAGCACGGCGGCGACCTGATCTGGGAGATAGGCTCGGGCTACTTCGGCTGCCGCAACGACGACGGCAGCTTCAGCGAAGAGCGCTTTGCCCGGCAGGCGGCCGACCCGCAGGTCAAGATGATCGAGATCAAGATCAGCCAGGGTGCCAAGCCGGGCCACGGCGGCATGCTGCCGGGCGCGAAGGTGACGCCCGAGATCGCCGCCGCACGCGGCATCCCGGTGGGCCAGGACTGCGTGTCGCCGTCGGCACACAGCGCGTTCTCCACCCCGATCGAGCTGATGCACTTCATCGAGCGGCTGCGCCGGTTGTCGGGCGGCAAGCCGGTCGGCTTCAAGCTGTGCATCGGCCACATCTGGGAGTGGTTCGGCATCGTCAAGGCGATGCTCGAGACCGACATCACGCCCGACTACATCGTCGTCGACGGCGCCGAAGGCGGCACCGGCGCGGCGCCGATCGAGTTCGCCGACCACATGGGCGCGCCGGTGCAGGAAGGCTTGAACCTGGTCAGCAACACGCTGATCGGCGTGAACCTGCGCCATCGCATCAAGATCGGCGCCGCCGGCAAGGTCATCAACTCCTTCGACCTGGCGCGCATGTTCGCGCTCGGTGCCGACTGGTGCAATTCCGGGCGCGGCTTCATGATGGCGCTGGGCTGCATCCAGGCGCAGGTGTGCCACACCGGGCACTGCCCGACCGGCATCACGACGCAGGATCCGCTGCGCGAGCGCGCGCTGGTGGTCGCCGACAAGGCGCCGCGCGTCGCGCAGTACCACGCCAACACGCTGCATGCGCTGAAGGAACTGCTGCAGGCCGCCGGGCTGATGCACCCCGACCAGCTCTACACGCACCACATCGTGCGCCGCATCGACGCCACGCGGGTGCGCCTGCTGTCGGCGATGATGCCGACGATGCGCTTCGGCGCGATCCTCGACGACCTGGAGCACCAGCACAACGTCTACCGGCTGTACTGGCCGCTGGCCGACGCGCACAGCTTCGCGCCGCACCCGCCCACGGCCGAGGATCTGGCGGCCAGCCCCGGCATCCGCCCGACCATCGCCGGCCGCCCGGCGTCGGCGGTGCAGATCGCCGAGGAGCTGACGCGCAAGCGCAGGCCGACGCCGGCGCCGGTGAGCCACCTGGTGCCCGAGCAGGCCAAGACCTTCCGTTCGCCGCCGGGTTCGCCCTCGCAAGTGCCGCCCGACTGGATCCGATCCGGCAACGATCTGCTCGCCGCCGGCGCGATACCGGGCGAGCGCGAAGCCGAGGAGAGCGTCGGGGCGGCCTCCGACAAGGATTCGTGACGCGCGCAACCGGAGCCGCCGGCGACCCGGCACGAGGCACGGGTCACCGCTGAAGCGACCCTGCCTGCCGCTCGGTCGGATTTCGAACCGAAACGGCCTGCGGCCGCTTCGGTCCGATACGGGTCGATGGGTGCTCGACACTTCAGGTGTCGCGGCCCGCGCGAAGCGCGGTGGAGCCCCCCCGGGATGGCGCACGCAGCCAAGCCTGGCCCTGGATGGGCGACGCGGGCACGCCGTTGTGCACGCCGTGCGCCTGCGCGTGCCAGGACATGGTCGGGCGCCTCGACCGGATGGGGCTGCCGATCGGCAGCCCCGGCGTCAGAGCACCAGCAGCGCCCGAAAGTCGTTGACGTTGGTGAAGGTCGGCCCGGGCACGACCAAGTCGCCCAGCGGCGCGAAGAAGTTGTAGGCGTCGTTGCGGTCGAGGAAGTCCTGCGCCTTCAGCCCCAGCGCTGCGGCGCGCTGCAAGGTGTCGGGCGCGACGACTGCGCCGGCGTTGTCCTCGACGCCGTCGATGCCGTCGGTGTCGCCGGCCAGCACCCACACGCCGGCCTCGCGCTGCAACGCGATCGCGCAGCCGAGCAGGAATTCGGTGGCGCGGCCGCCGCGCCCGCCCTTGGCCTTGACCGTGACCGTGGTCTCGCCGCCCGACAGGATCACGCAGGGCCTGGCAAAGGGCTCGCCGCGCCGCGCCACCGCGCGCGCCAGCGCCGCGTGCACCTTGCCGACTTCGCGGCTCTCGCCTTCGATTTCGTCGGACAGGATGTGCGCGGCGATGCCGGCACGCCGCGCCAGCTCGGCCGCGGCTTCCAGGCTTTGCTGCGGCGTGGCGATCATGTGCAACTGGTGCCCGGCAAAGCGCGGGTCGCCGGGTTTGGGCGTCTCGAAGGCGCCGCTGTCCAGCCCCGCGCGCGCGGCGGCGGGGATCTCGATGCCGTAGCGCCGCAGGATCGCCAGCGCGTCGGCGCAACTCGTCGGGTCGGGCACCGTCGGGCCGCTGCCGATGACCTCGGGGGCGTCGCCGGGCACGTCGCTGATCAGGAGCGTGACCACCCTGGCCGGCGCACAGGCCGCCGCCAGCCGCCCGCCCTTGATGGCCGACAGGTGCTTGCGCACGCAGTTCATCTCGTCGATCGCCGCGCCGCTCTCGAGCAGCGCCTTGTTGATCGCGCGCTTGTCGTCCAGGCTCAGGCCCGGTGCCGGCAGGCTCAGCAGCGCCGACGCGCCGCCGCTGATCAGGCACAGCACCAGGTCGTCCTTGCTCAGCCCCTGCGTCAGCTCGAGGATGCGCTGGGCCGCAGCGCGGCCGGCGGCGTCGGGCACCGGGTGCGCCGCCTCGACCACTTCGATGCGGCCCGGGTTGGCCTTGTACGCCGGGGGCACGTGGTCGTAGCGCGTGACCACCAGCCCCGACAGCGGCTGGTCCTGCGGCCACAGTGCGTCGACGGCCTGCGCCATCGCGCCGCCGGCCTTGCCGGCGCCGAGCACGATCGTGCGGCCGCGCTTCGGATCGGGCGGCGGCGGCAGGTACGGCGCGGTGTTGTGCAGCGGCAACGCGCGCTGCACCGCGGCGTCGTACAGCGCGCGCAGGAAGCCGCGCGGGTCGGCTGCAGGGTCCAGGCGCACGCTGCTCATCTGCGGCTCCTCAATTGGGCTGCTGGCCGATCTCGAAGCCGGACAGCTTCTCGAGCGCGCGCACCAGGCCCGAGTGGTCCCAGGCGGCGCCGCCGTGGGCGACGCAGGCACTGAACAGTTGCTGCGCGGTGGCGGTCGCCGGCAGCGCCAGGCCGAGCTGGCGCGCGGCGGTCAGCGCGAGGTTCAGGTCCTTCTGGTGCAGCGCGATCCGGAACCCCGGATCGAAAGTGCGCTTGACCATGCGCTCGCCCAGGATCTCGAGGATGCGCGAGGTCGCGAGCCCGCCGAGCAGTGCCTGGCGCACCTTGGCCGGGTCG